>Ga0180007_10000045_pt1 | contig 213861 bp, 197 predicted proteins | sample MM_PC_MetaG_FD_121122 | JGI IMG/M metagenome (GOLD analysis project Ga0180007, IMG submission 121122) | Groundwater microbial communities from the Aspo Hard Rock Laboratory (HRL) deep subsurface site, Sweden - MM_PC_MetaG | ecosystem: Environmental > Aquatic > Deep subsurface > Groundwater... | reverse complement strand
TTCCACTTCAAACCAAAATCAAAGCGATCTAGTTCCCCTGAAAGTTTGAAACCAGCTTTTGTATTTCCCCAGGGATCATTTACTATACCATTATATTTAACATCAAGTTCAATTTCTTTTGTAATATCCCTGATTGTGATATCTCCGACAAGCTTGTATTTTTTGTCGCTTATCTTCTTTAATGATTTTCCTACAAAGGTAATTTTCGCAAATTTATCAGCAGAAAAGAAGTCATCTGATTTAAGATGTTCATCTCTTTTTTCATTGTCGGTGTTTATGCTGGCTACGTCAATTGTAAAATTAATTTTTGCATTATCAAAATTATCACCGTTGGTTTCAACGCTGCCATCAAATGATGAAAAATTTCCCTCGACTTCAGTTATAACAAGGTGAGTTACGGTAAATTTAACCTGAGTATGAGTTTTATCAAAAGTCCACTTTGTTTGCGCAAATGATGAAACGGCAAATACTACTAAAAGTATGAACATTTTTTTTATATGTAACATGGTGTTTCCTTTTTGTTTATGTTTTGTTTTAATGTAAATATGCGTTGTAACGCCTAATGCATTTTTTAAGTTCCAAATTGGTTTTAAAATATTATAAATCCTTCCATTCAGGAAGAAATCAGGATGAACCGCATCCCTGCTGAACAATTATACCTGCTTGATGAGATCTGCGTAGTTCTTTTCATTCATCTTAAATGATCCAGCGATTATCAGAGCAGGAAAGAATCCCATGAATACAGCCAGATGTAGGGGCATCATATAACTGAAAATAAGCTGATACACTAAGGGCGATAACGTATCTGCAGTCCAGAAAAATAGGAATAGTTTTAGTAGTGATATTTTGCTGAAGTATTTCTTACTCGTAACAAAAAGGATGATTGTTAAATTAATAAAGAAAGAAAACAGAATTGGAAACTGCGCGCTAAAATTAGTTGAGGCTGATTTCAAGTCTACACTTTTTCCTGCAAGGTACGCAGTAAGAATGCCGCCAATGGCGTAACCGACATATCCGAAGCATGCGATAGAAAGGGCAAGCATAAATCGCTTAAATATAATTTTTCTATCGCTCAACACCCTCTTGTCCCCTGCGCCTGTAGTACCTTTTAACCAGCGGACAAGAATAAACGAGAAGAATAGTGTCTGCAGGGCAATTTCCCAAATACCAATCAGGTGAAACCATAATGGAAGTTTTGTATAAATTATACCTTCTATGGAACAAGGAGCCGGACCAGGCGTTGAGATTATTCCAAAGATGAGGAAAATCCCCCATAGAATTAGCCACCCTCTTTTATTATCAGCTAAAAGTTTTCTTAAAGGATAAATTGCCAGCGCGAAAAGGAACCCTCTAAGAGGTTGAAAAAATGGACCGTAGAGAATATTCTCCGAATTTATGGGCTGCATAAAATCTTTTACTACGTCCGTTTGGAATAGAGAAGCATAATCGAAGATATTCGACATGACAGCGCCAAATATAAAATAGGTGATTGTATGAAAAATAATCACCATAAATGCAAACTGTAGAAATTCTTTTACGGATTTTTGATTAATCATCATCCCCCCCAGGATTTATTTTGAATACTCAGCTATTTATTAAAAACATATTTTACTATTGCTATTCTGTCTGCTATTGCAGGAATGTTGATCGCTTAACAAAAACAAAATTGGACGCTGTAAGCAGAATCAATCCCCAGAGAAAAAACATCCACTCTTCCCCTTCCCTAAACAGTTGTCTGTAAGCAGGTATAAGAATTTCGAAAACAGCGAACATGGAAATAAAGACAATGAGACATCCAATAGAACCAATGATCAGGAACCAGTTCTTTTCATTCATGTTTGTTTTAAGTGACCATATATCCATCATCAATTGTATGAACGCTAGTCCGCAAAACAACAACCCTAGCTGGGCAAATATTCTGTACAGCTGGACTTCTATTATTTCGCCCAATAGCTGATGTGTTATTGAAAGAACAACCAGAACATAAGCAAAGGGCAATACTCCAAAAACCATTCTCGCGAGTGCAATGTCCACTATTGGGATTGGAAGAAGAGCATGCTGCATGTTCCTTCTTTCGCTGTGTCTCATCTGCCACATAATAAAAATAAACATGTAGGAGCCGAGCCCGACTAATATTGACCAGGCATACTTTTCAAAGAAGTCCACACCGGTTATCAGTTTGAAACCATATTGCATGCCGAAAGCAAACAATAGCGGCATGGCAAGTATCATGAATAAATACCATTTATTGTAAGAGACTTCCGCCTTAAAGAGATTCCACATTTCTGCCTCCTTTTAATATGTGAATGGCTATATCCTCAATTGATAGACGTGTTTCGGTAATATCGGAAATGCTTAATTCTCTAAGCGCGGTCAATGTCGATTCAAAATCCTGAGTCTTTATTATAAATTCATTGCCGGATACCTTCTGTTCAACAACACCGGGTAATTTCAAATCGTGGTTTGTTGATTGAAAAGAAATTGTCCGCCACTTTTCCAGCAGTGTTTCTTTTTCAGTTTTTAATTTCAGGCTGCCGTTATCAAGGAAAGCAAGTTCGTCACACAGCCTGCCGATCTCGCTGGTAATATGCGTGGAGTAAAAAATAGCTCTCTCCTCATTCTCGATTACCTCAAAGAGTACATTGGTAAATTCACTTCTGATAACCGGGTCGAGCCCGTCCATCGGTTCGTCAAGTATTAGTAATTGCGGATCGTGAGCAAGCGCCTGAATAAGTGATAGCTTGGCGCGGTTACCTTTCGAGAGTTTTGCAACTTCCTTATTTGCATCCAGATCGAAGCGCTTTATAAGGTCTTCAGCCCTTTTATCACTCCAGCTGGGATAGAACTGAGAGACAAATTTAAGGTTGCGCGCGCAGCTCCAGTTCTCGTAAAAAACATGTTTGTCACCAACATACCCAATCTTACTTTTCCAGCCCGTTTCATTCGGGTCATTAACCTCGCCAAATATTTTTACATACCCCGATTCCGGTCTAAGCAAACCTGTAAGGCATTGCATGGTAGTAGTTTTGCCCGAACCATTTGGACCGATATAACCAAGCACCTTACCCGGCTCCAGTGTAAAATTCAAAGGACCTAATTTGAATCCCGAAAATTCCTTAATCATTTTTTCAAACTGAATAGCGTCTTCCATAATTAACCTTCTATACTTTTTAATAATTCTTTTACCAGTGTTTCAATCTCTTTTATGCTCATACCCTCAGCCAGCGCGTTTTTTATTATGGGTTCAATTTTTTCCTGAATCCGTAATTCTGCCATTTCCTTTTTTGTATCTGAATTAATCCCGGAGGCAAAAAATCCCTTGCCGCGTCTGGAGTGGATGAGTCCTTCCCTTTCCAGCGCTTCGTAGGCGCGCTGTACGGTTATCACGCTTATCTTCTGACTGCTTGCCAGCTTACGGATAGAAGGGAGCGAGTCACCTGCCTTAAGGCTGCCGGAGAGCACCTTTGCCCTCACCTGCCGGATAATCTGGCTCTGTAAAGGTTCATCCGATAAATCTGTTAGATTGAGAATCATTAGTTTTCCTGCTGTTTTCAAAAACTTCACCGGAATCCCCCCGGAACCGGTGTTGTAAGAATAACAAAGCAGGCAGTTTTAAAAGGTCATTTCGATACGTCCGAAAATAATCGGACTACTCAATGACCAAATTGTGTGCGTGGTTTTCGAGTATCCCACCCTTATTTTGATATTTCGGCGGGATGTATTGAGAAAACAAACATCAACTGCCTTGACTGTACATATACAATATATACAGCCAGAATAAATTTGTCAAGGATTTTTTTTAGAAATAGTTGGGGGGATAAAACAGGACTGAAACTGGTAGTTATTTTTGGCGTTGTTCGCCCAACTCATACTATGAATACTTATTTGAATGAAGTAAATGCAGCAAGAAATTTTGGGATAGGCAAAAAGCAGCGATCTTCAATTAGAAAACTGCTTTTCTTTTTTTGGGGAAGTAGATGTGGAATTATTTCATCAACACCATTTTTTTACTGAGGATTGTTGTTCCAAATCGAATCTGATAAACATACATGCCGGAACTTAGTTCTGCGCCGGAATTATCTTTTCCATCCCATGTAACTGAATTCCACCCCATGGACTTTTTACTGTTAACCAGTTCAACAACTCTCTGTCCGAGCATATCGTAAATTTCCAGTTTGACGCTGCCCTGTTGCGGCAGATAGTAATCAATACGTGTTGAGGGATTAAAGGGATTCGGGTAATTCTGCTTTAATACAAACTCCGTTGGAAGTTCATTCGCGAATTCAATTCCTGTAGCTCCTGCACCAATTTTCTCATCTATCAAATCCCAATAATCATTTTTTGCGCCGTCGAGTCCCAGCGACCAGATGCCCACTCCCTTCATGTTTTTCTGGATAGTAAGATCATATTTATAGCCTAAGCTCTTTTTATTATCTATCCAAATCTGGTTCCAGGTAGTGTCATTCTCCCATCTGTACCATGATGTGCCATAAAAAGCATCCCATTGTTCATCCAATTCAGCGGAGTAACTTTCCAAATCACGGAAAGGCACATAGGAGATGTATGTATTCGAAGTATCACGGGGTTCTTTTGTTGCGGTCTGCCAATGTTCGCCAAAGTAAGCGAGACCCAGGAGCAACTTTTCAGAATTATTTTGAATAGCTTCGCCATAATCTTCATTCAATGATCTTGTTAAATTCAACCAGCTTCCACTTAGTGGAGCGGTCGGACCCGGATCACTCCAGAAACCAAAAAAGTTGTAGCCCATAACGAACAGATAATCACACGATTCCGCGAGAGCGTTAAAATCCCAGTTGCCCCAGTTTACAATTGGAGAAGAAAAAGAAATTTCATTGCCCGGGAAGTTTGATTTAACAGAATCAGAAAGTATTTGTAAAAAATTCTGAACCGGTTCAGCCCGATCACTATAGCCAATAGGTTCGAAATCGATATTAATCCCGTCAAATTCGTACTCATCCATTATAAAGAGGACATCTGCAATAAAGTTACCTCGGATTATTTCATCAGTAAAAACATTGTGAATTATATTAGTGTCTATTTCAATAACTGACATGAGGAGTTTTACATTGTTAACCTTACAACTATCAATAACATCATTCCATGGCCAGAGATAGGGGTAACCTTTGGGGTCAGTTGGAGAGTTCACCAAATCCGGAGCGTTAATTTTTCCGAGCGAGTCAATCTTAAATGGAAAGCAGGCAAGGTGAGTAAGTAGATCGTACCTTATGTACTTATAGTTACTATCCGGGTGCGTGTATTCCCAATCAACCAGAAATCCAAATACATCTTTGGTTAATTTTTGATTACCCGTTTGCGCAGCAGAAAACTGACTGAGCGATAAAATGAGTAATAGAATAGGTAAGATTTTTCTTAAGAACATAGCTTCTCAACTTTCATTAAATTAGACTTAGACGGTGGTAAAATACATCATTCTTATAACTTTTGCCAGGCAGCTTAAATCAGTTTATTACAAATGGATTTTAATACGGAACACGGTTGCAATAAAATTAGTTTACTGATAAATTATGTTCAGAAATACCAGAGACAGACAATAAGTTTATTATACTCAGTTTTTAGTGAGAAAGAATGAATCCAAAAAATTACGACCCGCAAATGCACACAGCCGAGCATATCCTTAACAGTGTTATGTCGAAGAACTACACCGGGGCAAGATCGTTCAGCAATCATATCGAAAAGAAAAAATCGAAGTGTGATTACCATTTTGATAGAAACCTTACCGACGAAGAAACAGAAAACATCACTAAATCTGTTAATGAAGTCATTAAGAAAGAACTTGATATCACCGAAAGTTATATTCCCAGGAGCGAAGCTGAAAAGCATTTTAGCCTTAGCAATCTGCCCGACGAAGCAGGAGAAGAACTAAGAATTATAAAAGTCGGTGATTTTGATACCTGCCTTTGCAGCGGACCTCATGTGAATAACACGAGGGAAATTGGTGAATTCGTTTTCGGGTCTTCAAGTTTTGAAGAGGGAGTTTTGAGAATCCGATTTAATTTAAAGAGACCCGATTAACTATGCATTGGGAATAGTATTGAATCGAGTTGCGGAAGTACACTGAAATCCGGTTTTGGATGTTTATTCAAGAGAACTCTGAACCGTGTCCCCTCACCCTTAATACTATCTACGGAAATAAGTCCATAATTGATATCGATGTATTTTTTAACGAGGGCCAGTCCTAAACCATTCCCCTCAAATTTACGGGTGTATCCGGTTTCCTCTTGCGTAAATGGCTGAAAAAGCTCATGCAGAAACTCTTCGGACATTCCAATACCGGTATCGTTAACCTCAACGACAATTCTGTCCTGATCATGATTTTGTATATTAACCGTAACGGAACCCTGGTTTGTATATTTAATTGCATTGTCAATCAGGTTCGAAAACATTTGTGTAACTGTGTATTTATCCCCGACAATAAAATCATCTTCAATTTCGGTATACATGTTGAATTGCAGGTTCTTGTTATCAATGAAAGGTTTAAATTCATTCTGCAAATCATTAATTATATCGTTAGTTAAGCTCAATTTCTCATATTGCACTTCAAAACTCCCGGCATAGAATTGAGACATATTCAAGACTGAATCAATAGTCCTGATTAGCCTTCTGCTGCCGCTGTTAATGGCTTCAAAACTCTCGTTTATATTTTCAGAATCGCACGGATGTAGTTCTTCTTTTATGAGAGAAATATAGTTCATAATTGTGTTTATCGGAGTTCTGATTTCATGCGACATTTGCGCAAGGAATGCTGACTTAAGCTTTTCCGATTCCTCTGCCTTCTCTTTGGCAGCAATTAATTCAACTGTTCTATCGTTTACTCTTAGTTCGAGTTCATTATTAATATGTTCCAGCTCATAGTTAATTGTGAACATCTTTTCGACCATCTCATTAAATACAAATGCGAGAGTTCCAATTTCATCCTTACTGGTAATATCTACTCTTCTTGTAAAATCTCCGTTGGCTATACTAATTGCCGTATCAATAATTTTATAAAGAGGTGTTATAAGTTTTTTCCCAACAAAGAGAAATATGAATAATCCAACAAACAGCACAGCAATAGCCGCCTGCATTATTGTAGTTTTCAATTCAGACAAACCACTATTAAATTCAAAAAGGGAATAACCTAAATAAATATTCCCCTGCTGCCCCGAAAGATTTTTTATAGTGGAAGCATATTGATACGATTCCCCGTTCGGAGAAAATTTCATCTCATTCTGAGGAGTTTTATACGCGTCAATTATCGCGCGATCATAATTATAGGAAAATTGCAAGGTATTGCCGGCATCGAAGTATAGAAGGTAAGACAAATGGGAGCCGCGTAAAAGAGAAGGATAAAAAATATCACTATTCTTCGAATCAGTAATCCCGGGATTAATTAAGAGCACATCCTGGAAGGTGTTATTCATACTAAGTAGATCGTATTCAATTGACTGTAGTCTTTGCGCTTTATACTGCTCTGTTACAAAGAAGTAAATAAAGGAAAAACTAACCAGAACAATTGAAATATAGAGAACCGTAATCCGTATTTTGAATGAATTAAAGATATTCCCTCCATGAAGAATGTAATTTTCGAATCCTTTCGAAAAACATTACAGAACTATACTGCCCACTCTGCTTATTGTGATATTTTCATTATACAATTCAGTATCAGCACAGAAAAACGAATTTGTTGATACCTGCTCGTGGTTAATGTAAAGAAAATATGATGTGACCCCATCACCATAATGCTCGCCATTTGATTGTGATAACTCGCTAAATGTTGCATTATAAATATGCAGATCTCTCTTTCTTCCGTAGAAAATTATTCTGGAGTTTGAAAAACTGATATTTGCATTATTCTTAATGTACATGAAGCTGTCCTCAATTAGAAAAATCACTTACTGTACTATCGAAAACAAATGCAAAATTATTTAGTCAAATTGAAAGATATTTTAAGGGTAATTAAAAATGGATGGATAATATGTTGATATACATCATTTATTCTTATTAGCGCCTGAAATCAAAAGAAATGAGATATCATCACCCTGAACTTGCGGATGAGTATAATCAGAAATTGCCTTTGGAAGGCTGGTTAGTATGTGATTGGAGTCAAATTGATACTTTTTAACTTCATTAAATAACCTTTCGAATCCAAACAAGTCCCCGGCAAGGTTACGGGCTTCAATAATGCCGTCCGTAAAACTGAATAAAAGGTCCTCAGGCTCAAATGAAACAAAGTTAACTTCATACTTCCAATTTTGCATAACCCCAAGAACAACATCTGTGGCTTCGAGGACAACTTTGTTCCCGTTTTTTCTGATAATAAAAGGAGAAGGATGTCCTGCATTGATGTAGGTTAGCTCCATGGCATCAGTATTTAAGATTCCAAAAAACATAGTTACAAAAATTCCTTCGGGCGTTTTTCTGGTAAAAAAATTATTCAGTTTAAAAACAACTTCCGTAAGATTATGCTTGTACTCGAAAGAAGCCGAAAGGAAAGCTTCTACCGATGCCATTAATAACGATGCATGTGCGCCTTTCCCTGTAACATCTCCAATAGTAAAAAATACTTCGTTCTCGGCAATAGGGAAAAAATCAAAATAATCACCACTTACATATTTAGCGGGTTTATAGAATCCTGTAAACATATAGTCTTTAACAACAAGTTTATTTTCGGGTAATAAATTGTTTTGAATGGAGGAAGCAATGGCGAGATCAGTTTCCATCTTTTCCTTCAGAACTATCTGTTCATGCATTAAGGCTTTATCTAAGGTAATGGACGCCAGCTTGGAAAATTCAGTTAAAAGAAGTTCATCCTCTTCATCAAAAAAAGTTTTTCCTTTTTTATTAATTATTTGGGCTGCGCCAATAATCTGCTCCTCTATTTTAAGGGGGACAGTTAAACAGGATACTGTTTTCATCCCTGTTCTTTTATCGATTCCGGGATAAAAACGATCATCTTTCTCTGTGTTTTTTGTGTTTAGCAGCTCACCCGTCTTTGCCGCATAGCCAACAAGTCCCTTTCCAAAAGGCACTCTCATTTCCTTTGCTTCATCATCTGTTAAATTTGTTGAAACTTTCATGAAGAGTTCATTATTAACAGCATCAACTAAAAATATAGAAGCCGCTTCAGCATTCAGCAAAATTGTTGCCTCATTCATAATCCTCTTAAGGGTCTCGTCGCTGGATAGTGACGATGAGACTATAGCGTAAGAGTCAAGAAGATTATATAGGTTTGATGAAGATAATCTTTTCATTTTTCACCTGTATGTGATCCGACTAACATTCATTGAATATATTTTAAACTAGTTTTAAAACCATGGAATATCAATATAAAACTACACAAGGATATATGAAAATTTCTGACTCAGATTAGTCCTCAATTTCAATTTGATACAGTTATGGATTAATGTCCAAGTAGAATGTGGTCAATTACCACTATTTGCATAAGTTTTTTTGGTACACCTTTTGTAATAACAGTAATTAAATATGCACCCGTAATAAAAGTTTCCCCTGGGCGGCAGTTTTAGGATGAATTCGGCTGGCGAAGATTCCTAAGATTGTCGCCTTTTGGCTTTAAAACATATCTTTTAGATTACTCCAGTTTAAACTAAATTGAGTATCAGAATTTATTATCATGAGTAATCTAAAACAACATATCAAAGAGACCCTTATTCTTGCAATACCAATTTCAATTGGCCAGCTTGGTCATATAATGATGGGTGTTGTTGATAGCGTTATGGTAGGACATGTCGGAGCCGCACAACTGGCTGCCTCCTCCCTGGTAAATGGTTTTTACTTTTTGATTGTAGTCCTTGGAATTGGAATGACTTCTGCCATTACACCCCTGGTTTCAATTGCCCTGGGTGCCGGGAAAAAATCTGAATGCGGTGTAATCCTCAATCAGGGATTTATTGTTAATTTCATTTTCTCTGTTATCATTCTCACAGTGCTCTATTTTGCCTCCGGGCTAATTGAATATTTAAATCAGCCAGAGGAAGTTACGGTTCTGTCAATATCCTATTTGCGTATTCTTGCTTTTTCTTCAATCCCATTCCTTGTATTTCAGGTCTACAGACAATTCTGCGAAGGTGTGAGCGTAGTAATACCACCAATGATAATTGCGCTGATGGCCAATTTAGCGAATGTATTTTTTAACTGGGTGTGGATCTATGGAAAGCTTGGATTCGAACCTATGGGACTTGACGGTGCAGGTTACTCTACTCTTTTTACAAGAAGTCTGATGGCCCTTGCCATGGTTGTGTTCGTATTCAAGACTAAAAAATTCAGCGAGTACCATATTCATTTTAGGATGAAGGAGGTTACTCCAATAATCATTAAAAAATTGATTGCCATTGGGATACCAAGTGGTTTTCAATATTTTCTTGAGGTAGGATCCTTCGCATTCGCGGCAGTAATGATTGGTTGGATAGGCAGTGTTCCTTTAGCTGCACATCAAATTGCCTTGAATTTAGCTTCTGTTACTTATATGGTAGTATTGGGTATCACCTCAGCAGGCACTATAAGAGTTAGCAACGCCTTTGGAAACAAGAACATTCAAAGAGTAAAAGAAGCCGGTTTCACAACTCTTTTACTCGCCGGAACACTAATGGGTACTTCGGGACTGTTTTTTATAATAACCAGAAATTTTCTACCTACTCTCTATATAGATAATGAGATAGTAATTGGGATAGCAAGTAATCTAATAATAATTGCGGCTCTCTTTCAGATTTTTGACGGACTACAGGCAGCAGGCATTGCTGTTTTACGCGGACTTACTGATGTAAAGATTCCCATGTTTATTTCACTATTCTCTTACTGGGGTATTTCAATTCCTGTTGCGGCACTTCTGGGGTTCGCCTTCGATTTGGGAGCAATTGGAATTTGGATTGGACTTTCAGTGGGACTTGCACTGGTAGCTTTTATCACTATTTACCGGTTCACAAAAATAAGCCATCGCCTTTACGATGACGCATAATATATGGCAGGCAGGAAACTTAAAATACTATTTATCTCCGACACACATCTTGGATTCGATTTAAGTTTTCAACCCCGCACCAACAGGCGCCGCAGGGGCCACGACTTCATGAAAAATTTCAAGACGGCGCTTGAAACCATCTCATCTGACAATATTGATCTCATCATACACGGTGGCGATCTCTTCTTCCGCAGTAAAGTACCTGATCAGTTAGTTGATTATGCTTTCGAACCAATTATGAAAGTTGCGGAAAGTGGCACTCCATTCCTTATTGTTCCGGGCAATCATGAAAGATCATTTATACCGCGCTCGCTATTTCATACTCATAATAATCTTATGGTTTTTGATGAACCAAGAACATTCAACTTTTTCATTGATGGAATTTCACTTTCAATTGCCGGACTTCCCTTTCATAAAAACAACATAAGGGATAACTTTACTGAATTAGTAAAGAAGACTAAGGTTGATAAAACCAATTCAGATTTCAATTTGCTTTGCCTTCATCATGCTATTGAGGGGGCAACTGTTGGACAACAAAATTATGTTTTCAGAAAAGGTGAAGATGTAATTAGAGGAAGTGACATTCCGGGTAATTTTGATATTATACTATCAGGTCATATTCACCGCGCGCAGGTATTAACAAAAGATCTAAGTGGTAATGATCTTGCTGCCCCTGTTATATATGCAGGCTCGGTTGAGAGAACGTCATTTGCCGAACAAAATGAAGAGAAAGGTTATTATGTAATTGAACTAGTTTTTGAAGACGATAAGAAAGAAGTGAATTGGATATTTAAGCCGTTTGCCACCAGAAAGATGATAACTCTGGAAATTGAAACGACTCAGTTTAACAATAAAGAACTTGAGGAAGTAATAAGAAAAAAACTTCTAAATATTGATAAGGATGGGATCGTTCAGGTGAGACTTAAAGACGAAAACTCAACCAGAACTTATAATAATATCACCACAGCATTCCTGCGCAGTGTAGTCCCTGAGACAGTAAACATTTCATTGTCCTTCCCCGGGATCAGTAGATATAATAAGAACGAGTAATTGCTTATTCATAAAATGTGGGTCTTAAGGAATCCTTCAAATGCTCTTTAATTTCATCCAGATGCCTTTCGTTAGTTCTATTTGACGAGAGTTCCGGTAAACTGTCAAAGGGGAAAAAACCAACTTCCGTAGTCTCCTCGGAAGTAGCTGCTTCGCCGCCAATAAGATCGCACAAAAATATTAACTTAAAGGCATGGAATAATTCCAAAGGTCTGCCTGATCTATTGGCATCAAAAACACCGATAAGCTTTGTGGGTCTTACTTCAAATCCACTTTCCTCAAAGGTTTCCCTTACGGCAACTTCGGCTGGAGTATCTCCAACATCAGCCCATCCACCCGGCATAGCCCACCTACCATCTGTAGATTCACGTACAAGCAAAAGTTTATCATCTTTAACCACAGCACTCCTTACGTCAACTTTAGGCGTGGCATAACCGGGTTGTAACATTAGGATTTTTTCTGTGCTCTCCTTTTCAAGTTGAGTATTGTTGGAAACAATTTCCGCTGCAATTTCAGTTAATCTGGAATAACGTCCACGTTCATAATTGTTTTCGCAAAAAGCTAAACCGGTTTGACTTAAAGATTGTATTTCCTGGGCAATTTTTAACCATTCTAAGTTGTTGGTTGTCATATTCATCCAATAATAGTTTTGGATAAAAATAACAATATTTTGCGAGCTTTTGTAGTTTAAGGAGAGAATAAAACAAGCGGCTTTCAGCTGGAAAGCCGCTTAAAATATATTTATCCGGCGCAAGGACTAGGGTGATCAGCTATCCATTGATTCCATAGTTCCAGTTGTTCTTCTGTAAAAAGTGAGGTAATGTTTACAAACAATGTTTCAGCCGCAGCGCACATTTCCGCTTTAATTGTCTGAGCTGCTTCGTTAGCGTCCATCATTCCTCTTATTTCTTCGCCGAGAGCTTCGAACAAAGGTTTAGCTTCTTCTCTGGTAATAGTACCATCTTTAACCTGTTGAACTATTGCCTGTCGCTGTTCCCTGCCGTATTCCATAATATCCTCAGTGGCAGTTTTTAACTCTTCGTGAAGGGCAGTCATTTCAACTTTATGCGCTTCAAGAAAAGGTTTGATAGCTTCAAGTTGATCATCAGAAAGATTTAAGTGTCTGAAAACCTCCCCTAAATGTCTCCCTCTCTGGTGAGGTCGTGGGCGTTGACCGTTATTCATCATTGGGTTTCCTCTTCTTCCGCCTATTCCATCACCCATAAGGAATTCCGGGTTAGGTGGAAACTGACCAAAACCAGGATCGTTATCAATATCAGGTTCAATCATACCATCTATCACATCATCGTAATCCAGAACAGCAAAGTCGGCAGAAGCAAGATCAGAATTAGTTGATGGTGAAAGCGAGTCATCACCATTATCGCAGGCAACAAACATAAATGAAACTAATAAGAAAAGTGGTAGAGCCTTTACAAGATTTTTATAGAACATGTATCCTCCTTTTAATTGGTTTACGGATTTGACACAACCAAAATAAAAAAGGTTTAATGCCCCGAAAAAAAATCTGGTGATGGTCAATACCTGATAAATAGACTTTTGTAAAAACTATAGATTGAAGACGTTTTCCATGGGAGTTGGTAGTAATGGAATTATATTCAGGTTTTCAAATCCATTTTCGGATAGATAATTTTTATTAACGTCTAAGGCCAAATCTCTTGTATTACATTCCTTAGAGATATGCGACAGGAAAATCACATTTGGAATTTTTGAAGATTTACTCAATATGGTGTGCAACAATTCTGAGCATTCTTCGTTTGATAAATGCCCAATTTCCTTGATTCTATCCTTCAAAACATCTGATCTTCGGGAATTATCCAGCATATCAATATCATGGTTTGATTCAACCATCAAAATATCACTCTCAAGAAAATGCTCTTCCATCCCTTCGTAAACATAACCAATATCTGTTGCCATGGATATTTGCTTCTTGCCTGCCGGTGTATCAGAAATAATTTTATAACCGAAACATCCGCCGCTTGAATCATGCGGAACACCAAAGGCAGTAATTTTAAAATTACCAATTTCAAATGGAGCATCAGTTATCAGATGAAGCATACCGATTTTATTCAGCCTTCTTGCAGATTCAAATTTCTTTTTCAGATCATTAGCGAGGTTGATATGGCAATACAGTGGTATCTTATCTTTGATGAACTTGTTCAGCAGGGCCTGGTTTATGTGGTCGTTATGAATATGTGTAATCAGAACGGCATCAATATCGTCAAGCTTTTTACCAATTCTGGAAAGCTGTTCATTCATGTAAAGGCGTGAAAAACCGCAATCAATCATTATCGTTTTTTCATCATCCCAAATCAGAGTGGAATTACCACCGCTGGAGGAACCTAACGACCACATCCGAATACCTGAATCTTCGTTGATATTAACTTTTTGCATGTTTTCTTCCTTTGGCTCATCCACATCCTCTAAGGCTTTCATCATAATCTGAGCGCAGGCATCCGTATCAGAAACTACATTATGGTGATCAAGCTGTATGTTAAAATGATCACAAACATTATTTAGTTTTGTGGGATGAATATTCCATAGTTCCCTGCTTAGTTTCATGGTGCATCTAAATTCCGTTGCAGGCAGTTCAAAACCAGCTGAGTCGCAGCAAGCTTTCAATACAGATCTATCGAAAGAAGCGTTATGCGCGGCAATGAAGTCAATATTATGGAAGTAATGTTTTATATCAGGCCATAACTCGGCAAAAGTTGGCTGGTCTTTTACATCATTCCAGTAAATACCATGGAGGTATGAAAAGATCATTTCTTCGCGCGGGGGTCGAATTAAAAAGTGTATTCGTTTTTTAATTACATTGTTCTCAACTTTTACAATACCAATTGCGCAGGCACTATCTCGTTTGTAGTCAGCAGTCTCAAAATCTATGGCAACAAATTTCATTATTCACAGGAATAGTTAATAAAAATACAATGACAAAGATAAGCTTCAAATGTGAGATGATCCAGAAAGGAGCGAAAGAATTATAAATCAATTTCCTGAATAAGTTTTTGATAAATTCTAACCATGGCATAGGTATCCAGCTTGCTGTACTCAAGAAGATTATTCCGGATTTTTTCAATTTCAAACATATCATCCATCTCGCGCAATAATTCATAGCTTACTGACGCAGTCGCACCATCACCAATTTCCATATTTTCGTAACTTAATTCGGGCAGCAAGGCGGGTAAAACGTACTTTATGGAGTAAGAACCCTGCATTTCGGGTTTATAATAATATTTTTTCTGGAAAGGTACCATCAGGTCAACAATTCTTTCAACAATCCTTTCTATTGCTTCAAGATGCTCAGGGAAATCACGGACTATCTCATTCAACCGGCCTATTTCAAAGGACTTATTGTAGACAACAATACTCCCATGATCACCTAGATCATGGAGCAGATGTTCTATAAAGGGCTTTCTTGGTTCCTCATTAGGGTCTGCGAGGAACTCATAATGTTTCAATTCCGCATCCGGTTCTGTAAGAATATGAACAGAATATTGAAATGGAATCTGCTGATATGGTTTTGAATTGTCATATAATGGAATGGCCGGCTGGAAGGATTCGAAGTCCATAAAATATAAGGGATACTCAAAATCCTCCAGGAACTCTTTAATCGCCTCTTTATTTATCAAGCTCTCGCCGGACTTAAATGCATCCACTTGAATTTTATAGTTTTTGCTTAGTGGATAGTCATTCGGGATGTCATCCAGCTTTATGATCCCATCCCGGTATAGTTCCATCTTCTTTTTAAAATGCATATTAGAAATATCAAAAACCGAGTTCTCAGGAATTTTCTTCCAACAATAATTAAAGAACGAGCATCTGTATGGATTTGTACAATATTCGCCTATTTCGATATCCGGCATTTCAGGACGGTTAAGCACTCCTTTAAATTTCCTGACGTTTTGCTGAACAACCGGTAAAAGTGATTGTATATCTGCAAGCACCGATTCAACAGTAAAAAATTCATCAAGATTCACTTCACCCTGACGCACATACTCATTATTTATATACACAATAGAAATATCCTCAATTTCATACCCAGCGCCTCTAAGGACATAGTACTGAACTGCAGCATCCCACAGGTATGTTTCAGAAATGCCGGTTGAACTCTTAACTTCAAATATTTGCCATTTGCCCTCATGAAGCGATATAATATCGCAATAGACCATAACTTCATCGTAGATGAAAGCAGCCTCGTAAAGTATGCTGGCACCATTCTTTATAAATTGATCCGTTTGTTCCACTGCTTTGCTGGTTTGCCTTACATCCCTGGGGCTTGTATCAATTCCTTCAGGGAATAGTTTCTGGGCAAGAATACCGATGTTGGTTCCACGGCTAAACACTGCTTTTTGTATCTCAGAAAGTGTATCCATAAGCTCATAGTGATGCTTATAAAGATAGAGATGCTTTTCGCACTGCAGACCTTTTATGAAGGATGATTTACTTAATTGGTGAAATGCCATTTTCAATTAGCCTTTTTATGTCAGCTTTAACACAATGTATAAATATTTTCTTTTAAAGAAAATCATATTTTGAAATAATGGATAAAATCATTTGGATTAAAAATAATACATAGCGAAGCTGAAGAAACCGAAATCATTTTAAGAAGCAGTAATTCCAGATTAAAATTAACTCATCTGATTTCAATACATAGGTTAAATCTTTGTCGGAAAAAGTAAATTCAACTACTTGTGAAAGTTCGTAAAAATAACAAAGCCCCTTTCGGGGCTTGTCTTTTACTTACTCAAAAATTCTTCAGCTACATCTTTATGTACCATAATGTCCATCATTTTCAATTTCACATAATCTTCATGGAAGAAATAGTAGCCTTTATGTTTTCCGTTTCTGGCACTAGACCCTGAATCCTTTATCAGATACCAATCCACGCCATCAATTTCTTTATATCCAACCAAATGCACGCCATGGTCATCGGTAGTGGTTTCATTACTAAACCTGAATTGTTTTGCATAATCGTCAATATACTGAGAAGGTATATCGTACGATGGAATAACACAAACATCCATATCGCCGACTTTGCCTGATTCAGATACATCACCACCAATACTAATAGTATATCCCTTACGAACAGCATTTTTGATAATCTTCATAAAATTAGCTAAAGGAACATTGTGATAATCTTTACTATGCCACCAATTATCAGGGACCTCATACTCCACCTGTTCCCAAAGAGGCTGTTGTAAATAATTAACAACATCAACATAGTCATCGAGTTTCAGGTTAACAACTTTATCAAGGTAGGTTTTAGGAGTGTAAGTAACACCATCCACTATAAATTCCGATGGGGGTGTTCCCATGTATTTGTTCATCATGCAGGTAATGGTACCGAGCACGGATTTCATATTCCAGGCACCAGTTGCCTTTACTGTACCCAAGTAGAGTTCCATTTCAGCAAACATTGCTCTATGATCAGGGAATGGTTGATCAGGCAGCACCCCGCTATAGGCTTCTTCAGGAACAACTCCATATTTATTCCAAATTCTGGTTACAGCATTTGCCTCAGAACCTTCAGCAAAATAAGATTCGCCTCGCGTGTTTACATACTCTTCTGTTTTTTCAAGAAATTCCCAATAGGCAGTCCACAGTGAAGAAAGTTTTATTTTCTTGCCATGAATTCTGAATATTTCGGATTCGAAAAAGGATGTTGTGGAATATGACCAGCAGGTATTTGTTGCACCTTGCGAAACAGGTTCATTATGCCAGCCACTTTTGAATTCATCAACAGAACCGGGAATTTTAAAATTGCTTAAATCGATTTCAAAAATTTTCTTTTCTGCTTTTTTCTTCTCATTGAAGGAATCAAGCGAGGATTCTATATTATCCCAAAATGCATTTCCACCTTCTTTAATTATACCTATATCTTTTTTTTGAGCCAAAATGGAAGATGATAAAATTAGTATTACAAGAATTGCGCTGAATAATTGTTTCATGATTACCCCGATTATTACCAGATGTCAATTGTCGAAGGCTAAAAATGCACAATATTTTAAGTAAAGTAAATATCAGTTTAATTATGCTTTTGAGAGCCCGATAATAGATCTTTGTTTTTGGATACGGTTTTATGGGAGGAAAGAAGCTCTAACAAGTATTAACCTTTTTAAAATAATTAATCAGTTAAAAGTACCGATTATATCCTGATTGGAAAGATCAGTAGGAAGACTATTAATAAGTTTTTCATCAATAAAAATACCCTCAAAATCCTGAGGGATTAATTTATTTAGAAAAATTGCAATTTCGTCCATTTTAAAAGGTGTATTGTAAAAAACTGATGGGAAACAGGGTGTAAGAGGGTTATTAAATATTTGTGTTGTCATTTTTTTATAATCATTTTGGGTAATAAGTGCATTCGAGATCACCATCCCCGGAGCAACATATTTTGTAACGTTTAGCGCTTCAAATATATTGTCCGCATATAAAGCTCTATGTTTAAGATTTATTGCATATCGTTGAAAGTGTAACGAATTTCGTTTATCATATATAATCAGTACTGGTTTCATTCCTTCCTTATATTCATGCAAATAATAATTAACCTATTCTATAGTTATTTTTGAAGAATTAATTTCCCAAAATTTCTTCTGCTTCAGTTAATGTCATCACAGTTTCAAAATTACCAATCCCGGCGTATTTGTCAAGAAAATTCATCTCCGAGTTCACAACAAATTTACTTCTATCAATAATTCTGACGGCTTTCCCTACTCCGTGTTCCTTAATAGTTTTAAGTAAAGAACTTACATTGATATCAACAGACATTGAAATTGGCGTGTAGGTGGATAAGTTGCTAATGACATCAAAACCAGGTCTTAGGTTTTCCAATTCCTTAATTACTTTATCTAACATATTAAGACTTTCTCTATGGTCAACATTTCCTGAAAGTATTAGATATAGCCTGTTTTTATTATTGTCAGCTAAAATCCTGTGCATATTTTCCTCCACTACTTGTGAAGAATAAGTTTCTCATACAATAAGAGATTATTTGCTCTGTAATGCAATGACCATTAGTGGCGATTCGGCCAGCCATAATTAGCTGGGGTGGCTGTGTGATACAACAATAGCTTAATCAGAAGTTATTATTCCCTCAGCAATTGCATACCTTACTAAGGCAGTAGTATTCTTAATTCCAAATTTTTGGATCATGTTCTTTCTGTGATTTTCAATTGTATAATGGCTTAAAAAAAGTTTATCACCTATTTCATTACTTGTAAAACCTTCGGCAATCAGTTTTAATATCTCTTTTTCTCTTTCGGTAAGAAACACTCTTTTGTCTTCTTTTGAATTATCGAGTCCATCTCCGGATAAGTATTTCTTCAGCAAGGTTTTTGAGACTTTTTCGCCAAAATATTCTTCACCTTCCGATATTTTATGAACAGCTTTAAGAAACTCCTCAATGTCTGCAAGCTTAAAAAGGTATCCATTAATACCAATCTTAAAGGCATCCCGAATATAGCTTTCATTCTGGTGCATCGTAATCATCAAGATTTTAACATCCGGGTCTTCTTTTCTTATCTCTCTAATTGAGTTAATACCATTCATCTTGGGCATGTTGACATCAACAATTAAGATATCCGGTCTCAGCGATCTGTTTAACTCAATTAGCTCTGCTCCATCACTAGCCTCTCCCACAACCACAATGTTTTTATCTGTCTCCAGTGCATATTTTAGTCCGCCTCTAACTGTGGCGTGATCATCTGCAATGGCAATCCTAATTTGAGTCATCAATTTCTCCATATTTTAATATAGGTATTTCAATAGAAATTTCCGTTCCTTTTTTCAAGTCCGATTCAATATATACTTTTCCACCAAATTGTTCTGCTCTTTCCATCATACTCATTAGCCCAAATCCTGCCTTGTTTAAATTTTCCTTCTTTGTAAAATCAGAATCAAATCCCTCTCCATTGTCTTCTATCATTACATTGATGGTTTTACCCCGGTTAAATAACTGAACCGAGGCTCGTGTAGCTTTGCTATGTTTAGCTACATTGTTTACCGCTTCCTGGATGATTCTGTACAAGTTAAGTTCCAGATTATTTTCCAATCTACCGTTAAAACCATAAGCACTAAATAAGAGTGAAATTCCAGTCAATTCTTCTAACTCCTGACACATAATTTCAACAGATCTGATTAATCCATAATTATCAAATATGTCAGGGCGTAACGCATTGATTAGATTTTCCACTTCGGAACCCACATTATAAAGTACTGTTTTTGCCTCCTGCAATTTTGAATTTTTCACATTATTTTCTTTTTCATAAATCTCAATTCCCATTTTTGCAAGAGTTAGCATTTGCCCTATACCATCATGTATTTCCTTCGAAAGCCTTTTACGTTCCTGCTCCAATGTTTCCATTATAGTGGCTGTTATTAATCTTTGCTTCTCATATCTTTCGGAAATTTCGATAGCCCTTTTAGCTTCTGAAACATCCTCCACCATATTTACTACACGGCTAACAGAGTTATCAAGATTTTGAATTGAGTAAAATGTGTGTTTTAACCAAAGTTTATTAACCTTGCCTGCCGTACCCTTTCTATTTTCATTATAAAATATTGGTTGAAGTTGTAAATCAGATGGCTCAAGAAATAACTTTTTTATACTTTCGATTATACTATCATTGTAAAAAGGATCTTTATAAACATTATACTTATAGCTAAATCCTTGAACCTGCCAAATATCTTTCCATGCTTCATTTACTTCAATTACTTTTCCATCCCTGTTAAAAATGCACATACCAATAGGAGACTGATCATACATTGCGCGCAGCTCTGAAGTTCTTTCTCTGACTTTAGTTTCCAGTTCAGCGTGAGCTCTCTCACGAGCCGCTTCAATTTGCTTCCTTTCTGAAATATCTCTATACCAAAAGGAAATCAGTCTAAGTTTACCACGCGAATCACGTATAGGTGAGACAGTTAAACTAACAGGAATATAATTGCCCTTTTTGGAACTTCTTATCGTCTCATAATCGGATACTCCCAATCCTTTCATACATAGCTCTTTCCATTCATCAAACTTCCCCTCATCAATTCCACTATGTCCTGGGAACTTCTGACCATATAATTCCTGAGGCGAATAACCGAAAAGGTTACTAAAAGCTGGATTCAAAGCAACACATTTATCATCAAGGTCAGTTATAAAAATGGGATCTGTATTACCATGAAATAATGCCCTTGCCTGTTCCTCACTTTCAATTAGTGCAGTTTCTGCTTTTTTCTTTCCTGTTATGTCAATTTCATAACCACGTATCTTAACCAAGTCACCATGATCGTCAAAAACACCTATCATATTTGAGAGTACCCAAATTTTTCTACTATCAAAAGTCATCATCTGAACTTCAGTATTAATTAACTGTCCCTCCTCCCTAATAACAGCCATCTGGGCAACACGATCCTGTTTTTCAGGAAATAATTTATGGAGATCATAATTTAGAGCAAACTTCTTATCAGGAAATCCATATAAAGCAAGAAATTGATTATTGCAATCTATTAATTGTCCTTCAGGCGAGGAGATGAAGTCAGAGGATAATCCTTCCTCGAACATTTCCCTATAATATTCTTCATTCCTGATAAGTATTTCCTGAGCTTCCGAATCACTTGTTACATCACTCGCGACAAACTGAAACTCAACTGTAGAATGGGCGATTTGAAGAAGTCTTCGCAAAGTAACTTTCAGGTATCTTGTGCCAGCTACCAATTTTAGCTTAATTTCAAAATTTGAAACAGGTTTCTGATCTGATAATAATTTTATTCTTTTTTGGAAATGAATTTTATTCTCTTTAGCCAACATTGCAAAGAAATTATGACTAGTCTTAACCCCATTTTTCACAGAGAAAAATTCCAAAAAAGATTGATTACAAAAAATTATATTCCCATCCTCATCCATCCTCATTATCATTTCTGTCTGGTCTTCAACAACATTTCTGTATCGGGTTTCGCTATCCTTTAACTGTCTCTCAATATTATATTTATAAAGAGCCATTTCTATGGCAATCTGAAGTTCTTTTAGGTCGAAAGGTTTAAATAGATAGGCAAAGGGTTCAATAATCTTTGCACGTGACCAGGTAGCCTCATCCTTAGAGGCGGTTAAAAATATTAGCGGAGTATCAAAATCCCGTCGAATTTTTTGAGCTGTGTCAATACCATCAATCTCACCACGAATATTGATATCCATGAGAATTAAGTCAATATCCATCTCTTTTACTACTCGTATTGCATCATTACCGCTCGTAACAATAACCGAACTAGGGAATCCAATTGTCTTTAATCGCACTTGCAAACTTTCGGCTGCAAAAAGATCATCTTCAACAATAAGAATTTTTTTACTATTCAATATCACCTCATGGTGTCAGGTCAGTCAAATAATTATTTTTATTTCGAACACTAATGGAATGTAGCTTATTATGAATTTATTATCAATATAATTGAGCATAAGGAATCTGGCAACAAAGATTAAATGCTGTAATAATTGACTATTCCTAGCAATTACTGTACTTAGGAAACAAAATAAGATTTCGCTATTTTGATTTCATAAAAACGTAAATTTTCGAAATGGAATAACTTAATGCCCAAATTCGCACCTGTTTTTATCATTCTTGCCGCTGCTCTTTGGGGCGTTGATGGCGTTCTATTGCGCCCTTACCTTTATAATTTGCCTGTCTCCCTTGTCGTATTTATTGAAAGTGGAATAGTCATTTTAATACTCTCACCATTGTTTATCAGGCGGTTTGATGAGTTAAAATCTTTAACTAAATCTGATTGGATAAGTTTTTTCTTCGTAGCCTTATTAGGTGGCGCAATAGGTACCATGTCAATTACAAAAGCTCTGTTTTACGTTAACTATGTTAACCTTTCAATCGTAGTGTTGATGCAAAAGCTCCAGCCTGTTTTTGCTATTTTACTGGCCTCTGTTATACTAAAAGAGAAATTGAAAAAGAACTTTTTAGGTTGGGCTTCATTAGCAATGATTGGAGCCTATTTAATGACTTTTGGACTAAGCATCCCAAACCTTGGTACAGGTAATAAAACAGCTATTGCAGGTATGTACGCACTGATTGCTGCTATAAGCTTTGGCGCTTCTACTGTTATTAGCAAACGAGCTTTAAGAAATGTTGGGTTTGGAGCAGCTACCTATCTGCGTTTTTTATTTGCGACAATTATTCTCTCGGTTGTTGCTGTTGTCAGTGGTAATATTTCAGCAATCACTTCCGTATCATTCGATCAACTGCTAATCTTTCTTCTGATAGCTTTTAGCACTGGTGGTGCTGCAATTTTCCTGTACTACTATGGTCTGAAGAATGTTACCGCGTCTGTTGCCACAATTTGTGAACTGGCTTTTCCACTTACTGCTGTTTTGTTAGAATATTTCTTACGAGACAACATTTTGAGCTTTGTTCAATGGGGTGGAGTTTTTTTTCTGTTTATTGCAATAATACAAATTACGAGGCTAAGAAAATCGTAAAACTACTTTTATGAATGTTTGCGAATCAATTCAAATAAAATTATTGAAATCATAAAGTAATATGACAGATACATAAGAGCAGCAGACACTACTGAAAGTAACACGAAAGTCTCATCATAAAAACGGAATAGCCAAATTCCTCCAAAAGAAAATAGAACTGATAATATTGGCTCGATCATTAAGAACAGTTTAAACTTTCCATCAATAATTGAATTGAAGTAAAAAATGAATCCCGCAATAAAAAATATTATTGATAGCATTATTATATGAGAATGTGTGGTTATCAGTAACTCTTCAATTGATACAGGGTAGTTTTCCGGGATTTCAAAATCATCTTCTACGTCTGAGCCGTTATATCGTTCAACTGCCCCCGAGGGTGACATATTGGTTGATAAATATAAGTGAATAAGTCCGGTAAATACTCCTATAGACAGCACAAAAATGAAAACAAAAAGAAGCTTTTTGAGCTGACCGGGGAGTTGATATAATTTAATATTCATACTTTTTCTTTCAGGTAGTTAAACAATAGTGAAAGTTTTCTAATTCCAAGAGTCATCGATCTACTCGAAATGGTTGCTCCTGAAATTGAGTCGATATTCTTACCAAGTTCAAATTCTGAAAGTCCGTTTAACCCTATAAATTGATCCAGCCAATGAGCTTCTTTAACCCCGCCACCATGCTGCTCTCTGTATTTAACAACACTGCTGTTTGTTATCATTCCTCTTGAATCAAAAATCACCAAAAATGTGATTGGTTGTGTTTTGCCCATCACATTATCCAGCACAGCATAGTGAGTTGTATGATCTTTATGGTCTATCTTCCAAACATAAATGTAATCGCTAAAGAATTTTTGCCGACATTCATTTTGGATTGTTACTCTTATCTCTTGTGATAATGAAATTTTATACTTAGACAAGTTGATATCCGATCCAAAATATTCCTTTATTGTCAATTCAGTTCTATCAGATATTTCTCCGGCGCTTGAAAGAAAAGAACTCATCACTAAAAAAAATATTATCTTTTTTATATTCATTTATCAACCTGCCTTTTGTCCAATCAATTAAAACATGTAACCAACACCAAGGTTAAATAAGGTAGTCTCTGAATCACCAAGTTCGACGGTATTCAAACTGTAATCTACCTTAAATACAACACTCTCTATCGGGAATATTGCAAGCCCAATCATCCATTTCCTGGCATGGTATTTTTGTTCTGATTCCCCCCCCGTAATTGTTGAGGCAGCGGTATTGTAATCGGAGTACCTTACAAACGGAACTACTTTCGTTTTTAGATCCATCATAGAACCTATATCAAACCCCAGATCAGCATAAAAACCGGAAGAGGTTTCAACATCGCCTTTGTCATACGAAATATTGCCATACTCGAAAGAAGCGAAAATGTTATTTGCATTATATTTAGCATGAATTTCGAATAAGCTAATAGCATTGTTAATGGAATCACCTGTTGCCTCATTAAAAGTGAATGAGGCGCCCATCTTTAATCCTGGTACTTTAAGGTAATCCAATCGAAAATTATATAAAAAGTTTTCAGCATCAGATTTGAAGCCCTTTAGCCTGCCACCACGAATACCGGATTTCGCCGAAAAGCCATCAGCGTCCAATCCTTCCATTACCGTTACTTTGTAGTCAAATCCTGAATAGTTACCGTAAAATGCAATACCATTCCCAAACCAAGTTGTAGGAATAATATTCTTGGAATAGTCTGGTCTCTCGACACTTAAAAACAATGGAGGTTCATGGAATTCATTAATTAACCCAATAGAAGGCAGAATAACACCAGCTTGAAATCCGAACCAGTCTGCATGATGATAATCAACGTATGCCTGTTCCAGTTCCAGTTCGCCTTGTCCGTCACTAACAAAGTTGTGTTCAAGTTCAACTTCTGATTTAAATGACCAGGATTCATTCCATCTATATGAATAAAACATGACAAACCTGTGGAAATCCAGGGTCTTTGTTTCGTTACCATTTTCAGGCTTACTGTAATTATAGTGAAGCTCACCATAACCACCTATACTTGTACCTGAGGAAAATAATTCATCTTGCCCAAATGTTTGCGTGTTAACCAATAAGAGAGTAAAGATGACTGAGAATAAAAAATTTCCTATTCGCATTTTGTAAAGCTCCATAAATGAGTGTGATCCGTTAATTTATTCAACTTTCCATTTTCAAAAAATGACTGAACAAAGATATCCCCTTACCCTGCTGTTATCAATCACCACAAAAAGGGAAATATTAAGGATGGAATCCCATAAAATAGGGATGGACACTTTTTCTCCTCCGCTATTTCTTTTATAAACAAAAATTTCAAAAAATGGAGATATCAGAAAAGTTAAATGGATGATTGCGATAATTGGAAGGGGGTTGCCCCGAGAGTTGGAGAAAAGTCATGTTAAAGTTACTGGCAGAGGAGTGTAACAAATGACTATGCTTTCGGAACAACCCGTAAAAGTAGGTTGAGTTTTAGGTCTCGTAAGACTGTGCAAAACTTTTACTCCGAAATCTGCCTGAACAACACTTGAATATATTCTGAGCCGGGAGTTGGTGTATAAATCTGAACCAATTGCCATTTAGAATCGTAAGATTCAATACTGTTTTTCAACTTAGTGATTTTAGCCTCAACCACGGAGATATCAACATTTTCACCATTTTTATCATCCGGAGCCCAGGCAAAGGAATCAATGCGGTAATTAAATTTTCTCTTTTTACCATTTACTGTTACTTCAACTTCAGCTATTTGATTTTCTTCAAACTTTGGAATTGGTATGCAAATATCCTTCATGGTTCCCCCCATCTGGTTATTTGAAAAGTTTATAAAAAATTAATATCGGGGTCTTAACAAAAAATCAGCAAAACAGGGCCGCCAGCTGAATAAATACAGATGCTGACGGCTCATGGCTAACGGTAACTTAATAAAACCAAGCTGCAAAGGACTAATAGTGATTCATTTATTCTTCAATCCATCCATCATTCAGTCTGATAATCCTGTCACCATACTCTGCATTCAGCTCAGAATGTGTTACTTGTATGATTGTAGTTCCTTCATCATTCAGTTTTTTTAGGGTTTCCATAATTTCTTTACCCTGCCCAGAATGAAGATTCCCTGTAGGCTCATCTGCTAAAATAAGTTTTGGATTTGCGATAATTGCTCTGGCTATAGCAGTAAGTTGTTGCTGACCACCTGATAACTGGTTGGGGAATAAATCCTTTTTGGCAACCATGTTATACTTATCTAAAATTTCAGCAACTCTCCCCTTACGTTCAGAGCCTTTTACTTTCTGATAAAGTAACGGTGTTTCAAGATTTTCATATACAGTCAGTTCGTCAATTAAGTGATAACTCTGAAAAACAAACCCGATATAACTTTTATGCAAATCGGATAACTTTCGCTCACTCATTGCGTGAACCGGTTCATCAAAGAAAAAATACTCTCCCCCGGAAGGAACATCCAACATACCCAGCATGTGCAGAAGTGTCGATTTACCTGAACCAGAAGGACCCATAATTGATACGAATTCGCCTTCTTTTATATCCAGATTGATGTTCCTTAAAACATACGTCTTAATAAACTTATTCTTATAATACTTTTCGATATTCCGTAACTTAATCATTACTTACACCTGTATATTTATACGTGGAATTTCTCTTTGAGATTTTCTGTAACCACATGACCATCAAACAGATGAATAATTCTGTTACCATATTCAGCATATGTTGGTGAGTGTGTTACCATCACAACTGTAGTGCCCTGCGCGTTTAATTCTGTTAGCAAAGTCATAACTTCATCACCATGTGCAGAATCAAGGTTACCAGTAGGCTCATCCGCGAGAATAATCTTTGGATTTCCAACAATAGCTCTTGCAACTGCAACTCTCTGTTGCTGACCACCTGATAGTTGTTGTGGGAAGTGACCTTCACGGTGCATAATTTCCATTTTTTCTAATACTTCATGAACTCTTTTCTTACGGTCGCCTGCACCGTACCCCAAATATAACAAAGGCAGCTCAACATTTTCAAATACTGTTAATTCATCAATAAGATTAAAGCTCTGGAAGACGAATCCAATATTTTCTTTTCTTAACTGGGCTCTTTGTCTTTCTGAAAACTTGGATACTTCATGACCAACAAAGTGATACTCGCCGGATGACGGATTATCAAGTAATCCAAGAATATTTAGTAATGTTGATTTACCACAACCCGATGGACCCATAATAGAAACGAATTCACCTTTTTCAATATGGATGTTGACATTATTAAGCGCTGTGGTTTCAACATCTTCAGTTGTGTAAAGCTTCTGCATATTAACTGTTTTAATCATTGTTATCTCCTTCTGAGAAAGTCTGTAAAAACTTTTAGTCTTTTATTACCAATTTTTCAATATCACCATAATTATCGTAGGAGGAGGTTATGACTCTTTCTCCTTTTTCTAACCCCTCAAGTACTTCAAACACTTGTGGATTCTGACGTCCAAGTCTTATAGGACGTCTTACCGCAAATGATTCCGAAGCATCAAGAACAAAGATCCATTGACCTCCTGTGGTCTGATAGAATCCCCCCCGGTCTACCAGAACCGCCTCCGATAATTCACCAAGCTCTAACTTTATGTGTAAAGTTTGACCTCTTCTTATTCCTACCGGTGGTTCACCGGCAAAAAGCATATCAACTTCAAATCTACCATTGCTTACTTCAGGGTAGACTGTTTGAATATTTAAATGATAGTTACTTCCTGAGAAAGTAAATTCACCTGCCTGTCCGTTGCTAACGCGTGCTATGTAATGTTCGTCAATTGCGGCACGAACCTTATAATTGTCAACAGCATCTATTCTACCCAGGTTTTGTCCTGCCCCTATTGATTGACCAATTTCAGCATCCAGAGAAGTTAACTGACCCTTAATGGGAGCTTTAATTGTTAGGTTGTCCAGTTGATGTTTTGTAACAGCTAAATTTTCTTCCATCCTGCTTATTGAAACCTGCAATTGAGCAACCTGATTTTCTCTAAATAAAGAATCAGTCCTCTGAGTTTCTCTGGTTAACTCTAAACTTTGCTGCAGATACTCAAATTGCTCTTTGCTTTCTTGAAATTCAAATTCAGAAATGAGATTTTTCTCATATAATTTAGTATCTCTTTCGTAGATTCTTTTTTGCTTAAACATTTGGTTGCGTAAACTGAGATTTTGTGTCATCAAATTAAGTTTATTTTGCTCCATCTGTAGTCGGGTTGTTCTCAAAGCATTCATTTGTTGGAATAGCTGAGCTTCATTGTACATAACTGTCATAGTAAGATTTGGATTTTCCAACTTAATAATAGGATCACCAATTTCCAACATAGCACCTTCTTCAACATATTTGGTAGTTACACGTCCGCCTTCACTAACATCCAAAAAGAATGTCGCAATAGGCTGAACCGTACCGGTTATAGGAATAAATTCTTGAAATGGTCCATAATTAACTTCTGAAATAGTTATCCTTTCCCTTTCGACATTTAATTTCGAACTTTGATCTCCAAAAACAAAACTATAAACTACAACCGCAACAAATAACGACGCTGCAGAAACAGTAATTATCTTTTTAGGTGGCCAATTTTTCTTAGCTATTTTCTTATCCATAATTTCCTCTCGTGCCTTTGTTACGCGAATACTTAGAATTACCTACTGATCTCAACAACCGTGCCGTTTATTATCAGCATTTTAGTTCATGCAGTTATTTGGTTTTTTAACTCATTTTCAACCTATTGATTAAGTTTTTCAAAGATGGGGAAAACCATTCGACATACATCATGTAAATTATTTTGACAGTAGTGTTCGAAATCGAACGCTTCTAAAAAAAAAGTTGTATATTCACCCAATTCATTTTTAAGATTCAATTACCAGGTGTTATGACTAAACTTAAACCAAAAGTGCTTATTGTTGACGATAATGAGGATGCTCTTCTGGCAGCCAAACTTCTTCTCAAACCACATACTTCCGTAATACGTACAGAAAAAGATCCAACCATAATTCCTCACGCACTCCTGGATGAGGTTTATGACATAATATTCCTAGACATGAACTTTACGCAGGATATGACAAGCGGGCAGGAAGGATTCTACTGGTTAAAGGAAATATTAAAAATTGATCCCAGTGCTGTGGTTATTTTGATAACCGCTTATGGCGACGTTGAGATGGCTGTGAAAGCTGTAAAGGAAGGAGCAACTGATTTTGTATTGAAACCCTGGCAGAATGAAAAATTCCTTGCTACTTTTCACTCTGCGGCAAGATTGCGGGAATCACGGATGGAAATCGCGTATCTGCGCTCGCAGCAAAAACAGCTGAGTGAAGATATCGACAACAAGTTTCATGACATTGTGGGCGTTTCCCCTGTAATGCAAAAAGTCTATTCAACTATTGAGAAAGTGGCAGCAACCGATGCAAATATTATTATCCTTGGCGAAAATGGCACTGGCAAAGAATTGGTCGCCCGCGCTTTACACAGGCAGTCGAAACGAAGCAAAGAAGTATTCATTACAGTAGACATGGGAGCAATTAGCCAGACCCTTTTTGAAAGCGAACTTTTTGGTCACATTAAAGGAGCTTTTACTGATGCAAAGGATAACAAAAGCGGCCGGTTTGAAGTAGCATCAGGTGGTACTCTATTCCTGGATGAGATTGGAAATCTCTCTAATGAGTTTCAGGCAAAATTATTAACTGTTCTGCAAAACAGAGAGGTTTTTAGAGTAGGCTCTTCAAAAGCAATTCCGATTGATATCAGATTGATATGCGCAACAAATGAAAACATTCACGATTTGGTAAATATGGGCAAATTCAGGCAGGATTTGCTATATAGAATAAACACTGTTGAAATTCACCTTGCACCTCTTCGTGATAGAAAGGAAGATATTCCATTACTGGCTGAGCATTTTCTCATTCAGTACAAAAACAAATACAATAAAAGTTCATTAAACATGCAGCCCGAAACTCTTAAAAAACTTGTAAGCTATCACTGGCCAGGCAACATAAGGGAATTGCAGCATTCCATTGAAAGAGCAATAATTTTATGTGAAACAGATTCATTAGAACCCTCAGACTTTCTGTTCTCAGGTTCTGAACAGAGAAGAGAGGATAGTCTGCGTGAAAATTATAATCTTGAAGAAATTGAAAAGAATATTATTAGAAAAGTATTAATGAAATACGAGGGCAACGTTACAAAAGCGGCAAATGCTTTAGGGCTTACGCGAACTTCATTGTACAGAAGAATGGAAAAATTTGATCTCTAGTAATAATTTTATATGGAATAATGAAAAACTTTAGACTAAATGTCATAATTAGAATTTCAATATTGAGCGGGACTATATTCCTTCTCAATTATGTGTATAATGAAACTGACTTAACAGCAACACTTTTGGTAATTACACTCATCTTTATAATGCAGATAGTGCTATTAGTTAAATATATTGATAGAACAAATAACGAGTTGACCAGGTTTATTCTTTCTATTAAGCATTCCGATTTTTCTCAGACATTCGCTGCAAAATCCAAGGGAAAATCTTTCTCAGAACTGCATAGTGCCTTTAATGATGTAATGGATAAATTTAGAAACACGCGGAATGAAAAGGAAGAAAATTTAAAGTATTTACAGACAGTAATGCAGCATGTTGGTATTGGATTACTCTCATATAACGAAATTGGTGAAATTGAAATAATTAACAACTCGGCAAAAAAAATTCTGGGTATTCCCCACCTGAAAAACGTTATCACCCTGAATAAACTAGCCGATAATTTTGGATTGAAATTGATGCAGCTGCGTGCAGGGGACAAAATTATAGAAAAGATTGTAGACAAAGATGAATTAATACAACTACTTATTTATGCCACAGAGTTTAAAGTCCGAAATCAAAATTACAAACTTATTTCGTTGCAAAATATTCAGAGTGAACTGGAAGAGCAGGAAATGGAAGCATGGCAAAAGTTAATACGAGTATTAACTCATGAGATCATGAATTCCATTACTCCAATATCATCATTATCTGCTACCGTTAATGATATATTATCAAATGCAGAAAATGATGAAATCCAATTGGACGCTGAATCAGTTACTGATATTAGAAGTGCTATGACTACCATAAACAGAAGAAGTGAAGGACTGTTAAAATTTGTAAATAATTACAGAAATCTTACGCGAATTCCAAAGCCCAATTTTCAGATAATACAAATCAGAGAACTATTTGAAAATGCATCAAAATTATTCGAAAACCAGTTTGCTGAAAAAAAGATAAAGTTTGTTTCATTTGTCGAGCCTGTAAGTCTGGAACTTACAGCTGATAGAGAATTAATGGAGCAGGTTCTTATTAACCTAATGCTAAACGCAATCGATTCACTAGCAAATACTGAAAAACCGGAGATTAATCTAAATGCTCAATTGGATACTCGTGGAAAAATCGTTATCAGGTTAATTGACAATGGCTCAGGTATACCGGAAGAGGTTGTTGAAAAGATTTTTATACCATTTTACACAACTAAAGCAAATGGCTCAGGGATTGGATTGAGCCTATCAAGACAAATTATAAGAGCTCATGGGGGGATGATCCGAGTGTCATCAACCCCTCAATCAGAAACAGTGTTTACACTGCGATTCTAATTCGTACTACATTTTCGGAAGGGTAAATTTGAAGGTAGTGCCTTTTATCGTATCCTCGAGCAGGTTATCAGCCTCTCTCTCAATCCAGACTTTACCATTATTCTTCTCGATAAATTCTTTACACAAAACCAACCCTAATCCTGATCCGGCTTCGTTCGCCGTTCCTCTGGTTGATGTATTTTCCTTTAGATTGAAAAGTTTATCTTTCACGTCATCCTTTATACCAATACCATTGTCCTGCACTGCTACTTCAATATGTTGACCCATATCAATTGCAGTCACTTTAACCCAGCCGCCAATAGGAGTAAACTTTATTGCATTGGTAATCAAATTGCGCAATGCAGTTTCTACAGTACTCTTATCTGCAAATACTTTTATATCAGCATCAACCTCCAGTCCAAGGTCTATTTCTTTCATGCGGGCATTTCCATCAACAACACCAAAAATATTTTCAACCATCTCCTTCATTTTAAATAGTCTTGGATTGATTTTCAAATTACCTGTTTCGGATCGTGACCAATTCAGTAAATTTTCGAGAAGTCCATATGTATTTTGGGCAGTCGTTCGCATTTCGTGTATTAAATTCAACCGTTCTTCATCGTTCATATCCTTGTAATCTTCGTGCAGTATATCGGAAAAACCAAGTATGGTTACAAAGGGGTTACGAAGATCATGCGCCAGAATAGAAAAGAACTTATCTTTGGTCTGATTAACTTCTCTAAGGTTGATTTCAGACTTTTCAAGCTCACCACGCGCTAAAATTCTATCCATTACTAAACCAACCTGGTCAGAAACGAATTTCAGAATTTCCATTTGGTTCTCACCAATGGCATCTTCATTTTCATAATCTTGTATTACCATTACTCCGGAAAGTTCTTCACGAACCATGATCGGAATACCAACCCAGACTTTTGCGAGTTTACCAATTAATTCTACTTCACCATCTTCAATCATTTTTAATGAATCTTTTTCATGAAGGAGAACAGGTTTCCCTTTTTTTATTACATAACCGGTAAATGTCTTCTCAATAGGAATGTCATTAACAGCTTCTGACTGATCCACCATATAAGGAATTGATATGGTTTTAGATCCTTTATTATAGGTAGCAATAAAGAAATTATCAGTTTTTATAAACTCATTGAATACTTCGTGTACTCTTTTTAAAAGATCATTATAGTCGACCGCTTCAAATACAGTGTTATTAATTTTGTAAATGATCTGACGAATTAACTCAGTTTTTTTCGACTCTGTAATATCGCGCATAATAGATAAAAGCACTCTCGAACCATCATCTAATTGTATATATGAATTCGATATAGAGAACCAGAGTACAGAATCATCCCATAGTTTTAATTCCTCCTCATGCCGACCTATAATATCACCATTATCAAAATTCTTAAAATATTGTGATTGAATTGTATCCTGAAGGTTTTCTCTATAAATTTTTGCAAAAGATTCCCCAATTAGCTTATCGGTTTCCATTTTAACCATGTTGCTAAACATGTTATTAACCATTAGTATCATACCATCAGAATCAGTTATCCTCATACCGTCTCTGGAATTTTCCCAGACAGACCGGAAGCGTTGCTCAGATTTTTTAACGTTTTCTTCGGCAAGCCTTCTATCTGTAACGTCACGACTGTTGATAATAAGTCCCTCGATATTTGGATCGTCTTCAAAATTCTGCATAAAGGATTCGAGAACTACCCAGCTATTGTCATTTCTTTTATAACGGAATTCTGCACTTCCGATCGACAAAGGGTCTTCGGATAATTTTTTTACAATTCTTTCAACTCTGTCTACATCTTCAGGATGGATAAAATCAAAAAATGATTTGCCTATTCTATCCCCTTCCCGGGTACCCAGCATTCGTTCAACGGCGGAGCTTTCAAACTTGATAACACCATTGCTGCTAATTATTTTATTTAGATCGTGAGAATGATGCGTCAGCTTTCTAAATCGCTCCCAACTATCAACCAGAACCAAATTAGAATTTGCCAATTCTTTTGTACTTTCAGCAATATTTTGCGCAAGTTTTTCATTTATCTCCTGAAGGGCCTGAAAGGATTTTCTTCTCACCCAAAGCATTCCAAGAACAAGCGCAATGGCAAATACAACTATAACACACAACCCGATTAAAGTAAGCAGTTTAATACTGTGGTATAATTGCAGCGCTTCGTCCTCATCAATTTCTGTCGCAAGTCCAAACCCCAGGTGGTCAATCCACTTCCAGGCACCGAGTACGCTGGTTCCTTTGTAGCCCTGATAACCATTATAATCAAAGCCCGATTTTTTGTTATGAATTGATTCAGACATTTTTGTAAAAGGCTGGCTAAATCGGGGAATTGTAGGCATCAGCCCTCTGGTTAAATCCACACCCGGATTTCTAATTTCGAAAGTAGTTCTGCTTACACTCGCTTGCGCCAGAAGTCCTCTTTCACGAAACAGATTTTCAAAACGGCTTCTGCTTAATAATTTCCCCATATCATCAAGGGCTATCGTTTCTCCGGTCGTTCCAAATCTACCAATTGTTGTTATATCGCTAAAATTTTTTGCCAGGTTTATTCTTATAGCCATAGCAGCAATTACTTCATCTTTGCTGTTAATTATCGGACTTGCAATAAACATTGTTGAGAAACCCTGTGCGACTTTGCCACTTGTCTCCGGTAGCGCTACATCAGACTCTACCGGGGGCACAATAATACTTTCTCCCTTGAATACTCTATCAAGAAACTCGCCTCTTTGCTGGAATAAAAAATTGACTTCGCCTGTATTTATATCCTTCATGGAAGCAACACTTATTGAATCGGGCGTAATTATAAAAAAACCTAAATCATGATATCTTTCAAGAAAGGGCTTGAAGTATTCTCTAAGTAATTTTAATTCATTACTGTTTTTTAATGATTTCGAATTCCTGGGAACAGCGGCAATATCTTCAACAAGCTTAACAATTAGCCCATCGCGGGATTTAATGGAAATATCAAGCATCCTGTTTTCGAGCCATTGATCGAACGCCTCTGCTGTTGTATTTACAATAAGTGATAGCTTATCGCTGGTTTCAATTCTTATTTTCTCCTCAGTATCAGCAAGGAGGAAAATTCCGACAATAGCCACAATCAAAATAAATGAAGCAATAAGAATGAAGCCTAAGGCGTTGGTTTTCAGATTTGTTTTGTCACTCATTTGATCAAGGTGAGTAATGGTAATAGTTTTCATAAACCTATAGCCTTGTGAATAGTGTTTTGATAAAATAAATGCGCCGAGAGTAAATTTACCGTAAATATCATTTAAAGAAAATACTTCATAAAAAAGGGAGCTAAACGCTCCCTAAAATTTATCGTCTAACAGTCCGTTGGTAGTTTCGCGCTTCCTGGAATGAGTTGAAATAACCAATTCTTACTCGATACCAGTTTCCCCCTTTCTGAGGTATATATGCTTCTACTACAAATGCCTTATGCCCCTGCCTTATCAGCCGCGCTGCTTCTCGTTCAGCTGTAGCTTTGTTTCGCCAAGACGATAGTTGGAAACAAAATAAATTTCCATCAGTAAAGACGGTACCGCCAGCATTACTCTCTCTACTGTTATTATAAGACTGACTACCTGACGATGGAATATATTTGTTTGAATCTTCACTCTTTTCTTCCTCTTTATACTCAGGAGTATCATCTTTATTTTCTTCAAAGGTAATATCGCTTTCATCACCCTCATTAATATTAGATGCTATATCATCAAGCTTGGCAGAGTAATCCTCAACCTCATCCTGAGGCATCGTATCATTGTATTCTTCCGTAAGATCGAATTCGCTTTTGTTAAAATCCAGATATCCATGCTCCGCATAATTTTTGGCAGCTTCCATCAACATTCCAACTAAATCATTTTCTGAAACTGGAGTACTTAAATTTTTGGTTCCCCCCGAAAAACGGGAAGATGATGATTCTCCAATTATTCTACCTCTGTTATCATAGAACAGAGCACCAATAAGAGAATACCTTTCAGTAAGTGTGTTAATTAGATACTGTGTTTTAGTTTTACTAACTTTTCCCTCAATCCCTTCCTTTTCAATAGGTACTGTGTTTTGAACAAGGCACCAGACAGATAATTGATTATCGAGTAATCGAATACTCGTCGTATCCATGTAGACAGTTTTCTCATCTCCGCTATGAAGTTCTGCCCACCTGGTCCCCGGGTGTTGAGCAAAAAGCAGTGTTGAGACTAACAGAAATAGTGCAATGGAATATAGTTGTTGTTTTTTCATAAAATTTTTATCGTCATTGAAGTTAGATGTAAATGTAAACAAAACCAATATAAGGATCAGCAATCAGTAACCTATTGACTTTGTACAAACCAAAGCTCGATTCAGTTCTCACTATTAAGTTGAATAACTACCGGATTAATAATACAGATCACGCGTACAGGATTAAGTCCATCCTTGCCAATTTCAACACCAATAGAAGTAATTACAGCCTTCTTGCTGCTCTCTATTTCCAATGTGTAGTTTCCCTTTTCAGTAAAATGATATTGGCTATCGAGCTCAAATCCATAAAACGATGATCCCCCGCCCCCTTTATTTTTAGGAGTTCTGTAATATCGCTGGCACTCAGTTGCAATCATAGAACACTGTTGAGTAAGTTCATCTCTGTTAATTTTGGCAGTCACCATTGCGGCATTATCTTGCCTGATATCAGCTGCAGAATTACCATCTTTCACCTGGATATCGAGGACGGGAACTTCTTCAGTTGAGTCGCCAATTCTTTTCTGCTGAATTGAAATATCAAATAATGAGATAAAAAGGAATACAGCAATAAGAGTTAATATTACAGCCTTGTAGATTTCGAGGATGAAGTGGATTTTGCCCTGTTTTTCGCTCATAAGCTTCTACATTTGTCTTAATTTGTTTCCAAATGGCATTATAACATCTTTTTTTTATAAATGGAAGGATTATTTAACTACACCTGAGAATAAGATCAATTCTACTACATACATTAAATAAATAATAAGACCACGATGTATAATTTGGAAGTAAATTTCGATTTTCAGATATTTGTTACACAATGTGTAACAATTAATGCAAAATAAAAACAGATTCTAATTTTACTTGAGGAAATAATGAAACACTTTTCAAAATTAACGATTTTACTTTTTGCCCTTTCTCTATTCTTTGTTGGATGTAGCGAAGATGATGGTGTTAACCCAATTCAGACAGAATCAGAATATCAATTATTTGTTAATGAAATTATGACAAAAACTTCCGTCACCATTCGTGATGAAAACGGTGAATCCGGTGACTGGTTTGAGATTTACAATGCTTCCGGTGAGGAAGCTAATTTAAATGGTTTTACAATCACTTACGAATATATCAATAGCGGCAGCCCGGTTAGCTTCGAGTATTTGATTTCAAATGAAGTCTCAATCCAAGCAGGAGGTTTCCTGCTTATCTGGTGTGATGGGAACAATAATGGATTGCATACAAATTTCGACTTAAAAGCCGGGAAGGGCGGTATAATTAGAATTATCGACCCACTTGGTTTTGTTGTTGACGAAAAAGATTACTCAGATACTGAAGTGACCTTAAATATTGATGATATTTCCATTGCCAGAGTTCCTGACGGTAGCGATAACTGGCAGCCCTTTGGCGTTGGATATTCCAGTTGGGCGACACCTAACCAGTCAAATTCTGAAGTAATTGCCCCTCCATCCCTACCTTCAGTATTTATCAATGAATTGATGGCTAAAAACGCAACAACCATCACCGATGCCAATGGCAACAACAGTGACTGGATTGAACTTTATAATGATGAAGATACCGAAATAGATATTACTAATTGGACTGTGAAATATGAGTACGAAAATAACGGAACTCCTGTAATACAGGAATACACAATATCTGAGAATACTTCCATTCCTATAAATGGTTTTCTGCTAATCTGGTGTGATGGATCAGGTTCCGGACTATTCACAAACTTTGATCTGAAAACTCAAAAAGGCGGAACAGTAACAATTCTTGATGCAAATGATGAACTTATTGACTTTGTGACTTACACGGGTACTGATATAACGACAGGAACGGATGATTTATCTTACGGAAGAAAAAACGACGGCGGTGGAAACTGGATGACTTTTGGCACTGGCTACGAAAGGATGCCATCCCCCGGTTCAAGTAACAGATAATCAAAAATTCATACGTAATGGCATATCCTAAGGGTATGCCATTCTCACTAATAACAGGTTTAAATGAAACAATACTTCTTATGCTTCTTTATACTCGCCACGGTTATTTTGGCTCAGAAAAACTATTTGTTGGAAGAGATTGTGGTTATGGCAAAGCTTGATGAAGATGCTGTACAAACAAGAAAAAACACTCCCTATTCGAAACAAGTATTTTCCTTAAAGGATCTTAAAGGCTTTGGCCATCAAACAGCCGGCGATGTAATCAAACATATGCCAGGACTATACCTACAGGGACCTTTGAATCTGCAACGCAATGTTAAGATGGCCGGACTCGACAAAGAGTTTCAGTGCATCCTGATCAACGGGAACAGGCCATTTGGCGGTGCAGACAGGCGTGACTTGAAACTTGACAGAATTCCCATTGATATGATTGAAAGGATCGAAGTAATAAAAAACCCGCCTTCATCAATTTCGGCGGATGCCGTATCGGGTGTAATTAATGTGATCCTAAAGAAAACTGCGGATGCCGATCTCTTTAACTTTGACATGAATGGTGGATTCAGCAGCAATACAAAAAAGATGAACGGAAGAATTGCTACGAACTATTCTGCCAGCTTTGAAGATTTTTCATTCCTTGCCGGAGTAAGTATTCACGATTACGAAAGAGAAAGCATAACAGAATACACAAAATTCACCTCACTCGGAATAGGAAGTGAAAATCTTGACGTAACAATGATTTCATTCAATTTAGATATGAATTATAAGTTAAGCGAAACTGCAAATATTTCCTTCAGTCCATACATAACAAATTATGACGAACTGACAATTCTGAAAGAAACGAACACACTGAATGAGAATCTCGTTTATCTCGATGATAGAAGCAACGAAGACAAACTAAGATTATTACAATCCTATGGGTTAACATTTACCAATCAGTTTTCGCCGGATTTTAAGATTAAAACTTATACGGCATTTACAGCGAACAGAGAAGATAAATACAAAGATAGAATTACTACTTCGCTTAATGATGTAATAAATAAATATGAAGATGAGGAACAACGTGTAAACGACTATCTGACTTCTATCGATGCAATCTACTTTACTAATTTTTTAGATCTTGAGGTAAGTATCAATTCCGGAGTTAAATACTCTTTTAATGATCGTTCGGTAAACAGACTTGTATCTCAAGAAACCTCGGGTTTAGATAACCTAACGTTTAGTAATGAATCATATGGAATAACAGAACAGATCTTTTCTTCATTTTTAGAATTGGAATCCAGTCTTTCAACAAATCTTAGTATTATTACCGGACTGCGTTACGAAAACACTCATGATGAAGTAATGGCAGCGGATATAAAAGGAATTAAGACATACTCATCAGCAAATCCATTTTTTAATTTAGCGTATAGATTTAGTGGAACAGATTTTTTTATCAAAGCTATCATCTCAAAGCAATTGAGTAGACCGCCATACCAATATATAGCTCCGGTTGTTAAGCGAAAGAACAGGAAAACAGAAGAAGGTAATTTCGATCTATCCCCCTCTACTTCGCTTAATTACAATATAAGTTTTGAAAATTACTTCAACAGAAGAAGCTTCATATCTCTCAGTTGTTTCTATAAAGATCTTACTGACGTAATTGAACAATATTATGTGGGAGATGATCCACTTAATAATGACAATCCTATATTTCGTGCCATCAACATTTCTGAGGCAAAGGTTTATGGTGTTGATCTGGAATTAAAATTAATGCTGGATTATTTGATTGATAATCTAAGCTTCTACTCAAACGCTTCCCTATTGGGCTCTGTACTGACTGATCCTTGGACCGGTAATGAACGAAGATTAAAAGATCAGCCGGAATATATACTTAATGCCGAACTCATTTATCAGGATCCCTTGAGTGGGATTGATATCTCCCTGGGCATAAATCATATAGGTCAAAGAATTGATCCTGAATCCGCTACAATAGAATTAGTACAGAAACCATTCACTCAATTTGATATTCAGGTTAAGTACTATATAAACGACACCTATAATATTTATGCTAACTGGCAAAACATATTCAATGAACATGCGCACTATACTCAAGGGTCGGAAAATCGTTTTGTTAATTTTGGAACAACCCTAAAGTTAGGGGCTGCAATAAATCTTTAAGTGGAGAAACATGAAAATTTATATCGCGTTTGATGATACAGACACATTAGAATGTGGACGAGGAACTGGGAAATTGGCCAGATGGTTCGAGGATAGGTTACCGGCAAATTTAAGGATGCTGGGAGTCATCAGGCATCAGTTACTCGTTGCTGATGATATTCCATACACATCCCATAACAGTTCTTTATGTATGATTGCTGATTCAAATTTCTATGACGAAAAACTTCTTTCCGAATTGATTGATAATGGTGCTGATCACATTAAACAAAATTTCTTTGAAGGAAGCGATCCCGGATTTTGCATTGCAACCGAGAATGATTCAAATATTGATGACCTGGTATCATTTGCTCATATTTGCCTCCGGAGAAAAGTCACTCAAAAAGAAGCGATGAACGCAGTTGGTGATATTCACCTTTCAGGTCATGGTGGAACGAACGATGGCATTATTGGAGCGGCCGCAGCTGTAGGCTTAACGCACGAAGGGATGAGCGGCAGGTTCATTGAAATAGGCGGAGGTAAAAGACTACGGGATTTTGAGGAGTTAACCACCGTTAAGGAAATTAGAGATAGTGGCATTAAAGTTATTTCGGTTAGCAGGCATTCTTCCTTCCCCAATGATAATGATATGCTTGACAATAAAGGCTGGCTCCGCCCAAGACTTTTTATGGGAAAAGCTATTCTCCCAATTACCTTAAATGGGCAGGGAATTTGGGAAACAGTCGGTTATGAAAAGAAGCAGGGCGATGAATAATAAGAAAAGATTTATAGAATACCTTTTAAGGGAAAAAAAGAAAATTCTTTTGGGAGTTTTCTTTACCGTGTTAATGGGAATTGTTGAAATCCTTACCGGATCACTCCTAAAACTGCTGAGTGATTCAATTGAGAATTACATTTCAAAATCCGATGGAACAGTTTCATTAAAACTCACCCTTCCCTTTTTGAACCAGAAGATAACAATTATAAAAACCTTGCTTGAAGGGAGTGATGAAATCTTCAGAGGATTACTTTACGTTGGTTTTGCTTACCTCGCATTTAGTATGTTCGAATTACTTTTCGAGTATTTCCGCGAAGTATTTATGCAGTCTGCCGCTCAGCGTGTACTACAAAAGTTTAAATCCGATATTTATTCAAAAGTACTCCGTCTCCCCTATGCCTTTTATTTTAAGACGAAAACCGGCGATCTTATATCAAGAATCACCTATGATGTAACGACCATGACGGATATCATCAATCTGTTTATCGAGTTTACCAGATCCATGGTTTATTTGGTTGTGCTGCTGCCGGTTATGTTTTTTATCGATTGGAAAATCACCTCCATAGTGATAATCTTTTTCCCTATTTCCTTCATAATCATTAACTGGATAATTAAGAGAATTGAAATAATCAGCAAAGGGATTACAGATAATGTAGGAGACTACACGGCATTCCTTGATGAAAAAATAAACAACTTCAGATTAGTAAAAATATTTGGACAGGAAAAAAAGGAAGCCTCGAAATTTGATAATCTTATAGAAGAGAACTATCAGCTGAGCTTAAAAAACATTAAACTCATCTCGTTTTTAAAGCCATCCAATCAGTTTTTGGGAATCATTGGTCTGGTTCTGGTCTTCATATTTTTTGATTACAAAATGGTGTTCTCAACAGAAAGCCCGGGTAACGCAGTCTTTTACTTATACATATTAAATCAGGCATTTAAGCCAATAAAGAAACTGGCTCGAAGTATCGGAGAACTTCAAATAGCGGCCGTAAGCATAAAGAAAATCTTCAGATTTCTTGATGCCGACGAAGAGTTTGACTTTACTATAGGAACAGAATCTTCAAAACCGGAAAGCATCGAGAATGTCAGTTTTAATAATGTATCGTTTGCTTATAATGAAGAGAGAAAGGTAATCAACAATATATCTTTTGATATCCAAACCGGTGAGATACTCGCCATAACAGGTCCTTCCGGAAGCGGAAAAACCACGATCGTAAAATTGCTTGCAAGATTCTTCAATATTAATGAGGGCTCAATTCTCATCAATCATCTGAATCTGAACAGTTTCCGGCTAAAATACCTAAGACGCAGGATAGTAATGGTAAATCAGCACACCGGAGTGTTTGAAGGAACCATAGCCGATAATATTTTTTACGGTGCTGCACAGTTAGACGATGACAAGATAAAAGCACTTAAAAAGATATTGCGAATAAATAACCTTGATGAAAAAGTAATGCATCTATCCGAGGGACAAAAAAGGGTTATTTCAATATTCCGGGCATTGTTGTTCAAACCTGATATTCTAATTCTTGATGAAGTTTTTGAAGCCATTGATAAGGACATAATTGATGAACTTTTCACCTTGATGAATGATATATCAATTAAAATTATAATTACCCGTCAGGATGGAATAATCGGGAAAGCAGATAAACTTCTTGAATTAAAAGACGGCGCAGTGAAGTCATTCCAATCGATGCGTAATTCCTAAGATTAATTTTTGGAGCGATTCTTCCAAGTCTTTGAGTACATTGCTCCTACTGAAACCAATTTATCTGCCGCAGATTTGTCGGAAGAAATTTGTTTAGTTTTATGGAATGTATCGAAAAACAAATGGGTTTTGAGAAAGTCCCAACTGCCCGGGTATTAAATCCATATCCTTTTTTTATTTATTTCTTCCTTGGCTCTGAATTCCTCTTCGAGATTAATATTGCATCGATTTGCAATGGCACAGAGATAAATAATAATATCCGTCAGTTCTTCTCCAATATATTTTTTATCAGAATTGCTATCCAGTTTAATTTTTTCCGACTTCCTGACTGCCTTAAACAGTTCGCCCACCTCTTCACCTAACAAGAGGCATTTCGTTAAAATATCCTGGTCGGAAAATCCTCTTTCCAATTCTAATTCTTCCACATATTTCTGGAAGTCTTTTAAGGTTGGTCTCTCCGGTAAAGTAGGCAAATGTTCCTCTTACAAGATTGTTATTTTTTCATATTAGATATAGAAATATCTCTTGAAATAAACAAGCAAACTTTGTAATTTTCACTTGAACAATTGCTCAAGTGATATAATGACAAATAATAAAGCGCCTGTATGTGGTATCGAATTCATCAATGAGGAAAAAGTAGCCATAGTAAAGGAAAACTTTCCTGATGAAAATGAAATTTTTGAATTGGCTGAAACTTTTAAAATGCTGGGAGATCCAACCCGCTTAAAAATTGTTTTGGCGCTTTTAATATCGGAGCTATGCGTTTGTGATTTATCAGCCCTTATTGGAGTTTCGGTTTCCGCCATTTCCCACCAGCTGCGTTACCTTAAAAATATGCGATTGGTGAAATTTCGTAGAGAGGGGAAAGTTGTTTACTATTCACTTGACGATAACCACATTGTAACTATAATCAGCGAGACTCAAAAACACGTAAGAGAAAACTAAATTGGAAAATAAATTAGTTAACAGAGCGCTGGTCTTAAGCATTATTACTATTGTGTATAATATTGGCGAGGGTTTGATCTCAGTCTACTTTGGAATGCAGGATGAGACGCTTGCGCTATTCGGTTTCGGCGCTGATAGTTTTGTCGAAGTATTTTCTGGTATTGGGATACTCCACATGGTAATACGAATGAAGTATACTAAAGTGACTGACAGGGATAGTTTTGAAAAAACCGCACTCCGAATAACAGGAATAGCATTTTACCTCTTAACCTTTGGGTTGATAGCAGGTTCAGTAATTAATATTATATCCCAGGTAGAGCCAGAGACCACTATGGTAGGAGTTATTGTCTCAGCAATATCAATCTTAACAATGTATTTTTTGATGAAATCGAAACTAGCAGTTGGCAAAGCACTAAAGTCCGATGCAATTATTGCAGATGCTAATTGTACAAGAACCTGTTTTTATCTCTCCTTTTTATTGCTGGGAAGCAGTTTGCTTTATGAGCTGACAGGCATTGGATACATCGATATAGTTGCCACCTTAGGCATTGCATATTTTGCCTTTAAGGAAGGCCGCGAAGCTTTTGATAAAGTCCGCACCGGCAGCCTTGCCTGTTCATGCGACACACATTGCAATACACCAACTCAAAATCAGGAAAGTTAATTTTTGGGACACGATCACTCACACGGACATAATCATGCACCTGCCGATTTTAACAAGGCTTTCATAATCGGTATAGCATTGAACTCCTCCTATATACTCATAGAAGTTATTTATGGTCTCAGCTTTAATTCCCTCGCACTGCTTGCAGATGCCGGACATAACCTTAGTGATGTCTTGGGATTGTTAATTGCATGGGGCGCCAGCTACCTCGTGATGAAAAAACCTACAGAATCTCATACTTATGGTTTTAAGAAATCATCCATTCTTGCTGCATTTGTTAACTCATTAATTCTTCTCGTCGCCATAGGTGGAATAGTCTGGGAAGCAATTGGCAGATTCTCTGATCCCCAGCCAATTGAAGGGAGTGTGGTTATGATTGTGGCAGGAATCGGGGTAATCATTAATACATTTACCGCTCTCCTCTTTCTTCGTGGAAAAGAAAATGATATCAATATTAAAGGGGCATTCCTCCATATGGCGGCCGATGCCGCAATCTCACTTGGTGTTGTTATCGTTGGGTTCCTCATTATGAAAACCGGAATCCTTTGGCTGGATCCTCTGGTAAGCATTATTATTGCGATTGTTATTTTCTTCGGCACCTGGAGTCTTCTGAAAGAAAGTACTAACATGGCTTTGGATGCAATTCCAAGATCAATTGACCGGGCAGAAGTTGAAAAATTCTTAAACAGTTTAGAAGGTGTAGAGGAAGTGCATGATTTACATATTTGGGCAATGAGCACAACAGAAACAGCACTAACCGCTCATTTGGTTATGCCCAATGGAGAATTGAACGATGACTTTACAAGCAACGTAGCTGATGAGCTGAAACATAAGCACAGGATTTCACATGCAACTTTACAAATTGAGAATGGCAATGGTACAGAAAATTGTAAAGCAAATTGTTGCTGACGAATTGCTCTACCTAATAAAGAGTAATTCTTACCTGTAATACTTCCCTTTATATATTTGTACAATATCTCATTCTTCATTTTTAACCGCTTATCGCAATTTAACTTCGATTAAATATCTGGCATGTTGATTGCACCCTTACCTGATTAACAAAGAAGGAGGACACATGGAAATTAAAAGAATTGCCTTTCTGGAAACATACAAAACTGAAAACTCTGTGATGGGTGTAGTTATGGTCACTGATGCACAGACTAAACCAATAGAATTCAGAGTTACATCGTCTATAAATCCAACTAATTTTCAAAAAGTACTTTACGGCAATGTTCTTCATGAACATATTGCGGTAGAATTAGTGGCTTTACCACTTCTGGAAGCCGTTAACGAAGAACTGGATCTTATTCTGGTAAAAGACCCCCTTTTCCTTGGGGCAAATGAAAAGCAAAACACAAGAATTGTTCGTGTATTTAACGGTAGTGGAAATGCAACACATAATCATTCACAGTTACAATTAAAACCCGCAAACGGTAAACCGGAACCAACCTTTCTTGAGACCTCAAAAAATCTTGAAGGCGAACTTAAAAGCATTTACGATATCTTAGCTGAAATTTCCGAGAATAGAGATTTACTTGAACCTTTTGACAGGCTTACGATGGCTTGCGAGCAAGTCCACCTGAAAAAAACTAAAGATTAAGTTTAGCATGCCAGGTTCTGCGAGAAAATATTTAGCCTCCGCGATGAATAAAGTGGATAGTCCCGAGGTTTATCCTCTACACAGGTGGCTGAATCCAGCGAGGCCCAAGTCTTTCGAAATTGAAAAATTTATCCCGCATCTCAATAATTATATTGAAGTTAATCTGTTTATTGAAAAAGCTGAATTGCATTACAATTGCCTATTCAGGTTTGGGAAGGATAATGATGAGACCGAATACATTTTTTTCAGTAGGGTTAATACTCCTCCTTCATTTTTTATTCTGTCGAAGACTGATCTTCACGAAATAACGATCCCTTTTGCAGAACAAATATTGTCAATAGATAATTACCAATCCGAAGTAATTTTCGAGATTAATAAAATTGAATCAATTAAATTACTTTCCCAATTGCATGAAACAGACTCAATCGATTTTTCATTTACTTCACCAACGTCGGAAGATAAACTTACTGAAATGCATCCGGTAGTTTCAAACATCTCTTTACTAACTATTGACGACTTGATGCCTACAACTCAAAGATCGCATAATTTGAATAGTGAATTGGATCTTCCTACAAGTGAAGAATATAGCGAGCTTTCTCTCTTCCAGGATTTGCCGATGCTGGAATACAAATCATTTGATATAACTGCTCCAAAAATATTTTCTGTTGCAAGTGAAAAGCTGGATTCACTTTCAAAGAGCGGTTTTGAAAACCATCGAATAGATTCGGAATCAATTTTAAAGTATCTTGAACCGGTTTATGAGTTATCAGAAAACTTAATTAATGACATCCTGAATGGATTACCAAAGTTTCAAAAAGAAGGGGCAAAATTTCTCTTTAACTCACATCAGGCATATTTTAATGATCAACTGGAACTGAATAAAGAGTTACAAGCTGTTATGGCTCTTAAAATGCTATTAAGAGTCAGGGCTGTAAAAAAAGTATTAATTATTACATCCTCCTTTAAGCAGTTGACTCAGCATTGGATAGGTGACAAAAAGATTAAAGGTATTTGGACAAAGAACTTAAAGTTGTATCTACCTGATTTTGCCTATCAGGTAATAACAAACACTGATTACAAAACAAGAGATACAGTATTTAATAGTAATATAATAAATTTAGTTACTTATGATATTTTTGAAGAGTTCTTCCTGAAAGGAGTACTCGATAATAACTCTTTAAACACTTTCGACTGCATAGTTTTTGATGATCTTGATGAATATATACCTGATCTTGATTCAGTCAGGTCTATTAAATCAAACGATACAGCTAAATATATTTGGTTTCTTTCCGATTTCAGGAAAGATTCAGTAAAAAATAAAGTGTTGAATCTGATAAACCCGGCAGAACTAAAAATCCTGGGAAGGGATAATAATTCAATAAAAGAAGTTTCTACTGGCAGATATAACTTTGATTATTATTTAATAGCGGACAACAAACGAAAAGACTTATCGGTAAGCATAAAACAAAAAGGACAGGAAACACTCGATGACTTGATTGGTCTTGGCAACCTTTTAAGATTTCGTCCAAATGCCCTTCAAATCTTCCAGGAGGAGCAACGCCTATTAAATAAGCAGTATGATGATTGTGAAAATAGTAAGGTTGAACTACTTGGCTATCACCTTAAAAGAATAAGAGAAAGGGGCGGCAACACAATTATTTATTCTCAGTATGAAAACGATGGACTCTCTGTTATAAAAGAGTATCTGGACTTTAATGCTTACAATTACTATATCATTAAAAGTCTGGATTCTAAAAATGACATCAATACTGCCTTAAATAGTCTGGAAAACCGAGGTGAGTCGGGCTACATTTTTTTAACGAACCTGAAACCAAAAAACATTCCTGCGGCTTTTTCGAATATTAATCATATCATTAACTTTGATAATTCATATAATCCCTTTAGCAGATGGCAGCTTGAAGAAAAAGTAATGGGCAATAATACACTTTCTGTTTATAATTACTTTTACAGCGAGACTATCGAGAATAGTTTTAGGGATGAACTTGCAAGTCAAGGACTTTCCGAAAAACAGCTGTTTGATAAAATGCCAGTTGAGGTATTCAACAAATATTTTGATGAGTCGAACTGGTGTAAATTATTTGGAATCGAAAGTGAAGTATTCGCCGGGAAGACGGTTAAGGACATCAACATCTCAAGCATGAAAGATTTAGTACTTCAAACCAAATTATTATTAAGCCATCTTGGATATAATTCGATTGAAACCTCTGCAGATATGAAAGATTTCTCATTTACAATCACTGCTTGCGATGAGAGACCAAACGGAAGAAATGATGTGATTGCAAAATGTTATGTGGGAACACATTTAACTTCCGAGCAAATTCAAGCCAGTATTAATGATTTGAATAGTAATTCGGGTGGCAGATTATTTCTTATCGTTACAAACGGGACTACTTCCCTGCCCAATATCATTTTACCGCAAAACTTTATTATTTTATCGGGCGATAAATTAAAATCCCTTCTGAATTTGGTTCTTTAAGTATTCTATTTTTTTTGATCGGAAGATCAAAATTAATGTTCTATTGGAACATTAATTTGGTAAGGATAGAGTGAATCTGAGGTGCTGTTGTGTGGTGGATTATCAGTTTATAATTTTTTAGTCGTTTCTTTCCATGGGTATATTCCGCTAAAACTACTTTTAGTTTTCTTAATGTTGAATCTATGACGCATCCGGAATCTTTATTCCCAAATTGTAAGTTCAATATATCTTCATTTGAAGAGAAGACTACAAATCTCTTATTCGTTATCAATAAAGAACCGATGAATCTCTTTCGAGATTTGGTGAAGTATTTTTTATTCTCATCGTATTCTTTACAAGTCAAAGAACAATAAAGCGTTTCATCGTAACATACTATTCCTTCTGATTCGTAAATGGCAAACAACTCTTTAGGAATCAGCCCTATACCAATTCGTTTAAGCAGCCTGTAAATCATTCTATTTCTTATGCGTTTTCCGTTGTAATTCTTTTAATTTCAAAATGTTCTTTCAGCAACTCTAATACTTGCAAAGTCGTGTTAATAACTACTGAAGTACAATGCGATTTTGCGCCTGCTTTTTCAAATGCTTCCTGCCCCTCCAGCGTCGCCAGATCATGACCACAAACACCCTTGCAGCTAAGCTCTTTGAAGTTTTCCCTGAAATATTCCGTCAAGTCCTGAATCAGTTCGTAGTTTTCTGTTCTATCCGCGTTAGGTTCAGTTCTACCCGTAAGAACATTTATCCCCAGAATACCGCCTGTCATTGCGCCGCAAAGTGAATCCGTTTTGGCTATCCCGGTGCAAAACCCGGTGGCAATTTTGGGAATTAAATCGGATTTGATATTATATGCCTCTGCAACAGCAAGTAGCACCGACTCTGCACAGCAATACCCGTTTTGAAAATAATCACCACTCATTTTTGAATATTTTTCCATAGACTATTTCCTGTCGAAAAATACGTTTTTAGAACTGACGCTGAGCGGAATGCCGTAAACAATCTTAACATCATCACCAAGCAGATTCATTTTGAGTACAGCCTGACCAACCGTGTACATCACCCGGTTATCTATTCTGTTATCCATTGCCACACTTACAGCCGATCCAACCGCAATTCCTAAATCCCCAGTATTGAAAACGCAGGGATTGTTTGGATGTTTATCTTTCTCTTCACAATTAGCATAACCACACATACCGCAGGGACTTAAACCCAGAGATTTAATTTTAGTACCTAGAAGAACCATAGCCTCACATTCAAGAATATTATTTGCATCCCGCTCAAAGAATTGAGGAGCAACACCCTTTTCAACCATATCTTTCATCTTACGGGCAATTTCTTTTATTGTCTCCGTATCGACCAGGGCAATTTCAATATTATCACGCCCCCTGCCTTTTGGAGCTGTTCTTGCCGCTGCCATCATTTTTTTCGCTACACTTAGAACAGTTTCTTCCCGCAGCTCTTCTTCATAATATAATTTCAATTTATCCTCATAATCCATTGTTAAGGTAAGTTTTTACCAATCACCGTATTAAGCAGATGATACCACTCTTCACGGGTTAATTGCACTTTTACAGCCTTGCAGGCATCCAGGATACGTCGTGCTTTTGTTGTTCCGATAATAGGCTGAATGCCGGCCGGATGCCTCAATAACCAAGACAACATGATTGCCTCAGGTGTGCTGTGCTTTGAAACGGCCATATCTTCCAATAATTCCGAAGTTTCAATTTCTATTTCCGATTTGCTCATCCCATCACTAGTGAGAAGTCCTTTTGCAAGGGGTGACCATGCCTGTACGGTGATATCATTTAGTCTGCAATAATCCAACGTTCCGTGTGTAAGCGATGGAATGGAAACATTCTGATTAAAATGAATCCCCTCATAAATGAGCTGATTATGTACTAAATTCAACTCAACCTGATTAAAAATTATTGGATAATCGATAGACTTTTTTAACAGCTCAATTTGCATGGCAGTATGATTACTAACACCAAAGTATCTTACCTTACCCGCAGAGTGCAGTTCGGCAAAGGCGAGGGCAATTTCCTCGGGTTCGCATAACGGATCGGGTCTGTGCAGAAGTAAAACATCTAGATAATCTGTTTGAAGCCTATCGAGGCTTTCATTTACCGACCTTACAATATGCTGAGCGCTAAAATCATACCTGTGAGGTGAGCCAGGTTTTGGATCATCCTGGAAACGGATACCGCATTTTGTCTGTATTATCATCTGCTGACGAAGACTTGGTTCTTCACCCAATAACTCACCAAATGCAACTTCAGATTTTCCGTATGTATAAATATCAGCATGATCAAAAAAATTAATACCCTGTTCAAATGCCGTCATAACAGATTCTTTGGTTCTTTCAATATCCTTATCTTCCAGAACGGATTGATCCCATCTTTGTCCTAAATTCATGCAGCCATAGCCAAGAACAGATACCTTTAAATCCGTACCTTTCACCTCATAATAATTCATTTTTACTCCGCTATTTTCTTGTTACAGAGTTAATTAATTGTAAAATTCTAATGAGTGAAAGATAAGAAATTTTCGATGTTTTATTCTGCTTGATATTTAAACGAAAAAATAGTGGGTTGAATTTTTTTCAATAAATTAAAAATCCAACCCCGGTTAAATCTCAGTTAATTCTGTTCGTTGAAGGCATAATCGGCAAACATTCCAATAGCCAGTTTTGACATTTTCAGGAAGTATGTCTGATCCATATTATCAAATGTATCGTTAATCGAATGATAGCCGGTGTTGAAGTCACCATAATCTTCGATAATGCTTATGGCCGGGTATTCATTAATCCAAAAAGAAATGAAATCAGAACCACGGTCACGATAGATAAACTCAAGATTCAATCCAATATCATAGTCATCATTAATTTCCGTCGTCTTCCATCCAAGTTCTGGAATATTTTCAGTATCCCAGACAATTATGTGTGCTTTATGGTCAGCATCGCTATTCCAGCCAATCATATCGAGATTGATAACGCCCATTATAGACATATTATTGTTTCTGGCATTTTCGGCGTAATGAAGACTTCCGTAAAGTCCTCTTTCCTCTTCATCCCAAAGAGCAAAGATAAGGCTGTATCTTGAGGGATAATTACTGAGTATCCGGGCAGCCTCGAGCACAGCAGCTGTGCCGCTGGCATTATCATCAGCCCCGGGTGCTAACTGTGAACTGTCCGGGATACAATGTAAAACCCCGCAATCATCGTAGTGAGCACATATTATATAATACTGATCCGGGAAGAGAGTTCCCCTATGTATCCCCAAAACATTTCTACCCAGCGAATCGAAAGGCTGGTCGACTACTTCAAGTCCAAAACCGGCAAGTGTGCTTGCAATATAGTCTGCGGCAATAGCATTCCCTTCCAGTGCCCAGTTTCTTGTTTCAATGTAAGTTTCAGTTCCATTGTAATTAAAGGATTGCAAACCGGATAAAGTCTTAACGTAAGTTGATAGACTGTTGATATCAATACTTTCAATCACTTCCTGAACAGAATCAATTTCCGGCCCAACCGAGTCCTCAGAACAGGCATAAAACAGAAATCCGGCTGTGATAAATAAGATTATTAGTTTTTTGTTCATTTCTCCCCCCATCCCCGTTATATTTTCTAATTCCTTTTTGGAAACTAAATATATCATATCGATAATTCAATGCATTAGTAAGGTACTAATGATTCATAAGAATATGACAATTGATTTTTTGATATGTGTGACAAAGGTAAGCGGATAATTTTAGTGAAGCTCTATAAACTTTAAGCTGAAAGAGCTGCCCAATAACCATTAGATGAATTAAAAAATCCTATAAGTATGATGTGAGGATCAATCTAAAAACACTTCTCAATTATTTACCAGATGCATAGCGAATACAAACTCTTTGGTGTCAGAATTGATACCCCAAAGATAACCGGACCCTGAATCCTCCCTGAGGTAAAATATTTCACAATTTTGATTCTCAAATACTTCTGAGATGAAGGATATCTGCAGACTGGAAATTTCATTTATCTCTATTTTGGAGCTTCTTAATCCGTCCAGAGACCACTTCAAATATTCGGCATTATTAACATGTCCGTTTTCATCTATCGCACTGTAGGGCACTTTCACTTCGTAGATTTTTTGTCCCTCACCAAACCGCTTCGGATTTAATCTGCTAAGCTTTTCATCCAGAGCTCGTACTCCATAATCCGGGAGTTCAATTTCAAAATCGTTAATATTTATTGGGCGTCTTGATTCCACATCAATTGCCAGCCACTCACTTGTGGCATTAATCAATCTATCCCCATCCATACTTTCAACTGCATAGTCCCTAAATCCATGCAACCTGTTGTAACCGCTGGGCCAGGTGGAAAGTGTAATTTTGTCCGTCCACTTAGGATATTTCTTGAGCACTATTTTTAGCCCGGATAAAACCCAGGTCATGTTCTTTGATTTTAAGCTGCTGTAGCCAAATCCCAAATTTTCTGCGCTAAGATAGGCTGCTTCCTGAAATAGAAGCAGCAGGTTATTAATGCGCAAATTACTATCCGGTCCGCACTCAAACGACTTAACATCGAGTAAAAGTTTAGTTACGAGATCTTTTTTTTCCATACAGTGTCAACTATCCTTTCTCTTCATTAAACACCTATTAAATTCTTTCTCTTTTTTATAGCCAGCAAAATAATAAGAAAAAAAAGCGCTCATGAATTTCACTAATAATCAGTAATCACTAAGCAGGCATCACTAAAATGACCATCATCCAAACAATTATATAACGAGGAAATTTTTTCCATATAAAATCTTGCTTATGGCTCTGGAGTATACTTCAATATCATATTCAGCACATTCAGATTAACAGAATCAAAAATATTTTCTATATCATCTGTAAGACCGGAGTCATGACTAAGTAAAGCATCTTCAATAAGCATTACATCAAATTCATTGTCAATCGCCCCATGATATGTAGCTATTACACAACCAACGGCGCTTAATCCACATAGGAATAATGTGTTTCCACCAAGATCCTTAATCACTTTTTCCAGTTCTGTTTTCTTAAAAGCGTTCGGGTAGTTTTTAATAACTACCGGATCAGTATCAGCTATTGCGAGAGAGGAATCAAACTGAAACTCCTCACTATCGGTTGATGGCCCCCACTGTAAATCGGTATGATAAACAAGTACAACCGGGAATCCATTAGCTCTGAATATGCCCATAGCCCAATTGATCATTTGTAAACCGATTTTTTTGTCCTTGTCATCCATATACTTCATATATTCGTTTTGAGTATCGATGACAATCAAAACCGGTTTCATAACCTCTTTTTGAGATTTTGCTTTTTCACTATCTTGTGCAGACAACATTGCGGATAGACAAAGTAATACCATAAAATAAATTAATGACTTCATAAACTCCCTCCCGAGTTATTTATTTTTGAGTGTACCGGTCTTTCTGATCGAAGTAGGTAATATCAGCATAGCCGGCATATATTTTACCTGAATGTTTTACACCCGCAGGAATTGAATATCTATCCCCTTTTGTGTAGGATTTTGTTTCACCATCGATTGTCAGGTCAATTATTCCTTCCAGCACAAAACCTATTTGTGCTTCGTGAGAATGCTCTGGTAAATCAACATCTTTATCAAACTGCATGAAGATGATCTGATGGTTATTGCCCTGGGATAAATAGGCGGTCAGACCATCCAATGGAATATCAGCCTCCGGTAATTTTGCAATAGCATCAGCGAATATATTTCCCATTTTACTCCCATTTTCTGGAACAACATGATACGTTGTTGACTACAAAGATAACAATTTTCAAATAATCATAACAAAATTACAAGTTTCTATTCTATTGAAATCATACTATTTTTCGTATAAATAAATCACAATAATCATAAGGAATATAATGAAAGCATTTTTTGTATTAACACTTGGTTCACTATTAATGATGACTGCCTGCGCGCAGGACAAAACGGAATCGGTACCTGAATTAAAAACAGATATGGAAAAAATCAGTTACGCTATTGGAAATAATATCGGTAAAAGTTTTCAGATGCAGGGCACTGACGTAGATCTGGATATTTTACTGATAGCATTAAAAGACGGCATGGCAGGAAGATCACAAATGACTGATGAAGAAATCAATCAAACTCTTACCAACTATCAAGTGATGATGAGAACAAAGCAGGAAGAACAGTTAAAAAAAGATGGTGAAGTACACAGATTGGAAGGCGAGAAATTTTTAGCTGAAAACCTGAAAAAAGAAGGCGTAAAAGCAACCGCCAGTGGTCTTCAGTATAAAGTATTGAAATCAGGCAGCGGTCCAAAACCAGAGCAGACAGATAAGGTAAAAGTACACTACAGTGGTAGATTCATTGATGGTCAGGAATTCGACAGTTCTTATAAAAGAAATCAACCTGCAACATTCCCTGTAATTGGTGTTATTCCCGGCTGGATTGAAGTTCTGCAATTAATGAGCGTTGGCGATAAATGGGAAGTATACATTCCATACAATCTATCTTATGGCGAAAGAGGTAAACAACCAAACATACCTCCCTACAAATCACTAATATTTGAAATTGAATTGCTGGATATTGTAAAAAATATAGAAAAGTAAAATAGAATAGAGCGCTGATTTTTAAGATTCATTAAGATTATCAATTTTTATCATAATAATCATAGAGATCAGCGTTCCATATTTTAAATAGTTAGCTTGATTTAATTGCACGACTGGTGCGAATCTTTAACTCACTCTGAGTCTCAGGATTTTTACCCTTCTTCCCTTCATAGAATTTTTTAATCTTTTCAAAATCAGCCTCAATGTCACCCGTCGGATGGACAATACCGGCAATTCCCATTGTTTTCTTACTGTAATCAGCAAAGGCTAGCACTATCGGCACTTTTGCTTCATTAGCAATATAGTAGAATCCGGGCATCCAGTAGTCTGTTTTCGAGCGCGTACCTTCCGGGGCTATGGCTATAACAAGGCTTTCACTCCGGGCATATATGGCAGCCATATCTTTCAGGAATCCTGTCGGTGATCTTCTGTTCAAGGGAATTCCGCCAATCCACTTGAATATGTATTTCAAGGGACCTTTGAAGAGAGATTCCTTTGCCACCCAGTTAAATCTTAACCCAAGCGCCGAGAAACAGAGCAAGGCAACGGGAAAATCCCAATTACTTGTGTGAGGCACACCAATGGCTACAAACTTCTTTTCCTGAGGTGGATTACCAATTAACTTCCAGCCAATAACTTTTAAGATAGTTCTTGAGAAAAATTTTAACACAGAACTCTCCACATATTGTTTCTTGATAAATAATAAATAATCACTCCATCCACAAGTGAACAAAATATGTAAACTTTATAACTTCACCGGCTCAAAAAAAATCCCGGACAAAGCCGGGATTGTGTACGATGCGGAATTTTTTTAATTAATATACCCAATGGAATCATGGCTACAAATATGAAAAGTTTTTTCACGAACCTCAACATCAGTGAAAATTGTTTATATTAAGATTATTTCAATTAAAGTTGAGTGTATGAGTAGTGGCAGATTACTGATTTTATTCCAGTCAAGCTACACGAATATTTAAACTGGCAACAACTCTTGAATTAATTAATATACCTACTATTTTTTATATACATTTATAACATCCAGTTTTAATTGTCGTCTTTAATCTTTTCAAATTCAGTAGAGCATTTTTTATTAAGTTTATCAATAAATTCATTGAAATATTCTGCATCCATTTCTTTGCTTTCAATATTTCTCAAATCACCTAATAATTCGTGAACACTTTCAAGAATCCCATCTTTTTCATTTTCTAAGTCAAAGATATCACAGTCTATTGTATTAAGAACTAGCCATAAAACATAAAAATCTTGAAATGATTTTCTAAACCCCTTTGAATCCTTAAGATTAAAGAACTCAGTTAAAGAATTTTTGTCTAAATCAGAGGAAATCATTTCCCCAAACAATGAAATTAAATTGTCTGTCACAGCAAGATTGTCTAGAAAACTTTCTTTTAAAATAACGTTATCTTCAAACTTATTCAAAAAGTCAGTAAGTGCAGTTTTATTCTTTAGACGACATGTAACTCTATCAATTCTCTTAAAAAGTCCTAATACTTTTTCGATATTAGAAATAGCTATGCTGTACGAAACATAAGTAAGAATGGTGATTAATTCTTCATTCTCCATTCTGTCATTTCTATTTTCTTCTATATCTGTATACTCCTTAAAGAAAAACCAATTATTGTATTTTTTTGTAATTTCTTTAATTTTCTCAATGACCTCCTTCAAAACAGTAGAGTTCCACATCTCAAAAGTATTTTGCTTAATTGGATATGGTTTTTGATTAAGTCTAATAAATAAGTCTGTAGGCTCAAATTCTGAATTAAGAGACTGCTCAATAATTATTTCATCAATATCAAAATCTAATATCTTATCTTGTTCATTATTTGTTAGTGAGTGATAATTCTTACCATTAAGAGTAGTAAGTATTTTCAATCCTTTTAACTTAAAGCTATTGTTTTTTGAATAGACTAATACATTATTTTCATTTCTATATTCTTTCCCTGTAAATCCAATTATTGACAATAATCTTTGTTGTCCATCTATTATTTCTTTTACACCATTTATTCGCTTGTAAACAAAAATAGGAGGTAAATAAACACCCAATAAAATACTTTCGATAATAGATGATGCTTTTAGAATAGAAACCTTTTCTTGCCTCTGATAAGAAGGTCTCAGTAAATATTTAGTTGAGATAACATCAGAAAGAACTTCCTCTACAGGCTTCGACAAAGGATTTGGCTTGTTTATCCTTAAGCCTTCAAGCTGCTCCATTACATTTTTAGCTTGAACATCACTTTGTTTTAATTCTTTAATTTCTTTATTGAAATCATTGTTTCTAATATATATATCAAATTTCTCATCATAAAACTTTGAAAAGGCATCTGCAGTATCCTGAAATCTATCAAGTATGTTTTTATAGTAAAACGAGTTATCTTCAGAATATATATTTTGACTTTTTAAATAATGCTCTTTAAGTTTTTCTATTATTTCTGGATTAATACTAAATAAATATTTGTCTTGCGATAATATACGAATCGCCCAAAATATTGACTCAAAAATAAGTTTGTTCTTAACAAGAAACTCCTCTCCCTTGAAACTCTCATAGACCTTTGCTAATTCCATAATTTGGTCAGTAAGTGATTTAGATTCAACTTCTAAACTTTCAATATCATTTACAGTAGTTTCATACAACAGGTCTATTATCTCGTTACGGCCTGAGCTTCTAGCATATTTAGAAATAGGAAACTTATTTAGAATATAAAGCCTACGAAGATAATTAACCATTTTTCCAGTTAAGCTGGCATCCTCATTATCATTTGGGAAAAAGCAATTTTTTAGACAATTAGAAAAGGCTTTATTTGTAACAAGTTCTTTCTTGAACTTAAATGATAACTCGTCTTCATCATATTTTGCATTGTCAACTTCTTCAAATGTTAAGGGAGTAATACCTGTGTTATATCTTCTAAAGATTTCCTTCTTAATTTTATCTTCTATTTGTTGAGAGACCTCGGTGATTATTTCAAACTCGAATATTCGAATGTTAGAATTCCAGAATATATCTTTTGCTTCTTCATCCAGCTTATTGAAATTGCTTTTGGCCAGTGCTGGTAAGGACATTAACCCTTTTGCTGATAAAGTAAAATCATTTTCCTTAAATTTTCGCAACGTTTCAAATCTTTGACGGCCATCAATAACTTCTGTTTCTGTAGCTGTTTTAAAAAGAATTATTGGGGGTATTTCAGTACCAACTATTACACTTTCAATAAAGAAAGTCCTTTTCTCAATGTCCCAAACATAATTTCTCTGATAATAAGGCTTATAATTAATTCTTCTCAAATTCCTGTCACTTAGTAATGTTTTAACAGAAATTGATCTAGTATTTATCTTTAATGCACTTTTAAAAACATCAATAAAGTTTTTTTCTAATGTAGTACTCATGTATATATACTTCCTATATTTTGTATTATAAATCTATAGTCAAAGCTATTACTTTGTATTTTCTCAACATATTCAAATTCTATAATATTTTCTTGCGGAAGCCTAAACTTTGAAAAATATAATGCATCATAGATACTCAATGAAATGTATTTGTTTAAGAAGTCTTTTGAAATAAATTGCTGTTTCTCTAATTCTTCTTTTTTCAATGTAATTGTTAGTACGAATTTATTGTTTATTTCTAGAGATAAAGAAGATTGAATTTCAAACAAACGAATTTCCTCACTAATACTAATATCAGTAGTTGATTCAAGATCATTATACTTTGCTAAATTTGATACAGTTAAATTTATTAAGGAATTTAAGTAGGATGAGATAACAGATTTCTGATAGTTGTCACCTTTAAATCCGTACTCAATTCTGTCTAAAATTGAAAGGTCTTTGAATAAATCATATTTAATCACAAGGGGTCTTACTTCTGACGCTAAATCAGAATGGTAATTATAGTAAAGTAAAAGAAGTTCGCAGCTTGTTATCTGCGAACGAAATATTTTAAAGTATTTCTCCTTTTCAGCCTGTTCTACAACACTAGTCTCAATTAATTTAATCATTTGATAAAAAGTTTTGAAATAGTGAGTCAATTCTGAATAGTTGTCATAATACAGTTCTATATATTTTTTATTAATAGTATTAAAAATTTCAAAATTAGATATATCCTTAATAACTATGGATTTTAATTTCCCATATATCTCATTAAAATAGTTTTTGTGTTCAACTTTACTATTTAATTCTTTGCGAAGATTTATAAAAACATCCAGTAGCGAATAAAAACTGGAATCAAATTGTTGTTGTTTTGATATCTCAGTTTGTCTTTTAAACTCTTTAGTTTGTTCATCATATACTTTTCGAGTTTCTTGCATTTCTTTCTTTTGCTCACGAAATTCTTCTACTTGCTGATTTAGGGCTTCCACTTGGCAATTCAACGCATTCTGACTCACTCCAATTTCTTTCCTTTGTTCTTTAAGAGCCACATAATATAGAACTATTCCGGCAAGTGCTAAAATGCTTCCTACTACACCTCCTATGAAATCGCCAAATTGTCCTATCTTAGCTTCGTCAAGTACTGTTGAGAAGCCCCAACTCCCTAAAATTATAAAGAAAACTATTCCTATTAGTATTGATATCAAACCTGAAACAGCAAGAATCTTCCCAGTCCGTTCTGAGAAAAAGCTATTTGTATTTGTGTCATTATCTATTTCCATTTTACATGCCTATATCATTATTATTCTGCTACTCGTCCAAACTTACCCATCGTATCCAACAAACACATTTCGTTTATTAGATTTCATAAGTTAGATTATTGTTTGTTTATAAGATAATTTAATTGATTAAATATTAGCAAACAAGAAATACATTAAATGTTTAACAAATAGTTTAACATGCAAAATCATTATATGTGAATTTAAAAAAAGCCCGGATGGTGTACGATACTGAATTTTCTAATTGCCATAAGGTGTTGCGCAATGAATAGTTGCAGATTGCGGGTTACTTTCTCAGCCAGCTAAATTGAACTTAATACAAGCTACAACCTTTGAATTTACTACCCTTCGGCAACTATTTATGAGCGCATGATATGCGCACGGCAGTTTATTATCTTCTCTAAACATGTTTCAGATATCCATAGCTTGTACCTTTTTCGAACATCGATAATAATTTGTCTCTGTGAAATATTGCTTCTTCATACGAAATGCTTGTAAAATTATCTAACCAATCTTTTTTTAATTCTTCAATTGGTATTAAATCACAGCTTTTATATTTTCCTTTTAGGTTAGTGCATTCTTTTATCATTTCAAAACTTTTACTGCCTGGCATTGGAATCATAACATTTACAAGTCCTTCATCAATTTCAGTCGTCTTCGTCAGATTTTTAATCATCAGTTCAGTATTGTCAATGCTACTAATGTTCTCGCCAAGCAGCCCAACCATAAAGGAAACTATTATTTTAATATCGTATGAACTTATAAGTTCAACAGCATTAAAAATTTGTTCTGCCCTATATCCTTTGTTTGTAAGGCTAAGGCAATTATCATCACCAGATTCAGCACCAAGGAAAAGTTCTTTAGAGTTGACAATTGATAAGTAATCAAGTACTTCGTCATCAATGTGATCAGCTCTTGAATAAAACAGAAAACCTATATCTATATCCTTAGGTTTTGCTAGCGCAAATTCTCTTAACCACTTTTTACTAGCAGCAATTGTATCCGATACGTCCCAGATAAAGTCAATATTATATAGTTCTTTATAACACATGATTTCGTGCCAATATTGTTCAGGGGATTTGGTTCTCCATCCCTCATGCATGATACCACAATAATTGCAACCTTTTGTCTTGGAGCGCCAACTACAACCCTTTGATGAAAAAATTGCAAAGGGGCGTTTGTATGGTTTTAAAGCATTTCTATAAAAATATTTTTCCAAATTGACTAAACCAAAATCCAATATGGGGATTTGATTCATAGGGAATTTGACTATTTTGTTGGTTTTTATTTGACTATTCAATTGCCTAAAAGTGAGATTATTTATTTTTGAAACTTCAGATCCACTTACAAGCTCATAGAGTGCAATTTCTGCATCACCAACGATAACAAAATCAACAAATTTTCTGTTTTTCAATATCAGTTCAGGAAAAGAGGAGGCATAGTGCCCTCCAATAATTACAGTTGCACCCGTTTCTTTTGCAAATTCAGCAATATGTAAAGTATTGCTATAACTTAATATCGTTGAGCCAACCGCAACAAATTCCGCATCAATTGATTTCAATATATCATCAAATGATTGGATTTCACCATCTAATATTTCTATCTCAAATTTTGATGTCTTCGAGTTAATAAAAGTTGCAAGTGATATAAGATTCACCGGAGGGTAAACCCCTGTACGTGGCGATTTTGCATAATTGCCAGAGAGAGGCGGATTAATTAATTGTATTTTATTTTTTTTCATTTAGAAAAATTCTTTCCCTGGTAAATTGTGCGAAATGGTTCGTATATAAAGGTAAGAACGGTTTTACCTCTTTCCGCAAGATATTTTGCAACAGCTAAATTCGCAGCACTTGAATTTCCAATCCTTAATCCATTATTATAACACTTAAATGACATTTGCTCCCAATCTTCCTCGTTATATTTAAATACATGGTCAATCTCATTAAAGACCGATTCTTTTAGCAAAGGATTAATCTCGTCATAATGAGGACCTAAAACCATATGTGGTAAATCTTTAGGAGGATTTTCAAACCAGTCACAATTGAAAGTTGTTGCTTCCTTTTTATCATCATTGAAATCTTCAACTGATTTCTTTTTACTTAATAAGGGACACTTCGAGTGTTCAGGAACAACTATTTTAGGAACATTGTGAAATTTCTTTTTTATTGGAATAGCTTGTCCTTCAATTGTTGTACCGGCTCCTATTACTGCTACAATATAATCCGGTCTTTCTTTCATTTTTTCAGATATTTCCAAACCAATGAATTGAGTATATTCACCACTATACTTTGCATGCCATAAAGGTTGATAATTGCGAAACTTAGGATCTTTTCTGACTAAATCTAATAGATATTTATAAAAATCTCGTTCAATACCCAATTTGAGGTTTGGGGCTTTAATAAATTCAAGGAGATAATTGCTAGTATCATTCACATAATTAATAAAGTAGTCAGGGAATAACCTTGATATAACATATGCAGCTTTGCCTTCAAATTTTTTAGCATAGTATGCCAAAGCCAATGCAGAATTTACATTTCCTCCATCAATCCAACAATTGTTAATCACTCCATGTTTGGCAGCTTCAATTGTACGTTTTAAAATTAAGGAAGCAACAACAGGTTTCTTAAATCCTGTTATACCATAAGCACTATCCATTCTAACAGCAAGTACTTTCCCTTTTTTTAACTCAAGTATTTCTGATAAATCATCGATTTTGGGAGTATCTAACTCAAATATATCCCGAATTTGTAAATCTTTCACTAACACCGAGTGAATATCTTTAGTCCTTATAATACCCGCCTTGTTGGCATTACTTACTTTTTTTGAAATGATCGGATATAAGTTTTTAAATAGCATATAATCCTATTATTTATTATCATGAGCAAGTGATACTGCTTCCGATAATGATTTTATAAAATCCTCTTTAATTCTTTCCCCAAAATCACACGATTTTTCACTGCGGTGAGAACATTTAGTATTATTATTACATTCTGCCCCTTCTTTAATAATCCCTTCTAATTTATCGAACCAAGTCTTAAAACTTATCGATACATTATCTGGACAAGAAGCTTTAAATTCTTCAATTGACTCATCTTTTGATTTAGCATACATCAATATTTCAATAAACTTATAAACTGCACTACCAACAATACTTCGCAGAGTTCTAATGCTATAGAGATTACATTTGCCACGTTTCATCAATTCTTTAGATAAAACTTCTGATACGAAATTTATGACTTCTTCTTTCAATAAGAATATATTTAATACTTTATTGAAATCATTAATAGGTTCTGAAAGTTTATCAAAGCATTCTTTTTTAATACCTTTCAATTTCATGAAATCATTAATGTGCCGACACCAAAACATCCAAACATAATCCTTTATTACAAGTTTTTTGATCTTGGGGTCACTAATATTCAAAGGGTGTTCTACTTCTCTGGTATGGGAAACTCTAGTCCAGAAATCAGGTGGATTAAGTTTATACATTTCCTTTTTCGATTTACTCCCAGAGAATATATAGAGTGGAATTTTGTCTTTTGGAATTTTAATTACCATAGAACTCTCAGGTACCGTAAATTCCCCGCTTTCTAAAACTCGCAGTAGCAAATTTCTAACTGAATCTTCAGTTTTATCTATTTCATCAATAAACAATGCTCCTCCAAGTGCTTTAAGTATTAAACCATCTTTATCGTTGGGTTTGTAATTTGACAAATCAGTTTCATCATGGTTAAATGCGAAGAGCAGTTTAGACGCTTCTAGACCGGAAAGACCGGCTAAAGTTGTCGCAACAAAGTTATCCGAAAAAGTTAGATTATCACGACAATAGTAAGCGAGTTTTGACAATTCCTCTTTTCCTGAACCTGGGGGAGCTATTAATAATAAGGATTTTACAGTTGGGTCATTTAGTATTTCGTTCATTTCAAGTATTGCATGACAATAATTGTCACTTGAAAGTAACTGTGGAATTCCTTTATTTTCTTTGCCAAATGATGGAATATTTATTAAATCGTCAGGTTGAAAAAAGTATTGTTCTTTTCCATAAATAGCTTCATTAATAATTGCCTTTTCAGGCTCAAATTCGATGAATGATCTGATTTGCCATTTATAATGGTTAGCATTACTAGCATCATGTGTAACATTTTCAACTATATAATAACAGTCATGTCTTCCAATAATATTTGCTAATTCATAATCAGGTCTTGGCTTTTTAGTTCTTGTCGCTAATACACTAGTTTTTTTATTGACTTTTTCTAATATCTTTTCATCACTGAAAAACATTCTATAAGCATCCCATTCTCTTAATCTATAGCTTAAACTAAAGATTGGAGCACGTAACAATTGTTTTTCTTTCAAAGGAATGAAAGAAATATTATCATACTCAATTAGATATCTTTCCTTTACTGAAAAACAGAGTAGTATTTCCCATTTTCTGAAATGGGAAATTTGCAAAACTAGTTTTTCGTCTTTTGACAATGACCTCCATTTATGAAGAATTGACAGTGCAGCACGCCAATGCCAGCCTAAAATCCAATTTTTATTTAAAATAGTTTTAAGTATCTCTTTGAATTCTTGTTCAGTGATACTATTATCATGTAGTTGTTTGTTAAGTACACCGTGTAAATCCCATGGAAGAGACTTGTCCATTAGTTTATAGACAGTATCAGATTGACCTGAAGCTTGGTAACTTTTTATTGTAGATTCAATATTTTTTTTGGATAAAAAACGGGAATTGTTATCATAATAACTTTTATACAGAGCTTCAAATACCTTGATAATTCTATCACTTTTCTCGTTTTTGAAAACATCTAATACTGAACTTTCGATTTTTATTTCTGTTGGGTTTACTTCCCATTCAGTATTTCCCCATTTAATAGTAAAGTCACTAGCTAAATTGCTCATATAACTCATAAGAAAGATGATTAGAATTTAGGATTACGTTTCCAAAACGAAAGAATCAACAAACCAATTAATACAAAAACAGCCATCGACAGCATTGCAATCCGGTAGGATATTATTCCAGTGCCAACTAATGAAATAATACCACCCCAAGATAAAGGACCTACAAAAGTTGAAAATCTTTCCAACAAAGTGTAAAATGAAAACCCATAGCCCATGTTTTCATTTGTTAAGAGGGTACTCATATAAGCTCGACTTGTTGCCCACATAGATCCGATTAGCAAACCAAGAAAAATTGTAGCACCACCAAATACAGTAATGCTTGGGGCAAAGGCCATAATCGGCAAAGCTACTAACCAACCAATGAGACTGAATTTTAAAGTTTTAAGAATTCCAATCCTGTCACCAATCCAACCAGCAAATATTGCTCCTAAGGCATTCATAAGAACTATGCCCATCATTAAAAGGGACTTTGTTGTATCAGGGGCATCAAAAACCCGTTGGATATAGATTGAATAGTTGTTTGATACAGTTACCAGTGCATCATTATAAAAGAAAAAGGCAAACAATAAAGGAGTTGAAATAGAAAATGCAAAAAAACTTACGATGCTCTTTTTATACAATACTGTCTCTGTCTTGATCTTTGAAACTATTGCTTTGCTATTGAAAGGGTTGCTTTCTTTATAAAAAATCATCATGGGCAAAGCTAAAACAATAAATATTCCTACTGAAGGGAGTAATGGTGCAAGTCTGTTTCCTGCAAGAGGGAGCATTATTGCTAATCCAACAATTTGTCCAAATGCATTTGAAAATTGACCAATACCTGAAGTTCTCGCACGATGTTGGATATCAGATAGTTCATCAATCATCGGATTGAAAAACACGAATGAAAGCTGGTAAAAATATTGTGAAAGTAAAAAGAAAATAGCAATTGAGAAAATGCTACTCCCAAGTATAGCAAGTAGAGCAGCAAGTCCGTAACTTAATGCGGTAAAAATTGTTGCAATATTTAGAAAATATTTCCTTCCACCATGCTTATCAGTGTATGCTGCCAGAATGGGAGCAGTAAAAAATAAAAACAAAGTTGCAATTGCAAAAATAGCATTATACCAAAAATCCGACAAACCACCATCAATCACTAACCATTGCGAAAAATAGATTAGGAAGTTAATGAACACTATTGAATTCGCAAAGTCAAATAATGACCACAAAAAGACTTTCTTTTTATTCATAAGTTACCCAATTTTAATCCTTCAAAATTAGTTGTTTTTATGTTATTTAAATCCTTGTATTAGTTTTTATTTGCTATTTTATTCGATTTATAAAGTTGTTATAATACTATTATTTCAGCACTATTTCTATCTTTCCATCTGTGCATAACCTCCTAATAAACGCGTTGCATTTGTTCGGATTTTATAAGCTAAACCTTTCCTCTCATATATGCAATATACTTGCATATATGAGAACAAACAAGAAATACTTTAAATGCATAACAAATATTTTCATTTGAAAAATTATTCTATGTGAATATAAAAAATCCCGGACAAAGCCGGGATTCTAATTTACTAAGTCATATTAATAGAATTAATTCTTCAGCCATCTTTCAAGCCATTCGAACTGCACTTCATAAGCATATTTCCAGGTCTGCAATTTTAAGTAGTAATGTCCCTCATCAGGAAAGATGAGAATCTGCGAAGGGACATTATTCAGTTGAAGTGCAGTGTGCATTGCAATTCCCTGCGATAAATCAACCCGGTAATCCCTTCCTCCATGAAGAATGAGAGCTGGCGTTTTGAAATTGGCTGCAAACGTTATGGGTGAACTCTGTTTATAAATCTCCGGGCTATCCAATGGTGATCCCTTAAACTCGGTATGAGGGAACCACAACTCATCCGTGGCGTAATAACCCATTACCTGGTCAACCTCGCCATCAACAGAAACGAAACATTTGAAGCGGTCGGTCTTACCATTCAGCATATTAACCAAAAAACCACCGTACGAGCGACCAAGTCCGCCAACTCTTTCAGGGTCAATAGAGGGGTATTTTGCCAGTACAAAATCCAGGCCTTTCAGCACATCTTCAATATCTATCACTCCCCACTTACCAAGTAAATCCTCCTGAAATTTCATTCCGAAGGAACTGGAACCATGAGGGTTAATCTTTACAACAAAATAACCATTGGCAGCCATCAGCTGATCATTCCATCCATAGTTGCTGAAAGACTCACTCCAGGCACCTTCCGGTCCGCCATGGAATAGCATAACCATCGGATACTTCTTTGCAGGATCATAATCAACAGGGTAAGTTATAAACCCATGAACCATGTCTCCCTGCCCGCCTTCGTACCAGAATGTTTCTGACTCAGATAACTGATACTTGTCCACAAACTCATCGGCAAAATGAGTGAGTTGAGTATACTCTTTATCTCCGAGGTTATATGAGTATACTTCCCCGGGCTTATTTACTCTGCTCATGGTCAGGTAAACTATTCCTTTTTCTTCATCGATATTTACATTTTCAAAACTCTCGCCATCCACTAATTTCGTGATATTGCCATTCCCGATTTCAATTTGGTAGAGTGCATTTTTCGCCTTGTCTCCGCAGGTAAAAAAGATTTTCTCAGAATCCTTTGACCAGAATGTTTCTCTTAGAGTTCTGTCAAAATCCTTCGTAAGGTTTATTCGCTCATCTGTTTTCAGGTCAACAAGTATTATGTCACGTTGATCCGATTCATAAAGCTCACGAGCCATCTGATGATAGAAGAGATACTTTCCATCCGGCGAAAACCTTGGGTCATTGTCATTACCCTTGCTGGTTGTTATCCGCTTGCGTTTGGTGCCATCAATGTTAACTACAAATACATCATTATTTGTACTGAGCGCCTTTACCGGATCCGTATTCATGGTAAATGCAACAGACTTTCCATCGCTGCTGAAGGCAATGTCTTTAGCACCATTAAGATGTGAAGAAGGTGCACAATCTTTTCCGGGGGTAACATCCGTTAACTTACCTGAGGTAAGGTCCTGATAAAACAGGTGGGTAATTGTCCCGTCATCATATTTATAGTAGGGACGAAAGAGCAGTTTATCGTATAGCAATCCGCTATGTTTCTTTTCACTCTTCTCCTTTTCCCTCTTTTCATAATACTCAAAGGAATTATCTTCAGGGTAAACATCTGTTACCAAAGCCAGACCTTTCCCTGTCGGAGACCAGACAAAGTCGCCAACACCTTGCGGTATACTTGTAACAACTGTTTTATCTCCGGTTATAATATTAGCCTTAACAACCTGGGATCCACTCTGCGTCCAGCCTTTATAGGCTATTTCTGTATCGGAAACCCAGGTAAGGTTCGTGCTGTAATGAACTTTTTCAGCAGCAAGTTTTAAATTGCCACCATCAACATTCATTATATAGATTGAATATTTTGATTGGTTTGCCTCAACATCTCCGAGCCGGGAAACAATGGCTAATTGGGCTGCATCAGGCGAAAGTTTTACATCCGTAATATAATCGAAACTGTAAAGGCTTTCAAAGGTAACTTTGGATTGAGCATTAATGGTTATCCATGAGAGGGATAACAAGATGATGATAGAAACAATAAACCTTCCGTACAAAATTGATTTCACAACAGACTCCTCTTTTCTGATACCATGGATTTCATCCATGAAACCATCGGATAAAATTGGTGATTGAGTTAAGTCCTTCGGGGGTGAAGAAGTTTGTGAACAAATTTATTCAATATCAGTTAATAATACAAGAACTTGCCGGCCCGAAAGCCATATCATTAAATAAATTTTGTGGAATTTGGGATGAACAAGCGATTATTATTTTGATTATAAAATATCATCCAGAAGAATGTTTTCCTTGTTTTCCAGGACGTAGCGAACAAGGGCATTGTTGCCTGTAATATTAAATTTCTTGCAAATGTTTGATCGGTGTCCTTCAACAGTTTTGTAACTGATAAAAAGCTCGTCGGCAATTTCACGAGTGGTTTTATTTTCAGCAACTTTTTTTAAGACAAGCTGCTCAATTTTTGTCAGTTGTCCGTTTTTCTCATGCAGATCCGGCGTAACAAGATAGAGAGCTAGGTTTTGACTAATAAACTTTTGTCCCTCACAAACCGCGTCTATACATCTTGCAAGTTCATCTTCCTGGTTATCCTTTGAAACGTATCCCAAAACACCTGCCGAGAAAGCTTCCTTAATGATATTAGTTTCACGGTGAAAAGTAAGAAACACAATTTTCGTATCAAGTTTTTGTTTAGCTATTTCTTTTGCTATCTGCAGCCCGTTAAGCTTTGGCATGTTATAGTCAAGAATGGCGCATTGCGGCTTTAACTCTAAAATTAATTCAAGTGCCTTGTCCCCCTCAGTTGCTTCACCAACAACCTCAAATCTTTCGAACCCGTTAAGTGAATGTTTTATTCCCCTCAATAAAAAGGGGTGATCGTCGGCAATTACTATTTTTATTTTCTTTTTGTTTTCCAAGTTCACAAATATATTATCATTTTTTTTAATTATGAGCTCAATTTCCCTCTTTACACTAGTAACATTTTGCCAGATAAAATGTTCTGACAGGAATATATTTAAGATTAATGAATTATACAACTAATTTATTCTTAATCTGTTTTTTTAATATTTCATGGGTTGCCAAGAATGAAATCCCATTATATATATTAATGAGTCCACTCTGAAAAGATGAGCAACTCGGAATGGTGATGAAATTAAAACCGTTAAAACGGTTACTCCGCCCTCTTAGTTTTTGTTAACCCACGACTTAAGTCGTGGGTTAGTAAATCTCACCAATGAAGCTTTTAACCGTTTTAACGCCTGCATGTCCGGTAAGCAGGGCTTATTTGCTTTCTGGAGTGGTCTCGTTAATTGCAGAGAAAAACTTTTGAAGGGAAATGAAAAAAAACTAACTATTGATTTTGCCCGACTGTGTAAAATTTTGTCATGAGTTGTCAATACCTGCAACATCACTTGAATCTCAATCACTTACTCCGTAAAATTGGAAACACAGGAGGACATCATGTTGAACAATACAATAAAAATCACCTTACGAAACCTGCTTAAATATAAAATCTACTCGGTAATTAACATAGCGGGATTTGCCATCGGGTTAGCCAGTTGCATGCTGATACTTTTATACGTCAACTACGAATTGAGTTATGATTCCTTTTACGAAGAGGGGGATAATATCTACCGGGTAAGTGTAAAAGGAGCAATTGGCGAGAATGCTATTAACCAGGCAGTTACTCCACCGCCTATGGCGCACGCAATGGTTGATGAATATCCCGAAGTAATAAACGCGGTACGTGTAATGCCGACAAAAGATATGCTCATTCGTCCTGCTGATAATATATTTATTGAAAACAACTTCCTCTGGGCAGATTCAACTTTTTTCGAGGTCTTTACCTATAAGCTGCTACTTGGTGACAGAGCGACTGTTTTAAGTGAGCACCATACTGTGGTGTTAACAGAAAAAACCGCGCTTAAATATTTTGGCAGGATTGATGTCCTTGGTGAGATAATTGAGTTTGAAGATTTCACACCTTACAAAGTAAGCGGCGTTTGCGAAAACCCTCCGGCAAATACTCATCTTAAGTTCGATATTCTTGCTTCTCTTTCCAGTCTGGAATGGCACAACGCCGATGAATGGTTATGGAATGCTTTCCATACCTATCTTCTCTTAAAAGATGGAGCAGACCCGGTTGCCCTTCAACAGAAGTTTCGCGCGCTTATTGAAAAGAATGTCGGTTCCCGTCTCCAATCCATCACTGGACAAACCATGGAAGAATTCTACGGAGGGGGCGGCAGCTACGATTATGAGCTAATGAATATTGGCGATATCCATCTTCACTCTAAACTTGATTTTGAAATTGAATCGAATTCTGATATAAGTTATGTATACATCTTTTCGCTCATCGCGCTTTTCATTCTCGTGATAGCCTCAATTAATTTTATGAATCTATCAACCGCACGTTCAGCGACACGGGGAAGAGAAGTCGGGGTGAGAAAGGTACTTGGCTCAAATAAAACAGGATTGATAATTCAGTTTATTACCGAGTCAGTTATTCTAACATTCATATCTATGCTGCTAGCTATCTTATTCGTCTGGATGCTCCTCCCTGGTTTTAATTCCCTGGCGGGGCGTGAATTTGATCTCCAAATTTTCAGCAATTTCACTTCAATATTTCTGATAATAATTACAGCTTTGGCAGTTGGTGTACTGGCAGGATTATACCCCGCGCTTTATCTTTCTTCTTTTAATCCGGTTGTTGTTCTGAAAACCTCCCTCACTTCAGTCGGCAAAGGGTCAAAACTCCGTAAAGGGCTGGTGGTTTTTCAGTTCGGGATATCCATATTGCTTATAATATCTACCTTGATTATTGATGGTCAACTCAGCTACATGCAGAATACAAATCTGGGATGGGACAGGGATCACATACTTGCAATAAAACGTGCCTGGGCAATCGAAAACAATGAAGGTGCCATCAGAAACGAGATGCTGCAAAACAGTAACATTCTAACCTTTTCAACTTCCGGAAATATTCCGGGCAGAGAGTTTGGCGCTTCGGTATTTAACCGTAAAGGAGCACCCAGAAGCGAACAGCATTTACTAAGTGTTATGACAAGTAAAGCCGATTTGCAAAAAACTTTTAATATAAAGGTGATTGAAGGAAGATTTTTCTCGGAAGAATTTACAGATGATACGAACTCGGTTATACTTAATCAATGCGCAGTTCGAGAACTTGGGCTCACTGATCCCGTAGGAGACCAGGTCAGAATGCCGGGTGATAATCCTGAACATGATCGTTTTGTAGATGTTATTGGTGTGGTAGAGGATTTTCACTTTGAATCTATGCACCACAAGATAAGACCTTTATTAATTTTCAAGCATCCGGATTGGCCGGCTTATATCACCATGAAAATCCGTCCTGATAACATAAGGGAAACAGTTGCACATGTTGAGGAAGTATGGAAAAAATTCATACCGGATAAACCTATTGAATATTTTTTTATGGATGATGATTTTGCGAGACTTTATGAAAGTGAAATGAGAACTTCAAAGATATTTTCCTCATTTTCTCTTCTGGCTATTTTTATCGCCTGCATGGGATTATTCGGGCTGGCTACTTTCACAACCATTCAGCGTCGGAAAGAAATCGGAATAAGGAAAAGCATGGGCGCCGGCACACCGGGTATTGTATTACTGCTCTCAAAAGAATTTTCCCTTCTTGTACTTCTTGCAAATATTATAGCCTGGCCTGCGGCATACTATTTAATGCGCCTCTGGCTGAACAACTTTGAATACCGGATAGATATTAACCTCATCTATTTCCTTGCTGCAGGAGCGGCCGCTCTTTTAATAGCCATCTTAACAATATGCTATCAGGCAATAAGAGCAGCTTTGGCAAATCCGGTAAAAAGCCTTAGATATGAATAAACAATAATAGTTTATATTTTAAAAGGAAGATTGTCCTCCTGACGAAAGTCAGGATCTTCTTTTAATAATACATCAGTCTCCAGATCCATGCCCTATTATAGTTTTGCCGGTATTCGTTCATTCTGTTTTTCACTTTTCACTTTTCACTTTTCACTTTTCACTTTTCACTTTTTACTTTTTACTTTTTTATACCCCCAACACTCTCATGAATAGAAAAATCAGTAACCCAAAAGTCGCACCTAAGTAAATCCAACGAATGTGCTTTCGGCCTTCTTCCCCTTTTGAGTTTACTAGTTTCAGTGCTGAATAGCCAATAGCAAAATCCATTATTCCAATCGGGATCAGATAAACCATTGAAAACCAACCGAGCAGGAAAGGAATAAGCGAGAGCAGAATGACGAATGAAAAGATATAGCCGCTTATTTTAAGAGCTGTCTCTTTGCCATACTTAATAGCAAGTGAGTTGGATTTAATAAGTTTATCCCCCTCCATGTCCATGGAATCAGCGGCAATTTCTTCTCCAAGATCTACAAGGGCGCCGATTACACCAAAGAAAAGAGCAGCTTTGCTGAATGGCAACCCGACTGATATACCGCCAAAAACAAAAGTCATCCCTACTGAAAAACTAACCATAAGATTTCCCGGCAATCCGCTCTTCTTGAATTTTCTGTTATAGAGAAATCCAATTATTAATAAAACCAGAGCGCTGATAAAAGCAATTGCGCTAATCAGATAACTTAGGATAAGACCTGCTGACAAAAGAACAATTGATAGAATTAATGCTTCAGAAGGAGTAACGACGTTTGATGGGATAGGCCGGTGAGGCGCGTTTATCCTGTCCGTCTCAACATCGAAGTAATCGTTTAGTACCAGTATTGAAGCGGAGATTGAAAATATTGAGAGGAAACCGGCAGCGATTTCAATCACGGGGGCGAACTTTCCAAGTGCCAGTAACTGCCCCATCACTACACAAACACCTGCTGAGAATGGGAGTTCGAAACGGATTAATCTGAAAAGTCCTTTGATTTTTTTCATACCAACAAACCATATTTCCTTTAGAATTAAATACCTGCCTACTTCTGGTGAAGGCGAATGTTTTCCAAAATTCTATTGTGCTTCCTTCCGCCGCAATTGAATTGATTCTATTGCCTCTTTTATTCGCATCATAATTTCTATGTCCCGCTCTAAACTAAAACTCACTTTTGCCTCATTCTTAAAGTCGTAAATAAAAGGAGGCTTGTTTTTCTCCTCAACCGGTTCCCATTCGTAACGTGGATGTATATGAGCATGTAGCGCCCTGTCAGCATTCCCCAGTATTGAATAGTTGATTGTTCTTGGTTTAAGGGCACGTAACAAGGCGTCGCCAACAAGAGTCATATCTGAGAGAAATTGATTCCGTTTTTCACAATCCAGATCGTTAAGTGTTTCAGCCACCGGATCGCTCAATAACAGACAGTAGCCTGGCAGCTTTTGATTATCACCCAACACAACCCAGCCTGATTTTAGCTTGATGATAGCAGTAGGATTATTTCCTTCATTTGCTAACGCCACTCTTGCATGTACAATTGTGTTACTCACTTAATGCATTCCTTCCGCAGAATTACCAGTATAAATGGTGTCTAAAACAGAGTAATCGCCGCCAGTCTTTCTACCATTTGCGATTTTTTAGCAAAAATAAATACCTCACCTTATTCATCACGTTCATTATGATGTATCCACACCGAACCATAGAGCAAAACCCTATCTCCGAAGGCCTCTTTTACCGCCATGATTACCCCGGGATGAATCTCCGTATAGTCATGACCTGATATTACCGGACAGCCGGTTGCCACAGCCCGTTCTATATCTTTCTTCACTGAATCATATTCGTGCCACGCATCTATAAAAATCATACTTGGTTTTAACGAGGCATTGGAAGAATAAAAATCCTCAGCGTTCCCCTCAAAAAGTTGAGTTGAACAATTCTCCAAAACATAACGCAGCGTGCGGCGTGTGAACTGACGATGCGCTTCCACTGGCAAACTGAAGGGATTCCAGCTGAAATTTTCCACGGCTATAAGAGGAACATCTTTTCCCTTTAATGAGGCGATGAGATTAGTAGTGTGACCAAAGAGCGCTCCAATTTCTATTATGGGTCCATGGTAATTGGAAGCTAGCTTAACAGCCTTCTCAATACCCTTCTCGTCTTCTTCGGTTATGGAACCCCACGCTGACTTATCCGGATTCTCAAGGAAAAACAGATAGGATCTTAAAAGATCCCGGATCGGCCTCCGGTGCGTAATCATACTTTTAACTGTTGACAATTTTTCAATAAGACTCATTCAAACCTTCCCCGAACATTAATTACGTACAAGCTGATAAGTAAAGAATACTATAAAACTAATGGAGAATGAACACTATAAATTTATAATAATTTGGATTAATAAAATACTAAAACCTGTTCGCGGACAAATCCGGCAACGAAAAAGAAAATTTATAACGCCTTAAATATTTTTTTTACCCTACCACAAGTTTTTTTAATAGCCATCGTCAAACGTGGTAAAGTTAAAAATATAATAGACCGGAATACTCTGATGATAAAAAAGAAAGGAAATAGTGTTGCTTTACTCAGCCTCTGTGTTTTATTTCCACTGCTAATATTCATACTGCCAGTAACAATTCCTAATAACCTTAGCACCTACATGCAGGTGAATCCATATCAGAAATGGGTACTGGAAAAAGGAAACGAGAACGAACTTATCTCTACGGTTATAAATTACAATTCGATTTCAGAAAACTCTTACAAGGCAATTAAATTTGAAAGGGGTGAACAGATTTCCCTTGAATACTCTAAAAAGCTTAGAGGCAAAAACAGTATAAATACAAATGACACCGTAATAGTAATTACTTCCAGCGAAATTGATAATATTCTTAATACTCTGCAAAACCAGTCAAATATTTTAGAAGCCGAACTTACTTGCGGTTTAAGCGGCGAAAAGGAACCATTGGTTGACGAAGCCGGACGCGAATATGAATACGCCTTTACCAAAATGAAGGAAAGCGAAACCAAGCTGGAACGCTCCCGGCAGCTTTTCGATAAAGGCTATATTGCCGAAGAGGAATTTGAAACAGCAGAGTGGGAATGCAAACTCAACAATATTGAAGTTGAAAAATACTCGGCTAAACTGAAGGCGGTTAAAAGCGGATCAAAACAAAGTGAGATCGAATTACTACGGGCAGAAATAAATTCCGTTGTTAGCCAGATTGAAAAATATTCCGAATTAAAGAAACAATTAACCATCCTTTCGCCAATTTCCGGCAACCTTATTTCTGGAACGGGCCGGGATACAATATTAACGGTTATAGACGTTAATAGTATGGTGCTCTCCGTTCCAGTTGAGTTCAGCTCGCTTGCTCATTTTGTTAAGGGAAAAACTATTCAAATAAACCTAACCGATTTTGACGTTACAGTAAATGGATTGATAATAAGCAAATCATCCGAAGTAACCTTTCTTGAGGGCAGACAGATAGTTTCTGTGAACGTACTAATTGACAATCCCGGCATGTTGTTACTCCCCGGCTTGATTGTACAGGGAGAGATTCTATTAAATGATACTACAGTCAAAGATTATTTATTGAATAAAATTTAGGAGTGACTGTGAACTACCGAAGAGAATATAAGTATCTGATCAGATCTGAAATGCTTGATACCCTTAGAGAAGAATTTCTTCCCTATCTGGACTATGACCAGTATTCAGAATCGATGCCGGGCAAAGAATATACTGTACGGAGCGTTTACTACGATACTTTCAATTTGCAGTGCTATCACGAAAAAGCAAATGGAATAAAAGAGAGAAAGAAATATAGGATCCGAGGATACAATAATGGTGGATCCGGCGATAAAGTATTTCTTGAGATAAAAAGAAAAAATAACGAGTTCATTTCAAAGGACAGGGCTCTGATTGCTCTACATCAGGTAAACCCGTTTTTGGAGAATAAAATTCTTTTTTCTGATGAGTCCGATTATAAAAATGCAGCCCTAAAATGGCAGTATCACTTCCACATTGAAAGTCTTAGCCCAACGATGTTAGTAGTGTACGATCGCGAAGCTTACCAGTGCAAATTTGGTTCAGGATTAAGAATCACCTTTGATAAAAATTTGCGAAGCACTGCAACAACCGAAGTTGGCAATCTTTTTTCAGAACCTGAATGGAAATATTCTCTGAAGGATAACTTTGTACTGGAAGTAAAATTTCCGGACAGACTGCCCGCATGGTTAATCAAACTACTGATGAAGCATAATTTGCAGCGCACATCGGTTTCAAAATATTTGCACAGTGTGGAAGATAATTTCATTCACAGAAATCAATTCAATTTAAAAGTAATTTAATCCCGAGGTACAGATGCTGGATAATCTTCAAAACGTTAATGTATTTACTCCCGACCTTACAGAAATAATGCTCAATATTTCTGTAAGCTTGCTCTGCGGACTAATAATTTCATTCGTCTACAGATTCACACATAAAAGTCCCGGTTACAGCGAAGGTTTTGTTAACTCAATTGTTTTCCTTTCCTTAATAACTACTCTGGTTATAATGGTAATTGGGAATAACCTTGCCAGAGCGTTTGGACTGGTTGGCGCAATGTCAATCATCAGGTTCAGGACAGCAATAAAAGACACCATGGATATAGTCTATATATTTTTCTCCCTCACTATAGGTATGGCTTCGGGGGTCGGATATTACAAACTGTCTATTGCCGGAACAGTTTTTATCTGCCTCATACTATTGGTTTTCACCAAACTGAATATTACCGGATTCAGGAACGAGCAATACCTTCTGCAATTCAGTATCAATACAGGTATTTCCAGCGAGAAAGATTTTTTATCTGTCTTCGATTCCTTTTTTAAACATTACAAAATAATAAACCTGAAATCACTTGATGACTCAGGAACAAAAAACTATTCGTTTTACGTGAGCTTTAAAAGGAAAATAAGCAGCAGTGATTTTGTAACCCGGCTAACTGAGTTAACGGGTGTTAGTCAGGTTAACCTATTCTTTGACGAAGAAAAAATTTAATACAACATAAAGGAGAATAAAAATGTTACGCACAATTATTTTAACCATAATCTTAGTCTCATATTTCTCATTCGGATGTTCCGAAGAGAACAATGATACGCTTGTTCAAACCTCAGGTTCTCTCGAGACACCCGACTGGAGTGATTTTACCCACGCCAAGGGTACTGATCCTCAGTACGATATTGTATTTAACCAGAATGAAGTCCTGCGCTTTGACATCGTAATTACTCCCGATGACTGGCAAACCATGGTTGATGACATGACAGCAAACTACGGGGCATTCGGGTCGAACGGCGGCAGTATAGGAGGTCCTCCTCCCGGTGGTAATATGACGCTGGAATCATCTGACAACCCGGTCTTTGTACCCTGCTCGTTTAATTTTAACAATATTGAATGGTACAAGGTAGGAATAAGATTCAAAGGTAATTCCAGTCTGCGTGATTCGTGGCAGCGTGGGATATATAAAATTCCTTTTAAACTCGACTTTGATGAATTTGAAGATGAGTACGAAGCAATAAATAATCAAAGGTTTTATGGGTTCAAGCAATTGTCTCTATCTAACGGTTTTAACGATCCTTCTCTTATAAGAGAAAAAATGGCTACGGATATTTTCCGTGAAGCCGGCATAAAAGCTGCCCGTACTTCCTTCTGCAGAATTTACCTCGACTATGGTGAGGGTCCGGTTTACTTCGGCGTTTACACAATTGTTGAAGTAATTGACGACACAATGCTCGATAGTCAGTTTGGAAGTGATGACGGCAACTGCTATAAACCAGAGGGAATTGGTGCAAGTTTTGCCCAGAATACTTTCAACGAGGCGTATTTTGAAAATAAAACCAACGATGGTGACTGGAGTGACGTGTACGCTCTTTACAATATAGTTAACTCATCCACCAGGCAGACTGACCCCGCCGCCTGGCGCCAGGAACTGGAATCAGTATTTGATGTCGACTATTACCTAAAATACCTGGCTGTAAACACAACAATTCAAAATTGGGATACATACGGTAATATGACTCACAATTACTATTTGTATAACGACCCCTCGACCAGCAAACTAACATGGATTCCCTGGGATAATAACGAGGCGTTCCAGCAAGGCAAGATGGGTGGTGCTTTATCTTTATCGTTTGATGAAGTAAACAGCGGGTGGCCTTTAATAAGGTATATAATAGATGATGAAAACTACGAAACAAAATACAAATCGTACTTGAATGAGTTTATATCGAATGTTTATACTACTGCCAATATAAACAGCAAATTTGAAACCGCTCATCAGTTAATAAGTAATTATGTAGCGGGCAGTGAAAGTGAATCAAGAGGATATACATTCCTCAATTCATCAGTTGAATTTTTTAGCTCCCTTAATGAACTTAATAATCACACTTCTGAAAGAATAAACGCGGTTAACAGTTATTTGAATCAATAGACCGGTAAATACAAGTCGCTCGTTTAATATAATGATGTCTGGTAGTAGTCAACTTACTGCCGGGCATAAATAAAAATATTTTTATTTACACATTATTAAACCTGTTCGCCTGTTACACTGTCCAACCCAGCAAGTGTTAATTAGCGCGGAGCGGCAGTATTGTCAGAAACAGAACTTATATACAGACTTCAGTCTACTGATCCTGAGGCGTTCAGATTTTTTTATGATACTTACCATAAACTGGTAATGACAGTATGTTTTAAGTTTTGCGGAAACCGGGAAGATGCCGAAGATATTTTACAGGAAGTTTTTATTCAGGTTCATAAATCGGTACAATCGTTTAATGGAGATTCAAAACTATCAACCTGGCTTTACAAAATTTCTGTTACTAAATCGATCGATTTTATTCGTTCGAAGAACAGAAAAAAAAGATTCGGAATTCTGAAAAGTCTTTTCAGTGAAGATACTGAAGAAGAGATTATCGCTTCGCCGGGCAGCAACCCTTCCGGATCGGTTGAAGAAAAAGAAAGGCTTGATGTTTTGATGAAACAGATAAATACTTTACCGGAAAACCAGAGGATAGCTTTTACGCTCAGTCAAATTGATGGTATGAGCTACAAAGAAATTTCTGAAATAATGAAAACGTCAAATTCTTCCCTCGAAAGCCTTATATTTAGAGCCAGGCAGAATCTGAAGAAAAAGTTATCCAATTATTATGAAAATAATTTATAATCTGCCGCAAGTTTATTTATCAGTTGTCGTCTATTGTAAAAAGGTTTGATGATGGAAAGAAACAAACACATAGATCACGAGGTTGAAAAGACCTTAAATGTGCTTAAAGAAGCCGAGGTGCCCGAACCGAATCCCTTTCTTTATACACGTTTGATGAATGAAATTGAGAAGAGGAAAACCGGGAGAACCAGCTCGAAGTTGAACATCTCCTTTGCTTACGGGGTGGCAATGGCTCTGCTGATTGTCCTGAATACATTTTCCCTTATTTACTATATAGATACAGACACGAATGTTACCGGGAACAGGAAGGAATATATTTCAGAATTAGTCGATGAATATGCAATTAATTATAAATCTGAGTTCTAAGGAGAATTACGGATGAAATTTTCTACAAACAAAATAAATTTAGTGGTTGTATTATTAATTACTCTTAATGCTCTTACCTTAGGATCTCTATGGTATACATTATTGAGCAAACCCGATTTTCCCCCTCCTCCACCGCAGGATAAGCAAGGAGGAATATTAGGACTTTTTGAGAGAGAACTTGATCTTAATGAAGAGCAGTTAAAAGAATTTAGAATTATAAGAGATAAGCATTTTGCCTCAACCAGAGTTCTGGTCGATGACCAGCGTGAATGGAAAAGAATAATACTGGAGGAAGCTTTCCGATTTAACTCAGACAACAACTTGGCAGATTCCCTTTCCAATCTGATTGGGGAAAACCAATCTGAATTAGAGATAGCTATATATAATCATTTTCTTGAGATGAAAGCTCTCTGCAATGATGCACAGAAAGAAAAATTGGCGAAACTGATTTTGGAAATGGCCGAATCGGGTGAGCAGGGTCCTCCGCCCAATAGAGAAATGCCGCCTCCTCCAAGGAATGGAGAACCGTCTAAAAGATAATTGCAATCAGGTAATCTTGCGGAAGTGGTATTGTTGGAGTGCAGCATGTGTCTTTGCTGAGAATAGTTTTTACTTACCCTGCCATATAACTGTGGCTTTTTGCAAGGTATTATTTTATTACTTCAAAAAGACTCAATCAATTCCAAGCTCCAGCAATTCCCCGCTCTTTATAGTATCAATCAACTGACTTAAAAAACGCGCGGCGGGGGCGCCGTCCACAATGTTGTGATCGAATGAAGCTGTTAGACATAAATGCTCTCTCGAAACAAACTCCCCTTCTACCTCAATCACCTTGTTTGTTATACTCCCCACGGTAAGTAAAACTGTAGCCGTTCCGTGCGGTATAAACCAGACCCCTTCCTTACTGAACATACCCACGGCTGTTACACCAAGTTTGCCGTAACGTTTTGCCATGCTTATGTTTCTGTCAGCAATCCGGATAAAACTCTTGAGCAGGAAATTTGGGATAAAACGAATCCAGGTAAAACCGGAAAGAGTGCCGAGCTTATCGCTCTGTAACTTTTTTGCCTCTCTTATTTCATTACTTATTTCCCGGTAGGTTTTTGACCCGGCTCCTTTTATGGCTATTGGTTCCGGAACCTGCTCTCCTTTAATGTCTCTTTCCACCAAAACACTTATGGTAATATCATCCAGCAGTATTAGCTTACGCCCTTTTATAAAGGAATTAACCCGCGGGTGGTCTTTTACTACACGTGCCATGCAGGCAACAATGTAGGCCGTAAAGGATAATTTTTCCCCTGTCCGTTCAAAATGTTCCTTAAGCCGACGGCGTGGTTCTGTAATATCAATCTCCGTAAAAGAATGTATGGCATTTTTCTCTTTCGTAACAGAAGCCGAGGCAATTACCATCTTGCGGTTTAGGCTTAGAGGTGTGCTTTTATGTCCTTTGGTGGTTTTCATATTTTCTGATTTTGGTTCTCTTTTTATCGTTTTAACGGCGTGGTTTTTAAGCCGCCGCCCAAAACAGCAATGCAGCTTTTCCCGAAGGGATCCCTTTGGGAGAAAACTAACGCCAATATTTATTTATTAATTTGTTTTGTCCACTACACTCAAAGTGCATATTTAAGCATTGTCGCTAATTCGGACTAATTTTGATAAGTTTTAAAAATATAAATCTATTATCTAAGATTGCAACTATGGTCCAAGTAATAAACCATAGATATGGGAAAATACGCCCAATATAAGTTGTAATTGGAAAACCGAAGATCTTAGCTTTTGTAGCTTTACGCCATTCAAAAAAATCTGTAAAGATTCTATCAACTGGACGAAAAAGCGTCTCTGTTTTTAGGACCTTATTCCAAAAATATTGTGCCGTCATTATGCTTCGTTGACCAATATAAATCCAGACTAAGCAAGAAATAAGTCCAAGAACAGGAAGTAGTTTTACAATCATTGGGATATTCTTACTTAATGCAAACCCAGCCATAAGAATTGAATTATAAAGCATAAAAATACTTGTGCGTCCAATAAGCAGATCATATTCTCGTTGAGCTCTGTCCACAAAAATGCGAAGTCGTTCACGATCATTTAGTTTGTTTATTTCTTCGGTATTTGAAACCTTAGTCTTCATAAAAACACCTTCTTCAATTCTGAAGCATAACGGTGTCGCTTTTAAGCAGCCCCTCATAACAGGAGTGCTTTACTTACAACCATTTTTATAAATTTGCAGCTGCATTAACTAACACATGAAATACGGCGGCCCTACTTAACATTTTTGTACAGCTTAGAACAAGCTACTATTACAGTTTACAAAACCCGATAAATTAAGAACATCATTTTTCGAACGCGCTTGCCCGCCGTACTTTTGCGGGATCTACTTGTAAAGCTGGTTAGGGTTACTACCACAAAGGATATATCCCAATTTCTCTTGCTCTTTTAACATCAATAATTTTAACGGAATTTGGATCAGCATTTAATGCATTATTATACTTTGTACTACCTTCTTCGACAGCCGCATCAAAAGTTGTCTTCAAAGTAAGGATACTATCCAATATACGGCGTCCAACCATTGTTGTTTCTATAAATAAGGTCTCTGATGAATTTGGGGCTAATCGAACACCAACAAAGGCATGGCCGGGGATCAATACTATCATTGATTCAAGTCCAATGTTTTCAAACAGTGATGCAAATAGTACAGTACCGTCAATACAATTTGCAGATTTTTGCGTAATAGATTCTCGCGGTAATCTTACTCTTTGAGTAAATCCAACATTTCCAAAACTCATCGTACTACTTACATAAGAAACCTTGAAATTTCTGACAGAATTAAAAATTGCTTTTACTTGTGACATAACATTTGGGTTTTGATATCCAGACAAACTTCTTTCATATAGTTTTTCCTTAGCATTTGATAATACTTTTTCTACTAAGTCATCATTTGGCGTTACCCAGGCAGCGATTAGCATTGTCATATCATAGGGATTATTTAAGGACCATATCATTTCATCAGCAGATCGTATTTTTATCTTTCTAGTTTCTGCAAATATGATATTATCTTCTATTTTTGCATTAAGAATGATCGTTGCAGGAATAGTAGAATGTTTACTTAATAAATCTCTACCAAAAGGAGTTTGGCAGTATTCTTTAGACTCATGCGGACCTAAATATATCTGTGAAATTGAGGGGGATGTCCAATCCGGTATTTCACTTGTAACTGTGATACAAACTGAATCGGCTGCAGTATTTCGAACACGCCACTGAACAGTGGAGAGAGTATTTGATTGTGAGTTCTTTCCCTCAGCAACAACTTTAGCAATTACTGGGAACAATTCTTGTTGAACAGAAACGGAAATGCCCACTTCAGACAAATTGGAAGGATGAGCGGTTGTAATGACAGAAAATAATAAATTGAATATTATAAATACTAATCCATGCTTTTTCATTAAACCTCCAATTGGAATGTTATTATTTTCTGTAACCTAACGGCGTGGCAAATAACCGGCGCCCCAACACTGCAATGCCGAATAATTGCACACACTTTAATAATTAGCAACCGGTGATCAACTTTCATCGCAATCGCCGGTTGCAACACTTGCCCGCCATCTTGTTGGGCGGGATTTAGTTTATTACTACACTGCCGAATAGCAATGTTTTACTTTTACAAAAATTAAGAACTATACAATTGCCTCTATAATTATGGCTCCTATCCGTCTTTAGTGGGATTTTCTTGTTATATGCGAAATAATATTCACTACTTTAATAGCCCATCAAGTTTCACTTCTAATTTAGCTTGTATTAGTTCTTGAGCCAATTTAGTCTTCCAAGCTCCACTTTCATCAAAATCGATATAAAGTATACCATGTAAATCCGAAGGTATCTCAACATTTGCTTTGTTGAGCGCACATACATTCATGCGGCCAAGTTTACCAACAAAATATCCTAATTCAAGAATTACATTTTGACGAGCCCTGTGTTTTGAAGAATTAGGCTCCTCAAGAAGACTTCCAACATCATCTGGAGTTAATAAAACAATAGCAAATGATACATCGGAATAAATTTCAAATTTCTCGATAATTGTCCTTCCAGAATTTGGTTGTTCGTGTAATATTACTGCTTCTAATCCAATTTTTTCTAGAAATCTTGCTAGAGTTTCTTTTGCTTCCCTGTCTCTTCCATGCACTATAAATACTTTTTTATCTTCCTCATTCATTGGAGTAAAATTTTGTTTAATATTCTTGATATCATCAGACACAACTGCTAAGCTATGTTTTGCAATTAATCCTTCAACTAGTCCTATTAATCCAGCTAAGGAAAGTTCCCAAGTTGTAAATCGGTTAATTCTATTAAAAACATCTGAATATTTAAAGTCAAATGCAGTTTTTAGAAATGCTTCTAGTTTAGTTGACACATCAGTAAAATCACTTCCGGTTCTAACTTTTTTTAACTCGACTAGATAATTTGACAATAATGTAATAATTGTTTCAGTCAATTTTTCTCCTAATATTACTTAGCATATAACGTCGTTACAGTTAAGTTGTCCGCCCAGAACAGCAATGCTTACCTTGCAACCGATATTTATAATTTTCAGCCTTTCGAAACTTTCATAGCACTAACCCGTAAAAATGCCGAATCGTATCTGTGGTCGGCTTGCACTGCTTGTCAGGGCGTAAATATTATTCTGATTTTGATGAATTTTTACTGGAAGCAGAACTCTCATGATTGCCCGAAGATTGAGAACCCGAACTTGTATTTTCAGTACTTTGTGTTGGTTTAGAAGCAGGTTGCATCTGAGCAATTGGAATGCCCTTAGTCATATCTGTTTTAATAGCCTTAGACATTTTTGCAATAGGTTGCCCAAAATCATGAGTATTTACTTTTAAACCCGATTTCTCTGAATTGTTGTCTTTCTTTTCCATACGATTCACCTCTAGTTAATATTTAATATGACGAACAACACTGTGAAAATAATTGCAATCACAAAAACAAATGCCGAAGAATTGTTTAGAAATATAGTCACAGTTGTCCACCAATTGTTTTTATTTAAATATTCCATTTTTTCTTCTAAATAATATTTTTCAGCATAATCCAACTGCACAGTAATGCTTTTTTGACTAGTCATAAAAGAAAGCATTGTTGCAATAATAGAAATTGTAAATAGGATCCACGAAATTTTTAACAAAATCGTATGTTGAGCAATTTGAAGATTAACTACATCTTTTATAAAGGCAAGTGATATCCCTAATGCCGCACTGGAAAGTGATAAGATAGATTTATCAAAGTTCTCAGAGTTGGATATTTGGCTTTTTAACAAATATTCGCGGAAACTTGCATATATCTTTTTATTTTCTTCTTTATTATCCATAAACTACCGCCCTAACTATTAGTAATATGCCAAATAGTAAGATAGCATTCCAAGCAATTTGGACAATATCTTGCATTCTACTTTTTAATGATTCGTTTTCCACTGCTTCGTATGTTTCCCCTGGGCGGCAAGCTCCCAAACACCGTAAAGAACTTAACAAAAAGGGAGAAGAAAGTCTATAACATTAAATTACTAACTTACTAATGGTCAGGAGTTTGAAAGGCGGAGCTGAGCAGAAAGAGAATTAAAAATTAATAATGAAGAATGACAAAAGACAATTAAAAATTAAAAATGACTAATGAACAATGAAAGAAAGCAAAAGCTAAAAACCGGCATTCGAATTTTGATTCAGAAAACCAGCAAACTGGGCCGTCATGACCCCATCAAAGCCGGGCAAGCGTCTCGTGACTTGGGAAACCAGAAACCTCGGCCGTCATGACCGTGTCGTGACGCGGGGAATCATAAAACACTGAAACAATCTCCAAGTCTCATCCATCCAATTCATCGTCACGTCGAGGACGTGACGGCCTGGCTGGCTTGCGTCTCATCGTCACGTCGGGGACGTGACGGCCTGGCGTCTTGCGTGTCGTGACGGGGAGACTCACTGGACTCCGCTACAAATCCCACTAGCCTCAAAGCCCGTAATAGCTCAGATAAATTTGCCTGATCCAGCTATTTGTATTATAATCCACAAAATAGGTGCCCCAACTGTTCCACTCGGCAAGTACGTTGCTTCTCTGAATATCCTCAAGACTTCTACCGGTAGCCATTTCATTTCTAACAATTTCAACTGTAGCTTCTACCATTGAATAATAGGCTGTTAATTCTTCTTTTGTAGAAGGACGTCCATGCCCCGGTATGTAAGTGATATCATCGGGGAAATAGTTTATAAGGTAATTGAGTGTCATTAAATGCGCCTGCACGGTAGCGCCGCGCGCAAATGATACCGAGGGGAAAGATTCTGATATATAGAGATCCCCCGTACAGATAATTTTTGATTCAGGGAAATAGACGATAATGTCAGACTCCGTATGGCCATTGTTGGTTCGTAAAAGGCATCTTATAGATTCACCATTAAAATTGAAAATATAACTTCTATCAATTGCCAGTACATCAGCGCCAGGATTTGAATTCTGATACACCAGTTCTCCGTTTACATGCCCTAATATTGTTCCACCGCCCGACAGCACGTTGTTACCGCCCCGATGATCTGTATCCGTATGAGTATTAATAATAAACTGAACTCCCACCGGGTTAATGCCATTAATACTGTCGCGCAGTTCTCCTACCATAGTATCGTAACCGGTATCAATCATCAGGTTGCCCTCGCTGCCGGAAAAAAGAGTTGCATTTACCGAGGTGCCAATTGGCTCGCTGAAAATTGTAAAATGATCATTTAGTTTGTTAACCTGAATTACATTCTCATTTGTCGGAGGTTCCTCGTCTATAGGACGGGAATCGTCGTTTCCGGATGGAGAATTACTATTCTCAGAACAATTAAAAATTAAGAGGCTAAAAAGGAAAATGGAAAAAGCAGTGATTTGTTTGAAAGATGTGATTGATAGATTCCACATGGTTTATTTCCCCCAAAATAAATGTGAAGTTTATATTTTCTTGTATGAATTTTAATATAATATTTTTAATGATGATTAAAAGTCAAAAAAAATGACACATTATTAATGGACAAATGACAAAAAAGCAAAAGCTAAAAATCGAGATTCCAAGTCTTCTACTCGCTATTCACGATTGACGCTTGACAATTCACCATTCACCATTCACCATTCACTTTTCACTTTGATTCTGTTTCATAAATTTTCCGTATTTTACTCCCGACATAATTCCATTAACTATCTCTTTGATTTAAAATGACCCCAAAACTAATAGCAGTATCCGGCGGCAGTGGAAGCGGTAAAACCTATTTTGTTAATAAATTATCTGAGCTGCTTGACTCATCCAAATTGCTGATAATCCCACTTGATAATTATTACTGGGATCAGAGCCACCTGACCATTGACGAGCGCTAAAAACAAAACTGAGATCATACAGACTCTTTTGGCTGGAAGCTTTACTTACCTGTGTGCCTTGATCGGCCGTTTAAGGAGGTAAGCCATAAATTATAATCTATATGATTACAAATAAATATGTAAAGAAGGGGGAAAATAAAAGTGGAACATATGAAGAATACTATGGATCCATTAGATGGATGTAATAATCTACTTTTTATTAATTTATTTAATAAAACCTTGGCAATATTACTTAACAGATTTACACCTAAATGCATAAACTAAATACGCAAAATTATCGCTTCTTTCGAGAAAAGTCTTTGTGAAATGATAAGTGATATAAATGAGTAAATAAACGTAGTGAAAACAGTTAAACTTATGTGCAACACATTCACCTGTTCCTTAAGAAGTTCTTTCAAAGTTAACACAACATTAAAGACAGGGAAAAGAAAATAGTTTATATCTATGTTTTCCTGAGTATTAGTTGTCATGATTCCAATGGCAATTATAATTATTAATATACCAGTATTATATAACTCTGCCTCCTTGTAAGTTCTTGCCCAGCAGCCTACCATAAACAAAACAGAACTAAAAAGAATAGACAATGGAATAATTGATATAAACATAAGCAACAGACCAACAGCCGATAATGAGAAAGATTCTGTAGTAAGATTTGATATCATATAAAAACCATATGAAAAGACCAGATATAAACTAATCAACCCAATTATTGTACTTATAAGCGACGTACAAAAAATAGTTAAATATTTCGCTATGACAATCTCTGTCCTGGTCAGTGGGCTTACTAAAATGGTTTCTAATGTCTGCCTTTGCTTCTCGCCCGCAGTAATACTTATAGCATTATGCATGGCGCCTGAAAACAATAAAATGAGAATCATCAATGGAAATATTTTACTGACTATAAAAGCACCCATTTGATCTGAAGAAGCGATATTGATACTTTCAATTTTAAAGTTTTCTAAAATCTTTTCAGTAATATTATATGCCCTAAGCCTTTCAACAATATTTCTCTTCTTCCCTTTCTCAAGAATCACTTTGATTTTTTTCTCAGCTGTAACAGAACCTAACCTGGTTTTATCAAAATAGATAACAAATTCCGATGTACCTGTTAATCGACAACTATTAACCTCCACGACAGCTTCTACTTCACCCTTGTTCAGCATAAGCCTTGGATTTGTTGATTTAATCACAACTAATGTTTTTTTTAATTCTTCTATTAGAGGGACTTGCTGCATGGGATCAGGGCAGAAAATTGAAATACTTTGTTTGAGGTTCTTAACCTTATTTATCTCATTGCCGGAAAAATAGCCGGTACTTATTAAAACAAACGGATAAAGAATTAAAGGAATAAAGATCATCATTGTGAGCGATTTCTTGTCCCTAAATACTTCATTCATTTCTTTTAAAAACAACGTCAGTATTTTTTTTATATTCATATTAATTTCCAATGAAATTTAAAAACACCTCTTCAAGGTTTTTCATCTTTTCCTTTTCTATTAACTCACTAGGAACTCCCTGAGTAACTATACTGCCTTTATGCAGTAATACTATTTCATCACATATGTGTTCTGCTTCATGCATATTATGAGTTGATAATAGAATACATTTACCTTTTTTCTTTTCATGGATTATAAAATTCCTTATCGATTGGGAAGTTAAAACATCCAAACCGTTCATTGGTTCATCCAATATGAAAAATTCTGGGTTATGTAAAATTGTTCTGGCAATCGATAATTTCTGTCTCATTCCCGTTGACAAGCTATCAACTTTTTTATTAACAAAGCTCTCCATATCCAACATTTCTATTAGATCAGTAATAACCTTCTTTTTTTTATCCACTTCATATAAACTGCAAAAAAAGTTTAGTATCTCAATACTGGTAAGATTTGGGTAAAGTCCTGTGGAGCCTGTTAAAAAACCAATCCTTCTTCTTATTTCATTGGGTTCTTTTCTTACATCAATATTATTAAAAAGCACAGTTCCTTCTGTAGGATTCATGATTGTCGAAATTATTCTAAGTGTTGTCGTTTTCCCCGCACCATTCGGGCCTATCAAGCCTGTAATTTGGCCTTTTCTGCAATTAAAATTAATATTTTTAATAGCGGCTATATTATGATTATTCTGAATTTTGAATATTTTTTTTAAATTGATTATCTGTAGCACAAATTAAATCATCTATTTATAGTGAACATTTTCTTTACATTGCTAACAATAAATATTGAAAAACTTTGTAAAAATCTTAGGGTATTCTTGTGATTGCACATGATAATATCTTTTTTGATATCAATCTGAGGGTTTTTAACCAACTCATTAAATAAAAGAAACAAGCCGATGTAGAAATAAATATCTGCCAAATTGGGGATCCCAGGTCCCGGCCATATTATCATATCTCTTATATATCCGAATACGATAAGATCGATAAGATTGCCTGCCCAGCATGAGACAAAAAAAGCATTAGCTATTCTTATTGTTGTATTACTTCGATAGTAAGTAATATAATATTTATACAGCATAAGCCATATAAAAAGAGCAATTATCTTTACAAACAAAGAAATATAAAAGATGCTTTCAATATTTGAACCTAATGAAAAAACAAGCCCGCTGTTCTCTTTATATGTTAATCCAAGAATTCCATCAAATAGCACTTTTTCGCTCCCATCCAAATATGATGATGACAGATATTTTGAGACTTGATCAGCAGTAATTAAGATTGCAATTATAAACATATTGTTATAATACTTTATTTATTAAAGATTGGTTTTTATGTAATTTGTTTTTTTGCAGATGGCGCAAACTCTGCAACGTTTCGATGAAACATGAATCATCAGGCTCAATCTCAACAGCTTTTTCAGCATTATATAACGCTGATTCAATATTACCTATCTTTTCTAAACAGCATGCCAAATTGTTATATGCTTCCGAATTATTACAATCAAGACGAATAATTTCTTCCAGATTATTTATTGCCTTTGAATAATTCTCCTGCTCAAAAAGTGAATAAGCCTCGTTAAAATAAACCTTGATTAAACTGCTTTTTGAACTGTATTTGTTTGTCAAAAGAAAATATCCAGCGTCAATGAATCCAGTGAAGATAATTTTGCAAAGATCTATACCAGATAATTCTAAATCACTTTTAAATTGTAATATCTTTGCCCCATCGTTCATGATAATATACTTAAGCGGGATTAATGAAGTAATATTTAGAATAGTGAACGATATCGAGAATATAAGATTTTCAATAAATGATAGATCAAATATTAGATTAAATAATATAATTACAACAATACTATTGAAAATGGCTAGTAACGGGCCGTTCGCCAGTATTTGAATCTTCTCTGAAGGTTGTTTTAATTTGAATACTATCGCTGTTGATGCAACAATCGTAGTTTTTTTTTCTCTACCGAATAATAATCTCCAAATGCTTACTCCAATTATACTTGGTTTATTCCCTTGTGCAATAATTGTTATTAAATGGAAGAATTCTTCAAGGTAAAAAGAAAGGAAAAACGCTGAGGTATTTAAAAGTATTAACAGAAAAGTTCTGAAGTCCATAAATAAAACAACAAATTCAATTATAAAAATAACCAGCAAAGGCAACGAATAGCATATATTATTAATCATCGTTGAGAACAGCCAAAAAGAAAGGTCAGCTCTTTTGCCTAAAATGCTTTCAGGAATTGTAATTTCCTTGATTTCGAAATGAATATTTTCAATGATGTTGTTTGTCAATTTGAACATTCCCTCAAATACTGCAGGCTCTTCTCTATTTCTGTAGAATAATAATTCATCCATTTTTTGGGCATATTTTTGGTTGCACACATCATCGCTTCATAGAATAGGTTTCTTAATTGATATTTTGTAAGATATTTAGTTTCTATATTCGGATTGAGCACATAAAAATGATCATAATTATTTGATAGCACTTTTATTCCGAAATCCTCACTGTTATTGTATATTTTTGTTCCTGGGTACGGAGTCAACATTGAAAAGGCTGCGGCAATAATATATTTTTTCATTAAATATTCTGCATAGTTAATTGTCTGCCTTACAGTTTCAACATTATCGTTATAATGACCGATGATCATACTACAGACTACTTCTATATCTGAGTCTCTCGCATATTGTACCGCCTTCTCTACCTGCTCAAGTTCTATACCTTTATTTATGCTTTCCAAAATTTCATGCGATCCTGTCTCTACACCAAACTGAATGCTTCTACAACCCGAATCATACATCAATGACGAGATACCCTTATTTCCAGCAATTACATCTACCCTTGATTCACAACTCCATGTTATATTATATTTTTTCAACATATCACATATTCTTGCAAATCTATCTATATCAGCAGTTATAGTATCATCCATAAAGAAAAAATAATTATGTCCTTTATTTACATAGTATTCTACTTCACTTATTAAATTTTCGGGACTTCTTTTTCTATAAACTCCTCCTGCAAGTGCGCTTGCGGAGCAGAATATACATTGACCAGGGCATCCTCTGCTGGAAATAACTCCAATAATTTTTTTAGAAGGTTCAACAAAATCACTCTCGTTGAAATACCTCTTTGGAAACGGCAACTCATCTAAATTTTTTATAAGACTCCTGCTGCCATTTCTAACAACTTCTTCACCATTTCTGTATGTAATCCCCTTAATATTGCTTAATAAGCTCTTATTATTTAATAAATGATTTGTGAGTTCAAGTAGAGTAACTTCTCCTTCGTTTCTGACAATAAAATCAATATATTTATGTTCTTTTAAGGTAATTTCATCCAAAAATGAAACATGCGGCCCACCAATTATAATATTGCTTTTCGGTAAAGTCTTTTTACATATCTCAGCAACTTTAGCTGCGTTATTAAATGTTTCCGTCATGGATGTAATTGCTATAATTCTCGGATTCAAATCAATTAGAGTATTTGTTAATTCTTCCATATTGGAAATACCTAAATAGTAGTTTTTTACAGCTGTCTTGAATCCATTTTCACTTAAAACAGAATCCATGTAACCAATTCCAAGCGGTGATGCTTCTGAAACAGGTCTCAGAAAAATTGTAGATAATGGTAAAGGTATTGGAGGAATAATAAATAAAACATCAATCATTGTTAAACTCCAAATTCAATATATCATAGTTTATGTTTGGGAAGAGTGAATCATAGTTAAGAATGATTAGATTATCTTTGCTGAATTTATTTATCAAATCACAAATATCATTATGTATTAACTGCTTATCGACTTCATTATAAACTTTTGCTATTTCGTTAATTATGAACTCAATGGTATTTTGCCCGTTGATCATTTCCCAAACTTTCGCTGAAACACTATCCAATTTAAATTTGCCTTTTAAGGAAGCAATAATAATTGGGAAATTACTATCATCATTATATTGCCATAAATCAATTAATCGTATTGGTGTTTTCGAAATATTCATAAAATACCCTCGTTTTTAATAATATTGCCGTCTCCAATTAGAGACGGCTGGAAAAGCTAGTTGCAGCCATGAACAGCAGTACAAACCAAAACAATAACAACTATCGACGCCAATGCAGCGCATTCTGGATGGTACTCATCATCCACTTCAAGATAACTAGGTTTTTTGTAGGACATTAAAACCTCCATCACTATTTTGTTAGAGTTTAAGACTATTGTTATTAAACAACAGACTCTAATACAAAATAAATAAAGTGATGCATAGTTTGTATGAACGTGAGTCCAAATCTTATTGATTAATTAATACTATAAGCTATTTTTTTTGAAATTTATAGGACTATTATCCAATTGACTCAATCGGCGGTAAGCATTTCTTTTAAAAGATTGTATTTACTAGCAAGACAAACTAACTCATTTGTTGAACTAATATTTAACTCTTGTGTTATTTCGTATCTGTAATGCTTTATTGTTTTCTCAGATAAAAACAAACTATTTGCAATTTTAGAAATACTCTTCCCTTCACCATATAGTTTGAAAACATCAATTTGATTTTTTGTTAAAAGCTTTTCTATATTAAAAACTAAATCACATTCAATGAAATTATATTTATTGTGAGAAGAAGAAGCTGACTTTTGATTTTTTTTCTGACGAAATAATTTTTTTATTTTATAAAACAGTTCATCAGATGAAATATCTTTATACACTAACTCAATATTGGTATTGCTGTTGCAGAAATATTTAACTTTATCGCTAATGAGTGTTGATATAAAAACAACACACGGATTATATCCTTCACATATAAGTTCATCAACGGCTTTTATCCCAGATGTTGAAGGCAAAAAAATATCTGAAATTATCACATCAGGATTGTAAAGCTTATACTTTTCTTTTAATTCTTTACCGTTTCTTGCAACACATTTTACCTCAAAATCAATATTCCGATTGAATAAATCTACCATAGGAAATAATATTATCGATTGTTTAAAAACAATCATCAACGTTATTTTATCCATAATTGCAGCCTTATTTTAGATTCCCATAAAAATAAAATGCTAACAAATAATTTGGAAACAATCTGTACTTGACAATGAGGTTCTAATTAGAAAGTAATTCCAATAAATGATTAAAGAGATATCTAGATTACACAGGTTCTTGTAATATAAATTTATTTTCACGGTGTTGATGGCGTGTTCTTGACCGGGTCCAACCACCACAGTAAACTGAACTTTCTGATTCTAATACTGAAATATCAAATGCTTTTTTAGGGCAGTAACCTAACTCATAATCCTGATATCGATATACAGAGTTGCCTAAATTATTTTTAACGATCACCGCCTCCTTTATTAGTTCATGCAGAGTTAAAACATACTTCTCCAGCATCAATTCTATCGAAAGCAGACCCTGATCATCCATTTCCGAATTATTAATATTACGACCAGATAATAGTAACAAGAACAAGAGCCGTGACAAAATTGATTATTATTATTCATATCTGCCTAACTATAGTCTTAAAGCTTTTATTTCAGGAATAGATTTTTGAGTAAATCTGACATTTCTTCAGATTGTCTTGAAAAACCCCTATTTCTTTTATTTTTTAATTGATTGTTTCCTAATTTTCAGCTTGTATGTTAAATAATTGATTAAAAAGGAATTTTTCTCTTGGTTGTTATTCCTGCAAATAATGCATTAATAACTACGCTCCATTAAGCAGACTATAGACACGCCTATGTGTTTAGAGAGTGTATTCCCAATCATATTTGTCTTTATCCCCCGCTAGGTTGTCAAGCTGTCCTTAATATGTTTTATACTTACTTTTTGTGGGAGTTTTGGTGTATCGGTTTTTTGTACTTTTATTAATTAGGTACAATTGTTTTTATAATTTGCTATGAGGCAGTCACTGGATTTGATCTTTAGGATTTTGATCTCCTAAGCGAAATGCAATATAATACTTTACTATTAAAAAGGGAACAATTATTTATAAAAATTTGCCTGAAATTTATTTTGTTAATTAAGCAGTGAATTCTTCAGGTATTATCTTCGCGCAGCCGTATTAGGTGTTTTTAAAAAAGTCTTTTGCAAGCTGTATTTGAGCTTTTACCTATCCGAAGAGGTAAATGAATACCTTCACCATTTCAGGTTTTTTCCGTATTTTACTCCCGACATAATTCCATTAACTATCTCTTTGATTTAAAATGACCCCAAAACTAATAGCAATATCCGGCGGAAGCGGCAGTGGTAAAACATATTTTGTGAATAAAATATCTGAGCTGCTGGACGCATCCAAACTGCTTATAATCCCACTTGATAATTATTACAGGGATCAGAGCCACCTTACAATTAATGAAAGGATAAATCAGAATTATGACCAGCCTGATTCACTCGACTTCAGTTTGCTGCTTCAGCATCTTACTGACTTAAAAAATGGTAAATCAATAAAAATGCCAGAGTATGATTTTACCATACATACAAGAAAGCAAGAGATGAAAGAGGTAGATCCAAAGGAGATAATGATTATTGAAGGTATTCTGACCCTTGAGTACGAACATATCCGGGATCTTGCTGAACTAAAGATATACATAGAAACGCCGGATGACATAAAATTTATAAGACGGCTGCAGCGCGATACTGAGGAACGTGGAAGATCAGTTGAATCTGTTATTAATCAATATCTCGATACTGTAAGACCCATGTTTTTAAGATACATTCTGCCAACCAAAGAATACGCTGACATAATTATTGACGGAACACAGTATAACCCTACACTTACAAAAGAGCTGCTGCAAAGACTGTTATAGGGAAGAAGCGACTAAGTGACTAAGTGAAGATAAAAGAAACAGCATCTGTTCCAAAATAAAAAAAACATCATTCTTCTGTTAATTCAAGGGTAGTATTGCAATGGGTGAATAAATTTCATTCCATTTTATTCCATAGCGATAGTGATGCCACAAAAGAGTTAATGCTATTCCAATAAGTAAGGCTAATGTGCACAGCATTCCACCCTCGGGTCCAAATGCACCACCTGTAATCGAGTCAGAACCCAGTTGTTCAATCCTAAAAAAGGAGGCGCTTTCCATAAAAACCGTGTTACCGCTTATCGGGAAACCAAATACATTCCCTTGAAAGAAATTCCAGGTAATGTGAATACCTATAGGAATTGCCATGCTTCCTGTCATTACAAAACCAAGACCGAGAGCAACACCGGCTAACATGATATTAAGCGTGCTGAACAACGTGGCGTTTGGATTACCGATATGAAAAACGCCAAAGAATACACAGGAGAATACCCAGGCAATGATTACAGCTTTTTTGGGTCCAATCGATTTATAGTTAAATCCTTCCGCGGCGTTCGTAAGGAAATATGCCCGATAATTTAATTCTTCATTGGTACCGGCAAAGACCAGGACTATAAAAAATACAGTGATAGATGGGATGAATGATTTATCCTCGGGACCGACAAAAGCAAACTCCTTGATCACAATCCATCCTGCACTAAGTTCAACGAGAAAGATAGTTGTCATCAGTATGACTCCAAGTCCCAGCCCGAATGCCAGATCAATCCACCAATCCTTGTTGAAATGAAATCCGAAGTCCTTCATTTTTCGTTTATCCAGTAATCTTCCAACCAACCAGACACTAAAAAGTGAAGCAATAATCCTCGATCCGCCAAATGCCAATTGCTCCCAGTAACTCACTGAACTGTTGAAGTGAAAGCTCAGCAGCTTTCTTACAAACATGAACACTGTCATTTGCAGAAGTATTCTGTAACCTGCGCGTAACCGGTTTTCTTCCCTATTCCAGAAAATTGAGATTAAATATGACATACTGTCCCCCGAAGTGATAAATTTCTATCAAGAGTAAAGACTCTCAAAAAGTAATTGAGGTTACGGAATAATCTAATTTTTAGATGTAACCTTTCCGGCAGACCCTCGTCTAATCATTTGTATCACTTTTCGATACTAATAGATTTTAAACTAAGATGAGTCAAAAATGAAATTAATTTCACGAGCCGAAGAGATAATTTTAACCGCAATTCTGCTTCTTGAGGGTAATGCTTACGGTATTACAATCCGCGATCATATTCTTAAGGTTACGGGGCATGAGTGGTCGTTTGCCTCAATTTACAGTCCGCTTGACAAGTTAAAGCAGAAGGGATTTGTGGAAAAAGAACTTGGCGGTGCAACCCAGGAACGCGGCGGCAGGAATAAATACCTGTATGTAATTACAGAAACGGGTAAAGAAGCACTGCGTGAGATACGGGGTATCCAGAATACTATCTGGGGCGAAATTAATCCTTCAATTCTGGATTAATTATGAAAAACGACAAACCACCAAAAGCGGCCGAATTACTCTTAAAAATTCTTTTAGTGGAAGAGGATTTCTTTGAACGGCTTGGCGACTACGAGGAAGGTTATATAATTAAGCGAAAGGAAAAGGGAAAAGGAAGAGCCGATCTTTGGTACTGGTTGCAGGTGCTTCTTGGAATTCCTGTTTTTATAAAAAAAACATTTTACTGGGGGACGGTTATGTTCGGGCATTATTTTAAAATTGCGTTAAGAAATTTCAGAAAACAAAAACTATTCAGTTTTATTAATGTGCTTGGTCTGGCAGTAGGGCTGGCAGCCTGCATCATGATTCTCTTCTGGGTTCAGGACGAAATGAGCTACGATAAATTTAACAAGAATTATTCGAGTATTTATCGTGTAGAACGTGAAATGAATTTTGATGGGCAGTATGCCCAGATTCCCATCACCTCTTATCCGTATGGGCCAACTATGGTTGATGAGTATCCCGAAGTATTAAAATCAGTTCATCTTGTTCATGACGAGATGTTTGTGCTTGATAAGAGAAATGTTCTGAACAGAGTACCGGTACTTGGAGCAGACAATTCCATATTCGAGATTTTTGATTTCAAACTGATTAACGGTGATGAGAAAAGTGCGCTTTTAGAACCACGCTGCCTTGTTCTTTCTTCTGCCCTGGCAATGCAATACTTTGGCACTCTGGAGGTTGTTGGCAAATCACTTTCCGTTGACCATAACGGAGAGAAAAATGATTACACCGTTACAGGAGTTATGCAAGATGTACCTGCTAATTCCCACATTCAATTTAATGCCATGGTATCTTTCGACACTTATCCTGAGGAGAGAAGAAGCGGTTGGCCAGGTAACTGGCTCTATACATATGTACTACTTTCCGAAAACGCAGATATAGATAGACTGGAAAGTATTTTCCCAAAATTTCTTGATAAACATGTCGCCGCGGAAATTATACCATATCTGCCAGAAGGAGCTAATTTTCATGATGTACTTAAACTTAGATTAAAGTCACTAGGATCAATTCACTTATCTCCAGCTGAATATTTTGAAATCGATCCACAGGGGAATATGACATACATTTATGTTTTCTCTGCCATTGCAGGACTAATACTATTAATAGCCTGTATCAATTTTATGAACCTTTCAACAGCCAAGGCAAACAAAAGAGCAAAGGAAGTTGGATTGAGGAAATCGGTTGGGGCCTACAAACAGCAATTATGGAAGCAGTTTTTAAGTGAGTCCACCATTACAGCTTTCGCGGCACTATTGGTTGCTCTGCTTCTAATACTTCTCCTTCTGCCAGGGTTTAACACGCTCTCGGGTAAAGATCTTACTATTTCTATTTTGTTTACTGAGAACAACTGGGTTTACTTATTACTTATTACAATATTTACAAGTATCTCGGCAGGTGTTTATCCTGCCTTCGTACTCAGCGCTTACGATCCCGTTAAAGTTTTCAAAGAAATTAATACAAAACGAGGCAGCTCAGGATTCAGAAAATCCACAACTGTATTTCAGTTTGTAATATCAATAGCACTTATAATCTGCACATTTGTTGTTTATAATCAGATGAATTACTTAAACGAAAAAGCTCTCGGTTTTGAAAAAGAAAACGTCATTATTATTCCGGCAAACGGCGATGAATTTCTCAGTAATATGGTAAAGTTCAGAAACGATTTATTACAAAATTCGCAGATTCTTTCAGTTTCGGGTTCTAGTAATTATCCGGGCAATGATAGGTTTTCTGATACTGTATTTAAAAGAGCAGATTCTGATGAAAAACTTGATATGACATTTCTTACAGCTGATTATGACTTTCTGAAAACCTATGGAATAGAGTTAGTCAGTGGTAGAGATTTCAGCAGAGAATTTGTAAGTGATGCAAATAATGCAGTAATTATTAATGAATCGGCACTGGTAAAATTTGGACTTACAAACGAAACGGCGCTTGGTAAAAAACTAAATCCTGCAGGCAGGTTTCTTCCAATAGAAGAGGTAACCATAGTAGGCATCGCGAAGGATTTTAATTACACTACTTTGCACGACCAGGTACGTCCTTTCGGAATTCTTTTAACTGAACAGATAATGGATTTTATATCAATAAGAGTAGCACCCGGAAGCAGTAAGGATGCAGTCAACTATGTAGAAGAAAAATGGCGTGCAATGTTCCCTCAGCAAGAATTTAATTTTTCGTTCTTAGATGAACGAATACAATCACTTTACGAAAGTGAACAGAGTATGGGCAAGATCATCATGATATTCTCACTCTTCTCGGTATTTGTCGGCTGTTTGGGATTATTCGGTCTAGCCTCTTTTACAGCTGAAGAGAAAACGAAAGAAATTGGGATTCGGAAGGTGCTGGGCTCTTCTGTAGGTGAAATAATAATGATGCTTAGTAAACAATTTGTTAAATGGGTACTTTTAGCAAATATTATTGCCTGGCCCCTTGCCTACTTTACCATGGATAGCTGGCTGCAGAATTTTGCTTACCAGACTGAACTTTCATTTGGGATTTTTATTTTGGCGGGTTTTATTGCAATTATTATAGCTTTGGCAACGGTCACCTATCAGGCAGTAAAAGCAGCGTTAATGAATCCGGTAAGTTCGCTAAAACACGAGTAGAAAATTTAATAAATATTGAAAAAGCCCCTCAGTTAAAATGAGGGGCTTTTCATTTTACCATCATAATTTTAAACCTTTTATTCTATCCTTCCATTTTTTGCAAAATAGTCCTTGTATTCCATATCCTTTTGAAGAATATGATCAATAAGCCATTCTTTAATTAATTTTGTTAATTCTTCAATAGCGTAGTTGCTACCATCTTTAAGACGCTCCAAAACATGGATAATTTGTTCAATAAGTTCCTCGTGCAATTTAGAATGGCTGACCAATTCAGGATAATAATTTTTCTTTAATAATTCTTCTTCGTCCTTAAAATGGTACTTAGTGTAATCAATTAAACTTACTAAAGTATTTTTCAATACATCTTGCTGCAACCCATCAGCTCTTGCTTTTAGAAATGTATTTGCAATTTGGACAAGCTTTTTGTGCTGCTCATCAATTAACTCAATACCAACTTCATATTCTGTTTTCCAGACAATTCCCAGATAAGCCATTTAATATGCCTCAAATAATTATTTACTTAGATACATTCTAAAACTTAAATTTCATTTATGACAAGAGCCATTTAATGCCTTCTTTTTCAGTCCGAAAAAGTTTAGCCATTCCGCCATTATTTGCAACTACAGTCTCACCAAAAGCATTACTTGAATATGTTTCTTCTTTAGGATCAATAAATGCTATATTCAATCCAGCAATCAATTTAGCAACAATTACACTAAGACGATGAATTTCAATAGTCTTTAACTTCCCCGATACTTTATCAACAATTAAAATTTTTTCAATATTATCGTCTTTACATTTCCGGACAAGGTTTTCCCAAAAGTCGACAGCCGCTTCAAATTTTTCAATCCCTTCTATTTGAACATACAAATACCCTGGTCTTCTTTCATATGAAATTGTATAATTCATTTCCTCCCCAATCACTAAACTCTGTACAGAATCTTACTTAACTATGGCACTTTAAATTACTTCCATGAACCTCATAACAGGCTCTTCGAGCATACCCGATTCTTTTTGCGCATTCTTTGCTTCGGGTGCACCGGTGAAAGCCCTTGCTTTTTCTATATCAGTAACCCTGAAAATACAAGTAACAATATTAGGATTGAAGGCATCACGCATTAATTCCATATCACATAATCCAACTTTTTCCTGCGCCTCAGTGTGCGAAGCAAATATTTTGTACCATCTATCAAAATCTTCAACTATCTGTTTCACATATAAATATTTCATCCAATCTCCTTCATGTACAGAATATTTTTAGACGTTCGACATCCTATTTTCTAAAATCAAATTTATCTTCAAAATCTTCCTCACTAAGAATATCATCATCCAAATCAGCCGGGACAGGAATATCAGGATGTTTAGCAAATGAAAATGTAAGCTGCTCGAACCAGGAATCTTCGGTATTAACCATCTTAAGGATTTTGTTCCAAAGTTCAACAGGCGGGCCAAAAATATTCCAGTCTACAACCAGAACCCTAACCCCTCTTCGGCGCATTTCTTTAATTAACTTTTTATAATTTTTATCGAGGTGTCTAAGATATTCAAGAGGAACGCCGGATTCCTGTTTTCTGCCGCGCGAACTCATTCGTCTGAAACACTCTTCAGGTGTAGTGTGCAAATAAATAAACAAATCCGGGGGCATTACATCGCGGCTCATATTCCTGAACACATCCACATAAAGCTCAAATTCCTCCTGTGTCATAAAACCCTGTTCCATTGCCGTAGTTGCAAATACTGTATCACCATAGATGGGTCTGTCCTGAATGACAATTTTTCCCTGTTCGCCCCACGCCTGTTCTACAGCTAGACGGTGTTGTTCGTATCGCCTGCAAAGCATAAACATCTGCATCTCGAATCCACCGCCTGTATTCTTGCCTGTTTTTAAATCATCGTAGTAGCGAGAAAGAAAGTGTGCAAATTTTGCATCATGCGTAGGTTCCTCGTGTACAATTGCCGGCCAACCACGGGAGGTAGCGGCTGAAGCAACTGCATGGCATACATTGGTTTTTCCAGCACCAATATTAGCATCTATTGCTATAAACAAGCCTTTGTTGGTTTTATTCATTCCATCCCCAAAGAGAATTTCAATAAGATAATATTATAAATCATCACCACAGTAGTGGAGTTTTCGCAAGGGTTCAAAGTAATAAATTCCTAATAAAAATAGAAGCAAGATATATTGTGAATATTGACTGATACATTAATTCACAGCACGTTATAAGGCAAGTTTAAAACAATAAGTACTGTTAGAATTCTATAACTTCAGGTCGTTTTTTAATCAAAAAGTTAGACAAGATAAAAAGTCCGGCTCCTGTCATTATATAGACATCAGCCACATTAAATATTCCCGTATGCAAACCAAATGCGTGAAGAACCAGGAAGTCAATAACTGCTCCGCCGTTTAACACTCTGTCAATTAGATTTCCAACACCACCGCTAAAAAAGAGGAGAAAGGCAAAAGTCTGTAGTTGTGTAAGTTTTTTATTAAAAATTATATAGGCAAGAAATACGGTTAACATAATACCTATAAAAAGCTGAAATATTACAAATTTGGTTTCGTTTGAAAGTGAACTCCCCATACTTAACATGCCGCCCGAATTTTCGGCATAGACAAGTTTCACACTTCCATTCAGTAAGGATTTAAGAGGTTGTCCCTGTAAATAATCCTGAGCAATTCTTTTAGTCGATAAATCACATCCTACTAAAAGAATTACTCCGATAAATATCAGTAATGTTTTTCTATACTTTTGCATATGCCCAATAATTGTTCACTGCAAAATATGAATTAATTTGGATCTTTGTTACAACAAGGAAGCAGAGATCTTTATTTTAATCAGATATGTAGATTTATATTTCGGACTAGAAGCAGGTTAGAATTCAGGGTGAGTTAGAACCTAAACCAGGCAAGGAATTGTAATGGTGAATGTAGAACCTTTTCCGGGTTCGCTCTCAAGAGTAATTGTTCCATCCAACATCTCAATGTATTTTTTTGCAATCGTGAGTCCTAGTCCGACTCCTTCGTAATCTCGTGAATATCCTTCACTCGCCTGTCTGAATGCCTCAAAGATTCTCGTTTTATCATCATCGGCAATGCCGATACCAGTATCCGATACTTTAATTTGAATATCTTTCAGCCGCCCGTTTTCAACTATTTCAGCATTCACCTCCACCATGCCTTCATTTGTATATATGATGGCATTTTCAATAATATTTTTAAGGCTTTCTGTAAACAAATCAACATCAACAAAGGCCTTCAAAGCCTGTTCTGTAATGCTACTGGTAAGAGTGAGATTTTTCTCCAGGGCTTTATCACGTAATTCGGATATAACAATAGTAATCTCTTCACTCAGGTTTACTTCCTTAAGGCTATCTGATAGGTCGATTGTTTCCATTTGCGAAAGACTTAATATTCCATTTAAAGTACTCATCAGTCTTTGTCCTGACATGGAGATACTGTTTACCATACTTAAAAGCCCTTCATCCTCAATTTCACTTTCAAGTATTTGTGAAAAACCCAGGATACCTATAAGCGGCGTTCTAAACTCGTGACTCATATTAGCCATGAGAATAGATTTTAATTTTTCAGATTCCTCAGCCCTCTCTTTCGCTATTATCAGTTCTTCGTGATTACGTTTTCTCTCCGTAATGTCTTCTTGAACAGAGAGATAATTTGTAATTTTTCCTTCAAGATTTCTGATAGGTGAAATGGCGGCAGACACCCAAAAAAGAGAACCGTCTTTCCTCTTGTTTTTATATTCCCCATACCATTCCTCTCCCCTACTAATCATTCCCCACATTTCCTTATATATTTCATTAGTAAGCTCACCTGATTTTAATATTCTTGGATTTTTACCCAGCACTTCCCTTTGTCCGTAACCAGTAATATCGCAAAATTTGGGGTTTACATATTCAATTTCACCAGTCAAATCGGTTATAACAATCGCCGATGTACTCTGATGAACCGCCCAGTATAGTTTCATTTTGTCATTTTCGGCTCGTATTCTCTCTTCAATTTCCTTTTGTAGTGACTTGTTTGCATGAGATAATTGTTCTGTTCTTTCCTCAACCCTCATTTCCAACTCAAAATGAGCTTTTTGAAGATCTTCTTCCATTTTTTTGCGCTTAGTAATATCAATAAAACTATCTAAATAAAATTCCTCTTCATTAATTGTAACTCTTACGGATGTTAAAATAACTGGAACCAAAGTTCCATTTTCTCTAACAAGTAAAACTTCCTTGTTAATAATGTTTTGCTCTGAATTCATCATTCCATCTTTAAGTAGAAAATGAGAGTCACGTGGTGTGCCTAATAATTTGCCCTTAACTGTGTTCATAATCTCCAAAGTCATAACGTTTGCGTCAGTAATCATATTTGTTTCGCAACTTACAAGCATAATACCTGCTTGAACCATTTCGATTATGTTTTTAAGCTCTCGTGAACTTTTAATTATGTCCTTCGTTCGAATGGCAATTTTCTGTTCAGTGACCTCTTTTAGATTAACAACCTCCCGGATTAAATCATAAGTATAAAGGTGCATAGCAAAATAATTAGAGTGCATCCTGAAAACGCTATAGACCGCTCCCTTATCAAATATTTCATTCGATAGATCTAAAATTATTAATCCTATTACACCGGCTTGAGCAATAAGTGGAATAAGAATATTAATTGAACTTTCCGATTCGGAATTATTTAGTGTCCATTCAACTATTTCTGAACCACTTAGAGCAGCTGCAACACCACCGTCATTGTTCAACTGCTCAAATATTTCTTTAATTATTGTATCTTCATGAGAAAGTGTAGAAGCACGGAAAGTAAACTCATATTCTTCCGTGTCAAGTAAAAATAATGCTGCTTCTCTGCATTCACTAAGGTTAGTGAATACACCCAAGCCCAGTTCAATCACCTCAGAACTTGATTTATCCCTCAACTCGAATGGATTGAAGTTTTTAACCGACTCCATGAATGCGCTGAATGATGCAATATTTAAATTTTGCGAATTCATTTTAATATTAAACCAGCATTATATGGATAGTTCTATCAAAATCTTCAATCAGTCTCTTTCTGCAAGAAGTAAAATAACCTTCCGGAAGATTAAGAATATCCCAGACTCTTTTATCAGGTTCATGAACTAGTCTGTCACCGGCGAATCCCAAATCCAGCATTCTTGCCATTATATCCGCAACATGAACCGAAGCAACTAATCGATCAGTTATGTCACCAGTTTTACCCTCATGATGAGCTGAAATAACATTTTGCAAATTTTTAGGCAGCTGCCATTTTTCTGCCAAAAGCATTCCTGCATAAGAATGATCAAAACCCAATATTTTCTTTTCCGCTATTCTGATTGAAATATTTTCCGTTTCTACCAAGTCCAACACTGTGGAATATTCATCATGCGCAACTTCAAGAAAGAGTAGTTTACCAATATCGTGAATAACACCACCCAGGAAATAGTTTTCCACAGATTTTTCCCCGATGGCACTACCTATCATTCTGGTTGCTATTCCTACCCCAATGGAGTGGGCCCAAAAATCTACCGGTTTAAAATTTGCCAAAACCTTGTCTTTTGAGAAGAAGTCAATTACGGTTAAAGCAAAAACAATATTTCTGACTTCGGTAAAGCCAAGATACATTATGGCTTGTGTTATTGTATCAATTTTTCCCCTGAAACCGAAAAATGGCGAGTTGGCTACTTTTAATATTTTGAATGCCGAAACCTGATCAGCGGCGAGTACTTTTGCTACTTTTTCAGAGGAGGCCCGAGGGTCTTCAATAGCTTCCGATAATGTTGAATAAACAGTTGGAAGTGTTGGAAGCTTTTTTACTCCATTTAATATTTTGTCCTTCAGATCCATAATAAATTTCCTTCAAACTATTTATCTCAACTTGTCTAATATATTGTCCATACCCATTTGAATGAGATTTTCTTCAAATTTGTTTTTTGGTGTCCAATATATTTTTTTGGCAAGAATAGTCTCTGCCTCAGCCATCAACGATTCATCAATGGGCTCCTCACCTTCATCATCTGAAACTATCACAAGCGTTTCGATGCCCCATGTTCTAAAAAGGTTTTTATGTTTTTTCTCTAATTTTACATTAGCTCCTAAAAGAACCTGACCGAACTTGTTTTTAAGAGGAACAGCGAGTTCCATTCCCTCTTCAAAATCATCAAGTAGGATTGTTTTATTCATTAAATACTCCTTATCACCTTATAATACAACAATTTAATAATCGAAGATTATGTGACTAATTTTAGCTTCAATCTTATCTTTTTATAGTAGTAAAAGAAATGCAATCTATTCTAACTCATATCTGATTCTTAGAATATAGTAACGCAGAGGATAACCAAAGAGTTGTATTAATTAAGATAATATTCAATTTATTTAAGTGCTATACTAGTTAAATGGGGTTTCTGCTGAATTAGGATAATGTTATTAATGAAGTAATTGTTGAATGCTGAAATTAAACCATCAAAAAACCTCCGATTTGCTCCGTCGGAGGTTTCAAATAATGACTTAGCCTAATAATAATAAAGAGGTTGAATGTTTTGAAATTCAATTAATCAGTTAAGTTATCTACAATAATTGCAGGTTCTTCATTGCCTGGTTTTTCGTTTTCGTATCGAAGTTCATATAAATGATCAACCTTTGCAACGCAGTTGATATCAAGAAATCTCTCAAAAGGATGTCCTGGATTATTAGGTTCGACAGTGAATTCTTTTTGGTCCAGAACATGATCATCAAGGAACCTAACAAATACTTTCTTGTCCGTTTTATTAACAAAATGTACTGGATAAACAGTAGCTAAACTTGGGTCCCTCCATATTTTTTTCTTTTTGTCATCCGGAGTGGGAATACCCCCCTGATCATTGATTGTAATTGGTTTTGGATCCATCTTAAATCTCCAATAATTTAGTTGAAAAAATAAAATTAATTAAACAAGAATGAGGTAATATTATATGATCATTATTTGTAAACAATTATGGCAATGAACCAACCATCTCCTTAAACTTTTGATCTGTTATTAAATTTTTAAGCCCAAGTGTCTTACGTACTTTGTTTATTGCAAATCCGTTTTTTAGTGCTTTCATTATCCAAATCAATGCCTTATCTCTATCATGCATCCACTCTTCGTAGATTTGACCTATCAAAAATTGCAAGTAAACATCAGCAGGATTTGATTGAACTAAAATTGTCAAAATCGAATCTGTCTTTGAAAGATTTCCTGCCATCCCATAATAGGTGGCAAGACTTCCTAAGGTATTAAGATCATTCGGGTTAACACCCAATTTTAATTCGGCTAAGGATATAGCTTGATTGTTTGCGTAATTAATTTTTTTCTTTTGTCGTTTTGTCCAATAGTAAGATGATGCTAGATAACCCCAAATTCGATAGTCCCCATCATTTAATTCTAAAATTCTTTCATAAGTCTGGGACGCTTCCTCATAATTCCCATCCTGAAAATACATGGAAGCAAGATTTGAATAGGTTCTGTAATCTGTTTCTATTGACAATGCTTTTTCATAGAACCTAATTGCTTCTTTTGATTCATCCAAATACGCAAACATACTTGCAGTATTTTTGTAACCCAAAGCACTATTGGGAATCAAGTCAATTACTTTTGCAAACTGATTTACGGCTTTATCGTACTTGCCCTCCCTGAAGTAAAAGACACCAAGAGAATTGTAGACTATCCATAAATCTGGTCTAATCGCAATAGCTTTTTGATATGATTTTTCTGCTTCATCATTTTTTTTAAGATAAAAAAAAGTTAAAGCCTTCTCCTGATATGCCTCCCAATTCGTTGGATCCAATTCAAGAGCCTTTTGGAGCTCAGATAATGCAAATTCATTTTGCCCCTGTAAATTGAATAACTTAGCCATTATTATCTTCGCTTGTATTAACGTTTCATCAGAAGTCATAGCTTGCTTACAAGATTGGATTGCTTTATTGATGTCACCAGTTTCTCTACTTTTGTCATAAGAAATTTGATAAGCATCCGCTAAGCCAGCATGAGCTAAAGCGAAGGTTGAGTCGAGACCTACTGCCCTTTCAAGCAATTCAATAGCTGAGTTAATATTCTCTGCTATCTCGTAATTTGTTAGATAACCCCTCGCCTTTACATACAACTCATAAGCCTCTGGGTCAGTTGTTCCACCCTTCTTCATCTTCTCAAGACTCTCAGGTTTTAGTTCAAGGTTAAGCATCTCAGCTACTTTAATAATCGCTTCATCCTGCAGATAAGAAACAGTCGTCAACTGATCATCAATCATTCGGGAGTCGATTTGTTCTTTGGTTTCAGCATCTATCAGGTTTATGGTAACGCGGTAACCTTTTTGCAGTGCCTGCACACTTCCTTCAATAATCAGATTAGCGGCGTACTTATTATATGCATCTTCGGGGGTTGTAATTTTGTTGCGTCTAATCTCTCCTGCTGGTACAACCCATAGCTTGCCATAGAACTGTTCGAGTTGTGAGAGTTTGCTTGTAAGTGTTTCCACTAACCCAGCGCCAAATGCCTGGACTGATGAATCATCACCAAAAGTAGTAAAAGGTAAAATTGCTATGTGTTTTTCATCTGGCGTCATGTTCACACCAGCAAACTTGAGTAATTCATCCCCCTTAAATATTGCTAGTACAAGGAGAGCTAAGACCAATAAGCTGGTTATTGTAATGTTTCTTTTTCTATGGATCGGAAGAGAATAAATAACTGTCTTCTGCTGGTCTTCCAAAACATTATCGGAAGCTCTAACTCCGGCAGATGTTTGCGCGATAGAAGATACGCGAATAGGTGTTCCATCCCGAAGGCTCTTCAGATTAATTAGCAAATCACCGGCATTCGGATACCTGTCATCAGGATTTTTAGCAAGACATTTTTTTATTGCCTCAAACAAGTTTTTATATTTTTCGTCATCCTCTTCAATCTCTTTTGGCTCGGTGTTGAGAATAGAGTAGATAACAGCCTGCTCATATTTTCCCTTAAAGGGCATAGACCCGGTGAGCATCTCATACATCATTACACCAAGAGACCATATATCGCTGCGGTGGTCGACTTCCTCGCCGCGTGTCTGTTCAGGCGACATGTAATTTATTGTGCCAACCGTGCTGCCCATTTGGGTAAGGTTCATTTGTCCGGATTGTTTGGCCAGACCAAAATCCATTACCTTTATAAGCCCGGACTCTGTTAACATAATATTGGCACTCTTAATATCCCGGTGAACAATTCCCTTATCATGCGCCGCCTTAAGACCTTCAGCAATCTGAATGGAATAATTTATCACTTCATCAGTTGTAAGAGATTCCTGAGCTAATTTTTTAGCCAGCTCAACACCCTCAATAAATTCCATAACAATAAAGGTTTCGTCGCCAACTTCTTCGGTAGCGTGTATTGTTGTAATGTTTGGGTGATTAAGAGCTGCGGCGGCTTGCGCCTCGATTACAAAGCGTTTGCGCATCTCAGGATTAAACGCGAGTTGCGGTGGAAGAAATTTTAAGGCAACCTGCCGGTTCAGTTTTTTATCGAGTGCCTTATAAACCACGCCCATACCACCGGCACCCAGCTTTTCCAGAATTTCGTAGTGTTTGAAGTTTTTGCCTATCATTCTAACCGCGTTTAATTATTGTAAGAGTTTTATCGTCAAGCTGTGTTCCGCCCAGTGTATAGTTATCAAGCTCTGAAAATATCACACTTATCATTTTAGCAGCTGAGAGAGAAATGTTTTGAGAAATTATATCAGCCAGTCGAAAGTCACCAAACTGCTGCTCGTTGGCATTCTCCGCCTCAATGATTCCATCAGAGTAAATTATTAGGGTATCACCAATTCTAAGATTTATGGTTTTTTCTGTGTAGTCATATTCGGGTTGAATTCCCAAAACGATATCTTCTGTTTCCAGTTTTGCAATTTCGTATTTGTCTGAAATTATAATCGGGTTTTCGTGTCCAGCTGAGGAATAAGTCAGGTCCCCACTAACCTGATCAAGAATACCAAGAAATAATGTGGCGAATTTATCCGACTCAATACTGTTAAAAAGAAACTTGTTAGATTCAGTTAAACAGTTACCACAACTGCCAGTAAGCAATATTTGAGTCCGCAAAATTGCCATAAGGTTAGCCATAATAAGTGCCGCCGGCACACCTTTACCGGAAACATCACCAAGACAAAAAGCGAGTTTATTCCCCGGCAAAGGAATAAAATCATAAAAGTCACCACCAACATCCTTGGCAGAGATATTAATACTTGCTATGTCGTATCCCTCAATTTGCGGCAGACTTTTCGGTAATAATTTTTGCTGAATATCTTTAGCCAGATCCATTTCTTCTTTCAGTTTATGGAGCGTCTTCTCTTCATTGTATAACCTTGCATTTTCAATAACCTGTGCTGATTGTGTCGCGCAAATAGAAAGCAAACGTTTGTCAGTTTCGCCAAAACCTTCATCGCCGATTTTATTAAAGACGGAAATCATTCCAATCATTTTTCCCTTAACAAACATTGGCACACAAAGAAGCGAACGGATTGGTGAATCTTTCATAGCTGAGATATCGAAAAGATCTGTCTTTTCAAAATCATTGACAAGTATTGAAGTTTTGTTGTGAAGTATGTGACCCATCAACTGGTCATCCAGCCGGAACGGAAGTGAATCAATCAGGCTGTTCTTCTTGCGTATCATTGTTTCGAAAGGTCTATCTTCCTCGGGTTGCGTTAATAACATTACAACCCCCTCTTCAACATTAAGGTGCTTTACACACTTCTGTATTATGAGGCTTTCAATCTGCTCGATTGATTGAGTAGATGAAATTGCTGTTGCAATGTCATTAAGAATAGATAATTCATCGACAGTATTTTGTAGCTCCTGATTCTCGTCTTTAAGGTTATTAATGATTTTTTCAAAATCTTTTTCGCCCATGGCAATATTTCTCTTTCTCTACAAACAGATAATATTCACTTCACTGATCATAGAAGATTAGTTGAAAAATTAGTACGTATGTTGGATCGCCCTAAGTAGGAGTGATATCTAATGAATAGTTAGTTTACCTGAAAAAACTATTCATTGCTTCGTCTGCATTGTTATATATTGAAAAAACTTTGTCCATTCTCGTAACCATAAAAAGCCAGGTTTTAACCTTATCGTTGGTAACCAATCTAAGGTCCCCTCCACGGGATGTAACCTTTCTTAAAGATGCTACAAGAGTACCCAGGAAAGTTGAGTCCAGTATTCTGCACTGTTGAAGGTCTATTAATAATTTTGTGGAGCCTTTTTCAATTATTTCATTAAGATATTCCCTGAATGCCGCGGAGTGTTTTATATTGCATCGGTAAAGATTTACGGATACAACAATAATACCATTGATCTCTTTTTCAGAAAGGACGTTTTGGATTGGACCGATATAAGAGTAAGGTTGAACATGATCCGTTTTTACGGCAATAGATTTTTCGCGAATTACATTTATAGGATTTTGCGAGTTTTTGTTCGGTGAGAACCCGATTTCGATTAGTTCAGAATCATCAATCGATTGAGCATCTTGAGTACGAATAGTTTTATTAAGTAATTCATCCAATCCAAAATACTCATCCTCAATAAAGACTTTGGTGGAATTATTGCCAATAACTTTTACAGAACCCTTTACCACAAGATATAGGGAGTGAGCTTCTTCATCCCGCCTGTAAACCATGTCACCCTTACTAGCAAAACGACGCTTGCCTGTCAGGTTCTCTAAGGTTTCCAGCTCTGTAATCTTCTCTTCTATTTTCTCCATTTCTTCCGCATAAAAACTAGGTAGAATATGATGAATGTATTGTCCTCGCATTAATTTAATCGGTAACTACGTTTATAACATAATTTAATGGGCTTTCAATGTCAAGGAAATCCATTAATCCAAACTTAGTAAAGCTGCGCCCGTAATAACCGATATAGAACAACTTCTAAATAGAGAAGTGCGGAACCTTCTCTATCAATGGTCAACAAATCATCATGAAGCTTCCATCCTTATCATTTTAGCAGGATAAATTTTCTAACAGCTCTGTTCTCCTTAGTCCTTAGACAATAGAAATAAACACCGCTATCTAATTTTTCCGCATTGTAAAAAACTTCGTGCTTTCCACTCTGCCTGAATCCCTTATCAATTACTTCAACTTCTCTGCCTAGTAAATCGTAAACAGTAAGAATAATTTCACCGGCATTGGCAAGATAATAATTTATTGTAGTACTCGGATTAAAAGGATTTGGATAATTTTGTTCAAGTGAAAATCTGGTAGGGATTTCATCATTTTCATTTATCCCGGTAGGATTTACATTAAAAACATAGACCAGATCATTTAAGGTGCTATCGGCTTTCATCCCACCATAAACTTTTACTCTTTGGTTGACAGAATCGAAATAAGCAGTTGCGCTGAATAATCCAAGAGGTAAATCTGCTTTTTGAGACCAGGTTTCAGTGTCATAATCAAAAAACCATGTTTCTTTCGAGGCTTCAAAACCTTCAGTTTTATATAACGCGTTTGTAAAATAGCCCCAACCGCCAATCTTCAGGATTCCATTCGCCAACTCAACCGTTGCTGCTAAAGGAGAGAATACAGGAGTATCGCCACTCGCGGCTGTTGTTATCCATCCACGTGTTGAAGTGTTAAGCTTAAACATGCTCGTTCCACCAAGAAATATTTCGGGGATAAAAATGTGTCCGTTGTGAAAGAATAATCCCTGTCCCCAAACTTCATGAGGGCAATTATTAGGAAGTTGAGTAAATCCAATCTCGTTTATTTTCCTCAGGTATTTAAATGAATTTGTACCGGAAGAAAATGACCAGACATCATTAAGAAAATGGGCGTCACCAATCTGTCCACCCAAAATTATGGTCTCGCTCTCAGGTGTATTGATTACACTCGCATGCCAACGCGGCAAGGGTAATTGTCCTGTTACAACTTCTTCGGTCCATGCGTTTGCAGCCGGGTCATAACTCCAAAGATCATTCATCAACTGATGATTCTCTCCCAGACCCCCAAATACATACATTTTATCATCAGTCTCTAGCCACGCCGCATGATCTTTTCTTTCAGGAGGTACGCTGCCATTAATAACAACTTCGTTCCATTCATTATCCTGAAAAACATGAAGATCATTGAACAGATCTGCGTTTTCATCTTCGCCGCCAAACATCATAACCCGACCATCCGATAATTGAACCATACTGTGTCCAGCACGCTGAGGAGCATTTTCTTCGGTAGGAGCCCATGTTTCAGTTCCGGTTTGGGCTTGAATACTAATATTAAATAGTACTACAGAAATTAGAAAAAGCATAAACGAATGAAGATTTCCACAGCGGAAATTCGGAAGTGATATCATAATACACCTCTTTGCTATTTATATATTGAGTTTCAAAAATCGGAAGAGTATTTTTTTTGTCACCAAACAGTTACTAAAATACCCCATTTTTTCAAAAATGAAATACTTTATTATTGTAAAACAATTTTTGTGCTTTGAGTCAAATTCCAGGTTTTGATCTGAAATGGAGATGAAAAAAAGAATGAATATCAAACAAAGGAACCGGCATAAAAACCGGTTCCTAAAATTTATCCTCTTAAAGCGGTTACGATGTTAACTGTTGCCGCTCTTACAGCCGGGAAGAATCCACCTAATATTCCCATAAGTAAGGCAAAGATAACAGATGAAGTTGCTACGCTTGCTGAAAAAACGAATGAGAATGAGAGCTCAGAAAACGACTGAAAGTTTAGTGTTGATATGGAGAAGAACTGAAGGAACATTGAGAAGAATAATCCAACTGCACAGCCAATCAGTGAAATCAAAACAGATTCAATGAGGAAAGCAGAAAGAATACTTCGTCTGCTAAATCCTAAGGATCGCAAAGTACCTATTTCTATTGTTCTGTTGGCAACTGCCGAGTACATGGTTATTGTAGCACCAATAGTAGCTCCCAAACTGAAGATAACGGTAATAAATATTCCAAGGATGCTGATAAAACCTGAAAGGAATTGTGATTGCTCCTCGTAGTATTTCTGTTCCAGTTTCACTTCAAATTGCTGCAGTCTTCTGTCCGATTCAAATATTTTTTGAACCTTGTCAAAATTATTTAAATCATCAAGCTTAAATGTTACAGCTGAGGCACTGCTGCCACGGTTAAAAGCATCCAGCAGCTGGCGGGAATCGCCCAAAATCTCAGAATCAAAACCGCTGCCTCCGGCATCAAAAGTGCCTACTATTTTCCATTCATCACCGGCAAACTTAATCTGGTCGCCAACATCAGAATTGAGGAATTTTTTATGAATCGCCCCACCAACAATTAACTCGCGAAGCGCCGGATTAAACATTCTGCCCGATGTAATCTTTATATTGGGTCTAAGATAAATGGCCTGCTCCCCAATGCCCCGGACTGTAATATTGCTCATACCGCCATCCTTAATTTTCAGGTTGATGATAACAACAACTTCATCGGAAAGTATGGGATCGCCCTTATCATTTTTTGCAATATGCGGAAGTGTTTTAATAATATTTTGGGTATCACCATCGATGATGCTCGAAATTTCACTCGTCGCTGATTTCCTCACCACTTTAACGTTTTCCGGAAGACCTGTTGCAACAAGTGTTTTCTTAACGCCATCAGCCATCATCAATACCGCAGAGAAAACAAGAACAACAAGTGCCACACCGAATATTGTAATCCCTGTGGTAAGTTTTCTCGTCTTAAAATTTTTAATAATATATTTAAATGGAATTTTCATTTTTAGTCCCTCATTTAACCTACAAACCGGAAACCATCAACAATTTTGGTTGTCAATGCTCTCTGAATTGGGAATATGGCTGCAGCTACTCCAATAATTAATGCTGCCGAGATTGCCAGAATAAGCGTTATTGGTTCAACCTGAAATACCGGGAAAAAACCTTTAGGAATAACCTGGGCAAATCCGTTGATTATCGGATAAGTAAGGAAAATACCCAAGCCACCACCTAATGCTGAAATGAGTAACGACTCACCCAATATTAAGCCTGTGAGATGGAAGGCAGAGAATCCCAATGTTTTGAAAACAGCATATTCGCGTGTTCTTTCACGAGCCGACATAATCATGGTATTACCTAACACAAGCATTATGATCCCTACAATAACAAACGACAAGATATTCATTGCGGTAATAATAGCCCCGGTAGAAGAAATGAATCCCTGGGTAAAGGCTCTTTCAGTCTCGGTTTTTGTTTCTGCCAGTGAATTTTTAAACAGGGCGTCAATCTTAGTTGAAATTTCTGCCGACTGTAAAGGATCCTCGACTTTTACAATATACCAACCAACATTTCCTTCGCGCCCCGGAGATTCAGCTTTCATCCGCTCATCAAGATAAGTCCAGTGGAAAAGCATTTGCGTGGCATCCGTATTTTCAAACTTAGGCTTGTAAATTCCACGAATAACAAACTCCCAGGTTCCGGGATAAATGTCCCCTTCAAGGGTAACTAAGTCACCAATTTTGAAATTATATTGTTTCGCAATACTCTCTCCAACAACGCAGGAATTTCTTTCCTTTTGGAAAGCAGCTTTCTCATCATCAGACAAAGAAAATTCAGGATATACTTCAAAAAAAGTTTCATCGTCTACAGCCATCCTGGCAAAAAACTGACTTTTGTCTTTATATACTCCGCCAAACCAGGTTGCAAAACTCAGATTGGAAACTCCCGGAAGAGCAGCAATTTTTTCCTTGTAAGAATAAGGGAGAGGGAAAATAAATGAAATTGCCTGTCTGGTAATAAGTCTGTCTGCCGCGGCGGCGTCAACGCCAACGTTCCAGGCTGTATAAACCGTACGTAATATACCAAAGGCAATAACAGCCACAGCTATACCAATAATTGTAAGTATGGTACGGAGCTTGTGCCTAAGTATATTTTTAAATATTAATTTAAATACTTTCATGATGGCTCCACTACTAAGTCGCCTTTATCCAAATGTACAACTCTTGTGGCTCTTTCTGCCGCGTGCGGATCGTGTGTTACCATAACAATTGTCTTCTTGAATTCTTTATTCAATCTTTCCATCAGCGTTAAAATTTCATCGGCAGAAGTTTTATCCAAATCGCCTGTGGGTTCATCAGCAACAAGAATAACCGGATCAGTAACGATTGCTCTTGCAATAGCCACTCTTTGCTCCTGCCCGCCCGATAATTGTTTAGGATAGTGGTGGATGCGATCGCCAAGCCCGACAATATTAAGCGCCATTTCAACATGCTTCTTTCTTTCAGACCTCGACAACTTTGTTAATAGAAGCGGCAGTTCAACATTTTCATAGGCTGTTAGTACGGGGATCAGATTATAAAACTGAAAAACAAACCCGACATTTGATGAACGCCATTTGGCTAATAGTGATTCGCCGAGTTTTCCAATATCAGTTCCGTTTACTAAAACATCACCGCTGCTTGGTTTATCAATCCCGGCAATTAGGTTAAGCAAAGTAGTTTTGCCGGAGCCTGAAGGTCCCATCAGGGTAAGGAATTCACCCTCTTCCACTTCCAAATCAATATCCTGCAAAACGGGAATTTCAATTTTATTCCGCCAGTAAGATTTAGCTAAATTTTTCACCTGAATAATTACAGACATTAATGACTCCTCAGTTTATTTAATTTTGACTTTTACTTCATTTTTAATTTCATCCGTAAGGTTATTTATTACCCTGTCTCCATTGTTCAAACCACCGGTAATTTCATAATAATCGCCAAGGTCTCTTCCAATTGAAACGGGCATTTCCGTAGCCAAATCATTGCGGACTACAAATACAAAACTATTCCCGCCCTCTTTTCGTATTGCATTTTTGGGCAGTACCAGATACTGTTCTTGTGTTAGAACAACATCTTTTTCAATATCATTAAGGAAAAGAACCTTCGCACTCATCTCGGGCAAGACACGGGTATCGTAGTTTTTGAATCCTACTTTTACCATTACTGTGGCTTTCGACCTGTCAGCAGTGGGGACAATTTTTGCGACGTATCCTGCGTAATTGTAAGAAGGATAAGCATCAAGAGTAATCTGGCAACCCTGATCCGGTTTTATTTTTTCTATGTTTGATTCAGATACATCTGCCTCAACCTGAAGTGAAGTCATATCAGCCATGGTTACAACGGCTCCTCTGGAATTTACACCTGCACCAAGCGGCGCAACTACTTCTCCAACATCGGCATTTTTGGTTAAAACTGTACCGTTAAAAGGAGCTCTGATAAGTGTATTTTCCAGGGCAACTTCAGCGCCAAGAACCATCGCTTTTGCAACATCAATAGAGGCAAGTACTTTTTGATATCTTGTTTCGGCAGCGTCAACATCCATCTGGCTCGTAAATCCTGATTTCAGAAGTTCTAATTGACGATTGTAATTTCTTTCGGATTCTTTTAAATCCGCCTCGCTCAATTTTTGGTTGGCTTTAGCCTGTTCAAGCTGAGCCTTAATATCGCTATCTTCAATTCGCGCGATAATCTGATTTTTAAAGACCGCATCCCCCTCTACAACTCCCAGCTGAACAAGCCGACCTGTCGCTTTTGAAGCCACGGCAGCTTTTCTCTGAGCTACTACATAACCGCTGGCAGTTAACACCGCGTTTGACTGGGCGGGCGTTTGAAGGGTCACTGAAGTTAATGAAACTTCAATATCTGCTGTAAACAATTTTGTATAACCATAATAAATAGCAAAACCAACAACGACCAGCACAATAACTGTAATTATTGTATTAATCAGTCCTTTATTCCTGTCCGGGTTCACTGTTTTATTTGATCTGTCAATTCTCAGTGAGGATAAATCTGCATTCTTTGTTTCCACTTTTGCTCTCAGAATTAGTTTCCAAAGTAATTTTTATTATTAGTAGATAATTGCATAATTAAGGCAAATCCATAGTCTTGCACTAAACATAGTTTAGTGGATACTGGTTCTGTTTACCAATAGAATTTAAAATCTTAAGTGTAGTTATTAACCCGTATTGCTTCTAAATCATCCCTACGAGCTAATCATTGCTCTGCCAGCAACATTCCATTTGACGTATAAATCTAGATTAAGTTTGAAAAATATTAAGATCGATACTACTAAAAAGAAATATTTTACTCGTATAAAATAATGAAGATGTGTGACAAAAATTTTACAATTATTGCTTTTTTCATAATTTCACAAATAAGGCATCATTATTAGTTTTAGAAAAAAATCAATTGTTATTTCTGAGCGGGATTTCTTTCAGGTTAAATGAGAGATCGGTTCGTTAACAAAGACTTAGTTTTTCCTTCTTCTCTTTCCCGCATTCTTTTGGCGTACTTCGGGTTTTACGTGAGCAACCGGATTCCTGGTGGGTAAAGTAGCAATATCTTTCTGCTTGTTTTTGCCGCCAAGTTCTTTTTCAACAAACAGCTTTTCTCTTGTGAAAGGATTAACTCCTGTATAGTACATGAGAGTTGAGTAGGTGGAAGGTGTTGGAGTAAATATCTGAACCTGTTCGGGAGAAATCTCCAATCTATCGGAAGCGAATGTTTTTAATTCTTTCATTTCTTCACCTGAACAACCGGGGTGAGCGGCAATAAAATAATAGGTAAGAAACTGGTTCTTACCCGCCTCTTTTGAATAGCGGTAGAACATATCCTTAAATTTTTCGAGAGACTTCTTACCCGGCTTGCCCATCAAATCCAGTACTTTATCATTGGAATGCTCGGGAGCTATTTTCATTTGCCCGGATGTATGTTTGCTAACAACCCGTTTTAGATATTCATAACCATATTTATCATCATCGGTAACAAGATCATATCGAATCCCGCTGGCGACAAAAATCTTTTTAATCCCCTCAATTCTTTCCATCTTCTCAAGGATTTCAATATTGGGTTTATGGGTTGGTTTTAAGGCGCCGCATGTATCGGGGAATACGCACCGCTTTTCTTCGCAGACACCAAGCTTCAGTTTCTTGTCGCACTCATATCCATACATATTTGCTGTAGGGCCGCCAACATCTGCAATGTTGCCCTTAAAAGTTTTGTCTTTTGTAAAATCGTTCGCTTCATTAATAATGGATTCCTGACTCCGGCTAACAATAGTTCTTCCCTGATGAACAGCTATGGCACAAAAGTTACACTCGCCGTAACATCCACGATGTGTTGTTATTGAATGACGAATAGTATCCAGGGCACGGACCTTTCCTTCCTTGCCGTAATATGGATGAACCTCTCTCTCAAACGGGAGGTCATAGTAGGAATCAAGTTCTTTCATGGTTGGATTTGGCTGCGGCGGGTTTTGTATGTAATACCTGTCACCTGTCTGCTGACATAAACCTTTAGCCGTAATAGGATCATTATTGTGATAGAAGAGTTCGAACATTTCTGCGAATGCCTTCTTGCTTTCGACACACTCTTCAAAGGAAGGAAGTTGAACATATTTATAGTTTGGCTCACTGGAGATATAAGCAACACCTTTTACGGAATCTCCGCTTTTACCCTGTTTAAGTTTTTTGGTCAATTCAAGTGTTGCCTTTTCGCCCATGGCATAAACAAGGTAATCAGCTTTCGCATCGAAGAGCAAGGATCTGCGGAGCTTATCTGACCAGAAATCATAATGAGTAATTCTCCTCAGGCTAGCCTCAATCCCACCAAGAACAATCGGTTTGCTGCTTTTATAGTATTGCCGAATAAGATTGGAGTATTTAATTACGGCGCGGTCGGGGCGTCTGTTGTTCACTTCGCCCGGTGTAAAGTCATCTTGTCTGCGTTTCTTTTGTGATGCCGTATAGTTCGCCACCATGCTGTCAACGCTTCCGCCAGTCACGCCCCAGTAAAGTTCAGGTTCGCCAAGCCGCTTAATATCTCTATCGTTAGTCACATCCGGTTGAGCAATAATCCCCACCTTGTAACCATGTTCAAGAAGAAGCTTACCGATAACTGCAACACCATTAAAGGAACTGTCGATATATGTGTCGCCTGAAACGAGAATAATATCAAGTTTATTCCAGCCGAGGTGGTTCACTTCTTCAATGGTTGTGGGGAGAAACATAAATTCCTACTAAATATCTTATTTACAAATAAAGCTCATTAAGGATGGAATTACAAGGAGAATATTAAAATACAAATAGCACGCTGATAACGCAGATTTAACAGGTTATCACAGATTAAAACTGTGAATATCAGTCTGATCCGCGTCATCTGTGTTCTATTTTTTACTCGCTTTTTTGAAAAACTATCTGCGACGGAAAGTCTCCAGATAAATAAATACGTTGTGTTGCTTTCTGAAAATCACTCTCATCCGCAGAATATATGTCAACAAACTTTTGCGGATTCCTGTCAAATAGCGGAAACCAGCTGCTTTGTATCTGAACCATTATTTTGTGCCCCTTCTTGAAAGTATGAGCAACATCGTTTAGATCAAATTTCAAATTTGTTACTTCGCCGGGAACCATTGCTTCGGGCTTTTCCATGCTATTTCTGAATTTAGCCCTGAAGATATCTCCCCTAAGCATCATCTGATATTCATCTTCACGATTCATTTCTTCGCCGGGGATTACATCAATCACTTTTACAACAAAGTCACAATCTGTCCCACTGGTTGAAACAAATAAATCAACTCCAATTTTTCCCAGCACAGTAAGGTCTTCTTCAAGAATTCGTGATTCGAATACTAGCACATCTTCACGATCAGCCACAAATGATTGATCTTCCACCATGTATGGTTTCGGTACATCAGTGGTAACCTGTGCTGTAAATGGAACCGGGTTGGATGGATCACTTATATATTCGGCATAATCTAACTTGTCAATCCCGGAAGGTTTGAAAGATAATGCCCCATTGGGGCCTAAATATAATGGTGTATCAACAAGTCCATTAGGGGGCCAAACATCGAATTCTTTCCACTCATTTGAGCCCGTAATAAAAATACTCGCCTCAGGAATTGTAAGATTTCCTTTCCCCTTCAAATGATAATTGAAAAATGGCAGAATAATTTTTTCAGCATAAAAATCACGTGTCTTGCTGGCAAATGAAATATCACCTAAACTATCTCCCGCGCAACGAACCCAACCACCATGGTACCATGGACCCATTACCAGATTATTCTTACTGCCGGGACTATTGGCTTCAATCGTCTGATAAGTCTTAAGTGCGCCATTCAGGTTCTCAGCATCGAACCACCCGCCAACAACTAAAGTGGCTGGTTTAATATTTTTAAGGTGAGGAAGAATATTTCTGGCTTTCCAGAATTCGTCATAGGTGCCGTGGGTTATAATATCATTCCAGAAGGGTATTTTGTCATGATAATAATTTTCGTTTACATTTTTAAGTGGGCCCATTTCCAGAAAAAATTTATATCCGTCTTTGGTCGGGAACTGAAACTCTGCAGGCCAACTATCTGTCAATCCATTTCGTTCAGGGCCGAATACATACATAAATCCGAAACTGCCTCCAAGTGCAAGCGCGCCATTGTGGTGCCAGTCATCACCGTTAAACCAATCCGCAATGGGAGCCTGCGGTGAAACGGCTTTAAGGGCAGGATGAGCATCAATAGCGCCGGCGGAGGCATAAAACCCGGGATATGAAATTCCGAACAGACCAACATTACCATTGTTGTTTGGAACATTCTTAACCAGCCAGTCTATAGTGTCATATGTATCTGTGCTCTCATCAATATCAGCTGCACCTGATTTCTCGTTAAGGTGCGGACGCATGTTTACATACTCACCCTCTGACATAAATCTGCCCCGAACATCCTGATAAACAATTATGTAATGTTCTTTTATATAATGATTCCATGCATATCGTCTGTGAGCATAATAACCAGTTGAATCACCATAAGGTCCTATGCTATAAGGTGTACGGAGAATTAATATTGGATATTCTATGGAAGTATCATTTGGTGAGTATACGATTGTATGAAGTTTTATCCCATCCCGCATCTCAATTCTGTGATTACTTTTAGAATAATTTTCTTCAAGATATGAGTCATCTACAAAGTATTTTTTTTCAGAAAAAGGTTTTTCAGCAGGTTTGCATGAAATAAACATTGTTGTTACAATAAACAAAGCGATGATTAAACTAAGAGTTCTCATTTTATCTCCATGTATTAAACAGAAAAGGAATGGTCAGCACAAATAAGATATCTTTCGGGGTAAGATTTTCTATTGATCTAACTGAAGTAAAAATAATTGAAGTTAGGCAAATGTCAAAATACTTTTAAGGTATTTTGGTAATTCTGTACCTGGAATGGAGTCAAATGCCAATTTTTATATCAAAAACATTAAGTAATGATATCGCTTCCGGGAGGGAGAATTTCGCCTCTTTCAATTTATTATTGACCGGATTAATTGAATAGTCCTTCGCATCACTAAAATCAGCTTTCGAAAGATTGGTCTGGTCGAAAAGAGTACCTGTTAGTGTTGTACCGGAAAAATCGGACGCCGTCAAATTGGTTTTATAAAAATCACAATCTACTACTTCGCTATTTATAAAATTAGTTTTAGACAACATTAGTTCTGAAAAATTACAATTATTGATGAGGCAAGCATTAAAATCAATCTCAATAAGCAGGTTATTCACTTCCACAAAGTTTATTCCAACCAGTTTACATTCAGTAAATTTCACACCCTGTAAACTTGTTCCCTTAAGATTTGTAAGACTGAGGTTGCACGATTTGAAGTGACAGTTTGTAAATACTGAGTCAAGAAAGATTGCTTTGGTAAAGTCACACTTTTCGAAAGTGCACTCATGAAATGATTTGGACAACAGCTTATAGCCGGAAACATCAAGATCTTTGAACTCTACTTTTTCAAATTCTTTTTTAGTACTCCCTTTCATACCTAATCTTATTCTCCAAATATTTTATGAGATTTGCGCACAAGTCTAAGCACAGATTCGTCCTGTGTATATTCATTTATTTTACTTAGCTCAATCCACTTAAGATCGTGAGATTCATCGCTAACCAGATACTCTTCAGAACCGTTGCAAATCATTAAAAACCTAATATCAAAATGGAAATGTTCAGGTTCAGTTCCTCGAGCAGGAATAGGATGAACATCAATATCAAATATTTCTTTAGAATAAGGATGGGAATCACTTAATCCTGATTCCTCTTCCACTTCCCTTATGGCAACATTCAGTGTATTTGGATCACCATCGGAATGTCCACCTAACTGCAACCACTTATCCAGTTTTTTATGATGAGTAAGAAGAGCATGCGATTTAGCTTTATTGAGTAACCAGGCTGATCCGGTAATGTGCCCGTAAATTTGTGATCTTTCGAAACAGTCCTGATAATCTGAAATAAACCTTACAAACTTGTTTGCAATATCACTTTCATCTGGAGTGTTCAATTTGTATTTATCCAATAAACCAAGCAAAGATTTTCTATGCATTTATTTCCTTTTTAATCACCACAAACATCACAATTCTGACAGGCTTTTTCACCAGGAAAGCCAAAGTAATCCGAGATGTAAGTTCTTCTGCAATCAACGGACTTAAAGTAATTGACAACAGAGAGTAGTTTTTTATTATCACTCAATAATTTTTCGGCAAGTCTTTTATCATCTTCCAGTTCATGCGGGAGCGAGCCAACTAATTTGAAGTTACCCTCTTCCAAAGTTCCTTCGGTAACACCATAGCGGTCCAACATTGAAAGAACAGTTTCTACACGAAAATCATTCCTATCTCTATGACTCATTCTCTCCCGAATATAATCTGCGCCCATTGCCGCTACAGCATCCTTATCAGTCTTAAGAATATCAAATACCTGTGAATAGTATTCTGCATTTGGATTTGCCCATTTGATAAACTCCATCTGCGTATAAAGATCCTGCTGGTTGTACATCATCAGGCATGTAGAGTCTTTTCCATCCCGTCCGGCGCGTCCAATTTCCTGATAGTATGATTCTATTGACGAAGGAACTTCGGCATGAATAACAAACCTGATATCAGGTTTATCGATACCCATTCCAAATGCATTTGTAGCCAGAATTAAATCCTGCTTGCCCGAGAGAAAATCCCGCTGAGTCTGCTTACGCCTTCTTGCCTCAAGCTTGCCATGGTAAACACCATGCCTGTAACCTTTATCACCAATAATCTGGGAATAATATTCAAGTTTTTTAATAAGTGAAAAATAGATAATTCCGGGACCTTTGTATTTTTCAAACATTCCATAAATAGCTTCAAGCGTTTCTTTTTCATCATAGATGTCTACCGTTTCCAACCTAAGGTTCGGGCGCTGAATGCCCTGATGAAACACCTCTATTTGATCCGGGGTTAACCCAAGTTTATCAATGATATCTTTCTGCACATCAGGGGTAGCGGTGGCAGTTAAAGCAATGGTAAGAGGATTACCCATAAACTCTCTGAATTCGGCAATCCTTGAATAATCCGGACGAAAATCATGTCCCCACTCAGATATGCAATGCGCCTCGTCTACAGCAAGCAGAGAAATTTTTGTTTTTTTAATTTCTTTAACAAAGTCAGGTTTTCTGAAACGTTCAGGAGTCACATATAGAAGTTTCACTTCACCATCAACAAATTTTTGAAGCCTGGCTTTACGCTGTTTTGGGGTAACGGTTGAATTAATAAATTCGGCAGGAATATTCTTTTTCTTGAGGGCATCAACCTGATCCTGCATTAAAGCAATAAGGGGACTAATAACAATAGTCCCCCCATCAAACATTAAAGCCGGTATTTGATAGCAAAGTGATTTGCCACCGCCGGTTGGCATCAAAACTAAAGAATGTTTATTCTCGTTTACAGTTCTTTCAATAATCCTTTCTTGCTTTCCACGGAACGAATCAAATCCAAAAAATTTATTCAGAACATCTTTTGCCTTACTCATAATCACCATTTATAACACTTCGCAGAATCAATTACTTAATTACTTTGTACTGATAATTTTTTACCATTCTCAAGAAGTACTTCGTACTTATAACCGAATCCAAAATCTTTATCGATGGCAACAGCCCCTTCAACTTCTACAATAGTACCAATTTCAAAAACATCATCAGTTGTTAAGGTTAAATCAAAGTTACCATCAAAATCAGTACCGTCCTGAATATGAACCCAATTCTTGCTCATGATAGCGGCATTGAACTTTGTTACTTTTCCACTTAGCTTAACCATCTTACCATTAAGGTCTGCCTTATTTTCGTACAAATCTGCAATTGTAATTCCCCCTTCGGCAGGTTCCACTGAAACAGTAATTTTATCGCCTATTGCTTTTTTACTTCCGGGAGGGGTATTTGCTTCTGGAGCATTTTCCAACATAAAGGGTTCGGTTCTTATTTCCTGAACGAAAAGAACGGATTCAAATGTGCGGTCTAAGTCCTCACTTTTGAAATTTTTCATTTCCATAAAATCTTTATAATAATATTTTTTACCTATCTCTATTTCCTGTTTTGGAATTGCAATCCAGATTTTATCACCATAGTCATCAACTAGAACATAAGTGTAAGATGCAACGTTAAGTACTTCTTCCGCAACTACTTCGATAGACTGTGGATCAATTTTCGATTTATCAACTACTACCTCTTTTTCATTTTGACAGGCACTAAAAGTTAAAATAACAACAATAAGGGTTAACGCTAAAGATTTCATATGGTACTCCTTTTGATAATTTTGGTTCGCAATATACGAAACATTTTCAAAAGCGTTCGACCTCATAATTGATTTTTGAACTTAAAAAAGATTTTCCTATTGGAAATCTATATTTTGTTTGCAATATTGCCTTCAGAATATTCGCTTTATCGACTACAAATCAAATAACCGGGGGGACAGTTTGATGAAAACACTAATCTATTCTTTTCTAATTATCCTATCACTTTCCATCACTTATGGTCAAAACTCTCAGAATGATGAGATTTCTGGCATTACAGGCTGCGCAATGGATTATATGGAAGGGGCGCTGTCAGGAGACGCCGAACGAATTGCCAGAGCGCTTCATCCCGATTTTAACAAAGTTTATCCATTTATCTATCCTGCTACACAAAAGACCACACTTGTATACGCCACTTACTCGGGACTTGTGGAATACACCCGATCGAATGGAATGTTCGTGGAACCGAACGAAAGAAACATCAAGGTAAAGATCCTGGACATCGAAAAAGAACTTGCCACTGTGCTTGTAACTTCTGTTAAATTTTACGATTACCTTCTTATGGAGAAAGTGGAAAGTGAGTGGAAAATACTTAACGTATTGTGGGTGCCAAATAAAATTGCAGATAGTAATTCAGGGAATGATATTGAGTTGGAAGAGGCAGCAATTGAAAAAACTGCAAGGAATTATGCTGAAGGATATTTTACAGGTGACGCAAACAGGATGACGCAGGCTATCCATCCCGAAATATATAAGTCGACATCAAACATTATTGAGAAAACAGGCAAAAAAGCATTTAGAAATATGGGCTCTTCTTTGCTGATTGAGGCTGCCGCCGGCGGACGAGGCAAGATACCTGAGAGTGAATGGAAAATCACCTTCGAAGTTTTGGATATCTTTAATAATATTGCCTCGGCTAAAATTTTCACTTCGCAATTCAATGACTATTTACATCTTGTAAAAATAGGCGGGGAATGGAAAATAGTAAATGTGCTTTGGCAGAGCGGACCCGAATACAAACGCAATTAATTTTAGGATTTTTGAGTGGGGATAGAGTGCTATTTAATGAGGATAAAAACTATCCCCTCTAAATTATTTTAATATTCCCATTTTTATAAAAGTGTCTGGTGTCTCAACAATCAAATCGAGCTCGTTTAGGTCAGAGTCTTCAACCTATTCGTAAGTTTAAAACTCATCATTAAGAGTCAAATCATTTTCATCAGTTTTACAATGAAAGAGGAGAAATATCATGTAGACTTCTTTTTATGTCCCATCCGCGAAAGATTTGGTATATGATCCATCCTTGAAAAACACAGGACTAATGCTATGAATTTCAATGCCCAATTCTTCTTTAAGTTCACGTCTGAGGGCATCATTCATATAACTAATCTCCTGAGACAAAAAATACCATCTTCCAACCTCCACCCTGGTTCATGAATCCTGCCCTATAATCAATCGGGCTCCTTAATTCATTTTGGCGTACATAACCGATTGTACCGTCCTGAGTCTCTAATTCAACCCAGTCTTTCCCTGAGAGATTTAAAAGATTTACTATCTCATAATTAAGAAAACTAATAGTTTTTGCCGCATTATCGGGTTTCGACTTCAACTTTACCTGAGGAGATATGATTGCTCCAAACTCAAATGCGTCAAACTCATCCGGCCAACGTGAATAGAGATAAGGGAACACGAACATCTTCTCCTCATAATTTTCCAAGGTGCCGCCTAAACCCAGGCAGGTTTTCATTTCAAGCCAGAATTCTGATCTTTCTGAATCAAGATTCCAATAATTTATAAAATCCTTCTTCCCGTCGTCGCCGCCAAATGAAACCTTAATATTGTCATCAAGAATTGAGGTTATAAAACCAACATCTTTAGAATCCAAAGCATTAAGCAAACGACTCTTAAAGACTATGAAAGTACTATCCAGAGAAGATTCATCGACCGGAAGAACTCTGACCACTAAGCTATCGTATACGGAATCGTAACTTGGCTGTACATTTCCTTCCTGCTCATTCTGCATCGATTCATCAACCGGAAGCATTTTATCATTCGGCCTGTTCTGGCAATTTGTAAACATTAAGAAGGCAAGAAACAAAGGTAAAAAAGTAAATCTCAGATTAATTAGCATTCCTGTTCCGAAATTAGTAAATGAATTTGCTGATAATAAATATTAGTGAAAAAAGAATTAGAAAAATAATTCCGCACCAACTCAATATTTTCAGCCACTTTTTTGGTCTATCGGTTTCAGGCATAAAATCAGAAGTAACAACTTTGTAGTTAATAATTGCGAAAACCGGAGCAGCTAAAAAGGAAACGATTGCCGCAAAGTCGAGCAGTGTTTTCAGTCCGCTTGTAAATAGTCCGATAATGATGAGAGAAGTAATCACCATTAATATACCAAACCACCAGTAAAAAGAATCGACCGAAGTTTTGAGCTTAGTAGAAATTAGCTTTAAGGAACCCGCCAGAGTTCGCGGATAGGCATCGAAAACAGTTAGCGTTGTGCTCATCATTGTGATGAACACGATGGTAGCAATGATTATCTCGCTCCACTCGCCAATGGTCTTGGTATAAAGAGAAACAAGTTGTGATGAGAACACGACACCACTGTTGGAAAATGTTTCGCCGCTGCCGAACATAACAAAGGCACCTAAACCAACAAAAAATAGCGCCATTATTGTAGTGCCGATGTAGCCTATGTGGAAATCCACCAGCGCTTCTTTTAAGGTTGGTTTGTACCTGGTCTGCTTACTTCGTTCAATTGCCCAAAGTGAGGGCCATACAGAAGATTCAATAGGAGCAGGCATCCATCCCATTAATGCAAGCAGAAAAGCAATACCCGCGGCATCCCAAAGTTCCGGTTGAGTAACTGTTTGATGGAGGCGTGTGGGATCTTTAATAGCAATTGTTATCAGTACGGTGGCAATAGTTGTAATGGCAAGGAGGGCAATCATCACTTTCATTATGCTGTCAAGGAAAGAATATCGACCAACAAACAGAACCGCCATAGTAACTAATAATACAAAAAGACTTATGATCATGGGCGAAAACGTTAGTCCAAACAGGTTGGCACACAAACCAGCAGTTACCAGCGTTACTGCGGCCGCGTTAATGATTGAAGTAAATACATTCATAATAAAAAATAACATTACAGTTGGCCGCCCAAGCTTGAGATAGCCTTCGAGAAGGGACTCACCTGTTGAGGCTGTATATCTATGTCCAAATTCAAAGAACGGGTACTTGAATAAATTTATTAGCAGAACAAGAACCAGCAGGTCTAATCCGAAATTTGCTCCCGCCCTTGTTGATTGAATTAGATGTGAACCACCAATGGCTGCACCGGCAAAGAGAATTCCGGGACCGATTGTTTTAAGAAGATTTTTAACTTTACCGTCTTTCATAAGTTTAGTCTTTCTCGTCTGATTAATGGAAATGAAAAAAATAGTGAGATTAAGTTCTCGTAAAAATATAACCTTCCAAATGCTGAATCAACTAATCATATCTCATTAACATAATTATTTCTTTTTCATGTTAAGATAGATTGGAATCCCGGCTATGAGTAACAACGTACCCCAAAATATAATTTCAAGTCCGGCACCCATAATTGCCCAGGCTGAATAGAGAAGAGCCAGACTTGCAATAATAATATGTTTAATAAGTTCTTTTCTAGGCGTATTTGCCTTTGCTCTGAGAAGGAGCACAATTTGAGAAAGTGAAACAAAAAAGTATGGAACCAGGCAAGCAAGAGTAGCCAGCAGTATAATAAAGGTAAATTTATCAACCAATCCTTCTGTATAGTTAAGACTTATAAGCAAAGTGACCAGAATACTTGAACCGATTAGTCCTATTACCGGTGTTCCTCTCTCGGAAACTCTGCCAAAGATTAAAGGAAATACTTTGTCACGAGCGGCAGCCATCGGAATCTGTCCCTGCAGCAATATCCAGCCATTCAAAGCACCAAAGCAGGAAATTACTGCACCAGCTGCAACAAGGTATTGTGCCGAATCACCAAAAATAATTTTAGCGGCATCAGCAAAAGGCGCTGTTGATTTTGCAAGAATTTCCGGCGAAATAATCCCCATTACAGCCGCGGTTCCGCCTATATAAATAACAGCGGTGATAATGGTTCCCCACAACGTTGCCCTGGGAATTGTTACTTCCGGATTTTTAATATTTTCTGCCGGGATTGTTCCGGACTCCAACCCAAGAAACGCCCATAAAGTTAAAGCCGCAGTTGCTGTTATGGCTGTAAAGTCCGATTCACCACTGAGGTTAAAGGGTATAAAATGATCGGGGTTTAAATAAAACAATCCAAAAAATGAGATTAGTATCAGCGGCACCAACTTAAGTATTGTTGTTACTAACTGAAGAATGCCAGCCTTTTTTACTCCCATACAATTGACAATAGTTAAGAGCCAGATGGCGGCTAATGCCGTAAGGGAGGCAAGCATATAATTTGTGGATAAGACAGGTATAAAAACGGCAAGATAACCAACAAACGCAACTGCTATTGCAGCGTTAGCACACCATATGGAAACCCAGTAACCCCATGCAACAAGGAAGCCTAAAAAACTGCCAAGCCCCGCTTTAGTATAGATATATGGTCCACCTGTTTGCGGCATCATCCTACTGAAACGAGAAAAAACCAAGGCTAAAAGTACAGCTCCTGCCGATGTAAACAACCATCCCACAATACTTAATCCGCCAAATACTGCCAGAGCAGCCGGAAGCAGAAATATTCCTGAACCAATCATGTTACCAACAACTATTGAGGTTGTTGTCCAAATACCAAGTTCACGTTTAATTCTAGGATCTGAATTCATTGAGTCACTTCCAGTTAATAATCGGAATATTTATTTCCATGTATCTACAATTCGTCTGATAGCCCTGATATGATTCGGTGTTGTACCGCAACATCCACCAATAATTGAGACACCAACTGATTTCATTGCTGCCAAATGATGAGCAAAAAACTCAGGCGTTTCCGGGTAGATCAGATGTCCTTCTCTCACTTCAGGAAGACCTGCATTTGATTGAATAATAATTGGCAGGTCAGAAACATTTCTGAATTCCCGCGCGATTTCAATCATATTCTCAATTCCATTTCCGCAGTTGGAACCAATAATATCAGCGCCAACTTCCTTCAGTCCCTCAGCGGCAGATGATATGTTCGTTCCCATTACTGTAAAGTACCCGCGTGGAATTTTATCAAACGTCATAGTCGTCATAACAGGAGTATCTTTTGAAAGAGCTTTTACGGATTCGATGGCGATTGCTGCCTCGCGTAAATCAGTCATTGTTTCAAAACAGATTATGTCCACTCCAGCCTCAATTAGAACACGTGTTTGGCGTTCAAACGCTTCATAAAGTAATTCAGGTTCGGCATCACCATAAGGCAAAAGCATCTTGCCCGACGGTCCACAAGAACCTGATATATATGCTTTGTCACCAACAACTTTTCTAACGGCTTCAACCGCTCTCTTATTAATTTCATCAGCTTCTCCTTCTAATCCATATTCCTTCAATCTCAGGACTGTACCGCCAAAAGTGTTTGTCTGGATGATGTCAGCGCCTGCTTCAAGATAAAACCTGGCAATCTCTTCAATCACCTCCGGATGATCAAGATTCATTTTTTCAGGGCAGTCTCCTCTTTGAAGTCCGCGTTGAAAAAGCATACTACCCATTGCTCCGTCACCAACAAGAATCTCACCGGCTTTAATTCTCTCCAGTATTGTTTTCATTAATTTCTCTCCCGCAAACTATTATATCAACAGTTTAATTTGATCAATTGCATTGGCAGCATCAAACGCATAGGCATCGGCACCATACTCGTCCGCAATATTTTTTGTTACAGGCGCACCACCTATAATAGTTTTTATATTGCCCTCAGGATCTTTCTCTTTCAGCATACTAATAATTTCTTTCATTACCGGCATTGTAGTTGTTAACAAGGCAGATAACCCGACAACGTTCGCCTTCTCAATAATTGCTGTTTCAACAAACTGTTCGGATGCAACATCCTTTCCCAAATCAATAACATCATAACCGGCACCTTTAAGCATAATGCCCACAAGATTCTTTCCTATATCATGAACATCCCCTTTTACGGTACCTAATACAATTTTGCCCATGCCGGGAATTTTATCTCTTTCTAAAAGCGGTTTTATTTGATTAAGCCCTGCCTGCATTGCCTTAGCGGCAAGAAGAACATCCGGGAGAAATATTTCATGATTCTTAAATTGTTTCCCGATAATCCCAATTCCGGCAAGAAGACCATCATCCAATATTTCCTTTGGAGAAATGCCCTCCTTGATGGCGATACCCGTTAGCTCAAATACTTTTTCGTCATCACCCTGTTGAAGATATTCTGAGATTTGATTTAATAATTCCATCTGGTTTCCAATATTGATTTATTTTTTTAGGTTTTTCATTCTCGAAACACATGTGTGATCGACGCAAGTAGAACAGAATTGAAAATTATTTCTAAACAGGTGAATTTCTTTTGGTCCTTTTATTATAACACCCGATACGGATTTTATGGGTTCCATAAGAAATGAATCACTCAAATGAACATCAATTTTTTCTGGTTTTAGAATTCTGAAAATCTCTGTCTGCCCAGCCAGATGCCACCCGCAATAACCCGGACTATATCCGAGGACGGTTTCTTCTTCCCGTGAATTCCATTTTTCTGCGAAATAATCTTCCAGTAGACCAACTGAATTTTCAACCGCAAGGGATGCAATAGTATCCATCATTGAAGCGATTACTATCTCATTTTTGGTCATACATTCTTTGATTTTCTCTGTGACCACTCCCCCAACAGTAATGACAAAAAGAGCTATTTGATCGGCAGCGGAATAAATACTTTGCAGCGGATTTTCTTCTTCATTAAGTCCGGAGGCGTTGAAAATTTCATCAAAGATTTCTTTAGAAATTTCCTCTGCGAGATATTGCGGCTTTGCGGAGGATTGAAATATTTCAAGAGCAGAATAAAAGTCCAGTCGAATAGCCTCTTTTATTGTTGCCTGCTCAGGCACACCTTGTCTGCGGAGTACATCAGAAAACGAAGGTACTATTTGTGAAGTAATCAGTTCCACTACACTTCCCTCTCAGGCAGCGAACCCTGTCCATGTGTCTTAGCTTCCTGTTCCATAAGGTTAATTAACTCTTTTCTAACCTCATCAGTAAGGTGAGATGAACTATATTCGCTTACAAGTCTTTCCACCTCAGAATGCGCACGTTGAAGCAGTGTTGTTGAACCCTCTTCTATCCAGCGTGAACGGCTGGCACGATTAATAATACTGCCCGGGAAATGATGCTCCGTACGTAAGTGTTTTCTCGTATGCTTGGAAATTAGCAGATGCTCTTCTTCAAGAAGTTCGGTAAAAAGAGAGATTGCGGGGAAATCATCCTTCGGTTCAATCCCCTTTATCATTCGCAGAGTTTTTCCACACACTTCATTATCGAAGACAAGTTTTTCCAGACTGAAACAGTTTTCAAAATCCATCATGCCGGGACCGGAGATATTGTTGATACCTGACAGGGCTGCCAGTGTGGCGCCCATTCCATCTTCAAGTCCTGCCTGAGCGTCAAGGAATTTCGAATCGCTTAGAGCAATATAGGCCTGGGTTGGAATTCCAAGGTATTTGCCAATTTCATTATAAGCGCAATCAATCATCATGGTTTCAACGGCGCCCATGGGTGTGGTTTCGTACCTGATATCAAAAATTGCGGGCGAACCACCATATAGAATTGGAGTTCCGGGATTTGTCATTTGGCTGATTACAATTCCGCTAAGAGTTTCTGCAGTATGTTGGATGAGAGTTCCTGTAAGAGTAACGGGAGAAATAAAACCAGCCATGGGCATACAGACAATTTCAACAGGAATTGAATATCTGGCGCAGTCCGTTAAATTCTGCGAGGAAACATCTCCCCACTTTAAGGGGGAAGTTGGACAAGCGGTAAATACAGAAAGTGGTTTCTCTTTCAATGCTTCCTTCGATCCCCTAACGGTTACAAGAAAGTTTTTCATAACCTCAAATGATTCGGCTGTAAATGTGCCGGTAACAACAGGCTTACCGCTGTAAAGCAGACTAAGGAACAAACGATAACTATCCGCAAATTTATCTTGAACATCGGTAGGAATAAACGCCGTACTTTGCGATGCTATGTATTTCAATTGATCGACAATTTTAACATACCGGATATAATCTTTTGTGAGAGGCTGCTTAATGTCCTGCGATTCGTAATCCAGAAAATTTATAGCAGAAGAGCCGGGAGTATAATGAATGTTATTACCAGAAAAATTATTTGTCTCATTGCCAGACGAGTCAAATAGTTGAAAACTCTTAGGTACACTTTTGAGGGCACGCTCTATTATTTCATTCGTGAAGAACACTTTACTAGCATCATTTTCTATTCGCGCCCCGTAATCGGCTAGCTTAGAAACCAGTTCCGGGTTTTCGATTTTTACCCCAAGTTTGCAGAGTATATCTTTTGCCTCGGAAATGATTTGTTCTATCAGACTTTTCGAAAGGAATTTAACTGTTGGTCTCATCAGGATTGTCCCGACCTATGATAGAGAATAAAACGAATATCGTTTTTACATTTGTGATGAATATAGGGATATAAAGAATAAGTTGAAACCCTCCATTCCCCGGCAAGGATGGAGTCAATTTAAAGAACCATGGCTAAGTGTAATTATTGCTTACCTCTCATGAGTAGGCACAACAAGAACCGGTACATCCGATTGATGGAGTATACCCTCACTCACGCTCCCGACAAGTATTTGATACATGGCACCATGCCCATGAGAACCCACAACAATCATATCAGCCTTAAGAATTTTAGCTTCCTTCAGAACCATTTCAATAATTGGCCCAGTGGTCCATTTACTTTCCACGCCGCAGTCCTGGTTTTTAAGAGTATCAACTATTTCCAAAAGAGCTTTCTTCGATTCTTCATGTTTCCTCAGCAATGTATCACGTGGTGATTGTGGTCCATGCTCCATTCCAAGAAATTCCGGAACTGAATCCGCTACATGAAGCAGGCACAATTTAGCATTGAGCTTAAGAGCAATTTTTAGTGCCTCATCAAGAATGGTCTGGGTGTTCTTTGAAAAATCAACAGGGACAAGGATTTTCATGTAAACCTCAGCTTTGATTATATTAAAACATTTAGTGATCCGAAAAAGTGCAATAAAAAACCCCGCTGTTTGCAGGGTTTTTCATAATACTCAAGTCTCAACAGGCCAAATTATTATTTATTCATATTTTAGTGAATCAATTGGATTAATAGATGCAGCTTTATATGCTTGTCGACTTATAGTAATAAGCGCGACAATAAGGGCAATTAATCCGGATAGTATAAATACCCAAATACCAATTTCCGTACGATAAACAAATCCATCGAGCCAACTTCTTATTGAGAAATATGCGATTGGCCAGGCGAAAATATTAGCCAGCAAGACCCACTTAAAAAATTCCTTTGAAAGAAGTAAAAATAGTGCTGGAATTGAAGCGCCAAGCGTTTTACGAATTCCGAATTCTTTAGTCCTTTGCTCCGCTGCAAATGTTGAAAGACCGAACAAGCCCAGGCAAGCCACAATTATTGCCATCATGGCAAACGCGCTGAAAATAGTTGTCATCTTTTGCTCTGTCTTATAGATCTTATTAAAGTTATCATCGAAAAATGTGAAGTGGACCGGGTAATTTGGAGAATACTTTTCAATTACGCTTTTTATGTAATCGGTTGTCGCAGCAATATTATTAGTGTTTATTTTTATTGAGATATAATTAAAATCATCAGTGTCTAGGAAAATATACAACGGCGCAATCGGGCGATGCAATGAATGCAGATGAAAATCTTTCATGACCCCAACTACATTAGCCTTTTCGCCCGACCAGTGAATCAGCTCCTTTCCAATAGCTGTTTCCCACCCAGCTGCTTTCACAGCTGCTTCGTTAACCAGGAATGCACCGTTATTATCCGATACAAATTCTCTGGAAAAATTTCGCCCTTCCAGTATTTCAATATCGTACAATTCAATAAAATCATAATCAGACATATTATAGTAGGTTAGTATTATTTCATCAGGATCTTTGCCTGTCCATTTCAGGCTCGTATTCATATCAATGTTATGGGGCAAGCTTTCTGAGGACGAAATAGCAATAATATCAGAAGATTGTTCTAACTCGTTTTTGATAACCTGATAATTTTTTCTTATCTGATGATCCTGAACCTCAAGATTGATAATTTGTTCACGACTGTACCCCATATCCTTATTCTTAATAAAACTCACCTGATCGTCAACGATGAAAGTCAGGGCAAAGAGAACAATGGTAATGGTAAATTGAGTTAGTACCATTACATTCCGCAGAGCTAATCCCTTTGCGCTTTTTGTAAAACCACCCCCAATTATAGAAACGGGCTTAAATCCTGATAGTCGAAATGCAGGATAACTACCAGCAAACAAGCCAATAAATAATGAGAGAAGAAAAACACTAATTGCTATTTCGGAATTACTAACAGGATTAAACGTCAGTTGCCTTTCAATAAGAGTATTAAAAGAAGACAAGGAAAGCAGAACAATAACAAGAGATAAGATCATCGATATAAACGTTAGAGCTATTGATTCAAACAAGAATTGCTTTATCAACTGTTGCCTTTTTGCACCAATTACTTTTCGAATACCCACTTCCCTGCCGCGTTGACCTGAACGAGCAGTTGCAAGATTCATATAATTTATACAGGCAATTAAAAGAAAGAGAAGTGCAGTAGAAGAGAACAAAATTATATAAGTGATATCACTATTGGCTTCAATTTCCTGATTAAGGTGTGAGTATAGATGAATATCGGTGAGCGGTTGCATTTTTATCCGTTGCTTAAATTTATCTCCAATATCAAAACCTGCATAAACAAACTTATCCAGGAATGATGGGAACTTTGCTTCCAGTTCATTTTCATTAATATTCTCCTTCAATTGAATATAGCTATAACTGAAATTCCCACCCCAACTATTGATGTCTTGCCCCGTTTCCAGAAAGTATGTCTTGTACGGAGTAATAAAATCCATCACAAAATGGGAATTAGCAGGCATATTTTTAAAGACGCCTGCTACTCTGAAATCAGTATTCTCAAAAAGAGTTAAAACCTGTCCAACCGGATCATCCATACCGAAGTATTTTCCTGCCATATCCTCAGACAAGACGATACTATAAGGATTATTTAATGCGGTTTTAGACTCTCCCCGGACAAACGGGATATCGAAAATATCAAAGACAGTATAATCAGCCCAAAACAATCTATCCTCGACAAAATGTTTTTCCCCCTGTGTTATAAGAATATCATTACTCTTAATCAATCTGGAAGCATTCAAAACTTCAGGGAGTTCCTCCAACATTAGTGGAGCCAATGGAGCAGGTGTAACAGATGTACGTGTATAGGTTCCGGCTTCACCATTAGGTTTTTCTCTGATCACCCTGAATATTCGATCAGCGTTTTTATGGTATCGATCATAACTTAATTCATGTTGAACATACAAGGTTATCAATACAAAGGCTGCAAGTCCTGTTGCTAATCCGAATATATTGATAAATGTATAAACCTTATTCCGAAGAATATTTCTGTAGGTAATTTTTAAATAATTTTTAAACATTGCTACCCCCCAGTAGGTTGATTTATATATTACAGGAATGATTGATTTGATAATATGGAACCAATACCAGAGCATTCCAAACCACAATCCTTTATCAGTTACTACATCATTATAGATTTCTTCAATATCACCAAGAATTATTTCTTTATCCTGTTTACGAAGTAAAAACCGCAATAATTTTTCTGCAATTTTTGGCGGATTGTGAAACATTCGGTATCCCCTAATCTAATGCTGGTTTATTAAATCCTTCCCAAAACATGTTCTGCACTTCCTTGATATCTGCAAGAGCATTTATTCCCTCTTCTGTTATTTCATAAAAACGTTTACTCTTACCGCCCCGTTTTTCAGTTGGCTTACCCTGGTAGGTTTTCACATATTCTCGTTCGACCAATTTGTCCAAGGGGACATATATTGAACCAATGGACCAATACTTACCGGTAACCTGGGAGATATATTCACGAATACTAACCCCGTAAGCATTTCCTTTTAGTTTCCATATAGATAATAGCACTATTTCTTCCTGTCGTGTAAGAAGTTTCATTGATTTCCCTTCTGCCGTACTGAAATTAGTAGAATAAAATAGAGAAACGAGTATTTCCTCTAGTTTTTAGAATAAAACGATTACTTCTTAAGACTAAACTTATTTCAAAAGGTTGCACGCAGAGAGAAAAAAGTAAATGTTAGATGTATCAATAGGGTGGACTTGAAAGAAAATATGAAATGCGCAATAAAAAGCCCCGCTGTTTGCGGGGCTTTTTTCTCACTACTCACATCTCACTACTATTTATTACTCATATTTCAATGATTTTATCGGATTAGCCAACGAAGCCTTAACTGCCTGGTAACTAACAGTAATAAGAGCAATAACCAGGGAAAGAATTGCGGAGACGAAAAAAGCTGTAAAAGTTATATCAACCCTGTAGGCAAAATTTTCCAGCCATGTACTCATCCAGAAATACGCTATTGGAAGTGCAATTAAATTTGCAATAATAACCCACTTGGTAAACTCTTTACAAAGGAGAATTATCAACCCGTTAACCGAAGCTCCCATCGTCTTGCGGATACCAATTTCTTTGGTACGCTGCTCTGCCATAAATGCCGCAAGACCAAATAGACCAAGGCAGGCAATTAAAATACCCAGAGCGGAAAAACCTTTGAACAAGGCACCTGTTCTGAACTCGGCAGTATAAACCCTGTTAAACTCCTCATCAAAGAAAACATATTCGAATGCCTGATCATTGGCATATTTTAACCATGAGGCTTCAATTTTCCTAACTGTCTCCTTTATATCAGTAGAGCTAAATTTTACAGCAATGTAGCGCCCCAACTGACCCCGCTGGAAAGGCTGAATTACCAAAGGTTTTATAACATCATGTAAGGACTGAAAATGGAAATCCTTTACCACCCCGATAATTGGCATCACGCGTTCTCCATTTTGTCGTCCAAAAGGAGTAATAACATTCTGTCCGATAGGATCGCCAACAATCCCCAATGTTTTTACAGCAGATTCGTTTAATACAATAGCAGCAGTATCTGTAGTGAATTCTGCCGAGTAAAATCTGCCTGCCGCCATCTCAAGCTCATAAGTTTTGGCAAAATCTACATCTACGCTAAAATTCCAGATTATATGAGTTACGTCAGGTCCATCACCCTGCTTTCTATAAACTGTGTTTCCAAAATCATATCCAAAAAGATTGTTGGAATTGCTTACAGCCTGCACTTCAGAAAACTGAAGTAATTCCTCCTTAAACGGTATTATCTGCTGCCCTATATCATCGGTTTTTTCAACTATCAGAATATGATCCTTCTTAAACCCGAGCTTTTTATTTTGTAAGAATTGCAGCTGGTCATCAACGATGTAAGTACCTACAATAAGAACTATGGAAATAGAAAACTGAAATATCACAAGAGCGCTGCGCAGCCATTTTTTGCGACCCCCTTTTTGAGCGCCTTCTTTTAGCACAATTGCCGGATTAAATGATGATAGATAGAAGGCAGGATATAAACCTGCTGAAGTACCCACCAAAAATATTAAAGCGATTAAAGCCGGTATGGTAATAGGATCAGAAAAATCTATGAACAAGGACTTGGAGGCAACATTGTTAAATGTGGGCAGTACCAACTGCACAAGGAGCAAGGCAATTGCTACTGAAATAAAACTCATGAATATCGATTCGGCCAGAAACTGCCAGATTAACTGTCCCTTGAGCGAACCCAGAGATTTTCTCACACCTACTTCTTTGGCTCGGTTTGCTGAACGGGCAGTCGCAAGATTCATAAAGTTAACGCAGGCAATAATCAAAATGCTTATAGCGACAATGAGAAAGATATAAACGTATGTTGCATCGCTGTTTGGTTCAATTTCAAAATCAACATTTGAATAAAGATGTATATCTTTTACGGGATGAACAAAATATTTATAATATGCGTCACCACTGCCAATAGTCTGTTCCCATGGAACTCCGGTTAATTGCTGTAGCTGAGGACCGACATATTTTTCTACCAATGCAGGGAGCTTTGCTTCGAACTCTTTATAATCAGTGCCGGGTCTTAACCTGAAATAAGTATGGAAATTATTACTGACCCAAAAATCATCACCCGGATTCAAATATGTAAGAACAGTTGTCAGGAAATCATAGTGAAAATGAGAGTTTTTCGGCACATCTTCAACAACCCCAATAACGGTATAGTCACGTCGTCTGTCTGAATTTATTATTTTTCCAATAGGGTTTTCATCACCAAAATATTTTTTTGCCATCGATTCTGTTAATATTATCTGAAGATCCTGTGCAAGCGCACCTTTGGGGTTACCCTGAAGCCATTTAACGGTAAACACATCAAAAAAGGTTGAGTCCACTGCAAAAGACCTTTCCTCACTGAAAACATTATCTTTATAACGCAGTACCGGGAAACCATAATTGCGTACACGTGTCGCGGCAACTACTTCCGGGAACTCAGCAACTAGCGTACTTGCCATTGGTCCGCACGCGATAGCGCCTTTGAATTCATTACCCAACACTTTGGCATCCAAACCAACACGGTAAATGTCGTTGGCGTGTTCGTGATAAGTATCGTAACTGAATTCATCCTGCACAAACAGGAGTATCAACATGGTACAGGCAAGACCTATTGCAAGACCAAGAACATTTATTATTGAGTATCCTTTGTATTTTAATAGATTTCGAACGGTAATTTTGATAAAATTCTGCAGCATTGTATGGCTCCCCTTTTGATAAACACGCTACTTAAGACGTGAAAACAGAGTAAAGGTTTGTTGGATTGAAAAGAAAGAGTAAGATTAAGTTCATGATTAAGATTATGAATATGACTTCAAAATTTCTACACAACAGTGAAGGTTGATTCATTTACATGTACGTCCCGCTAAACTTTTAGATCATGTTCTTCATTCAAAAGTAAAAGACAAATTCCCCTTCCCTATAACCTTTCTTGTTTCGTCTAAATATCTAAAAGTCTGGTTTCTGTCAGTCTGGCGTCTCGTTTGGCGGCATGAAAATGAAGGAATGGGAAGCCTTTGGGCTATCATACCGATTCTTCCACAATCTTTATTTCATCCTCAGTTAAACCAAACAATTCGCAATCATGTTACTGCTCTCTCGCCTTTTCGGCGTGCGTAAAACGGTTACTATTAAGAATAGCAGCCTATTGTGAGCTACAATCCTTAAAAACAGTATTGAACCAGCTATTATCATTACACATTGCTGTGGTGCGGTTTTATCAAATTTCCTTTGAAACCAAATAAACTGTATAAATCAGATAAAAGCCTAATAATATTCCTGCTTCCCATCTATCAAGTTTTTTTCTTTTTCCAGTTATCATAGCGATTATCAGGAAAACTGTGCCCCCAAATAGTATTGCAATATCCTGATTGAAGTTCTGATTAAAATTAATCGGCCTGATGAAGGAACTGAATGAAAGTATTAGCAGGATATTAAAAATGTTTGAGCCAATTACATTGCCAATTGCTATATCACTATTTTTTTTAATTGCAGCGACTATGGAAGTTACCAACTCAGGTAAAGAAGTACCAGCAGCAATTATTGTTAATCCGACAATTTTTTGACTTATGCCTAAATTGGTTGCTACATCTACGCTATTATCAACAACTAATTTCCCTCCAATTATAAGACCAGCGAGTCCTGCTGACATCAAACCGCAAATTTTAGTATTTGATTTTTGTTTATAAGAAATTACCAGGTTTTCTTCTGTTTTCATTTGCTTAAAGACATAATATAAAAATAAGATAAACAAAGAAAACAGAATGACCCCATCAAGTCTGGATATTTCATAAGTCTGATTGAGAAAGAAATTGTTTGCCAGTGCAAATAGAATTACAGTAACTATTAATGAAATAGGAATTTCTCGCCAAGCTGTTGATGATTGTACAGTAATAGGATAAATCAAGCCTACTAATCCAAGTATGAAGAATAAGTTAAAATTATTGCTGCCGATAACATTTCCCAGAATAATATCAGAAAGTCCATCAACTGAGGCTACAGAATTGACTACTAATTCTGGCGCAGAAGTTCCAAAAGCAACGATAGTAAGACCTATTGCTAAATCTGATATTCTGTGTTTTTTCGCTAGTGCAGATGCTCCGTCAACTAACCAATTCGCCCCAAAAATCAAAGCGGAAAATCCGACTACAATTAAAATCAATGAAATAATCATATTAAATCCTGTTTTTTTTAATGCACCACAATGGTTTGGCTATGTGGAATGGGGGATTTCTAATTACTTATTTTTCAAACCCGCAACTGAGCCAACTCGTTTATTCATATTTTATTCGACACTCGCTATCATTTTCAATCTGTTCTTTATAAATATGCTTATTAAAATTCCTATAGCTATTGTTATTAACCAATTTATCGTAATAGCAGCGACTTCAAACCGATAACTCCTCTCAATTCCAAATTTGACAGAATAAAAAATAAAGGAAACAACCGTGAGCAAAAATGAAGAGATAAGTATCAGACGGATTGCCTTCTCTAAGCGGTTTTTCATTGAAAAGATAAACGCTAAAAACAGAAAGGATATGCTCATTGTAATGTAGCCTAATTCTTCCATGGCAACAAATATCCCGTGTCCATTATATTGTGTAAGTAAAGCAATTCCATCCGTCTCTCCATTCATCACACTAACAGGAACTACGGAAAATTGAACAAAGTACGCAATCAATAAAACAATAGTAGAAATAAGAGCAAAAGCAACGCTTATAAAACTAAATAACTTATTTTCACTAGGGGTAATAAAATGGATTGAAACAATAAAAATTAAATAGGCGAATAACTGAAAAACCGCAAAATACATCCAGTAGTAATCTCTTGGGTAATATGGAAGAAGATCAGAAAAAGGATAATTCATGCAATCACCCGGACAATATGGTCCCGATGGTGGAATAGCCGTCATAGCAAATCCCCAGGTAATAATTGTCAACAGAGTTAATAACAGTGCTGCGTATAATCCAAATTTTAATATCTGTTTTTCTGCATTCATAATTTTTCGGGTTTATTAATTTTTAATCTCAACTGTTTCGTTCTGGTTTTGGCTGCACCAAACGAATATTTATTTCACTTCTGCTTATCCAGTAGATTTAACTTTACACACACTATAGTTTAAATTTCTGTTGTAATTTCACCATCCCATATTAAAGAATCAAGAATCAGAATTCATAATATTATCAATAGTTTTTTTAGCCTACCTACCAATTCCAAATAAATGTACCGCATCAATCACTCCAATCATGTTTTCACCTCCGACAGCGAAAGGTTGACTCTATTGCAAGCAAATCCCGGGTAATCTTTTATAATATAGTTGTCATTCAAAAAAAAAGACAGGCTCCCGTTCTCGGCAACCTGTCTTTGCTGTAGTCTAAAATCTTGCGTCTAATATCTAGCATCTAAAAGTCTATTTATAAAGCTCATTCCACCACTCCGGCTGCCCTTTAAGATACTTATCAAAATAAGCGATTACGGTGCGTGACCATTTATTACGCTTATGGTATTCCATCACCCAATGACCAATCTGGTCAATCTCAATCAACTCAACATCTTTCCCAAGTATTTTAAGAGCTGAGTACATTGACCAGCTCTCGCCCTTTGGCACGTTGGGATCAATGTTACCGTATAGTAAAAGTAATGGAGTATTAATTTTATCAGCATTATAAATAGGGCTGTAATCAACATATATATCTTTTCTGTTCCAAGGGTAACTGTTTGCTGTAGCCACGGCACTGTAGGAATGTCCCCAGTATCCTTCTCCCCAGTAGCTGGTAAGCGTACTAATACCGGCGTGTGAAATCCCGGCGGTAAAAATATCTGTCTTTGTTAGTAAGTTCATGGTCATAAACCCACCATAGGAAGCGCCAATACAACCAACACGTGTGGGATCAGCATATTCTTTCTCTTCTAGAAAAGCTTTTGTTCCCTCGATAATTTCCTGAGCTGTGATTTTTCCCCAATCGTTTACATGCTTAGCGGAAAACTCCTGACCAAACCCGGTAGCGCCGCTTGGTTGAAGTGTGTAAACCACGTATCCGTTTGCTGCCCAGATATTTGCGGGGTATCTTCCCTCGAAATTTCTGCTTACAGGACTTGTGCCCCCGTAATAGTTTACAATAACAGGATATTTTTTACCAGAATCGAAATTAGGTGGGAAATTAATTCTGCCAATAATTTCCTGCCCTGCTGATGAGGTAAATGTAAAGTCCTCAACATCACCCAGTTTAATATTCTTAAATGAATTATAGTCGGGATCGAGCAGAAGTGAAACCGACTCCGTGGCAAGGTCCAGTGTAAAAACTTTTCTGGGGATGTTACTGCTCTCTCCAATAAAGACAGCTTTTGAACCATCCTGAGAGAAGCTGATAGTTGTCAGGTACTCAACTCCCAAATCAACATAGGTCATTGTCTTCGAATTAACATCATATCTATATAAGTGATCGAAAGATTTATCGGTCGTATTAAAATAAATCGAATTACTTTTTGCAGCCCAGTGCATTGATCCAACCGCCGGATCAAAATTTTTAGTGATTGGAGTAACCTGTTTACTGCCAAGATTATATATAAAAGCCTGAGCATCATAATCATTTGGCCATACACCCACTGGAACATTCTTACCAATTCCATCGAATGATTGCGGAGAACCCTGCACCAGCAGATATTTTCCGTTTGGTGAGTATTCAATTCCCCCGGCAAAAATCATGGTAAATAATGTATCGGAACTCAAGTTCTTCAATTTCATTTTGTGGTAGGTTGTTTTATCAAAAGGCCATTCAGTGGGGTCACTGACCGACGTTGAAAAAATAAGTTCTGAACCATCCGGGCTAATGGCACCGAAAGAACTATTTACATCTTTATTGGTAAGAGTTCTTTTCATTCCATTCGGTAAAAACACCTGATGAAGAGTTGTAATGTCTCTCCCGTAAGGCCAGCGATCTTCAATTCGCGTAAACTTTTTAAAATTCTTATCACTCTCTTCTGGTCGTTTGGTAGTTGAATAAATTAATGAACCCGCGTCAGGCAGCCAGTAATAACCACTGAGATCTTCTTCGTTCGAAAGGAGTTCAAAATTTTCTCCCGCTGAGAAATCATAAATCCAGATTGAGGAACCTTTCGTTCCAGTAGTCTGGTAGGCAAAAGAATTTCCTTTGGGAGCCCAGAGTGGAGAAGTGACTGACATTCCGCCACGCAGCTTTTGTATCAGCGATCCATCTTCAGTATCGAAGAGTTCAATCCAGGATTCCTGTGTGTCTTCTTCAATATCTCTTTTTGAGAGCATGATTGCCGCGATATTTCCATCATAAGAAACAGATACGTCTGTTACCTTAATATGATCCAGCAATTCTCTAAAATTAACATTGTACTCAGGATCTGTTGAAATAGTAAGTGAACCGGCAAATTCCTCAGCTGCCTCCAGCCATGATTCAACATACCATTCTTTATCCATTTCGGCTGATGAGAGGGTTTTAAGAACAACAATGTGTTTTCCGTTCTCTATTTTCAATTTTGAAGTAATAAGTCCCGGGAAGAGTTCCCCTTCTGAATTAGCAGTTTCATAAGAATCTTTTTTATTGATTTCTTTGCCATCATAAAATACCGAGAACATTTGAGGAGATTTTATTTTCAAATCAGCTGTCATCCATCTGTCAGCGCTTATATAAAATGCCAGATAATTTACAGCAACATCATCATCCGCTTTCTTAGAAAGGATAATTTTGCCTTCAGCGGCTGATATTGTATTCCAGAAAAGAGTGTTACTATTATTTAGAATAAACGGATCATTCTCTGCCGGCCATAATTCGTTAAGAGCAAAACTTTCCGTTAAAAGGTTTTTCAAATCAGAATTAGAATCCTTTTCGTTTGAGAAAGCAGGTAAATTCTCAGAAAATGAACCTAATTTAAGGTATTTGTTAACAATTGACTTTTCTTGTTCAGCGTTAATGTTTAGCCCAAAAAAGAACATTAATAGTATTATAAATGAGGAATTATTGGATTTTAAGAAACGTTTCAAGCATACCCCCGATTTTTCAAGTTTTTGTAAGACAAATAATAAGGAATAAAAAAATAAAAAATAAATTCATTCTTTTGTAACAAGATTAAAAGATTTTATATATCTTTTATCCTGTAAAAAAAATTGACATTGAATTTTTTCAAATGTATTTTGCATTCAAAATCATATTAGAGAAATATGCTAACAGAATTCGGTAAGATTTTTATTTTCATTTTAGTTGCTATCCTATTCGTGCTAATAGCCTTTGTAATGGCAAAATTAGTCAGACCGAGCAGACCAACTTACGAAAAATCAACAATTTATGAATGTGGTGAAGAACCTATTGGTTCACCATGGGTGCAGTTTAATATTCGTTTCTATGTAGTTGCCCTCATCTTCCTCATTTTTGATGTTGAAATAGTTTTGCTTTTCCCATGGGCACTATCCTATCAGGATTATGGTTTCTACGGATTTGCAGTTGGAATTATATTCCTCGTTGTTCTTGGTATTGGCATGGCTTACGAATGGAGAAAAGGTGATCTTGAGTGGGCACGCCCCAAAATTCAAGTTCCAGTCTTAAACAATCTAATTAAAAGAAGCGAAGTTAAATCTGAATCCTAATTAACTTATAGGAAGATCGAACGGATTATGGGATTACTCGATAAAGAATTTGCTGAAGGCAACATTATTGTTGCGAAAACGGATGACGTACTAAACTGGGCAAGGCTCTCTTCCTTATGGCAGATGAGTTTCGGTTTGGCCTGCTGTGCTATTGAAATGATGGCAACATCAGCGTCACATTACGATTTTGACCGTTTTGGTGTTATACCACGCCCTTCTCCGCGTCAGGCTGACCTTATAATTATTTCAGGTACAGTCACCTTAAAGATGGCAATTAGAATCAAACGATTATACGAACAGATGCCTGACCCCAAATATATTATATCTATGGGAAGCTGCGCGAATTGCGGTGGTCCTTATTGGGAGCATGGTTATCATGTGTTAAAAGGTATTGATCGCGTTATTCCGGTTGATGTTTATGTGCCAGGATGCCCGCCAAGACCGGAGGCATTGTTGGAAGGTTTACTTAAATTACAAGAAAAAATCCGTCACGAATCATTGAGAAAAAAATCGGCATGAAGGAAAGAGAAGAAGTCTACGAAATTTTGAAAAATAAGTTTTCAGATTCTATATTCGAATTACTTACCGAGGAGCCAACCGAACCGGTTGTTCCGGTCGATCCGCTAAAAATCCATGAAGTTTGCGAATTCCTTAGAGATGAGGAAGGATTGAAGTATGATAATCTCATGCTGCTTAGTGGTGTTGATGATGCTAATGGAGAAGAAATTGAAGAAGAAGACGGATCGAAGACTATTAAAGGCGGAACATTAAGCGTCTGGTACCATTTAGAATCATCTGTTCTTAAACATAAATTGACATTAAAGGTTTCTGCCCCAAGGGAAAATCCCGAGGTAGAATCCGTAGAAATGATTTGGCGATCTGCTGACTGGCATGAGCGTGAAGCTTACGATATGTTTGGTTTTAAGTTCTTAAATCACCATGACTTAAAAAGAATATTAATGCCATACGACTGGGAAGAAGGCTCACATCCGCTAAGAAAGGATTATAAAAACCCTGAGTTTTATCAGGGGATGAAAATACCTTACTAGTAGCTAGATGTTAGTATTTAGATATTAGAAAAAGCAGAGAAAAAAATGCACAACTTTAAAGAGCTAAAAGTTTGGCAGAGATCGCGAGAACTTGTAAAAAAGATCTATGACATTAGTTCAAAATTTCCTGATCATGAAAAATTTGTGCTGGTTTCGCAAATCAGAAGAGCAGTTATTTCCCTCCCATCAAATATTGCAGAAGGATGTGGAAGTAATTCAGATAAAGAATTTAATAGGTATTTGGGTATTGCAATGTCATCATCGTACGAGCTTGAAACTCAGCTTTATCTTGCTTTTGACCTTCAATATCTTTTTAAGAATGAGTTAGATAGTACAATAGAAGAATTAAATGAAATTCAACGAATGCTTGTTGGATTGAAAAAGAAGTTGGATTTTGTCTAACATCTTAAGTCTAAAATCTAAAATCTAGGGTCCATAGTAAATATGTCACTTAAGACTGAAGAATTAACACTGAACATGGGACCTCAACATCCGTCAACGCACGGGGTTTTGAGGTTAGAGGTTGTACTTGATGGCGAAGTTGTTGTTGAAGTACGTCCGCACCTTGGCTATTTACATCGTTGTTTCGAAAAACATTGCGAAGCTATGACATATCCACAAGTAATCCCCTATACAGATAGAATGGATTATCTTGCTTCTATGTATAACAACTTTGGATATGTTACTGCTGTAGAAAAATTAATGGAAATTGAAGTACCTGAACGTGTTGAATATATACGTGTAATTATGGGTGAACTTCAACGTATTGCTTCACATCAGGTGGCGGTTGGTACATACGGACTTGATGTTGGCGCGTTTACTCCTTTCCTTTATCTTTTTAGAGATCGCGAAACAATTTTAAGTTTGTTTGAAATGACATGCGGCGCAAGGTTACTGTATAACTATATGTGGGTTGGTGGTTTATCGCATGATCTGCATCCCGATTTTTTGCGTAAAACAAAAGAATTCCTTGAGTATTTAAAACCTAATATAGACGAAATAAACAACCTGCTTACCTTCAATAAAATATTTATTGAAAGGACTGCTAATGTTGGTGTTTTACCCGCAGATGTAGCCTTAAACTTCGGTGCTACTGGTCCAAACCTGCGTGCCAGTGGTTACAAGTGGGATCTTCGCAGAGATGACCCTTACTCAATTTATGACAGGTTTGATTTTGACGTGATTGTAGGCGAGGGGCTGGTTGGAACAATTGGCGACTGCTGGGACAGATACTATGTTCGCGTTCTTGAGATGAAAGAAAGCATTAAAATTATAGAGCAGGCAATTGAACAAATTCCTGAAGGCGACATTACAACAGCATTACCAAAGAGAGTTAAACCTCCAAAGGGACATATTTATCATCGTGTGGAAAATCCTAAAGGGGAGCTTGGGTACTTTATTATAAGTGATGGGTCAGTTAATCCGTCACGTGTAAAAGTTCGTCCTCCTTCATTTGTAAGTTTATCTGCAATTAATGACATGAGCAAAGGTCATCTGGTTGGTGATCTGGTAGCAATTTTAGGTAGTTTAGACATTGTACTTGGAGAAATAGATAGATGATCCAGGAAATATTAATAGACCTTTTCGGAAATGAGATAGTTGCCTTTATAATTTCGGCAGCGCTTCCACTAGTATTTATTGTACCATTTGTAATTTTTGCTGTTTGGCTGGAACGTAAGGTATCTGCCCATATGCAGGATCGTTTAGGTCCGATGAGAGTGGGATGGCACGGTGTTCTTCAAACTGTAGCTGATTTTATTAAATTGGTTCAAAAAGAAGATATAATTGCCGCAGATGCTGACAAAAAAATGTTCATCCTTGCGCCAATTATGGTTTTCGCCGGAAGTTATGCGGCATACGCAGCCTTCCCTTTTAGCAGTGCTTATATTGGCTCCGGAGTTGATGTTGGTATCTTTTTCGTTATAGCAATTTCTAGTGTTGTGGTTGCTGGTTTGCTTATGGCTGGCTGGGCTTCAAATAATAAATACTCACTTTATGGCGCTATGCGTTCCGCTGCTCAGATAGTCAGTTACGAGATTCCAACCGCACTGGTAATATTATCCATTGTAATGGTTACCGGAACACTCAGTCTTGCAGAAATGAGCGAATTACAAGCTGGCGGATTCTGGAACTGGCAGATATTTGGTGGTGCGGAAACTGGCCTGGTAAAGATATTATTGATTCCATTTATGATAATAGCATTTATAATTTTTTATATAAGTTCACTCGCTGAGGTGAACAGAACTCCTTTCGACATGCCTGAGGCAGAATCAGAATTAGTGTCAGGTTATCACACAGAATATTCCGGAATGAAATTTTCAATTTTCTTTCTTGCTGAGTACGCCAATATGTTTGCTGTGTCAGCAATAGCCGCAATTCTCTTTTTTGGCGGCTATCAATCACCTTTTGGTTACATTGGTGATTTACTTGGAATTGATTGGCTTGTTCCATTTGAGCAATTATTCTGGTTTGCTATGAAAGGTTTATTCTTTGTATTCGTACAAATGTGGTTACGTTGGACTCTTCCGCGTGTTAGGGTTGATCAGCTGATGACCATCTGTTGGAAATATTTAATACCATATGCTTTTGTTAATCTAATAATCATTGGACTAATTACTTTAATCTGATATGAAACAATATCTTAGAAATAGCTGGGACGGCATCTGGACTGTATTAGTAGGTATGAAAATAACTTTCATGCATATGTTTACAAAGTCTGTTACCATCCAATACCCTACAGTAAAAGTGAAGTTACCTGAACGTGTTAGAAACCGTTTGTATGTTAATATGGATGATTGTATCGGCTGCCTGCAGTGCGAAAGAGCATGCCCTGTTAGCTGTATAGAAATTGAAACGGTTAAATCTGTTCCATCGGAAGATTTAGGAACTACATCGAATGGTAAGAAGAAGGCTTTGCATGTAACAACATTCAACATTGATTTTGCTAAATGTTGTTATTGCCAATTATGCGTCTTCCCTTGTCCTACTGAATGTATCTATATGACTGAAACATATGAGTTTAGTGAATTTGAAAGAAATAGTCTTAACTACAAATTCGCAACGCTTACACCGGAAGAAGTTGTAGATAAAAAACAAAAACTAGAAGTATTTGATGCAGAAAAAGCAGCTGCCAAAGCCGAAGCAGAAAAAGCCAAAGCTGAAGAAGCCGCAAAAAAAACTGCTGAAGATAAACCTGAAACTGAAAATTAATTAAGGATATAACCTAATACCATGGGTTTATACGACATTATATTTTATTTATTTGCCTTAGTAACCGTTTCATCGGCTGTGGTGGTTGTTTCAGCTAAGAATATTATTTACTCAGCATTCAGTCTCTTATTCACACTGTTCGGCGTTGCCGGAATGTATGTCCTGCTGGGTTCTGATTTTATCGCTATAGTACAATTGATGGTTTATGTTGGCGGCATCCTGATTCTCCTTATATTCGGTGTGATGTTAACCAACAAAGTCACAAATGTTGAGATTAAATCGGGTAGTATTCAATTATTACCAGCTTTAATCGGCGTAGTAGTATTAGCTGTATTATTAATCATGCTTATGACAAATACTAACTGGCATATTCAACCGGGTGTAATTCCCCAGACAACAACCAAAGAGTTGGGTAAACTATTGCTTACTGATTACGTACTCGTATTTGAGTTGTTAGGAATTCTATTATTAATTGCTCTTGTTGGAGCAGCATCAATAGCCCGTAGAGAAGAATAATAATAAAAGGAATTTATAAGTGCTACAAGTAGGATTACAACATTTTCTTATCGTTAGCTCGATATTGTTTGCCCTGGGTATTTACGGCATAGTTACCAGGAAAAACGCAATTATGGTTTTAATGGGAATTGAGTTGATGCTCAATTCTGCGAATATAAATTTTGTTGCATTTGCCCGTTACGGAAACTTTGGTTTACACGGTCAGATATACGCGCTGTTTGTTATAATTTTAGCGGCTGCAGAAGCTGCCATCGCATTGGCTATTGTTCTTAACCTGTACAAAACCTTTGCGAAAATAAATGTTGATGAAGTTAATAATTTAAAAGAATAAATCCCTATGTCAGACGCCACATTAGTATTTATATCATTAGTCATATTGTTTCTGCCATTGGCAGGATTTACAATTGTTATTCATTTAGGTAAAAAGTTTCCTAAACTTTATCTTTTTGAGGTTGGACTTCAATTAGTTGTCCTGCTCCTTACAATTGTAGTCGCAGTGGTAAAACTTGCAACTCCAGAATCCGTAATCATATCTGAATTTCACTGGTTCAGTTTAGGCGATGTTCCTTTAGTTGGCAACATGGTTGTTGATCTCGGTATCAAAATAGACAACATTACTGTTTTGATGATGATAGTTGTTAATCTGATAAGTTTCCTAGTTCATCTCTTCTCTGTTGAATACATGAAGGGTGACAAGCGATACACAAGATACTTCGCATACTTAGGAATCTTTACCTTCTCGATGTTAGGCATTGTATTAACACATAACTTGTTAATGATGTACATCTTCTGGGAATTGGTTGGACTATCTTCTTATTTATTAATCGGGTTCTGGTTCGAAAAAGATTCAGCCGCAGACGCTGGCAAAAAAGCTTTCCTTGTAAACCGTGTTGGTGATATTGGTATGTTCCTCGGGATACTAATACTATTCACCCAGTATCACACGTTTACATTCGACACCATTTACGCACAGATAGCAGCCGGTAACCTCCCATTCGAAAGCACAGCCTGGTTAACAGCAGCTGGTATTTTGATTTTTATGGGCGCAGTTGGTAAATCAGCTCAGTTCCCTCTTCATGTATGGCTACCTGATGCAATGGAAGGTCCTACACCGGTTAGTGCATTAATCCATGCAGCTACTATGGTCGCCGCGGGTGTTTATTTGTCAGTTAGAATATTTGCAATGTTAACTGCTGACGCAATGCTTGTAATTGCCATTTTTGGAGCATTTACTTCATTTGTTGCCGCTACTATAGCATTAACTCAAAACGATATTAAAAAAGTATTAGCTTACTCAACTGTTAGTCAGTTGGGATATATGGTAATGTCAGTTGGTATTGGCGCTTATGCTTTTGCTTTCTTCCACCTTGTAACACACGCCTTTTTTAAGGCTTGTTTATTTCTTGGTTCAGGTTCTGTTATTAATAGCATGCACCATGAGCAGGATATCCGTAACATGGGCGGTTTAAGGAAAAAGATGCCTATTACCTACCTTGCATTTCTGATTTCAACTCTTGCAATTTCTGGTATTCCTCTAACATCCGGCTTTCTGAGTAAGGATGGATTGTTAGCAGGATCGATTGCTTTTGGTAGTCTTACGGGACATTGGTTAATTCCAATTATTGGTTTTACCGTTGCGGCTATGACAGCATTCTACATGTTCCGTTTAGTGATTATCACTTTCCATGGCAAACCAAGAAATCAGGACAAGTATGATCATGCACATGAATCACCACGTGTAATGACATTACCTCTGATAATATTAAGCGCACTTTCAATTTTTATTTGGTACACTCCAAATCCTATAGCTGCAGCCGATGGCTGGTTCTTACAGGATTGGGTTAAAACACCGGCAAGTGTAGTCCCTCAGGAAGTACGGTTTGATTTTATGAAGACCGATGCTGCTCATGAGACTAACGCAGAAGAGCCTGGTAATGAAATTGTTCATTCAGAAATGTATACCGAAGCAATGCACCATGCACACTACCCTGCTATGTTTTTATCATTAGCGCTTGGTGGACTTGGCATTTTATTCGCTTTCATGTTATATCAATGGAAGAAAATAGATCCTGATAAACTTGCTGAAAAACTAAAACCACTTTACAAATTCTCACTTAACAAGTGGTACGTTGATGAGTTATACCACGCAACAGTAATTGCAGGCACATTAGCCTGGAGTGGACTCCTTTCCTGGTTTGATGGAAATGTTATTGACGGTATTGTTAATGGTACTGCCACGGTAACCCGTTTCTTCTCCAGGATCAGTAACTGGTTCGATACTTTTGTTGTTGACGGAATTGTTAACCTTAGTGCACTGATAAGTGGATTTGTTGGATTAACATTAAGAAGATTACAAACTGGCAAAGTCCAGTCATATATACTTTTTGTAGTATTCTCGGTTTTAATAATTGTTTTAATCTTCCAACCATTTTAATAAGGTTAGGATTAAAGTTCTTTTAGTAATGAGGCAGCATTCTTGGCAATCAAATTATTTTCGACAATAACTTGTCCAAAATGTGGTTATCAGAAAAAGGAGAAAATGCCCGAAAAGGCATGTCTGTTTTTTTATAACTGCAAAAGTTGTGGGCATTTAATGAAGCCAAAAAAAGGCGATTGTTGTGTATTCTGCAGCTATGGCAACGTTTGCTGTCCTCCTATTCAAAAGGATGGAAAAGAAAGTGGATGTTGTAGTCAAAAAACTTAGTAAACTTGAAATAAAAATATAATAGGCTGATTTATACGATGGATGGATTTCCAATACTATCATTGCTTACATTTTTACCAGTCCTTGGGATGGTAATTATTTTGTTCCTCAAAAAGGAACAAGAAAAGGAAATTAAATACACTGCATTAATTGTTACCGGTCTTCAGGTAATACTTGCCGCTATATTGTTAGGCAACTATGACTATTCTATGGCTGGTATTAATGATGTAAATTCATTTCAATTCGTTGAGAAGTTCAGATGGATTGAAGTAACCGGTCTTTCCTGGTTAGGGACTCTTAAAGTCGACTACTTTATGGGAGTTGACGGAATTAGCGTTCCAATGGTCTTATTGACTGCTATAGTTTCATTTATAGCAACAATATCATCATGGAAGATACCTAAAGCGCTAAAAGGTTACTTTGCACTGTTCCTCCTTCTTGATACCGGAATGATGGGTGTGTTTGTATCATTAGATTTCTTCTTATTCTACGTTTTCTGGGAATTAATGCTACTCCCAATGTATTTCCTCATTGGTATTTGGGGTGGTCCAAGAAAAGAATACGCTGCAATCAAGTTCTTCCTTTATACTCTCGTTGGTTCAGTATTCATGCTATTAGTAATGATTGGACTCTACTTCAGTGCTACTGAAACATTGGCTGATGGCACACAAGCCTTTACATTTAACCTGCTGGCTTTAATGAATCAGGCTAATTACACGGCTACGGGAATTCTATCACCGTACAATCCGGAAAACTGGAGGTTCGTTGCTTATATTGCTCTCTTCGTGGGATTCGCAATAAAAGTACCGATGTTCCCCTTCCATACATGGTTACCCGATGCACACGTAGAAGCTCCGACACCAATATCAGTAATCTTGGCTGGTGTGCTTCTGAAAATGGGTACTTATGGACTATTAAGAATCAGTTATCCAATTTTTCCTGACGTCACCCGTGAGTTAATGTGGGGTATCGCTCTCTTTGGAATGATAAATATTGTTTACGGGGCATTTGTAGCCCTCGCACAAAAAGATTTTAAGAAGCTCATCGCGTACTCATCAGTTTCACATATGGGTTATGTCTTGCTCGGAATGGCATCCCTCTCTTCTGCCGGTATTAATGGTGCCGTTTTCCAGATGTTTAACCATGGTACAATAACAGCAATGTTATTCCTTATTGTTGGTGTTCTTTATGACCGTACACATACACGTGGCTTAAATGACTTTGGCGGACTGGCTGCAACATTACCAAGGTATACTGGTTTTGTAACTGTTGCATTCTTCGCTGCTATTGGTCTTCCTAGTATGAGTGGTTTTATCTCTGAGGCTCTTGTATTTGTTGGAGCATTTGGTGTCGAAACAACTCGTACCTTAGCAATGATATCAACTTTAGGTATACTTTTAGGTGCGGCATATATGCTGTGGACACTACAGAGAGTATTCTTTGGTAAACTAAATGAAAAGTGGGCCGACATTACAGATCTTGATACACGAGAACTTATCATGTTTATCCCCTTGACGATAATAATAATCTTCTTGGGAGTTTACCCATCATTTATGTTGGACATCATGAGTACTTCAGTTAATTCATTAGTTGAAATTGTAACAACCAGTTTCAGTAATATTACAGTAAGCGGATTATAATAAGATTATGGATATGACAAATTTATCAGAGTTGGTCGGGCTTTTAACTCCTGAGATATCAGTTTCACTATTCTTGGTGGCAATTGTAATATTTGACCTTATTTTTAATAAGGACAAAAAAATATTACCATTCATTGCTCTGGCAGGAGTTGCAGTAACACTCTTTTTTGTAGTTTCTCAATATGGGGAAATAGCAGAACCCATTAAAAGTGGTATGATTACAGTTGATAAGTTTGGACTTTATTTTAAGGTTCTGATCCTTATCTCTACTGTATTTGTCATATTTTTCACACTCAGTTCAGATGAGATAAAAGCTTCTGCCGATAGACTTGGTGAATACTACACGTTAATGTTTGGTATGATGCTTGGAATGTTCATGCTGGTAACCGCAACTGATCTGATCTTAATTTATTTGTCCCTGGAACTCTTATCTCTCTCTTCATATGTTTTAGCCGGCTTTACTAAGCTTCGTTCAAGAAGCAGCGAAGCAGCCTTAAAGTACATTCTCTATGGTGCTGTCTCATCCGGCTTAATGCTTTTTGGTATCTCATTAATTTACGGACTAACCGGAAGCACCAACCTTTATGCTATAAATGATTACTTACTATCCTCTAATGGTAATGTTGTTATTCTGGCTCTTGCGAGTGTGATGATATTTGCTGGTATCGGATATAAAATTTCAGCTGCTCCTTTCCACTTCTGGACTCCTGACGTATACGAAGGCGCTCCTATCACGATTACAGCATATCTGAGTGTTGCCAGTAAGGCAGCCGGATTTGCAATGCTGGTGCGGATACTCTACATAGGTTATGTATCAGTTTCTGATGCAACCGGTCATTGGACGGTTATCGAGGCTTTCGATTGGCAGATGCTGCTTATCGTAATTTCTATATTCACGATGACCTTAGGTAACTTCACTGCTCTCTGGCAGGATAACCTGAAACGCATGTTAGCTTATTCAAGTATTGCTCATGCAGGTTATTTGTTATTGGGCGTATTGGTATTATCTAATCAAGGTCTTATTGCCGTATTAATATATTTCTTCTTTTACATGCTGATGAACCTTGGAGCTTTTTATATTGTCATGTTAATTGCTAACAAGACAGGTTCAGAAAACATTAACGAGTACGACGGGCTTGGGTACACTTCCCCATTCTTAGGTGTGGCTCTTACAATTTGCTTAATTTCTCTAACCGGACTTCCACCAACAGCCGGCTTTATTGGCAAACTTTATATCTTTATTGCGCTTGTTGACGCTAAGATGATAGCGGTTGCTGTGATTGCACTGCTAAACAGTGTTGTCTCACTGTACTATTACGTTAGAGTCTTAAAGCATATGTTCCTTACAAAGGCTACAGAGACCACTCCTGTGGTAAAAGCATCGTCGTTCGAGAAAATAGTCCTCTTAGCACTGGTTATTCCAATACTGGTCTTCGGTGTGTATTTTGAACCGATTATAAACTTTGCTAAAAACAGTCTGGCGGGATTTGGATTGTAGGAAAAATCATATAAATAAATTTGGTTTCATGAAGCCGGAATTTTTTGAATTCCGGCTTTTTTTTTGCTTTATATCTTAATAAAAATTTCATACAGCTGACCTTGACAAATTCCAAAAATATGTATATTTTTATATCCGACAATAATAGTCGTATTTATATGTTGAAAATTCAAAAAAATATCGAATATGCTCTCCTCGCTCTCAGATACATTTATCAGAATCAGGAGAATAAAAGTATCAGTTCTAAGGAAATATCTGAAACTTTAAGCATTCCATATGAGTTATTATCTAAGATACTGCAAAGGATGGTTAAGTCGGACTTAATATCATCCCAGCAGGGTAAATATGGCGGTTATACATTAAATGAATTACCTGATAACATTTCATTCGGCAGAGTAATTTCTGCGCTTGATCAAAAAGTGCAACTGACTGATTGCATGGTTAGCGATCCTTCAAAAGAGAATTGCAAACGTGTGGAAGGTTGCTGTTTACGCAGTCCCCTTTCAGGAATTCAAGATAAAATAAATGATCTTTTTAACAACATTACTCTCAACGAGATCTTAAATTAGTGAGGAATTGATGAACTATTTAGATGTACTCAAAAAAGAAAGCGGAATTTTTTGGAAGTATTTTGAAGCTAAGTACAAGTTATTTTATAACTCTAATCTTTTTTTAAGAGACCTTCAATATGCAATTCAAAGATATTTCGAGACAAAAAATGTATATATAAGCTATTCTCAAGCTGAAACAACAGCCCTGGAATTTGTAAAGGAATTAGAAAAAGAGGGGGATTTATTGCGGCTTGATGCACATACATGGAGAGTTAACTTTCATATAGGCAGTGATAAAAAAGAAGAATTAGTTGAAGAAATAAACGAATAAGCTGGAGTAAATTATGAGTGATCAAACAGCCGTTCAGGCAGAGATAAATATTACGGACAAGGCAGTTAAAGAAGTTATACGTATTAAATCAGAAAATAGTATTCCTGGAGAACATGCCCTCCGTATTGGCGTAAAGGGCGGCGGATGCAGCGGTTATACCTACCAATTGGGTTTTGATGGAGAATCAAAAGAAGGCGATACCGTTGTGGAAAAAGATGGTGTAAAACTTTACGTTGATGCAAAAAGCTTTTTTTACCTAATGGGAACAACCCTCGACTTTTCGGATGGTTTGAACGGAAAAGGATTTGTTTTTAATAATCCCAACGCTCAAAAAACCTGTGGATGCGGAGATTCTTTCTCAGCTTAATTAAAACTTTATAAAATATTTTAGTGACAATATGAAACGTATACACTTTATTAAGACATTAGGTCTCTTCTCGGTTAGTGCCGGGTTTTTATACGGCAGCGGGATGGGCAAAATTTTAACAAAATCAAATAATAATAGGAGTTATAATAAAATGGCAAAATTCGAATTACCTCAATTACCATACGCTTACGATGCACTAGAGCCACACATTGATGCAAAAACGATGGAAATACATTACACAAAGCATCATGCCGCATACATTAGCAAATTTAATGCTGCGATTGAAGGTACTCCACTGGAGGCACAATCAATGGAAGATATTTTCGCAAATATCTCAAGTCATGGTGCGGGTGTTCGTAACAATGGTGGTGGCGCCTGGAATCACAGTCTGTTTTGGAGCGTTATGGGGCCAAATAAAGGTGGTCAACCAAGTGGTGAGTTAGCTGCTGCAATCAATGCGGCTTTTGGTTCTTTTGACAAATTTAAAGAAGAATTTGCAAATGCCGGTGCTACTCAATTTGGTTCTGGTTGGGCTTGGCTGGTTGTGGTTGATGGTAAATTGGTAGTTAGCAAAACCCCAAATCAGGATAATCCGTTAATGGATGTCGCCGATGTAAAAGGCACTCCGGTATTAGGACTTGATGTTTGGGAACACGCGTACTATTTGAACTACCAGAACAGAAGACCAGATTATATCCAAAGTTTCTTCAATGTTGTTAATTGGGATGAAGTTGCAAAGAGATATGCTGAAGCAAAATAGTTTCTTGCTTTTTACAAGTTACCCGAAAGTCACTATTGACTTTCGGGTATTTTTTTGAGAATTATCAGGTTAGAAAATAATAGTCTAGGTAATTGAGTGAAAATTCCAATATTCCCCTTAAAACTTGTTATGTTTCCCGGGGCAAAATACCCTCTTCATATTTTTGAAGAACGTTATAAGCTACTTATAAAATATTGTATAGAAAATGATGAAGGATTTGGCATAGTTGCCGCCTCTGATGAAAACCCTTACAAAGTAGGATGCTTTGTAAGGATATCAAAGATTCTCAAAAGATATGAAAATGGTAATCTCGATTTAACTGTAACTGGTCTCTACCGCTTTTCCTTAATTTCTTCTGAAATTGGAGATGATGGATATCATATAGGCGAAATTGAAGAGTTTTCAGATGAGATTCAGTATGAAAAAAATGATTTTCTGAATGAGGAAGCAGTAGAAAAATTCCAAATTATTGTCCGAAGAACTGATCTCTATTTAAGTGAGACTTTCTGGAGAAATTTGGCTCTATCCAATCGTAAAAGTTTTAAACTCGCGGAGAAATCCGGACTAAGCCTGGAACAACAACAATCAATACTATCCATGAAAAGTGAAAATTCGAGATTAGATTTTTTGGTAGAACATTTTAGCAAAGTAAAGGAATACCTTGATAGAAATGAATTTATGAAGGATGTAATTTCCGGGGATGGTTACCTGAACTAAAAAAAAGCCCGCATCAAAGATACGGGCTTAGTAATTATTCAGTATATATGATTATTGTTACATATATTTTTTCTTAATATTCAGTCTATTAATTGCCTTCTTAAGTGATAATTCGGCTCGGTCATAATCAACCTCAGGCTTCTCGCCTCCGTAAATCCTTTCCTTCGCCTTCGCCAAACTTTCCATAGCACGCCTCTCATCAATATCTGCAGCAGTTTCAACGCTTTCCGCAAGAATCAAGATCCTATTATCCTTCACTTCAACAGTTCCACCGCCTGTAGAATAATGAACGACGTCATCGTTTTGTTTTACCAGCTTTATCTCACCTACATCTAAAGTACTTAAAATTGAGGCATGATTTTTCAGTATTTGAAAAGCGCCGGAAGAACCAGGCACAGTACATGATTTAACAACACCAGTAAAAACAATCTGGGATGGAGTTACAATTTCAATATTCAACTCATTCATAATTACCTACACCATTTTCTTGGCTTTTTCTTCTGCTTCTTCAATTCCACCAACGTAGAGGAATGCATTTTCAGGCCAATCATCACAATGACCATCAATGATTTTCTTAAACCCTCTAATACTATCTTCTAACTTAACATATTTACCGGCACTGCCCGTAAATTGCTCAGCAACAAAGAAAGGCTGACTGAGGAATCTTTGCATTCTTCTTGCTCTACGAACAACAACTTTATCTTCATCGGATAACTCATCCATACCCAGAATATTAATAATATCCTGAAGATCATTGTATTGCTGTAGAATCTCTTTAACAAATTTAGCAGTCTGATAATGCTCATCACCTAAAATACCAGGTTCTAGAATTCTAGAAGTGGAATCCAGAGGATCCACAGCCGGATAAATACCAAGCTCAGAAATCTGTCTGCTCAATACTGTAGTTGCGTCAAGGTGTGAGAAAGTAGTAGCAGGAGCTGGATCCGTCAAGTCATCAGCAGGTACGTAAATTGCCTGAACTGAAGTAATAGACCCTTTATCTGTAGAAGTAATTCTCTCTTGTAATTCCCCCATTTCAGAAGCAAGGTTTGGCTGATAACCAACCGCCGATGGCATACGACCAAGAAGCGCTGATACCTCTGAACCCGCCTGTGTAAAACGGAAAACGTTATCAATGAATAGAAGAACATCTCTTTCTTCAACATCACGAAAATATTCTGCAATGGTAAGACCTGTTAAACCAATCCGAAGCCTTGCTCCGGGAGGCTCGTTCATCTGACCAAAAACGAGAGCAGTTTTATCTAATACGCCAGACTCTTTCATTTCCAACCAAAGGTCATTACCCTCACGCGTACGCTCACCAACTCCGGCAAATACTGAATAACCACCATGCTGCTTAGCAATATTATGAATAAGCTCCATAATAATTACTGTTTTACCAACACCAGCACCACCGAACAAACCCGTTTTGCCACCCTTTGAATAAGGTTCAAGAAGGTCAATTACCTTAATACCTGTTTCGAACATTTCCTGGGATGTAGTCAGGTTCTTAAATTCAGGGGCATGACGATGAATTGGAGATCGTTGCTTAGTCTTAATTTCACCAAGACCATCAATTCCTTCACCTATTACATTTATTAATCTTCCTAGCGTTTCAGGTCCAACTGGAACCATGATCGGTTCGCCAGTATCTTTTGCTTCCATACCACGTGTAAGTCCATCTGTCGAGTCCATAGCAACTGCTCTAACTCGGTTTTCACCAAGATGCTGCTGCACTTCAACAACAAGATCTTCTTTTTCACCTTCGATATTAGTGCGTGGAATGATAATTGCGTTATAGATTTTTGGCAGTTGACCGTCTGCAAAGTCGATGTCAACTACAGGTCCGATCACCTGGACTATTGTTCCAACATTATTGGCCATAATTCACCTCAAAATGAAATTATTACAAGCAGTAAATTTATAAACTATGGCGTTCATTATCAAATATATTAGGTCTTTTATCTATAATTCTGCATTAAAGAAATTCTCGGTTTTTCATCAATTTAATCCTAAATTTTTCCCTTTTCCATGCGATAATATATCAGGCGGATAATAATATTCATTTGTTCGCAATGTGTTTGGGGCAAAAATGATGTAAGTAAACTGGGGAGTAATATGTTTAAGAATCTTACAATACGAAAGAAAATTCTCGTTTCTGTATTAACAATTAATTTCATCATGTTTTTGGCAATATACCTGATTTATTTTCAATTTTCAAAAAACCTTGTTACTGATCAGACTCAGGAAATGCTGAGTACAAAAGTTGATGAGATGATAAGCAGACTTGAAGGTAATCTGATTGAGCGTGGAAAAATTGGTTGGACTGTATGTAATAATGCTGATTTCGTTACCTGGCTGGACACGAATAGTACTCGCTTCGTTGAACCAGAAAAAGATCCTGTATTCAGAAAATTCAGAGAATATGGAAATACTCTTGTAACCAAAGATGGTGAAATTAATTCTGTATTCCTGGCAAGTGAAAAAACACAGAATTACTATGATAATATTGGATATCGTGTTGATGATGCCTACAGAGTCGGAAGTCGTCCCTGGTACAAAGACGCAGTCTCGCAAAAAAATCCCTCATTTGATTTTGACATTGATTATTCTTCAGGCGAAATTCTGGCAAATTACAGGCACCCGATATATGCCGGCAACAGGTTAGTTGGAGTTGGTGGAATAGATATTCGTTTAGAAACTATCAACAACATGATGAGTCAATATAAAATCTTCGATTCCGGATATGCAATGCTTCTCGGTAAAGATGGGACAATTTTATACCATCCTGATGAAGCAATTATGTTAAAAACAAAAATCGATGAATATATAAACTCTGGTAATAATGAAAGTATCTCGGTTTCCGGTATGCTGAGCAAGGAAAGAGGAATGATTTCTGTTACCCTTAATGATGAATCGAGAGTTCTACTTTATTCGCCTTTTAAGAGCCTGGATTGGATTCTTGTATTAAACGTGGCAGAGGAAGAAATTAATGGCTCATTGTCAACTTTAACTCAATCCTCATTAGTATTCTTTCTATTGGGCTTCGGAATTCTTACTCTTGCAATTATATTTACCGCTAACTCAATCGCCGAACCCATTAAAAGACTTGCCGCCGGAATTCATGCCTGCGCTGATGAAGGAAGTCTTGATGTTGAATTGGATGTAGACTCAAATGATGAAGTGGGTGACTTAGGAAGATCGTTCCACAGAATGTTAACTTCCCTAAAATCAAAAGTTGCTACTGTTGATCTGTTTGCTCATGGACATATATCAGCCGAGGTAGAGATTATTTCAGGTAAAGATGAATTAGGCCGTTCTATGGGTTCTATGCGGAATAGAATTGGTGCTGTAATTGCAGAACTTGACAATATTGCCCGTGCCGTTACAGAAGGTGACCTTGGTTATTCATCGGATTTGAGCAAATTTGAAGGTGAATATGCAAAGATAATTAAAGGCATTAATGATGTTATTGGTGAACTATTAATCCCGGTTCGCGAAGCTTCAGATTCCCTTTCACATTTATCTCAGAAGGATCTAACAGCGAGAATGAGAGGCGAATATAAAGGGGATAATGCTAAACTGAAGAACTCATTTAATACTGCCGTTGAAAATTTGGAAACAATTCTTCATCAGGTAAGGAATTCTTCTGATCAAAATTTATCAGCTCTGTTTGAGATTAAAGCAATTATTGAGGAGCTGGTACAACAATTTGAGCAACAAGCAAACCAAACGATTGAAGCATCAACATCCATCGAAGAAATGGCACATAGTATTATAGATAATGCTACGAATGCGCAGGATATGTCGAACACAGCTACTAAGTCGAGAGAATCAGCGGAAAAAGGGGGAGAAGTTGTAAAGCAGACCATCACCGGAATGAAAGAAATAAGTGCAGAAGTTAACAATTCTGCCCATGTAGTTCAGGAATTAGGTGAATCGAGTAAAAATATTGGTGAAATCATTAGAGTAATTGAAGATATTGCCGACCAAACCAACTTACTTGCACTGAATGCAGCTATTGAAGCTGCCCGAGCCGGTGAGCAAGGAAGAGGATTTGCTGTTGTAGCGGATGAAGTAAGAAAGCTTGCTGAAAAAACAACCAAGGCTACCGGAGAGATCTCTGAAAAAATCAAGAAGATACAGACTGACACAAAAGATGCTGTTACATCAATGGAATCAGCAAAATCAAAAACTGATGATGGTATTAAGTTGGCTGACGAAGCCGGCAAAGCTCTACAGGAAATTGTACAAATCAGTGCTGAACTTACTGAAAAGGTTGTTAGAATAACTTCAGCAACAAATCAGCAATCGGAAGTGAGCCAAACTCTTTCAGAAAAAATTGAACAAATGAATTCGGGTTCACAAAGTTCAATGGGAAAATTGAATTCAATTGATGAATACCTGGAAAATTTTGCTCAACTAACTGAAAATGTTAATAGCCTTAACAATCAGTTTATTATTTCCAACGGGCATAGCGAAAAACTTCTTCAATAATAAAAAAGCCCTCTGCTAAAAACAGAGGGCTTTTTTTATATAATATCAACTACTAATTAAGCTGTTGTTTTAGAAACCGCCTCAATTAATTCCATCCCTTTTCTTAATGCCTTTTCATTTAAAGGAAGCAAATGATGATATCTTTCGGGAAGAACCTGCTTCAATCCTTCAAGTATATTTTCAAATTTGAGTATTGGCTTCTTCTGCAAGAAAGCGCCTAACATGATCATATTCAACATTTTGGGATTATCCATATTAGCTGCTTCTTTGGTAGCATCAATACCATAAACTTCAATATCTGTTCTTGTTGGAGGATTAATTATATTTGTGCTATCATATAATAAAGTACCACCAACCTTAACACCACTTTCAAATTTATCAAGAGAAGGCTGGTTAAGGGCAATTACAGTATCAAATTTTGAAATGATTGGAGAACTTACTTTTGTATCACTAACAATGGTAATACAATTTGCCGTACCACCGCGCATTTCAGGTCCATAGGAAGGCATCCAGCTAACTTCTTTATCTTCAATCATACCTGAGTAGCAAAGAACCATACCCATTGATAATACACCCTGACCACCAAATCCTGCAATAATTATTTCCTGAGTCATATTATTATCCCTCCTTCTCATTTGGTGTTTTAATATCGCCTAACGGATAGTAAGGGAACATATTTTCTTCCATCCATGAGTTAGACTGTAAAGGAGTCATTTTCCAGTTTGAAGGACAATTCGAAACTACTTCGATAAAGCATGTACCTCCCTTTCCTGCTTTTTGATATTCGAAGGCCTTTTGTATAGCCTTTTTTGTCTTTCTCACATTGGCTGGCTTATGAACCGATTGTCTGGTAACATAAGCGGTTCCTGGTAGTTGTGCAACTAACTCAGTCATTTTTAAGGGTTCACCAGCTGTAGAGACATCTCTACCAAATGGTGAAGTAGTGGATTTCATTCCAGCTAAAGTTGTTGGGGCCATTTGACCACCAGTCATCCCATAAATACCATTATTGATAAATATGATAAGAAGGTTCTCACCACGGTTACAAGTATGGATAGTCTCACCTGTACCAATAGCTGCAAGATCGCCATCACCCTGATATGAAAATACAATTTTGTCTGGAAGAACTCTTTTAATGCCCGTAGCAACAGCAGAAGCTCTGCCATGTGCCGCCTGACTCATATCCATATTAAGATAATTGTATGCTAATACTGAACAACCAACCGGAGCAACACCAATTATTTCACCGATTAAATCCATTTCTTCTATAACTTCCGCCAATAATCTATGAACCACGCCATGGCCACATCCCGGGCAATAGTGCATAGGAGTATCATACATGGCATTTTTTGGTGATTCGTAAACTATGTTTTCGAGCGAACAAACATTTTCGTCACGCAGTGTGTTTTCGTAATGATCATCATCTAACATTGTCTTTTCATTCATTATGCACCTCCTACTACTTTTTCTTCAAGAGCTTCCAAAATTTCTTCAGGGCTCGGAACAATTCCACCCATTCTTCCGTGGAATTCTACCTTAGTTGCGCCATCAAGGGCAAGCTTTACGTCTTCAATCATTTGTCCGGCGTTCATCTCAACATCTAAAATACCTTTAACATTCTTGCCATACTTGGCTAATGCTTCGTATGGGAAAGGCCACAATGTTATCGGTCTGAATACACCAACTTTTATTCCTTTTTCTCTTGCTAAATCCGCTGCTTTAGTGCAAATTCTGGCAACTAAACCGTACGCGGTTATTATATAATCTGCATCGTCACAATTAATAGCTTCATACATAATTTCATTTTTTTCAATTTCTCTATATTTTCTTTGCAAGTGGCGATTAACTTCTTCCATCTGATCTGGTTGAAGATGCAGAGAGGTAATTACGTTACTATTTCTATCTTTTGTTCTACCAACTGTTGCCCAGTCCAGTGGAACAAACGTTCTCTCTTTTTGTGGCTTTAATTCAACTTTTTCCATCATCTGACCTAAAGCACCGTCAGTAAGAATGAGAACCGGAGTTCTATATTTGAAGGCTAAATCAAAACCAAATTCAACAAAATCAGCCATTTCCTGAACTGTTGAAGGAGCAAGAACAAGAAGTCTGTAATCTCCGTGTCCGCCGCCTTTGGTTGATTGGAAATAATCACTCTGACCTGGCTGAATAGTACCCAAACCAGGACCACCCCGATTAACGTTAATGAGCAAACATGGGAGCTCTGCACAGGCAATATATGAGATTCCTTCCTGCATAAGACTCATACCCGGACTTGATGAAGAAGTGAATACTTTTTTACCAGTGCCGGCAGCACCATAAACCATATTTATTGAAGCAATTTCACTTTCTGCCTGAAGAACAACCATACCGGTTCTTGCTTCAGCTTCACGACTAAGATATTCCAGGACCTCAGATTGAGGGGTTATTGGATATCCAAAGTAGGCATCCACGCCAGCTCTAATTGCAGCTTCAGCCAACGCTTCATTTCCCTTCATTAATTTTAATTCTTTCATTCTTTCACCGTCACTGTTATATCATTAGTTACATTTTTTATTTCAGCTACTTTTTCTTTTGAATTAGTTGTTTGCCGATAAACTGTAATGGCACCTTCCGGGCAAACTAAAGCGCAGTTTGTACAACCTGTACAGTTATCTTCAACTTTTACAATGTACAAGTACCCTTTTTGATTAACCTGTCTGGATGTTTCAAGTGCATCCTGAGGGCAAGCCCCGGCACACAGTTCACAACCTTTACATTTCTCGATATCAAGTATGATATCACCTTTTACTTTTGCCATTTATTACCTCATATACTTGTATTGGTTTAAACTAAAAAAGGGCTACAATACAGTAACCCTTATGCTAAAATTTTGTATGGCTAATCACCACCAGCAGAATGACAGGAATTATTTCGAGTAGAATTACTGGTAGTATATGTGTTAATTTGATAGCCACGTCTTTTTATTTCTCTCTAGTTTTATATAATTGTTACAGCATCTGCAACACTTACCAGATGCTTTATAAATCTATAAAAATTAAAATAAATATCCAAAATCATAGGATAAGAAAATACTGCATTTGGCCTGTTTGAAAAATATTTAAATTGGCTGGTTCTAAAAGAACTTAATTCATATAAAACAAGTAGGACAGGGGTTTTAGCAATTTTGTAAAAAGAGAGGGATTTCCCCTCTCAAAAAAAAATTTTAATTATTTCCCCACATGTCTCTGGCATGCTCATCAGCATGATAAGAACTACGAACAAGGGGAGCCGATTCAACTGCCTTGAACCCCATCTTCATCCCTTCTTCTTTGAACATTGCAAATTCTTCAGGGGTTACATAACGATCAACCGGAAGATGTTTTTTGGTAGGTTGGAGATACTGACCAATGGTCATTATATCGCAGCCACTATCAAATAAGTCTTTCATTAATTTTAGTACTTCTTTATTCGTTTCGCCAATTCCTACCATAATACCGGATTTTGTTCGCACTCCCTTGTCTTTAAACCATCTCATAACATCCAGGCTTCGCTGGTAACCGGCTTGCGGCCTCACCGCATGGTAAAGTCGTTCAACAGTTTCCATATTGTGGTTTAGTATGTGAGGTGGATTTTTCATGATTGTTTCAAAAGCTTCTTCTTCCCCCTTGAAATCAGGTATCAGAATTTCCACAGTACAATGAGGTGTTTTCTCATTGATAAGTCTTACACATTCAGAAAAAATAGATGACCCGCCATCTTTTAATTCGTCTCTGTTTACAGAGGTTATTACAACATGCCTAAGACCTAATTGTTCAACCGATTCTGCAACCCTTCTTGGTTCGTCCAGATCCAATTCATTTGGCATCCCAACCTTAACGTTACAAAAGCCGCATGAACGGGTGCATGTATCTCCCAGAATCATAAATGTTGCTGTTTTATGACTCCAGCACTCCGAAAGATTAGGGCATTTCGCCTCTTCACAAACTGTATTGAGTTTTGCACTCCGCATCAGTTTATGGACTTCTTTGTAATTTTCACCCGTAGGAAGTTTAATTTTAAGCCAGTCAGGTCTTTTACCTAAATCTTTCTGCTCCGCCTCAACTTCTCGTTTATAATCTTTTTGATGTTTATTTAGATATTCTTTATTCACAATAATACCGTGTAATATAGTTCGTAAAATGAGTCATTAAAAATAGCAATATTTTTTATAAACCGTTAAAACGGTTACCGAAAATTGTTTTATAACAAATAGCCCCGGGATTAATCCCAGGGCTATAATTAATTTCAAAATCATCCTAACCGTTTTAACGGTTTAGAAGAACTATACTTTACTCGTATCAAAATTTTCAAGATAGTCTTTTACATACTTCAGAAACTTACCGCCCAGTAAGCCATCAACCAATCTGTGGTCGTGGCTGAGAGACAAGTACATCATTGGCTTAATGGCGATTGAGTCCACATCATCTATAGTAACCACAACAGGCTTTTTAACAACTGCCCCGACACCAAGAATGCCAACTTCAGGCTGGTTAATAATAGGAGTACCAAACAATGATCCGAAAACTCCGTAATTGGTAATGCTGAACGTACCACCCGATATCTCATCCGGTAAGAGCTTTTTATTGCGCGCTCTGAATCCAAGATCTGCAATAGCACGCGATAATCCTTTTGTATTTATCTCATCGGCGTTTTTAATGTTAGGTACAATTAGTCCGTTAGGCTCTATTGCAACAGCAATGCCTAAATTCACAAATTTTTTCAGTAGTATATTCTCGCCTTCCAGAGAGGCATTCATCATCGGATATTCCCTTAATGCCTTAACAGTTGCCCTGGCGATGAAAGAAAGAAATGTGAGTTTCACACCGTCTTCTTCCATAAACTTTTTCTTTTTTTCTTTTAGGAATTTGTCAATTATTGTCATTTCAACTTCTGTAATGGCAGTAACATGAACTGAAGTATCCCGGCTATTAAGCATATGCTGCATAATACGCTTACGGATATTATCCATGGGGATTATTTCAACGCCATCCTTTTGAGCAGTTCCCTTTTCAACTTCTACCTTTGTGGCTTTCTGTTCGAATACTTTTCCTGATTTGCGATCTTTAAGGTAAGCCAGAATATCTCTTTTCGATACTCGTCCACCTACTCCCGTACCAGAAAGTGATTCAAGTTCATCAAAACTAATTCCTTCTTTACGTGCAATATTGAGTACCAGAGGAGAATAAAACCTGTTACTCTCACCAATCGGGTGAGATTGTTTTTCCGTCTCACTTTTTACTCCCGCTTTGTCCGCAGGCAAGATTGAATTTTCACCTAATACAGTTTCTTTTGCTGTTGTTTCTAATATTTCTTCTTCTGACTTCTGACTTCTTATTTCAGACTCCTTGCCCTTTACTAACCCCCCTTCACTGCTAATCCTTCCCACCACAGTTTCAACATCCACAGTCTCATTTTCTTTTACAAAGATTTCCACAAGAGTTCCGGCGGATATTGCAGGCACTTCGGTATCAACCTTATCTGTAGCAATTTCAAAAAGGATTTCATCCCGTTCAACTTTATCGCCAACAGATTTATGCCACTTAATGATAGTTCCTTCCATCACAGATTCACCCATTTTCGGCATTACAACATCAATCAGATTTCCGCCGACCTTAGTTGTTGTCTGTAAATCTTCCGCAGGATCTTTCACAACTTCCTTTTTAGGCGCTGGTTCTGCTGATTCACTATCTGTTTCTATTATAGCAACTACCGTATCAATATCAACAGTTTCGTTTTCAAAAACTTTAATTTCGGCTAATATACCATCAACGGAAGATGGTATTTCAGTATCTACTTTGTCCGTGGCAATTTCAAAAATAATCTCGTCCTTGCTGACTTTATCGCCTTTCTTTTTATGCCACTTTATCAGAGTACCTTCGTGAATACTCTCCCCCATTTTCGGCATAATGACTTCCACTCTCATTCAATTACTCCATAATAATTTTAGTATGCAAGAAGCTCTTTGAGCTCAGTATAAATTCTATCACGTGTTGGTAATACAGCTTTTTCAAGCAACGGATGAAATGGTATTGGTACATCTGCGGCACCAATTCTTTTTACCGGTCCATCCAGATATTCAAAAGCCTGATCTGAAATTTGAGCAACAATTTCCGCTCCAAATCCTGCTGTTAATGTATCCTCATGAGCAACGACAACTTTTCCCGTTTTTTTAACTGAGGCAATTATTGTCTCAATATCCAGAGGAGCAATTGTTCTGATATCAATCAATTCAATTGAATGACCTTCTTCCTCTAATCGCTTAATGGCAAAGTTACTTTCATGCACTAAAGCTCCCCAAGCCACAACTGTAAGGTCATTCCCCTCCTTAACAACATTTGCCTTACCAAAAGGCAGAAGGTAATTTTCATCAGGTTCTGGTGCGGTTGAGTAGCTTTGCCTATAAAGCCCCTTATGTTCAAGGAAAAGTACAGGATCGCTTAATCTGCAGGCAGTCTTTAATAGCCCTTTTGCATCAGCCGCATTTGAAGGATAAGCGATTAACAATCCCGGCATGTGAGCGAAAAAACCCTCTATGTTCTGACTATGATAATGCCCGCCATGAATATATCCGCCTATTGCAACGCGAATTACCATTGGAGCTTCATTCAGGTTGTTAGATCTGTACCTCATCATTACCAACTCGTCACGGATTTGCATGAAAGCAGGCCAGATGTAATCACCGAACTGAATTTCGACAACAGGTTTAACACCTGTTAATGCCATTCCAATTCCCACACCTGCAATGCTTGCTTCAGCAAGAGGCGAGTTAAAAACTCTTTCATTTCCGAACATTGTAGATAAACCTTTGGTAGCAGTAAAAACGCCTCCCTTACCATCGGCTACATCTTCACCAAATACATACATTTTGTCGTTGCGTTCCATTTCTTCACGCAGGGCATGGTTAATTGCATCAACCATTACAATTGGTTTGCCGTCAGGTTTACTTTTTTCGTAAGGTAATTTCTCACGTTTGCCGCTTTCATCTAAAACATATTTCAGTACAGTCTTAGGATCCGGCTCGGCCTGTCCAAGTGCCCAATCCGCAGCTTCATCTATATGATTATTTATTTCCTTCTTAAGTTCTTCGTAAGATAAATCGGTGAGAATTCCTTTGTCCAGTAATTTCTTCGAAAACAATTCAATTGGATCTTTTCGTAAGTCTTCTTCCAGAGACTCCTGACTTCTATATTTTTTTTGATCATCTGAAGATGAATGCGAAAACAATCTGACAGTGTGAGCTTCAATAAGCGCGGGACCCAAGTCACGTCTGGCGTGATTAAATGATGTTTTTGCTGCTGCATGAGATGCCAAAAAATCAGTCCCGTCAATACTCATTCTCAGTAAATTCTCATGCCCTTTCATCATTTCCATAACAGAGGCATTCTTCCCTGAAGTCTGCCCGGTTACCGGAACAGAAATAGCCCATTTGTTATTCTGTATTACAAAAACAACCGGAATTTTATCCCGACTTGCCCAATTAACAGCTTCGTAAAACTCGCCTTCGCTGGTTGTCCCATCGCCCGAGCTGACATAAGTTACGGATTTCAATCCTTCTTTCTTATTAGCCAGAGCAGTACCTACAGCTTGCAAAAACTGAGTTCCGGTTGGGCTGGATTGCACTGGTACATTAAATTCCTTCGATCCCCAATGACAGGGCATTTGACGTCCACCCGTAAGAGGATCATCAGCCTTACCTAACATGTGGAGAAAAATTTCGTCCAATTTCATCCCAAGAGCCAGCATATATGCCATATCACGGTAATATGGGTACCCCCAATCAACTTTCTTCTCCATAGCCAACCCGAATGCCACCTGAGTAGCTTCGTGTCCTGCACCGGCAATATGGAAGTAAGCCTTACCCTGTTTGAGCAACCTCATAACCTTATTATCCACCTGACGCGCGGTGTACATTATCCGCAAACCGTTCATCAATTCATCTTTTGTCAGTCCGCCAAAGGTTCCGATTTTGCCGGTTGGTGCTTTATCAGTCAAAATGTCTTTTTTACTAGTAATATCAGCCTCTTTTGAAGTTTTTGACATATTTAGTCCTATTTGGTTTCTAATTCTTGCACAATAATGGGATGATCTGACTTCTTTTCAGATTCATCATATTCAAAGACCGAAATGAAATTTTTAAGCAGCTTCTCTTTTACTTCATTTATCGCTACTTTTTCTCCGAGTTCTCTTTTCAGGGATGTTACTTCTTTATCTGATATTCCGCATGGGATAATGCCGTTGAATAAAGATAAGTCTGTATTGATATTAAATGCAAATCCGTGCATTGTTACCCAGCGACTGACCTTAATCCCAATAGCAGCAATCTTTCGATCTCCAAACCAGGCACCGGTAAACCCCTCTCTTCTCCCGCACTTCAATCCATATTCCCAACAGGTTCTGATAATAACTTCCTCAAGATTACGGAGATAGAGATGAGTATCTTTCTTCCAATTACCCAGATGAATAATTGGATAACCAACAATTTGTCCCGGTCCATGATAAGTAATATCACCACCACGATCTATATCAAATACGGAAATATCATTATTCTTTAGATATTCCTCTGAACTAATAAGATTATTTCTATCTGCTGTTTTTCCAAGAGTGTAAGTGTGCGGGTGCTCTAATAGGAATAGGATATCATTGACCCTGTTATCTACTCTTTTTTGAAGAGTTTCTTTTTGAAGATCCCAGGCTTTATCGTATCCGATAAAGCCCAGATCAAAATAGTCCAATTTTCTATATGTGGATTGATTCTCCATATGCATTTGCAGCCGCTTCCATGACAGCCTCTGATAAAGTTGGATGTGCATGTATTGTTTTAATAATTGATTCGTGGGTAGCTTCCATCGAAATTGCAAGACCTGCTTCAGCAATCAACTCCGTGGCTTCAGAACCAATAATATGAGCGCCAAGTAATTCTCCGTATTTTGCGTCAAAAATAAGCTTTACAAAGCCTTCCCTATCCCCTGAAGCAAAAGCCTTACCGCTGGCAGAGAATGGAAATTTACCTATCTTTATTTCATAACCTTCTTCTTTGGCTTTTTGTTCCGTAAGCCCTATACTTGCCACTTGTGGCTGACAGTAGGTACAACCGGGTATTTTGCCATAATCTACGCTGGCTACTTCCATACCCTTAATTCTTTCAATACAGGTAATTGCCTCTGCAGATGCAACATGAGCCAGCCATGGAGCGCCAATTACGTCACCAATGGCGTAGATAGAATCAATGTTAGTCTGATAAGTTTCGTAGTTTACTTTTATATGCCCGCGCTCAACTTCAACGCCAACATCTTCTAAACCAAGACCACTAATATTACCAGAGACACCAATTGCACTTAAAACTTTGGAAGCACGCAATTCTTTCTTTTCGCCATCCTTTTCAATTGTAACAACTACCTCGCCATCAACTACTACAGCTTTGTCTACTCTTGTAGAAGTATAAATTTCCATACCCGACTTTTTAAAATTTGTTTCGAGTGTTTTTGATACTTCTTCATCTTCAATTGGGAGGATATTATCCAGCATTTCAATAATTGTAACCTTCGTTCCAAATGTATGATAGAAGTAGGCAAATTCAACACCAATAGCGCCAGCCCCAATAACTATAAGGCTTTCAGGCTGTTCGGGTAAGCTCATTGCCTCTTTACTTGTAATAATAAACTCGCGATCTACAGGAATTGGCGGTACTATTTTGGGTGAAGCTCCGGTTGCCAGAATTATTTTATCAGCTTCAATAATTTCCGTTTGCTTACCTTCAGTATCAAAAATACCAATCTCATTTTTTGATAAAAGCTTACCAAATCCTTTAACACGTACAACTTCATTCTTGCGAATGAGATAATCAACGCTTTTGGAAATACGGTCTGCAATTTTTCTGCTCCGCTTAATTATCGCGCTGAAATCGTAACTCAGCCCTTCAACAGTAATTCCAAAATCTTTAGCATGATTCTTCATTACATCATAAAGCTCTGCATTTTTAATCAAAGACTTTGTGGGAATACAGCCCCAATTCAGACATATTCCGCCAAGGTTATCTTTATCTATTACAACTGTTTTAAAACCTAATTGTGCAGCTCTTATAGCCGCAACGTAACCTCCCGGTCCGCCACCGAGTATTGCTACATCATATTTGTTCGCCATAACTATTCGTCCTCACTTACTACGATTTGTTCCATTTATATAACGCCAATACAATCAATGAAAACTCGGCAGATATTACCAGAATTCTTATCGGTTTGGCTTGAATATTCTCAAAAGACTAAATAAAACAGTAATGGAGTTTTCCCATAACAAATATAGTGTATGAGAGATAAATATGAAGGGATTCAGAAAAAATAATATAATGGAAATTAAGTGGGAAAGATTACATATCCAGATACCTGAGGCATTCGCTATTAATAAATCAGCTTTGCCCCGGCTCTAAACTTGTTATCAATTAAAACAAAATAATATCGAGATCACTCAAGTTAAATGATAATTTAGAACAAAAATGATCTGTTTACTTTATTGATTATCTTTTATCATTTTTTTAACAAGGTCTTTCACGAATTCTTGTATATCAGGGTGAACACCAGAAACAGGATTTCCTCTTTGTCCACTCCCATTTTGAAAAAAGAGATGCGCAGTAATTACTCTCTCTTTTATGACAACAAACGAAAAATATTTTTCACCGCCATGTTCAAATGTTAACTGGAAACGCATTCCATTTGTATTGCCCGTTACTTCAAATCCGTTACCTGGAGTATCGCCTTTGTCCAAAGATTGAATATACTTCCACTCAGCAACAGATAGATCAGGTTTTTGTTCCTGGGCAAAAGATGTAAGGCTGGAAAGGGATAAAATGGCTAAGATGATAAAGATTGCATGTCTCATATTCCGGTTAACTCCTTGTTGTCAATTAATAAAAATTGCCCCTGTCTCTGCTGTACAGGATAATAATTTATCAGCAACCCGTTTGAACTAAAAATGTTAAATTAATTATCACAATTCACCTTTATTATCGATAATTTATAAAAAAAATTTAGACTTCCCGAGTAAAAAGATACCAGTTATTTATTTTCTTCTGAAATGTTTTTCTGAGCTTTATTCAAATCCATTGTAGAGATACAACAGTTATATTGATGGGAAATATACTTTTACGCTAATTAAGCCAGCACTATAAGAGCTACTCCGGCAACCATTACCAAAGAGCCAATCAGTCTGGCCTTAATATTTGGCTCTTTTAGAAAAAAATGACCAAGTACTACTGCTATAGGACCTGACATCCGTTTGAGAGCGACAACGTAAGCAACGTATGTCATGGAAAGCGCTGTCATATGAAAAATAAAGGCACAACAGGTAAATGCGCTGATGGCAAGCAGATTCGATTTAACCGGTTTTATTTTTTGCCACTTCAGTTTTCTTATCAACAACAAATAGATTGTAAGGGAAGTAAATATGAAGATATTCATAAAAATAACATGTTGTGGAATTGAAGATTCTGTGATGGCAATTTTGTCAAAATTGGCGGAGATTCCCCATATCGCAGCGACAAATAACATATGTCGGGTACCACGATTCCTGATAAGCGCTTTGAAGGGACCTAAAAAATCTCGCTTCTTAAAATTAATGTTGATAAGGTAAGAACCGACTACAATCAACAATACCCCTACAAAACCAAGAAATGGTGGAAACTCACCCACAATAATTGGACTTGTAATCAAAAGTACAAGCGGAGTAAAACTCATCATAGGCAATACCTCAGAAATATCCCCCTCAGATATTGCCTTAATATACCAGACAGCAGCCAGAGTATTAATAGAACTGGAAATAAAGGAGGCAATTAGCGCAGTGGGGTTCAGATCAAGTTCTATAAAGAAGAGTCCGGGAGTAAATAGTAATACAGGAAGAAAATAATTCCCCCAGGAAATTATTATGGGCTCAGTTTTAGCAGAAGTCTTTTTAACAACAACGCTTCTAAAACCTTCCGATACCGGGTTTAAAGACGCAAATAATAGCCACATGCACAAAGAGTATGATTATGATTAAGAGTTAATTTTTAATTCACAAAATAGGATTTTATCCGGATACAAATATAAACCATACAAGCAACCAATAACTTCGTCCTTCAGGGCGAAGTTATACCACACCAACAAAGCAGAGTGGCTTTAGCCCAACACACAACTAATCGAGTATATGCGCCAAGAACCATCACGAGTCTATACTATCCAATAACATAAACGCTCTTTCTTTCAGCTCTTTTTTATTCGAGACATCTTTTCCCTCAAAGACACAAAGTTTCTCAAGCGGACAAGAACCGCACCCCGGATTCTTAGGTGTACAAATTTCCCGACCCAGACGTATCAGGTTCGTGTGGAATGAGTGCGCAATTTTTTCGGGGAACCCATCATTTAGCGCCCAGAACGTTTTATCAGGAGCAGAGCCATTCACAATTCCAAGCCGGTTAACCGTGCGATGAACATGTGTATCAACGGGACAAATATTTTCACCAAGGGCAAATAGCAAAACACAACTGGCTGTTTTAACTCCCACACCCTTAAATGAAGTCATTTCTCTAATGGCGTCATCATGGCTAACTTTCTTAATAAAATCCAGCGAATAAACTCCCTGCTTCACTTTTAGCTCAGTAAGAAAGTTTTTAATAGCTGCCGATTTCTGCAAACCCAGCCCTGCAATTCTTATTTCCTTTTCAATTGATGCCCTTTTCGCGGCAGCCATTTCCTCCCATGAAGGGTATTTTTCTTTTAGGTTTTTATATGCCTGGTAAGAATTTCTATCATTTGTATTCTGAGAGAGTATTGTTGCAACAAGCATTTCAACGGGGTCTGGCAAATTCTTGTTTCTCGGTGGCTGCCCAAATCGATTTAGCAACAATTCGTTCACCTTGACGATTTTTTTCTGCTGTATTTTATTCATAAATTCTTTATGTAATTTTTTGATGGTTCAAGATAAACAAAAAAGTAAAATTCACTTCTTTATCTTCCCATAAAATTAACATGTAAAAATTTGAAAAAGCAAAATTGTTTTTTATTATAGGTTTTGTATTTCCATTCTTTAACCGGAGGATTAATGTCTACCTTGATGGTGAGTGTATCTGGAATCAGAGGAATTGTTGGTAATGGTCTTGATCCCAATGTTATTGTAAAATACGCTTCTGCTTATGCTGATTTTTGCGGCAAGGGTAAAATTATTGTTGGCAGTGATGGTAGAATTACCGGAGACATGGTAAAGAATGTTCTTGTTGGCACCCTGCTGGCTAAGGGAAACGATGTGGTCGATATTGGTATCTGCCCGACACCAACAGTACTCTACAATGTTACAAAATTAGGCGCCGTTGGCGGAATAGCAATTTCCGCGAGTCATAATCCCAATGAATGGAACGCATTGAAACTACTCAATGGTAAAGGTGAATTCTTAACCCTGGAAGAAAACGCTAAGATGATGGCAATGCTGGATTCTACTATGAACAGCTATAGAAAATGGGATCAATTAGGCTTCCTGAAAGAGTATGGTGAGGGATTGCAAAACCACATGGAGGAAGTATTAAAACTAAAGCTCATTGATCAGGAGGCTCTGAGAAAAAGAAATTTCAAAGTTTTACTTGACTGTGTAAATGGAGCCGGAGCTTACATTATGCCTCAACTTCTTGCTGAATTAGGTTGTGAAGTAGTTGAGATGCACTGCGATAAAACCGGTATCTTCCCAAGGCTGCCTGAACCAATTCCCGAAAACCTTGTGGATACAATGCAGGCTGTGATGGATAACAATGTTGATATTGGAATTGTTGTTGACCCCGACGTTGATCGGCTGGTTCTACTTACGAATGAAGGGAATACCTTTGTTGAGGAAAACACAATAGTTCAAGCAACTAAATTCATCATATCAAAACAGCCCGGGAATGTTGTAGTAAATCTTTCCACAACACGAGGCGTTGAAGATATAGCGAATATGTATAGTTCAAAACTGTATAGAACTCCGGTTGGCGAAGCAAATGTTGTAGCCGGTATGAAAAAGTACAATGCTGTAATAGGTGGGGAAGGAAGCGGGGGCGTAATATATCCTGAACTTCAATATGGTCGTGATGCACTGGTTGGTACTGCCATAACTTTGCAACATCTGCTTGAATTCGGCGGAACATCTGCTGAATTAAAAAATAGTCTGCCAAAATATGAAATAGTAAAAAAGAAAATAAATGTCGGCGAAAGTAATCCTGATGAAGTAATTAGCATTTTAACTGACAAGTACTCTTATGCAAAATTCAATAATGATGACGGTTTGCGTGTGGACTTTGATGATCACTGGTTTCACTTAAGAAAATCTAATACAGAACCGATTATCAGATGCATTGTTGAAGCACGCGATAATAAACTTGCCGAGAAATATTCTTTGGCGTACATGAAGGAAATAAAATCAGCACTCAAATAAGAATTACGTAGAATCCCATTTATCTTCCTCTATCCTGGGGAAGATAATTTTAGATTTTGTTCCCTTCCCTTTGCGGCTTTCAACTTCTATTCGGGCATCATTCAACTCACAGTAATTTTTAACCAGCAAAAGCCCCAGCCCGCTTCTTCCATGATTTCTAACATTCAGTATTTTTGAATTGATCCTCTCAAGACTTTTTAACTTTTGGATCAGGTCTTCAATTCTGGAGTCGAGTTGATCTTTTAGTTTATTTATAAAACCCATAAAATCCCATCATTATTTTAATCATGGAAAACGCAGTTACCCTTAACAACAATGATTTTGTTCTATTAGGTCAGTAAATTTTTTAAAAATTTTACTTCAGATAAAATAGAAAGCGGATCAAATTATGCTAGTTTTTGACGTTTTTTGAAATATTCCAAAAGCGCCTTATCCAGGAATTCATTCGTCAGAAGTAAATTATACTCAACTCCAATAGATCTGCATTCAGTTTGAATCTGGTTAATAAATTGTCTAACCGCTTCCTGATACCCTTTTTGGATTTGTTGTGGCTGAGTAGTTATTTCTTCTCCTGTCTCCTTATCAACAAAGATTGTGTCGGAACTAAAAGAAAAGTCAACTTCGACAGGGTCGAGTAACTGAAAAACAATGACTTCGTTCTTCTTAAAATGAATGTGTTTGATTGCGGATAATACTGAGTCAACTGAATCCATCAAATCAGAAATAATAATAACCAATCCCCTCTTCTTTAACTTTTCAGCAACAAGATTAAGACAGTAGGCAGTTTCAGTTTCTCCGGATGAAGAAATTTCAGTCAGTTTCTTGAGAATAACATTTTTGTGAGTTTTAATAGCCCTTGGAGCTATAAATTCATTTATTTTATCGGAGAATAAAACCAACCCGGTAGCGTCTTTTTGGTTCAGCATCAGATGAGTAAGACTTGCAGCCAGCATCTTTCCGTAATGAAGTTTTGATACATTAGCCCCGGATTGAAATTCCATGGATTTACTAACATCCAAAAGAATGTGAGAAATAAGATTGGTTTCTTCCTCAAAGCGTTTTATAAAATACTTGTCCGATCTGGCAAATATTTTCCAATCAATATTCTGAATACTATCACCGCTTTGATAGGGACGAAACTCACTGAATTCAGCACTGAAGCCATGGTAAGGGCTTTTGTGAAGCCCTACCATGAATCCTTCTACAACTTTTTTAGAGATCAATTCCAGAGAGTTTAATTTCGATAAGTAAACAGGGTCCAGTAGTTTTTTATATTCGACTGAATTCTCTGACACTATTTCTGATTTATTTTTTCTTGCAGTATTTCTTCGGGAGACTTACCAAGATTATCCAGCTCTGCTCTTGCAGATACAGCCAACTCATGATCCGGGTATCTTTCAATGAATTTAACATATGCATCTTTGGCAGCATCAAGGTTTTTTAATTCATTAGCTTGCAAAAATGCTATCATGAATAAGGCATTAACCGCCTGCATACTGTCAGGATAGGATTCATAAACATCAGTATAAAATTTTACTGCTTCATTCAAACTTTCTGATTTGGAAATGTTTGGCACAACAAATCCCTGATACATTTTTCCCATCTCAAATTTAACGGCTGCTAAATAATTACTTTCAGGGAAATCGTTGCTCAGAGTTTTAAAATCTGCCAAAGCTGCCTGGTAATCACCTTCAGTAATTTTTTGCTTAGCTGATTCATAAAGTGATTTATCTGTTGTGTTTGAACATGCCGCTACAAAAATCAAAAGGAAAATTGTAACCAAAACTCTGTTGATTTGCATCATTAGTATTCCGCTATTTGTGAAAGTTATTCAAATAATTTACTGCCTAATATAACTACTCTGGGGATATTAGGAAATAGAATTATTGCTCATTAAAAACGTTTAATTATTAAGATAATTTAAGTTCAATTTGATGTGGTAATTGCAGGAATTTTTGAAAAGTGCTTTGAAAATTGATTGCAAAGTGTTGCTCTCTGAAACTGATTATATTTTAAGGGAGTAAAATCCGTAATCAGCAAGTTAGCGCCCAAATTGAAACCTCGCTCATTTTTTTGAGTCCCGGCGATGTAACCTACGGGCAAAGCTGCAATCATAGTATTTTGAAGAAGTATTCTTGCCAGCGCAATAGTTTTAAGAGTAATAAACCTACTGTCTCTCAAATCATTTTTTAGTCCTTTAAAAAGTTCGGTTACAAAAGGAATAAAAATAATTGACTCAGCTTTGGCTTCTTTTAAATAAAAAAGTATTTTAGCAATTTCTTCAGGCGTCTGATTCGGAATTCCAATTAATGTTGTAAGTCCAAGTTGATAGTCAGCCTTTCTAAGGTGTTCAGCTTGATCCTTTATAACAGAAAACTGCTCAGAATATTCTTTAATCCCTGAAATATTTTTAGGAATTTCAGTATTCTTTATCAGGTATCCTTCAGCTCCTGAAAGACTCCATACCTTATAATCAGTGTTTCTTCTTTCGCCCAAACTTAGCCATATCTCAGCATTACTTTTTTTCTTAATGGAAAAAATAATGTAAGATATCAAATCTGCATCATAATAATCATCCGAACCTGACTGAAGAATTATTTTTTTAATTCCATTATTTGTAATTTGATTAGCAGCTGAAATAATCTCGTCAGGATCCATCCTATATTTCTCTGACGTCAAATTTTCTATGGTAACATTACAAAATGAACAATTTTCGCTGCAATGATTTGAAAATTCTATAACCCCGGCTGCCTGAATTTCGTCTGTAGAAAATTGCCTTCTTATGGCATTTGCTCTATTGAACAACTGAGTCATATGATTAGAATCATCATCCATCAGAATTGAAACAACCTCATCAATTTCCAAGTTATCGCTATTTATAATTTTGTTAAAGTTCATTATATGTATGTTGAATACCTCATGATTTCCAAATTTCTGATAAATAGATTGTTAAATTGAGTGCAATATGCATACCAACGCTAATATTAGTTTTTAGGGGAAAAAGGCTCATTTATTGAGTATAAATTTCTTAAAAAAGAGAATTTAGATTAGGTTTTGTAAAAAAGGTTTAAGAAATGAATGGTTTTCACGAAAACACACTTATTCAACGGCATTTTCTACTAATTCTATCAAGCATCTTGAAGAATTAAGTTTACAATCTATTCCCCATGGAATTGTAAGGCTATCAGCAACATGTCCGTGATTAAAATTGTAAATAACTGGGATTTTTAAGGAACCAAGATGATCTGCGATAACTTCATTAAGTGTTAGAGAGTTCTTTGAACCTTCTGATTCATAGCAATTAACAAATCTGCCTAAAACTATGCCTTTTAGCTTATTAAATGCCCCTGTCAGCTTTAGGTGTGCGAGCATCCTGTCAATTCTATAAGGAGCTTCTCTAATTTCCTCAATTAATAGTATTGCATCGTTGAAAAGTGGCAGATAGTCAGTACCTGCCAGTGAAGTCAGAATTGATAAGTTTCCACCAAGAAGTTTACCTTCTCCTCGTCCTTTGTTAAGCATATAATATTTTTCATTCTCCGGATTTACAATTTTACCAATTTTCTTAGAATTGGTAATCATTTTCCAAAAATTTTCTTCAGTGTAAGGATTAATCTCCCCTCCAAAATCAACTGCCAGCATCGGTCCGGCAAAAGTAACCAGTCTGCTCTTTTGATATATAGCCATTTGCAGGGCGGTAATGTCGCTGAATCCAACAAAGATTTTAGGGTTGTTACGTATCAATTTATAGTCAATTTTATCTAATAATCTGTGTGAACCGTAACCACCTCTAACACAAATTATTGCTTTCACATCCTTATTCCGGAACATCGAGTGTATATCTTCCAGCCTTTCATGATCCTCACCGGCAAGATACCCTTTCTTCGAATATACATGTTTACCAATCTCTACTCTGTACCCAAGGCTTTCCAGGTATCTAACACCATTTTCAATCCTTGTACTATCCTCTGGCGGTGATGAAGGTGCAATAATGCCAATCACATCGTTTTTCTCTAGTCTTTTGGGTTTAATTATTCTCATTTAATCAAAACCTCTTTATATATTTTTTAGAAGTTAATAAATATCATTATCAATGTAAAATAGATCCTAACCACCTATGGAATAAAATATAGGTCCAGTGTTTTAACGTTTTGTTAAATTAATTACACCTACAGATACTAACTCTGAAAAATATTTAAAACAGATTTAAAATTAGATTTTGATGCATAATGGGAATGGGAAAACAGAAAAGTCTAAAATCATTAATTATTGCAATTATTTAATTACAACAAGTAACACATACTAAGACAGGCCTCGGAATAAATCAATATGTTTAATTGACATGGAAAATTAGATTACAAGTTCAGGTCTACCCCACTCAGTCAGCTTTCCGGCAATAAAATCAATTACCTGCTCGTGTTCCTCCTGCCCCTTAGATTCCACATTGATAGGAGCGCCAAAAGCAAAGTGAGTAGGCTTTGAGGGATCAATTTTGCCAAAATCTTTTAGTCTTTTCCCGTTGCTCCACGCATCGGTTAGGACTGCAAAGGGAATTACCGGCACATTATTTTTTTTTGCAAGTTTTACACCAAGAGAGTTAAACTCGCTGGCAATAAATTGAACACTTCTTGTTTTTTGAGGAAATATTAGGATCGATTTACCCTTGCCCAGTCTTTCAGCACCCTCTTCCATCATAATTTTTAGATCTTCCCGAGGATTGGTTCTGCCGACCACAATAGGTTCACGCGCCATTACAACATCACTAAATATTGGGTAAGTTGCTAATTCCTTTTTAACTACATAGCAAAATGGTTTCACAGGTTGAATCATAGTAACAGGCAGCATTGTCTCCATGGAACTCATGTGATTACCAATTATCACCGCCGGTCCTTCAAGATTCCGTAGGTGTTGCATTCCTTCTATGTTAACAACAACTCCGGAGGTTTCAATAGCTTCAAAAATATCCAGTGCCGAATTGGCCCACGCATATTCATTGTATTCTCCCTTACGTGCTGTTTTGGAACCGCCATATATAATCTTTGTAAGCCTGGGGTAAAATGAAAGTGTTGGTCCAAATAAATTAAGAGTCCGAACACTTTTATCAGTTTTATAAGTATCATTTTCTGCCAATATTCTACGGTAGCTGTTTTGCATCTTACCTTCCTAAAATGAGGCTGTAAGTTAACAATTGATATATTTTTTAACAACGAAAGAATATAAATAATGTTGAGTGAAATTTTGAAGGATTTATTACTCAAGAAGATTCATTATACAAATAGGTTATAACCAAAACATCATATTTTGATCTAATTCAGGATTTCACACAACTTAACCAGATACAAGCCGATCGGTTGAAAATAAAAACCATTTTTGAAAATACTAATAGTTTCGTGACACCAAAGTGGATTCTCCCATTGGGACTGCTTCGGAGGAACCACTATTACTGCTGGAGCTCAACCAAAGAATAAACAATAATAATTGTCGATTTAAAACAAAAAAAACTTATCAGAAATTGATAAGGCTTTGTGACCCAAGGGGATTCTCCCATAGGGACTCCCTCGGAGGAACACATATTCCCGCCTGAGTTCAACCTGCAATTCACCAACAAAAATCACCAATTCAAAACAGAAAAACCTTACCAGAAACTGATAAGGTTTTGTGACCCCAAGGGGATTCGAACCCCTATTACCGCCGTGAAAGGGCGAGGTCCTAACCGTTAGACGATGGGGCCGGTTAGGAAAGTAAAAAAGTATTTCAACATTATATTAGAACAAAAGAAAGCCTCAACTAAAATAAGTTAAGGCTTTTTGTGACCCCAAGGGGATTCGAACCCCTATTACCGCCGTGAAAGGGCGAGGTCCTAACCGTTAGACGATGGGGCCAGTCAGGACAAAAAAAATGTTTGGGTGAGTGATGGGATTTGAACCCACGACCTTCTGGGCCACAACCAGACGCTCTAACCAACTGAGCTACACCCACCATTTGGTACGCCAGAGAGGATTCGAACCTCTGACCTACGGTTTAGAAGACCGTTGCTCTATCCTGCTGAGCTACTGGCGCTCATTCATCAAACTCACAAGAACAAGATTGGTTTTGTCGGGGCGGCAGGATTCGAACCTGCGACCTCCTGCTCCCAAAGCAGGCGCGCTGACCGGACTACGCTACGCCCCGAATAACTAAACTTTCACTATAATAAAGAACTTCCAACAGAGACTTACAAAACTATTGTATTAGATCTAAAATGTCAAATTATTTCCAACATTTTTTACATCATTCGTACATTATTTATATCTTTGTGTTCAATCTCTTTTCAGGTATGGTATGCATTTCCCATTTTTCGTATCTAAAAAATATATAGCACACAAGGGAGACAAAAAATTCATCTCACTTATATCTATGATTACGATTATTGGAATTTCATTAGGTGTGGCGATTCTTATTATTACTCTTTCAATCCTTGATGGATTCGAAAAAACTATCACTGAGAAAGTTATCAACTTCAACTCTCACATAAAAATAACCTCGTTTGGTAATAGAAATCTTGACGAAAGTGATGAGAATGTTTTTAAAATTAAAAATCTGCTTGGTGAAAACTTCAAAGATATTTCCCCTTTCCTTTCAAAACTTGCCATAATAAAATCAAAAACAAGTTCCGAGGGGATAACGCTTCTTGGTATTAAAACAGATTCCTGCAATATTGATTTTGATCAGATTCTGATTAAAGGAAATATTCAAGAGTTTGAAAATAAATTATCACCTAAAATAATTTTAGGAGCCAAGTTGGCGGAAAAATTATTTATTAAACTTGGTGATTCAGTAACCATATTCAGTTTAAGCAATGATAAAATTCCTTCGCAAGAAAATCCTCCTGGTATATTGCAATTTATAGTCTCGGGAATCTATCAGAGTGGCATGAAAGAATATGATGATGTTTATGCCTATGTTGATATTAACGTACTAAGAAAAGAATTAAACCTCGGAGAAGTAATTTCAGGTTATAACATCCAGATAAAGGACGTTTCTGCTGCTGATAGCCTCTCAATGTACCTGCAGGAAGAATTAAGTTATCCTCATTACGTGAGATCAATATTTAGCCTTCATCGAAATATATTTACCTGGCTTGATTTACAAAAAAAACCAATTCCCATTATCCTGGGCTTAATAATAATTGTTGCTATATTTAATATAGTTGGGACCATACTTATAAATGTTTTGGAGAAGACCAAAGAGATTGGGATTCTTAAATCCCTTGGTTCAACAAAGAGACAAATAATAAGCATCTTCACCCTTCAGGGGGCATTCCTGGGCTTTGTAGGTATTGTTATAGGGAATGTTCTGGCAATTTTATTAAGCAGTCTTCAGATGAGATATGAAATAATTTCGATACCGGAATCGGTCTATTATCTTTCCAAAGTACCAATTGACATAAGTCTTTTTAATTACATGTTAATTTCCGGACTGGCATTTGTTCTCTGCCTGGCAGCCTCATTTATTCCCAGTTTTATTGCAGCACAAGTTAAACCAGTTTCCGCCATGAAATTTGATTGATATGTTTGAATTTTTTATAGCCAAAAGATATTTGAGATCGAAGCATAAGCTTAATTTTATTACGATCATTTCCCTGTTATCAACAGCAGGCATCACTATTGGTGTAGCAGCTTTGATAATCGTTCTTTCTGTCTTTAATGGATTCAGTTCACTTGTTCAATCGATATTAATTAATATCGATCCTCATTTAAGAGTTTCAGTTATTTCCGATGACGGTTTTGAAGAACTAAATGACCTTAAAAGTGAATTTGGAAAGATTAATGGGCTTGTCCACGCGACTCAGTTTGTTGAAGGAAAAACAATTCTCTATAATGAAAGTTCCTTTGAAATTCTTACTCTGAAGGGAATTGAGGATAGCGCAAAATCTGGCTGGGGTTTAGGCGATAAATTGATTGATGGTGAACTTGATTTTAGCAGAGAAGGAAGATACGACAAAATTGTTCTTGGTATACCTATGGCTCTTCGTCTTTCATTAAGAGTTGGTGACACAGTAACGGTTACTTCTACGAGTAAGATTGAGAAGGCGATAACTCAATTGGTTATCCCGAACACGAAGCGATTTATTTTGAGCGGTGTTTTTGAATCAAACAACAGAGACTTCGATCTTCATTACGCTTTCTGTTCCATTAAAGCAGCGCAAAGTTTACTTGGGATGGGAAAGAAAATTTCAGGATATGAATTTCAACTTTCTTCACCTGAAAGATCAGAGGAAGCAAAGGAACAACTACTTTCCGGCAAAGTAGGTAGTGGTTTAAAGATAGAAACGTGGTACGACCTACACTCAGAGCTATATGGAATGATGATGGTGGAAAGATGGGCAGCCTATATATTACTGGCCCTAATAATAGCAGTAGCAACTTTTAATATTCTAGGATCACTTACAATGTCGGTGGTGGAAAAGAAAAAAGACATTGGTGTTTTGCGATCGATGGGCGCAAACGATCAATCCATATTAAGAATTTTTATGTTCGAGGGAGTTCTAGTTGGGATACTGGGGACAATTTTTGGGGCTATATTAGGTTTGGGAATTTGTTACATACAGATGGAATTTAACATTTACCCGCTGGACCCGACAAAATATATTATTGATTCATTACCAATGGAAGTCAGATTTAGCGACACGATGATAATTATGGGTACATCACTATTTTTGGCGTCTGTGGCGTCCCTCTATCCGGCTAAGAAGGCTGTTAAAAACTCTTTGATTGAAGCTATTAAATGGGAATAAGTTAGAATGATATTATTATCAGCAAAAAACATTCACAAGTCGTTTAGCAATAAGAAGAACAAACAAGTCGATGTTATAACGGGGGTCGACTTTTCCCTGGAGTCAAATAAGATCACTGTAATTGTTGGTGAATCCGGGGCTGGGAAAAGTACTCTTTTACATATCCTTAGCGGGCTGGATGGTCTTGACAAAGGAGAAGTCTTAATAAAGGATACTGATATTGCCAGATTGAATGATAACGAACTCTCTAAGTTCAGAAATCAACACATTGGTTTTATTTTCCAGTTCTATCAATTACTTCCTGAATTTACAGCGTTGGAGAATATTGCCATACCAAGAATGATTGCCGGAGAAAAATTAAAAAACATAACACCCAAAGCGGAAGAATTATTAAAGGTAGTTGGATTAAGTGAAAGAGCAGAACATAAGCCGGCCGAACTTTCAGGCGGTGAACAACAACGCGTTGCCATTGCAAGAGCATTAATAAATAACCCGGAAATTATCTTTGCCGATGAGCCAACAGGTAACCTGGATTCCAAGAACAGTTCAGCGCTTCATCAGTTATTTGTAGAGTTAAAAGACAAACTGGGGCTCACTTTTCTTATTGTAACGCATAACCCCGAACTGGTAAGTTTAGCTGATATAGTATATGAAATGAAGGATGGATTGCTTGAAAGAAGAGACTAATATTTTAAATATTTTTCTGCAGTAACAAGTACCTTTTCCAGATAGTCATCTAATTTTACATCAAAAATTCTTGCGCCGGCGGCATTTAGGTGACCACCACCATCAAATTCTCCCGCTAATTCATTAACGGGTATTTTCCCTTTTGACCTCATACTAATCTTTACACCATCGGGTAGCTCGAAAAACATCAAACCAATTTTCACTTTTTCGATGCCAAGGCAATAGTTAACAAACCCATCAAGATCAGATTCGATTGCCCCGTTATTTTCAAGATCTTTACTTCTTAAAACCATATAACAAATTTCTTTGGTATCATTCAACTGTAGGGAAGAAAGAGCATACCCCAATAATTTTTGTCTTCCAAAATTATTTTGAGAAAATATCTTGTCGTGAATTTCATGTGGTACAACACCGGCTTCCAACAGCTCAGCAGCAATTTTATGAATTTTTGGCGTGGTTCTGTCAAAACGAAAAGAACCTGTGTCAGTCATAATCGCGGCATAAAGCGAGTTCGCAATTTCAAGATCCATCGGCACAAAATTGTGCTCTTTGATAAGATCAAAAATTATTTCTCCTGTGGATGAAAATTCATCTCCGGCAAAAAAATGTTCGGTAAAATTTTCTGGATTTAAATGGTGATCAATACAAACCTTATTAGCGTTCGACTCCCTTACCACTCGTTCCATACTTACAATTCGGCTAAGATGATTTAAGTCAACAACTATAATTACATCTGCTGTTAGAATATATTCGTCATGAAACTCTGGCTCATATTTCTCGATAAGAGAGTTCTCATCAAGGAATTCCAAATTGTAGGGAGTAGAGCTATGATTAACGACTTTGACTTCCTTCTTATGGTGTTTTAAAATTTTCAACATGGCAATCTCGCTGCCAAGTGCATCCGCATCAGGATTGACGTGTGTTGAGATCAAAAACGTATTGTTCTTTTTGATTATTTCAAGAAGCGAAGTAAAATCTAACATAAAAACCCTTTTTAAGAAATACTAAAATAACAAACAAAAATTGTAAATGTATTATGGTATAAAAAAAGGCGGGACATAAATCCCGCCTTAAAAAGATTTAACTGGTTCAATTATACTTCCCAGGTATTTCCACTATATAGAAGATTTTGCAAAGTACCCACACCTTTTTTAGCGGTTACTTTTTCCAATTGAACTTTAACGCTTTCATCGTAGGTAGATTTTTGAACTCTTCTAAAGACACCAACAGGGGTGGGCATAGAATGGTCATAAGTCATGTTAGCTAAAATAAAAGCACGCATTGGATTTATATCTGTTTCTCTATGGATCATAACATCTTCAATTGAATTGTTTTTATCATTTAGGTCAATAACGGAGATGCCATCACAGTCGAATTTAATTCCTTTGTCGCTATTCTTACCAAAGATCATAGGTTGACCATCTTCCAGCGTAAGAAGGTGATCCAGCTTTGTTTCTTTATCTTTCAATTCATCAAATGCGCCATCATTAAAAATGTTACAATTCTGATAAATCTCAACAAACGAAGTGCCTTTATGCTGCATGGCTTTCTTCAGGACTTCCTGCAAGTGTTTTGCATTAGTGTCAATTGCGCGTGCAACAAATGTAGCTTCAGCACCCAAAGCCAAACTTGGAGGATTAAAAGGATGATCTACACTTCCGTAAGGTGAGCTTTTTGTTACTTTACCTTCTTCAGATGTAGGTGAATATTGACCTTTGGTTAATCCGTATATCTGGTTGTTGAACATCAGAACATTAAGATCAACATTTTTGCGGCAAGTATGAATAAAGTGATTACCACCAATACTCATGTTATCACCGTCACCGGTTGCAACCCAAACCGAAAGGTCAGGTCTTGCAGTTTTAAGTCCGGTAGCAATTGCCAAAGCGCGTCCATGAATACTATGGAATCCATATGTACTCATGTAATAAGGAAAGCGACTTGAACAACCGATACCGGAAATCCAGGCAATATCTTCCTTCTTAACACCAATTTCCGGGAAAACCCGCTGAACTTGTGCAAGAACAGAATAATCACCACAACCCGGACACCATCTCACATCCTGGTCGGATGCAAAATCTTTTGCTTTATATTTTACTTCTTCTACATCTATATTATTTTCCATTGTCGCCTCCGAGCATTTCAATGATGCATTCTTGAAGTTCATCCGACCGTAAAGGGAGTCCTCTCATTTTATTGAAAGACTCCACTGGAACAAGAAATTCACTTTTAAGAATTTTTGCCAATTGACCCAAATTGATTTCGGGTATAAGAACCTTTTTATATTTCTTTAGAACTTCCTCAGTATTCTTAGGCATAGGATATAAATACTTAAGATGTGCCTGCGCTACTTTATATCCTTTTTTTCTTAGTTTATTAACAGACTCCGTTATTGTGCCGTAAGTACCACCCCATCCTAATACAAGAAGATCAGCATCAACATCACCTACAACATCAAGGGACGGTATATCGTTAGCAATATTCAGTACCTTTTCTTCTCTTAATCTGCACATCATATCATGGTTATCAGGTTCATAATTAACATTACCCGTAAGATTAGCTTTTTCCAAACCGCCAATTCTATGTTCAAGACCAGGTGTACCCGGGCGAACCCATGGGCGGGCGTTATTCTCATCACGTCCATAAGGTTGGAAGTTTGCAGTATCTGTACGATATTTAACTTCAAATTTCGGCAACTCTTCAATTTTAGGTATCCTCCATGGCTCGGCACCATTAGCTATATAGCCATCAGTTAAGAGCATTACAGGAGTCATATATTTCACTGCAATTCGACAAGCTTCAATAGCCATATCGAAACAGTCTGTTGGTGTAGATGCTGCAATAACTGCAATAGGCGCTTCACCATTTCTGCCATAAATTGCCTGGAGAAGATCAGCCTGTTCGGTTTTTGTTGGTAAACCAGTACTCGGTCCGCCACGCTGCACATTAACAATTACTAAGGGTAATTCCGTCATAACCGCTAAACCAATTGCCTCAGTTTTCAAAGCAACACCAGGACCACTTGTTGTTGTTATTGCCAGTGAGCCACCGAATGATGCACCAATTGCAGATGCAATCCCGGCTATTTCATCTTCAGCTTGCAGTGTAGTTACATTATAATTTTTATAACCACTCAAATAATGCAAAATATCCGAAGCTGGTGTTATTGGATAAGACCCAAGGAATAATGGAACATTAGCAATTTTTGCAGCTGCAACTAAGCCAATAGCAGTTGCCTCATTCCCCGAAATGCTTTTATAAGTGCCTTCAGGTAATTCAGCTTTTTTTACCGCGTATCTTGTTGAAAAAATTTCTGTCTGGTCGCCAAAATAATAACCAGCTTTAAGAACCTTTGTATTAGCATCAGCAATTGCGGGAAGTTTACCAAATTTTTCATTAATCCACTTCAGAGTAGGCTCGATTGGTCGGTTATATAACCAATACATTAAGCCAAGTGCAAAAAAGTTTTTCGATCTGGTAATTTCTTTTGTTGTTAACCCACTATCCTCTAAAGAATTCTGAGTCAAAGAAGTAATAGGTACCTGATGAACCTTAAAACCTGACAAAGTATCATCCTCGAGCGGATTTACGGCAAAGCCTGCCTGGGCTAAAGCTTTTGGCTCGAAGGCATCCTTATTGACAATAATTGTACCGTGAGGCTTTACATCTTTAAGATTTATCTTCAAAGCTGCAGGATTCATAGCTACCAATACATCAGGATTATCGCCAGGAGTATGGATATCATTTGAACTGAAGTGAAGTTGAAAACCACTCACTCCATATAATGTACCGGCCGGGGCCCGGATTTCAGCCGGATAATCAGGCAAGGTACTTAAATCGTTACCTACTAAAGCAGTTGTGTTACTGAATTGAGTTCCGGTCAACTGCATTCCGTCACCAGAGTCACCTGCAAACCTAACAGTTACCTCTTCCAGGCTTTGTAAATCTTTTCCATTTTCATTCGCCATTTCGAATTACTCTTATATTTATTATGTTTTTGTTAATTCATAAAAACAAAAGAGTCCTTTATTTTCTCATACATCTCAAAGGACTATTTTACTTTTTCTATCATTTCTAAAAATTCATCGGCAGTAACATAGCCGGTCAACCTCTCTGTTTCCTTTCCATTGGAATTAATTATTATTACTGTAGGCATTCCAATTATGTTAAATTTATTTCTCATTGTTTCAGTTTCGTCTGACATTGTCTGAGTCATATCAACTTTATAAGTACCAAATTCCTTTAACTTATTTATCACTCTCGAATCGGAAAAAGTTAATGCATCCAATTCTTTGCAAGGAATACACCAGTCAGCATAAAAGTCAATAATCATTTTTTCATTGCCATTGATTGACTGTTCATATTTTGCATCAGTAAAGTATTCCCACTCTGGAGATGCTTTTTCAACTGGCCACATCAGATATATCGCAAGAACAATTATGCTAAACGCAAAAACCGTCTTAAAAATTCTAAATCCTTTAATATTATTTGCCAATTTATCCATAAAAATCATATAAAGTGATGCAAGTATCATATATACTGGTAATGCAAAGGTAGAAATCGGCTCGGGAAGTATTGGGAGTAGGAAATAAATCGCCATTCCTATAAGAATAAAACCAAATATATGTTTGATGGCGTTCATCCAAAAACCGGCTCTTGGCAAACTTTTAATCTTTCCTGAGAAAAGAGCAAGGAAGAGATAAGGTGTTCCCATACCAACAGCAAGTGTAAAGAACATCAAAAATCCATGAACCGGATCTCCTTTGGCTGCCACGTATGTTACCAATCCTAATACGAAAGGGCCAATGCAGGGAGCGGCAACAATACCAAGAGTAAGCCCCATGAAAAAAGCGCCATACGCACCTGATTTTGCGCCCCCGGCTTTCATAACCCATTTGTCGGGCATCTTAAATTCATATAATCCGAACATACTTAGTGAAAGTGCAACAAGCACAGCTGCAATACCAATTATAACGAAAGGGCTTTGGAGCAGTGAGCCGAAAATTGCTCCACTAAGAGATGTAACTACACCAACAACTGAGTATGTAAGCGCCATGCCTAAAACGTACAGGACACCGAGAAAGAATAATCTGCCAGTGCTGCCTTCGCTCTGTCCTCCAAAATATCCAACAGTAATGGGTATTAATGGATAGACACATGGTGTTAAATTCAAGGCAAGTCCACCGATGAAAACTATCAAAAGACTTAAAAATAATCCGCTTGATTCGAGAGTGCTTGCAAGTGAATCTTCCTCTACAGCAGAATCCACAGCCACTTCATCCGAAACAAACTGAGAGAACACTTCTGAATGTTGCTTGTTAATAGGCGATTGATTATCAACCACTTCAATGGTGAGTGTATCAATTAATGTTTTAGGAGCCATGCATGACATGTCGTTACACGCCTGATAGGTGAATTCAAGAATCAGGTCGTAAGTACCCACGGCTATACCAGCCGGAATTTTTACAAAACCCAGTACAAGTGCTTTCCCTTCATACACGGAAACGGGTTTGTCTGAAAATCCAAATTCTACATTAACAGCTTCAGGATAGTTAACCTTTTCAAGAGTTATTCCATTCTCATTTTTTAACTCAAACTCAGAGGGGATTAAAAAATCCTCATTCGGTGAACTGGAGTTGATATGCCAGGTTTCAGCAATTTCAAGTTCAGCAGCAATCTTCAGTTCCGAATCCTGATAAACTTTATCAAACGATGTATAGTAATTAATTTTTACTAAATCTTTTTCGCCACCAAACTGAGCTTTAACAGAAAGACTTAGTATTATAAGTGTAAAGAGTAAAAATCCAGCTTTGAACAATTTCACAGTTGTTCTCCCTAAAATTATTTTCTATTCCATTTTTGTACTATGGGAAATCTTCGGCCATATCCGAATGCCTTTGTACTTACGCGCAGAGCGGGTGCGGCCTGCTTCCTTTTAAATTCATTTCTATCAACCATTTTCAAAATAGATAGAACAAGTTCTTCATCACCGACTATCTTTGAGATTTCCTTCGATTCTTTATATTCTTCCAAATACATTCTCAGTATCTGATCCAACACTTCGTAAGATGGCAAACTATCCTGATCCTTTTGATCAGGTCTTAACTCTGCTGAGGGAGCCTTTTCAATTATCTCACCCGGAATTATTTCTTTCTCTCTGTTAATGTATCTACATATATCATAAACTTGTGTCTTGTAGACGTCAGCTATCACCGCTAATGCGCCGCACATATCGCCATACAGAGTTGCATAACCAACGGCAACTTCAGACTTGTTACCCGTTGTACAAAGCATATAATTAAACTTGTTGGATAGAGCCATTAAATAAAGACCACGAACTCTTGCCTGAATATTCTCTTCCGTCACATCTTCAGGTTTATCCCCAAAGAGAGGTTTTAACTGTTCGATAACAGAATCAACAACAGGCTGAATTGAAACATTAGAAGATGAGATGCCAAGATTAGAAATTAGTTTCTCTGAATCAGAAACACTTCCGCCGCTGGAAAATTTGGAAGGCATCATGATCACATGAACGTTTTCGGCGCCGAATGCTTCTGCCGCAATATATGTCACCAAGGCGGAGTCAATTCCACCACTGAGCCCCACAAGCGCTTTTTTAAACCCTGATTTTGAAGCATAATCCTTTAATCCATAAATCAACGCTTCAAGCACTTCTTCTTCAAATGTACCTTCAACCTCATTAATAACCGGATATTCCTGACAAGTATCAAAAACAAAGTAATCTTCTGCAAACTTTTTACCCAGCATAACAAGTTCACCACTGGCATTATAACACATGGATGCGCCATCAAAAATGAGATCCGTTTGTGCTCCTGCACAACAGCAGTAAGCCAAAGGCAGTTTATCCGTAAGGGTTAATTTAGATAGCATTTCAAGTCGCTCAACTCTTCTTCCATAACCGTAAGGACTTGCCGAGATATTAAGTAGAACTGAAGCCCCTTTATCAACAAGGCGCTGAACGGGGTCAACCTCGTACCGTCTGTGTTTCCAATAATCAGCATCGTTCCAAATATCTTCGCAGATGGAAATACCAAGCTTTTCACCCTTGAATTGATGTACTTTTACCTCTTTGGCAGATTCGAAATATCTTTCTTCATCAAACACATCATAATTTGGAAGGAGAGTTTTCTTTTGAACAAATTTTAATTCTCCATCATAGCAAAGAATGGCCGCGTTATAGATACCTGTTCCTATACTATCAAACTCTTCAACTATGCTGCCGAACAATAGTCCAACTTTTCCTGTGTTTTGGGCGAGCTCTCCACTTGCCTTATTAATGGCATCGCGAAACTCCTGCTTCTCGATGAGATCTTGAGGCGGATAGCCGCAAATAGCCAACTCCGGGAACATTACAAGATCCACTCCATCTTTTACACCTTTAAGGTAACCATCAAGTATCTTTTCTTTATTCCCTTCCAAATCACCAATTATGGGATTAAACTGACATAATGCTATTTTCATCTAATTAACAACCTGCTTCATAAATTATTTTACACTATCAAAAAATATGCAAGTATGAAGGCTAATTCAATATGAATCGGACAATGAATCATTATTTCCCCTTTTTTATTTTGCAGATACTCCTAGTAATAATATTAACTTTTATGAATGTACAACGTCTAAAATCCCGAACCTCATAGTTGGAGAGAAAAGTCATGAAAGATAAACTGCACCGTTCGCGGATTGACAGAGTATTTGGGGGTGTGGCCTCAGGACTAGCAAAGTATTTAAATCTTGATGCAATACTTGTAAGAGTTGTATTTATTATCCTAGCCTTTATTAATGGAATTGGAGTTATACTTTACATTATTCTTTGGATTGTATTACCTGAGGATGATATTTTATACAACTTTGCTTCATCTCCATCCGGAGGGACAAAGCCCGATGGTGATTCCCAAAACGCTGAAACTGACAAGAACAGTTCAAGCACTAAATCCAGCTTTAATTACCAACCGTTCCCCGAGAAAAAATCAAGTGGAACTGGCAGAATTGTGGTTGGTGGAATATTTATTGTTTTGGGTTTCTTGTTTTTGGCAGATAGAATTTTTCCTTATTTTGACTTTGAGGATTTTTTCCCCATCCTGTTTATTATTGTTGGTGTAACACTCTTAGTAAATTCTCTTAAAAAATGAGTATTGAAATGAAAAGAAGAAACGGTTCTATATTTTGGGGCGGCTTTTTTGTTGCCCTTGGCTCACTTATACTTCTCGCAAGGTTTGACTTATTCAATTCTGACTGGGAATTTATCTGGAGCTGGTATCCAATAGCTCTTGTTTTTATTGGAGCCATGATAATGTCTAAAGACACTTTTATTAGACCAGTTGTTACTGGGTTGTTTGGAATATTTGTCGCAACTCTTTTGTATGGCTCAGTTTCCAGCATAAAATACGAAGTTAATTTTGATTGGGATGCGAATGATAATGACAATGACTATTCCGAATATTATGAAGAATATAAAGAAGGCTATGATTTAGCCGAGTTATCCTTAAAAGGTGGAGCCGGATATTTTAAAATTGGCGGAACAACCGAAAATCTGGTTGCAGGTCGTTCATTTGGCTCACTAGGCTATTACAGATTCACTTCGGATGAAGGCGGAGATATGGTTCGTGTTGAATTCAACCAGAGGAAAAAGAACTTTACTTTTTTTGATGAAGATTTTAAGAATCGTTTACAGGTTAGGCTTAATCCCAATCCGGTCTGGGATCTTGATTTAGATTTTGGTGCTGCTAAAGCTAATTTCGATCTTTCTGATTTTAAGACAAGAAACATAAACATTGAAACGGGGGTTACTGACATCTTTCTAAAGCTGGGAGAAAAATATTCAGAGACACATGTTGATATCAGTATGGGTGCGGCATCTCTTATTATATCATTGCCAAAAGAATCAGGCTGCAAACTGACAGGCGACATGGTTCTTTTTTCTAAGGACTTAGAAGATTTTAATGAAGTGAGAAGGGATGACAAAAAAACTTATGTGACGAGTAATTTTACAGAGTCAGAAAATAAGATTTACATCCATATAGATGGCGGAATGTCGAAACTGGAGATTAAAAGATACTAGCTACTTCTTTGGTATCCATAAATGCTTTTCCATAATCACGCATCCTTCATCGTCAAACTCTACCCCTTCCGACCGAAGCAGATCTTCCATTAATGTTGGTGCCCCAAAGTGCACCTTTCCCGATAATCCACCAAACCTGTTAACAACTCTATGGCAAGGTAACCCTGTTGCACTTGCTCCGTTCAATGCCCAGCCAACAGTTCTGGCTGCCGACTTAATTCCGCAATCTTCGGCAATTGCGCCATAAGTAGTAACCTTTCCTTTGGGAATTTTTGCCACAACCTTGTAAACCCTATCAAAAAAATCTGTTTTTTCTTTTGTGGTTTTCTTGGGCAAGAATTATTCTCCCATTATCTTGATAATGGCTCGTTTACGGCGCTGCCCGTCGAACTCGGCATAGTAAACCTGCTGCCAGGGTCCAAAATCCAAAAGTCCCTCAGTTATAGGAATAATCACCTGGTGATGAACCAGCAGGTTTTTGAGATGCGCATCCCCGTTGTCCTCACCTGTGCGATGGTGTTTGTAATTTTCCTTGAAAGGTGCCAGGTTCTCAAGCCATTCATCAATATCCTGAATCAAACCATGCTCGGCATCGTTAACCCATACTCCGGCTGTAATATGCATAGCTGATACTAAAGCCATTCCTTCCTGAACCGCGCTCTCGCGCAAAGCATCTTCAACTTCGTGAGTTATATTAATGTATTGACGCTTCTTCTCCGTATTAAACCAGAGATACTTTGTATAAGATTTCATTTAATTCCCTTTAATTATACCATATTAATATCTGCAAGGTAATTAACTTTTTCTGCTAATTTCCAGTAATCCTTAGTTGTTTTACTAAGTCGCTTCGCAAGCGTCTTCATTAATTTTTGTGCTATCTCGGGATGCTTCTCAACCAGCCCACGAAGATCTGCTTTAATTACAGAAATGTGACATTCGGTGAGAGTTTTAATTGTGGCTGAGCGTGGCTCGTTTAGAATCACACTCATTTCACCTACAATTGTGCCTTTCTGATCGAACTCGGCAATCTGAATATCACCCTTAAATATGCCTAGCTTCCCATTGATGAGGATAAACAAAGACTGGTCAACATCTCCGTCTTCCGTCAGCACATAATCTTTTGGAAAATGTTGCATACCTCTCTCCTTTATTAATTTTGAGAGAATTTAAGTAAGAACGCTTTTATAAATTGATTTAATTCACCATCCATAACTTTTGCGGTATCAGAAGTTTCAACATCTGTTCTATGATCTTTGACCATGTTGTAGGGATGAAAAACGTATGAACGAATCTGACTTCCCCATTCTATTTTCATCTTATTTTTTTCAATTTCGTCCAGTTCTGCTTCCTGTTCTTTCAATTTCTCCTGATACATCTTTGCTTTAAGTAGTTTCAAAGCATTAGCTTTATTCTGCACCTGAGATCTTTCACTTTGACAAGCGGCAACAATGCCGGTGGGAAGGTGTGTTATTCTAACAGCCGTTTCAACCTTGTTTACGTTCTGCCCGCCTTTACCGCCAGCACGAAAAGTATCTATCTTCAAATCACTTAGATTAATATCTATTTCAATATCATCATCAACTTCCGGGTACACAAAAACCGAAGCAAAACTGGTATGTCTGCGTTTATTTGAATCAAAAGGCGATATCCTTACAAGACGATGAACACCATTTTCTGCTTTCAAATAACCGTAGGCAAAATCACCGGTAATTTCCATGGTAGCACTTTTAATTCCGGCACCGTCACCTTCAAGGAAATCAATCAGCGTCATTTGATAACCATTCTGCTCACACCATCTTTTGTACATTCTCATTAGCATCTCAGCCCAATCCTGCGCCTCAGTACCACCAGCCCCCGAATGAATGTTAAGGATGCAATTATTATTATCATCTCTGCCGCTTAGCATACTCTTTAGTTCAATTTCTTCAACCTTTTTTTTAAGGTCTTCGAACTCAGAGACGATTTCGTCTTCAAGCGAATTTTCATCTTCCATAGCCGCAAGTTCAAGGAACTCGGAAAAATTTACCTCACTGTTTTTAAGGTCATTCCAGATCTTTACCCATAGCTGAAGGGATTTGCTTTGCTGGAGTACTTTCTGTGCGGCTTTCTGATCATTCCAAAAATCTGATGCTTCACTTATTTCCTGTATTTCTTTTATCTTTTTTTCCTTTTTGTCGATGTCAAAGATAACCTCTTAGCTTATCAACCCTTACTCTATAGCCTTTCAATTCTCTTGAATATTCTTCGAACATTTTCATTTCTCCTATATGCAGTTTTATTTAGAATTTTTAACTGCCGAAATTTAACATTATTCTACTTCGAGTTCCATACGAAGTAAAGCCGCCGCAAGAGTTTTCCCCTGCGCATCATGTTTAAGCGAAACAGTACCTCCGCCGCCAAGCGTGTTATGAAGCATAAAATTAAGGGCACGAATATTTGGCAGTTCATACCTTTCAACATCACCAAAACAAATACCCTTAAAATGTTCTTTAACTCTTTCCGCAGTAAGGTATTTGGAAATTATTTCATAACCCTTATCATCATAAGCTATTAAACCAACATTTGCAGCATCACCCTTATCTCCGCTTCTGCCATGTGCTATATCTATTAATTTTATTTTCATTACAGCTCCATAATTTCAACTTGTGGAGTAATTAGTTTCTTTGGTATTAAAGCCGGCCAGTAGGCAACTACGTCGCTTGGTCTTGCTCTTCCACCGGCAAAGCCCGTAACTGAAGGAGGTCCGGTTAAAACCAATGGTACAATTTCGCGCCCAAATCTTACAATGGAATTTTTATCGTGAGAACGAACGGCAATATGTAATCTGATCTCATTAATATCGTCCTCGTCCAGTTGTTTTGATAACGGACCATGGCAGGAATCATAACCAATATATTCTGTTCTGATTTCTTCAAAATTTAATCCCAACATTTCAAAACGCTTTCTAATAATTTTATCCGCGGCTTTGGCTTTTGTTAATGCTTTAGGCCATGAATAAGTCAAACCACCCTCAGCCGACCATCCATCTTCATAAGAACAGGAGACCTTGTAAAATTCTGTGTCGGGTTTACCCTTAACATCATAAACTCTTACGTGATTATTTCCTAAATCTTCCAGTTTAATTGAGGTGAAATCCACAACACAATCAGGAGTAATATATTCAGCGGGATCACCAATTTCGTAAACCAGTTGTTCGGCAATAGTTTCAAAACTTACTTTACCACCCATCGACTCATGCTTGGTAATAATAATTTCACCATTCGGCTTTGCTATTGCAATTGGGAAACCAATATTTGCCATATCTTCAACAGACTCCCAATCAGCCAGTAGATTACCACCGGAGGCTTGAGCGCCGCATTCCAGTATATGCCCGGCTACAGTGCCAACAGCCATTAAATCAAAATTGTCCTTTGCCCAGCCAAACTCGTAAATCATCGGAGCAAGGGTTAAGCCTGTATCTGTCGTACGCCCTGTAATAACAACGTCCGCACCTTTTTGCAACGCTTCAACAATAGGGAAAGCACCCAAATAAACATTGGCACTTAAAATTTTATCCCTAATAATTTCAATTGATTCGCCCGTTTCCATGTTATTCAGTTTGCAGTCATCAGAAACGAGGTAATCCAGTTCATCCACGATATTGTCGCCGTATACAACTGCAATTTTTAATCCCTCAATGCCCAGTTCTTTTGCGTGCCTCAGTGTTTCCAGCGCACACGCATGCGGATTAACACCACCACCGTTTGTTATAACCTTTATATTCTTCTCTTTGCAGGTGGGTAAAATGTCACGCAAAACTTCCGGCAGGTCTCTTGCATATCCAAGTTCAGGATTTTTGTTTTTCTGCTTCTGCATTATCGACATAGTTACTTCCGCAAGGTAGTCCATAACCAGATAGTCAATATCACCTTCTGTAACCTGCTTAAAAGGAGCTATAGGCAAATCACCCCAGTAACCCTGCCCTGATGCTATTCTTATTTCATTTTTCATAAAACTCTTATTTTAATGGTCAATTAAAGAATACAACAACAATTATTAAAATTCCGTTGCAATTTTTGCCGCTGATTTTAGGATATCTTTCCTGCTGCCTACTTTCAACCAGTTTATTCTATCATCTTTCCTGAACCATGTCATTTGTCGTTTTGCGTATCTGCGGGTATTTCTCTTTATCAATTCGACTGCACGCTCTAACGAAATTTCATCCTCAAGAAAACTTATTAATTCTTTATATCCAACCGTATTCAGTGAGTTTATACTTTTGGAATAACCCATTTTAAAAATCTGTTTTATCTCATCGACTAGTCCGGCTTCAATCATTTCCTCAACACGATTATCAATATTTTCGTACAAGACTTTCCTGTCCCACTCCAACCCGTATTGAATAAATTTGATGTCAATTTCTCTTTTATGAGATTCATGGAATTTCCAGATTGGCTCACCGGAGATATGATATACCTCGAGTGCCCTCATAATCCGTTTCCAGTTTTGAGGAAGCATCTTTTCCGCTGAAACAGAGTCAACCTCCTTCAGAATCCCATGAATATGAGAATTACCAAATTTCTCCCTAAGCGCCATAAGATAATCCCGGTATTCCATGTCAGTTTCAATCTCGGTAAATAGTCCATCAACAATAGCCTGAATGTACAAACCGGATCCGCCAACAAACACAGGGATTTTGTTTTCGCTGAACAATTTTTGGGCTATTATTAAAGCATCGTCCTCAAACCGGCTTACATTATAATCAACATCCGGTTCAATAAAATCAACCAGATGATGTTTTACAATAGCCTGTTCTTCCTCAGTGGGTTTTGCGGTCCCAATATCCAGAAACTTATAAAATTGCCGGCTATCGGCAGATATCACTTCCCCTCCAACTAATCTGGCAAGTTCAATTCCCAGTGTAGTCTTGCCTGAACATGTCGGGCCAACAACAACTAGTGCTACTTTTTCCATCCATCCTTACCTATAAGTGGAACGAAGGAAAAATTTGGAGTTTCGATATATTCAAAACGGTCTTCAGATATTTTTTTAATAATCTGCATTGTTTGCGATTTTTGAGTGCCTGTAGGGATGACTAAGATACCGCCAATCTTTAACTGGTCCTTCAGTTTATTTGGAACAGCAGGAGCCCCGGCTGTTACGATTATACCATCATACGGGGCATAACTTTCCCACCCTTTGGTGCCATCACCCAGTTTCGTAAAAACATCGTACCCTAATGTTTCTAACAACTTCCTAGTTGTATTATATAATTTTTCGTTTCGCTCTATCGAAAAAACATTAATGCCCATAGCACAAAGAATAGCAGCCTGATACCCTGATCCGGTACCAATTTCCAGAACTGATTGACCTGATCTTACATTGAGAGCTTCAGTCATAAATGCCACGGTGTACGGCTGCGAAATAGTCTGACCATACCCGATTGGAAGAGCACTATCTTCGTAAGCATGCATTATCATGGCGTCAGAAACAAACTTATGCCTCTCAACAGAAAGAAATGCCTTTAGCACAGACTGTGACTTTATGCCTCTTTCTTTAAGAATTTCAACTAATTCTTCCCGATCTGACTCGTACATCAACAAAACCTTATAGAATTTTCACAAAGATATCGTTTTTTTCGCTAAATATACGGTGTCAATTTTTATGAATTTGGGAATATAATGATAGAAGCTTTACTTGGTGGTCTTGCAATAATGTTAATGAGAATTGCTGACGTTACTTTGGGTACTTTTAGAACTCTTATGGTCGTTCAGGGAAAGAAATATCACTCGGGGATAATTGGTTTTTTTGAAGTACTGATCTGGATTTTTGCAATGAGATATATAGTTCAGCATATGGATGAAACTATTAATTTATTTGGCTATGCCTTCGGTTTTGGCATAGGAAATATTTTGGGAATTACACTGGATCAAAAATTTGCATTCGGATTTGTACAGCTAAACATAATCTCGAAAAAATATTTCGAAGAAATCACCTCAAAGCTGCGCGCTTCCAAATTTGCCACAACCTTAATTCCTGCATTAGGCAACAATGGTTCCAGCTCAATAATAGTAACCATAATAAAAAGGAAGCAGCAAAAGGTTGTAATGAATCTGGTTAACTCAATTGATCCTGATGCTTTTATCACCGTACAGCATTCGCGTCCTTACAAAGGGTTTATTCATGGTGGAAGGAAATAATTTTCAAAAAAAGTTGAATTTAGTATTGCGCAATATGTAAAACAATGTTATATTTTTGATCTAAAATTTTGGTATTTATAAGCGGGAATAGCTCAGTTGGTAGAGCATCACGTTGCCAACGTGAATGTCGCCGGTTCGAGTCCGGTTTCCCGCTCTCTCAAAATCCACCCTAAAGTGGATTTTGTTTTAAGAACTATTTTTACTCTTTTTTGGCGGCGTGCCTGCACGTCGGAGTTCAAAGTTCTTTTTACAAAAACGGCGGCGTGGCCAAGTGGTCTAAGGCGAAGGTCTGCAAAACCTTTATTCGTCGGTTCGAATCCGACCGCTGCCTCAAAGAAAGCCCTTCTATTTTTTAGAAGGGCTTTTTCGTTTTAAATCGAACATGGTTTTAGATACAGCCGAACGTCTGCAACCCGGCTTTGCCGGGCGAATCCGACCGCTGCCGCAAATAAAGTCCCTTCTATTTTCGAAGGGCTTTGAAATTCTAAAGTGTTTGATAACTATTAATCCCTAAGACTATGGAGCCTTCACTAAGATCCATTGATTTAGAATAAAATTAGCAGCATCGGGAATTGGTCCTTTAAGCATAATTGGATTTACACAATCGTCTGCAAGAGTACTCGGCCAGTATTCCAATTCAGAATAATCCGTTCCTCCTAAGGTACAAAAAGCAATTTGGAGAGAATCAGTTGGCATGTAAATTTTGAATTCTACTTCATCGGAGTTGCCCATAAAGGCATTATTAGCCACCCACCAATTATCTGCAAGGAACCGCTCCCTTTCACTGATTGCTCCAGAAGTCATTTGTGTTGATTGGCAATGCCAGCTAAAATGTTTTATTTTAGTCCAAGCACCTGAAGTATAGGAATATTTAGCCGTACCCAATGCGGCAGAAGAGTGATATAGATGAACCTCCTGATCACGATACACAAATAGAGTCGTTACCGGATTTGGTTTTGTTTTTATACCCAGATAAAGATAGTTTTCGTGATACATCAACCGAATTTTTCCACTTGATGTTAAATCTTTTTCCATCGCGCCCGCCCATTCTTCCGAATCAAAGATACCATTGAGAGCAATCGTATTTCCAGCAGGTAATTCAATAGAATCAGTAGTAGTATCGATTGGTAAGATAATTTCATTTTCATCAGGCGAAGATGGCGAATTATTACAGCAAGTAAGTGCAAAAAGTGTTAGACAAATGATATTTTTCAACATAAATTCCCCCCGAAAATTAAGTGATATTTTTAATTGTTATTTGAAAAGATTTTTATTTTTAAGTGTGTATCTCCTACTCATAACATATGGATCTGATATTCTTCTAATGTATATCCGATAGGAATAATTAAACCATTCTTCAACTTTTTCAATGAAATCAAGATTTATAATCGTTGACCTATGAATTCTTATAAACTTACTTTTTGGTAATCGAGTCTCCCATTCTTTCATCGTTTTCTGTATTAAACCTTTTTTCATGTTGGAAGTAATTATCTCCGTATAATCATCAGCCGAACTAATAACCATTATTTTCTCAATTTTTATAAATTCATAATGATTATTAAAAAGGACAAAAATTGAGTCTTGATAGTCAAATAATTGAGTCGAAGATTCGGGATTATTATTTCTATCTGCAATTCTTTCCAGTGAATTCCTAAGTCTATCTGGGTTTACGGGTTTTAATAAATAATCAAGGGCATTAACATCAAAAGCCTTAACGGCATATTCATCATACGCAGTTACAAAAATTATATTACACTTTGAATCAACTTTTTTTAATAAGTCAAAACCAGATTCACCCTTTAATTTAATATCGAGAAATATTAAATCCGGCTTAAGCCTTTCCAGTTTATTCTCAATTTCTTTGATACCTCTAAATTCACCGACAAGATTGATACAATCAAATTCAGATAGAATCGCTTTTAAATCTTCCCTGGCAAGGTCTTCATCATCAATTATGATCGAATTGAATTTGGAATTATCCATAAAGTCTAAAATTTATTTAATGAAATATTTACTGATACTTTCGCTTTACTCTTTTCAATTGAAAATGAATACTGATCTTTGAAAACAAATTCCAATCTTCTTTTCACATTCTCAATCCCTTTACCTGTACCTGGTATATAATCCTTGTCATCACGTTCATACCAGGAACCAGAATTTGATATTTGAATATTCAGTGATTTATCTTGCAAGACTACAGCTCGAATTTGAATTCTTAACTCAGCATCACTTGTTTCCATACCATACTTTACTGCGTTATCGACTAAGGGATTAAGCAAAAAATTGGGAATAGGATATTCTTCAGCTGAAGGATCAATACTAATTTCAATTATTAGTCGCTCACCGTACCTAACCTTTTCGATATCAAGATAATGTTTGATGAAATACACTTCATCCTTTAGAGGTATCTCTTCCTCTTCAACTGTCAAAGTGTGCCTTAAAAGCTCGGATAATTCTGTTATCATAATTTCAGCTTTCTTTAACTCGCCCTTTCTCACCAGGGCACGTAATGAACTGTGAGCATTAAAAATAAAATGTGGGTTTAACTGGTATCTAAGCATCTGAAATTGTGAACTCTGAGCCATCAAATAAGCTTTCTCAGTCTGTTCCTTTTGTTGTATCCAATTGAACCTAAAATTTACAGCTAGGTACAATGAACTGTAAGTGATAAATAAAATACCATTAAGAAATATGAATCCCACATAACCAGGTAAAGTCAATTGTATTGGCAAATTCCTTAGATAAGTATTTAATAACTGTATAAATAAGAACCAGATGCTTGCTGCCATTATAGATATCAGGGTTACCAGTGAAATTACTTTGGGAAAGGGCATCTTTGTAATTTCAATTCTGACATATAAATAGTAAAGTGATAAGGAAATTAAAGAACCTAAGAACTGATGAATAGTTAAAATACCTATTTCCTTAGTGTTGAATCCAAAGTTATTTATTGAAAAATATACTGTAGTCAACCAGATAAAAATCCAGCCAATAGAATGAAAAATAATGAAATCTGGTTTTTTGTTATTCATAATATTTCTTAAATCTGGTTCTACTAGTCTTTTATTATCAGCAACAAGATAAAAAAAAACAGCAATGTTTTTTTCCCTTTAGCCGATATAATTCCCCGCTCCCCGACCAGGTAAATGTAATATACAGGATTATCCTATATCTATCATTAAATAAATTCGGAAAGTGTCCAAACAATTTAGATACACAACAGACTCAAGTACTCCTGTGCCTCTTCAGTAAAAATAAATCTAGAAAATTTTCTATTCTTCCCCTTCAACCCACTTTTTTGAAATTGAAATCGATTTATAAACATTAGAGTTAAGTGGTACAAGTAATTAGTAGGTTCTTTGATAAGTTTGGGGTTGAGAGTAACTTCTGTGATAGCGGGTGCTATCAAACGGCTGTAAGCTGTTGTAAAGTGATCAAAGGTCCCGCTAAAAATACTCGGGATAAACTCCAGTCTGCAAAAGCTTTATTCGTCGGTTTGAAGTGGCCTGTCCGCCGTAGTCTTTTTTACGGAGGCGGAACCGCTTGACTCAAAAAAAGCCCTTCGTTTTTTGAAGGGCTTTTCTGTTTTAAAAACTAGTGTCAAACATGTTGCAAAATGTTCCAAGAGAAATCAAATCAATTATTACTCAATTTCCGCAGGTTCTTCAAAAATAGAATCTTCCAGTATCGGCTCTTCCTCGTCCCGCTTTAAGGCTTCAATAATTATCTGATATTTTTCTTTTCCTGCTGCCGGTGAGGCTGAAACACTTATTGTAACGCCAGTGCTGCGCATCTCAAACGTTTCTGTATCGAGAGTATCCACTTTGTACCCGGTAGACAGACAGTCTTTTAGAAGGGTTTCCAGGGACTCTGTTGCCTTTTCCTTGGTTTCATATTTTAATGTTGCGTTTGCCTGGTATATAGATTCGGAATTTGAAACAAAAGTATAATCCCTTACCGGTGTTTTGAAAAAAGTCATTACCATCTCAGGATCATTATTATCCTGGTAGGCTGGTTTGCCATAATTTTTTATAGCATCAGTGATATTCTTGTTAATAAAAGTTTGGATGACAATGTTTTGAGCTTTTAGCATAATGGGCAGAAACAATAGCAATGCCATAAAAATCTTAATGGATTTCATGATAAACCTCTGATTTGGAAAAATTAATGAAATTGAGTTGGTTAACCCAGGATTGATTAAAATATTAATAGGAAATGTATTTTTCATTTTGTAAAAACATTAAAATTGACTGGTGATATTTTACAAGAAGTGCAAATCTTTTGCAACTTAATTTTTCAAAAGCCTCAATATTTCCGCACCGTTTTTTCTCATAAACAGTTCAAATGGCATAGTAATTAATCGGATAGATATCGTTAAATTTGCATCAATATTTTTTATTCTTGTAATTATCAGGCAAAATGAAAAAATCCTTCTTCAGCATACCACGGTTTCCTTTCTTCTATGGGAATATTATCATTTTCAGTGGAATTATAGGGATTCTTGCCAGCACGCCCGGACAGACAATAGGTGTTTCTGTATTTACAGATTTTTTAATCAGGGATCTTGGAATCTCGCGCGAAAATCTTAGTATCGCATACATGTTCGGCACATTAATGAGTTCTTTCGTTATCATTTACGTAGGCAGGTTCTTTGATAAGTTTGGGGCGAGAGTAACTTCAGTGATAGCGGGTGCTATGTTGGGTTTGTCATTATTCTATTTGTCAGCGGTTGAAAATATTGTCGGTTTTCTTAATGACATTTTCGGAGTGGCATTTTCCGAAACTATCACTTTCATCGTATTAGTCTTAGGGTTCTTCCTTATTCGTTTTTTTGGGCAGGGGTCGCTAACCATGTCATCCAGAAATATGGTGATGAAATGGTACGAAAAACGTAGGGGTATGGCAAGCGCGGTAATGGGAATTGCAATTTCATTCGGTTTTTCCTACGCTCCAAAATTTTTTGACACATTAATTTCAGCTTACTCCTGGCAGGTAACATGGCAGATACTGGCTGTAGGCATTGGTATCATTTTTGCGCTTTATGCTTTTTTCACCTTTCGGGATAATCCGCAAGGGTTTGGTTTGATACCTGACGGGAAGGAAATTGTTCAAAAGAAAAAGGATGGAATAAAATATAAAGCGAACAAAGATTATACTTTGAAGGAAGCTAAAAGAAGTCTGAGTTTTTGGGTATTCAATCTTACACTAACTGTACAGGTACTTTATATTACAGCACTAACCTTTCATGTAGTGGATATTTTTAACGCAGCCGGAATGGACAGGAGCGAGGCAATAAATATTTTTCTTCCTTCTTCCATTGTAGCAGTAACCTTTCAGTTGGTAAGCGGATACCTGGCAGATTTTATTAAACTGAAATACCTTCTGTTTGTTCAGCTAATAGGAATGATCATCTCAATGACGGGACTCTACTTCCTTGCGGCAGGTTTCCCAATAGTATTAATAATAGTAGGAAACGGTGTTGCAAGTGGATTATATGGCGTGGTTTCTTCTGTTACGTGGCCCAGGTATTACGGCACAAAACATCTTGGTGAGATTTCCGGATTTAATATGAGTTGGATTGTTGCAGGCAGTGCTATCGGACCGTATCTATTCAGCCTATTAAAAGATTTTTCCGGGAGTTATGAACTATCGGGACTGGTCATGCTAATTATTACAATGGTGCTATTCATCCTGACATTTAAAGCCGATAATGTAAATTTGGCAAAACCCGAATAATCCTTAATTTTTACTATCGCTAAATTCAGATCTTTAGAATGATTATGATTGCGTATCTGAACCTCTTAGCATAAACGAATGAATTTAAATACTAATCTTATTTATTTCAAATATCCGTGTTCTTTCAAAAAAGTCATACCAATATTTCTTGCATTCTTTAACTCATTTAGGGTATGCGCATCGCTATTTACATAAATATAGTGGCACTCACTCAAAACCAATTCCAGATTTTTCATATTTGTTTTATTATTTATCAGATTGACACAATTGAATTCCATTGGGATATCGTATTTGTTGCACAACTCAATGATAGGCTTTATGTCGATGTAGTCCTGATAGTATACTGAACATGGGTGAGCCAAAAATGTAATTCGGTCACGGTATCTCTCAATGGCATTTAAATATCCTTCTGTTATACTTTTAGGATCTTCCTCATATGGTGGAGACGGATGCGAGGACAAAAGAATGAATTCAGAGGACTTCCCCTGAATGTCCATACTAACATCGCCTTTTGCATTCAATACATCAGCTTCGATTCCAAATACTACTTCAACTTCGTTATGAATGTTTTCCCACCGATTAATAATATTGTAATATGTTTTTCGATGGAAGTCACGTTTATCGAGATATGCCTGACAATGATCAGTAATTGCAATCTTGGTGAGTCCAATCTCACCGGCATATTTTACAATCTCATCAATTGTATTCAACCCATCCGAAAAATTGAGGGAATGAATATGATAATCTTCTGTACCTGGATTAATGATTTCCATAATGTTTTTCTTCTGCCGAATTAACCTAATTGAATGCTGTAAGTTTATGAACTTCTAATTCGAACATACCCTCTATTTTCTTAAAGCAATCGACAAAATGATCAGTTTTCATATGTGCATTTAGAGTTTCCTCATTTTCCCAATTTTCATACAAAATCATTACAGATGGGTCTTCATTATCCTGATAGAACTTATAATCAATACAGCCATTTTCCTTCCTTGTAGGTTCCGCGAGACCTAATAATGTCATTTTAACTTCATCGAAATTATTAAGTAATTTGAATTTGGCAATGACAGTCAGGTATTGCATAAAATCTCCATTTAAGTGCCTATTTAGAGTTTAAAAGAATAATCCAAAACATTCGGAAAGAAGCCTAAGTCCTTTCTCAAAAGCTTTTAATTGCAATAATTTTAGTCTTCTTTCCGATGTCAGCCGGTATCCAAGGCTTGGTTACTCTCCTTCATATTCGGCTCAGCTTATTCGGATTTGTTTTCACTTATAATGTCATTCCAATTGTAGATTTGGAAAGTTCTATTGTCGGACATTGCAACAAAAATTCCATTCGGAAATTTGGGACCCAAATTTACATTTGTTACTTCTGAGCCATCGCTGTTATTTGTAGAAACATCAACAATCTTGATTAGTTTATGGATGTGCGGCATTGCAGGTTCATTATCTTCAGGATCTTCCGGATCGATAATAGCTGCTCTTCCTTCTCTCGGATAAATCCGGAAACGATTCGCGCTTTGATCGGAGACCAAAATATACCCGGTTTTATCGTCAATACAATAAACAGAAATGCCTTCATTGTCCTCAAGGTAATCCTGCGTGTAGATTATTCCTAATTCCTTGTCAGCGTCAGGTGCATCCGGATCAGCTAAATATTTTCTAATTCCATATTGTTCATCTGAATAGTAAACATAGCCCAACTGATCGTCAACCGCGATTGATTCGATCTCTTTTATTCCACTATAAGCCCCGAATTCGCGCACTTTTGTTCCTTTTACAACACCCTTTCCGTCATCCTCCAAAAGGTATTGCCACAAATATGTCCCGTTTGTCGGACCATCTTTTCTGCTGACTATAGCATAAATGGCATTGTCTGAGGGTCTTTTATATAAAGAAATACCCATGGGCGCTCTTAACTCTTCGCCTACAAAAACTTCAATAGAGCCAATTAGATTCATATCAGGCAGGCTGAAAACCAAAATAGAATTTGTAATTCTTTCAGTCACAACAGCAATGTCAGTTGGTGTATCACCAACCATTAAGCCATATTCTACATCCACATTATTCGGGCGCTGAATATTTTTCACTGTTTTTGCCTCATCAATTTTCCCCTCTAAATCGTAGACATAAAGGCCACCATCAATATCTTTATCAGTACCAATTATCAGGCTTTTTTCAGGGTCGTTCTGGTTTATCCAGATAGCAGGATCATCTGTGTCGTGAGCTACAGGTTGAGTAACAACAACGGGTTGAATAACATTGGAAGAAGATGTGGGTTTGTTTTCACAGCCCACGAATACAATTGTTATTATTAGAACTCTAAGAAAACCACCTAAAAAATCACGATTTTTCATAAGATTACTCCATACAATTTTGAATGCAGATTATGTTGTTGCCATAAATTATTTTGATAATTGGACTAACTAGTATTATTGTTATTTGTCTATACAAATATACATAAAGACTATAAAGCAGACAAGATTTTTCTAAAAAACCCAGCGCCTCGCATTGAGGCGCTGTTACTTGAATAGTCGAACTAATGAACCTACAATCTATACTTAATACCAGTCTGCAACCACCATGAATAATATTCACGTTGTATGGGTCGGTCTTCTCTTCCCATATAATAATTAAGAGGGGCGTTGTTAAGGTTTACTAATTGTAAATAAGCACTAAAACCTTCCATAATTTCCTGGTTAGCTGAGAAGTCAAACTGAATATGGTCCTTGTAATAAACATCATGTTCTTCATCTTCGCCAACTTCAAAAATAAAGCTGTCTTGATAGTTAACACTTAATTGAGCAGTAAATCCGGACTTTTGATAACTTAAAGCAAAGTTAGCAGTATTACCTGCCTGTCCTGGTAATGTTGCGTCACTTCTCCCAGGTAGATCGGCCGTTGATTTGGTGTAAGTATAGTTTGCATATATTCCCAATCCGTCAAGGAAACCAGGTAGGAAGCTTAATTGCTGCTGCCAGTTAACTTCAAAACCAAAGATTGTAGCGGGATCTGCACCTTCCGGCTGCCATGGTTGAATTACTTCATAACCATCATAGATTCCACCATGTTCTTCGATTACAGTAGGATAAATAATATCTTCTAATATCTTGTAGAAGATACCGCCAGATACAACACCGATGCCTGAAACGTAATGTTCTGCCAATAGATCAAATCCGTAAGCAGTAGTTGGAACCAGATCCGGATTTCCTCTTTCTATCTCTTCATCCTCATGCAATACAATACTGTAAGGAACCATACTTTCATAGTGAGGTCTGGCTAAACCACTTGTAAAAGCAGCCCTGATATTCGTCTGAGGCGATACAGTATACTTCAGGTGCAGCGAGGGTAAAATATGATTATGTGATTGATCTGAAGAAAGTGAATTTGTTTCAACGTAGTCACCTTCATCATCAAATACAACTTCATTTCCAGTATAGGATGTCTTCGTAATTTCATTTCTAACACCGGCAAGAATCATAAGATTGTCAAAATTAATTGTCGTCATTGCATAAAATGCAATAACATCTTCAGTCGCATCATAAGTAGCGGCATCCGAAGCTTCATTATCTATTTCACCTACAAAGTCACCATTTTTATTTGCGTTCCAGAAAGATTCCATTTTATCCGGATCAATTGTAGCTCCAAAATTATAATTACCGTCAAGCAAATCAGAGACACTACCACTACTAAACTGGCTCATTAGCAAATCATCATCACCGTCCCATTCATAAACCCATATATTCTCTTTACGATCCTTTTTCTTCATAGCGACTTTACCACCAAATTTAAAATCTGCCTGGTTTTCAAAGAAATTATATGGTATTTGAAAATTAACAGATCCGATAATATCTGTATTGGTTGTTAAATTATCGTGATATTCCATATCATCCAAAATAAAGTTTTCCGCACTAAGATAATAATTCGGGTCCAACCCAGTAATGGCAAACTTTGGATTTGCACGATCAGCAAGGTTCCAGGTCATATCAGGAGTTTCATCCATTACAAATTTCGGTTCGAAATGTCTGTTTTCTTTTTCCTGAGCATAATTGAATGATAAAGAGTAATCGAGTGTTAAACCGCTGAAATGGTTTTCACCTTTACCCATAATACTGTAGAGTGAAGCTTTCTGATCTCTGGTTTTCATCTCATGAGCAAACTCGGCTTCGGTTACATCTGTAGCTGTATTGAAACCGTCCGGTTCAATCGTAAGTTCATTGCGGGTTTCAATGTCAAGATAATTATCATAAATCGCTTTAATAGAATAAGAGTTATCATTATCAGGTTTATAATCAAAACTGGTTGAGAACCCAAGCCTATCACGTCTAACATCATAGTGCCTCAGTGATATATTCTCCAAAGCCCATGGAATTTCATTATCATTTGCATCATCAACATTACCCCATTCCATTTCGTTCGTGTGGGATCCACGGTCTGATCTTAAATAACTGGCACCAAACATAATACCAAAATCTTTTTTCTCGCCAAATCTTGTTCCATAGCTAATCGAACCCTGATAAATTCCTTTCCCCAAAATGTCGGCATATCCTCCACCAGCAGTAATGTTTAAAACCGGTTTTTCATAATCGAGGGCACTCTTTGTAACTAAATTTACAGCACCGCCTATAGCATTTCCATCCATATCAGGTGTTATTGCCTTGACTACTTCAATCGAGGAAAGTTGATCAGCAGGAATAATGTCCATCTGTGCTGTACGTTCACCTCCTTCAGGTGAAGGTATGTCCTCTCCATTAACCTTCATTGAATTCATTCTGGAAGGAGTTCCTCTTACCTGCACATAACGTCCTTCACCCTGGTCACGTTGAACAGAAATACCAGGTAGTCTTTGCAGAGCTTCGGCCGAGTTGATATCCGGGAATTTTTCCATTTGTTCTTCAGAGACAACGTTCTTAATATTTTGTGCGGATTTCTGAACACTCAATGCCTTTGACTGACCTTGAGCAATCCCGTAAACTGTTATCTGTGCCATCTTAACTTCACTGGGTATAACAGTTAAATCTTGTGTTAATGTGTAGCCGCTTTCCCCTATTGTTACTTCAATTGACGTATCGTCATACCCAATATAACTTGCTATAAGAGTATAAGTCCCAGGTGGAATGTTGGAGATACGATAAAGACCACTTCTGTCTGTTGCTGCACCATAAGTGGTACCGTCGAGCCTGACA
>Ga0180007_10000044_pt1 | contig 215608 bp, 170 predicted proteins | sample MM_PC_MetaG_FD_121122 | JGI IMG/M metagenome (GOLD analysis project Ga0180007, IMG submission 121122) | Groundwater microbial communities from the Aspo Hard Rock Laboratory (HRL) deep subsurface site, Sweden - MM_PC_MetaG | ecosystem: Environmental > Aquatic > Deep subsurface > Groundwater... | reverse complement strand
CCCAGGTAAGGTTCTTCGCGTTGCATCGAATTAAACCACATGCTCCACTGCTTGTGCGGGCCCCCGTCAATTCCTTTGAGTTTCAACCTTGCGATCGTACTCCCCAGGTGGAATACTTAATGCGTTAGCTGCGGCACTGACCCCTTAAGGGACCAACACCTAGTATTCATCGTTTACGGCGTGGACTACCAGGGTATCTAATCCTGTTTGCTCCCCACGCTTTCGCGCCTCAGCGTCAGTAACGGACCAAGAGACCGCCTTCGCCTCTGGTGTTCTTCCAGATATCTACGTATTTCACCACTACACCTGGAATTCCGTCTCTCTCTTCCGTACTCAAGATTTGCAGTATCAAAGGCAGTTTCCCGGTTGAGCCGGGAGATTTCACCTCTGACTTACAAACCCGCCTACGCGCCCTTTACACCCAGTAAATCCGGACAACGCTTGCCCCCTACGTATTACCGCGGCTGCTGGCACGTAGTTAGCCGGGGCTTATTCATTGGGTACAGTCAATATAGGGGTTACCTATTTTTTCGTCCCCAATAAAAGGAGTTTACAATCTTACGACTTTCATCCTCCACGCGGCGTTGCTGGGTCAGGCTTTCGCCCATTGCCCAATATTCCTCACTGCTGCCTCCCGTAGGAGTCTGGACCGTGTCTCAGTTCCAGTGTGGCTGATCATCCTCTCAGACCAGCTACTGATCGTAGCCTTGGTGGGCAGTTACCCCGCCAACTAGCTAATCAGATACAAGCCCGTCCATAGGCGCCCGAAGGCTTTAACAACATCATCATGTGATGCCGCTGCATTATCCGGTATTAGCCCCGATTTCTCGAGGTTATCCCAAACCCATGGGTAGGTTACTTATATATTACTCACCCGTTCGCCAGTGTACTCATCCTCCGAAGAAAATTTTCCCCTTGACTTGCATGTGTTAAGCACGCCGCCAGCGTTCGTCCTGAGCCAGGATCAAACTCTCCGTTGTAAAATTTACAACTTCAAAAAAATTGGCGTAATCTTTATTTTTTGCTTCCCTAAAGTTTAACTTTAGTCATCCACATTTTGAAAGAACTTAATTATAAACGGACACGTAATCTAAACCTTTCATTTCTTATTGTCAAGTGTTTTGACAAATAAATTTTTCAAGTCCGTTGTCATCAGTCATATAAGAACAAAGTCACAAATAATTACAGCCCTAAAGTTAAAGTATTTCTTCTATCAATGCAAGTAAATTCTTTTAAAATCTTTTAAAATAATGCAAAAGCTTTCTTTCTCTGTCTCCTCTCTTACAGATTATCTATTCCAAATCTCTAAATCGGAACAATGTCTATTAGAAACTGTTTAAATAGTCAGAATATTATTATAGGGGGTCAATATGAAAGACATTAAAAATAATTTAAACCACGGTAATCCTTTGTCTGACTTAATCTCTGACGATATATACAATCTTCTCCATAAAAGAGGGTTGATAAATCAAAAGTCTGTGAGAGATCATATAATAAGAAATGAGTTTAAACTTCTTCGGGCTCAGAAAATGGGAGCGAGTGAAGCGATAGAGGTACTAAGAGAAAAATTTTCTTATTTACAGTTCGATACAATTAGAAAAATCGTTTATCATATTCAGAAATAAATATTCTTGACAAAAGGTGAGGCTTCAGTTATATTTATACACCACTCTTTCAAGGATCATATTAGATCTTTGAGTTTGTGAATCTGCCCAGTGTCTCCCCCCAACACTGGGCTTTTTTAATTATGAAAAGGGAATTATTATGGCTATCAAGAAAAAAAACAAAACGGTTAAAAAGGTAATTGAATCACCATTTAAAGACTATTGGGATAAAAACAATTATATTCTGCTTGGTGGCGGAATTTTTGTTACGATATTAGGTTTTTATTTAATGGCACAAAGCCCCTGGGATAATCCTATAAGTTTATCTATATCTCCGATCGTATTATTAATAGCTTATTTAATAATTTTTCCTGTAGCTATCTTTTACCGAAAAAAACATAAAGAAAATAAGGAAAGTTGATACATTGGTATTAGCTAAAGTAAAAGGTAATATAGTTTCTACAATCAAGAACGAGTATTTAAACGGACATAAATTATTGTTAGTTCGCGAAATTGATTTAGAAGGGAACTTTATAGGTAAAACAGATTATATTTCTTTAGATCTCATTGATTCGGGAATAGGTGATACTGTTTTAGTTACAAAAGAAGGCGATGCAGTTCAACAAGTTCTTGGACACAATAAAGCCCCTGTAAATACTATAATAGTGGCAAATGTTGATGATATTGAGGTGGAATCGGACGACAACTAATTATATGTAAAATTGAATCAAAATCGATTTGAAATCTTAGCAAAATTACAATTACTTCTCTCCATCGAAAGAGTAGGCCCATCAAGAATCATAAACCTTTATAATAAATACAATGGAATAGACGAAATTTATAATTCTTCTTATTCTTCATTATTAACTGTTAACTCCATCAATACACACATTGCAAAATCAATTTTACTCTCAAAGAATAGAATTGCAGAAAGTTACGCAAAACTAGAAATTGAAATAAAAAAATTGAATGCTATAGGAGCAAGAATAATTTCCTTTTTGGACGATGATTATCCCGAATATTTGAAGAAAATATTTTCTCCCCCAATAATATTATATGTTAAAGGTACTATTCCAAATGATGGAAAGAATTCTATTGCGATAGTTGGGACCCGCAGACCCACCGATTACGGAAAACTACAAGCAAAACAATTTTCAGAAAATCTAACGATGCAAAACATAACAATTATAAGTGGTTTAGCCCGTGGAGTCGATTCTATAGCGCATAAAGCATGCCTTAATCATAATGGCAAAACAATTGCTGTAACGGGCTCCGGATTAGATGTAGTATATCCTCCTGAAAACAAAAAATTGTATGAAGAGATCGCTGCTTCCGGAGCTATTATTAGTGAGTTTGAATTAGGAACAAAACCGGACGCTCAAAATTTTCCTAGAAGAAATAGAATAATTTCAGGATTATCGGCGGGAACATTAATAATTGAGACTGGAATTACAGGTGGCGCCATGCAAACCGCAGCACACGCATTAGATCAGAACAGGGAAGTTTTTGCGATTCCCGGTAATTTAGGAATTACTCAAACCGAAGGAATAAACAGACTAATACAACGAGGCGAGGCGAAACTAGTTACAAATGTGGAAGATATACTAGTCGAATTAAATTTGTCAGTAAAATCTGTTGATGAAACTGGAACAAAACAAGGATATGAAGACCTGAATCTTTTTGAAGAATCAATTCTGTTAAAACTAACAAATAAACCTATTCAAATAGATGAACTGGCAGATGAATTAAAGATGTCATCAACTGAATGTTTGGTATATTTATTGTCACTGGAATTAAAAGGATATGCTAGGCAGTTACCGGGGAAAAATTTCATTTTAAGCAGATAAATCTACAGATACTTTTTTAAATCTTTCCAATATTCCTTCAACCTTTCTTTCATTTGTTTTTCCATTCCGTTTCCGGTTGGATAATAATACTGACTTCCTCTAATTTCTTCGGGAAAATAATTTTCCGAAATAAAATTAGAATCGAAATCATGAGGATATTTATATCCTGATCCGTAACCGACTTCTTTCATCAAATTTGTGGGGGCGTTGCGTAAATGAAGAGGAACACTGTACAACTTATTATTACGAACTTCTGAAAGAGCCTTTTGTATTCCCATATATGAAGCGTTGCTTTTCGGGGAAGCCGCTAAATAAGTTACACATTGAGCTAAAATTATTCGGGCTTCCGGCATACCAATTTTTTCCACGGCACCGAATGCTGCCTCTGCAAGGACCAAACCATTGGGAGAAGCATTTCCAATATCTTCTGAAGCAAGAATTATCAACCTTCGGGCTATAAAGAGTGGATCTTCCCCTCCTTCCAACATTCTTGCCAACCAATAAAGCGAAGCATCGGGATCGCTGCCCCTTACACTTTTAATGAAGGCCGAGATCACATTATAATGATCCTCTCCCGCTTTATCGTAAAAGATATTTTTTTGTTGAATAACATTTTCGATAACTTCTTTTGAAATTTTAATTTCGGATTTATCGATGTTGTCGATAACCGCGCTTTCAATTGTATTAAGTAATGTTCTGGCGTCTCCACCGCTTATATAGTATAAATAATCGTAATCAATTGATGTGATATTAAAATCGCTCAAAAACTTATCATTTTTAATTGCGCTGTCTATAATTTCAGTTATGTTTTCTGAAGAAAGTTCTTCGAGTATATAAACACGAGCACGAGACCTAAGCGGAGGAATCACCTCAAAAGAGGGATTTTCAGTAGTTGCGCCTATTAAAATAATTTCGCCCGATTCCACAGCTGCAAGCAAGGCATCCTGCTGGGATTTATTAAACCTGTGTATTTCATCTATAAATAAAATTGTTTTCTTAAAATGCTGCAAATTCTCCTTTGCAACCGAAATTACTTGTCGAACATCTTTTACACCCGAAGAAACGGCGTTTAATTGAAAAAATTCTGATTGGGTTTGATTAGAGATTATTTTTGCAATTGTAGTCTTCCCTGAACCCGGAGGTCCCCAAAGAATAAACGAAGATAATTTATCACTTTCGATCATCTTACGAAGAGGACCGTCTGGCCCAACAAGTTTTTGCTGTCCCCGAAAATCGTTTAGTGTTTTCGGTCTAACTCTTTCTGCAAGAGGAATTTGCGGTATTGTTATTTTTTCACTCAAAGTGGGTTGTATGGTGATTAACTATTCTTTTTTTTCAACTTTTAAAGCCTGTTCCTTTATACCAATCATGTGGTACTTAACACGCGCTATTTTTTCAATTTTATAAAGACTTGTTTTAACAGAATCTATTTCGGCGTTAAATTGTTCAATTTCCGTTTCAGTATTGTTAATCTGAATATTAATTTCCTTTATCTCTTCTCTCAATTTTAAGTATTTAAGCACTCCTGAATTATTAAAAACTAAAAAAACAATTAAAGACACGAAAAGAAAGAAGTAAATAATTTTTTTAAAATTTATATTTTTCATTTATTACTATCGTAAAGAGTTTAGAATTATTTTATCGACCAACTCTTCATAGGTTATTCCTTCGGCTTTTGCTGTTTTAGGTAACAAACTTGTGCTGGTTAATCCAGGCAAAGTATTAACTTCAAGACAGTAAGGTACAAGTTCTTTGTTGAGCCGGAAATCGATACGGGCATAACTTTGACATGAAATTGAATTATAAGCTATCATTGTTTGATGTTTTAGATTATTTAATACATCTTCCGGGAAATTTGCAGGTACAATATATTCACTCATTCCGTGAGTATATTTACATGTATAATCATAAAAATCATGTTTGGGTTTAATTTCCAGAGGGGGGAAAGCATGACCATCAAGAATTCCTACAGTAAGTTCGTAACCATCAATATATTCTTCCACAAGAACTTCTTTGGAATATTTGCCTGCTAGTTTAATTGCATCTGTAAATTGATCGGAACTATTACAAATGGATAAACCTATTGCCGAACCTTGATTATTAGGTTTAACTACGCAAGGGAATTTCAAACCGGAATTAATTTTTTCAATTGTTTCGGATATATTAATATTGTCTGTATCAATTAGAAGCCAATTTGGTGTATTAACTCCATAATGTTTAAACATAACTTTAGTGAAAGTTTTATTCATCGAAATTGAACACGGCAACACACCCGAGCCTGTGTACTTAATACCCCTCATTTCCAAAAGAGCTTGAATGGTACCATCCTCGCCCCAAGTGCCATGCAAGGCAATAAATGCAGTGTCTACGTCATCAAAAATTTCAGAATTAATTATATCTATATAATTTTTCTGATTAACCGGGGAAAAGTTTTCTTGACTAAAAAAATTTTCTTCGCTGTTAGGCTGATTAAGTCCATAGGCTGGATCTATAATTACATATTTATAACCAAGCTTTTTTACAGCTTCCACCACACCTTTGCCGGAGGAGATAGAAACTTCTCTTTCACTGGATGCTCCCCCCAGAATTATTGCGACTTTAATTTGACGTTTATCCATTATTTTTTCGTCTCTATATCAGTAATCGAGTCGGTTTCTTTTATCTATTTTTATTCCATATGTTGACTCAGCAATAGAATAAAGTTCTTTTAGTTTTACTAAAGGAATTGTTTTCTCGCGCCCCATGCTTCTGGCAATACTCAAAGTTTTGGCAGAATGTTCGAGCTTTTCCATTCTGTAAAAAGCGCCTTGAATATTTTTACCAATAGTTACTGCACCATGGCTTTCAAGCAAAAAAGCCCACGAAAATTCCACATAAGGCAGCATTGAGTTTGGTAATTCTTCAGTAGAAGGCGTTGCATATTTGCAAAGAGGAACTTTACCCAAAGATAAAACAACTTCGGGAAATACAGGCGTCGTAAAGCCTTCTCCTAAAGCTGCAAAGGCGGTACAATAAACGGGATGACAATGAATAACGGAATTAATTTCCGGCCTGTTGTTATAAATCAATAAGTGAATTTTATTTTCGGTGGACACCTTCCCAAATCCCGAAATTCTGTTACCATAATTGTCTATCTCAAGAATATCCTCGTATTTTATATCACCTTTACATACGCCAGAAGGGGTAATTAAAATTTTGTTTTCATCAATGCGCGCAGATAGGTTTCCATCATAGGCGGATACAAAACCTCTTTCGTAAACCTTATGACAAGCTTCTACGAGTTCTTCTTTCAGATTCATTCGCTTTCGAGCCTCTCCATAAGTTGTAGATTAATAAGTGCATCGTTCCCAGTAACTTTAGGAGTTTTATTTTGCAGAAAACACTTCTGTATTTCTTTAATAAGAAGCCCTTGATTGTTTGCCTTTTTCTTGAAAGCTTTTCTCGCTTCGCCCGATAAGTCTATAATAATTTTACTTGACGCATTTTTTCTTCCAACAAGATTATCAATACTTATAGAACCATTATATCCAAGAATTTCAATTCTGTTTATCGGTTTTTTAGCATTATACGAAACATTGAAGTAGCCGTAACCACTATTCTTAAATTTTACAATACCATTTGCAAAATCTTCAACTTCACCTTTATAAATTATATTATCAATGTTCCCTTTAATGTCAGAAATCTCACCTCCGAAATATAATAGAAGATCTATCATATGTGAGCCGAGGTCCCTAAGCGCTCCACCGCCCGATTCAGCTTTATTGAATCTGAAATTGTCTGATGGGGAATAATCTATATTTAGATTGGTGGAAATAGAAACTATTTTGCCAATAACTTGCTTATCAATCAATTCTTTAGCTTTTATAACTAACGGATTATACCTATAAACGTAATTGAGCGTAAGCAAAACATTATTTTCGCTACAAGTCTTAACCATTTCAAAAGCTTCTGCAGTATTAATAGCAATAGGTTTTTCGCAAAGAATATGTTTCCCGGCTTTTGCTGCGGCTATTACCTGCCATGAATGATCGGAATTTCTGCTGGATATGTATACAGCATTAAAATCGGCTTTTAAAAATTCCTCGAAATCGTTAAATGCTTTATCTGCATTAAACTTATTAGAAATAAACTTAGCTCTATCTAAATCTGAACTGTAAACAGCAACCAGATTATTTCTTTTAAGAGTTTTCAAATTCGGCAGAAAACTATTTTCGAGATATTTTCCGCAACCGGCAACACCCCATTTTAGCCAAGCCAAATTTCTTTTAGGCAGCCCAATTTTACTTTTAATAGTTTCCATTTATAGTTTTAGCTTCGACATTAGTTTCTTTATTGGATCAGAGTTTTGCATAATATAAAAATGAATTGCAGGAACATTATTATTAAGCAAATCTTCAACTTGTTTTACAGCCCATTCGACACCAATTTCAATAACATGTTCCGGTTTGGCTTCCATTACTTCACTGGCAAGATCATTTGGCACATCAATATGAAAATTCTTTGGCAGGTTATGTATATGCGATTTTGTAGTAAGGATCTTTAATCCGGGAATAATTGGGGATTTAATACCCGCTTGCTCACATTTATTCCTGTAATTATAAAATTTAGAATTATCGAGGAACATCTGCGAAACTATATACTCAGCACCTGCATCAATTTTAGTTTTAGTGAATTGAATATCCGTTTCGAGGTTAGGTGCCTCAAAATGTTTTTCCGGATATCCGCTGGAGCCAATACAAAAATCCATAGGCTTGGCATCTAATAAACTATCTTCAATATATTTACCATGATTTATATCAGTAATCTGTTTTATTAGATCAATTGCAAATGAGTTGGTGCTTCTGCCAAACTTAATCGGTTTATGAAAACCGCTGTCATCCCCTCTAATAGCCAGCACATTATCGATTCCTAAAAAATGAAGTTCGATCAAAAAATCTTCCGTTTCTTCACGTGTAAATCCTTGACAAATTACATGGGGCACTGCATCAACATTGTATTTATTTTGAATCAAAGCGCAAATACCCAATGTACCGGGACGTTTACGTTTAATTCTCATTTTAAAGTCGCCTGGAGCTGTTTCTTCATAGTACACTTCGGCTGCATGACTTGTAATATCAATGAACGGAGGATCATATTTTATAATGTCGTCTAATACGTTCATCAACTGTTTAATGTCTCCTCCGCGCTTTGGAGGTATAATTTCAAAACTTATTACAGTGTCCTTGGCTTTCGCCAGATGTTCAATTACTTTCATGTTATCCTAATAATTTGAGACCAAAGTTAATAATTTTTTTTATAAACAATTTTTCAAAAAATATTTATGCTATTGATTTTCATTTAATTCAGCTTTTGTTATTCTATCAATCCAAATACTTATTTATTCGTAAGGATAAGCAGTTGAAAAGCGGATGGATCAGAATAATCGGGTTCGACATCCAACTCTATGTATTTACCATTTAACCACATTTTCGTCATATCATCGTAATGATCACTCATTATGTGTCCTGATTGGCCCGTTGGCATTACGTAATAAAACTTATTAGGATCAGAAAAATCATAAATATATCTCATAGACGGGCCAAGTTTTACCTCATACGGTGATGTAAAAGAATATTCGGTGTTAAAAACAGTGGTTCCATCTCCGCTAATATCAAATGGTCCGATATTAATGAGTTTATCTATAAATATTGAAGCACCGCTAAATGGATGTTTGAATGTAACTGTATGAAGAATAAGCCACTGCCAATTTTCAATTTTCTTACCGTATGTAATTTCTAATAGTTCAAGCGCCTCCACAAAACTTTTTCTGATTATTTCATCTAAAGTTTCAATTTTTTTGGTTCTTATGTCATCAATCCAGCTTATATTTTTACCGGCAAATATCTCCTCTATTATTCTGTACGGAACATTTGCAATAAAAACATATTCCAAAAATAAATTTTCGCCCATTTCGTCAACAAACAGATTCCGAAGTAATTTATCATAAAATGTAAGATAAATTGAAGGTGCCTGGGAGTCTTTATTCATAACATTATCCCATTGACGCAGCAATTGCAAGGCCGTTTTAAGATTGGCATCACCAATATTTGTTTTTTCGAATGCTGTAAATATTCGCGGGACAACCATTTTTGCATAATGAGAGTAAAAATCATTTTGCAATTTTTTATAATCGGAAACAGACAGCAAATTTTTGCCTGTTAACACTTCATTTATTCTTGTTATACGGGAGGCCGGTTCCCATATATTAGAGATATGATAAGGAAAATGAGCTACTGTTTTATTATTCGCCGAAGCTATGAAATTTTGAGACGGATTAAAAAGTTTGGGCATATCCTCGTAGGGGACAAAACCTTTCCAATCATTTGCTTCCGTTGTACCATCATAAATGAGTGTCGGACTAGAACTATTGCGTATCGGAAGTCGGGCGGCACAAATGTAACCGATATTGTCGTCTTTGTCGCCATATACAAAATTCTGACCAGGCACTGTAAAATTTCTTACAGCCTCAGCAAATTCCGACCAGTTTCTGGATTTATTAATTTTATACATAGCAAAATATTCATCGCTTAGTTCACTTGCGGTCCAACGCATACTGATGTTAGCTTTATTTTGCGCATTATTTGGAAACAAAACATTATACGGATGAATGCCAGATACAATTGGTCCTCTGTGAGTTGATTGTATTTGTAAAACAACATCCGATGAATCTTTAACTTTAATTGTGTCTTTAACTATTGATAAAGCTTTCCACTCATTATTAAAAAAATATTTTGTTTTTGAACTGTCAAATTTCTCAAGGTAAAAATCCGCGTCGTCGGTCATTACGTTTGTTAATGCCCAGGAAATATTTTTATTTTTTCCAATTACAATTGCTGGCACTCCCGGTATTGTAAATCCTTCAGCGTTCCAATCAGCAGCTTTTATTACTGCCAGATACCATTTGCCAGGAACTGAAAAAGCAAGGTGAGGATCGTTGGCAATAATTACTTTTCCGGATTCCGATTTACGGCTGTTAACCACCCAATTATTTGATCCTATATGTGTACCCCCCATACCCATGAATTCACGGAATTTACGGTCGGTTTTAATAAAATCCATATCTATAATTTCTGCAACATTAAAACCTTTAGGGATAATTGTTGGTGCATTTTCATCAAATCCTGGTAAAATTTCAGAGACTTTTTCAGGACCAAATTTTTGAATTAGATGACTAAAAGCAATATCTGTCCACCAGCTGATATTAAGTTCCCAGGCCATAAGTTTAGCGACTAAAAGACTATGTATTGGTTTCCACTCTTCAGGTGAATAACCCAACAAATCGAATTCAAATGAATATGTATCGTTTGTTTTAAGATAAGCATTTACTCCATTTGAATATGCGGTTAACATAATTCTGGTTTTTGGGTTCAACTTTTCATAGTTCTTAACAATATTGCTTTTAAGTCCTACAGTTCTAAACATTAAATCGAAGGGCAATACTTTACGTCCCATTACTTCGGCTAATCTGCCTTCGGCTGCCCTGCGGATTAAATCCATCTGGAACATTCTTTCCTGCGCATGAACAAATCCCAAAGCAAACGCTGCGTCCTCTTCGCTTTCGGTTTTAATAAACGGCACACCGTATTTATCTCTGTATATTTTTACATCCTTCTCTATACCCTCAACTTTAACTTGTCCGCTATAATTTGGAATAGGTTCCAGCATAACTTTATATGAAATAACAAAAAAACCCGCCAAAATAATTAATAAAACAAGCCCCAGACCAATAGATATTTTAATCCATTTCTTCATATTCATTACTTTTTAATTTTTATTCCCCGATATAAATTAGCACTCAATTAAAAATTAATATATATCCAAATATTGTTTGAGGTAATACTAAAGCTGAAATTGTCATTTAATTTTCGAATGGCATAATTGTGTTAATTTATTCAATGCTTCTGTTTCGCCAATAGCTATCAGGTTATCGTTTTCCAAAATTTCTGTTGATGATTGGGGATTATAAATAAAACTTCCTTCCTCTCTGTAAACAGCAACTATAATTATGTTCAAATCCTTTCGTATGGGAGAATCCATAAGTTTAATCCCAATAAGGGGAGAACCTTTTGTAACAATAATTTCTTCAAGATTGATGGCTATATCTTTGTCACGAGCAACTCCATCAATAAAATCCATCACTCCGGGACGTATTAATAGTTGAAGCATTCTATTTCCACCGAGCTCATATGGTTTAACTACTCTATCGGCTCCGGCCTTAAGAAGTTTAGATTCTGTGCCTTCATCAATTGCTCTGGCAACAACAAATACATTCGGATTCAATTCTTTAGCCGATAAAGTTGTGAATACATTTTCAGCGTCTGTCGCCACTACTGAAACTAGTCCTTTGGCTCTTTCAATTCCGGCTTTGAGCAGCGCCTCGTCACTGGTTGCATCCCCGTCAACAAAGTAAAATCCTTTATTTATAAGATACTCCACATTTACAGGATTATTTTCAACGACTACAAACGGATATTTATTTTCCTTTAGCGCTTCACAAATTTGTTTTCCCATTCTGCCGCATCCGCATACTATATAATGGTTAGCGAGCGTTTCAAGTTTTCTTTCCATTCTTTTTCTCCTAAACAATTGTTTCTCAATTAAAACTTGCGCCGCTTTACTTACCGTGTATCCAATTGTAAGTACTCCAGCAATAATAAGAAAACTCGTAAACAACCTGCCTATATCGGAAAGTGGCTTTACTTCTTTAAATCCAGTTGTGGATATTGTAATTACTGTCATATAAAACGATTCGAGTATTGTCCAATCGTGTTCGATAATTTCGAATCCAATAGTACCGATAACTATAATAGCAAATATGCCAATTAGACCATTCTTAAATTGATTTGTACCGCTACCAGACATATTAACTGCTACTTTTTGAGTAAAAAAAACTAATTTTAACTTTAAATTCAATACTATTTATTTCATGAGAGGCAATTTACCGATAAATTTCGGTGATTCACCGATTTTTTATACTAACAATAATATTTATAAAATAAATTAGTTTCAAAAAAAGAGAGGATATTATGAATAAAGCGCAAAGTAATACCCGGCTGATAATAGGACTCATAATTATCGCTATTGGTGTTATCTTCCTGCTGGGTAACCTTGATATTTTGGATTACGATATTCCCAGAATAATTTTTCGTTGGCAGTCAATTCTTATTATTATAGGGCTAGTAATCTTTGGAACCACTACAAATAAGTCAACTGGTGCTGTATTAATTGCAATTGGGCTAATAGGGCATTTTCCGGAATTTTGGCCTTTGCTTCTTATAATTATAGGATTATACATTATAATCCGAACCGGGGGACTTTCTAAATCCAAAGAATCACCGGAATTGAATGAGACTGGACCCGCAGCATCAAGTGAATTTTTAAATGATGTGTCCATATTCGGCGGCGGTAAAAAATATATACAAACCGATAATTTTAGAGGGGGCAAAATTACTTCCATTTTCGGAGGTTCTGAAATAGATTTGTTTGATTGCAAATTGTCCGAAGGATATCATACAATGGATGTATTTGCTTTGTTTGGAGGCTCAACTATAATTGTTCCTTCCGACTGGAAAGTTGAAATTGATGTTGTTCCTATATTCGGCGGTTTTGTTGATAACAGAAGAAAGGATCCAAATCTTATACAACGGGATGATAGAATACTCTATGTAAAAGGATTGATTCTTTTTGGCGGCGGCGAAATTAAGAATTAAATGGAGAATGAAATGAAAAATTTGAATGCACGAACGATAATTGGCATAATACTGGTTCTAATCGGGATATCTTTTCTAGCGGATAATATATTCTTTCTTCCTTTCTATTTCAGCCATTATATTTTTTCTGTTCCTTTCCTACTGGTTGTAATAGGATTAATAATGCTATTAAACTCCAAAGACTCTAACGCCGGATTTGCGCTAATATTCGTAGGTGCAGCTTTACTTATATTCAGATTTTATGAAGTGCCTTTCCGCGAAATTTTTAGAGATTATTGGCCATTAATTTTAATACTATTCGGCGTATACATTCTAATTAAACCTCGCCGGGAAAAGCATAACAAAAAAAACGAAGCATTTGAGTTCAGCAATAAAAGAACATCTGATTCTAACAAAAACTTGGAAGATGATTATATTAATGAGGTTGCCGTTCTAAGTGGAGTTGATAGAAGAATTATCTCAAAAAATTTTAGGGGCGGTAAAATAACTACAATGTTTGGTGGGGCAGATCTCGATTTTAGTGAGGCCAAACTGGCTGAAGGGAGAAATGTAATTGATCTGATTACTTTTTTTGGCGGTACTGATATTCGTGTTCCAAAAGACTGGAAAATTGTCCTTTCTATCACTTCAATATTCGGTGGATTCGATGATGAACGCAGATCATCCAGTTCTGAAAATATAGATGAAGCACGCGTTCTTGAAATAAAAGGAGTGGTGTTTTTTGGCGGCGGAAATTTAAAAAATTAATATTATGAAAAATCCTTTTATACAAAATACTTCGAGTTTTATAGCATACCTTATCGTGTGGTCGATTATTACAATTAATCATATTTTAGTTGCAAAAATCCTGCTCCATGTTAGAATTGACTATGCGGTATTCGACGCAGTTATACACAATGCATTATATATGATTTTAGGATTAAGTTTATGGTATCCATCAATTTATTTAAGTATAGATAAAAACAAAATCTGGAAAACAATTTCCAACCATATAGCAGGTGGGATTTTTTCAACGGTTATTTGGGTTTACGCGGGTTATTTTATACTTTCAAATTCTATAGAAAATAAACAATATTTAACTTTCCTAAACGACGCGCTATACTGGAGGGTTAATATTGGATTACTTTTTTATCTTGTAACGGTAGTATTTTATTATGTAGCATATTATTATAAAGGGTTCAAAGAAAAAGCTCAAAACGAAGCTGAACTAAAATTACTTGTAAAAGAGGCCGAACTAAAAACTCTTAAATATCAGATTAATCCGCATTTTATTTTTAACAGCTTAAATTCAATTAGTTCTTTAACAATTTCTAATCCTGATAAAGCTCGTGAAATGACAATTAAACTTTCCTCCTTTATGAGAAAAACCCTTTCCAGTAACGAATCGCAGATGACACGGCTAAAAGATGAAGTTGATAATTCCCGCTTATATATGGAGATAGAGAAAATTAGATTCGAAGACAAACTTGAATACGTTGAGTCTTTTGATGAAAACTGCAGAAAAATTAATGTACCCAACATGATTCTGCAACCTCTGTTTGAGAACGCGATTAAACACGGCGTTTACGAAAGTACAGAGAAAATTACGATTAGTTTATCGTGTAAAAAAGAAAAGGAATATCTGAAAATATCATTACAAAACAATTTTGATCCTGAAGGTGTCAGCCGAAAAGGCGAAGGCATAGGATTGATGAATATTAAAAATAGATTAAAATTGATTTATAATGAAGACAATCTGTTAACTTTTGACAGACTCGAAAATTTGTTTACTGTCAATATTTATATCCCATATGAATAAAAATTTGGAATGTTTATGAATAAAATCAGTTGTATTGTAATTGACGATGAAAAACTCGGACGTGATGTTGTTCTTGAATATTTGAAAGCACATATCAACATAGAAGTTATTCAGGAATGCAAAAACGGATTCGAAGGAATAAAAGCAATTCAGGATCTAAAACCTGATTTAATTTTTTTAGACATACAGATGCCAAAGATAAATGGATTTGAGATGTTGGAATTATTGGATGAGCCGCCAACAATTATATTTACAACGGCATTCGATCAATATGCATTAAAGGCATTTGAAGTAAACGCTATCGACTACCTTCTGAAACCATTTTCAAAAGATCGTTTTGCAGAAGCTGTGGAACGAGCCGAAAAAAACATTAACAATAAAATCGAATCCTCAAAAAATATCGAAAAATTAAAAACACACGTTGCCGAGAATTTAGAATATTTGAATAGAATAATTATTAAAGAAAAAAGTCGAATAAAAATTTTACCTGTGGAGGAAGTTGAAATCCTTGAAGCATTGGACGATTATGTACAGATTGTTTGGAAAGGCGAGAAACTACTAAAACAAAAAACAATGAAATATTATGAAACTCATCTTGATCCCAAATTATTTCTACGTATACACCGATCATATATTGTTAACATCAATCAGATCAAAAACATTGAATTGTTAGAAAAGGATACTCACCATGCTTTACTGCACAATGGATTAAAATTACCGATTAGTAAAACAGGTTATAGTAAAGTTAAAGAACTTTTAAATATGGGTTGAGCGTTAAGTAAGTAATATATCTACAAATAACTGTTATATAAGTGATTGAAGTTTTACAGACCTATATGTATATTTTGGTTCAAAAATAAAAAAACGGATTTGTAATGGATAAAGATCTGCAATCGATCCAAGAAGTAAGAGAATTAATTCAACTCGCCAAACAAGCTCAATTGGAATACAAACATTACAGCCAGCCCCAAGTTGATAAAATTATTAAAGCTATGGCAGATGCCGGTTACACTGAGGCGGAAAGATTAGCCAAACTTGCTCATGAAGAAACCGGATTCGGGAAATGGCAGGATAAAGTAATAAAAAATCAATTCGGGACAAAAAACGTTTACGAATCGATTAAGGACTTAAAAACAGTAGGCGTAATTGGAGTTGAGCACAATGGAAAAGTTGTAAAAATCGCGGAACCTATGGGTGTAGTAGCCGCACTTATTCCATCTACCAATCCTACATCAACGGTAATGTTTAAGGCGATTATATCTTTAAAATGCCGCAATGCAATTGTAGTAAGCCCTCATCCAAAAGCAGTAAATTGTACATTTGAATCATTGAAAGTACTTATTAAAGCTGCTGAAGCAGCAGGTGCACCAAAGGGCCTAATTCAATGTTTAACTACCCCCACCCTCCCGGCTACGGAAGAATTGATGAAAAACAAGTCTGTTGCTGTAATTCTTGCCACTGGTAGCAATCCAATGGTTAAAGCCGCATACAGCGCAGGTACACCCGCATACGGAGTTGGTTCGGGGAATGTTCCGGCATTTATAGAAAAGACGGCTAATGTTCAAAAAGCAGTAGCAGATATCGTTTCGGGAACTACTTTCGATAATGGTACTTTGTGTTCATCTGAACAAGCGCTTATTGTTGACAGACCGTTGAAAGATAAAGCTATTGCCGAGGCAAAAAAGCTTAACTGCTACTTTGTTGATGAAAATGAAAAACTGAAATTGGAAAAAGCCGTAATTAAAGGGGGACACATTAATGCGGAGATAGTTGGTAAATCCGCTAAATTTATAGCCGAATACGCCGGATTTAATGTGCCGGAAAATACTTCCGCATTAATTGCTTACTGCGATAGTGTTGGAAGAAACGAGCCTTTATCTATGGAAAAACTTTCGCCGGTGCTTGCATTTTATACAGTTGATGGTTGGCTGGAAGGATGCCATAAATGTATTGAATTGCTTGAGTTTGGAGGCATTGGACATACAATGGCAATTCATTCTAACGACAAAGAAGTAATAATGAAATTCGCGCTTGAAAAACCGGCATTCCGAATTGTTGTAAACACACCAAGTTCACTCGGCGCCGTAGGTTATACAACTATGCTAGCTCCATCCCTTACATTGGGAGTAGGAACTTGGGGCGGATCAATTGTTTCGGAAAATGTAACCGCAAAACATCTTATGAATATTAAAACACTCGCATTTGAAACAAAAGCTATCAACGAGGGATATTCTGTTTCGTCGTTTGAAGATTCACCAAAATATTCAGGCGAAAAACGTCATGGTTTTCAGGAGGAAATTGAAGAGCGGCTTCGCGCCCGCGCGGGCAATCCTGTTGTCTCTTCTTTTACACCGCAGGGAAACAAATCAGCTGAATCTAAAAAGGTTTTCGGTTCGGGGATTTCCTCTTCGGAAATTGATAAAATTATAAAAGAATTTAAATCCTAGATTTTTGTGTCTATAAGTCATATCTCTTCAAGGAGATTGATTTATGGACATTTTATCAGCTATATCTATCTAATTTAAACTTTTCCCCCAGGTACAGTTTACGCACTTCTTCATCTTCAGCCAAATGATCAGCGGTGCCATCCTTAAATATTACGCCGTTAATAAGAATATATGCTCTATCAACGATGCTTAAAGTTTCATGCACGTTATGATCCGTAATCAGTATTCCAATTCCTTTGTGTTTAAGGTTAGCAACTATATTCATAATATCTTCGACGGCAATAGGATCAACACCCGCAAATGGTTCGTCAAGCAAAATAAATTTTGGATCCGTTGCAAGTGCTCGGGCAATCTCAGTTCTCCTTCTTTCGCCTCCGCTCAATTGAAAACCTAAACTTTTTCGAATATTATTAATACTGAGTTCTTCCAGCAGACTATCTGTTTTAATTTGACGTTCCTTTTTACTCATTTTCATCATCTGCAGAACAGCCATAATATTATCTTCTACACTTAAGCGCCTGAATACAGATGCTTCCTGAGGAAGATACCCAATGCCCATTTTTGCCCTTTTATACATTGGTTCACCGGTTATATCCACCGACTCCAGAAAAACTTTACCGTTATTAGGTTTAATCATACCAACTATCATATAAAATGTAGTTGTTTTCCCTGCACCGTTCGGTCCAAGAAGTCCTACAACTTCACCCTGATTAACTTCAACCGATACTTGTTTAACAACGGTTCTTTTTTTATAAATTTTTACCAGCCCTTCGCTTCTTAAATTCAATCAGTTACTCCCGTTTTTTTTGTAACCAAAATTAGGAATTACATCTAGTATATTTTTTTTATCGGGTTTGTTGGTATAAAGTACAAATGAAGGCAATGTAAACTCCCTTTCTTTGCCTTTAATTAAATTTTCGGGATGAAATTCACTTTTAATGGATCCATAAAGTTTAACATCGGAAACGGTGTTATCTTTAAAAAGCAGTTTTGCTCTTTCAGAACTGGATTTAAGCACTCCGTTGGGCTCGTCCTCTTCAAATACATAATAATAACTAAGTACATTTCCTATTACTTCAGTTTTTTGGAGCTTATTTTCATCAAAATACATAATTGTTCGTTCACCGGAAATTTGGTTAAATCTATTTTCGTAATTTTCTTCTTTGGATAACACGAACGAATTTCCGAGAACATCAATCCATTTGATTTTTTTATCTTTAAATTTAACTTTTACAGTATCGCCTGTTAACTGACTGTTCTCGTACCAAACGATAGGTTGTGTAACATCTGTCTCCAATTTGTACGTTAATATCTCATCTTTTGCACGGAACATTATACTGTAATTATTAATTGAATAGAAAGAGCTTCTTATTACTTTTACCGAATCAGAAGCGACCAGCTTTTTTGTGCTGTCTTGATATGCCTCCATAACTTTGGAAATTACAATAAGTGTATCCAGCTGACCATTATCGCTTGTATCAATCTGTGTTAGCGCCGGGTTTTGGGATATAAAAGTATATTTATTCACTCCGTCATCCTTCAAATATCCGCCTGTAATTATCACATTATTTTCGGGATATTGAATTTTAATATTAGAATATCCATAACTGAGATCTTTATTTCTGAAATGCACGAGGCTATCCGCAGTAATCTCCGATTTGTCATCAAATATTTTCACATTACCAATCGATACGGCCTTATCGAGATTATTATAATAAATCAATTGATCCGCCAAAAGAGTGTTTACAGAATCTTTTAATTTAACATTATTAAAGAATTCCGCACGATCGTCGTCAAAATAATAATATCCTTTATCGGCAGTAAGTGTTATATGCCCATCGTTTAGTTTAACAGGAGTTTCCGAGAATGTATATTTTTCATTGCCGAAATAAAATCCGCGTTCAGTATAAATTGTAATCGAATCCTGCACAGCAACCACATCACCGATTAATTCTGCTTCGTTCCTGGCTAAATACTGGATTGCTTTTTTACATGTTATACGCACATTGCCTTGAGTCATTACAACATTACCCAAAATTTCACGAATATTCTGACCATCAATATATTTACCCACAAGACTATCGCCCAAAATTGTTATCTTTTCATCTTTTTGCGCGAATGTTTCGATAGAAACCATTAAAAGCAATATCAGCATTAATGATAATTTAGTCATCAGTTTTTCTTTTTAGCGGTTGTTTGATATGTGATATCGAAAACAATATAATTGCGTAATAATTGATCAGACTCAAATCCATATCCCTCAATTATTTCATCTTCGGTAGTAATTTTAACAAATTTATCCGTAACAATTTTTTTATCGGATTTACGCCACATCAATTCTTCGGTTTCAAGTTTAACTTTACTGCTGTCGTTAAAAGCTACAACACTGTCTATTGCAAACATATTCTCCGTGATATCATCAATACGACCTTTTTTGGAAGTTAATTGTGAAGCTGGTTTATTATTTTTATCATAAAAATCTATTTTAACTTTTGTTAGAAGTTTTTCCCGTGGTTCATTAAAAATTCTTATATGATCCGAATATAAAATTGCTTTTACATCTCCATTTTCAGAAAATATAATTTCGCTGTCCCAACTTTCCTGCACCGGAAAATTTTCGTCTTCCAGCGTATAATCAACTTGCGGCTTTACTTTCGACTCGGTGCATCCGTTAAATAAAAAAGCTAATGTTAAAAGAAGAAGACCATTAAGAGTGATATAATGAAAGAGATTTTTCATCTTCTTCTTAATCCAAGTTTAACAAGATCGTGCAAGTGAACAATTCCGATCGGATTATTATTTTCAGAAACAACAACCAAAGCTGTTATGCTGTATTGTTCCATATGTTGAAGCGCAAATGATGCGAGATACTCAGCTCGAATAGTTTTAGGATTTTTAGTCATCACATCTTTCGCAACAATTTTATAAATCTCCATATTTTTTTCAAGTAGCCTGCGTAAATCTCCATCGGTTATTATACCTGTTAGCACCCCGTCTTCGTTAACTACAGATGTCATTCCAAGTCTTTTGGAAGTCATAATAAAAATTAGATCTTTTAATGCCGTTTTTTCAGATACTATTGGGACGTCTGTGCCTTTATACATTATTTCTGAGATACGAAGTGAAAGTCTTTTACCGAGGCTGCCCGCGGGGTGTAACATTGCGAAATCATCCTCTGTAAAACCCCTTTTTTCAAGCAAAGCTACCGCTAACGCATCGCCCATAACCAATGTTGCAGTAGTAGATGCTGTTGGTGCTAGATCGTAAGGGCATGCTTCTTCCTTAACTCCCACATCAAGTATTAAGTTGCACTCGTTTCCAATTGTTGAATTTCTCTGCCCGAGCATTCCTATTATAGTAACACCCAGGCGCTTAAACATGAATACCAAATCGATAAGTTCTTCCGTACTGCCACTTTTTGAAATCAGTATCGCAATATCACCCTTACGGACCATTCCTAGATCCCCATGCATAGCATCTGTAGGGTGTAAATAAAATGCGGCCGTGCCGGTTGAGTTTAACGTAGCAACAATTTTTCGAGCAATAAGCCCGGATTTTCCCATGCCCGTAAATACAACTCTTCCTTTAGATTTATAAATTTCGTTAACTGCCTTTACAAAATCACCATTAATTTGATTTATTAAGTTTCCAACAGCCTCACTTTCAATACGTATTACTTCCTTGCCTTTCTCTAAAATCTTTTGATCTGACAATTGAACCTCTATAATTTCTTAAAACTAAATAAATTTCTTTTTTGTTTTACAGGCTTATCAACTTTTATTTCATCGATAATAAATTTTTTCATGTAACGATTATAATTTATGAAAGCGGATACAATTTCACCTTCAGTAAACTTAAATAAATCTTCAAAAAAAATATTGACGTTACTTCTTTCTTTTATTCCTTTTAGCATTAAAAGCTCATTTACAAAATTGGAAATCGGAATTAAATGATTAATTCCATCATTGGAATCGTAAAGCCAAATTCTTTTATGCTTTGGAGCCACGGCAATAACAAAGCGGCCGCCGTTAAATGGAATTTCTCTGATTTCTGAATTATCATTAGGAGCTTTTTGTCCTGGTAACCAGTTACTATAACTCCAGCTTTTTAATTCTGCTTCCAATACATTTTCTATTTTTATTCCATAAATCTCATCCAAATCAACTTCTATTTGGTAGTACCGTTCTTCATGAATAACAATATCAAATTTATATTCATCATATAAAACTGTTCCTGCTGCGAGTATTGGTGCGGAAGAATTTTCAATATCCGGTTTATCATTCCTTGCGCCTAAAATTAAATTTCCGTTTCCAAACCTTCCATTTCCAATAACAAAGTATTGTTCAATTTTACGCCTGTACTCCGCATATCCCGGCCGATTCCCGGGTAGAAGCTTAAACAATGCTGATAATTCCAGTTTATTAAGAGGACGTGGATACAACTTTTACTCCACTAATAATTTTTTACCGCTTTATCAATTTTTTGAACAATTACCAAAAGATCTTCGAGTTCATTTATATTTAGCTGACTACCGGCATCGCTTTTAGCATTTTTCGGATCCGGATGAACTTCCAAAAAAAGCGAATCAATTCCTACTGCGACTGCAGCTTTCGCCAATGGTTTAATAAATTCGGGATTACCTCCGGAAGTATCTGTATTACTTGGCATTTGAACTGAATGAGTCGCATCCATAACAACGGGATAATTAAGCGCCCGCATAATCACAAGAGAACGCATATCAACGACAAGGTTATGATACCCAAATGTTGTTCCCCTTTCCGTAAGAAGAATTTTATTGTTGCCTGTAGACTTAACTTTGTTAATAGCATGTTCCATATCTTCAGGCGCAAGAAACTGCCCTTTTTTAATATTAATTATTTTGCCTGATTCGCCGGCGGCAATAAGCAAATCGGTTTGCCTGCAAAGAAATGCGGGTATCTGCAGGATGTCTGCCACATCCGCAGCTTGTTTAATTTCTTCGGGAGTATGTATATCGGTTAAAATGGGCAAATTAAACTCGGCTTTTATATCCGACATTATTTTTAGAGATTCCCGAATACCAAGTGTTGAAAATGAATTTATACTTGTTCGGTTAGCTTTTTTATAACTCGACTTAAAAACGTAAGGTATGTTCAGTCTTTGGGTAATTTCTTTTACTCTTTCGGCGACTTCAAATGTAATTTCTTTATTTTCAACTACGCAAGGTCCGGCGATAAGTACAAAAGGACTATCTTCGCCAAAAATTATTTTGTTCAATTCAATTTTCATTATCCCGCTCATTTAATCGAATAACATTTTCTCATCTTTCTTTGAACTTTTTCTTTTCTGATTAAATCTAGCATATGCAAGATCGGTTGCTTCTCTGCCGCGAGGAGTTCGCTGAATAAATCCCTGCTGAATAAGAAAAGGTTCGTAAACTTCTTCGAGCGTTCCGGCATCCTCGTTAACCGCAACGGCAAGTGTATTTAATCCAACCGGTCCTCCCCCAAACTTCTCTATAATGGCAAGTATAATTTCTTTATCCATTTCATCTAATCCGAATTCATCAACTTCCAATGCACTTAGAGCTTTTTGAGAAGTATACAGGTCAATTCTGTCCTTATCTTCAAAATCAGCGAAATCACGCGTGCGTTTCAATAATCTGTTGGCAATTCTCGGTGTACCGCGAGATCGTTTTGCAATTTCGGCCGCTGCGTCTTCATCTATTTTAATATTTAAAATAGATGAAGATCTTTTAACAATTTTTGTAAGTAATTCGGAGTTATAATAATCCAATCGTGATTTTATTCCAAACCTGTCCCTCAAAGGTGCTGTTAATAATCCGGCGCGTGTTGTAGCCCCTATCAAAGTATATTTTGGCAATTTAATTTGAACACTGCGCGCGTTTGGTCCGGAATCGATCATAATATCCAATTTATAGTCTTCCATGGCCGAATATAGGTATTCTTCCACGACAGGTGATAGTCTATGTATCTCATCAATAAAAAGCACTGAATTTTCTTCCAGGTTAGTTAAAATGCCAGCCAGGTCACCCGGTTTTTCCATCACTGGTCCCGAAGTAACTTTTATATTTACGCCCATCTCGTTTGCTATAATATGGGACAAAGTTGTTTTGCCGAGTCCAGGTGGTCCAGTTAAAAGAACATGATCCAGACTTTCATTACGTTTTTTTGCCGCTCCAATAAAAACCCGTAAATTATCAGTAATCTTTTTTTGACCTTCAAATTCTTCAAATCCTTTTGGTCTTAAAGATTGCTCAAATGCAACCTCTTCATTCTTTGGAGAGGAATCGGTCGTTTCTGAATTTCTCATTTAGCACCGGGTCTAATTTTATTAATATTTGATTTTATAGTAGCATAAATTGTTTCAGAATTTTTGTTGTAATATTCCAATAGCCACGTCATTAAAAGCATTGCGCTCATCAGTAAAATTACAACAATAAAACATTCGAAAACATTTAAAGTTTCTCCAAATACATAGAGCAATCCCGGGAATAATGCCGATCCGTAAATTATCATAAGATGGACTGCATAAATTACTAAGCTGTGCTTTCCGTATAATTGAACTGCTTTTGGCACACTTGTAATTTGCTGTGTGAGTAAAATTACAATAGAATTTAGTACTAAAATAATACCAATCCGCCAAAAAGGTAAACTGTAGGCAGAGTTCCAGAAATCAGGTTTACCTTCGCCAATTCCTTCGATAAGATTGAGAGAATAAGATAAAAATATCGATAAAAATCCTATTGCGGCAAGCCCTACTGCAAGTTTTCTTTTATTCTTCATCCCATTTGCCGCTAAATATTTTCCAAAAAAGGCCCCGGCTAGTATGAAGCCAATCCATGGAAATAATGGGAATATTGAACCATAATTAGTTGTAATATATGATGCGAAAAACAGTGGAAGATAATCTGACCATTGGATTTGATTTATGACTGGCGAGAAAAGGAAAAAAATCAATGTTCCTGTAAAATAAAAATATAAGGAGTTTATTTTCGTGAGTTCAGAAATATATCTAACAATCATAACGAAAAAAAGTCCGAAACCGATTAAGTGCAAAGCATCTACGGCAAAAAAAGTAAGCCATTGTTTTTCTGTTATGAAATCGATTCCGGATAATTTAAATGTGGGAAAACGTAGTAGATAGCCCACAACTAGTAATAGAATTACTCGTTTAAGTCCTTTCTTTATTCGAATATTCTTAAAGAAGGGATCCTTGTTTTTATTTAGAAGGTAGGTGAAAACCGTTCCGGCTGTAAACATAAAAATAGGGGCGGTAAATCCTCTTATTGTAAACCAAATATTAAACACAATTGAATCGAATGAACGATAATCATTCGACAATAATGCATGTACCGTATGTCCTTCCAACATCAAAAAAACTGCCGTAGCTCGCATAATATCAAGAAATATTATTCTCTCTTTTTTAGGCTGCACAATATTCCAATTTTCCTATTATAAAGTTGAAAAATACACAAAGTGAGTGAGATTATAAAATAGATATGAAATATGAATAAGAATTTAATCCAAGAAACGCGGATGTGACGATACCCAGCTTTGCAGAAATTTTATTATTTCGGATGTGGTGGCTCCGGGTGTAAATAACTCTCCAACTCCCATTTCTTTAAGTTTGTTGATATCCTCTGCTGGAATAATTCCACCACCGAACAACAAAACATCTTCCATTCCTTTTTCTTTCATTAAATTAAGGATTTTAGGGAATAGAGTCATATGAGCACCCGAAAGAAGACTTACTCCAATTGCGTGAACATCTTCCTGAAGCGCAGCTTCAACAATCATCTCCGGAGTTTGGCGAAGACCTGTATAAATAACTTCCATACCCGCATCGCGTAATGCAGCCGCAACCACTTTAGCTCCGCGGTCATGTCCGTCTAATCCGGATTTGGCAACAATAACTCTTATTTTATTCTCCAAAACGGTTCCCTTATTATTTAATGAGATAAAAATTTTTCGGCTTTAGCAAAAATTCCGAATAACCCGCCTGTATGAAGAAACAATATATTACTTTTTGTCTTACCTTTTAAAAAATTTTCATTATATGCGAAAAACGCTTTCCCGGTGTATGTGTTGTCCAGCATTATTCCTGCATTCTGAACGAAGTCTTTAATTAGTTCTATTTTATCCATTGAAATATTTTTATAACCTTCTTCGGAGTAACCGTCAAGCAGTTCCAAGTTACTGAAATTTACATTTACATGTAGATTATAATTTTTAATACATTCTTCAACTATTTCGATGATTTTTACTTTCATTTCCTCGGCGCGTCCAAAAACATTAACACCAAATACTTTTGAGTTTATTCCACTTAGAGCCATTCCTAACAAAATGCCCGCTATTGTTCCGCCACTTCCATTGGCACAGCAAATACCATTAAACTCTTTTGAAGATATTTGACTTTTCAGTTCTTCAACAAAATTTATATAGCCCCAAATTCCCAGAGGGTTAGATCCTCCGGTCGGCACAATATAAACCTTTTTCCCGGCACTTTGCAATTTTAACGCATCACTCTGCATTAAATCGTCAACATTTTTATAGTCGCTTAATTTAAGGAACCTTGTCTCTGCTCCAGCCAACTTATTTAAGAGTAGGTTACCTGAATATTTTTTAGACTGTCTTCCCCATAAATAGATTTTACTTTTTAGACCTAATCGGTTACAAGCATAAACAGTTGCCCTGCAATGGTTGGATTGATCACCACCGCAGGTAAAAACATAGTCGCAATTTTTACTTTTGGCGTCGTATAATAAATATTCCAGTTTTCTTATTTTGTTGCCAGATAATTCAAGCCCTGTGTAATCATCCCTCTTAATAAGAAATTTACATTTATTGTACTCCAGCTTTTGTATTGGAGTTGGGATATTGGCGAGTGATAACTTTCGGGGTATTTTCATTTGAATGAATTATTTTAAATTAACATATTTTTCATAATACTTTCGTGCAATTTCAAGATCTTTTGGTGTGTCTACAGATAAACTTTCGAATTCTGTAATTACAACTTTAATTTTTATTCCGTTTTCCAACATACGCAGCTGTTCCAGTTTTTCTATCTGTTCGAGATCAGTCGGGGGCATTTGCGTAAAATTTAATAAGGCATTTTTTCTATATACATATAGCCCAATATGTTTATAAACATCTGCCATATTAACTCTGTCAAGATTAGTTTTTGCATCTCGTACATGGGGAATTGGTGCGCGGGAAAAATAAAGGGCAAAATTATTATAATCAAAAACAACTTTAGGAATTGAAGTAGATTTAAGTTCTTCGTACTTGTCAATTTTTTTTACAAGAGTAGATACCTGAACTTTTTTATCGAACAAAAGGGGTTCAATAGCCTGATCAATCATTTTTCCCTGAATGAAAGGCTCATCTCCCTGAATATTTACAATTATTTCAGCGGAAAGTTGTTTCGCAACATAAGCTATTCTATCAGAACCGCTGGGTAATTCTTTTGGAGTCATATATGCTTCAGCACCAAATCCTTTAGCAACGGCTAATAATTTTTCATCGTCTACAGCAATAACAACTTTTTTTAACAGTTTAGATTTGAGTGCGCTTTCATAAGTATGCTGAATCATAGGCTTGCCACCGATATCGGCAAGTGGTTTACCCATCAATCTAGTAGAAGCAAAACGCGCAGGAATAATGCCTATAATCATAATAATTAACTATTAATCGACTTTAATTATTTTTGGCACTTTAAAAAACTCATCATTTGCCTCAGGTGCGTTTTTTAATGCTTCCATACGGGAAACCGTTGGTTTCAAAATATCGTCGCGGAAAACATTTACATTTTCAACAGGGTGAGACAGAGGTTCAATGTTATCAGTATCAAGTTCATTCAGTTTATCTACATATTGCAGAATTTGATTCAGTTGATCTGTAAAATTTTCAATTTCGCTGTTAGAAAATTCCAACCTTGCTAGATTAGCTATATATTCAACATCCTTCTTTGATACTGCCATAAAAAAATCCCCTAGATTAAGGGGATAAAATTACGAAATTAATTGATTTAGAGAAACCATTAACTACATCAACCACTTGTATTTCAATTTTTGTTCCTGGAACGGCATTACTCAACGCGCTAATTTTAACAGCTGATCTATTGCTATTCAGATAATTAAGATAAAGATTAGGATCGGACTGCCATGAATAAAACGGTTCTTTTGTAGCGCTGCCTCCGTAAGTTTTAACTTGAATTTCAATCCCTTCCGCGCCGGGAACCAACCCCAATTCTTTTTCACCTAATGGATCTCCAAATGAAGAATTAAAATATATTCCCGGTATGGGGTCGAAGAACCCAGCGCTGCTGAAGGTGCCCTCTACAAAGGAATTTATAACATTATCTTTTATCATGAGTTGCAACAGATGATCTCTGTTGCCGCGTTTAGGACTTTCGTATTCGAGCCAGTAAAAACTGTTCGCGTATTTTGTTATATCCAGTTGAATCTCTGCAAATATTTGAGTCAGCTGATTAGTTTGATCAATTTTAAAGAAAGCCTCCGTCGCAATTAAATCTAATATTTCAGGGTCAATATCAGCACCTAAACCGACAGTGTATACCTTTTTGCCCGCAACTGCGTCCAGTGCATTCGAAAGAGTTTTGGATCCCTGAGTATCATCACCATCTGTAAATAATATCATATAACTTTGTTGAATTAATGTTGCACTATATGTCTCTTTTAGTCTGTTAGCGCCTTCAATAACAGCACCGTAAAGATTGGTGGTTTTTGCACCAGGCGTTATTGAATTGATTGCGTTTATTATATTTACTTGATTAGCTTTTCCTGTGAAATCAATTATCTGCACAGGATTAGATGAAAACATATACACCGCTATTTCCTGCTGATCAATCATATTGTAAACAAAATCTTTAGCTGCATTTTTTATTTGCTGTAAATTGTTCGGGTCGCTTGCAGTTATACTTGAGCTATTATCCAGCATAAGAACAGTTCTAAGCACATAAGGGTTATCTTGCCGTTTTGTAATTTTCATACTGGATTCGAGTAATGAAATTTTTTGAGCGTCTTCCCAAATAATAAAATCATTCGTTGTTAAATTAGTTATACCCTTCTCTTCAACATCCAGCACTTGAAACAAAATTTTAACTTTATTTGGAGTCTCCGTAGATAGACTATGTTTAAGCATAATAAATCCGGGCTCGGTTATATGATCTGATTTGGTGATAAAAGACCATACCTCACTTGGAACTTCCGTACCATCATCCAAGATTGATATCACCTGCCAATAATAAATTTTATTATAGCCTTGCGCATAAACAGTAGCGGATTTTGTATTTACGTCACTGCGTCCAAGCAATTTAGGAGGATTTGACGTATCAAGTAAAATCCGAAAAGAATCGGCACTTTCGGATTCCCATGAGAGTTTAACTAAATTATCCACATCAGCGGAGCCGTCACGGGGCGAAGGATTTGAAGCCACATATTTATTTGAAGGTGGAGTTACAGGATTACCATCCCTATTCCCATCGTCATTAAAAGTACAGGAAGCGCTTAATATGCCGATCAATATTAAAAAAATTATATTTTTCATTTTTATTTTATGCCAGTTATTTTACTATTAATTTTCTTGGAATTCATAAACTGTTAATATATGAAATCCGTTTTTTCACTGATGGATGGCTGTAAAAAAACCACTCAACTAATGGATGAGGCTCTTCGTCGCCTAAATTTTGTTTAGTAAGTTTATTTAATGTTTCTATAAAATCCTTTTTTTTCCCTGTCGATTTCACAGCATAATTATCAGCCTGATATTCAAATTTTCTCGAAATAACATTCCCAATTGGGGTAAGAATTAAACCAATCAGCATGCTCCATAATACAAGCACTGGCATGGATGCTATTTCTGTGCGTGAATTAAAACCGAACCACCTTAAAGAGACATCAAATAAAACGGCTATCGAAAAGAACATTAAAAAACTAATTACAGTGCTTATCATAATATTTTTAATAATATGTTTGTGCTTGTAATGTCCAAGTTCATGAGCTATTACTGTTTCAATTTCATCATTAGTATATTCTGCCAAAAGGGTATCGCCAAGTATAATTTTTTTTGTTTTTCCCAAACCCGTAAAAGCTGCATTAGCTTTTTTTGTGTTTTTACTCATGTTGAATGAAAATATATTTTCAACCTTCATGCCAACATCGCTAGAAAGAGCAAATATCCTTGTTTTCAAATCAGCATTTTCAAGTGGCGAGATTTTATAAAATAGCGGCAGTATTACAATAGGAACAATTTTGGCGAGTAAAACCGAGACGACGAACATTATTAATGAAAATGGAAGCCACCAATACCCGCCGAAAGTTGTAAGTGAAAAATAAAATATAAATAATATGGGCATTCCAATCAATATTCCTACTATTAGTCCTTTAAGGTCTTCCCATATCCATTTAATGAAAGTTTGGTTGGAAAGATTGTACTTATGTTCTAAATGAAATTCCACATAATATTTAAGCGGGAAAAACAAAACTGACAATACAGCACCGGAAATTATAGTAAAAAGTGCCAATACCCCATAATCATTTGAAACAAAGGTGCGAATGTAATTTTCAAGAAAAACGCTGTATTTAAATGAGACAAAAAAAAGAATTAGTACAAATGTAAGTACTGATTCAGATATTCCTACAGATAGTTTGATGTTATTATATTTTTTAGCATTCATAATGTGCATAATTAATTAAATAGTTGGTTTAAAATAGAAAAGGCAGCGGTTAACTGCCTGTTTTTTTTGAGTGGAATTATTTTAGATATAATATAATTTATTTTTACCATCAGTTTTTTTATTCTTCAGTCCTTCCTGATTATTCCCATTATAAGGACATTTTTTGGGTATGGATTTTATTTTTCCTGAATTGGAAGATTTTTTTTCATTTTCTTTCATAATGAAAGGACAAGTTTTCTTATCATTTTTTTCAAGATTCTTAATATATGGGCAAACAGGCGATTGTTTTTTCCCTAACTCATAATAATTTGTACTTCCAATAAATAAAAAACTTAAAGCAAAAAAAATAACTAACACATTCTTTTTCATTCTAACCTCCCCTTTATAATTTCTCAACAATTTGGGAAGGGCATAAGTTCGATATCTCTAATAAATTAAATCATTAAAGAGGCTCAACTTATTTTGAATTTGGCGTTAAAATAGATTTTTAAATTTTTTCAAAAGAATTATTTGGAAGCCACCCTACTTTACCGTCGCTCAATCGGATTTTTGACCAATCATTAACTTTATCTTCCAGTTCGAATTTTAATCCTTCGTGTATAATAAATACATCACTGCTCTTCTGATCAGGTGTTTGTTTGGCAGAGACTTCAGTTTTAATTACAACGCCATAATCCGTAGACATTTCCCTGTTATAAACAGAAAATAAAATGATAATAAAAAGCACAAATACCGCGAACGAAATAGAACCGGACATAAAACCAATTCGCTGAATTCTTCCCGATTTACCGACAAAATAAAAAGTTAATGACAATAATAGTGTTATAAATGATAAGAACACTAATACAGACCAACCATTAATACTTAGAGAAGTGAGCAACAGCTCCCACCATTCTGTAATAAAAAGTTTGGGCACATTTTTTATTTTATCGACGGTCCGGGCATTAGCAATTTCCAGGTTATATTTTAAATCATCATCGTTTGGTGATAATTTTAGACCTCTTTCATAATTTAGTATTGCATACCCCAGTTGGTTTATTCTAAAGTAGGAATTGCCCAGATTGTAAAACAAAGCATCAGATACATAACCTTGATCAATAATTTTATTATACTCAACGATAGCTTCATTAAATTGTTCTTCCTGGTAATGTTTATTTGCTTTTTCCATCAGGTTTTCCACCTGAGCGCTGGAAACTGAAAATAAAATAAAAGTCGAAAGCAGAATTATTTTTTTGAGCATATTGTAATCTTTATTTTTTTCTGATGAGAATAGAGTTTTCCAAATTTACTATCACTTTAACGGTTTTTTCATGCAATTCACCCGATTGAATCTGATCACCCAACTGGGGCGCAAATCTTATAAATTCGCATCTGTCTAATATTTCTTTAACTTCATCAATTAAAGAATCGTTAACATTTTTGTTTTTAAGAAGACCAAGAGCTTTGTCTTGAGTAAAATCCGCTTTTTGAAGATTTAGTTTATCTTCTAAATATCCTGCAATAGCTTTAGAAATTTCGTTGTGAAATTTGCTTATATCATTTTCATCAAGAGCCTTCTTTGCATTTTTTAATCTTGCTCTTGCATTTTTTTCCGCTTTCTGATATTTAACAAGTTGAACATTGCCATTTAATTTATCCTGCCGTTTTTTAATTGTTAAAATGGATACAAAAATAAGAAATGGCAAAGCTATAGAATACCAAAACCAGGTGCTTATCAGATTGCTCTGGTCTATTTTTTCGAGATTAAAATTGGATGTTTTTATATACCTAATATCTTCATTGAGTAGTTTAACATCCTCTTTTGTAAAACCAGTAACCGAATTTTCAGTATAATTTTCGCCTCGTTTTATAATAAGTTTATATGAAGGCGAAGATATAGTAATATATTTTTTTGAATTCGGATTAAAGTATGAAAATTGAATAGGCGGTATTTCTTTTTCGCCGGCAACTCTGGGCACAATTAAATATTCACCAATTTTACTTCCGCTTATAACGTTTTTTCTAATGATGTTCTCAGAAGTTTTTGGGTCATATTGTTCAAAACCCGAAGGTAATTTTATCTTCGGTACTTCAAGTAATTTGATGTTACCGGTACCCGAAATATTTATTTTAAGTGTAACCGGTTCGTTTGTTTCAACATTAACTTTATCGAGATTAGTTGAAAACTTAAAATCACCTACCGCGCCGTTAAATGATTCGGGTTTCCCATTAGAAGGGAGTTCGCTGACATCAACTGTTAATGTGTTAGATTTCGCAAGATACTCAACAGTTTGTCTTGTACCGAAAAAAGAATCATTAAAGAACTCATCAAAAATATCTCCCCTTTGTTTTTTCCTCTGAATTATAACCGGTATGTTTAACTCAAAAGGGGTTATAGTAAGTTTACCGCTCTGCGAAGGGAAAAGTGCTACACTCTTTAGAACAGCCGAACGAAAGCGCTGACCTTTGTACATTTCAATTTCAAATCGAAGATTATTTATAGCTTCTAATTCTTCAGCCCAAAAGCCTTTATAAGTCGGAAGTTTAGTTATTTGAGGTGACGATATTTCCAATCGGGTAAGCAATTTGTATGTAACTGTTATCTGTTCACCTTTATAAGCAGAACGTTTATTAGCTTCAGCTATTATAAATAAATTTTCCGCTATATCTGATTGCGACATTGAAGCGTCATCGGATTTCTGCTGAGCCGACTGCGCGCCTTGAATTACTTTGATTACTACGGGATTAGTTTTGTACTGACTGCCTTTAAATTCTACTGCAGCCGAACCAATTGTAAATTCTCCAATTTGTGTGGGGGCCAAAACATATGAAAATGTAACGGAAGCTGACATCGAACCGTTTATTATTTGCACACTTGACGATTGATTTGGTCCGCTTAAAATTCTAAAACCAGAAAATGAAGGGGGCTGAAAATTTTTAATTCCGCTGTTATCTCCGCCTGTAAATTCAAAGTAAACCTGCACTCTTTCATTTTGGCCTATCGTCGTCTTATCTGCTGTAGTTTGGAATTGCTGTCCAACTATTAATGATGATATGAAGAATAGAAGCAAAACAAAACTAATAACCTGTTTGAACATTTTCTTTCCGATTACGTTATTCATTTTTTAATAGAATATATAACTGATATTGCAATTTACCAGTCTTTTTCTTTTTTAGACACTTTCGCTTTACGTTTTCTCAATTCCTTTTGCAGATCGGCTTCATTCTGTTTTAATGCCTCAAGAATTCTTTGAGCGTCTTCCTTAGAAATTTCTTCCTTCGGTTTTTGTTGCTGCTTCTGCTGTTGATCCTGCTGTTGATCTTTATTCTGCTGCTTGTCATTCTGCTGTTCGTCTTTCTTTTGCTGATCCTGATTATTTTGATCCTGCTTATCCTGTTGCTTATCTTTATTTTGATCTTTGTTTTGATCCTGATTCTTATTTTTATTTTCCTGATTTTTATCATTTTTAAGCATGTTAAGAGCATATGATAAATTGTATTTTGTCTCAGGATCGTTTGGGTCAAGTCTCAAAGAATTTTTATAAGCCTCTACGCTTTCTTTTATCTTATTAGATTTAAGCAGAGCATTGCCAACATTGTGCATTACTTTGGAACGTTTATAATCATCATCCGTAAGTGCAATTGCGTTTTTATAAGAATCAATAGCTTCTTCATATTTTCCTTGTTTGTAAAGCGCGTCTCCAAGATTAAAATGCCCTTCGAATGTTTCAAATTTTTTTTCAATTCCTTTTCTAAAATTCACTTCGGCATCGGGGTATTTATTGTTTTTATACAAATCCACACCTTCATTAACCAAACCCCTAAGACTTTGTCCGACGGCAATATCAGCATTTAATAATCCAGTAATTCCGCCGAGCAATATAATTTTATATATTAATTTCATTTGAATCAGCCTCTTCGAATTTCATAAAGAATTTCGATTTGTTATTTGAAATAAAGAACTCCACAAACAATAAAATCAGCGCGGGAAAAAGTAGGTAATAATATCTATCCTCATAGTCTGTAATTCTAGTTGTGCCATACTCAGTTTGTTCAAGTTGGGCCAAATCTTTATAAATCAATTCGAGTTCATCATCTGTGTTTGAAGATCGATAGTATTTTCCATTACCGGCCTCAGCAATTTTCTGAAGAGTAAATTCATCAAGTTTGGTCAGTACTACATTTCCATACATATCTTTTTTGTAACCCGTCTGAATACCGGAATTGTTATACAATGGAATAGGCACACCCGTAGGCGATCCCAAACCGATTGTGAATGTCTGAGCACCGTTGCCTGCCGCTTCTTCAACTATACCTGTAATGTTCCCCTCATGATCCTCACCATCAGTAATAATTATTATAGCTTTTTTTGTTTCAGCGTCCTTCTTAAAAGAATTTAACGCAAGTTTTATTGCCGGTTCAATTGCTGTGCCGGCTTGAGGAACTGAGGAAACATCTACAGCATTTAAAAATAAATTAGCCGCGGAGTAGTCAGTGGTCAAAGGAAATTGAACATAAGCTTCGCCAGAAAAAACTATCAAACCTATTCTATCGCCACGCAATCTTTGAATAAGCAACGCTATTTCGTGTTTGGCCTTTTCGAGTCTGCTAGGCTTAATATCCTCGGCAGTCATACTTAAAGATACGTCAAGTAAAATATATACATCAATGCCCACTTGTTTTACTTCTTCAACTTTAGAACCCACTTGCGGATTAGCCAATGCTAGAATCAGCAATATAAAAACAGCAAATATTATTATAAATTTATAAACAGACTTAAACCCGCTGCGCATAGGAAGTAAAACTTTTTGAAGTTTTGATGACGCAAAGTCATTTAACTGTTTTTTCTGGATTCTATACGTATACCAGAAAATTATTGCCAAGAGAGGCAAAAAGTACAACGCGTATAAATATTCGGTATGTGCAAAACGGATCATAATCTATTCAATAATATTATTTTAAAAATTTATTTATAATCAAGGCAATCTTCTAAGCCAGGTTCTTGTTAAAATAAACTCGGCTAATAAAAACAAGAATCCTAATCCTATCCAATTATAAAATAATTCCGATGCATTTCTATATGAAGTTATTTCCACTCTTGTTTTTTCAAGTTTATCAATTTGTTCATAAATTTCGAGTAGTTTATTATTATTTGTGGCTCTAAAATATTGCGCGTCCGTCATTGCGGAGACCTGTAATAATACCTTCTCATCGATTTCCACAGGAACCATTTGATATCGTTTTCCAAAAGGGGTGTTAAAAGGGTAAGGAGCTTCGCCTATTGTACCAACACCTACAGAGTAAATCCTTATTCCAAATGATTTAGCTATTTGTGCTGCAGTAATTGGGTCTATTTCACCACTGTTATTCACACCGTCAGTAAGCAATATAATCACTTTGCTTTTAGCTTTACTATCTTTCAATCTATTTACGCCATTTGCAATTGCTGTACCAATAGCTGTTCCGTCTTCAATCATTCCGCTTTTAATCTCTTTTATAAGACCGCGTAAAACAGAATAATCTATTGTAAGCGGGCATTGCGTAAAACTTTGGCTTGCAAAAACAACAAGTCCAATTTTATCTGAAGTACGGCCAGCAACAAAGTTATCTATCACTTCCTTGGCTGCTTCGAGTCTATTAGGCTTAAAATCTTCAGCGAGCATACTGCCGGAGATATCTAACAGCATAACAACATCAATTCCTTCTGTATATACATTCTCACCGCTTGAAAAGGACTGAGGACGGGCCAGAGCAACAATTAATAATCCAACAGCAAGCACACGAAATATGGCGGGTAAATGTATTAGTCTCTCCTTTATTGTTGTTTTGGCAGAGCTAAAAATCTGAAGTGAGGAATAGGTTATATCGGGTGTATTTTTTTTATATTTTTTCCAATACCAAAATAACATTAGCGGTACTAAAGTAAGAAGGAATAAAACGTAGGGATATTTGAATGTTATGTCACTAAACATTTTTCACCTCTAACGTCTCAACTTTTACTTCATCCTCAACTTTAGTTTTGTTCACAATCTCATAAGCTTGTTTCATCATATCTTCGTTAATTGTAGGTATGGGCTTAAATTTGGCAAACTTAACCAAATCGGCGTTGTTCAAAAATTCATCAGTAATTTCAACTATCTCTCTGGTATCGTTAATATTTTTAAGACTCAATAACACTTCCGAAGAAGTCATTTCAAGAGCACGAAAATTAAACTTGTCTTCAAAATACTTTCGGATAATTCCAGTGATCTCGGAATGGTATTCTTTTATCATTCCCTGCTGCCAAAGTTTTTTTGTTTCTAATTCCGACAACGAATCCAAAGCAATTCGATATGGCGGCAGTTTAATAATTTTTTTCTGAGGAACAATACCTAGTTTCTTTTTCCTGTAATAACGATATAAAAAGTAAACTCCAACAATTACTACCACAACAATCAAAATAATCAATAGAATCATCAACCAATCCAATTGAATCTTTAAAGGAGCTTTTACATCTTGAATATCGCCTTGCGCATTTATTTCAATTGTTCTAACAATAATTTTAATAGGATTAACATTAACAAATTGCGGTTCAGAATTACCATCTAAAAAATAATTTATTCTAAAACTAGGAATAGTAACATCTGCCGAGTCGTATTTGGAGAAAATATATTTTCTAAGAATATGCACTGTATTTCCACTTTCCTCAGAAACAACGGGCTCTTCTTTTATAAAATCGAGTACGGTTATTGAATCCTGAATCTGGGGAATTTCAATACGCGTGTTTTTGGGGTAATTAAGTTCCAAAGTGTAATAGATGTAATCCCCAACTATATAATCGGTGGTATCAGTATTTGCGAACACCGTTACAGATTGAGCATTTAATGAAATAGCTATAAAAAAAAGCAGCAGAATATATTTTAATTTACTAATCAATATTTTTTCTCTCTAGCTTTGAAGAAATTAACCAAAGGTTTAACGTAAGACTGTCCTATATCTATTTTAATTGAATCCAGTCCGGCTTTCAGGAATAAATCTTTTCTGTAATTCTCGTTGTCTGACAAAGCTGAATAAAATTTATCTCTAACTTCTTTGTTGCTCGTATCAATAAACCTGATTTTACCTGTCTCAGCATCACGAAATTTAATAAGTCCGGCTTTTGGCAGATCGCGCTCGCGAGGATCGTGAAGTGCAATACCAACCAAATCATGTTTTCGACCGGCAATATTTAAAATTCTATCGTAACCTTTATCTATAAAATCAGAAATAAGAAATGCTATACTCTTCTTTTTAATAGTATGGTGAAAATACTCTAGTGCACTTCTTAAATCTGTTTGATTACCACGAGGTTCAAATGATAAAACATCCCTAATAATTCTGAGAACATGACTTCTGCCTTTTCTTGGCGGGACAAATTTTTCAATTGTATCGGTAAATAATATCAGTCCTACTTTATCGTTATTTTTCATGGCCGAAAAAGCAAGTATTGAGGTAAGTTCTGCGGCAATCCGTTGTTTTGTTTTTTCCACTGAGCCGAATACGAGAGAGCCGCTGAGATCGACTAAAAGCATAACGGTTAGTTCCCGCTCTTCCTCAAAAACTTTTACATATGGATGTCCGAATCTTGCAGTAACGTTCCAATCGATGGACCGAATATCATCTCCGACCATATATTCTCTAACTTCGGCAAATTCCATTCCTCGTCCTTTAAAAACGGAATGATATTCACCCGAGAATACTTCGTTAACTACGCCTCGAGTTCTAATTTCTATCTGTTTAACTTGTTTTAGTATTTCCCTTGTTAACATGCACTAAAGCCTTTATTTGAAAATATTGAGAATCCTCTTTAGCATTCTTTTATCGATTATACAATTCTAGTTCTTATATAATGCTCTGTTCAGTTAAAACCATAAATAATGTTATCGATATTTGATTTTAAGGAACTTCAACAGCGTTCAAAATTCTCTGGATTATAATTTCAGATGTAATATCCTCTGCTTCTGCCTCATATGTTACAGCTATTCTGTGACGTAAAATATCCATACAGATACTTCGCACATCTTCAGGTATTACGTAACCGCGACGTTTAATAAATGCCATAGCTTTCGCGCCCAGCGCGAGGTTTATTGAAGCTCGCGGTGAAGCCCCATACGATATAAGATCTGTTAGATCTTCAAGTCCAAAATCTTTTGGATTTCTAGTTGCAAACACAATATCTAAAATATATTTTTCGATTTTTTCATCGACGTAGATGTTCTGAACGAGGTTTCTTGCTTTAATAATTGCCTCAGGAGAAATTACAGGCTTAATTGAAGGCATAGCTCCGGCAACATTCAATTTCATAATTTTCAGTTCTTCGTCTCTTGTTGGATATGTGATTTTAACTTTCAGCATAAATCGGTCAACTTGAGCTTCGGGTAAAGGATAAGTACCTTCCTGTTCAATTGGATTTTGTGTGGCGAGGACAATAAAAGGTTCTTCCAGGGGAAAGGTTGTAGATCCTATGGTAACTTGTCTTTCCTGCATAGCTTCCAATAAAGCACTTTGAACTTTCGCCGGGGCACGGTTAATTTCGTCAGCTAAAATAAAATTTGAAAAGATGGGACCTTTTTTAATTCCGAAATTACCTTCTTTTTGGTTATAAATCATTGTTCCGAGCAAATCAGCCGGAAGTAGATCTGGCGTGAATTGAATTCTTTGAAATTTGGCCTGCATAGACTGCGCGAGCGATTTGATGGCCAGCGTTTTAGCTAATCCGGGAACTCCTTCAAGAAGTATGTGACCGTTTGCAAGTAAACCAATCACAAGTCTTTCAACCATTTCTTTTTGTCCGACGATTGTTTTTCCAATTTCGCCGATCAGTATCTCAACAAATGCGCTTTCCTGTTTTATTTTTTCATTGAGTTCTGTAATCTCCAAAAGAAACCTCTCATATATTTGTTTAATTATTTTTTATTCGATGTTTTTTTACAAAGGCACTATAAGTATTGTTTCACTTATCTGAATATTTTTTTAAAACATTAAAATTTTAATTCCCGGGTTCACTCTTCACCGCTCATAAATACACTCTCAAGTAATCGAACGGATTTGATTTCGGAATGCTTGATTAAAACTAACTGGTAAATTTATAAAAATTATAGAGAATTAGTTTGATGAATAAAACCAGGCCAGTAAAATTTTATCGGAAGGATGTATACATCCCTCTTTACTAAAATAGTTTGGAGGGATATAAATTTTATAATTTTGATAAAGCGGATTCAAGCATTATGTTTACCTCACCGGCAATGCTGCCCAAACTTTCGTTTTTAACTACAGACATAGCTTCCATAGGATTCATTATGGCAACTTCAACCTTTTGGTCCTGGGTTTCCTGCACAATTACATTACATGGCAACAGAACACCAATTTTATCTTCAGCGGTTAAAGCTTTATAAGCAAATTGAGGATTACAAGCGCCCAAAATTTTGTATTGTCTAAAATCGACATCCAGTTTCTTTTTCATAGTCGCTTTAACATCAATTTCAGTGAGAATACCAAACCCGACTTCTTTTAAGTTTTCTGTAATCTTTTCGATTGTTTCCTCGAAAGTAAAATCAACTTTTTTTGCAAAATAATAGCTCATTATATCTCCCAAATATTAAAATAATTAATTAGTGAGATGTTATTGGATTGAATTGGTTTCATCATTTATTGTTTTTTAATAATCATTTAATAATTTAAGTCTCTGACGGATTTTTATGGACAGTATTATATAACGCAGAATAATCCAAATCCCCCATGCCGGAATTTACAGACTCCTGTAAAATTATTCGAATTCCCTTTAATGTTTCAGTATTGATATTTTTTTCACTAAATGCGGCTTCAATTAAATTAAGATCTTTAAGCAAATGTTTAAGCGGAAAATTTGGATTACTAAAATCTCTTTCCAAGTAATTATTTAGCTTTTTGTCGAAAGTAGGAGCATAAAGAGCGCTTTGACGAACAATATCCATAAAAAGATTAATATCAATATTATTTTCACGAATAAATCCAAGACTCATTGTAAATACCGATGTTAGACCGATTATTAATTGATTAAGACCCAATTTAAGGGCAGAAGCTTTGCCGACACCTCCCACATGATCAATTCTATTTGAAAATGAAGTAAAGAGATCTTTGTGCAGTTCAAATAAAGGAGCGGATGAACCCACAAGAACTATAAGTGTTTTCTGTTGGATCTGTGAAATACTGCCTAATACCGGAGCTTCCATAAAATTACAGCCTATTCCGTTCAATTCATTCTCGAGCATAATGTTTTCTTTTGGAGATATAGTACTCATTTGAATTACGGTTTTTCCCATTAAGTCTTTTTTATTAATACAATCCAGTAAACTTCTAATGGCATTATAATCCGAGACCATAAAAACAATTATATCAATTCCGCTAAATGCCGTCTTTAAAGATTCCTCAATTTTAGCTCCAAATGATTTAAGCGCTTCGGCTTTTTTTATATCCCTGTTATAAACCGTTACATCATGTCCGGATTCCAATAATTTCTGTGCCATAGGCGCGCCCATTAAACCGGTCCCAATAAATAATATTTTCATTTTTCTACCCTAATGATTTAACCAAATTTACTAAATCCAATTCCACTTCCTCCTCAGTATAAAAAGGCTCACCGTATTGTTTACCTATTTGGAAACCGTAAAAACGCGAACGCGCGTCCAGATAATTTACAAATTTAGGGTCACTTATATAAGTATTCGGTTCAGTGCTATTGGGATCATAAAATTGTGTTTTATACGCGAACACAGATTTCATTTTTGTATCAAAAAAATCCGATATATCCACAATAAATTTGGGTTCGAATTTATATGACTGCATGAAATAAAATATTTTTTTTGGTCGGAAAGCCTCATATTTTTCATCTGCATCGGAAGTGTTGTAATTGGCAAGTCCGGCAAGAAAGTAAGCTTTTTTAATCATTTGGCTCACAATAATATGATCGGGATGTCTGTCATTTTTATATGGAGCAAATACAATTTCGGGTTTATAATTTCTTATTTTACCTATTATCAATTTCAAATAGTCATCGTTTATCTCCAAACGGCCATCCGGCAATTCCAAATTTTCTCGTACTGCAAGTCCAAGAATTTTTGAGGCTTCATCAGTTTCGTGTTGTCTGGTTACAACATTTCCGCGTGTACTTAGTTCAGCTTTAGTAAGATCTATTATTCCAACTTTTAAACCGCCCGATACCATTTTAGCGATAGTTCCCCCCATACCTATTTCAGCGTCATCCGGGTGAGCTGCAAAAATCAATGAGTCTAATTTCATATAATACCTTTTATTGGCTAAATAACTTTTTAAATTAAATATTTCTGTGAGAACAAAAAACAGATTTAAGTTTTTTCGCTTATATAACGCATTAATAGTAGCGCAACTATTTATTGTAAACCCAATTAATTATATTTCGGTTCAAAATATCACTATAAATAAAGAACTATGAACGACAAATACGAATCAGTTATTGGATTAGAAGTACATGTGCAATTATTAACCGACACTAAAACGTTTTGTGGTTGTCTAAACAAATTTGGAGCACCACCAAATTCTAACGTTTGTCCAGTATGTATGGGACATCCAGGCGTACTTCCGGTATTAAATAAAAAAGTTGTTGAATTTGCCGTATTGCTTGGATTAGCGACTAACTGTACTATAAATGAGAAATCGATTTTTGCCCGAAAAAATTATTTTTATCCCGACTTACCCAAGGGATGGCAAACCTCTCAATTTGAGAAGCCAATATGCGAGCATGGTTTTATGGAAGTAGACAAATCCGACGGAACCAGAAAACGGTTAGGCATAACCCGTATTCATATGGAAGAGGATGCCGGGAAATTAATTCATGATCAGGATTCCAGTTCACTTGTAGATTTGAACAGATGTGGAACACCTCTGCTCGAAATTGTAAGCGAACCGGATATGCGCACAGCAGAAGAAGCATACCTGTACCTATCAAAAATTAAACAGATAGTAACATATCTTGGAATTTGCGACGGTAACATGGAAGAAGGATCTCTGCGTTGCGACGCCAACATTTCAATACGTTTAAAGGGTGAAAAAGAACTGGGTACAAAAGCTGAAGTAAAAAATATGAATTCTTTCCGTAATGTAGAAAAAGCCATTGCGGTGGAAATCGAAAGACAAATTGAAATAGTTGAAGATGGTGGGAGAATTATACAACAAACATTATTATGGGACGCCGACCGAGGCATTGTAAAACCGATGCGCAGCAAGGAAGAATCACACGATTACAGATATTTTCCCGAACCCGATCTTATGCCTGTTGTAGTAAATGCCGAGTGGCGAAATGAACTTTCAAAACAGATGCCTGAATTACCTGAAATCCGAAAAAATAGGTTTGTTGATCAATACGGGCTTCCTGAATACGACGCTTCTCTTTTAACAGTAGAAAAACAAATTGCTGATTATTACGAAGAGATACTAAAAACAACAAACGATTATAAAACCGCAAGCAACTGGGTTATGGGTGATGTTTTAAAGGTTCTTAACGAAGAGAAATTAAATATTACAAATTTTCCTATTTCAGCTGAAAATATCGGAAAATTAATAAATCTTATTAACGATGGAACAATTAGCATTAAAATTGCCAAGGAAATTTTTCCCGATCTTATTAAAACAAATAAAGACCCAAAACAAATTGTTGAAGAAAAAAATCTAGTCCAAATAAGTGACACTTCCCTTATTGATGAAGTTGTACAAACGATTCTGAGAAATAATCCCGGGCAGGTTCAACAATATCTTGATGGGAAGGATAAGGTGATAGGTTTTTTTGTCGGACAAATAATGCGTGAAACAAAGGGAAAGGCAAATCCCCAAACAGTAAACGAAATATTAATTAAAAACTTGGACTCGTTAAAAAATTAATTCCGACACAGGGGATTAATTCTTAAATAAAGATATATTATTTATCCGCTCAAAATAAATTACGGAAGATAAATTCCCCCTAATATTGTGGCTTTTGATGCGCCTGTAGTTCGTGGTATATTTGTACAGTTTCCATTAAGTGTTTCATTTGCTAGAACAGCAAAACAAATTGCTTCTTTGGCATCGGAGGATAATCCAATTTCGTCAATTATTTTCACCTGTACAGATTCTCCAAAATATCCGGAAAGACATTTGTAGAGAAAAGAATTTTTTGCTCCTCCACCGCTGATTAAAAGTTCATCGATAATGGTTTCCCTTTTAATAAATTTATAATAATTTCTATAAACGGCGAATGAAGTAAATTTTGTAACAGTGTGAAGCCAATCCGCCGGAGGCACAGATTTAAATTCATCCAGCAAATCATGTAAGAAATTTTCTCCGTAATATTCACGACCAGTAGATTTTGGCGGTGTTGTTTCTATAAAAGAGTCTTTTATTACAAACGCATTAAACAAATCCTCGTTAAAATTTCCACTAGCGGCAATTGCGCCGTTTTCATCATATTCTTTGTTAAAAAATCTATTCATTAAAAAGTCTATCATCATATTACCTGGGCCTGTATCGAAAGCAATTACATCCTCTTGTGTCCCTTTCTTATTAAGAATTGTAAAATTTGAAATCCCACCTATATTTAACAAAGCCCGGTTTTTTTCGTTAGAGTGAAATATTATATAATCAAAATAAGGAACAAGAGGCGCCCCCTGTCCGCCAAGAGCTACATCGCCTGTACGGAAATTACCAATTGTAACTAAGCCCGTTAGTTTTGCTATAATTGCCGGATCGGCAATCTGCAAAGTGGAGCTAACATTTTCACCGAACAAATTTACCGATTTGGGTAAATGGTGAATTGTTTGCCCGTGGCTGCCGATTAAATCTATGTCTTCGAAAGCCAAGTTTAATTTATTAAGTAAATGCTGAATGGCTTTCACGTAAAATTTTGGCAGAAGAAAATTCAGTTGTGATATGTCTTCAACATTACTGGTTTCTTTAACTGAATTACGCAATACAAAATCCTTTAAGCCCTCGGGATAAGGATACTCGATAAATCCAACTAAATCTATTTTTGTATCGATGCCTTTTCCATCAATTTCAACCAGAGCAACATCCACACCGTCGACCGAAGTTCCAGACATTAATCCAATTACTTTTCTGATTTTCTTTTTTGATATGCCAATAAGTTTTTCCAATTTGTTTCTCCTAAATTAACTCTCTACTATCAATATATTCACATGGTTAAATAAAATAAAAACAAAATAAATTTTAGAATCAATAAATCGAAAAGAAATAACATTAACAAACATAAGAAAAATTATGCAACACATTTTAGGCGCGCACACTTCCATTGCCGGGGGCATTCATTATTCGGTTGATAGAGCACAAAATAATGGATTTGCCGCAATGCAAATTTTTACCAAGAATAATAATCAGTGGAACGCCGAACCGTTAGACGAAAAAATAATTGCTCTTTTCAGGCAAAGTTGGAATTCTTCCGGAATAAAATTTATTGTTGCCCACGATTCCTATCTTATAAATTTATGCGCAAAGGATAAACAACTTCTTAATAAGTCGCGCAAGGCTTTTATCGATGAACTGGAAAGATGCGAGCAACTTGGTATTCCTCATTTAAATTTTCATCCTGGCGCTCATGTAGGACAGGGAGAAAGCGAGGGAATAAAAATCATTGCTGAGTCAATAAATATTGCTCATGAAAAAACTTCGAATTACAAAGTAAAAAGTATGATTGAGCTGACTGCTGGACAAGGGACAACTCTTGGCTATAACTTTGAACAGATTGCGTCTATCATCGATTTGGTTGATCAGAAGGAACGAATGACAGTCTGTATTGATACTGCCCATATTTTCGCCGCCGGATACAATATTCGGGATTCAAAAGAATATAAAAATGTAATAAAGGAATTTGATTCGGTAATTGGTCTCGACAGATTAAAGTGTCTCCATATGAACGACAGTAAAAAAGCGCTTGGCAGCAGGGTCGACAGGCATGATCATATCGGCGAGGGATTTATAGGGCTTGAAGGATTTGCCAATATTATGAATGATACAAATTTGCTGTCTATACCCAAAATACTTGAAACTCCTAAGGGCAAAGAGATGAAAGAGGATATAGAAAATTTACGTATACTGCAGACATTAATAAAAAAAGTCGTTAAACAAAAATTTTAACGACTCACATAAATTTATAATCTTCTTAAACTAAATCGGTAAATCTTCTTCCCTCATAGCTGGTGCTTGTTCAAATCGCGGAAGGTCACCATGAAGCAGATCAAGATTTTCGAACCTCGCATAGTCTTTAAGAAATTTTAAGCGAACATCGCCCACCGGACCGTTACGTTGTTTACTAATTATCACTTCTCCAACACCTTCAGTAGGCGACCCGTCTGAATAAGCAGTAATTCCGTAAACTTCAGGACGATAAAGGAACAAAACCACGTCGGCGTCTTGCTCAATTGAACCTGATTCGCGCAAATGAGAAAGCATAGGTCTTTTATCCGAAGTTGATTCAACTGCACGGTTCAACTGTGAAAGAGCAACTACGGGAACATTAAGTTCTTTTGCAAGAGCTTTAAGAGAACGGGAAATTATGGATATCTCTCTCTCACGGCTGTCAACATTTGTTCCCGCACTCATTAACTGAAGGTAATCCACAATCACCATTCCAATATTTTTTTCGGCCTTTAGTCTTCTGGATTTTGCCCTCATCTCCAAAACAGATAAGGCTGGAGAATCGTCAATATAAATCGGTGCCTTGCTTAATTTATGGACAGTGCGGCTAATTTTTGCTCCGTCTTCGGCTTTAAATTTTCCTGTTCTAATACTGTGAGCATTTATTCTGGCTTCCGCTGAAATTAAACGCATTGCTAATTGTATAGTGGACATTTCGAGACTGAACAACGCGATAGGTATATTATGATCTATTGCAGCATTACGGGCGAATGACAAAGCAAAAGCCGTTTTACCCATAGATGGTCGGGCGGCAATAATGACCAAATCGGATTTTTGAAATCCTCCCAACATTTCGTCAAGAGCAAAAAAACCGGAAGGGACTGATACATTAGATAATGTTTTTGAATGAATAGCCTCAATTAATTCGAGAGCTTCTTTTACGGCCTTATCCATTGATGTAAAAGATTCTTTTGTTCCTTCCTCGGAAATTTTAAATATTTTAGATTCAGCTTCATCGAGCAAATCGAAAACATCATCTCTTCCTTCGTATGCGGAACTGGCTATTTCCATTGAAGTGGATATCAACTGCCGTAAAATCCATTTTTCCAAAACTAACCTGGAGTGATAATCCACATTTGCAGCTGAAGAAATATCCTGTGATAATTTGCTTATGTAAACTATACCGCCTGCTGCGTCAACTTTTGCCTCTTTTTTCAATTCCTCGTACAAGGAAACCGTATCCACAGGTTCATTGGATTGATAAAGAGATATAACCGAATTAAATATTACCTTGTGTTTCGGGTCAAAAAAATGTTCGGGTTTAAGTAATTCAATTACTTTTGGAATTGCGTCATTATCCAGAAGCATTGCGCCTAATACATTTTGTTCAACTTCCACAACAGCCGGCGGTTGTTTAGCGGCCGCTTTCAATTGATCAATATCTAACTTTTCTTTTTCTCGTCCTTTTGCCATAATGTCTACTTATTTAATTCATCATATAATTTTCGAACTTTTTTTACGTCTTCCCAACAGCCCTTTTTCCAATTCGGGTTGCGCAACAAAGCGGCAGGGTGATAGGTTGCCATTAATTTTATACCGTTAAAATCATATACATTTTCCCTGAGTCGCGTCAATGATTCGTTTTTACCTAAAAGCACATTCGCTGAGATACGCCCCAGGCATAGTATTATTTTCGGATTAATCAACTCAATCTGTTTCATCAAATAGGGTGAACACATCGCTCTCTCGGCCGGCAGAGGATCCCTGTTATTAGGAGGGCGACATTTAAGAATATTAGCGATATAAACTTCTTCCCTATCGAAATTGATGGCTTTAAGAATATCGGTTAATAATTTACCCGCTCTGCCAACGAATGGAATGCCTTGTTTATCCTCTTCGGCACCCGGTGCTTCGCCTATAAGCATCAAATCGGCATTTGGATTTCCGACCCCAAATACAAAACTTGTTCTGGTAGAGCCAAGAATACATTTCTGGCATTGATTAATTAAATTATCCAGGGTTTCCAGATTCTCGGAGTTTTGAAAATCATATTTTTTCGTCTCAAACTTCACTTGTGTTTTCTCTTTGATTACTGTGGGTGTTTTTAAAGCAATTTCTTCAGCAGTATTTTCGCTTAGAATAATTTCTGGAATCGGAACATTTTCATACAGATCATCACCAAATATTTCTTTCTGAGTCTGTAATATATTTATTAATTCAGCAATATTTTGGGTCATCATATTTTGTGTGTTTTTTCTACATATACAAGGTAGGTAAATTAAAGAAAAATAAATTCTTCTGCATTATTGTAATTGAACCATTCCTAATTTTCGTTTCTTGCCTTAAACAATTACTGAATTTGAACATTTAATTTAGTGGAAACTTTTAATAGATTGAATGTCGTCTTTGTCTGTCAAGTGGGAAAAATATTCTATTTAATTCAATTATTAAAGGTAATAACTAAGTGGTCAATAACAATGAGGTTTTTAATGCTGCAAACAGCATAAAGAATAATTTGGCTGTTACTGCCTTGCTGGAATCATTATCCGAGGCAGTTATAATAATTAATGATTCTGGAAATGTTGTCCTTATTAATAATCGAATGGAAGAATTATTCGGTTATAATGCCGATGAGGTAATTGGCAAACCTCTTGATGTTTTTTTACCGGCAAGTTTCCAGAAAAGACATGAAGAACATATACTAAATTACTTCGAGAAACCACATAAACGCCCTATGGGTAAAGGTCTGGAGTTATATGGCAGACGTAAAGACGGCACAGAGTTTCCTGTTGATGTAAGTCTTAGTGCTTTCCATAGCGAAACGCATAAATTAGCCATAGCATTTGTTATGGACATCACTGCAAGAATACACGCCCAGGATGAACTACGCCAGCAGAACGAGGATCTGGATGCTTTTGCACATACTGTAGCCCACGATCTTAATTCAATTATTAATAGCATAGTAGGATTTAGCCAATTACTTGTTGAAGATAATAGCTATTCTAAGGAAGAACGCTCCGAAATTCTATCTCATATATTTAAAAGCAGCCATAAAATGAGTACAATAATTAAGGAATTACTGATTTTTGCAAACATTAGAAAAACAGAAGTAGAGTTGAGCCCGATTGATACTTCCAAAATTATTGAAGAGGTGATAATACGATTAGGATTTCAGTTAAACGAAAATAACGCAAAAATAATTATCCCCAAAAAATTCCATACTGCCCTTGGATATTCCGCCTGGGTTGAAGAAATCTGGTATAATTTGATTAGTAACGCCATTAAATATGGAGGCACTCCTCCAGTAATTGAACTCGGCAGTGAAGTCGCAGGTGATTCAATTCTATTTTGGATCAAAGACAATGGTGCTGGATTAAGTGATGAGGGTAAAAAAATAATTTTTACTTCACCGGAAAAATTACATCAGCAAAATAGTAAAGGATTTGGATTGGGACTTTCAATCGTTAAAAGAATATTAGATAAGATAAACGGCTCGATTACCGTAGAGAGTGGGGCAAATACTGGCTCTAAATTTATTTTTTCACTCAAAAAAAAATAAAAGGAGCAAATATTTATTTATCTGCTCCTTTAACAAATGTGGATTAAAAACTAAATTTTTTCTTCGTCTTTATAACGATATTCAATTCCATCAGTAATCAGTTCATTTAGAGCTGTTTGGTGAGGTTTTGGTCTAGCTTCAATTTCTACAGATATTTTTATAAGATCGGGATTAACTCTGTCGTCAAATTCGTCCTCTGGTCCCGTAACAAGATTGTTAACAGCTGTATTATATTCCAAACGATATTCGTCGTTTATTTGTCTAGCCCGTTTCGAAACAATTATAACAGCTTCATAAATGTTATTTGTTTTACTATCAATATTCTTTAAATCAACCGGATTAATGTTCATTTAATTTATCCTCCTGTATTTCATTTTTTACAATTTCTAAAACTCTTTTTTTGGCGTAAACGAGATCTTCGTTTATCACGATGTAGTCAAACTTATCTTTATAGCCTAATTCCATCTCAGCACGTTCAAATCTTTTTACTAAATCTTCTTCGGATTCTGTATTTCTTTTAATTAATCTGCTTTTTAAAACTTCTATACTTGGAGGCATAATGAAAATAAGTACCGAATCTGCGTACGCTTTTTTTATGCTTAAAGCCCCTTTTACGTCAACTTCAAGAACTACTGAATTGCCATTATTTATTTTTTCATCAATATGAGATTTTACAGTTCCATAATAGTAATCATAAAACTGTTCCCATTCAATAAACTCATTATTTTTAATTTTACGTTCAAACTCAACTTCAGAAATAAAAAAATAGTCAATACCCTCTTTTTCGTTTTCTCTCTGTTTTCTAGTTGTAGCTGAAACAGAAAACTCCAGATTGGGAATTTCCTTCAAAGTATTTCTTACAATTGTTGTTTTACCGGAACCACTTGGGGCAGAAACAACAAATAATTTTCCTTTATTAACCAAAATTTACTCGATGTTTTGAATTTGTTCCCGAATTTTTTCCAGCTCTTCTTTTATATTAATTCCAATGTTAGTAATAATTGTAGAAATAGATTTGCTGTTTATAGTATTCGCTTCGCGATTCATCTCCTGAATAATAAAATTAAGTCGTCTTCCTACCTCATCCCCATTTCCAAGTGCATTATTAAACTGTTCCAAATGAGATTTTAAACGAATACATTCCTCTGTTACATCATATTTTTCTGATAATAACGCCAGTTCCATTTTTAATCTGTCATCATACTGGTTCAAGTCCTGCAATAGTTCTTTTGCCCTGTTCTTTAATTTTTCGTAATAACTCGTTAATTCAACGGGGTGCAATTTTTCTATTTCTTCAACCGATTTACTAATTAAATTTAACCTGGCTTTTAAGTCTTTTACAAGTGTGGCGCCTTCCTCTTCACGCATCTCAAGTAAATTAATTATTGCGTCATTTAGCGCTTTTCCAGCAACCTCAAATTCTTGCGTATTGTCAGCAATTTGATCGGAAAATATTAAGTTTTGAAACGACAAAAGATTTTCTAAAGAAATTTCTGTTTTAACATCGGCTTTATCTCTAAGTTCATTAAGGACTTCTATTAAAGATTTTAGATTGTTTTCTTCAATTACCGCAATTTTATTGCTGAGTCCATTTTTTTCTATATAAATATTAACAATTACTTTTCCACGTTTTATTCGTTCTTTTAGTGTATTCCTAATTTCAAGTTCTTTATCAGCCAAAATTTTGGGGAGCTTAAGCGATAAATCCAAAAATCTTGAATTAAAACTTTTTACTTCAACTTCAGCAGAAATATTACCGTTTTGAGCGGTAGCTCTGCCATAACCAGTCATACTATAAACCATCATAACCTTCAAAAAAATTTGACCTTAAATCTACACAATTTTATGCTGTTTGACAAAAGCAACCGGGTGTTATTTTCTTATTAAAATGCTTCGCCGATTCCGAGATGAAATACAAGTGCACTTCCTAAAATATTCTTTTTGTTGAAAAAATTTTCCCGATTGTTGGGATCGTAAAAGTTAAAACCGAAGTCAAGTCTGATAGGAACAATTTCCGAGTAATATCTAAAACCAAAACCGACTGCTACGGCGAGTTTATTGAACTTAAATTCATTAGGCCCCATAAAAGTGTTTCCATAATCAACAAAAAATGCCGAGCCTAAGTTGCCCAAAAACCGCAATCGAGCCTCAAATGAACCTTCCAATTGGAAGTACCCACCTAATTCTTCTCCTCTAATTAAATAGGCCTCTAAAGTTTCCGGAGTAAGTGATTCTATGTTGATTTTAGTAGTACCAGAAACCAACTCCCTTGCCTTCCATCCTCTTACGGAGTTACTTCCACCGGAAATAAATCTTTGGTTAAAAGGTACAAAGAATTTATCTCCTGAAAACGTATGAATCTGACCGATTGAAAATTTAATACCCAATGTTGAGTTTCCATTGGATTCAAAAGGTATAAAGGCAGCGCTTGTTGCCAGAACTTTATAATATTGCGGTTCGTTAAAATCAATGTTGAATATTTTACTTACAAAATATGGAACCAGATTGGCATTCTCCAAAACCAGAATAAGCGAATAACCACTTGTTGGAAATATAAAATCATTCAATTTAATCGTCCGGGCTTCCAACCCAATTAACGAGTTATTGGATGTGAAAGTGGGAGTGCCGAGCGTGTCCAAAGCCTGGATGGTTATCAATTTTTTAAGGTAATTCGATTTATAATAAAATTTTGTGTGCTCGTAATTTAGATAAGTAGTTAAAGAAGATAAGTAAACTTTTTGTGGCAGCTCAAAATTAAAACTGAGTTTACTACCTATAATTGTTGCGTTATAATCTCCTTTCCTTTTTTGGAGTGTTAAATAGTTTTCGAGCCGGGTAAATATTGGACTGCCGAATAAAAAAGGTTGATCTAACAATACCCTAACATCACCGTAACCATCAATAGTGGTATCCGAAATAACAGGATTGGATAAAAACTCAATTAAATTTTGTGAAGCGGCTGAAGTTACAAAATTAAATTTCCGTGCATTTCCAAAAAAATTTTTTCGAGTGAATCCAAAACTTAAACCAAGATTTAGAACGTTGTTTTCGTTATTTATAATAACTTCGGGCGAAAATTCATTTAACAGACCAATATCAGTACTTATTTGCAGTGGTACGGTATTTCCGCTTGTATCCGCTGTAATACCTGCAACTAAAGCGGAATTGAAAAAATTGGTTCTATATAGTCTTGTTTGCGACATTTGAAATTTGCCAAAATTATAAAACTCTCCCGGTTTTACATTTACGATCCCCGATATTAATTCATCATCCACCAAATCTTTGCCTATGCCAGACTTCTCAACTCTTACATTACTAATCACATACCTTTTACCGGGAATAATGTTTAAATTAACATCAGCGGTGCTTTTTATTGTATCTATAATAACTTCAGGCAAATCACTTGTTGCAAGCATTAATCCTTTATTTTTAAGATAGGTCAAAATTTCTACTTTGATCTGATCAACAATGTTTTTCGAGAAAATATCATTAGTGTCAATTTGGGAGATTTCTTTTATATGTGCTTTAAAATCATTATGAATTTTTTCAATCCCTTTAACCGAAAAAGATTTGAAATAAACCGGTTTTCCTTCATAAATATTATAAGTTATGGATGCTTTACTTGAGGCTGTATCAATATTATATTTGTATGAAAATTGTGATTCAAAATAACCGTTGTCGTAATAAAAATTTGACAGAGCATTTATATCACTTTGAATAAGAGTGGAATCAAAATAAACGGCTTCCTGCCCAAACCCTATTATTTTATTAAGAAATTGAGACAGCCATCCAGGCGATTCTTGAGAGACAATTATGCTAGACAGCCTTGAGTTTGAAATGTTCTCATTTCCGCTAAATTGTATTTTATCCAATTCAATCAATTTTTTTTGAGAGAACACAAATGGCGAACTCAAGAAACAGGCTAATGATATAAGAATAATATATTTTGAGTAAATACGATTCAATTTTTATCCTAAAATGAAAAAATTATGGCCTAATAAAAACTTTTGTGCCAACTTTAACTACTGAGTAAAGTTCATCAGCATTTTGATTGTTTATAGCTATAGATCCATTAGTCCAATTAAAAATAAACGGTAAATTCCTGAATATTACGTCGTATTCACCAATACCATGAATTCCAATGTCCGATCCCAACGAGTTATTTTTTAATGGATAATTGCCGATTTTAATTTCAGACATATAACTATTATATTCTTGTCGCGATATAAAATTTGCTCTCAGCGCTTCAACAGCATCGTTTTCATTAGGATAATCAAGCAAAAACATTTTATGGTACTTATGTTTCGAATAAATTTTACTTATTTTATAGACACCTGAGGGTGTTACAAATTCACTCGATGCAAATTTTCTGTGCGTTTTACTGCGTCCAAATACAGCTTTATAGGATTTTACAAGAACTGTGTCCTCGTACAATAATAGTTGATGTTTGCTCTTTTCAATTACCAGTTTCACATTCGACAATGAATCGAATCCTTTGCTTCGCATTTTCTCTACAAGGGAAACTTCGTTCAGGTTAAGAATTATCCCATAAATTAATAACCCGATCAAAAACAACATTCCGCTGCAGATGAAATAAACTACATTTTTTAACACGTTCTATCTATAGAATATTATTAATATCTAGATGAAAAATAAAAGTGAATGTTATTCTTATTATTATAACTGCAAATATCTTACTAAATATTATCATTAAATATAAAAATAGTAATACGCAATAAAAACGTTAAACCTAATTTGATCCCTGGTGAGACATAAGGAGCGCAATTAATGCGCCCCTTACAAATTTGATTTTTATGCTTTTGCACTGTTTATTACTTCTACAACAGCTACTGCAGTCATATTGATTATATCATCAACAGTCGCTCCTCTTTGCAGAACATGAACAGGTTTATTCATTCCCATCAAAATCGGTCCTATTACAGTTGCGCTACTTAATCGTTCGAATAGTTTGTAAGCGATATTACCAGCACTGAGGTTAGGGAATATTAGGACGTTGGCACCGCCTTGAACTTGAGAGAAAGGAAATTCTTTTTCCAATATTTCCGAAACTACAGCTGTATCAGCCTGCATTTCACCTTCGCAAATTATATCCGGTCTTCTTTCGTGAACAATTTCGACTGCTTTTTTAACTTTTAAAGACTGCTCATGTACAGAGCTTCCAAAATTACTGAATGAAAGCATTGCAACCTTAGGAATCATATTGAATTTTTTTACAGTATCGGCGGCACTTACAGCTATTTGTGCCAGTTTTTCCGAATCTGGATCTATATTTACTGTAGTATCGGCAAAGAAAAATACCTTTCTTTTGATAACTACAATGTACATTCCGGAAACAGTTCCATAATCTTTACTAACACCAACACATTGTAGTGCTGGACGAATAGTTTCTGGATAATGGCTGGTTAGTCCGCTTATCAAAGCATCGGCATGTCCCATTTCAACCATCATCGATCCAAAGTAATTTGGTATTTTAATCAGTTCTAAAGCTTTACGCTGAGTTATTCCTTTTCTGTGACGTTTTCTATAAAACTGAGCTGCATATTCAGACAACATTTCACTTGATTCAGGATCGAATAACTCAAAATTTGCCTCGTTCAAATTAAGTTCAGCTATTTTCGCTTTTATTTTGTTAAGATTACCAAGTAAAATAGGTTTAGCAATGTTATCATTAAATATTGCATCGGCGGCCCTAATTATTTTCTCTTCCTCACCTTCCGGGAAAACGACTTTTTGCGGATTTTCCTGAGCTTTGTGTATCATTATTCTCATAATTTCTTGTGAGAAGCCCAGTCTCTCCTGTAATTCTTCCTCGTAGGCCTGCCAATTATCAATTGATTTGCGTGCGACACCTGTTTCCATAGCTGCTTTAGCAACAGCTGGGGCAACTTTCCATAAAACACGCGGATCGAATGGTTTTGGGATTATATAATCCTGTCCGAATGAAAATTCTTTTCCACCGTAAGCTTTAATTACAACGTCAGGAACTTGTTCTTTTGCCAATTCGGAAAGTGCTATTACTGCAGCCATTTTCATTTCTTCGTTAATTGCTTTAGCGCGGACATCTAGTGCGCCTCGGAATATAAATGGAAATCCAAGTACATTATTAACCTGATTAGGATAATCACTTCTGCCGGTAGCCATAATAATATCATCTCGCACCGCTTTTGCTACTTCATATTTGATTTCAGGATCTGGATTAGCCATTGCGAATACAATTGGATTCTTTGCCATAATTTCAATTAATTCTGGTCCGATAACATCTGCTTTGGACAAACCTAAAAATACATCAACATCTTTCATTGCTTCTTCTAAAGAGGACAATTCCTTTTCCTGGGCAAATGCTTTTTTGTACTCATTAAGATCCGTACGTCCAATGTGCAAATGCCCTTTTGAATCGAACATGGAGATATTTTCTCTTATTACACCAGCACGTATATATAAATTACAACAAGCTATTGCCGATGCACCAGCCCCTGAAACAACCATTTTTAAATCTTTAAGTTTTTTCCCCGCAATTTCAGCTGCGTTAATTAACGCCGCACAAGATATTATTGCGGTCCCATGTTGATCGTCATGAAATATTGGAATATTGGTTGTCCGTTTTAGTTCCTCCTCAATCTCGAAACACTCCGGAGCTTTAATATCCTCCAGATTTATTCCACCAAATGTAGGTTCTAGTAATTGAACGAGTTCAATCATTTTTTTAGGATCGTGAGTATTTACTTCCAAGTCAAAAACGTCAATATCCGCAAATCTTTTGAATAATACTCCCTTGCCTTCCATAACAGGCTTACCTGCTGCGGCTCCTATATCGCCAAGACCTAATACTGCAGTTCCATTGGAGACAACTGCAACCAGATTTCCTTTAGCGGTATAGTTATAAACATCATCTTCGTTCTTGTGAATTTCTCTGCATGGCTCGGCCACACCTGGAGTGTAGGCCAAAGATAAATCTCTTGATGTAAAACAAGGTTTGGAGGCAATAACTTCAATTTTACCTTTTCGTCCCTCGCTGTGGTATTTCAAAGCTTCTTCTTTGGAGATACTCATATTAATACTCCTAAATAATAGAATAAGATTCTAAAATATTTTATTTGGTATTATAAAATAGGAATTATTCTTTAAACGAAAAAAGCCGGACTATGCCGGCTTTGACTAAAATAGAAAAATTTTTAGACTTCCATTATTTCCGCTTCTTTATGTTTAATCAGATCATCTATTTTTTCTATATGTTTATCCGTAAGATTTTGAACTTCACCCTCGGCATCATGCTTTAGATCTTCGCTAAGTTCTTTGTTTTTTTCCAACTTTTTAAGACTGTCGTTTGCATCTCGCCGTACGTTTCTTATTGCGATTTTAGATTCCTCACCAATTTTTTTTACAAGTTTTACCATATCCCTTCGTCTTTCTTCAGTAAGAGGCGGAATAGGAACTTTGATATTTGTTCCGTCGCTTATTGGATTTAAGCCCAGATCTGCAGACAAAATGGCTTTATCAATTTCCACAACCATATTTTTATCCCAAGGTGTAATCGACAAGGTGTGGGAATCGAGAACAGAAACATTAGCAACCTGGTTAAGCGGAGAGGCAGACCCGTAATAATCTACACGGATACCGTCTAGAAGAGCTGTAGTAGCTTTGCCTGTTCTAATTCGAGTAATTTCATGCCTAAAGGCTTCGATCGTTTTATCCATACGATCTTTTGCATCTTTTAGAACTGCGTTATTCATTGTCACCTCAAATTTATTTTACTGTAGTTCTATCAACTTCAAAAAGACCAACCGCTGTACCTATATTCTCTCCAGTAATTACTTTAAGCAGATTATCCACAGTATTCATATTAAAAACAATGATCGGCAAATTATTTTCCTTACACAAACTTATTGCGGTAAGATCCATTACTCGTAAATTTTTATTTAATACATCATGATAAGATATCTCCTGGAACATTAAAGCATCGGGATTTTTTTCGGGATCGGAGTCATAAACGCCGTCAACTCTGGTTCCTTTAAAAATTGCATCAGCTTCAATTTCAACTGCTCTTAAAGAAGCGGCTGTATCGGTACTAAAATAAGGGTGTCCGGTACCTGCTCCAAAAATTACGACTCTACCTTTTTCAAGATGTCTTATTGCTCTTCTTCGTATATAAGGTTCTGCAATTTCATTCATTTCAATCGCGCTCATAAGGCGTGTAAAAGTACCGTTTTGTTCTAAAGCATTTTGTAAAGCGAGAGCATTAATCATTGTGGCAAGCATACCCATTTGATCGCCCGTAACTCTGTCTATTCCCTGTTCGTGAGCGTTTAATCCCCTGTAGATATTCCCTCCTCCAATAACTAAGCCCACTTGAACCCCAAGTACATGAACTTTTTTGATTTCGGAGGCAAAAAAATTAAGAATAGCCGGATCTATACCCTGCCCTTTGGAACCCATTAAGGATTCGCCGCTTAATTTCAGAAGTATACGTTTGTACTGTAAATTATTATTCATCTTACACCTAATATAAAAAAAAAGGTCTTATTAAGAAATAAGACCTTTTTAATAGATTATTTTTTTTCGTCGCTTAAATGATAGCGGTAGAATTTTGAAATTTTTACATTCTTACTGTGGGCTTTATTAAAATCCGCAACAACCTCTTTAATGGCTTTTGTGTTATCTTTAATAAATGCCTGCTCTAGTAAACATACTTCCTGATAGAATTTATTTAATTTACCTAAAGCAATTTTTTCCAAAATTTGTTCCGGTTTGCCTTCTTTTCTCGAAATTTCTTTATATATATCAATTTCTTTTTCAATAGCTTCTTTAGAAACATCTTCAATAGAAAGGTAAAGTGGTTTCATTGCGGCAGTCTGCATAGCAAAATCTTTTAAAAGGTTAACTATATCAGCTCCGTCAGTATTCTCGGCTTTTATTAACACACCAAGTTTTGAACCGTGATGTATGTAATCTACCAATAATCCGTTCTCAACATTTTCGATTGCGAAGCGGGATATTTCAATTTTTTCACCAATTTTTCCGATAATGGTTTCCAATTCATCAGATACTTTTTTACCATCATACTCAGATGCTATTAAATCTTGAACACTGGCTGGTTTATTTTTAACAATAGCATTTAAAATAAAATCGGCAAAGGATAAAAAGTCATCACTATTGGCTACGAAATCGGTTTCACAATTTACTTCAGCAATTACCGCTTCTTTCCCATCATTGAAAACTTTTATTTTGACTATACCTTCGTTAGCGTCTCTTTCAGACCTTTTAGCAGCCACAGAGGCGCCTTTTTTTCTAAGAATTTCAATCGCTTTTTCATAATCGCCGTTGGCTTCAGTCAGCGCTTGTTTACAATCCATCATTCCCGCGCCGGTTTTATCTCTCAACTCTTTTACTTGTGATGCACTAATTGACATAACTTTATAGTTCCTTACTTTATTACAATTTCGTTTTTGTGGTCCTTCTACTCAGCTGATTCTTGTGCTTGTGGAGCAGAGTCATCGGCTTTAGGTTTATCCTCTTTAGGTTCTACCGCTTTAACTTCCTCTGTTTTTACTTCTTCAGTTTCAGCAGCTTCTTCATGTTCAGCTTTTTTTACTCTTGGACCTTTTTTAGGTTTTCCGTCAAGTTTTACACGTCTAACCTTAACTTTCGATTCATCATCTTTTTCTTCATCGCCTCTTTCTTTTTTAAGGCGTTCTTTTTCAGCAGCTTCGCCAGCTTTATATTCTTTAGCTTGTGCATTACCTTCAATTACGGCATCAGCCATAACGTTTACAATCAAATCAATAGCTCTAACAGCGTCGTCGTTGCCGGGAATAATATAATCTATATTATCAGGATCGCAATTAGTATCAACAATAGCGAATAAAGGAATGTTTAATCGGAGTGCTTCTTTTACGGCGATTGCTTCTTTTTTGATGTCTACTATAAAAAGAGCGCCCGGCAATTTATTAAGAGATTCAACACCATCTAAAATTTTTCTTAGTTTATCTCTCTCTCGAGTTAACATTAATCTTTCGTTCTTGGTAATTTTTTCGAAAGTACCGTCACTTTCCATTTTATCAATTGTCTGTAATCGTTTAATACTTTTACGAATTGTTTGGAAATTAGTTAGCATTCCACCGAGCCATCTTTCACTCACCCAGTTACTTTCAGATTTTTTAGCAGCAGTAGCTATAACCGATTTAGCCTGTTTTTTGGTTCCAACAAAAAGCACCTGTTTACCCTGAGAAACAATTTCTCTCAATTTATTTGCTGCGACCTGAACAGATTCCTGAGTTTTTTTCAGATCGATAATATGAATCCCATTTTTTTCCATAAAAATGTAGGGTCTCATTTTGGGATTCCATCTGCGGGTTAAATGACCGAAGTGAGCGCCGGTCTCGATAAGTTGGGTTAATTCGAGTTTTGCCATTATTGTAACTCCTGTTTTTCTTCTACTCCCTTCAACTTTACCTTTAATCCCTTTTTTTTAGCGGGACACAGGAGGTAAATCGGAGAGTATGTGTATTAAAACTAAGGTGAACTGAAGTTCACCTTATTGTAATTAAAAATATCTTGTAAAAAATTTCTGACAAATAAAGAGAAATTATCTCTTAGAGAATTGAAATCTTTTTCTAGCTTTTGGCTGACCGTATTTTTTCCTTTCAACCATTCTAGGATCTCTGCGCAATAAGCCTTGAGCTTTTAACGCGGGTCTGAAATCTTCATTTATAGTAATTAGTGCTCTTGCTATGCCGAGTCTTATAGCTTCAGCCTGACCTGAGAATCCACCGCCGTTCACATTGGCTAAAATATCGTATTTGCCTAATGTTTCGGTTATCAATAAAGGAAGTAAAACATCATCTCGATTATCCTTTAATGGAAAATAATTATCGAATTCTCTCTTATTGACAGATACTTTTCCAGTACCGCTTCTTAAAATAACTCTAGCTGTAGCATTTTTTCTTCGACCAACGAATATTTTATCAGCCATTCAATTTCCTCTTAAAAGCTTAATTGTTCTGGTTGTTGTGCCTGGTGAGGATGATTTTCACCAACATACACTTTTAATTTTTTTATTAATTGTTTTCCTAATCTTGTTTTAGGAAGCATACCTTTTACAGCATTTCGGATCGCAAAATCAGGTTTTTTGATTTGCATTTCTGGAAAGGATGAAATAGTAACACCGCCTGGGTATCCCGAATGCCTAAAATATGTTTTCTGCGATTCTCTTTTACCGGTCAATTTAATTTTATCAGCATTGATTATAATAACAAAATCACCCGTATCCATATTCGGCGTAAAAATAGCTTTATTTTTACCTCTGATTACGCTGGCAACTTGAGAAGCCAATCTGCCCAAAACTTGGTCTTTAGCATCAACAACATACCATTTATGATTCGCATCTTCGGTTTTAATAAACCTAGTTAGTTTTTCCTGTTTCACAACCTAATCCTCCAAAGTGCACATTTTATATTTTTACAAAGTTCACAAAAATATATCTAATACATTATAATGTCAAGAAATATGAAATTATTTAAACAACGAATTAATTAGCAAACAATAATTTATGCTGTTTATTGACTTCTACAAAAGTAAATAAACAGCTGATTTTGGCAAAAATAGTGAACTAATTGGACGAAAAAAAGGATTAAGATTATACTAAAATAATTTGATTTGATTTAATAATTATCTTCAATTTAAGAAGATATTATTAACATCCTGCTTAATTAGTCTGATTTATAGCGCACAAAACCAAACATAGTATACGGGAAATAGTCTGAAATTACTAAAAACCCAAGATCATCAAGTTTAACTAAACCTTCCCAATTTCTACCTTCATTCGAAGTCAGTTGTATATATACAGGTTCTTTCGGGCCCATATATATATTATCTTCTCCTATCTGCAATTGAATAATTCTTTCAATCGAATCGAACTTATAATTAGTGCTTCCTACTCCAAAATTATTTGCTATTGAATCTGCCGCGGGATTTAGTTTTTTTATATCTCCGGAGTACAAATAATTCATTGCCCAAAAAATCCCGGTGTCATCCGCTTCAGTAGCATCAGTAATTCTATACTCTATCGATGGCAGTTTAATATTTTCAATAATACCCGACGAAGTATTAATTTTATGAACGATTGGAGGATATACAACATTTTTCCCATTGGCTTCATGAATACAGAATAAATTATTTTCATAATAAACAATAGCCTCTTCACCAATATTTTTTAATTTAGAATTGGAGACAATTGTTTTTTTACTATCCGCGTTTATAACTATTGAGTCTAAGTTACCATACACTTGTCCTGAAACAATAAAACTCGAAATAATTTTGTCATCAAAGGATTCAATAGACAAATACACTTTGCTTCCGTTAAAAGTTATTGCCTCATAACCAGATCCTTCGGCTTTTCCAATATCATCTAAACCTTTTGCAATAAAAGGGATTTCAATTGCTTCAAGCGGCTTCAAATTAATTCCATTTATATAATCCAATATTTGTTGTTTTCTGAGAGCCAGTAGCGCTCCATCGAATCTTTCGCTGACAAGATGCGGGTATTGCGGAAGAATTAAAAGAAATTCTCCGTACCATGCCAAACCCGAAGCTTCAATATATCTTTGCCCGGCTTTGCCATTCAGTTGTATTTCCTCAACAGGATACTCTTGTATAATTTTGGTTTCTTTTGGAAAGATATTTTGTTCGCGATGGTAGCAGGAATAAAAACTAATGCCCGATATTAAAAGCAGCAGAATAAATATTTTAACCCGATAACCTTTATTCATTTTAAGAGTCCCTAATGAGATTGAATGTTAATTAAATTTGTTTTTCACTTATCTGTTTAATTCAGAATCTAAAATATCATTTTTGTGTGAAGTATAAGAATTAGTTAATTTGAGCAGTGCATTTTATTAAAATTTTGGATTAAAAATATGAAAATACTTGTTACCGGCGGTTCGGGATTTTTGGGAATTAATGTTGTACGACATTTGTTGAATAAAGGGCACGATGTTGTATCGATTGATTTAATAGAGTTTGATTACTCAGATGTTAAAAATAAAATTAAAATAATTACCGGTGATATTCGAAATGTAAACGTTGTGAACAATTGTATGAAAGGGATTGAAATAGTAATTCACACAGCCGCAGCTTTGCCTTTGTACAGCGCCGAAGAAATATATACTACCGATGTTAATGGCACACGCAACCTTTTGGAAGCTGCAGAAAAAAATAATGTAAAAAGATTTATACATATTTCATCTACTGCAGTTTATGGAATTCCGGATCATCACCCAATTTATGAAAACGATAAACTTGACGGAGTTGGACCTTATGGAATTGCTAAAATTGAAGCTGAAAATGAATGTCTGAAATTCAGAGAAAAAGGAATGTGTGTTCCAATATTACGACCCAAATCTTTTATTGGTCCCGAACGTTTGGGTGTTTTTGCTCTGTTTTACGATTGGGCGCAAACTGGTCATAATTTTCCAATGATTGGAAAAGGTGATAATAGATATCAATTATTGGATGTAGAAGATTTATGCGACTCAATTTATAGTTGTATACATTTAGATGAATCGGTCGTGAATGACACTTTCAATATTGGAGCAAAAGAATTTTCCACAATGCGTCAAGACTATCAGGCTGTTCTTGATAAAGCCGGTTTCGGAAAAAAAATAATTGGATTGCCTGAAAAACCGATAATACTTACACTGAGATTTTTGGAACTCCTTAAATTATCTCCACTGTACAAATGGGTTTACGAAACTGCGTCTAAGGATTCTTTTGTTTCCATTGAAAAAGCCGAAAAATTTCTCGACTTCAAACCAAAATATTCCAATAAAGACGCATTGGTTCGCAATTACAAATGGTATATTGAAAATTTAAGTTCATTTAAAAACCAAAGTGGGATTTCACATCGAGTTCCCTGGAAACAAGGAATACTGAGTCTTGCAAAGTGGTTCTTTTAACAATCAGTTTGAGTTTTTCGCTCTCATATTTTGGATTGTTGACTGGTGTTTTTTGAGGGAAATATTATTACGATTTTCGAATCCGTTGGAAATACACAGCTTCAGATTTTTTTATTGTAGTTTTCTCATAACAATCCAAATAGATTAAAAGAATTACAACAACTATTGCTTAATAAATCGACTTATTATTTATTTTTTTCAACTATTATCCGTAAAATTGTATCTTACTTTAATTCATCTCTCTAATAATTCTTTATGATTTAGCATATTTAAAGTATATTTTTGCACTCGAAATTTTAAAGGAGTAAAAAAGGAGTAAAAATGGCAAATAAAAAAGATTATTTAAAAGACGTTGTGAAGCATATAGACATCAAAGAACACAATGTGGTTAGCCTTGTTGATTCTATGAAACATATGGCTTTTTCTGCACGCGACTTAAACAGAGCCGCTCAAATTTACGATATGATGCTCAACGACAAAGAATGCGCAGTTATTTTAACTTTGGCTGGAAGCCTTTTTAGCGCCGGACTAAAAAAAGTTGTATACGATTTAATTTCCAACAATATGGTTGACGCAATTGTTTCGACTGGAGCTATAATGGTGGACCAAGATTTTTTTGAAGCTCTCGGTTTTAAACATTACATCGGAAGTCCATTTGTGGATGATAATGAAATGCGCGAATTGCACATAGACAGAATATATGACACTTTTATTGATGAAGATGAATTAAGAATTTGTGACGATACAACCGCCGAAATTTTTGATAACCTTGAACCTCGCCCTTATTCATCAAGGGAATTATTATATGAATTCGGAAGATATCTTGAAAATAATGGCGGTCCAAAAGTAGACGATAGTGTTATTTATGCGGCTTATAAGAACAATATTCCCATTTTTGTTCCAGCATTTTCAGATTGCTCAGCTGGCTTCGGCATTGTAATGCATCAACACAAAAATCCTGAGAAACATCTTTCTTTCGATTCAGGTAAAGATTTTTTGGAGTTGACACAAATTAAAATGCATGCTGGTGAAACAGGAATTTTTATGATAGGTGGAGGCGTTCCTAAAAACTTTACTCAAGATATTGTTGTTGCTGCCGAAATATTACAGGAAGATGCTTCAATGCACAAATATGCTATACAAATTACAGTTGCTGATGACAGAGACGGAGCACTTTCCGGCTCAACATTAAAAGAAGCCAGTTCTTGGGGTAAGGTAGAAACAACTTTCGAACAAATGGTTTATTCGGAAGCGACAATTGCAATGCCTTTGGTTGCTGGTTATGCTTATCATAAAGGTGCCTGGAAAAACAGAAATAAAAATGAATTTCAGAAACTATTTTTGAAAGAAAAAGCAGAAGCTTAGTTTTTCCTATTAATATTTATAATAAACGCGGTTAGCTTAACCGCGTTTATTATATCAAAAAATCCTTCCTTATTAAATCGGTAATAAAGTTTAACAAACTATTAATTCTGAAGATGTTTTTTAATGATGATTTATGAACTTATAATCATTTAGCAATGTTCAAATAAAAAAATTAAAAAGGTTCTAATGGATTCATATTATACTTTAGAAGTTATTGATATCAATAAAGACTATGATGATACGTTATGTTTAACTTTATTAGAAAAAAATAATAAATTTAAATCTTTCCAAGCAGGTCAATTTTTAACTCTTTTGATTGATGTGCAAGGGGAAGAAGTTAGACGAAGCTTTTCAATATCCTCCTCCCCAGAAGAACTTCCAAAAATTATGCTGGCTATTAAAAAAGTGAACGATGGCGTGATTTCCGGACATTTATTCAATAAAATTGCTGTAGGAGATACCTTAAAGGTTCTTCCTCCTTTGGGTAATTTTACTGTAACCACCTCACCCGAAAACGAAAGACATATTGTAATGTTTGGTGCGGGCAGCGGAATTACTCCTTTATTTTCCCAGTTGAAATCTATTTTAAACAATGAACCAAACAGTAAGGTTACCTTACTCTACGGCAATAGAACTGAATCATCAGTAATATATAAGAAAGAACTTGATGATTTACAGAACATTTACAACTCGAGGTTCATTATAAAACACCACCTTACACAGCCTCACGAAGGCTGGGATGGGTTTGAAGGTAGAATAACTAAGGAAACTGTAGTCAATTTCTTATTGAGCACACCTGATGCTGTAGGAACTGCTGTGGAATATTATTTGTGTGGTCCGGACGAAATGATGCAATCTGTTATCTCAGCTATAACTGAACAAGGCGTGAGTACAAAAAAAATCCATCGCGAGGTATACAACACTTCGGTTGTGGAAAAAGACGAGTCAATTGAAATAATCCAGCGCGAAGTTACAATAATTTTTAAAGGGGATGAATTCAAAATATTAGTTGAGCCGGGTAAAACCATTTTGCAAACAGCATTAGATGCTGGAATTAAATTGCCCAATTCTTGTCAGTTCGGTTCTTGCGCAACGTGTAAGGCCAAACTTCTTTCTGGCAGACTTCAATTGATTGATCAAACAGCATTGACAGAAGAAGAACTGGAAAATGGATTTTGTTTGACCTGCGTTGGACACCCTGCGTCGGATAACGTTGTAATTCTATACGAAGATCAATTTTAAAAAAAGAAGGCTACTATCAACTAAATCACGAGATAATAGCCTTCAAATTTAAATTCTTACTTAATTTTCTCTATTTACCAAAATAAAAACTAGCAAGTGATTCCGCCTGCGCTTCAGGTAAATTTTGAAGAATATCTTTATAAATTCTTTCTTTTTCGGTCACTTTAATATTCAGTTCGGTTATAGCTTTGTGTGTAATTCCATCAATTTCATGTTGGAAAAATGAAACCGCGGCACGTCCAATTTTTAATTCTTTTAGCTCCGAATCCAATTTTTCCGAGTCTAACTCACAAATCCAGTTTTTAGAATAAGTTGTTAAATCCAATAATTCTAAATTTTCTATTAGGGACTTATTCGTTTTTATCACTTTACCAGACACGGGTGAATAGAAATTATATTTACGATTCCCTTGTTTTATGCTGAATAAACTTTGACCCGCATAAACTTCCATACCTAAGTTAGGGTACTCGATACCATCTATTCTGCCGATTATTTTTTTTGCGAAATCATCAATTCCAACCTTTACATTGCCCGGCTGTTCCACACTTGTCCAAACATGACCTTTCGAAATAAAAACTCCGCCAGGAATAGCGAAGTCACATACTTCTTCCTGTTCATTCTCTTTTAAATGAGTAATATGCACAGAAGGTTTAAGAGCCAAATCAATTTTATGTTTTCGTTTAATCAGGAACTCTTTTGTGTTTTTGAGCAGTTCGTCTTCAGTAAATGGTTTTTCCAGATAATCCATAGCGCCATACTTCATACACTCCACTGCCGAACTTACACTGGCGTATCCAGTAATTATTATTACATCAATATCAGGTCTAATATTTTTAACCGCCTTACAAACTTCTTCACCGCTCATCTCCGGCATTTTTAAGTCTGTAAAAACAAAATCATAATGATTTTTTTGAATTAGTCCTAAAGCTTCCTGCCCTTTTTCAACAGTATCTATTGAATATCCGTCTATTACAAGAATTTTTCTGAAACTATCCAGTATTATTTCCTCGTCATCCACGCAAAGTATTTTAGCTTTGGCATTTTGTACTTCCACACGCTTAAGAGTTTTTGCTTCATTACTGAAATCGAACGAGAGACTTTCTTGCAAAACAGCTTCTCGCTCCCTTTTTATTTTTTTTTCTCTGGCATTTTTAATTAATGTTCTTATCGCCAGATCGGCAATTATAAATAATGCCAAGAGCACTACTAGAATTAGGAATGTCATATTTCCTCCGAATTGTTTTTAAACTTTAATATCTATCGGAACTGCACGAAACTAAATTTTTTTTATCGTTTAGCAAACTGTCGGGTAGTATTAACGCAAGCCAACCGTCAAAGTAAGGATCTTTTTCAATTAGATTTATATTAATATCAATTTTTTCATTACACAAAATTATTTTTCCGGAAATTGGAGCAAAAACTTTATGAAGGTAGCCGAATTCATCTGTTATTTGCATAAATTCTTGTCCTTGTAAAATAGAGCTACCTACAGGCGGCATACTTACTTTTTCAATCTGACCAATAGTTTTAAGGTACAAGTCTAAAATTCCGCATTTGTACAAACCTTCTTTTTCGGGATTTACCCATGTTGAAAAACCAAATCTTAAATAATTGGCAGGACAAGGCGTAAAGTGATGCATTAGCTGAGAATCAGAATTAGAACATTTCTTTAGATTTTTAATAATTTCAGAAAATTTCATCCCTCTCGAAATACAGCTTTCCAATTCTTCAAAAGTAAAAGGTTTGGATAGATAATCAATTGCCCCATGTGTTAGAGCTTTAATAGCATTATCAATTGTGGAATAACCTGTAGTAATTATTATCGGTATATTTAATGCGTTTTTTTCCAGATATTCAAGTATTTGAAATCCATTAATATCAGGAAGCATCACATCGCAAATTATTAATTTGTACTTTCCTTTAATAATTTTTTCGAGACCTAATTTCCCAAATGTAACATAATCAACTGAATAATTATCTATTGAGGCAACTTTTAAAATAGAATCTATAATTACCTGTTCATCATCTATTACAAGTATATCAAATTTATTTGGCATATTTTTCTTCTAGTTAATAACTACAGGAAATTTTATTTTAAAAGTTGTCCCGATTCCAACTTTACTTTCAACATTAATTCTGCCATTATGGTTATCCACTATGCCCCAAACGACAGATAATCCTAAACCAGTTCCTTTTTGACCTTTAGTTGAGAAAAAAGGATCAAAAATTCTTTCGAGAGTTTCATTCGAGATACCTTCACCGTTATCTTCTATTTTTATTTGCAAATAATCACTTTTCCCTTTTTCATCAATGTACTCCCATTTTTGCCATGTTCCGCCAAATTTTGAACAACCGATTAATTCGCCTTTTTCAGGAATCGTAAGTTTAAAATAACTCGAGCCACATTCAGGACAATGAGAATCATTGACCATAAGAGAAATGTCACAAGTCGGACAACTTAACTCGAATGGTTTATCTTTAATCAATGGTATTCCGTAATGATGCCTGTGCAATCCGTAGATCGGATCCAAATGAATATAACCCTCATTCTGCTTGTACTTCGCTTTCACTTTAATTGATGGCAATCCCTCAATCTTGTGTTCTTCATCCATAAGATTATGAGAATTAGGGCATACTGCTTTTTTAATCTGAACAATTCCTTTAGGAGAAAGACTAACAACTTCAGTTTTAATTTTAATGATTCCATTTTGCTCTCTCAAAGAATCTAACGCATTAACAATTAAATTTATAAAGACTTGCTGTATTTGATTTGGATCAACAACTATTTCAGGCAATTCTTTATCATAAAGCAATTCAACTTTTGCGTTTTTTATTTTTATTTCATTCAGAACAATATTTAATGCCCTATCAATAACTACATTTACATCGGTTTTAATCCTTTTTGGAACAGACTGACGGGCAAAGTCGAGAAGTTGTTTAACTATTTCGCGGCTGCGTTTTGTTTCCCTTACAATCACATTTAAATCGGATTCCAATTCAGGGTTACCCTTGGCTCGTTTCAATAAATAACTGCTGTAAGTTAGCACCCCTGTAAGCGGATTGTTTATTTCGTGAGCTACTCCCGCAGCCAACTGACCTAAAGATGCCATTTTATCGGATTGAAATAATTGCATTTTCATTTCAGAAAGATTCTTTGTCATTCTATCGAAAGAGTTGGAAAGAACACCCAGTTCGTCTTTTGATGTAGAACTGATTCTGTAATTCAGATTACCTACGGCCAATTTGTTAGTTGCCTCAACAATTTTTTTAACCGGTTTATCTACCCACCTGTTAATAAAAAAAGCGATAATAAGTCCCAGTGAAATTATTGAAACGAGAGCCAGTATTACAATAAGCAGTTCGCTTTTAGCTAATTGATAATCTACGTTTCTAAGATCAACTGTAATATCTAAAAGGCCTAATATTGATTGGTCCTCGGAATGTGCGTGACATTCAGCTGTATAACATGACCATTCATTATATATAGGATTAATTACACCAATTACTCTCGTTGAGTCCGGATGCAATCTAAAAATTCTTGTTTTATCGTTTATTTTTAGTGTTGTTACCGGTTTAGTATTTGAATGGCACACAATACAGTTTTCGGATGTTTGGCTTAATTTTACGCCAACCGAACTTTTATCACTCGAATAAATTACTTCGCCGGCTTTATTAAAGATTTTTATTTCTTTAATGTTGGGTTCTTCCGCAATTTTTTCGATTATGCTTATAATATGTTCTCTTCGATTTACAAGCATCTCATCGTGTGTACTTTTTTTAACTGTCTCACTCAACTGATTGGCGTGACGTTGTACCTCTTCAATTAACACGTCACGTTGTGATGTTAAACTGATAAAAGCGAACACACCAATAATAATTACTGCTGTAAAACTCACAAGCAGTATTAATTTTGTGCTTAGTCTTTTAAATATCATTTTCACTATTCATTCGCCATTATTTAATTTTCTTCCCCGGTAAATTAGCTGGAAACGATTTATCGTCATGACAATTTTCACACGTTGGGTTCTGATAGTTCGGATTTGTATGACAATCGCTACAATCTATTTCGGCATGAATTTCATCAAGTACCAGTTTAGCTTTCCTATGATCAAAAGTACCAGCTTTAAATTCTTGATGGCAATTGGAACAAGTTCCCTTTAAGCCTGTAAATGATTTCGGCTTTTTATGACAGTCTCTGCATTTCAATGCTGCGTGAAATTTGGAAATGTCAAAACCAGTTTTAATTTTATGATTAAATCCTTCCGTCACTTTTTCCATGTGGCAATTGTTGCAATTTTTAGCCGTGTCGTGACAACTTGAACATAACTGATGTTTTTGATTTAACGTTTTATTCTGTTTCTTAATAATTTTTTCTTTTGCGTGGCACTTAACGCAACTTTCGTCCTTATGACAATCTTTACACTCAAGTGAAAACAAATTTGTATGATCGTTATGGTAGAATGTTACAAATTTATTTTTGCCGCTCTTTGCATTATAAACAACTTTGTTCGGAGCAATTACTTCAGGATGAATTCTGTCTTTCTTAGGTACTGTTTTGGTGATTTTATTTTTGCCCGAATCACTATTTTTTGTATGACAGTACGTACATCCTTTATCATCGCTCCACAATTTGTGGCAATCGATACATTGTCTGTGGTAAGCTCCGTTCAGATCAGGTTTTCTTAAATCGGCTCTTTGTCTGTTTACATCATGACATTCTTTACACGCCACTACTCTTCCAGGAGGATTATAATGATGACACATACTGCATCCTCCGCCCATTTGGGACATTTCAGAGTGTGCTCTATGTGAAAAAATTACAGGAGAATAAAGGTCCTTTTCCTTTTTAAGTATGTCTATTTTTATTTCCAGTGGTCCTTCAGACGGTGAATGATGGACTGTAATCATTGTATGGCGGGGACAGTCTTTGATACAAGGTTCATTTTTTGTCGGATTTTCACATGAGTGACAAAATGAACAATCAACTTTTATATCCGAATGTTTTTGCTGAGAATATAATGCCGTGCTAAATAAAATTATAGATAAATAAAATAATATTTTCTTCATCACTTGCTTCCTTGAATTGAGTATTTGGTTTTAAATACTCCCGCTTTTTCAGGAATACTAATAATTGGGAAATACTTAACAATAAGTCTGTACATAAGAACTTCTATGCATACAAATCCGAGAGTTACTGATATTTCCCCAATCGAAGGGAAATATGAGGTGGTTGCATATGGTGGATTGTAAGCAACAATAAAATTATTCAAACGATTTAATACTACTCCCAAAATTACGAGCATCGATGCAATAAATATTCCTAGAGGTGATTCCCTAACAACTTTTGAGAAGAAGAGACGCATCGGGAGTATGATGCCGAAAATAATTTCAATGGAAAACATTACACTTTCTGTACTAAGCACCATCAAATATACAAACGCTTCTCTTATAAGAATGTCAATAACTTTGAACGCCAGGTATATACCTAACATTGGACCTATATATGATCCTAATTTGCTTAGTACGTGCATTTCAGGTTTTAATTTGAACGATCTTGATGCAATTAACGATTCCATTATTACCATAGGGAAACCCACACAAATTGCTGAAATCAAAAACAATAAAGGTAATATTGGTGTCTGCCAAAGTGGATGCATTTTCGGTCCTGCAATTACCATCAAAGTGCCAAGTGAAGATTGATGCAAACAAGATAGTACTACACCTGCGATGATAAAAATAAACATGGTTTTATCGAGACCTCTGTCTAGCATCCTCAATAATTTGTCTACTGGCGAATTTAGCTTTGCAAGCATCCCTTTAAAACGGACATTTCCAATAAATTTTTTCGTTACAATCGGCAGAAATTCTATGTAGAGTACCGAGACATAAATCATAACACAAATACCAACCTCAAATAGAACACTGTTACCATTCCAAAAAATCAGGGGATGCCAAATAGAGTACCATCGCCCCAAATCTATTGCAACACTTAATGCCACAAAAGTATAGCCAAGGAGAGCTGTCAACAGTGCCGGTCTTATAACAACTTCATATTCTTCTCGGTGCATAATATGGCCAAGCGCGGCAGTGGTAAAACCTCCGGCGGCTAAAGCAACTCCGGCTGCAACATCAATTCCGATCCATATTCCCCACGGATGTTGATTATCCAGATTAGTTATAGCGCCTACTCCGAAAATTAATCTTAATGCAAGAAATATTAATCCGTTTAAGGCAATAAGAGAAACTAACATTACACCAGGTGTGAAATATTTTTTAGTCATTTGGGAGGGATTCATCAACATTTCCATATTAATTCTCCTCCTTCTTGTCACGGTTCTTAGAAATCCACATTACTCCGCCTAACAAGGCATAAAGAGCAACTGGGGGAACAAAATATGAGAAAATACCATGCTGAATGGATTCGGATACTCCTGGTGCTGATTTATCGCCGAGTGTAGGGAAATCCAGATTCTTGAAATCTACACCAGCCATATACATCCAGGAAGTTCCACCAACCTCAGTTTCTCCCAATATATGGTTGTTATATCTTTCCGGATAATTTTTAATTTTTTCCTGTGCAACCTGCACTAAATCTTCTCTTCTGCCATAAGTAATTGCTTCAACCGGACAAATTTCAATACAAGCCGGCAGTTTGCCTTCTGCAGTTCTATCGAAACAAAAATCACATTTACGTATTTCAGGCTCCAATGCTTTATGATAATCGAATGAAGGTATTTGAAACGGACAAGCGACCATACAATATCGGCAGCCTATGCATTTGCTTTCGTCCCATACAACAGAACCGTTTTCTTTTTTAGAGAAAGCCCCCACAATACATGCAGAAACGCATGCGGGCTGATCACAATGCATACATTGAACTTTAACATTGATTGGAGATCCGGTTTTATCATTCTGGTATTTATTGACTACCGTTAGCGCAGAATAATCCGGACGCCTTTTATTATCAAAAACAGATTCATTTTCATATTCATCAATTGATCCGGAGGGCATATCGTGTGCATTTTTGCATGCCCATTCGCACTTTCTGCATCCTATACAAACTGTTGTGTCCACTAACACGCCCATCCTGTCCTTAGACAAAATATTTTCCGGGCTCGCTTTTGTTATAGAAGGAGTAATTCCCGCAACGCCTATTGTTGAAATTCCAATGGCTGAAAGTGATTTCAGAAAATCTCTTCTGCCTTGTGTTGCCATTTTTTATTCTCCTGTATCTTTCATTAAGATTAAATTAGAATTCCGATAATTTGATCAACCAAATGCGTATAAGAGGTTTCATTATCCCTTTATCTTTTTATCTTGGAACATAAGGTTCTTTTATCTTATTTTTAACTTAAGAAATTCTTGTACTTAAATCAATCATTGCAGTCAGGAATTGTTGAGTAAATGCATAAAATATTGCAGAAAATATAAGATAGAATATAACCGTTTGGTTATAATTTAATTTAAAGTTTTTAGTTTTCTTCTTAAATGCAAATTCTTTAAAAGTTGCATATACATAGGGGTGTTCGCCAATTATAATTGATTTATTTATCAAATACTCAATTTCATTTTGCCGTATTAATCCCCTAAATATTGCAGAGAAAATTTAGCGGGACCTAGTTAAAGAATTTTTGTGGGGGCAATAGGTAGGTTTTTACATAATTACTTTTATGTTTGATATTCATTATGACGCCGGATATTAAGATATTTTGGTATAATAATAGAATATTGCATTAAATTTTGTTATTAAACAAATAATAAGACTAGTGAGATAATATAAAAACCAAATTAAGATCAACCAATGTGTTACCTTAGCCGTTATTCTCAGTTTTAACTATTTTATTTAATCAAAGACATTTTTTTTGAACTAAAAAATTCGCCCGTTTGTAATCTGTAAAAATATGTTCCGCTTGAAAGGTTTGCACCGTTAAAAATCACTTCGTAATATCCCGGTGATTTAATTTCGTTTACGAGCGTTGTAATTTCCTTTCCCAGAATATCATAAACACCAAGGGTTACATACCCAGTCTTAGATATTTCGTATTTAATAATTGATTTTGGATTAAACGGATTGGGATAATTCTGATGTAAAACAAAACTATCAGGAATCTTTATATCTACATTACCAGCAATCAGTTTGGTTTGAATGGTCATTGCCGGATCACCCAATAAAGTAAACCTTTTCGAATACTCGTCAGTAAGTTTCTGCTGAACATTTAACAGGTGATCTCCAATCCTCCCAAAATTATTTGTTCTAATCTGTTTATAAAATTCCGAAATAAACCCATACCCCGAAGAGGCATAATTTAATCCTGAAGAGCCAATACTTGCGACGGCACCTTTATCTTTGCCGAAAATCAATCCCTCAGCAATTGTGGAATCGTTTTGTTGGTCGAATAAATAATCACAAGAAATACTGGTTGTAATAAAAGGAAAATTCTCGTTTGTAAGGTTCTCTATATCATAAATATCAAACAAATTACCATTAGACCACTGGTAATAGCTTCCATGTCCTAAATAATTGACGAACATTGTCCCAACATTTAAGGTATTTATAAATTTATCTTTCACATTAACGAATACCGTATCCTCGAAAGCAGAGTGTTTATTAATCTTCCAATTACTGCCGTTAAAATCCTCAATCAAATTATCCGCCATATTATTAAATAAGGCTCCGTCATTCTTGCTCCAATCCGCAAGCAGCACTAAATCCTGAGGATAAACGTTTTTGTTTCTCTCGAATAATTTAATTTTTTCTGTTACAATATTGGCTTCGTTAATATTATTTATTGGGATCCTACCTATTGCTATATCCGGAATAATATCATTCTCATATTTATTTATGGCGTAATAGCTATCCACTGAAACAGAATCCACCAAAGTGGGAAAAATTGAAGCTATTCGGATGGAGGGAATAAACTCGATGTCTCCCGCCAACAATATATATTTTGGTTTAGGGTCATGCCAATTTGTAAGCGCGTAACTTATAAAATCTCTAATGGATTCCGACGATTTAACCGAAGGAAATTCTGACTCAATATCTTTCATCAATATAGTGTAAACTTTAAATCCTTCCGATTCTCTAATTTCCCTTAACTGATCAAAAGCATGCTCGAATTGTTCAACGGTAATTACAATATAATCAGATTGATTTAACGAATTTTTTAATTGTGAAAATGACTGCGAAGAAATAAATAAAAAAACAAATAAGAATATAAATAGTCTCATCGCCGCTCCATTACAATGATTGATTATAACGATAAATAAGATAATATTTACAGACTTTCAGAAAAGGTCCAAAATCGAGAACTATTCCTTTTCCATTAAAATATTATGCGGAGATTATTATCATGTTTTCCATTTAATGTTACAGCCTATACTAGGCGTCTGATTAGGATTTACAGGTTTGCTTGAAATAAGACTATCCAATGCATCCTTAATGTCTTTGCCTGTTACAGGTTTATCATTATTAGGACGTGAATCGTCGAACTGGCCCCTATAAACAAGTTTCATATTTTTATCGAAAATATAAAAATCAGGAGTACATGCCGCATCATAAGCTCGAGCTATATCTTGCGATTCATCAAATAAGTATGGAAAAGGATATCCAACCTCAATCGCCAATTCCTTCATTTTAGCCGGCGAATCTTCAGGGTAATTATTTATATCGTTAGAACTTATCCCTATAAAAGAGATTCCTTTACTTATATATTCATTAGCAGTTTTCGAAAGTTCCATGTTTATATGTTTTACGTATGGACAATGATTACAAATAAACATTATTACTGTAGCTACATCCGACTTTAATTCACTAAGGGATTTATTTACATCTGTAATTGTATCGAGTAAATTAAATTCAGGAGCGGTTGTTCCTAATGGCACCATGTTAGAATTTGTTGAAGACATTTACTTCCTTTCTATTTTTTCTAATTTCATCAATTAATTACGATGAAGCTATTCGTTTCTGTATTTTGGACCAACTTTCGGTAATTAAAAAACTCTCAGGGATATTTGCAACCATCTTAATAAATTTTTTATAAGGTATGGCAAAACTCAAATAATTATTTTTAATAAATGGTCTTGCGGAAATATCAAAAACTCCCAATACAGCTCTCGGATTATCTTTTAAAGACTGCATATAAGGTGCATAAACAATTGATGAACAACCTGATGAAAACGGAGAGACTACACCATTCGGGTCAACTTCATCAAAGTTTGCAAGAGTAAATAATCCTGATAGTACATCCGGCGCGGCGAAAAATATAATAGCTATGGGTTCTTCGTTTTCATCGAGAGAATCAAATCTTTTAAATACTAAATATTTACCAGGCGCTTGAACAGGTAATTGATGTTTCATCGCCTGATCAACTATCTCAGGAGTTTTTTTATACCTCTCACCCTCCAACTCACCTTCAATTCCGCAGGATAAAAAATAATTAAAATTTTCTCTTACAGTTTGTTTAAAACCGAAATACCTTTTCGCCCCGGCGCAGTTTGTTGAATCAACATCAAAATAAACGTTAAATCCCCGTGGGACCTTAAATAAATCGGAAATTATGCAATGACTGCTTTTTGGTTTCGGAATGTTTTTTACTACTTCTTCATCATCGGTATAATAAAAAGCTATCGGTAATTCAGCACCTGGAAAATAAGTTTCCCAGTATTTCAAAAATTCTGTTTTTAATTTTTTATCCATTCCCTCAATTTCCAATTATTTGTTTAAAAACGTTATTTTAATAACACCACGAAAATCTCCAACTTCATAACCAGTCGCCTTATCATTAGGATAAAGCTGTTTTAATTTTGATTTTAATTCCGCCTCAATATTCTCCTCTTTGCCATGACACGCTGTGCATAATCCGCCGATTTTTAATGGTTGATAGTAATTAATAAATGTGCTGTCATGCAGAGCAATTTTTTGCAACAAATTTTTAGGAGGATTTTCCCATTTTTGTTCAAAATATTTTAAGGCCTCTAATTCCAGTTCGTCCGGTGCATTTTTAGGATTTCTGAATTTTTCAGTCACTCTTTTAATATTCACAATTGTTTTGTTGGATTCAACTAGTTCTAAAGTTAGAGGAATCGCTTTTAAATTGCATACTCCAATTGCGTTTATTACTCCTTCTTCTTTTATAGCCCGCATTAATTCGGCCTTTAAATTGTTTGTTAATTTACCGGACACTACTCCGCCTAATAATTCGTATTTTGCAATTTCATCTGAAGTTGGTTTCAAAATAATTATTGATTGTTGTGATAAAATTAGTGTTGAAGTTAATAGCATTAACCAAAGCATTATTTTTATTCTCATCTGGAAACCCTCCTTTTGAGTTTGTATTCTGTTTAAAATTTCAACAAAATGCATTTAATTACAATTTAACTTACTCCTAAAGCAACTTCAACAGAGAATTTTCAGCACTTTAACAAATACTTAATTATCACCATTTCTTCTCAGTTAATATTTTTATAGCTTTACACCCAATTTATTTTAGACTAATAATCCTATAATTTATGCATGACTTAAGCAAACTACGCAATAACATCAACAAAGTTGATGAAGAAATAATAAAACTGCTTTCTGAAAGAAGAAAACTAAGCAAAGAAGTTATTAAAGCTAAGGACGAAAGCGATAAGCCTATTCGCGACCAAAACCGTGAAACTGAGCTTCTAAAAAAAATTATAAAATACGGAAAGGAAAAAGGAATTGACGCACATTTTCTTACCAAAGTATTTTATGAGATTATTGAAGACTCGGTGAGAATTCAGATGAGTGAAGTTCAAGATCTAACCGGTCAGCAGTTAAACGGACGTGATGTAATTACGGTTGCAATTCAGGGAATTGAAGGAGCCTACAGTTTTTTAGCGGCAAATAAATTTTTTGCACATTCAGGAAAAGATCTGGAGTTTGTAAAAAAGAAAAGGTTTGAAGAAGTTGTTACAGCCGTTGAAAAGGGAGAGGCCGACTATGCTTTTCTTCCCATTGAAAATACAACTTCAGGCGGAATAAATGAAGTATACGACTTAATGTTAAATACCTCGCTATCCATTGTAGGTGAAGAGACATTCCGGGTTAAACACTGCCTTGCTGCACTAGAAAATATTTCAATAAATAAGATAAAAAAGATTTACGCGCATTATCAAGCTGCCGCACAGTGTAGTAATTTTATTGAATCATTGCCAAATGTTAGGATCGAATATTTTGCTGATACAGCTATGTCAGTTGAAAAAATTAAAGAAGAGGGCAACCCAGAATTTGCAGCAATAGCTAGTGAAGAAGCCGCGAACTTATTTGGTGTCCATATTTTAAAAACCGATATAGCAAATCAATCCGAAAACTATACTAGATTTTTAGCGGCTGCTAGAAAAGCTATAGATGTTGATCCACGCATACCTTGTAAAACGTCTTTAGTTATGGCTACCGCACATGTTCCAGGTTCATTAGTTGATGCTTTAAATGTGTTTAGAAAATTCAATGTAAATATTACAAAACTGGAATCACGTCCAATACTTGGCAATCCATGGGAAGAGATGTTTTATCTCGATTTTGAGGGAAATATAAAAGACGAAACAATTCAACACCTTATAGATGATCTTGGTGTTTATACACGTTTCTTCAAAATTTTAGGTAGTTATGCATCACAGGAAGTTTTAAAAACAAAACTTGAAGCGTTTGCCGTTACCGAGGAAGCACCATCTTCAGAAGTAAAAAAAGAAGTTAAAGTTGAAAAGAAAATAAAATCCAAAAAGTCTGCCAGTTATAAGCTTGCAAGCAGAGATTATAAAAGCGAAGATACCATAATTAAAGTTCGTGATGTTGAAATAGGCGGTGCCAACTTTGTTGTAATGGCGGGTCCATGTTCCATTGAATCGGAATCGCAAATACTTAGCTGTGCTGCTGAAGCGCGCGAACACGGCGCTCAGATTTTACGAGGCGGTTGCTTCAAACCTCGCACATCACCATACAGTTTTCAAGGGCTGGGTTATGAAGGTTTGGAGATGATGGAGCGCGCGGGGAAACGTTACGATTTACCAATAATAACTGAAGTGCTCGCGCCAGATCAGGTAATTGAAGTGGCTAAACATTCTGATCTGATTCAAATAGGTGCCAGAAATATGCAGAATTTTTCGCTTCTTAAGGAAGTTGGTAAAATTCACCGCCCGGTTCTTCTAAAACGTGGCATGATGTCCTCCCTAGATGAATTATTGAATGCGGCAGAATATATTCTTTCTTATGGCAATCGTCAGGTTATTTTATGCGAACGCGGAATACGAACTTTTGAAACAGCTACACGAAATACACTAGATTTGAGCGCAGTACCCGTATTAAAAGAACTTACACATTTACCAATTATTGTTGATCCTTCGCACGCTTTAGGTGAAAGGGACAAAGTAATACCAATGGCTAAAGCCTCTAAAATTGTTGGTGCGCACGGCATTATTGTGGAATTCCACCCCGAACCGGAAAAGGCGCTCAGCGATGGGCCACAGGCATTATATTATCATCAGTTTGAAGAAATGATGAGAGATCTGAAAAAATTATAATTTAATAATTTTTTTTTGACTCGGGACTGCTGCCCTCATAAGATAATTACGAATAATGTGATTATTAATAAATATTCGATTATTAATTTGCCCTATTTGAAATTAGGGCAAATTATTTTATAAATAGTACAAAGCTTTGAATGATATAATATAATAACTTGCGTTCGTAGATGTAAACGTTAATGCCGCGTCTCCAGCAATTCCGATCTTAAATCCTTCTCTGTTATTATCTCTTAAATCCCAGCCCAACAATACAGAAAATGTAATCCCGTAATCCCATTTATTTATATCGCTGAACGTTCTGTCATTTAATAAAACTATACCTATCAATTGTTCTGTAAACATTCTTCCATTAAGCGGTTGATTTAAAACAGCATTTAACGAAAAACATTGGACAAACGGATAATATTTTCCAGCACTGTTTTCGGGTAAAAAATAATTCACTTTTCTTGCAATAACATAAGATGATCTGATACCTATTTCGGTACCCAGAGCATTATCGATTCCAATAATTATTGTACCGGACAAACTTGTTTGCGACGGTGAATTACTTTTGATATTTCCTGTACCAAGCCCGGCCCCAAAATAATAATTATCCCGCTGAGCAAACAATAAAATTGGCATTGTTAGAACAGCAGCCAAAATATAACTCGATTTTAATTTCATAAACCTTATGTGAAATCTTAAAAAGATTAAAGAAATAATTTAATCATTGGAATATTGATTTGGATTTTCTTCTGAATCCAAAATAACAATAAAATACTTCAAATTTTATTTCTAATTAAAACCTTGTGTTTGTTCTTTATTTTTCATTTCTGCAGTTATACTTTTTTTGTTCGTCCACTATTGGCATGCCTCGTATATCAATCGGCCGGAACTTACAGCCGAATCGTTATCCCACAGTTGATTTGTTTCTTCAATTGATTCGGTATTCAGTACAAATATCCCGACGCGTAATCCATCACTAAATGAACTGGTTAATACAATTTTTTTCCAGAGCCATAGCCAAAGTATTATTAATATTCCTCATTTGTATTTCGGCTATTTTTGAAAAAATATGATCAAAAATTGTTTTTTTTATAAAACAAAAAAATACTGCTAATGTTGAACTCATATTCGTCCGGTGACTAAGCGCACAAATAAGATGATATGGTTAACAAAACAATGAATATTTTTAAGATCATTTAATATATTCCAAAATTAAGTTTAAGTTAATTGTTTATTATAATTAGAAATTTTTTAATATGTAAGGGTAACTAAGTCTTCAAGTTTAGTATTTTACAATATTGTTTTTGTTAAAATTTGGAGATAGACCAAAAGAGATGTTAAAGATATTTGTTTTTATATTATTATTTTTTTGTGGAATTGTATCTGCCCAAAAAGACAGCCTTTGGGTAGAGTTTAATTATTCTGCTGATGCCAATCATAAGGTTTATTTGACGGGAAGTTTTAACGATTGGAATTCGAAATCCCATAAATTGTACTACAATAAAAACCGCTTGACAATTAGCGTTAAACTAGCGGCGGGATACTACTACTATAAGTTTATAGATAACAACAGATGGATTCCAGATCCTAAAAATAAGAATCGGGTCAGTGACGGAGGTTCGAGTTTCAACTCGATTATTAAGGTAGGTGAGCCAGAAAGACCTTCAAGGCAAAAAAACTCAAAACGTTTAAATAAAAGCCGACTTCCTGAGCCAATTTTAGAGGATAATCCAAAGTGGGTTGATCTTTATTATAAAACCTGGGAGATCGCGTGGTCTAAAATCAGATACGGGACGGATGAAAACGGATTCGTTGAAAAGTATATTGACGAAGGATATAATGATCTGATTTACCAATGGGATACAATTTTTATGGCCGCATTTGCCATATATGGAAAAAGAATTTTTCCGGCTATGGAGTCTTTGGATAATTTTTATAATAAACAAAGACCTGACGGTTACATCCAAAGTGTTTATTCCGAAGTTACTGGAAAACAAGTAGCCGAGCCATCTTTTGATGAACCGGTTATTAACCCCCCACTATTTGCATGGATAGAACTGAGATACTATCAGATGACTAACGATAAGTCAAGGTTGAAACGAGTTTTACCAAAATTGATAAAATATTTTAATTGGATAGAAAGACACAACAAAAGTATAATTGCTAAAGGAATATATTTTACAACTTCATTAGGTAGTGGAATGGACAATATTCCACGCGAAGGAGTGGGTAAGGGCGGCTGGGTCGATTTTTCGAGCCAGCAGGCATTAGCTGCAAAGTGTATACATGAAATCGCGGAAATATTGGGAGAAAAAGAAGAGTCCATTCGTTTTAGTAAACGTTTCACAGAAATAGAGAAACTTATTAATTTGTATTGCTGGGATTACGATACTGGATTTTACCGCGACTACCGTGCGGATGGAACATTGAGTGCAACAACTTATATAGGAGCTTTTTGGACTCTGCTTTCAGAAGTATGTGAAAATGATAATTTTATTAATCTGCGTGATTATTTAACAAATCCGGAGGAGTTTTGGAGACCAAATGTTGTACCTTCACTTTCAGCTTCGGATCAGGACTATGACACAAAAGGATATTATTGGCGTGGAAGCGTTTGGTCGGCTACAAACTATATGGTTGTTAAAGGATTGGAAAAATATGGCGACTATCAGCTCGCGCATCGTATTGCACACAACCATATTGAAAATATAGCAAGGGTTTATTATCAGTTTGTACCGGATGAAGAAAAAATTGCTTTTGAAGAACGTTTCGGCGACGGTTATAAAACAATATGGGAATGTTATAATCCTGAAAAACCGCGTCCAGCAACACGCTGGGATAATACGTTTTATTCGCGTCAGGATTTTGTCGGGTCTTCAGGATTGGGCCCTATAGCAATGTTAATAGAAAATATAATAGGCATTGACTTACGTGCCGATAAGAATTTGATTCGCTGGCAGATATCGCGTGAAGATAAACATGGTGTAAATAATTTGCAATTCGGAAAACAGATTGTCAATTTGGTGGTGAAACCAAAAAACGAATTACTCTCTTTCGAAATATTCTGCACAAAAGCTTTCGATCTTGAAATTGTTTGGAATGACAATCTTTACACAAGAAGAATAAATCCCGGTATTAATATTTTTAATATAAAATAATCCAAGTCTTTTTATAAAACTTGGATTATTAAGGATGCTCTTTAGTTTGTCAATTAATGCAACATTATATTACCAATAAAACCTTACTCCGAATCGAGTCATAACGCCTGTCATATCAAATACGCGTTCAAATCTGTGAGCGACATGCCCATAATTGTCCTCTACTTCGTATGTCCAGCTCGGCTGACTATTATGATATGTCATTTCCACAAACACATCGGACCTGCGGCCGATTTCATATAATAATCCAAAACCGATACGCCAACTAAAATCAAATGCACTTTCGAATTCATCATTACTAGGATTATCAAAATTGTTGTAGAAAATAAGAAGCATTTCGGCACCTATGCCCCCCGTGGCATAGGCACTTACTCTGGGCGACATTGGGAAATAACCCGACATCGTAAACAGCAAAGGGATGCTGTGTAAATTTGTTTCAGCACGGACCTCGTTTATTGTACCGCTTGGACCAAAATAAAAATCGAATTTTTCCACAAGGGTTTTATCAAGATAATTTTTGTGGAACCAATCTATGCTCCAACCTATCTTGAAATTTTTATCCACAAATTTTCCACCCTCATAACCGATAATAAATCCCCCATCGGTTGCAGAAGGCGAAAAATGTCCCAATTTAATTTCACCAGTATTCCTTTGCGCTGATAAAATTAATGGGGCAATCAATAAAAAAAGAATAATATTTTTCATATCCCACTCTCTTTTGTCAAATGAATGTTAAAATATAAGACAAGATAAGTGCCAATTTTTTACTGCGATTTTATGGTAATAAGGAGCTTAATAAATAATTATGTACATCATTTTATACACAACGGAATACTTTCGTGTACACTAATTTTTATTTTTACAGGGTTTAAACAATTTGTGAGATTATTTTTGTTGATTGTTTTTAGATAGAAGTTAAAAGATAATATTTATAAAAAACACACAACTAAATGGTGAAGAACCCAAGTAATTGCGAAATTATTATTTATGAAATTAAACAACTCCGGTGAACAAGCCAGCAGCTAAAATTAAAAGCATTACAGCCACAGTAATCTGAATTCCTTTTAGAGTAATTTTATCGAGCAATTGTTTTCCGATAAATGCACCCAAAAACGCAGCGATTATTCCTACAATAATTAAATCAAAAATACCTTTGTTCTGCATTAGAGAAATATCTTTCGTAAAGAATGTAAAGCCATAAACAATTAGTCGCGAGATATCTATTACAACTGCCGAAGTTACCATAGTACCAATTAGAGCATTTTTATTCATACCTGTTCTTACTAAAAACGCAGTCCGTAAGGCGCCCTGATGACCAGATATACCACCAAAAAATCCCGAAAGTAATCCACCTAATGGAAGTAATTTATCCTTAACTTGAAAATTTTTTAATGATGGGATTAGTTCGAATAGTGAGAAAACAACCATTAATACGGCAATAATAATTTTTACCGGAGTAATAAAAAATTCTTTTCCCCAGAGCGAATAACTTGCTAAGTAATTAAGATTGGAAATAAATGACAATAAATAAGCTCCAACAGCAGCCGCAATAGCCGCGGGCAAAGCAAACTGAAGTACAATTTTCATTTCCGCGTACTTGCCCATTAAAATAATTTTAAAAATATTATTGGCAAGGTGAACAATTGCGGTGGCAGCAACGGCAACTTCAACCGGGAAAAACAACGCAAAGACGGGCATTAATAAAGTGCCTAAACCAAAACCCGAAAAGAAGGTCAATCCGGAAACAAACAACGCAACAGAAGCTATAACAATATATTCCAAATTTTATCCGATAAGTTTGTATCCGATACCGTGAACCGTTAAAATTATTTTCGGATGATTCTGATCGTCTTCAATTTTCTGCCGAAGTTTTAAAATAAAATTATCTATTGTGCGGGTAGTTGTAAATACATCCTGTCCCCAAATCTCTTTAAGGAGGTCGTCCCTGCTTACTGTTTTATTTTTCATCAAGAATAAATATTTAAGAACATCAAATTCTTTAAGAGTCATTTGAACTGAGTTATCACCGTCAAAGGCATTGTAAGTCGTAAAATTGATTTTTAATTTTCCAATTTGTACAATGTCCTTAACATTTGACTGATCCGAAATCTCGCTTCTGCGCAGAACAGCTTTAATACGCGCAATTAGTTCCCTCAAACTAAAAGGTTTTGTAACGTAATCGTCAGCACCAAGCTCCAAACCGAGTACCTTGTCGATCTCTTCGCCTTTAGCAGTAAGCAGAATAATTGGAGTTTTATTTCCATTCTTACGCACATTTTTACAAACATCGAAACCTGATAATTTTGGCAGCATTACATCAAGTAATACCAGATCGAAATTACCTTCCAAAATTTTCTTTAGACCTGATTCACCGTTGTCTGCAAAATCGATCTCGTAACCTTCAAATTCAAGATTGTCCGCTAAACCCATTCTCATTGTTGGTTCGTCTTCTACTATTAAAATTTTGGTCATAGAATCCTCAAATTTTAGTATGCGTCTTAAGTGAAGATAAGAGTAAAAGTACTACCCTCTCCCGGGATACTGTACAGTTTTATTTTTCCATTATGGGAATCAACGATTTGTTTTACAATTGACAAACCCATACCTGTACCCTTTGTATTGTGCACTAAACCGTTGGAAACTCTATAAAACTTATCGAAAATTTTCTTCTGATCAGCCTCCGCGATTCCGGTTCCATAATCTTTTACTGAAATATAATTTTTAATCCCATCCGACCCTGTAGAAATTTCTATAAGTTTTTTTTCACCGCTGTATTTTACTGCGTTATCTACTATGTTTATAATAGCTTCCGAAATAGCTTCCTTATCAATATTTACTTTTAATTTTGCCGGATGCAGCGAAATTTTACATTCAAAGCCCTGGTTTTTCAGATGAAAATTATAAGTAGCCATTACATTTTCTACTATCTCATTCAGATCGGTTGATTCAAATTTGTATTCTCTCTTACCCGCTTCCATTTTTGAAAAATTAAGAATTGTATTTACAATTCGGCTGAGACGATTGGTTTCCTGGCTTATAATTTTATAGTATTCCTGTTTCTTCTGTTCAGTGGGCACTCGATTTAACTCTAGAGTCTCAGCAAACATGCTTATCAGTGATAATGGCGTTCTCAGCTCGTGCGAAACATTTGACACAAAGTCCGAACGAATCTGGGCGAATTGAATTTCTTTTTTTATACTCCTATATACGAGAATAACACCGGCAACAAGTACGAGTGTTATTAATATTATCAAAATTAAATTTGTTACGGTTCTTTGGGCAACTAAACCATCGATAGTTCTGCCCTTTAAGGAAATAGCTATTTTATAATTCGGCAGCAGCCATAATTGACCTTCGCGCTGAAAGTTTTCTTCCTCATTTGGAAAGTTAGAATACACTCTTTCGTTATTTATAGAGTTGTAGCATGATATAATAATATTATCGCGGGATATTTCCTGTATTTTTGGCGCCAACACTTCGGTTACAAATAATGCCGGATCAATAACTACTCCACTTAATTTGTAGTTAAGAAAATTAGTATTGGGAATAAAGGCAAGAACCGTATTCTGACCGGCTGTTACACTGGGGAGAGACTCAATTTTTTTGTACCCTGTTTGCCGATAAGCGAACAATCTTTCAATTTTTGTTTTATTTTCGTTTAGTATACTTGAAATCTCCGCCGAGTTTTGAACTGAAGTAAAACTTCCATTTTTATTCTGAAAAACAATATTCATGCTTAACAAACTATCTGCTATAAAAAGCCTGTAGATTGAATTATTCTCCCGCATAAAATTTGTTGTTATTTCGGAAAGATTTTTAGGATTTGTTCCCGCTTTTAAAAGCATATTATTTATGCGAGTTGTCCAGCCCGATACATAATCTTCAGAATATTGATTAACTGAATAAATTATTGATTCGAGCTGGTTTTTGTAAATTTCATCGATAATTTCTTCGTCGCTGTTTAACGAAGATACCTGGAAAAAAGTAAATAATATGAGTGGAATAAATACAATAACACCTAAAATTAAAGCTATTCTTTTCAGAGATTCATTCATGGTGATTCAATATTTAGTGATGCGTTAAATTATTAAAATTCATAAACATATAGAATTGATAAATATCAAATGATATTAGGCAAGTTAAAAATTCTTTTTGTAAAATGTGGGGCGTTAAATTAAAAAGCTGAAAGTTGAACGACCTCCAGACACTCACCTGAAAGAACTATATTTTTGCTTTTTTCAACAACAACTTGTTTGTCATCTCGCAGTGCTATTAAATCATAATCGCTACATACAATTTTGTTGATGTCTGCAACCATTAAAACTGTCTTGAATTCAAACATACGAATTTGTTTGTATAGCTCTTCATCGCAGCCCAGTTTAGCGCTAACTCTACCGAACCAATCATTTCCTATATCCACTTTAACATAAAAGTATCCATTTTCTTGGTAGGTTTCTACAATTGAGGAATCTATTATTACTTTTCCCTTATTTAAAATTTCCGCTTGATACTCGGGTGTGAAGCATAATACCGAATCCTGCACTTTTTCTGCTTTATGAACATGCACCAATTCATATATTTTATCCAATTTTTGGGAGTATAAATATTTTTCCGGACGTGTTTCATTAAAAATATTTGTTATCTGCAGAGCTGATACGAAGATATAAAAAAGATAAAAAGCTATTAAAATTTTTAATATTTGTAAAATTTTTTCCATCAACGCATTTCTTTTATATTTTTTTGTACAAATTATATACTATTTATTTCTCTTTCAATAGTTTTATAAACTTCAAATTATTGATTAAAATTATCGGATGTAATAAACTGATTTTGTTTCAGACAATTAATTTCAAAATTTTTATAATTAATCACTATTTTAGCAATCGATTCACACTTTAATTTATTTAATGAAATTATCTTTTAATTGAAATCACATTAATATCTCTAATAATAATAGGAGAAGTAATGAAATTTTTTAGAATAACTTTGCTTATTTTTTTATTTGCATTGTTTAATTCAGTATTTGCATCTGTAAAAGACGATACTTCAAAAGACAAATTAAATTCAAATACATTCGCAGGATTAAAATTTCGCAGCATCGGCCCTGCTTGGAATTCAGGACGAATAGCAGATTTTGCAGTTAATCCTAAAGATTTCAGCGAATACTATGTGGCTACTGCCAGCGGACATTTATGGAAAACTTCAAATTCTGGAGTAACCTGGTCCGCAATCGCGGATTCACTTCCCTACTCATTGGCATGTGTTGTGCTCGATCCTAACAATCCTTTTGTGGTTTGGGTAGGAAGTGGTGAAAACAATCATCAGCGCGCATTGGGTTATGGTAACGGTGTTTATAAATCGACAGATGGCGGCAGTTCCTGGAATAATATGGGTCTTAAAGATTCAAGACAGATCGGTGGAATTGTAATAGATCCTCGTAACTCCGATGTTGTTTATGTTGCTGCTGAAGGCTCGGCTTGGGGACCAGGTGGTGAGAGAGGTTTGTATAAAACAACCGACGGCGGTAAAACCTGGAATAGAGTATTATATGTAAGTGAAAATACGGGTATAAATAATATTGTACTGGATCCTAAAGATCCTAACGTTTTGTATGCTACTTCCGAACAAAGAAGAAGACATCATTACACAAAAATTGGGGGCGGACCAGAATCAGCGGTTTATAAATCAACGGATTCTGGTGCCAGCTGGAATAAAATAATGTCGGGCTTACCGAGTGTTGATATCGGCGGTATGGGAATTGCCGTCTCACCTGTGAACACAGACGTTGTGTATTTAATTATTGAAGCGGCTGAAAACAAAAGTGGATTTTTCAGATCTGTAAACAGAGGAGCTTCCTGGGAAAAAATGAGCGACTATAGTGCCAGCGGTCAATATTACAACGAAATTTATTGTGATCCGATTAATGTTGATAAAGTCTATTCTACTGAAACTGTAACGCAGGTAACAATAGATGGCGGCAAAACATGGAATACTCTGGGTAATAAAGACCGTCATGTTGATGATCACGCTCTCTGGATTAATCCTAACGATACAAAAAATTTATTGATTGGGGGTGACGGTGGTATATACGAGACATTTGATGCCGGCGCAAACTGGCAATTTAAACCAAACCTTCCCGTAACCCAATTTTATAGGGTTACCACAGACAACGACCTGCCTTTCTATAATATTTATGGCGGTACGCAGGATAATCAAAGTATGGGAGGTCCTTCACGTACTCTAAATTCAGATGGCATCGTTAATAACGATTGGAAGATGACAGTGGGAGGTGATGGATTTTTTCAAGCGGTGGATCCAACCGATCCGAATATTGTTTACAGCGAATGGCAGTATGGTAACATTATCCGATACGACAAAAAAAGTGGCGAAAGTATTACGATTCGTCCGGAACCGCTGAAAGATCAAAAAACTTTTAAGTGGTACTGGGATACTCCTTTTATTATTAGTCCACATTCCAATACTAGATTGTATATAGCAGCGGAAAAAGTTTTTAGAAGCGACGACAGAGGCGACAGCTGGCAACAGATCAGCGATGATCTTACAACAAAAACAGACCGTAATTCTTTCAAAATTATGGATAAATACTGGAGTACTGACGCGGTTTCAAAAGATGTTTCAACGTCACAATTCGGATTAATAGTTTCTTTGGATGAATCAAAAATTAAAGAGAATTTAATTTATGTAGGTACAGACGATGGTTTAATTCAGGTTACAGAGGATGCAAAAAATTGGCGCAAATTAACAAATTTTACAAATGTGCCTGAGTTTACATTCGTAAGTGACATATGTGCATCGCGTTTTAATGAAAATGTGGTGTACACCACATTTAACAATCACAAACGTGATGACTTTAATCCTTATGTTCTTAAAAGCGAAGACAAAGGAAAAACATGGAAATCCATTTCCGGAAATCTACCAAAGAATGGTCCTGTTAGTACAATTATCGAAGATCCTGTAAACGCGAATCTTTTGTTTGTTGGAACAGAATGGGGTATTTATTTCACCATAGACGGCGGACAAAAATGGATTCAATTAAAATCGGGAATTCCAAACGTAAAAGTGCCTGATATTGCTATTCAGGAAAGAGAAAACGACTTGGTTGTTGCAACTTTTGGAAGAGGATTTTATTTAATAGACGATTATTCTCCATTGCGCAATGTTAATAAAGAAATGCTAGAAAATGATGCGTTTATTTTTCCTATTAAAGATGCACTAATGTTTAATGAAGCCAGTGGTAAATATGGACAAGGCGCATCTTATTATAAAGCCCCCAATCCCGAAATTGGAGCTGTTTTTACATTTTATATTAAAGAAGTGCCTAAAACTTTAAAATCTATTAGAAAAGAGAAGGAAAAAGAATTATTCAAAAAAGGGGAACCAATAACTCAACCGAGCTATGAGGAAATAAAAAAAGAAGAGGATGAAATTGATCCGTATTTGATATTTTCTATTAAAGATGAATCCGGAGCTGAAATTAAAAAATTGTTCGTATCGGCCGGAAGTGGTATTAAACGTGTTGTTTGGGATTTGAGACTCGATCATTTTAATCCTGTACAGGCGCCCAAGGACAAATTTAATCCCACAAATAAAACAAATACAAGTTTATTAGCATTACCCGGAAAGTATTCAGTTTCACTTTCCATGGTAGTTAGAGATGAAGTAAAACAACTTGCTGGCCCAACTTTTTTTAATGCCATTCCCTTAAATAACACAACTCTCCCGGCTGAAAACAGAGTTGAACAGGTTGCCGACAATAAGAAATTTTTGGAACTTGCAAAAAAAGTTGTCGGCGCAAGAGCGCAGACAAACTTGATCGCAAAAACGCTCGAAGATATTAAACAAACTGTTAGTATAACATCGGGTACTTCTTTGGAGTTATTTAATAAAGTTAAAAAAGTTTCTGATGAGGTTGCTGATATTTTATTTAAGTTCGAAGGCCAACTGGCAAAAGCAAGTAATGAAGAAATACCACCGGCACAAATGCCACTGAACTGGAGAATTAATGAAATGGTTTATCCTACTTGGAGCTCAACATCAAACATAACAAAGAATCAGATAGTTGCATATGATATATTGAGCGAAGAACTGCCTGAAATATTGAACGCTTTAAGGAGGATAACTAATACAGATTTAAAAGATATTGAAAAGGAACTTGAAAATTTGGGAGCGACCTGGACGCCTGGTAGAATCCCTGAAATAAAATAGCACTGTTCTTTTGTAACAAATATTTTTAAATGAAGCCGACAACTAAATTAAAGTCGGCTTCATTTTTGTTTATTTTTTTTGGATTATAAGACCTGCTCTATTTTACTTTCATAACAATTAGATGTAATTAATTTAATTTCCCTAATAAGCACAATTATCTTAACAATGCATGAAAAATTTTAAATTTATTATTTTTTCCTTTTAATATGTTTTTCATAAACTGCAATCCATTGTTGCGGGCTAATTTTTGTGCATAATTCTCCAATCAACTCAAATGGAATCTGATCTATTTTTTTAAATCGTATACAACTTTTACCCATATCCAGCTTTGTTTTTGAAATCTTCTTATAATCTGCTGTAAACCATTCCAGCAATTTTTTATCCGAATAAATTCCCATATGATATACTGCTATAAAATTTTTCTGAGATGCAATATTCATAAATGGCAAAGGTAGTTTGGGATTACAGTGATAACCTTCGGGATAAATGGAATGAGGAACAACATAACCGAGTATCCCGTAATTTATTTCTTCGGCAAAACCTTCTGGCAGATTTTTTAAAACAGTTTCCCTTAGTTTAATTACAACTTGTTTTCTTTCAACTGGAAGTGAATTTATATATTCCTCGGGTGTTGCGGCATTAGATATCATAATTAGTCCTTTTACCAAATTAAGAAATTTTAAAATATGAATTCATATTCTGTCTTTCAATAATACTTACTTAGAATATTTTTATAACATCCCTCTGATTTACATGAATGATTATTAATAAGATAAATTTTCTTATGATTAAATTTGAATTGATAAATTTAATTTTGTAATTGCCGCACTTAACTATTAAACTTATAGAGCCAACTAATCTTTTTAATGGTATGTTATTAAGTTTTAAGTAATGGTTAATTTGATAGACATAGTAATGCCGATTCTGTGTTTATTCGTACATTTAATTTTATATGAATTATAATTCTGTATTTTGAGTAAAAGAATTATGAGAATATCTATAATTATTGATTTTTAAGAAATGCATAATCTCAGTTTACTTATAATTATTTTGTTTTTATTCAATTGCCATTTTCAGGCGCAGACGGAAAAAACTAAATATGTGTATGGAGGGGATAAAAATTTTTCCCCTTATGAATATCTTAACGAAGAGGGAGAGCCCGAGGGTTTTAATATAGATGTTATAAAAGCCATCGCTGCTGAAATGCAGATAGAGGTGGAGTTTAAACTTGGGCATTGGTCTCAGATTAGAGAAGAACTTGAACGAACAAATAAAATTGATATCTCTGATATGTTTTATTCGAGTATTCGCGATTCCCTTGTAGATTTTTCAATACCATTCACAATAGCTTACGATGAAATTTTTATAAGAAAAAACACCAAAGATATAAATTCGCTGGAAGATTTATACAAGAAAAAAGCAATTGTTCAAAACATGTCTTTTGTATATGATAAACTTAAAAAAAATTATCCTTCAATAGATCTAATAACTGTTGAGAGTGAACCCGAAGCTCTTCAATTGCTCTCCAGCGGAATAGGCGATTGCGCAATACTATCCCAAACGGTAACACGTAATATTTTCCAAGTTAAAAACTACCCTAATATTATAAGGGCCGGATCTCCTATATTTCCGAAAGAATATGCATTTGTTGTTAAAGACGGAAACTCCGAATTATTAAGAATAATTAATAATGGACTCGTAAGGTTAAAAGACAAAAAAATTCTGGATGAAATCGAGGACAATTGGTTTGGGCAAAAAGAAGAAGAATATAAGAACATTAAAACCTTTGTGACTTATTTGATTTATCTGCTAATATTTTTGTTGCTTATAACTAGTGTGATAATTGCGTGGAATAGAAGCCTAAAAAAACAGGTGCTTCTAAAAACCGCTTCACTATTAGATGCTCATAAAAATTTTTCCGATACTTTGGAAAACATGAATGAAGGTTTTTATTTGGTAAATAAAAACTGGACAATAATAAATATTAACGAACATGCGGCAATTTTATTAAATAAAAATTCCAATGAATTATTGAATAAAAATTTATGGGAAGAATTTCCTCATTTAAAAGCTCACCTATATTTAGTTTATATTAAATCTTTCGAAATGCAAAAAATTTCTCATATGGAGTTCTTTTTTGAGCCTTCGGAAAGGTGGTATGAAAACCGCATAATACCATCTGAGAATGGCCTGGCAGTATTTTTCAGGGATATTACAGAAAAGAAAAAAGCTGATGAAATAATAAAAGAATCTGAATCAAATCTAAAATCTTTGATTGAAAATAGCACTGAGGCTATTTGGGCCATTGATAGTGAATACAAGTTCATAATTTATAATAATATTCTCGAAAAAAGATTTTACGAATTCTTCGAAAATCCAATTTCAAAAGGAATGAGTGCTATTAATTTCAAACGGGGTGAGCAAAATGAATTTTGGAAAAACAAATATGATATTGCCCTTTCAGGTAAAAAGCTTTCTTTCGAAATAAATATTAGAAACCATAATGATCTTAAATATTACGAAGTATATCTTAATCCTATAATAATCGATAAAGTTGTTAAAGGAGTTTCTGTATTCAGAATTGATATTACTGAGAGCAAAAAGCGTGAAATACAGCTTACTGAAGCAAAAGAGAAGGCGGAAAAATCCGATAAATTAAAAACAGAGTTTTTAGCTCAAATATCACATGAGATAAGAACACCCATAAATAATATTTTAAATTATACAGGACTACTGAGCGATAGATATTCAGGTAAACAAGACGATGATACACAGCTTATTTTTGAAAGTGTTGCCTCGTCCAGTAAGAGGATTATGAGAACAATAGATATGATTCTAAATATGTCAGAAATTCAACTCGGAGCTTACAATTCTATTATTAAAAAAATCGACTTAATTGATGACGTAATAAAACCGATTATGAACGAGTACAGTTATAATGCTATCGATAAAAATATTGATCTCACATTTTCGTCCGCTTACGACAAAATGTTTGTAAATGGGGATCAATATAGTCTTTTACAAATATTTTCAAATCTTATTGATAATGCAATAAAATATACGAAAGAGGGAAATGTATCCGTAGATGCCTCATTAAATTATGATAACGAAATAGTAATTACTATAACTGACACCGGAATTGGAATTTCCGATGAATTCTTACCGAATATATTTGAACCCTTCAGACAGGAAGAACAAGGATATACGAGAAGTTATGAAGGAAACGGAGTAGGCTTGGCCTTAGTTAAAAAGTATTGCGAAATTAACAATGCCATAATAGAAGTAAAAAGCTCTAAACTAGAGGGTACCACTTTTACTCTTTATTTTGAACTTGTTAAATAACCGTTTAGCTGTGTAAAGGAAAGACTCCCCTTATTAATAATTTGTTAAATAATGTATGGGGTATTTTGTTCTATTATTTTTGATTTCCTATAAACAATTTATTTAATCGCTCCCCAGCCTATTTTAATTCAAAATTTATAAAACCAGTAACCACTTTTCAATTTTTGATAAATAATGTAATAGAGTACGATTTTTGTACTTCGCCATTTACCTTTCTATCAGTTCATAAATTTATTTGTCGATTTATACATGATAATACTTGAATCAGTATTAAAATTTTCATTTTCAACTTCATCTACAAATTGCATTTTTTTTAATTTAGATATTGTTGTTGATGTAAGTTCATCAAAATCAATTTCTATCTGCATATCCGATTTATCTTCTATTTTAATCTTATACAATTGCATAGACTGGATATAATTACAGATTATTTCATTAATTGATTCAAGTATTGCTCTATATATAGAATAAGAATTATCTTTTGAAATCTTCTTTCGTCTATGCTTCAATTCTTTTCTATAAAAATCCAGGCATAATCCTATAATAATCAATACCAGCGCACCAATAATTCCTATAATTCCAAAGTTTGGATTGTTTACTAATTGGTCCAAAATTTTATTGAATATTTGTGGATACAACACATCAATAGAAATTAGAAGAACTACTGAAATAGCAACTGATATTATTGTGTATTTCAACGATTTCATATTAATAATTAGGGTATGAAAAATATTACTATAAATATTATTTTTTTTCATAATTAGTCCCCTTAATTTACATTTCAAATTTTCTTATAAATTTACACCGGTTTAAAATATAATATATATTAATCTTCCAGAAATTTTATTAGTATAACTACCTATGTAAAAAATTCATCTATGAATTTGAAAGCTGATTTAATAATGCGGTTTACAGAAATAGAGTTAAAAAATATTTTATTATCCAACTTATGATCTTTTTAAATATCTAATCCTGCAATTTATAGGCTAATTTCAGTAAAATCATCGTCGTTTTACATTATTCATTATAGGGGTTGTTTTAAATTTATTTTCAAATTAATTATTTATGAATTGGTTCAGTTAATACAAGCATGTAATACTAAATAACATTTTTATAGTTAAAAATTATTTACTTAAAATTTGTGATACTAATTATCAATTCGAGCAGTTTTTATCAGGATTTTTAGCAAGACAAGTCATGTAAAAATATTCAGGTATAATTCTTTTATTTCCAGTATATGGTTTGTTAAATTTAATTTTCTCAATCGCTTTTAGCGTTTCAACTATGGCAGGAATCTGTAATTTAAATTGTTTTAGAATTTCCGACTTATTTTTTATTCTCTTATAATATTGGTACTCAGTATATGAGTAATAAAATTTTTAATGCTAGATTCCGACAATTTGTCATTTTATTCTGATATATGAATTTTATTTTTATGTTTCAATTACTTCATCAAAGTATACAAATGCATTTTTCCCGAGTAGTTTCTAAAGATTTAATTGATTCAAGTAAAAAACTACTAATTATAGTATATAAGTAATATTGCTAGGCCGTGTTTACTAATTTTTTGATTTGGTGGCTGCGCTTAATCATTTTAAAAAAATGATTCGAAATTAAAAATAAATTCAAATTATCTTTGTTCAACTAATTTTAATCGAATTACTTATATTTGGACTACATCGGAACACATTCAAAGAAAAATGAAGCAAAAGTACAGAATCGAAAGTAAATATTCTGATATCACAGATTTTCTGGGCAATCTGCGTTCAAATGGTCTCTATAATAAAATTTGTGATAAAGTTAGAGGCGAGATTGAAATCTGCTTAGTCGAGGCCTTAAATAATGTCGTTCGTCATTCATATAAAGAAAAAGAAGACAACGTGATTGATTTGGAATTGACATCCACCAATGATTCGTTTGAGATAATAATTACGGAATATGGTCTGGCTCGTCCTAAATTGAGCAAACCTGAACTTAATTTTGATCCTGAAGATATTGAAAACCTGCCTGAAGGAGGTATGGGTTTATTTCTTATTGATCAAATTATGGATTTTACAGAATATAATTCAGTAAATGGCACCAACAGTTTTAAAATGATAAAAAATTTGAGTTGATTATTTTATTAAACTTTTTCCTTTTTCCGCTGTCTAACACATGTCGTTTTTGCTACATCATTCTTTATTAAATTTATATCTTGGAAATTCATGAAATTTAGGATTATTACAATTATTTTGCTTTTACTTTCAAGCCTTATTATCGCTCAGGATTCAACAAAAAGTCAGGCATTCAAAAATAACAAGGCGAACAATATTTACCCTCTCATTAAACCCAAAGCACCCACTTACCCTTTGATGGCAGGATATATTCTTCAGAAATACGCAAGTGAAGAAGATCCTCTTGCTCAGCATGAATTAGGATTGCGACATCTATTAGGAAACGGTTTTGCTAAAGACACAGTAAAAGCGGTTTATTGGATAAAAAAAGCTGTCGATAAAAACCTGACGGCGGCAAAATATAATTATGCGATAATGTTGGACAATGGAATCGGCGTGCCCTGGAATCCATTTGAAGCCTTTATTAATGTAAAGTATGCCGCAGAAAATGGTATGCCTGAAGCACAGTTTTTTTACGGTGTTTTTTTTACCGACAATTTGGTAATAAATCGAAATTATAATGAAGCATTTAAATGGTTTAGTAAAGCCGCTGAGTTAAATTATAAGCCCGCTATAGACGCGAAAAAAAGGATGGAAGAGAGTGGTCTTATTGTTTTATCGAACGATGAAACATCAACTGGTATAGCAGTTGCAAAAATTGATTCTTCTGTTGTCGGTAGTTCTGCAATATTTAATCCTGATTTTGAACTCAATTTTTTCGATTTCGAAAATACTGATAATCCGAAAGAGGAAAATTTAAAAAAAATTTATGAGAAAAATTTCGATGAATTAAAAACCAGCCTTGGACTAAATTCATCGGTACCTGCCTCGGCTCTGAAAGATTCATCCGGCCAAGCTTTGGTAGAATTTGCAGCCGAAATGGGCAGTCCCGAAGGTTTGTTAATATTGGCTAAAGATTATGAAAAAGGGATAACCAAAAAGGCAAATTCTACTTTGGCTATGGAAAATTATATTAAAGCATACCGACTGGGGGCTATGAAGGCCGTTGAATATATTTTTAAGATTATCAGAACTAATAATTTTTTCGTTAAACTTAAGAAAGAGACAGATAAAAATAATACTGACGCAATGTTTGCCTGGGCGGCTCTAACAGCTTTGGGTTTCGATTACCAATTGACTGCGGAGCAGGCGCTGAGTTTGCTTACAAAAGCAGCCCAAAAAAATCATATCAATTCCTTGCTTGAGCTTGGACTTTGTTATTACAATGGCACTCTTGTAAATAAAAACAAAGATAAAGCTTATGAGTTTTGGAATAAAGCAGCCGCTTTAGGAAGCTCAGAGGCCAAGGTAAGATTGGCACTTTCAAACTTAATGGAGAAAAATGAAAATTCTGATTATAACTCGGACATTCATAATCTTAAAGAAGCTTTAGAACAAGGTTCAGTTTTGGCCCAAACAGCTTTAGGTTATTGCTATGAAAACGGTTTCGGAGTGAACAAGGAAAAAGCGCAGGCAGCAAAACTTTATAGAAGTGCGGCTAACCGGGGCAGTGAGGCTGCTTATAATTCCTTAAAAAGAATTTATAACCAATTGAGACCCAATGACGAAGAGTTCATTATTTATGATATGAAATAATTTCAGTTATTTTACTTTTAGTATAATTAAAGTTGAGTCATCATGCAGACTGGCGTCTCCCCTGTAATACACTAAATGTTTATGTACGATCTGTTTTAATTCCAAAGCTGATTTATCTGCGTTTTCAGTTATAACTTTTTTTAATCTTTGCAAACCGAATTGAACTTTATATTGATTCATAGTTTCGGTTATACCATCAGTATACATAATTATTAAATCGTTTTTTGCCGGTGTAAACTCCTCAATTGCCAATGTTTTTTCAAATAGCCCCTTGTCATTCAATCCGATTCCTATACCTTTGGGATTTATTTCCGAAAAAGTTTTGTTTTCTGAATTATATAAAAGGATAGGATTATGTCCCGCGCTGCTAATTTGTATTTTGCCGTCGTTAGTAAGTTTTGCCAATTGTATAGTTAAAAAATATTCCTTACGTAATTTCTGTGAAAAATAATTTTTCAGGTTTATTAATATTTCAAGAATGTCATTATGGTTTTTTACAAGGAATTGGGTTATAGCCTGTACCCTCACCATATATAATGCCGCCGCCATTCCTTTACCTGAAATATCGCCTATCACAATATAATTTTCGTTATTGTCGTTATTGCTTTTAAGAAAATCAAAATAGTCTCCGCCAACCTCTTTGGCAGATTCGTATAGAGTTGCTATCTCGAATCCTTCAATATCAGGCGGTTCGTTGGGCATTAAATTATTTTGAATTTTTCGGGCCAAACTCATTTCGTCTTTAACAGTTAGTTTATCAGCGAGTTCAAAAGCCAAAAGGAAATTGATAATAAGGAATGAGAGGATTAAATAACTGCCTGTATCGTTCATATAACCGACAATAAAGATAAGCAATGCAGCAATGTAAAATATCCGTCGGGCAGCCGTCATTTTTAGTAAAAAAGCGTTAAAAAGACTGCGAATAAAAATTAAACTTCTTGTAAAACGATCTTTGTTAGGATCAACTTTTGGCATTTCATTTTTATAAAATTCATATACTTCAGCGGATTCTTTTTTAATTAATCTTTCAATCTCATCCATCGTAAGATCGCTTGTATACAAATCGAATATTCTTTTAATAGGGTTTGAATTAGGCAAGTATTTTCCGGAATTGTTATTTAATTATTTCAACTGTTTTTTATTAAAAACCATAGAATTAGACGAATAAAAGATACTTATGTTTCTTTAATTATTTTACAAAATTATTAATCCTATCCACCCAATTTTAAAAGTTCATTGATAATAAAAATAAAACCACTTAAATTCGACATAAGAATCCAATTTTCAGTCAGGAGTTAATATGAAAAACTTAGCATTTATTTTGTTAGTAATTATATTATCCTCTTACTCACAATATTCTCAAGTAGTGAGCGGTGAAACTCAGGAGTGTCTTGATTGTCATAGTTCGGTAACACCAGGCATTGTAGGGGATTGGCAGAGAAGCATGCATTCAAAATCGACCATATATGAGGCCTTGAATAAAAATGAATTGGAGCGGCGGATTTCAATTGACACTTCGAGTGAGCTTGCGAGTTCTCAATCAACCATAGGCTGCTTCGAATGTCACTCCTTAAATACAATAGATCATAAGGACTCCTTCGAACATTTTGGCTATCAGATTAATGTTGTCGTTTCGCCTAATGATTGCAGAAAATGTCATCCCGTTGAAGTGGATGAATACAAAGTCAGCAAAAAAGCGAATGCTCACGACAATCTTTCAAAAAACAAGTTATTTACAACTCTTGTTAATACTATAACTTCCAACAAAACATACCAAAACGAAGAACTTATTTTCCACGGACAGAATGATTTGGCATCCGGCGAAACCTGCTATGCTTGTCATGGAACTGTTATAGGAGTTAAAGGACTAACAAAAATTGAAACAGATTTTGGAGAAATTGAAGTTCCCGAATTAACAAATTGGCCGAATCAGGGAGTGGGAAGAATTAATCCAGACGGCAGCAATGGAGCCTGCACATCATGTCACCCTCGTCATTCTTTTTCATTGGAGGTTGCAAGAAAACCTTATACTTGCGCACAGTGTCATCTGGAACCGGATGTACCGGCATACAATGTTTACAAAGAGAGTAAGCATGGAAATATTTTTAGTTCAATAGAGAAAGAAATGAATTTTACTGCTGTACCTTGGAAAGTTGGCAAGGATATCACCGTTCCAACATGCGCCACTTGCCATAATTCTCTTTTAGTAAATAACGATGGGAACATAATAGCGGAAAGAACCCACGATTTCGGATCCAGATTATGGGTGAGAATTTTTGGACTGCCTTATTCTCATCCGCAACCAAAATCTGGAAAAACATACGAGATAAAAAACTCCGACGGATTACAATTGCCTGTTAATTTTATTGGCGAATTGTCAACTGATTATTTATTAGACAAATTTGATCAAGCCGATAGAATGGACAAAATTACTTCGGTTTGCAAAACATGCCATGGCACAAGTTGGACTGAAAAACAAATTGCCAAAATTGAAAAAGTAAATGCCGACGCAGATGCGATGGTCCTTGCTTCAACAAAAATATTAGTGGAGGGGTGGAATAATGGCGTCGCGAACAATAACAATCCGTTCGATGAAAATCTTGAATTTTTGTGGCAACAACAATGGCTCTTTTATGCAAATTCAATCCGCTATTCGACCGCAATGATGGGACCTGATTATGCCGGATTTAAGAATGGTTGGTTTAATATGACACATAATTTACAGAAAATGAAGGAGCTGATAAAGAAGGAACAATAAAACACAATATCGGTATAAATTCAATATTAATAAAAATAGCTAAATATTAGCATTACTTAGAAAGTGTGGATTTCTTGATAATAAGTCATTATGTCATTATATTATTTTATTCGATAAATCTTCTCTTTTTATCTTTATTTACCTATTTTTACCGAATTGTTTTAGATATAGAGAAAGTTGAAAATACATGAAATCAATATTGATAAAATTGCTTCTTTTTGCACTAATGTGCTTTGTTATAGTCGCCGGTATTTCTTTTCCAATCGTAGATAATCCGCAAGCCTGGAACGAATTTCCTTTGATACCTGGTTTGGGGCAGCTGGCAAAAATTATATTCTTCCATGTACCCACTGCCTGGTTGGCTGTATTAGCTTTTTTAATGGCAATGATTTATGGCATTCGCTACCTAAAAAACCATAATTTAGATGATGACGCTAGATCTAATTCAGCTTTACAGCTAGGTTTTGTGTTTAGCATTTTAGCAACTGTTACTGGTTCTGTTTGGGCTAAATTTACATGGGGCGCTTTCTGGCATTGGGATCCTCGTGAAACAAGTATATTTATACTATTACTTATTTACGGATCACTTTTCGCACTGCGTTCCGCAGTGGAAAACGAAGAGAAACGTGCAAATCTTTCCGCGGTTTATTCAATATTAGCATTTCTTACAGTTCCGTTTTTTGTTTTTATTATGCCCAGAATTATGACGGGTCTGCATCCCGGATCTGCTAATGATGACAACTTGGGTCCCGTTGTTGATTTTAAGATGAACAGTAATATGCAATTAGTTTTTTATATATCTTTATTTACTTTTACCATTCTCTATTTCTGGATGTGGAAGATAAATTACAAATCGTTAATTATTCGCGACAAACTTAATAAACAGTTAATCTGAGGTAAACATTGGAAGGATTGATCGGCTTTTTAGAATCTAATTCTATATATATTGTTCTGGCCATAGTGCTTATTGTATGGATAGGAATTTTTACTTTTTTATTTAATACTGACAAAAGATTAAAAAACATTGAAGAAGAAATAAAGGCAAAGTGACATTATGAATAACAAATATATATTCGGCGGCATTATAATAGTAGTTTTCTTCGGCATTATGGGATATCTTTTCACACAAACCAATGTTGGCTACGAAGAGGACTTCGCAAAAATAAAACATTCCAGCAAAACCATTAAAGCTACTGGAAGCTGGGTGAAAGAAAAGAGCTACCAAATGGACAACGAACAGAATATGTTCACCTTCTTTATGAAAGATTTCAATGGAACGGAATTGAAGGTAATGTATAAAGGTGCAATTCCAAATAACTTTGAATCTTCCACGAGTGTTGTTGTAACAGGAAAATACACCAACGGCGTATTTAGGGCATCGGATATATTGACTAAATGTCCTTCGAAATACGAATCTCAATACGAACAGCAGGCAAAATCATAACTTCGCCCAAAGGAGAAAAAAATGATAGGTAATATATTGCTTACACTTGCCTTGCTGGCGAGTGTATTCACGGTAATTATGTATTTCCTAACCTATAAAGGTTATGGAAATACATTAAAGTTAGCACGCATCGGTTATCACTCAATGGCTATATCTGTAATAGCCGCTTCGGCTATGTTGATGAATGCTATTTTAACACATCAATATCAGTATAAATATGTTTTCAACTACAGTAACGGCGACCTCCCCACCGGTTTATTAATGTCAACTTTTTACGCTGGTCAGGAAGGCAGTTTTCTGCTCTGGATATTATTTTCGGCCATTGTTGGACTTATATTGCTGGAGTACACATCTAAGCGGGATGACCTTGAACCTCGCGTAATGATGATTTTTTCTCTCGCAATAGGTTTCCTTTTAATGATGATCGCACCCGGTTTAAAAAGTCCATTTACTTTTATTTGGACCGAACCCCAATACATTGAAGCCGCGAAATTCAGCACACTTTATATTCAGGTGGCTGCTTCTGGTCAATTAATAAACGCGGTTCCTTTTCTGCAAAATTTCTTATTTACCGATCCTGGTACAAATCAATCGTTAATTCAGGTGAATCAAGATTTGGTTGCTGCTTTAAACGCGAACGGAATTTCATTTAGTAATTTTCTTATACAAGGCAAAGGACTTAATCCTCTCTTACAAAATTTCTGGATGCAGATACATCCTCCTATGTTGTTCATAGGATTTTCCATGTCGACTGTTCCTTTTGCTTTTGCTTTTGCAGCTCTGCTTAAAAATGAATATAAAGATTGGGTGAAACAATCACTCCCTTGGGTTCTTTCAGGAATGATGATTTTAGGACTCGCAATTATGTTAGGCGGTTACTGGGCTTATGGAGTTCTTGGCTGGGGTGGTTACTGGGGATGGGACCCAGTGGAAAATTCCAGTCTCGTACCCTGGATAATTGGAGTTGCGTCTATTCATACTCTTCTTGTACAGAAAAAAACTCAAGATACAGGCGGGGCAGGCAGATATGTTAAAACAAACTTAATTCTGGCCATTATGACTTATGTGTTAGTAATATACAGCACATTTTTAACACGTAGTGGAATTTTGGGAGACGCTTCAGTACACTCTTTTGTTGATCCCGGAATGATGGTTTATTTGTTTCTCGTGATGTTTATTTCAACGTTTACGATATTAGGTTTTGGCGCCATTGCATTCAGATGGAAATATCTTGAAAAAACTTTTACTTCCGAAGATCATATTATGAGCCGCGAATTAGCTCTATTTACGGGTTCTGTTGCACTTATAGCTTCGGCGATTATAATACTCGCCGGTACTTCAGCTCCAATATTCGGCAGTTCGGTGGACCTATCATTTTATAATGAATTGAATCTGCCTATCGCAATAATAATAGGATTGTTAAACGGTTTTAGTCTGATACTAAAATGGAAATCGAATGACAACAAGGACATTCTTAAGAATTCGAAATTGTCACTTGGAATTTCCTTGATAGCAACAATCGCAATAGTTCTACTGGGCAGTGTTTATAATATAATGCTTATCTTACTTACTTTTTCGAGTGCATTCGCTCTTGCTGTAAATATTGAAATTGCCGTTAAAGTATTTAAAACAAAAAAATTGAGTCTTGGCGCTTATATTGCCCATGCGGGTATTGCATTCTTCTTTTTAGGTGTAATTGCAACAGGCGGATTTACATCCGATGAGCAAGCTCAGTTAGTAAAAGGGGAAACTAAAACTGTTTTGGGTTACGATCTTACATTTCAGGGCTATACTCCAACACCGGACGGTAAATATAAATTTAATATAGCGGTTACATCAGGTAATTCGTCATCTGTTATAGCTCCGGTTATGTACGTCGCAGAATTTAACAACAGCTTAATGCGCGAACCTGATATCTGGAATAAATTGACACAAGATTTTTATGTTTCTCCACTCTCTTATGATGACGGTAGAGCTGCTGAAAGTAATTCTTCCACCGCGTCAGGACAGCAATTTTTAGTTAAAAAGGGCGAAACTATTCAATATGCCGGTAAAAGAATTACATTCGAAAGCTTTAACTTTCCGTCCGATGCCATGGCCTCAATGCAGGATGGAAAAGACTTCTTTATTGGAGCCAAAATTAAAGTTGAGGCTTTAGGAAAAGTGTTTGAGGTTGAACCCAAATTAATTTCAAGTAATGGTGAACGGTCTTACGAAAATGCCGAAGTATCTGAAATAGATTTGAAAATTAACCTCACCAATCTTGACGCCAGCGGATCTATTAATATTGTACTGAGTTCTTTATCGGAAAATGTCAATAGCGCAGATACTGGAAGTAAGATGCCTAAAGAAGTATTATCTATAGAAGCAAGCGTTAAACCTTTTATAAATCTTGTTTGGGCAGGAGTTCTTATTATGGTTCTCGGTTTTATAATTTCCGTTGTAAAAAGAACAAAAGAGTCAAAATCCTAATAATATTATATACTAGATTTTTAAAACTAAAAGCCGTTTATTTAATTAAACGGCTTTTTTTTATAAATGAACTTTCTTCCCCTCTTTTTTTGTTTTGCATATATATACTTTACTCCTCTTCTATTTCGAATAACAAATAACCAAACTAAATACGGGGACATTATGAAAAAACTTTTTCCATATTTATTTATGACGATGTTAATATTCTCTTTTTCTATTTTAATTAGTCGGAGTTTCCGAGTTACACAGTTGCCAAATGGCAACGTAGGCAGTTGTGCAAATTGCCACATAAACGAAGGCGGCGGCGGAACTCGCAATACATTTGGGAAAACTGTTGAATCTTCTTTTCTCTCTTCACCTGGCAGTTCCGGCAACGTTGTATGGGGTCCGGATTTAGCGGCTATTGATTCAGACGGCGACGGATTTACAAACGGTGAAGAACTGCAGGATCCTAATGGAACTTGGATACAAGGACAACCTGCTCCTGGCAACGCAAATTTAGTTACCAATCCGGGAAACGCCAACAGTAAACCGGATCCAACTTCAGTTTTTGAAAACAGTGTAATTCCGGGTCAATTTGTTCTATTAAATAATTACCCAAATCCGTTTAACCCATCTACAAATATTATTTTCAATATAGCAGAGGTCAGTAGAGTTAAAATAGAAATTTATAATTTACTCGGACAAAATGTAAAAGTACTTGTGAATAAAATTTTTGCTCCCGGGACATTCACTGAAACCTGGTCCGCCTTAGATAATTCGGGAAATAAAGTTAATTCCGGGATATATATTTACAGAATGACCGCAGTTACCGAACTTACTGGAAAAATATTTTCGGATTCAAAAAGAATGGTATTAGTTAAATAAACAAAAGCTGACACCAAAATTGTATACCAATTTTTGTGTCAGCTATTTTATCTTAGCTATATGTTTTTCTAGAACCAAAATTGATTATCAATCAATTTTAATATAAGCCTCTGTATAATTTGTAACGGTAAAACCATCCCGGCTAATCTACATTGTCTGTTTCTTTTTACCTTTGGCAGGATTCAATACATGATCTATCATATCATCAACGATTTAATTCTGCATAAAATGATAAATAAATGCGGTTTATAAATACTATTATTTTTTAAGCCAGTCTAAATTTTGTATTTTTGCTCTATAATATTTCATCTGAAAATAAAACCTAACGGAGATAATCATGTTTACTCCTGCGACATATATTCAAAGAAGAGATCATTTAAAAAAATTAGTCGGATCCGGAATAATTTTTTTCCCGGGTAATAACGAAAGTCCTAGAAATTATCCAGCAGAAGTATATAAATTCCGCCAGGATAGTTCTTTTTTATATTACTTCGGATTGGACTTTCCAGGAATTGCCGGTTTAATTGATATTGATAACAATGAAGATATTTTATTTGGCAACGATCGCGATCTGGATGATGTTGTATGGATGGGTCCCGACGATTCCATGAAAGATAAAGCTAAAGCTGTTGGGGTTGAAAAAACTTACGAATTCGGCCAGTTAAAAAATCATTTAAATAAAGCTAAATCTTCAGGAAGAGTAATTCATTTTCTTCCTCAATACAAACATGATTTATTATTTTTATTTGAAGATTTATTCGGAATCCACCATTCAAAAGTTAAGGAAAACGTTTCCGAACTTTTGATTAAATCAGTAATTAAACAAAGATCAATAAAATCTGATGATGAAATAGCTCAAATGGAACAAGCTCTGGATATTAGTTTTAAAATGAATTTGCTCGCAATGAGATTCACAAATCCAGGTGTTAAAGAAAAAGAAGTTTATGGAGCAGTGGAAGGTATGGCTCTGGCTATGGGAAATGGAACTTCATTTCCTATAATTTTTTCCGTTCATGGAGAAACTTTGCACAATCCTTTTCATGAGAATTTGATGCAAGACGGACAAATAGCATTGCTCGATTCCGGAGCTGAATCAGAATTACATTATGCAAGCGACATTACTAGAGTATTCCCTGTTAACGGAAAATTTTCTGAAATTCAACGCGATATCTATAATGTTGTGTTAAATTCCCAGCTTGGAGCAATTAATATGATTAGACCCGGCGTATCCTTCCGGGATGTTCATTTAACCTCAGCAAAAATTATTGCAGACGGATTAAAAACACTGGGTATAATGAAAGGCAATGTTGACGATGCGGTCGCAAACGGTGCTCATGCTCTGTTTTTCCCGCATGGATTGGGACACATGATTGGTCTTGACGTACATGATATGGAGGGATTGGGTGAAAATTTCGTTGGTTATGACGACGATATTAAACGAAGTGACCAATTCGGACTGGCCTATCTGAGATTTGGGAAAAAAATGATGCCAGGTTATACGTTAACTATTGAGCCCGGAATATATTTTATACCTCAGTTAATTAAAAATTGGCGAGAAAAGAATAAACACTCAGACTATATAAATTACGATAAGCTAGATGGTTTTTTGAGTTTTGGTGGGATTAGAATTGAAGACGACATATTGGTAACTGAAGATTCATTTAAAATACTGGGACAGCCGATACCCAAAACTGTTGAAGAAGTCGAAGAAACTTGTAATTCATAAAATTCATTAATCAAAAGCATCACAATCTTTGCTTTGTTAAGGTGGGTGCTTTTAAATTTCTCAAATTCATAATATGCGCACATCGAACTTCAATAGTTTCCATAATACTATTAAAAAAATTATTCCTTCCGATCGAATTATCACAGATCCGTTACGAACACTAGCCTATGGCAGCGACGCAAGTTTTTACAGATTAATTCCTAAAATTGTTATTAAAGCTGAAACTGAAACAGAAATTATTCAACTAAATGTAGCTGCTTCAAAGTATAATATACCTATCACTTACCGCGCCGCGGGCACTAGTTTATCCGGGCAGGCAATATCAGACTCCGTTTTGGTAATGATAGGATCGGCGTGGGGAGCTATTAAAATTAATGAGGATATTAGCAATATAAGTCTGCAGCCAGGGGTTATCGGTGCCAGGGCAAATCTTGAGCTTAAAATGTACGGGAAAAAAATTGGACCTGATCCCGCTTCAATTAATTCGGCTATGATTGGAGGTATTGCCGCAAATAATGCCAGCGGAATGTGCTGCGGTACCGCGCAGAACAGTTATAATACTTTGGCTGGAATGAAAATTGTTTTCGCGAATGGAGAGAGATTGGACACAGGCGATGCGGAAAGCATCAGGAATTTTAAGAACAACAATAGATTGCTCATTGATTCTTTAGTAAACCTTTCTACGAATCTTAAATCCAATACCGCTTTATCAGAAAGAATTACAGCCAAATACAAAATGAAAAACACAACTGGCTATAGTTTGAACGCGCTGGTTGATTTTACAGACCCGATTGATATTATACAACATTTAATGATTGGTTCGGAAGGAACACTCGGTTTTATCTCTGAAATTACTTACAAAACGGTTCACGATTCATCAAATAAAGCATCCTCATTAATGATATTTAACGATTTGAGTGATGCCTGTTCAGCAATTCCAATATTACGTAAATGTCCAGTGGACGCCGTTGAAATAATGGATAGAGCCTCTTTACGTTCTGTGGAAGATAAAGCCGGAATGCCCACTTATCTTAAATCGCTCAAAGATTCCGCAACTGCGCTTCTAATTGAAACTTCAGCTGATTCGAAATTGGATTTAAATAAGAATATAGAAATTATTAAGAATTCACTTCAGAACTATAAGTTTTTAATTAAACCGGAATTTACTGATATAAGGACTGAATACGAAAAGCTCTGGAAAATACGAAAAGGTTTGTTCCCTTCGGTTGGTGCAATGCGTAAATCAGGAACAACTGTAATTATTGAAGATGTTTGTTTTCCAATTGCGAAATTGGCCGACGCCGCTATAGACCTTCAATTATTGTTTAATAAATATCACTATTACGAAGCCATAATTTTCGGACATTCACTCGAAGGTAATTTGCACTTTGTATTCAGTCAGGATTTTAATTCCGAGTCCGAAGTAAAACGTTACAGCAGTTTTATGAACGAAATTACAAGGCTTGTTGTAGATAAATACGACGGGTCGTTAAAAGCCGAACATGGAACAGGCCGTAATATGGCCCCCTTTGTTGAAGACGAATGGGGATCAGAAGCTTATAAATTGATGAAGGAAATAAAGAAAATATTTGATCCTCAAGGGATATTGAATCCTGGAGTAATTTTAAATGAAGACCCAACTATTCATTTAAAGAATCTTAAACCTTTGCCTTCCGCAAACCCTATTATTGATAAATGTATTGAATGTGGTTTCTGTGAAATAAACTGTCCATCTAAAGACTTAACATTAACTCCTCGCCAAAGGATAATTGCCTGGCGCGAAATTCAACGTTTAAAAAAGACGGGCACCGGCATAAATCAAGCAAACAAGCTTGTGTATCTTTTTAATTATTTTGGAAATGAAACCTGCGCAACAGATGGTCTGTGTTCTACAAGCTGCCCCGTGAATATAGATACAGGCAAATTAATTAAAGAATTACGAGCTGATAAAATATCTCCTACAGCAAATTCTATTGCCAATTTTATTGCCAACAATATGGCGTTTATTACAGCATCGGGGAGATATGCACTTAACTTTGTCAGTTTTTTTCATGCTATTCTTGGAGATAGAATTCTCTCCTTAATTTCGGGTTTTTTAAGATCCGCAAGTTTCAATTTAATTCCGAGGTGGACAAAATATTTACCCAAAGGCGCTTCAAAAATAAAAACGAATATCGTATTAAACACAAACAAATGTAAAGTAGTTTACTTCCCAAGCTGTATTACACGTACCATGGGTCCAGCGAAAGATTATAAATCAAATGAAGCAGTGCCGACTGTTACAGCCAAACTATTAGAAAAAGCAGGATATGCAGTCATATATCCTGGTAATATTAACAATCTATGCTGTGGAATGGCTTTTAACAGCAAGGGATTCGTTAAACAAGGGAAAGATAAAGCGGATGAATTATTGAACCAGTTAATAGAAGATTCGAATAATGGCGAATATCCTGTTTTATTTGATATGGGTCCTTGTTTACAAAGAATGAGAATTTATATTGAGGAAAATGACAGCTTAAAAGAAAAAGTTAAAATTTATGATCAGGTTGAGTTTATAAACGACTTTTTGTTGGATAAACTTACATTTACTAAACAGAAAGAACCTGTTTCAATTCATATTACCTGCAGCGGTACAAAGTTGGGCTTAGATGATAAATTCCGCAACATTGCAGAAGCTTGTTCGGAAAAGGTAATATTTCCTAAAGATGTGGGATGCTGTGGTTTTGCAGGGGATCGTGGATTTAGCTACCCCGAACTTAACGCTTCGGCACTTAAGAACTTGAAAAATGGAATCCCTGAAGATTGTAAACAGGGGTACTCAAACAGCAGGACTTGTGAGATCGGCTTATCTGAACATAGTGGAATAAATTATCAATCAATAGTATATTTGGTGGACAAAGTAACTTCGGCAAAATAATTTCTTGGAATTGAGCTATTTCTGAATGTTATTAATATCACTGAGTATTAAATTTAATTTTGAGAATAAATAGTCTTCCTGCCCGAGTAAATCTCGCAAAGTAAGTTTGCCGATAACACCATCAACTGCCTGTTGAATTACTTTCCATAAAGATCTTACTGAACAATCCACAGTGTGTGTGCATATTTGGGCTGAGCCCGAATGGTTCATACAAAATTCGTCGTCAAAGAGTCTTCCACCTAAAACATCAAGAACTTCAACAATTTTAATTTCTTCAGGTGATTTGGATAATGTATATCCACCGGCAAAACCTCGTTCACTATCTAGAATACCGCCTAAACGTAAAACTCTTAATAGTTTAGCCACATTATGCTGCGATATTTTTTCTTCTTTACTTATCTGAAGTATTGTAGGCACTTCTCCAGAATCGTAATATTTTCCTATACGGATTAAACAGCGTATCCCGTATTCTTCTTGGGCGCTAAATTTCATTCTTTCTTTCTATAATTGAGTTACATTTTGAAGATTAAGATAAAGACAAAGACTAAAATCAATATCTACAATCTCTGCCTTTATTTTAATCCAAATCTATTAAGCCTCGTTCAAAGGAATTTTAGATCCGCATTCAATCGCATGAACAAGTTTTTTATATTTTTCTTCTGAAATGGAAGGGCCTTTCTTTTTAGTATAAGTGTCAAAAGCCTGTATAAGATCGCCGGCAATTTCATCAGGATATCTTCCTTCTATATGGTGGCGGGGCATCATAAATAGAACTTCGCCATTTTTTATAATAGCAATTGATGGAGATGATGGCGGATATTGGCTTAAATAAGTTTGTCTGAAATGAGCCGCTGCATCTCTATCCTGCCCGGCAAATATAGTTGTTATTCTATCAGGAATAACCTCATGCTGTACTGCCTGTGTTACGCCTGGTCTGGCGCTGCCGGCTGCACATCCGCAAACAGAATTGATCATAACCAAAACTGTTTCGTCATTTTTCGTTGAAAGAACTTCATCAACTTTTTCAGGTGTTGTAAGTTCCTCGAATCCGCAATAAGTCAATTCATCACGCATAGGCTGAACTGCTTCCGGATTGTAAATTGGTGGTTGCTGCTGTATATTAAACATTTCTGTTTCCTTTCGGTTATTTTATATTATAAAAAGCCTAATTCTAATTTCGCTTCTTCTGTCATTCTATCTTTATCCCACGGCGGATCCCAGACTAAATCGACTACTACATCTTTAACACCTTTTACTCTTTGCGCTTTTTCCTTTACTTACGGTGGCAGGCTTCCAGCCACAGGACAAGCAGGTGATGTTAAAGTCATTTTTATGTAAACATTTAATTCATCATCAATTTTTATTTCATATATCAATCCTAATTCCCACACATCAACTGGAATTTCCGGGTCAAAAACAGTTTTTAATTTCTGTATTATTTGTTGTTCAATAAGACCTTTATCAATCATTATTTTCTCTGATTACTTAAACATTGTAATAACTTTATGCAGCCCAACGACTAACTTATCGACCTCTTCGAAAGTATTATAAAAAGAAAACGAAGCGCGCGCAGTAGCGGGCAGGTTAAAACGCTGCATTATAGGTTGTGTACAGTGATGGCCGGTTCTAATAGCAATGCCGTCTGTGTCAATTATAGTTCCTATATCATAGGGATGAATGTCTTCAATGATAAATGAAACAACGGATGATTTCTTTTTTGCGGTTCCAATTATTCTTAACCCGGGAATCAATTGGAGTTGTTGTGTTGCATATTGAAGTAATGCATCCTCGTGATTCATCAGATCCTTAAAATCAAATGAACGAAGATAATCGATTGCCGTACCAAGCCCTATACCCCCAGCAATATTAGGAGTTCCCGCTTCAAATTTATTAGGGAGATCATCAAAAGTTGTTTCTTCAAATGTTACTTTCCTTATCATATCTCCTCCGCCCTGATATGGCGGTAGTTTTTCCAATAAAGATGTTTTACCGTATAAAACTCCAATTCCTGTTGGACCATACATTTTGTGTCCCGAAAACACATAAAAGTCGCAATTAAGTTCCTGAACATCAACGGGTTTGTGCTGAATTGCCTGCGCTCCGTCAATTAAAACAGGCACACCCTTTTCATGAGCAATTTTAATAATCTCCTTTACTGGATTTATAGTACCTAATGAGTTCGATGTATGGACAACCGAAACTAGTTTGGTTTTATTACTCAATAGTTTCTTGTATTCTTCCATTATAATATCGCCGTGGTCATCAATTGGAATTACTCTCAGCTTGGCCCCGTTTCTTTCGCACATCATTTGCCACGGTACAATATTGGCGTGATGTTCCATATGCGATATTAATATCTCATCACCTTCCGAAAACATTTTAGCGCGGCACATTGTATTTGCAATGAGGTTAATGGCTTCAGTTGCGCCTCGTACAAAAATAATTTCGGAAACACTCATTGCGTTAATAAATTCTTTTACTTTTAGTCGAGCTTGTTCATATGATTCAGTAGCCACCTCGCTCAGGAAGTGCAAACCGCGATGTATATTAGCGTTTTCAAATGTATAGTAATAGGCTGTCGCGTCAATAACCGATTGAGGCTTTTGAGTTGTTGCCGCGTTATCAAGATACACTAATTGTTTACCGTTTACGGTTCTCTTAAGAATTGGGAATTCATTTCTTATTTCATCTATATTGAATGTCCTGTATTCTTTTTTAGCCTTTCGGCTTTTTTCTGTAATAGTAACATTTTCCATTAAATTTCAACTCTATGAAGATGTTCAAAAATCAAATGATTTATTTGTTCTCGCAATTCTTCTATTTTTAAAGTTTCCACAACATCGCTTACGAAAGCTCTTATTAAAATTGATTTAGCAAGATCGGCTGGAATTCCACGTGAACGAATATAAAAATATGCGGTATCATCAAGATGACCAACTGTAGCGCCATGCGAACACTTTACGTCATCTGCGTAAATTTCCAACTGCGGTTTAGTGTCTATTTTAGCCTCTTTGGATAAGAGCACGGTTTTATTCGATTGATAAGCATTAGTTTTTTGTGCGTCTTTCCTTACCATTATTTTACCGTTGAATACACCTCGCGAGCTATCATCTAATATACCTTTATAAATTTCGTTGCTTTCGCAATTAGGTTTAGCGTGATCCATGTAAGTATGATTATCGATGTGTTGGTCTTTGCTGCCGAGATAAAGTCCGTAATAATGAGTTTCTATAAACTCATCGTCGAGTTTTGTATTAATATCGTTTCTTACAAGCCTGCCGCCGAATGAAATGTTATAATGACTAAACACACTTTTTTTATTTTGGTAGGTTTCAACTCGTTCAATATGAAAAGCTTTCATCGATTCATTCTGAATTTTGTACAAATCCACAACACTGCTCTCATCGGCGAATACTTCTGTAGTAATATTACTGAAATAAGGATTTTCCGAAACGGCTTGATAATTAGCAATTATGCTTACTTGCGAATTTTTTCCTGCAACAATTAAATTACGCGGTGAACTAAGAACAGTATTTTCATTATTCCCATTAAGGTACAAAGCCTGTATTGGTTTTTCCAATGTCTTCCCTTCGGGTAATATTACCACAAGTCCATCCGTTGTAAAAGCGGTATTTAATGCATCAAAGGCGTTATTGGTTTTGGAAAAAGCCCTAACATGTTTTTCAATTAATTCAGGCTTCGTTTTAAGCACATTATTAAAACTATCTACAACAATTCCTTCAGGTAATTCTGCGATGTTAGAAAGATTCGAATTATAAACTCCATTTACAAAAACGAGTAAGTAACTATCGAATCCTTTAAATATTTTTGAATTTACTGCAGTGGAATCCACAATGCTGTGATTTATTAAATTTGCCGGAATAAAATTATTTTTTAATAATGGCGATACATTTGTGTATTTCCACTCCTCGTCTTTAGAAGTAGGGAAATTAATTTTTCCCAATTGGTCTATCGCGTCATTTCTCAGCTCAGTAAAAAATGTTTTTGTTTGTCCGTTTAATTTGGATTTAAACTCTTCAAAACCATTCAGGTACCATTCTTTAGCCGAATCTATTTCTTTTTTTATTGCCATAATTTTCTCCCTATACCGCCGCTTCTTCGGGTTGTTCTTTAATTATCCAATCGTAACCTTTTTCTTCCAATTCAAGAGCTAATTCTTTTCCACCCGATTTAATAATTTTCCCCTGATATAAAACGTGCACAAAATCGGGGACAATGTAATTCAATAACCTTTGATAATGTGTTACTAAAATTACAGCTTTATCTTCGGCTCTAAATTCATTTACGCCCATCGATACAATTTTAAGTGCGTCAATATCAAGTCCGGAATCCGTTTCATCCAGCAAAGCTAATCTTGGGTTTAGCATAAGCAATTGTAGAATTTCATTTCTCTTTTTTTCACCGCCTGAAAATCCGGAATTTACTGAACGGTTTAACAGTGCGTCTTTCATACCCAGCATATCAGATTTTTCCCTCATTAACGCTAAAAAATCTTTCGATGTTATTTCAGGCTCCCCTTTATATTTTTTTATCTCATTTATGGCTGTTTTAAGAAAAGTAGAATTAGATACTCCGGGAATTTCAATCGGATATTGAAAGGCAAGAAACAACCCTTCGCGCGCTCTGTCTTCCGGTGCCATATCTAATAAATCTTTTCCTTCAAAATCCACATGTCCGCCGGTTACCGTGTAGGTTTCCTGACCTGCCAGTACATTTGCTAATGTACTTTTTCCAGATCCATTGGGACCCATAATCGCGTGGACTTCGCCCGCGTTCACTTCAAGATTCAAGCCTTTTAGAATTTCTTTACCATCAATTTCGGCTTTTAAGTCTTTTATTTTAATCATTGTGCTTCCTTTATTATTTTCATTTTAATTTCTTTTCAATATTTTATTTGTACTACCCGACACTTCCCTCTAAACTGATCGCAAGTAATTTTTGCGCTTCTACCGCAAATTCCATAGGAAGTTCGTTAAAAACCTCTTTACAAAAACCATTAACAATCATATTAATCGCGTCTTCGGTAGATATACCTCTCTGATTCAAATAAAATATCTGATCCTCTCCAACTTTTGATGTTGTTGCCTCATGTTCAACCTGGGCGGTATCATTATCAATTTCTATATATGGGAATGTATGCGCACCGCATGTATCACTCATAAGCATTGAATCGCATTGTGAAAAGTTACGGGCGCCGTCTGCGTTTTTCATCACTTTTACTAATCCTCTATAAGAGTTATCACTTCTTCCTGCGGAAATACCTTTTGAAATGATTGTGCTTTTGGTGTTTTTGCCGATGTGAATCATTTTTGATCCGGTATCTGCCTGTTGAAAATTATTTGTAACGGCTACAGAATAAAATTCGCCAATAGAATTATCCCCCTGCAGAATACAACTAGGATATTTCCAGGTTATAGAGGAACCAGTTTCAACTTGAGTCCATGATATTTTTGAATTTTTCCCTCTGCACGCACCTCGTTTTGTAACAAAGTTGTAAATTCCACCTTTGCCGTTTTTATCTCCCGGATACCAGTTTTGTACAGTTGAATATTTTATTTCAGCGTTATCCAGAGCAACTAATTCCACTACTGCGGCATGCAATTGATTTTCGTCACGCATTGGAGCCGTGCATCCTTCCAAATAACTCACATAACTCGAATCCTCGGCAATAATTAAAGTACGTTCAAACTGACCTGTATCACTGGCGTTTATCCTAAAATAGGTAGAAAGTTCCATTGGACAACGAACACCCTTTGGAATATATACAAAGGAACCGTCGCTAAATACAGCAGCGTTTAATGACGCGTAATAATTATCCGTGTATGGCACTACAGATCCGAGATATTTTTTTATTAGTTCAGGATGATTTTTAATAGCATCGGATATTGAACAAAAAATAACGCCTTTTTCAGCGAGTGTTTCTTTAAATGTAGTGGCAACAGAAACCGAATCGAATACAGCATCAACAGCAACGCCTGATAATCTTTTTTGCTCATCAAGTGGAATGCCTAATTTTTCAAAAGTTTTCAACAATTCGGGATCAACTTCATCAAGACTTTCAAATTGCGGTTTTTTCTTAGGAGCTGAATAATAACGTATATCCTGAAAATCAATTTCGGGATAGTTTACTTTTGACCATTTTGGTTCTTCCATTTTAAGCCAATGCTTAAAAGCTTTCAAACGCCATTCGGTCATCCAATCGGGTTCATTTTTTTTATTAGATATAAATCTTACAATTTCTTCATTTAATCCCTTTGGGGCTTCATCAGCCTCAATGTCGGTTATAAATCCCCATTTATATTCGGACTGAGTTAAATCCTCAACAACCTTCATATCTTCACTCATTTACATATCCTCATAATTTTTATACTACAACCTATTCAATCTGGAAAAAAAAGTCAAGATTGATTTTCACATTAAAAACGCTAATTAATGACTAAAAGTTTCCAAAAAGGGAATTTTATTAATTTGATGAAACTATTTTTGATAAAATTTGGCGGGAATATCAATTGAGGAATAAAATTTTAAATATTATCCTCTTTGTCTCGATATTTCATACATAATTATACCGGCTGCAACGGATACGTTTAAGGATTGAATTTTCCCTTTCATAGGAATATTTACAAGAAAATCACAATTCTCGGCTGTTAATCTTTTTATTCCTTTTTCTTCATTCGAAAGAATAAGAGCCAGGGGTGATTTATAATCAACTGAAGTGTATAGCTGAGAATCTTCAAGAGTGGACCCCACTACCCAAAATCCGTTTTGTTTCAACGTTTTAATAGTATTGGATACGTTGGCTGTTTGATGAATCATTAAATGACTGGTTGCCCCGGCTGAAGTTTTTTCTACAGTTTCGTTTACTGGCGCACTGTTGTGTTTGGTAATTAAAACTCCGTCTACACCAGCGGCTTCGGCAGTGCGTAATATTGCTCCAAGATTATGAGTATCCTGTATCTGTTCCAGTATTAGCAATAACGGGAATTGTTTTGATTTGCATTTGCGCAAAATTTCTTCGAGTGAAAAAAATTTCAATTCAGATAATAGTGCTACTATTCCCTGGTGTATTTTTCCTTTAGAAAACGATTCAATTTTTTGATGAGGGACTTCAGCGAAGGAAATTTTCTTTTTTTTCGCTTCTGATTTTATTTCCTGTATTACTTCCCCTTTTTGTCCCGGACCAAAATATATTTTAATGATTCCCGCATCCGATTTTAACGCTTCCAATACAGGTTTTCTTCCAATAATTATATTCTGTTTATTTTCCATTTAATAATCCAGGGTTATTATTCTGTTTTTAACATCTAACCATTACAAATAATTATTTACCAATTCGTTTGATAACTACAGTTACAATTCAGCAGGGCAAATATGGAAAAGTTTTAATAGTTAATCGGCAAAAGTGAAATGTTCCTCTGCAACTTCGAACTTGCAGAAGAGTCTGTTATTTTTCTTCTTTGGTTTAAATTCTTCAATAAGTACAATTTCTTTTTTGAAAGGATTTATTTTAAATCGAGCTGAGTTGATCGCCCCGTCCTGTTTAACAATGTTTACAATATATTCGCCAACCAGGTCTTCATAAGACAAATCAGTAATAGCGGGCTGCACTTCAGGAACCATGTTTGCCCGTGCTTCCAAGCCCATCAGTACAAAGAATAATTCATATTTATCTTTAATGGACTCTACCGAAACCTCATAAGCAAAACTTGTGAATTCGGCTATTGTTTCAAGCCTGAAGACACAAAGCTGCTTTTTTGACAACTTATCGTAGTGATAAAAAGAGCGACAAATATATTCCAGCTTATCGGGTTTTTTGTCGGGTACAGCGTCAATTGCCGAAAGTGCTTTCTTTTTTCTGGTTTTCGGAATTTTGGGCAACTCTTTTGGATTTTTGAGAGGCATAATCAACCTTTAATTTTTTTGATAATACCGTCAAGTTGGCTAATTTTAATTATTTCCTGATCTCCTGTGTCCATATCTTTTAAAACTACTTCACCATTTTCGTATTCATCACCGCCTACAAATAAAGCTTTACGCGTGTTGAGCCTATTTGCTTCCCGCATTTGAGCTTTAACGCTCCTATTCAAATAATCCAGTTCAACAGAAATGCCAGCCCGTCTAAATTTAAGACCAATATTATAAGTCTCTTTTACGAGTTCTTTATTCAAGCGGATTAAATAAACATAAGGATTTTCATCATTAATACTCAAACAGTTTTCATTTTCACATGCCAGTAAAATTCTTTCGATGCCGGCTGCAAACCCAACTCCCGGTATATTGCGGTCGCCAATATGATTTGCCAAAAGATCGTATCTACCCCCCCCGCATAAAGCGCTCTGGGATCCTACACTGTTGCTTATAATTTCAAATGTAGTATTTGTATAATAATCGAGACCACGAACTAAACGAGGATCAACTTCAAATGGAACTTGAGCCAGAAGCAGAAGTTCCTTAACGCGTTCAAATTTTTCAAGACTATCATTGTCCAAGTGTTCCAACAATAAGGGCGCGTCTTCCATAATCTTCTGATCGGTTTCATCTTTACTATCGAATATTCTTAAAATATTTGTGTCTAATCTTTTTTTGCTTTCATCAGAAAGATGAACTGTTTTATCCGAAAGATATTTTTTTAGTAATGTTTTATAATATTCTCTTGATTCAGGAATTCCGAGTGAATTTATTTTAATATCCAGACTTTTAAGACCAAGTTTTTTTAAAACATCGTAAGCAAGTATAATCATTTCAGCGTCGAGTGAAGGTTCACTTGCTCCTAAAGCTTCGGCTCCAAATTGATGGAATTGACGGTATCTGCCCGCCTGCGGTCGTTCCTGACGGAACATTGGAGAAATATAATATAATTTATTCAGTTGCTGTTGTTTATCGAGTGAGTGCTCTAAAACCGATCGAACCACAGAAGCTGTCATTTCGGGTTTTAGCGTTAAACTTGTTTCACTGCGATCCATAAATGTATACATTTCTTTACTTACAATATCTGTGGATTCACCAATACCACGCGAAAAAAGCGCGGTTTCTTCGAATATTGGAGTGCGTATTTCTTTATAATTAAATTCTTTCATCACTGAACGAACTAAATTTTCAAGATAATGCCATTTGTAAATCTCTATTGGTAAAGTATCCTTTGTGCCTGCAATTGTTTTTATCATATAGTTAAAAGAAAAAACTAATTTATTTCAAGAAAGTTTTTCTCTTCCTCCTCAAATATTGAATATATCTGTTCAGGAGTTTTAGCGTTCAATAAACTGTTCCTGAAGCTCTCTTTATTCATAAGTCTAGAAACACGGCTAAGCATTTTTATATGTTGACTTACCGCATTTTGTTCGCCAACCAAAAGCAAAATCATATTAACGGGTTGATTGTCTAAAGCCTCAAACTCAATCGGTTCAGATAATTTACCGAATCCGGCTATCATTTCTGATACACCCGAAGTTTTTGCATGAGGAATAGCAAATCCATTCCCGACGCCAGTAGACATTATTTTTTCTCTCTCAAAAACAGACTCACGTAATTTTTCCAAATCATTTACACGCTCATCACCCTTGAACAGATCTATAAGTTGATTTATAACGTCGTCTTTTTCAAGAGATTTAAATTCCATAATTATTTTGTCTTTTTGCAACACATCACATATTTTCATTTAATAACCATTTAGAAAATTAAAAACGAATAGTAAACATAATGAAGCAGAGTTTGTTAATCAATTTTGGACGAGTAATTTAATTGTAAACAGCCAAATTCCTTTTTTCTTGCCCGGCAAACAAGTATCGAGTAAGTTTGACTATTGATAAAATATTTGTTGGAGATAAAATGGATATTCGCAACAAAACAGTTTTAGTATTAGGCGCCTGGGGCTTGGTGGGTAATGCAATTACAAGAAAATTAATTGCTGAAAAACCGGCTAAAATTATAGTTACCTCTTTAAAAAAAGAGGAAGCATTGGATTACATTGAAAAGTTAAAAATTGATTATCCTGATTTACCTGAAAATTATTTTGTCCCATGGTGGGGAAATATTTTTGTTAGAAATGAATTTAAGGATATGAACCGTTTCGATATTCTTAACGATCCGGTTAAACGAAGATTGCTGATGCATGATACTATGGAGGAATTAAACGACGATATTCTTCACAACTCCTCGATCTACAACTTACTGATTGAACATAAACCTGCAATTATTATCGACGCTATAAATTCGGCTACCGGAATCGCTTATCAGGATGTATATACAACTTTCCGTAATGTAAAACGCACCATTGAGAAAAATCCAACCGTTGAAGCGTTAACAGAAGAAGCCGAAAAAATGATTTGCACACAATACATTCCACAAATAATCAGGCATATTCAAATACTATACGCGTCTATGAACGCTGTAGAAACGGAAATATATCTTAAAATTGGTACCAGCGGTACTGGCGGAATGGGCTTAAACATACCTTACACACACAGCGAAGAAAAACCTTCGCGAGTTCTGCTGAGCAAATCTTGTGTTGCAGGAGCACATACATTACTGCTATTCTTAATGGGAAGAACACCCGAAGCTGCGATAACTAAGGAGATTAAACCTACAGCGGCAATTGCTTGGAAAAAAATTGATTTCGGCGAAGTAAAAAAAGCTGGCAAATCGATTGATCTAGTGGATGTTAAACTGGATGACGCAGTTTTACTTGAAGATACATTAAAACTTTCACTTGAAAAACAATTGCCTTTTACAGGTGAAAAACTAAAATCCGTTTTTATTGATACAGGTGAAAATGGAACTTTCTCACGAGGGGAATTCGAAGCCATAACTTCTCAGGGACAAATGGAATACGTTACTCCGGAAGAGATTGCCGATGACGCTATATTCGAAATTTTAGGCGGTAACACCGGTCATGACATAATAAATGCTCTTGATAACGCAACTCTGGAACCTACATACCGTGCAGGATTCATGCAGCATTTCGCGATCGAAAGGTTAGCTGAACTTGAAAAAGAATTTGGAACAGATAGCGTAGCTTTCGAATTGTTAGGACCTCCACGGCTGTCCAAATTACTTCACGAACTTAATCTGCTGCGAAAAGTCGGTGGCGGAATGAAGGAAATAATTTCGGAATCAGCCGAAACACTTCAATCCAGAATAGTAGAATTACTTAACAAAAACGACAAACTTCGCAGTGAAATTATTTCAATTGGAATTCCAATACTTTTACCCGATGGGAAATCTTTATTAAGAGCTAATATGATTAAAATTCCACCGTTCAGGGGAGAAAATGAACTTGAAATAGTACCCGGGAAAATTGATCTTTGGGCACACGACGGTTGGGTGGATTTGCGCCTTAAAAATATTGAAAAGTGGAAAAAAAGATTGCAGGATATTATAGATGAGGCTGAAATGTATCCGGAGAGCGATACAAGCAGTTTGCATGTCAGAACAAAAAGATATTGGAACAATTTTGAATCCATTGAAATAGGCAAAGTTGTAAGCTGGCTCTTTATTCATGAAGAACGTGGTAAACGTGGAAAAGCATAAATAAAGTTCAATTTTTATTGGTAATAAAAACAAAAACCCACGCAAAAAACGTGGGTTTTTTATTAAATACTACTATTTCTATTTTAGGAATTTTTACATCACTAACGTAAAACTATTTTACAGCTGTAACTTTTTTAAGTATATCTTTTGCGGCCTCTTTATGAACCATAAAAGAAAGCATTTTTAATTTTACAAAATCTTCTGTATAAAAATAATAACCAACATCGTTGCCATTACGAGAGCTTGAGCCTGAATCTTTAATCAAATACCAGTCCTTTCCATCTTTTTCAAGATAACCTAACAAATGTATCCCGTGGTCGTCACCTGTAGAGCCGTTGTTAATTCTATATTCTCGCGAATATTCATTAATATATTCAGAAGGTATATCGAATTCAGGAACAAAAGCGGCTTGAGCAATTCCGTCTATTCCCGGTTCTGAAACATCGCCACCAATACAAATAGAATATCCGTTTCTAACTGAATTTTTAATTGTAGCAATAAATTCATCCAGCGGAATGTTTAAATAATCTTTGCTATGCCACCAATTATCAGGTACTTCAAATTCACAATACTTGTAATAAGGTTGTTTAATTGTAGACTGAAATTCAACGTAATCGTCGAAATTCAAATTAACATATTTATTAAAATATTCAGTTGGTGTATACCATTTTCCATCCACCTCAACTTTAGCAGGCGGAGCGCCGAAATAATGATCCATTATGGCTTTAATTGTTTCAACAACCAAGTTCTCATTCCAATCATTATTCCTTTTTACGCCATCAAGATAACTACTCATTTCGGAGAATACTTTGGAGTGATCGTGGTACTGCTGACCATTGCCCAAACCTGTGTAAGAAATTTGAGGCACTATCCCATATTTTTTCCAAATCCGTTCAACTGCATTGCTTTCACTTCCATGATCGAATAATGAAGTTCCTCTGCTTTCGACAAATCCGCGCGCCTTTTCAACAAATTCCCAGTAAGCTGTGTATAATTCCGAAAGTTTTATTTTATTTCCATGAAGTCTGTAAACTTCTGATTCGAAATAGGATGTTCCGCTAAAAGCCCAACATGTACCAGTATTTCCTTGCGGATAATCCTTTGGATCGTTGTGCCAGTAATATTTAAACTCCTCTTTTGATTTTGGAATGTCAATACCGTCAAAATTTGCTTTATATTGTTTCTTTTCAGTTTTAGGTTTGTTCCAATATTTTTCCGAAGACTCTTCCACTTTCTTAAAAAATTCATTTTTGTACTCTAAATATGATGCTTGATCTTTCGGTTTGTTCTGAGCATAAACTGCTACCGTGGTAACAAGAAAAATGAAAGTTACTAATAATCTTTTTTTCATCGAAAATCCTCTGTATATAAATAAGTTAAACAAAATTAAAAAATATGCGCTTTAAAATCTGTAACATGCACTTATTATTATGGTGACATTTTCCATACAGTTCTGTATAATTCTCTTTACTATTTCGGGCGAAATAATTTCAAGAAAACGAAAATATTTCTTATCATTTTTCTGAATATCTAAAGTTACTGAGTTTTAATTGGTTAATTTTTTTGGACTAATACTTGTTTATCTATTAGATAGCTGAGGAATTAGGGGGAAGAATGGCACAAAAATTTATACTACTTTTACTATCATTTATCACTACAATTACTTTTGCACAAACCGGTTTGAATTTTGATTCCTACAAACTTTTTTTGGAACAAAATAAGAACCTGACCTACTCTCATTTAACTACACAATATGATGCGGGTTATTTTAAATCGAATATTAATAACTCATGGGATTCTGCACTATATGCCGATTCGGTAGACACTAAGTATAAACTGACTGAGGATGAAAAGACTCTAATTAAACAAAACGGATTTGTTGTTACTGAACGTTTGGCATTGCCCACACATAGTGCGCAATTACTGGATATATTTCACAAAGATTTGCCGGTGTTTATCTCCACAGATTTTATTTTACACGCGGTTCATAAATCGTATGATGATATTTTAAAAACAATTGAATTAAATTATCTTATTCCCAAATTTCAAAACTTGTTAAAATCTTTGCACGATAAAATTCCCGAATTTGCAAATCGTTATACAATATATAAAGATGTTGAGGAAAGAATAAAAGATATAGACGCCTATATTACAGTCCCCTTGAAATTTTTCGACAACAGCGTAAGTCCCAATTATAAATCGAATGATAACTTTGTTAAAGATATGTACAATTATTCTTTGGATGCACAGTTTGTTTCTACCCCTTTTTTCTCTGAAATAAAACGTCCAATTGATTTCAGTCAATTCAAACCTCGCGGACATTACGACGATCCCGACAATACAATTTTACCAAAATATTTTAGAGCGATGATCTGGATGGGGAAAATGGAGTTATATCTGATCGCTCCTAATTCGTTAAATCCCCCTTTGCCGGATGATGTCAAACGTCAGGCCGTTATGTCTGCATTGTTTGTGGAATTAATAAATTACGCTGACTTGAATGAGGAAGCAGCCGAGATAGAAAACGCCATAAAACTTTTCGTTGGCGAGCAGGATAATGTTACACTGGCAAACTTAAAGGACGTGTTTGCTAAGGCTGAATTAACATCTTCTTCCGAATTACTTGACAGCGCCAAATTCGACTTATTCCAGCAAACATTAAAAAACCAACCTTACGCGGATCAGAAAATATTATCGCAGGTTTTATTTGTCGATCCATTTAATACTGATCAGCTGAATCCGGCCTCTTCATTTTTACTGTTCGGACAAAGATTTGTAATTGATTCTTATATAACAGGCAGCGTTGTATATGATAAAATTATGTTCGAAGGAAATCCAATATTACGAATGCTGCCTTCCACATTGGACATATTGTTCGCTCTTGGGAATGACGCTTCTGCTCAATTGTTAAAAACTGAATTGGATACATACAAATATGCCGCAAATCTTTCAGCTTTAAGATATCTCGTTAACCAGTATGAACCGGAATTCTGGAATTCAAGTATATACAACAACTGGCTTAACACTATAAGAACATTAAACCCGCCTTCAGATAGGACATCGCTTCCACAGTTTATGCAAACCGCAGCGTGGTGGCAGCATAAAATGAATACACAACTCAGTTAATGGACTGAATTAAGACACGATAATTTATTATACGCGAAACAATCTTACACTGGCGGTATTACTTGCTCTTACCCGTATAGTTATGTAGAACCCAATAGGGAGTTTTTTAATAGTGTTAAAGCACTGGCTTTATCGGCATCTGAAAAATTAAAATCGATAAAATTTGATAACAGTAATTTGATTTATTATTTCGATAATCTTTATTCAATTTGTGATACACTTGGCAGCATAGCTCAAAAAGAATTGGATGGAACCCAATTTAGCGGAGATGAAATAAACTTTCTACAAAAAATGATTAGTGAGGAACAAGGCTGTGGAGTGACGTACAACGGCTGGCTGCCAAAATTATTTTATAGTAACTTCGAAGCTACATTGGAGAATTCTGATTATTTAACCGCAGACTACCACACTTCGCCTACTGATGAATTTGGCAACCTTGTAGGTTGGGTTAAACACGCGGGAACAGGTCCGGTAGATTTAATTATTCTAAATGCAACATTGCCGGATGGCAAAAATGTGGCGTTTGTAGGATCCGTCAGCAGTTATCACGAATATACTACCACAAACTTTGAACGTTTGACCGATTCGGAGTGGAAGGAAGTTTATCTTACGCAATCATCCCGGCCAGATTGGGTAAATCTATATCTTGCCAATGATAACGGGGAAATAATGCCGCAGAACACTTCATTGATTACTGATGTAACAAAAGAAGGAACTGGCAATAAAATTCCAGACAAATATTTAGTAGCTCAAAATTTTCCTAATCCCTTCAATCCGAGCACGGTAATCAGTTATAATATCCCGCAACACCTCAATAACAAAAAAGTTAAATTGAGTATCCATAGCATTACCGGCGAGCTGATATCTACATTAGTGAACACTGAACTTCCATCAGGCAATTATTTAACAAAATGGGACGGAAACAATTCAACCGGGCAAAAGGTTTCTAGCGGGATTTATTTTTATAATTTGATTGTTGGCAGCGAAACATTCATCGGCAAAATGAATCTTGTGAAATAAATAATTCCTCAAAAGGTATAAGAAATTAAATTTCTAATTCTGCCCTCGAGTGCCCGATTTCTTATACCTACCTCTAATCTTTCTAAGCCAAAGCATTTTCATGCCCGGAGTCTTTTACAAATAAGCATGATGATATTATAGTTTCGGGAGTTGAACGCATAAAATTAAAATTTATATTTTCTCCCAATCCAAAAATATTTATATCGGCTTTTGGAGCATTTTTGATAGCGTCATTAAATGGCCCCTTTAACACATGGAATTCGGTATATGAAGGTAATCGTGTTCTATCGCTCAATTTATTTAAAAATTTGTGAAGCCTTATCTCATCAGTTTTGTCATTTGCTACAGTAACTAAATTAATTTTTCCTCCCCAGTTCATTTGAAGCTGTAAAGCGATAAGAATCGCTAGATGCCAGTTGGGGCTTCTATCTCTAAGCCAAAGGTTAATATCTTTTTGCATTCCAAAAGCCATTCTGGAATGTTGTCTGAGCAAAAGAAGCCCAAGCTGATTTCGGGTGGCAAGATCAACAAGAGTAACTATATTACCATCTTTCTTCTCATCGTTCCCTAAAGTCAAAAATAAAGTGTTCGGGCGAAAGGCACCAGCTTTAAGAGTCTGCATTACTAACTTTGTTCCATGAAGAAAGTTAGTGTCTTCTAACACCGTAGAATTAACTAAAATCCCCTGTTTACCTAAAGGAGCCAATAATTCCTCCAGTGAAGCTTCGGTTTCTTCAAGCTTATCGTCTTTAACTGAAAACGCAAAAAGACTCCCCGAAGGAAAAGTAATGTTCCTTATAAACAACAAAGAACCCGACCAAAGATTAGGCTCTTCAATTGGAATAAGCATATCCGGTTTCCAGGCTATTTGATGTCTTGGAAATTTTGCAGCAATACGGGATGCGTTTGCCGCCAAAGCTAGAAACATCCCCCCTCTAATATCGCCCCATTCGGCTTTAAGTCCTTTTTTTGTAAGCCATACATATAAAATTATAATAACAATAATAGCAACGACACTAAAAATTGGGTTTATTAAAAACATTATAAAAACGCACCCGATTGCCCCGAATAAGGAAACAAATTTGGGCACTTTAAATGTGGGACGAAAACTTATAATTTTCATACTTTGTTGAATAAATACAACCAGATTTAAGGTTCCATAAGTAATAAGAAAAAACATTGTTATTAGAGAAGCAAGAGAGTTGAATTCGCCCATAAAAAGAGCGGCCAGTATTATTATCCCAGTAAATACTGTAGCGTTTCTTGGCACATTAGTTTTAGATTTTTTGATGAATACCGAACTTAATGGAATTGTATTTTGTTCTGCAAGAGCTTGTAAAATACGAGGGGCGCCGATTATACTTCCTAAAGCGGAGGAAAATGTAGCCGCTAAAATCCCCATTAATACCATTGGACCCCAGAATGCCCTGTCTACCATTATCATTTGATTAGTCCTTAATTCATAAGGAGTTGCCAAAAGATAAGAACCGTATGCCAATCCAATGTAAATAATCAACGTAACACCTATAGCCCAAAGAGTGCCGTTCGGTATTGCTTTCCGTGGTTCTCTTAAATCACCCGATAAATTTGCCCCTGCCATTATACCGGTTACAGCGGGGAAAAATACGGCAAAAACATACCAGAAATTAGCGTCTTCAAAAGAACCAATTAATTGTTGCCCTTCTGCAATTTTTGCTGGTGAGGCTAAAAAGGAAATTATGGACAGCGCTATAATAGCCATAATTATATATTGAATTCGAATAGCGAACACAGTGGAAATGTAGGATATAACAATTAACACAGCCCAGGTTATTATTATTACTACCGCCGCCGGATGATCTGGGAAAATTCTTAGCCAACCTTCCGTAAAGCCTGCAATATAAAGAGCGGCTGATAGGGTTTGTGAAACATAAAATGGAATTCCAACACTTCCGCCGGCTTCTAATCCGAGCGATTTGGATATTATTGAATACGCTCCGCCTGGACCGATTTTAATATTTGTAGTAATAGAAGACATCGAAAGTCCGGTTGCGATTGTAATGCTTTTGGCCAGTAATATTATTCCAATAGCGCCCAATAAACCGGCATTGCCAACAACCCAGCCGAGACGCAAATACATAATAACGCCAAGAATTGTAAGTACGTCGGGAGTAAAAACACCACCAAATGTGCCGAACTTAGAGTCAGATTTACCGCTGAATTTATTTTTAATTATTTCTCTAAGTTTCATCAATTAATACTGGTTATGGATGTCTTTTTCGGTGTTCAATATAGAATAAAATTCATTAAATCTCATAATCAATCTAAAAATAAGGTTTTTTAATTTTCAAATTATTCTGCAGACTTTTGTTAATTACTATGTTCATTCTTTTTTCAGATTTAATAGAACAATAATAATTTTCATATTTAACATTATAGTTTAACATTCAATTGGATTAAATTTAGATTTATCTTGGAATAGCTGGTAACGTTTGTAGAAGGACAAAAAACAGTTATTTTAAATAGAATAAAATTATTTCAAAGAATTAGTAGTAGTCTTTAATAGCTTCTTCAATATTCTTAAAAATTTTAAAAACTCTATCCATCCCTGTCATATAGAACATCATAGATGGCGAATTCTGGTTATCTAAAACAATTTTTAAATCTCCACCCTCATAATTAATTTTTTTTAGATATTTTACCAATACACCCAAAATTGTGGAATCAAGAAACTCACAATTACTAATATCAATAATTAATTTTCTCGCACCAGTTTCAACTAGATTATCAAAATACTTTTTTAAATCCGTTGCGAAAAAGGCGGTGCCGCGGGGTAAATTAATTAATGTAATACTTATATCTTTGCAATTGAACTGCTGAAAAGGTTTTTTGATATCACGTTTATATAATATTTCGTTTTGAATTTCCTGGCAATCATCGTCTTTATTTTCAACAAATTCCGCATCAGCAAGTTCAGGTTTCTGATCAGCAAGTTCAAACTCCTTATTTGTAATTTCAAGCTCTTTATCGGCTGGTTCAGACTCAATATTTTTTGGTATAACTTTATCTGAAGAGGAAATATTAGCTTCACTAATATTTTCAGTGGTTGTCTTATTTTCAAGTTCCTTTATTCTCTCAAGCAGCAGAGATTCTCGATTTATATATTCCTCAATTTTATTCTGATAATCTTTTGTATAACTTACGTTTTCTTTTTCAAGTTCCGTTTTTTCGAGTCGAATTTTTCTCTCACGTTCTTCAATTTTTTTTATTCTCTCAATTAAGGATTTTTCCGCGAATTCTTTTTCTTCCTGCAAAATTCGTTCTCTTTCAGCAATTTCATTTTCACGTTTTTCCAATTCCATTAATTCGTTTTTAAGCGTCTTTTCGGCAAATTCTTTTTCTCTTTGTAAATTACTTGTCATCTCAAATAATTCTTTCTCTTTAGCGCTTAAATCTTCAACTTTTAATTTGGCTTGTTTTAGAATGTCTTTTTGAATTTCAAGTTCATCTAATCCCAGCTTTAACTCGTCTTCCTTCTTTTTAAACTCGTCTTCCTGGTCACGGCTTTCATGCTGCTTTTTATTCGCACTTTCCCTAAGTTCATTTAATTTTAGTTCAATTTCTTTTTCTTTTTTTTCCAGTTCATACTCTTTATCAAGTATTAGTTTTACTTTTTCTTTTTCAGCCTCTATTTCATCGAATCTATTTTTTAGTTCAATTTCCTTTAATTCCAATTGTTTTTCTTTTTCTTTAGAAGCATCAACCTTTTTTTTCTCTTTCTCCAACAAGAGCAATTTGTCTTCAATTTCTTTTTCTTTCTTATCGAGTATTTTTTCTTTAAGTAATTTTTCCTCAATTTGTTTTTTTTCTAGATCAATAAGTTTATGCTTCTCTTCAATTTCTTTTTCTTTTAATATTAATTGTTTTTCCTTAAGAATTATTTTTTCAACGTTTTCTTTTTCAAGTGCTAATTCTTTCGATTTTCTCAAGAGTTCAATTTCTTTTTGGGCGAGGTCTTTTGTTTTTAATAACGCTTCTTCAAATATTTTTTTTTCTTCAATTAAAGTTTTATTTCTACTTGTTAACTCTTCTTCCTGCGCTTTTAACTCGGCAATTTTCCTTTTTATAAGAATTTGTGCCTGAGCTTCCTCCTTAAGTAGCGCTTCTTCCAATTTGCTAATTTCTTCTTCTTTTTTGGAAAGTTCTTTTAACTCCCTGCTCATACCAATTTCGGCATTCGCTTTTTCTTTTTTCAACGAGGCTTCCATTCTTTCCAATTCTTTTTCGCGCTTGTTTATCAGTTCCATTTCCTTTTTAATTGCCTGTTCGGCAAATATTTTTTCGCGCTCCAAAGATTCTTTCATAGTCAAAAGATCTTTTTCTTTGGTAAAAATCGGTTTGGCGGATGGCTCATCAGTTTCGGATTTACTTTTAAAATAAAATGATTCTTTAGTTTTATTGAATTCTGTTTTTTTTACTGATTTGGTAGGTAAATCATTTAAGCCCATAAGTTCATCAGAAAAAATGCTGGTTCTAAGATTATCCAAAATCCGAATATTTTCCTTTACAAGATTCATAAGTTCGGATTCAGATATTTCAAGCAGCTCAGTTTTTTCCAGTGATATACAAGTAGATTTTCTTACACTTTTTTCCGATAGTTCATTATACCCAAAAAAGTCATTTGTAGTAAATGTTTTTGAATTATTTTGATTTTTTCCTTTGTTTACGAAATCATAATCAATAACATTCACCATGCCGGATAATATCAAATAAATCGATTCGGCTTTCCTGCCCTGGCTGTAAATAATTTGGCTCTCGCTGAAAAACAATGTTTTCTTTTCAAGAAATTCTCTTTTTAATTTCAAGAATTCTATATTCCGGAAAAGTTTATTCCTTTTAATTTTTTCGATCAATGAAGATTCCATTCGTTACATTTATATTCTGATGGTAAAGTTATAATCGATATTTAACACTTTAAAAAATACTCAATAAATTTAGTTATTTTTTTCAAGAGAAAAGATTAATCTGTTAATTTCTTTGATGAATTTTTCAGTGCAAGAAAATTTGTTATTTATTAAATAATCAGCGAGTTTTTATTATCGAATTGAGTAAAGAGAACTGTACCCACGACGTGATTCGAACACGTGACCTACGGTTTAGGAAACCGTTGCTCTATCCTGCTGAGCTACGTGGGCATAAAATATTTATTTAATAAAATTGAGCATTAAAAATAAAGATATAACTGTGAAATAAAAAGCAGAAGATTTGAGAACTACCTGTTTTCTGTGATGTAAGTAATCAACTTATTGAATAAAGCGATTTCGTTGTCGCCTAAATCGTGTTCAACAATTGGGAAGCAGATCTGGAGCCAGCGAATGTTTATTTTTTTAACAGCATATTCAATTTCTTCACTATAAATATCTGGGCTCCTGAAAACAATTTCTGTAAATGTTATCGCGGCTTTAACCGGCCCAATATGATGAATTTCGTTGTTGTTGCAGATATCTATCAGCCTATAAATCTCATCCGATTTCAAAGATATTAATTTTATTGCAACCTGTGCTGCTGTTTTTGTGAAATCACTGTATTGAGGAATTTTTAAATTAGGATCCGATGAAATATTTATGAGCGAATTTATAGCTTCGTGCGCGTCATGCGACGATTTGATATATTTCCTTTGTTCAAGTTCAATAGCTTTGGAAATTGTTTGAGGCAATCTTCTTTTTGCTTCGCTCATAACAATTTGCCCCAATCTTATATCCCGTGATATTTTTATCAATTCGGAATATTTTCCGGCTTCAATATATTTTTCAATAGGAACATCAAGGTTAACTTTTATTTTAACGCTTTCCCATCCGCCATCGGAAACATTCGATGCTTTACGTTCTAAAGAGAGCAGCTGTTTTTCATCGACGGGTTTTAAATCGCTGAGTACACCAATTTTATTGATATAGAGCTTTTCAACAACTAGTGAATACTGTTGTTCTCCAGTATTAAAGCTTATTAAAACGTCTTTCCCAACCTGCCCATAAATTATTCTGCCTTGAATCAAAGATTTATCCAATTGAGTTAATGAATTGAGTATCCTCTCAATTCTGGGAATATCTGACTCATCTGTAATTATAACAACTTTCTTCAAATTCATATTCTATTTAAGAACTGTAATTATTTCAAAAATACCGATAATAATTTTAAATACAATGCTTCAAATTAACGGTCTATTAAATATTAGTTAAATAAAGTGAAATTTATTTTATAAATCTATTTTTTATTTTTTCAATTATTAATACAAATTTAATCTTATAATAATGTTTTATGCAACGATTAAATTGAATTTCGAAGCTCTTTATGCTAATTTAGGAGTTAATTTTGATCATAATTTGGAGAAAAAAAATGACAACAATTATTGATGTATTAGGAAGAGAAATTTTAGATTCCAGAGGAAATCCAACAGTTGAAGTTGAGGTATTACTAGAATCGGGCATTGTTGGAAGAGCTGCAGTTCCTAGTGGCGCTTCAACTGGTGAACATGAAGCAGTTGAGTTACGCGATGGCGACAAAACAAGATATTTAGGTAAAGGTGTACTGAAGGCTGTAGATAATATTAACAACAAAATTGCTGATGAACTTATAGATTTTGACGCGACTGATCAGGTGGCTATAGATAGTTTTTTATGTGATCTTGACGGTACAAAAAACAAAGCTGAATTGGGCGCCAACGCAATTTTAGGTGTTTCTCTTGCTTGCGCGAAAGCCGCAGCTGAAGCTTTGGGCTTGCCTCTATACAGATATATAGGCGGAACCAATGCTAAAACTTTGCCTGTTCCGATGATGAATATTTTAAATGGCGGCAGCCATGCCGACAACACAGTTGATTTTCAGGAATTTATGGTAATGCCTCACGGTGCTGAAAGTTTTGCAGAAGCTCTCCGTATGGGAACAGAAACTTTTCATTCTTTAAAATCAGTTCTAAAATCCAAAGGTTATAACACTTCTGTCGGTGATGAAGGCGGTTTTGCACCAAATCTAAAATCAAATGAAGAAACTTTAGAAATAATTTTAGAGGCAATTACAAAAGCAGGATACAAACCGGGCGTGGATATTAGTCTGGCTCTTGACGTCGCTTCTAGTGAAATGTACAAGAAAGATAAAAATATTTATCAGTTCTTTAAATCCGATAAATCCGAAAAAACCTCGGAACAGATGGTAGAAATATATAAAAACCTCGTTAAGAACTACCCGATTATTTCTATTGAAGATGGACTCGACGAAAATGACTGGGACGGTTGGAAATTATTAACAAGCGAACTTGGCGGCAAAATTCAATTGGTTGGTGATGATCTTTTTGTAACTAATACAGAAAGATTAGCCACAGGAATTGAAAAAGGAATAGCGAATTCAATTCTGATAAAAGTTAACCAAATTGGTACCTTAACTGAAACACTTGACGCAATTGAGATGGCTAAACGAGCCGGTTACACAAGTGTAATAAGCCATAGAAGCGGCGAAACTGAAGATTCTACAATTGCTGATATTGCGGTCGCTACAAATGCTGGTCAAATTAAAACTGGATCTGCCAGCAGAACTGACAGAATAGCTAAATACAATCAACTATTAAGAATTGAAGAAGAATTGGATACGACTGCAATATTCCCAGGAAAACAAGCAGTCAATTGTAATGCTTAATAAACAATTCAACATAGAGCATATTTTTAATAAGCGCCTGCTTTGCCGGGCGCTTTTTATTTTTAAACCATATTAGAATTCATAATGAGGTTATTATGCCCAAGCAAACAGTTCAATCTATTAATGCGCTTATAAAAAAACATCAAATTGAAGTTGTAGATCTAAAATGCATAGATTTAACAGGACGCCTGCACCACATATCTTTACCTGTTCATAACAATACGATTGAAAAAATAGTATCCGAAGGAGTTGGTTTTGACGGATCAAGTTATGGTTTCCGTAAAGTTGAAAATAGTGATATGATTCTTACTCCCGATCTGGATACAGCAGTTGTAGATCCTTTCAGAGAAGCTCCTACGCTCAGTTTTTACAGCCATATTTTATTAACAGATGAAAATCGACCCAATTTTATGCAGGACGGACGATATTTAGCAAAACAGGCGGAGGTTTTGTTAAAAAAAATTACGGGGGCCGATAAATCTTGGTGGGGACCCGAATTCGAATTTTATATATTTTCTAATGTTCAATACGATACAAGAACCTCAACTTCTTTCTATCAAGTTGAGCATGCCGAAGAGTTTTATAAAAGAGCATATCACGCGGCAAATCCATTTGATATTTACGACGATTTTCGCGATGAAGCCTGCAGATACTTCAAACATTTTGGGATAGATGTAAAATATCACCATCACGAAGGAGGAGAGAGAGGACAGCAGGAAATTGAGACTTTTTTCAGCAACCTGCTTACAACAGGCGATAATATCATTTCAGCAAAATATGTTTTATTCAACCTCGCCAGGATGAAGGATTTATTTGTTACATTTATGCCCAAACCGATGTATCATCAAGCCGGCAACGGGATGCATCTTCATTTGTATTTGACAAAAAACGGAAAGAACGCTTTTTATAAAAAGGGCGATTATGGCAATATGAATGAATTAGGAAGATTTTTTATCGGAGGAATGTTAAAACACGGGCCTGCTCTTTCGGCTTTTACAAATCCAAGCACTAATTCTTATAAACGACTTGTGCCAGGTTTTGAAGCTCCTGTAGCCTTAACATACGGCCAGGGGAATAGAGCTTCAGCCATAAGAATTCCAAAATATGTTTCTAATCGCGAAGAAACTAGATTCGAATACCGTCCGCCTGACGCTACTGCAAATCCATACCTGTGTCTTACTGCAATGCTGCTTGCCGGAATGGACGGAGTAGTAAATAAAATTGATCCAATTAAAGAAGGTTTTGGACCATTTGATAAAAACATTCTTAATGAAGAAGCGGTAAAAGATTATAATATTCAGTTTTTACCAAGAAATCTGGCGGAAGCTTTGGATGCGCTTGAGGCAGATAACGATTTTTTGAAACGAGGAAATATTTTTACCGACGAACTTTTAGATCAATGGATAAAAATAAAAGACGAAGAAATTAAATCGATTGGAACTATGCCTCATCCGTTTGAATATAAAATGTACTTTACTTTATAGAAATTATGGGAAACTTTCCTATGAAAGTTTCCCAACTCTTATTGTTCGAAAACTATAGTAACTTTTGTTCCTTTTCCTTTTATACTATCTACCGAAATATCCGCTTTATTAAGTGTGCAATAATTTTTTACCAAAGCTAATCCTAATCCATTCCCTTCGTAACTTCGTGTATAGCCTTGTTCCTCTTGCGAAAATGGTCGAAATAGATTTCGTAAATATTCTTTAGATATTCCAATTCCGCTATCCTCAATAGTTACCTTTAGGTTTCCAGATTTATTTTGCTCCACTGTAATTTCAATAAATCCTTCATTAGTATATTTAATGGCGTTATCAATAAGATTTACAAAAATCTGTGACATTGAATATTGATCGAGTTTTAGAATTCTGCTTGTTTTTAACTTATTTCTCAATTTTAGATCTAACCCTTTTACGGCAGCAGCCTTCATAAAATCTTTTATTACGGGTTTAATAACGTCTTCACATAGCTCTAAATTAACTAATTCGAGTTGATATGTATCCGTTTGAATCGATGACATATTTAGAATCAAATCAATTGTTCTTATTAGTCTCTTACTTCCGAGATCTATCATATCAAAAGTTAATTTTATATCATCTCCAACTTTATCTTCAAGTTCACTCCTCAATAAATTTGTGAAACTTGTAATACTGCTTATTGGGGTTCTAATTTCATGAGACATTTGCGCCAAAAACTCGGATTTCAATTTATCCGATTTTTCGGCTTGTTCTTTAGCCTGTATTAACTGCTGTTCGAATTTTTTTCGTTCTGTAATATCCTGCTTAATTGCTATAAAATGAGTTAGAGTATTATCTATATTTTTAACCGGTGTAATTATACTCTCCTCGTAATAGTTTTCACCGTTCTTACGTTTATTAATAATCTCACCAGCCCAAACATTACCATTTAATAATGTACGCCACATGTGGAAATAAAAATCTTTATCCTGTTTTTCCGATTTAAACAAGCTAGGTTTAGCACCAATTATTTCATCTATAGAATATCCTGTTATTCGGGAAATGGCATCGTTACACCATACTATCTCCCCTTCACGATCAGTTATAAAAATACCATTATAAGCCGAATTAAGGGCGCTTCTCTGTAAAGTGATCATCTCCTCGGCAAGTTTCCTTTCGGATATATCTGAGGCAAATCCCTGGAATAAGTAATTACCATTGTCGTTACTTATAAGCGTAATTGAATCCCAAAACCATTTCCACTTGCCCGTTATATCTTTTAAACGATATTCGAGCGATGTTTTTTTGAATTTAATACAATGCTGAAGTCTGTTGGAATATAGAGGCAAATCCTTAGGATAAAATAACTTGCCCCACAATCCGGGATTCTTTTCAAATTCATCCTGCCCATAGCCTAATATTTCGCTTACGCGCGGAGAAATATATGATATACCGCTTTCTGTTGAGAAGGTATATAATATTTCCGGTGAATTCTCAACTATTTTTTTAAACTTATATTCAACTTCAAGAATTTTTTCCTGAGCATTTTTTTTGTCGGTTAAATCTTTAAATACTATTAGTGTTCCGTGAATAGTTTCCTTTTCATCTTTAAGAGGCGAAATAATTTCCTTAATGGGAAAAGTATTTCCCTCCCTGTCAATAAGCGCTTTACTGAAATTTAAACCTATTTTCTCCCATTCATCAAGTAAGTAGTTTTTTTCCAGATCATTTTTAACAACTGTCATTTTATCAAAAATTTTGTAGACAGTCTCATTTTTTTTTCCAACCGATTCTTTGGATTTATAGCCAGTGTTTTTTTCAGCTATTTCATTCATAAAAGTTATATTGCCGTCAGTATCCGTTGTAATTACAGCATCACCAATATTTCTTAAAATAGTGATTAATAATCTGTCTTTGTCGCGTAATTTTTTTTCACCTTCATAGCGGAAAAGGGCTATTTCGATAGATGTATAAAGTTCTCTTTCTTCGAAAGGCTTTATCAGATAACCATAAGGAGCATGTTCTTTGGCTCTTTGTAGTGTATCGTCATCGGCATAGGCCGTCAGAAATATTACTGGTATATCGGACCATTCTTTAAGTCGGCCCGCAGTTTCAATACCATCAAGACTCCCTTTTAACCTGATATCCATCAACACTAAGTCAGGAAACGTTTCTGGAATCTTTACAAGAGCTTTTTCACCAGAAGCAGCGCTTCCAACCACATCAAATCCAAGGTCGTTTAGTCTGTTTTGAATTTCGAGCGAAACTATACTTTCATCTTCTACAACAAATATCTTGTATTTTCTAGCATTTTTCATAAACTATCTAATATGTTATTATCACAATAATTATCTAACGTTATTCCAAAATATTTTAATTTTTATAAATAAATCGAACCTCTTTAATTTATTTTTTTTGATGCAAGAAACTGATATTAAACTCAGTGCCATCAGAATTATTTATAGTCAAATCAGCCTCTAATTGATCGACCAAATTATTTACAAGCTGAAGCCCCAATGTGTCGGATTCAAGTACAACCAAATCCTTCGGTATACCTACACCATTATCCTTTACAGAAAAATTTATACGGTCGGATTCTTTAACTAAATTAAAAGAGATCTTAATAGTATTTTCATTGCTTTTATTAAGTTGTTGAGAATTAGGGAACGCGTATTTATAACAATTGGACAATAATTCATTAAGAATTAAACCCAATGGGACAGCCTTTTCAATAGATAGATGAATTTCTTCGAAATTGTAAATAATTCTTATTTTTCTACTGTCGGAATTAAATGAATTAGCAATATAACTGGACAGGTTTTTTATGTATTCGGAAAAATTGACAGACGATAAATCTTTAGACTGATACAGTTTTTCATGAACTAAAGCCATCGATCTAACACGATTTTGGCTGTCCAAAAACGTTCGCATTGTTTCTTCATCAGAAATTTTTCGCGATTGAAGATATAACAAGCTTGAAATTATCTGGAGATTGTTTTTAACACGGTGATGTATTTCTTTAAGAAGCACTTCTTTCTCTTTTAAGGAAGATTGTAAGTTCTTCGCGTGAAATTCTAATTGTTCCTCCAGTTTTTTCTGAGCTATAGCCACAGATATTTGAAATCCGATTTCTTCTATAAACGATAAATTATTTTCGTTAAATGCTTTTGGTGAAGACGATCCAAAATTAAGTTCCCCAATAAACTTTCCCTGAAATTTTAATGGGACTGTTACAAAGCTTTTAATGCCAAGATTTTTAATTTCTAATTCCAATTCGCTAATTGATTTTTCTAAATCCAGGTCTGTTTTATAAATATATTTTCTGCCGCTAAATTTTTTATTAGGGTCTAATACATACTGATCCATCTCTACTGATTTTGAAATATAACTTTCTTTATCCTGTGTAATACTATGCACAACCATTTTTAATGTGTTAAAATCGTACAAGGCAACACTTGCTCTTTTAAATTTAACAAGCTTATTTTTTAAATTGTTCAAAGTTTCAATAATCACTTCATGAGTGGATTTAGCGGAAATAATGCCTCTATATATATCCTGCATTGCTTCAAGTCTAAGTGTGTATCTGTTTAACGAATTTTCAACTTTTATTCTTTCCTGAACTTCGTTAATAAGAGCGGAATTTGTTTGAGCTAATTCTTTAGTTCTTTCTTTTACCCTTAATTCAAGCTTATCTCTGGATTCACGCAGTGCCAGTGTCATTTTATTAAAAGAATTAGATAGGCTTTCCAATTCATCGCCGGTTTTAATTTCAGAAACTACTTCCAAATTACCATCTGCAATTTCCTTAACATTTTTATCCAAAGTAGTAATTGGTTTTGTGAGTTTTCTACTAAAAAAAATGGATGCTAAAAAACTAAGAATCACTAAAGTTATAGCTATAAAAACAGTTCTTATGGTAAAATTCGTCAAATTTTTGTTAAAACTATTCAATGAACTTCCAGTATGAACCCATCCCCACTCAAAACCTGAATAAACAAACTTAATACTATGATTAAAAATCCTCTGTTTAATTATATCACTATCAATTATTTTATTTGATTCTTCACCTGCTGAGGGTGTGAAAATACCGCCTAAACTATCGGTGTACCATCCGTTTTTAGTAAAAATAATAGAAAAGCCATCTTTCCTTGTATATATAACATATTCCAGCGAAGCGCTTTCTTCAACCAAAGCTCTAGTGTGTTCAACAGCATAACCAAATTCCTCTGTAATTAAAGCTTTGGAATTTGCATGAATTAAGGAATTGGCAATATCATTAGCCTCAATCTTCATTCTTTCAAGAGCATCCTGCCTTTGAAATGGCACTGTAAATATTACAAACGTCATTAAAGATATAATAATTAACAGCCACGAAAGAAGAGCAGTTCGGTAAGAAATACTTCCGAAATAATGAGGATATCTGTATTTAGGATTAAAATTGAATTTCATAACTTCTTTTTGTAAACAGTTAATTTAGAATATTCTGCAATAAGATTTTCCACATTTTTGAGCGAATTTTCGGTGAGCCTTTCAAGTTTGTCCACTTTAAACAATTCTAAAATTTGTTTGCTCTCGTTTTTTTCGTCAAAAGAAAGGGCTTCATCAACAATTATATCAATTAAAGATTTTTCTAAAGTTTTGCTGAAAGCGACTAAACCATAGAGATATTTGGGAGAAGTATAAATAATATTTATGCTATTTTTGATTTGATGATTTAGTTCTGCCATAATTTCTAATTTATTTTTTGAAATAATTGCGAACTCATTTTTATTAAAAAAAACTGAAAGAAGAGCTTCCGATTCATTTTCATATGTATTGATTTCTGAAAAAAAACTATTTACACTCTCTTTTTTTTCTTTTAAGATTTTTGTTTCCAACCACATGTGATGCAAATCCTCAGCATAAAATTTTTCCATTGCGAGTCTTTTTTTGCTACCCGCATATTTAGAAGTTACTAAACAATATTCAACAGTTTCTGAATTATCAAAACAAACGCTTAAACCCGGTGAAAAATTTATTTTTGAATTAAATAAAATGTAATCGATACTCCTCATACCAATAACATCAATCGGTTTCTTTTTATAAAATTCTTCCAATACAGTATTGTTTTCAAACAAATACCATTCCGCAACAATTTTATTTTTCACAAGTTGTTCTCTTTTGCTCAGATATTTTTTAGCCCATTCTATAATAGAAGAGTAACCTGATTTGGTATTTTGAATACTCAGATTTTTGTTTGTAATAGCAATATTTAAATTATTTTCTTGAGGAAATAACAAGGAGTTATATCCCATGACCATTATCAATAATAAAATAATTTTCATTTTCATTAAATATTTATTTTTCTTTTGATAAATAAGAATTGTAAATTTTTTTTATTCCATTCAAATGCTCTTCCTTAAACGGAACAAGTTTTTCATGTTTAAATAAACTCATTATCTGATTTAACCGAGCTCTTTGTGTCTCGTCATTAACAATTCTATTCAATATATTTATTTTATATTGTGGCGTTTTATCAGAAAAATTAAATGAACTATGTAAAAGGGGTTCACTTTCTTCAAGTACAATTAAGCTCTTTTTAAGTTGTGGATTCAGTTCTCTCATAAGCTCAAGAGTGCTTTTTCTCGCGACACAATAATCGCTATTATTAAAAAATACCGATAATATCGCTTGATTCTCGTCTTTAATTAAATTTTCTTCATTCTCCTGATAAAATTTATACCTTATTTTTTTTTGTTTGAATAAGTATTCGAGCCAATATTTACCAAGCCCACCCCAATTATTTTCCGGGATAGCAATCTTAGATTTTGAATAGTCGATCTGATTACTATTGCCTTTAGATTTTTTGCCGATTAATACATATCGGTGAACCGCTTCATTGTTGCTTAATGCTATATAATAAGGCTTAATTGGTATACTTTTAATTACGTCGAGATAATCTTTAGAAAGCATAACAATCATGTCCAGTTTATTGTTAACGTAGAGCTCTTTTAATTCCTGAAAAGAAGAAACCGCTACGCTAATTGTTTTGTAGCTGTTATCTATATTATTTACTATTTCCTGAAGCCATATTTTTACAGCAACTTTAAATTCTTTTTCATATTGTTTTTCAAAAACTTGTCCGTAAAAAACAATTCTTAAATCTTTATCAATATCCTGATTATTACCCTGCAAAATTTGGTTTGCAAATATTCCGGAATAAGCTGCAAGAAATACGAAAAGCCATATAAAAACTTTACTCATATACCGTATCCGATAAAAAATAAATAAATTAACATGTTATAAAACTTAAAAATTTTTCCATTAAACTTTCAGCAATATGTATCATTAATTATAGCAAACTTTCCCCGGTTACAAGTTTTAACTGATAATTTTTAGTCATGTATTCAAATTTCCGGACGTTGTAGATAATTTTAGTAATAGTTGAAAACATTTGTGACTGAATAAATTCGGAAACATCCGCTAAATCATTTTGATAAGCTCTTTTTGTAAGCGCCAGATTTTCTTCGGCAGTAAACATAGCTTCTTTTGATGACTCAATTATTGAGTATGAATTGGATAAATCATTTAACAATCTATTAATAAGAAATAAAGATGTTTTATTAAAAAGCTCTTTTTCAAATTCAAGTTTCCTGATTCCCGCTTCGATCTCTTCAACTTTTGCGTCTGTATAAAATCCCTCAAAAATTGGAAACTGAAGACCGATACCCACCATAAATGAGTTTTTATTCTCTTTTGTTACCATTCCATATTCATATGAATTATCTATCCTCTGATATCCACCAAATAAACCTACGCTGGGTAAATAGCCGCTCTGTGCTTCATTGAGCTTGCTTTTAAAAATGGACTGGGCGTTAAATATTTTTTTATTAGTTGGATTCTGTTTATTAAAAATCAACATTAAATTTTCGGCATCATAATTATTTAATTCAATAGATAAAGAATCATCAGCCGGTACTAATTCCGTATTGTTATCGATATCGAGTAAATATTTTAGCGTTATTTCAGTTTCTGAAAATTTATTTTGAAGTTCGTACTTAATGCCTCTTATTGATTCCACTAACAATTTATTTTTCAAATAATCTAATTTAGTTACTGAACCAGAGCCGGTTTCGTACATTTCTTTTGTTAAGTTAAGAGTAACCTGCATTCTCTCGTCAAAATCTTCAGCTAAATTGTAAATCGTTTTTGATAAAATTAAAGCGGAGTATAACGTCGCTACATTAACCAATAACTTATTTTTTTTATCTTCTGCTTCGTTCTGGGTTAGATGAATATTGGATGATGCCTGATCTATTAGAGATGAAATTTTGCCGCCCGTAAATAAGGGATAAATTAAATTAATATTAGAAAATGCGCTTAATTGATCGGCTAATTTAATATTTTGTTCAGGAACGTCAATCGGAGGCACATCAAAGGCAATTGTCCCCAAATTAAATTTTCCAACATCCATTTTGAAAGCGGGAAAAATAAAATTGGGCGGTTCATCGGTGGCAATTAATTTGGATTCTAAAGTAAGTCTGGGGTAAAGACCAGATTTCGCCTGCCCTAATTGAGCCCTCGCAATATCAATTTCGGCATCCGCTGCTTTCAAAATTGTATTGTTCGCCACAACAATTTGAAGACATTCTTTTAACGTAATTTTTTTCGCGCTCGTATAATTTGTCCGCTTTTGTTGGGCAAAAATAACTTGACCCAATATAAAAAATAAAATTAGTGTAATATTTCTGTTCATATAAGTCCAATTATCTTTTAATTTTTATTAAAGTCACTACTACTCTGAATAAAATTATCGAAAATAAGCTAATATTGTTTAATAATTAAATTGAAAATTAATATGGACTTTCGGGCAATTTATTTCTAATTGTTGAGCAGAAAATTATTAGAGCAGAATTATTCGTTGATACTATTTTTTTGTACAGTTTCATTAAGAATTTTATGATAGGTTTTATAGTCGTTTTCACTAAAACATACTAGTGTAACTGTATGAGGATTCTTGTTAAAATTTAGAAATTGTAAAATTGTTTTTAGTGCTATAATACATGCCGATTCAAAAGGAAAACCGTAAATACCAGTACTGATAGCGGGGAAAGCTATTGTTTTTATCCCATGTTTTTCCGCAAGATTCAAAGAATTTCTGTAACAGGAAGCCAATATTTGTTCTTCTTTATTATTACCTCCGCTCCAAACGGGACCCACAGTATGGATAATATATTTAGCGGGAAGGTTGAAACCATCTGTAATTTTGGCTTCACCGGAAAGGCATCCATTTAATTTTTTGCACTGATCGAGCAATTGAGGACCCGCAGCTTTATGGATGGCACCGTCTACTCCGCCGCCTCCCAGCAAATTAGGATTTGCGGCGTTAACTATCGCGTCCACTTTTATTTTTGTTATGTCGCCATAAATAATATTTATTCTATTTTCCGCATTCATGGTTGCATAAGAAAAAGGATATTTAATCTAAAATAAATTCAATAAATTATCCGATTATAGGTATTGTTCGACAGAAAGTGTAATGTTAGAATTGTTGATTTCCTTTTTTTTAATAAGATCTTCCAAATTTTTAGAAAACCATGACTCACTTAGATTATTTTCCTTAATTGTCGCTTTTAAGAAATTTATCTCATCCGGGTTTAGTTCCATATCGGAAACAGCCAAACTTAATCCATCCAAAATAAAACTTTCAGCAAATTCTTTCCTCGAAAATTTTGGGATATCATCTATTAAATATACATTTTCTAATAAATCGGATATCGCTCGTTCACAAAATTTTTTTTCAAAGCCAAGAAGTTTTCCGATTTTAATAAGGAATTTTCTTTCAACCTCGTCTATTTTTCTGTCCTTTCTCATCAATATCAGTAAACCTTTAAAATACTGACTTCTTTCCTGAAGCGATAAAACCACATCCTCTCCTTTTAACTAGAATTGATTATAATCGTAAAGAATCTTTTAAATAAAAATTTTAATAAAATATAAAACTGTAAATTCGCAAATCAATTTTGCTCCTCAATATAATAAAACAATGGCACGAAAATCCATCAAATCGGATTTAATCTGGCTCATTAAGGGATCAATCCAAAATTGATACAATCACAAAGTTCTAAATCGTTTATTTTCGTGGTTTTTAATGAATTTATAGTGGCACTACTATTGATTAGTTTTTTTGTTAACAGTGAAAAAGGATTATGGAATTAGTACCAATAATATATAGAGTTCTGCTTATGATAGGTGGACTATTTTCTTTGGTTTTAATTATCTCTTTTATATCGTCTAAGTTTGTAAAACGATCGGATAATAAAATTCAAAAAGAAATTGTACATCAGCGGAAAATCGCTTATTCGAGAGAACAATTAAAACATCTTGCCAGAATGCGACAAATTGAACAGTCGAGCATTGGACATCAAAGTTATGCCTCAAAAACAATACAGAAGTATCCAGTTCAAGATAAGATGACTGGATTAAATAATAAACATAATACTGCGTTGGAAACAATGCCGAAAAAATATTCTTCCGGCGAGAAAAAATTTACTAAGTCAAAAGAACAGAGATATTCTGTACTAAACAAAACTATGCGCAAAAACGACGATCCCACGCCAGTAATTAATGAAACAAAAATATTTTATCCAATAGATTTTCAAAGATCAGCTTAAGTTATGGATAATATAAAACTCTCAAAAGAATATCTGAAGCGTGCTTTCGAATTTCAAGTAGAAGGAAAGTTATTCGATGCTGAGATTAATTTTAAACTTTCTCTCCAATATAATCCTACTTCCGAGGCACACACTTTTCTGGGCTGGTTGTACAGCATCAGCGGAAAATATGAAGAAGCTATTGAAGAATGTATATTCGCAATACAATTAGATCATGAATTTGGTAATCCATATAACGATATAGGTTCTTATCTTGTACAACTGGGTAAGGAAGAAGAATCCATAAAGTGGTTTAGCAAAGCTATAAAAGCGCCCCGCTATGAACCACGACATTTGCCGTATTTTAATTTAGGCAAAGTTTACAGAAAAAAAGGTGATTGGCGCAGATCGGCTCAAATGTTTAAGAGTGCATTGATAATGAAACCAGACTATTCCCCCGCGCGTAAAGAATACTACAAAATTATTTCTCTCTCCAATTAAGACTTATAATTTTTTTTTTCTTTTCGATAATCTTTATTATACTTAGTGCTTATCAGTTTATTACAATAATGAGGATTTAAGATGAACGCTAATTCAGCCCGTGAATTATTAGAACGCGAGATTCAATTACAAAACTCCCAGGAAGATTTATGGCGGTTATTTAGAATAATGGCGGAGTTTAGTGAAGGATTTGAAAAAATGGCAAAAATTAAACCTAGTATTGCTGTATTCGGATCCGCTAGAAGTAAACCAGAGGATAAATATTATAAATTAACAGTTGAAGTTGCCAAAGAAATTGTAAAAAAGGGTTACGGAATTATTACAGGAGGCGGACCCGGAATTATGGAAGCCGCTAATAAAGGCGCTAAAGAAGCGGGCGGAAGTTCGGCTGGAGTAAACATTGAGCTGCCTTTCGAACAAGGTTCTAATGACTTTATAGACAGGGATAAATTACTCACGTTTAGATATTTTTTTGTACGTAAACTTATGTTCTTTAAATACGCTCAAGGATATATCCTTATGCCGGGTGGATTCGGAACTGCGGATGAATGTTTTGAAGTAATGACTTTAATACAAACCGGAAAAACATCAAAATTTCCTATTGTATTGATGGGTACAGATTTTTGGAACGGACTTTTAAGTTGGATTAAAAATGTACAATTGAATAACAATTACATTAATAAAGAAGATCTGAGTATTTTTTCAGTAACAGATGATCCTAAGGAAGCAGCTCAAATAATAAGTGATTTTCATAAAGGCAAAAAATATACGCCTAATTTTTAGTTAGTTTGATCTGTTAAATTTTTATTTTTATTTGTTTGATTTAAATATAAATATAAATATTTTATTACAAGAAAAACTATTATAGAATCTCATTGTCTGCTTTATGCGGCATTTCTCTATCTGTGATATAAAATACAAAGTAATTTTATTTACATCTCTATATTTACAAATAGAAATTGAATATAAAATAATTAGAATTGATAGAAGATTATTAAAGGAAAAAGCAATGGTTGATGATTGGAGCCCCAAAATGGGGGATTATAAAAAAGTAAATTCTCAAAATGATGCTAAAATTATTCGTCAAAGAATATTTAAAAATAGGTCCATTATCATATCACTTATAACTATAGAACTTTTAATTCTTATTGGAGCTTTACTTTATTTTTCTTTATAAATTTAATTCCGCTAAAATCAATTATTATTGATCCTAATAAACATTCCACTAACATTATAACTTTAATATCTGATTAATCTTTTTAGAATAAACAAATTGTAATACACATCCCCCTGTTATTTTTTAGAAATTCAACTCCTTAGAAATAATTAATAATGATTCTTCAATCGAGTGTGGTTTATAACTGAGTTCCGTTTCCGCTTTTAAATTTATAAGTCCCGATTTTAGAGGCCTGGGTGCGGGTTGGTTAAGGTCAGATGTAACAATCTTTTTTATAAGAGATTTATCCAAATTAAAATAATCGGCAATTCGTTGTGTAAAATCGTAACGGGAAAGGAATTCCGCTCCGCCAATGTTATACAATCCCTTTTTGTCAAATTCTATCAATTTGCTTATACCCTGAACTAAATCATCCAAAAATGTTGGATTATTTATTTGGTCGGTAACAATTTTAATCTCTTTATTATCGGATAGAGAACCAACAACCCATTTCACAAAGTCGGGTCTGCCGTGTTTGGCCGGACCATAAAGAACATTAGTTCTAACAATAGTTGATTTTATTTTATTAGAAAGTAATATGTTTTCACTTGCCAATTTAGATCTGCCGTATGAACTAATAGGGTTAGGTTTATCATTTTCGGAATACGGACCGTTTTTTCCGTCAAAAACATAATCGGTTGAAATATGGATTAAATGTGCATCGCAGGCACCGCCATATTTAACAAGATTTTCCACTCCGGTAACGTTTACCTTCCACGATAATTCTTTCTCGGATTCGCATTTGTCAACATTAGTAAATGCTGCGGCATTAATTATATAATCAGGATAAAATTGATGGATAAGTTTCTGCACATCCTTTTGCGAAGTAATATCAATTTGTAAATAATTAACGTCACTGATGAATGACTCATTCTCAAACGAACAAGCGAATAACTCTACATTTTTTAATCCCGAATAAAATTCAATTATTCTTTGACCTAACATTCCATTTGAACCGACGATGCAAATTCTATTTTTAATCATAATAAATTAAAAGTCCGTTTTCTCTTTATAAAACTAATTAGGTATAACTTTAATTTTATCGATCAACTAACAAATTTTTTTGCTTCGAATATAGGGATAAAAAAAAGGAGTGCCAATATTTTTAATGGAACCATACCGGACTAACAAATGTTAATTTATTTCTAATTGATAAATAAATAATTTTTATTTAAAACGTGCTAGTATATAAAAGTATTAAATAATACACGCTAACATTTCGAACAATTTTTTAAACAAATAAATCAAATTGCTGGCAGTATTTGAAAAACACTCTATTTTTCCATAAATGTAAAATGGAGGACATTATTAAACCTGTAGTTATTATTTATTTTGGTTAAGTTCGTATAATGATTTATCGTTGCAATATTCTAATAAAAATTCTTCCAAATTTGATAAAGAAAAAAATATGAAAATTGGCATTACTTGTTATCCAACATACGGCGGAAGTGGCGTTGTTGCCACAGAACTTGGCAAAGAATTGGCCACCAGAGGGCATCAAGTGCATTTTATCAGCTATGCATTTCCTCATAGATTAACCCATTTTTACGAAAATATTTATTATCACGAAGTAGAAATGAGCAATTATCCATTGTTTGAGCATAGCCTCTATAGTCTGGCGTTAACAAGTAAAATGCTTGAGGTAATTGAATATGAAAAACTTGATGTGCTTCATGTCCATTATGCAATTCCTCACGCAACTAGCGCTTATTTAGCAAAACAAATTATAAAAAAGAATAATTCGGACATAAAAATAATTACTACACTTCATGGTACAGACATCACGTTAGTAGGACTTGAACCCTCTTTTTTACCTCTTGTAAAATTCAGCATAGAAGAAAGTGATGGTGTTACAGCGGTCTCAAGATTTTTGAAGGAAAAAACTCTTACCAATTATGATATTAAAAAAGACATAAAAGTAATAACAAATTTTGTTGATACAGAAATATTCAAACCGGGTAAAAATGAACAACTCCGCAATTATGCTGCGCCTGAAGGTGAAAAAATATTGGTTCATACATCTAATTTTAGAGTTGTAAAAAGAGTATCTGATACTATAAGAATTCTTGAGGAAGTCCGTAAAGAAATTCCAGCTAAACTAATATTAGTTGGTGATGGGCCGGATAGATCGGAATGTGAAAGATTGGCAAGAGAATTAAATTTATCCAAACATGTACTTTTCCTCGGCAAACAAGACGCACTTACTGAGATATTGAATGCGGCCGATGTTTTCCTTATGCCCTCGCAATCCGAAAGTTTTGGATTATCCGCCCTCGAGGCAATGTCCTGTGGACTTCCTGTAATAAGTACAAGTGTAGGCGGATTGCCTGAATTACAAAAGCATAACGAAACTGGTTTTATTGCTGAAATTGGAGATGTAACTAGAATGGCCAAATATACTGTTGACTTATTAACCAACGATAAAAAATATAATATTTTCAGTGAGAACAGCAGAAAAAGAGTGCTTTCTAATTTCGACAAAAATGTAATTGTGCCCGAATATGTTGAATATTATGACGAAATTTTAAAATAAATAAAGCCTGATTTTAATCAGGCTTTATAAGTGTTTTGCCGATACTGTAATGATAAAAACCGGCGGCTTTTGTATGTCTTCTGTTAAAAACATTTCTTCCGTCAAATATTAACGGATTTTTTAACAAATTTTTCATCTCCTCAAAATCCGGGGATCTAAATTCATTCCATTCGGTTAGCAACAACAACGCGTCAGCATCTCGCAAACAGTCATACTCATTTGGGCAGTACTTAATTTTCTCCTGTAAGTAGAATTTTGCATTTTCCATTGCCGCGGGATCATAAGCTTGTATTTTAGCGCCCAATTCAAGCAATCTATTTATTATTACAACCGAAGGAGCGTCCCTCATATCGTCTGTATTAGGTTTAAAAGCCAATCCCCAAACAGCGAAAGTTTTACCTTTTACATCATCATTAAAATGATTTAACACCTTATTTACAAGAACCAATTTTTGTTCTTTATTTACTTGATCTACAAGCGTAAGAATTTTCATTTCCGAGTTAAATTCTTTTGATGTTTTAATAAGCGCATTAACGTCTTTCGGAAAACATGAACCACCATAACCAATACCGGCGAATAAAAACCTTTTGCCAATACGGTTATCAGAGCCCATTCCTTTTCTTACAAGATCAACATTTGCCCCAACTTTCTCACAAAAGTTTGCAAGTTCATTCATAAATGTAATTCTCATAGCCAGGTAAGAATTTGCCGCATATTTAGTAACTTCCGAGCTTTCAGGGTTCATTTCAATTATTGGATTACCCTGTCTAACGAAAGCATCGTATAGAATTTTAAGTTTTTTAAAAACGTGCTCGGATTTTGCGCCTACAACAATTCTATCGGGCTTCATAAAATCCTCCACAGCGAAACCTTCCCTTAAAAACTCAGGATTCGAAACAACCTCAAAATTATCAATATTCTGAGAGTTTAGAATAGCAGTGAGTTTCGCGCAAGTTCCGACGGGCACCGTGCTTTTATTAACGATTAACTTAAATTCCTGATTATCCGATTCCTTCAGAATTTTTCCAATTTCCTCTGTAACTCCCATAACATATTTGAGATCAGCGGAACCGTCTTCTCCCTGCGGGGTGGGTAAACAAAGGAAAATTATTTCTGAATTCAGTACTGCTTCTTTAAGATCATTAGTAAAAAACAAACGTTTTTTTGCGATATTCCTGTAGAATAAAATATCAAGCCCGGGTTCATAAATAGGCACTTCGGCATTTTGTAGTTTTTTAAGTTTTTCAGGATTGTTATCAACACAAATTACTTCGTTGCCCATTTCAGCGAAACATGTACCTGAAACCAACCCAACATAACCGCTTCCGATAACCGCTAATTTCATTTATTACTCCTATTAGTTCAGGATTTAAAATCTTCTTCAATTTGATTAAAATTAACCCCAATTAAATCTTTATCAGATACTATTGGATATTTAACTTTCCAGTCAATACTCAGAATTTTGTCGCTATATAATATGCAACGTTCGCTTTCTTTATTATACAATGCCGTACATTTATAATAAAAAACCGCATAGTCCGAAAGAACAGAAAATCCATGCGCAAAACCGGGAGGCAACCAGAGTTGATGCTTATTTTCATCGGATAATTCCGTGGAGAAATATTGTCCGAATGTAGGAGAACCGAAACGGATGTCCACTGCAACATCCAGTACTTTTCCTAAAAGAACAGTGCATAATTTACCCTGCTGATGATCTCCGATTTGGTAGTGTAAACCGCGTATAGTATTTTTAATGGATCGTGATACGTTATCCTGCACAAAATCCAGGTTTATTCCCGCATCTTTATATTTATTTTTACTATAACTTTCGTAAAAATATCCTCGCCCGTCCACAAAAACTTTTGGTTTTAACAACAGCAGCCCGGAAATTCCCGTATTAACAACTTCCATTATTCTCCATAAATTAATTGTATGTAATAAATAATTTGGGATTGTAAAGTTACACAATTTTGAAACATCCGAACAAAATTAATTTTATTTAATTATTCGTCTCTCTTTGTAAAACATTATAATTATATGGAGTTTTATGATGATATCGACTTATAAAATACTTGCGTATCCTAAATTATTGAATTATTTTAGCGTGTAAAATATTTTGGGGTATAGCACTTATGCACACTGATCACAAACAGGATAAATTAGCTGAAGCAATGGCTGATTTAACTTGCGAACTTGCCCGTACCTGTAACGAAAAAGAGAACTATTTCGCATCGTTATTTAATTTGACTCCAGCTGAATTTAAATGCCTAAAATTATTTTCTAAAACCAACTCAATAACGATAAAAACAATTTCCGTATTAATGAAACTTACACCTGGAAGAATTACACATATTCTAACATCGCTTGAAAAGAAAAAATTTATTAAACGCAAAACAGATCATTATGACAAAAGAAATGTAATAGTATCATTAACAAGCAATAGTGAACCATTTCTTAAAAATCTGAACTGCAGCCATATTAAGTTACATCAGGAAATATTGGAAAATATCAGTGCTGAAAAGAGAGAAGAAATAATTTATGCGATGCAGCAGGTTGTTGATGCTTTGAGGACTTGGTCGGCAAAAATTGAATAATGAATTGAGTCAAAATTAAGAAAATAAAGGGCATCTTATAGATGCCCTTTATTGTATAATTAAATCGAATTTTATAACGAGTAACCCAAACCAATACTAAACGCAAAAATATCCATTTGATGTAGTCCGGGCATGTTATCGCCGGAATAAGTGATATCCCTTTCCGCTCCGAATAGATATTCCAATGAAGCGTCTATCTGAATATTATTGATTTTATAACTCAAACCGCCTGTAGCTGTATGATTGGTAGATGACGGGAATAAAAAGTTAACAGTTTCGTCCGGAGCCGGAGCCGGATCGTAATAATATCCTAAGCGAAATGCTAATTCTTTTGATGCAGCATATTCCAATCCTGCTCTTATTTGAACTGCATTATCCCAATCCAAAGTGAAAGTACTTTCCGAATTCCAATCTGAGTATTTTGCTGTTAATTTATCCAAGGCTTTCCAATTGCTGTACTGAGCGTCAAAAGTTAAAGTCATACACTCGGTTGGATGAACCGCAATTCCGCCGGCAAACCACATTGGCCAAGTTACATCCCTATCGAAATCACTTTTCATTTCCATGGGAAGTCCTTCCAATTCGCCAGTACCGCTCATTTTAACTTTTGTTGAAGTTCTGTAAGTGGCTCCCAAAGAAAGCATTTCATTAACTTTATATTTAAGACCAATTGTTGCGCCCAAACCAATACCATCTGAAGTTTCTGTATATTGAGGAAGTATGTCCGGAATTCTATCTCCTGTTACGTCGAGCGGTGTATCGTGTGGTCTTTTTAGATCGAACATTCCGTAGTAAACATTTAACGCAACGCCAACGGCTAATTGATCATTTACATTATAAGCAACGGCTGGTGAAAAATTTATTACAGCAATTTTCGACATCCACTCGTAAGGACCGAAAACTTTATCAGGTACTCCATCTCCGTTAAAATCGACAGCTGTTAAATTTATCACATCTTTTCCTTCCCATTCAGCTCCTAAACCTGCTGGAACATATATACCGAAAGAAAAAGCCCAATCATTCATTCTATAATTTATAAAAGCGTTGGGGCTGATATAATTATTTGTTTTTTGTTTGGCGTCGATTCCGGCCATATCATATTTATAAGTTCCTAAAGGAATAACATCAGTACTGAATACATAAATGCTGGATCCTTGTGTAGCTAATCCTGCCGGATTCCAATACAAAGCCGTTGCGTCGTTAGCAAGACCTACAAACGCACCGCCCATACCTAAGGCTTTTGTGCCTATACTGTTCAAACTCAATCCGTTCGAAAACACAATGGATTGTAAAGCAAACATCAATGCAACAGTTAGAATTAGTGATAACCTTTTTTTCATTTCTCCTCCACTTGGTTTAATGAATTTAGTTAGTACTTGTTTTTTATATAGCAGAATAAATCTTCAAATATATATATAGCAATCCCATAGACAACTAACCAAATATCAAAATATTGTAAAGATGTTTTTTGGGCGTAAGTGTTATTATTAAATAACATCTGGAAAGAAGGACCAGTGTCGAATGAATTGTTTTGAATAATATTTTCGTAAGAAAACAATCTGTAGATTATCATCTGTCAGTAAGATCGCAATTTAGAATAAATAATATTTTGCTTGATTTAAGTTTATTCAAAGTGCTTCAACTTAATTAGTAAATTTATTATTGAACGGACAACATCGTATTTTCATTTTTCGGAGTGGAAGTTAATATAATTATTTCAATTAAGTACAATAATTTTTTGCATTTATAAAACGATAATTTATAAAGTATTAAATGAGTTATTAAGCGCACCTTATGTCCATTTATTTTATTAAGCTTAAATGGCAAGTTCAAAAATTTCGGACACCCAAAATACTATTCCTTAAAAATAATATTATAGCGTGAAATCAGTCTGTGGATAGATCTTCTATCCAGGCCGCAGGAATCGGCGGTTTTTGATATGTTTCCGTCATTTAATCGTAAATGATGTGTAAGATAATCCATCTCAAATTTTTCAAGTACTTTTTGTTTTGCCACTTTATAATCGAGTGAGATTATCTCATTCGGAATTTCGTCCGTTTTTTTTGAAATTGGCAGGGGTAAATCGCTAAGTTGTATAATGTCATTGGAGCATAAATAATAAGTTCGATTAATAATATTTTGAAGTTCTCTAACATTACCTGGCCACGGATAGTTAATCAGCGCTTCCTCGGCACTGTTGGTAAACCTGCGCTGCTTCTGGCCTCTGCTACTGCACAAATGTTTTACGTAACTGAGAATTAATGGCAGAATATCATCTTTACGCTCGCGCAAAGGGGGTACTTCAATTTTCATGCTGTTAAGTCTGTAAAACAAATCGTCCCTAAACAAACCGTCCTTTACAAGTTTTTCTAAATCTTTATTCGTCGCAGCGATAATTCTTACATTGATATCAATTTCAGACTGACCGCCAACACGCCTGATTTTACGTTCTTCCAACATTCTAAGAAGTTTTACTTGGAGAGATAGAGACATTTCACCAATTTCATCGAAGAAAAATGTACCATTGTTTGCGAACTCCAATAGTCCCGGTTTAGTTTTAATGGCGCCTGTGAATGCGCCTCTTTCGTGTCCAAACAACTCGCTTTCAAAAAGTTGTTCGGGTAAAGCACCGCAGTTAACCGGTACAAACGGATTGTTTTTTCCTTTACTTAAATTATGAATAGCTCTCGCTATTAATTCCTTTCCAGTGCCGCTTTCTCCAATAATTAAAACATTCATTTCAGTTGGCGCAATTTTTTTAACAATGTTTATAATTTCTTTCATCTGAGCGCTTTCGTGTACAATCTTTATCAGATCTTCATTTGTTTCCTCGGATTCGTTTTGTAATATAACTTTGTTTTTTAAGCCTCTGTCGATTACTTCAAAAAGTTTTTTTGAAGCGAACGGTTTTTCAATAAAATCGAAGGCGCCCAATTTAATAGCCTCTACACTTGATTCAATTGTACCATAGCCCGAAATAATAATAACAACAGTTTCCGGATTTTGATTTAATGCGTTGTTTAATATCTCAATACCATCTATGTCTTTCATCTTAAGATCTGATATTACTAAATCGAAATCTGTATTTTTTATAAGCTCAAGTGCCTCCTGAGGATTGTTGCAGGGAGTTATTTCAAATTCTTTACGAAACGATAAAATTTTAACGAGACTGTCGAGCATTTCCACTTCATCGTCAACTAAAAGTACTTTATACATGTTGTTTTCTCTTTCCGTTTAATTTTACAATAAATGTTGTGCCTTTTTGCAATTGGCTTTCACACTCAATTGAAATGTTATGTTGGTCGCAGATGTTTTTCACAATATATAATCCAAGACCAGTGCCTTTATCTTGTTCTTTAGTAGTATAGAATGGTGAAAATATATCGGGCCTTGTAGCATCATCAATTCCTTGTCCATTATCACTTACAGAAACGATAATAATTTCATTTTCAGCTGTAATTGAAATTTTGATAGTTCCTTCAGTTTTAATTGCATCGATAGCGTTGCCGAACAAATTGGCAAAAACTTGTTCTAATAGCGATGCATCTCCGTAAACATATATTTCATCATCAATATATTCTTTAATAATTTCAATGCCGTTTTTTCTGAATACAGGCTCAAATATTTTTATACTTTGATCTATAACTTCTTTTAAATTCACATTGATAAAATTCATTTTTCGTTTTTTTGAATGGCGCAAAACATTTTTTGTAATATTAGAAATTTTTTCGATTTCTTTTTGAATTACTTTAATCTCCTCACTAAATTTTAACAGCTCTCCATTATTTTCCGACTCAAGCAAAAGATAATCGCTCCTGGTTAAAATTATTCCGGTGTAGTTATTTATTTCGTGAGCCATTTGAGCCGTTAATTCGCCCACAGTAGCTAATTTATCAACATGTCTTAATTGTTCGTTGTGCAGTTCATTTATTTTTTCGCGCGAACTTTCAATTTCGCTTACCATGTTGTTAAAATGAAGATTCAATTTTCCAAATTCATCATCACGTTCCACTTTTAATCGTGTTGTTAGGTTCCCTTCTTTTGCACTGTCAAGAGCGCCGATAAAAGTTTGAATCGGCTTATTTACATACACGTTAAAAAGAAATAACAAACCGAGTGTAAGAACAATTATCACTGCCACTCCGAGAAAAATTAAATGAAGCGTACCCGTGTAAAAAGAAATTTCGGCTTTGGTTAAGTGAGTGTCCACATCTAAAAATGCAAGGGGACCTTCCTGTTTATGGCAGCTTTGACACTCGGGTTTATTAATTATAGGTTCAAAGGCGGCATAAGCATGAAAATCTTCTAAAATCCTGACACTGCGCTTTGTGCGGGCAGCAAAATCCAATGGTACATGTTTTGGGGCTACTTTAAAGATATTTTTACCAATTTCACTTATTTCGGAAGAGTATTTAATTTTCCCATCTTTGTTATAAATTCGTATATGATTTACATTATTGTTCTCGGCAATTCGTTCAACAATAATCTGAACATTTTTTTGTTTCCCCAGCATCATAACGTTATCCATACCGTTATCAAGCATATCCAAAGTGGCCTCAAGCATAAGTTGGGATCTTTGATGAAAATTTTCCCGGAATTGTTTAACTAAAAAGTGCATAGGAAGGCCAACGGCAAAAATTATAAATGTGATTGAGATAAAAATAAATTTACTTTTTATCGTTTTTGGAAACATTGATTTCAACAGTCATTTCTCCGTTTTTTCATAAACAAATTCATGTGTGACACATACGTCCCAGCGTGACATTAATATCACCATTAATTTGAAAAAAATTCATTTTTATTAATAAAAAAAATATAATTAATCCGCAATTTAGAGGAAAATCAAGCAATTTCAATTAAAATCGTATTATAGGATAAATATATCTCTTTGGCATATAACTTGCCATATAATTGTCATGCAAATAGTAGCTATTACAACAGACAAAAACCTTATAAATATCCTGAGAAAATCGGTAAATACAAATGAATGCGAGTTAAAATTTTATCAGCAATTATTTGATCCATTGGATGTTATGTCTTTTGTTTGTTCAACTACTCCCCCAGTTTTATTTGTTGATGATGACTGTTTAAAACCAAATACAGCTCATATTTTAAAATCGATTAAAAAAGTGAATAAAGGGATTAAATTGGTTTTTTTTACGAGTGATTCAAGTTTGGAGTTAGGCCGAGAGATTTCACCTCTTGGAGTTCATTTTTACGGAATTAAACCGGTTGGAGAAGAGATACTTACTAATATTTTAAATTCTATAAGAAATCAATTATTAACTAATAACAATTCCTATAACTAGTTGGAGGATTACATGAAAAAAACCTTATCATTAATTCTTTTGGTATTATTCACATTTTCATTTTCAATTTTCGCGCAAACCGCGAAAATTAACACATTCCCGGTAAGCGCTTACATGGTTACACATGACGGTTACCCTGTGGAATACAGCGGATTAAAAACCGTTGGTATCGGCGAACTCGTTTATTTAAAATCGAACGCCAGCGCTACCGCTTATACCTGGGAAATTACTTCCAAACCCGCTACATCTGTTACGATTCTGGACAGTACAACCAAACAAATGACTACTTTCAGACCTGACGTAAAAGGCGATTACAAAATTAAACTGACTATTGGCACAACAACCGATGAAATAACAATTGTAGCCGGAACTTATGTTGGAGCTATTACAGGCAATTGCGGTTTATGTCATGCAGGCACCGCCACCGAATTAGCCGGTACAGGTCACGCAACAATTCTTAAACGAGGCGTTGACGGAATTCTTAGCGGTCATTATGGCGAAAGCTGTATTAAATGCCATACAGTTGGTTACAATAAAGATGTTACAGCTGTAAATGGCGGTTTTGACGATGTTCAGAAGGAACTTGGTTGGATTTTCCCCGTAGGCGCCGATCAAAAGGTTGGTAATTTTGACGCTATGGACGCGAAACTAAAAAATGTGTCTAACATTCAATGCGAAAACTGCCACGGACCTGCAAGTCAGCATATGGCAGGTTTCGATAAAACTAAAATGGCGGTTACATTGGATTCAGGCATGTGCGCTAAATGTCACGACGACGGTCACTATCACAGAAGACCTTCTATGTGGGCAAACTCTGCACACGCTAGATCCGCAGCTAATTCCGCTTCCACACGATCAGGTTGTAACGATTGCCATTCCGGTTCACGTTTTGTTGAATTAGTTGACACGACTCCTGGAATTAAATATGATTCTAAAAACACAGGTGCAATCGGATGCGCGGTTTGTCACGATCCTCATGCTTCGCACGACAAACATGATCCTGCGATCAACAGAGAAGGGGCTGGTCAAATTCCTTTGGCAGAACAAGCTCATAACTTAAGAACTCTTGCCGATGTTACTTTAGCGAATGGCGAAGTTGTTACATTCGGCGGACAAGGTAAACTTTGTATGAACTGCCATAAATCAAGAAGAGATGCTAACTCGTATGTAAATACATCGGCTGTTAGTTCACATTTCGGACCTCACCATAGCACGCAAACAGACATGATTCTTGGAACAAACGCTATTACATTCGGCCGTTATATTCCGAGTTCAACACATCGCGATGTTATGCCTGATTTCTGCGTTACGTGTCATATGGCTCCGACTCCTGCAGACGGTGCTGGTCACGATAAACTTGGCGATCACTCATTCGCTATGCATTATGATAACGGAACCGCAGAAGATACAACTGATGATGTTTATAACGTAGCAATTTGCCAGAGCTGTCATGGCGCAAACATTAAAAATTATGATTCTTTTATAGCGCGCGCAGATTATGACGCAGACGGAAAAATTGAGACAGCTCGAGAAGAATTGCATGGATTGTTATTGGCCGTAGAAGAATTCTTCCCTAAAACAGCTACTGGTTCCTTCGATTATACTCCGAGTAAATGGAATACAATTCAAACAAGAGCTTTATTTAATCATGCTTATGTGGAAGAAGATTATAGCGGCGGTATGCACAACTATCAGTTTGCCGTTGGTTTGTTAAAAATTACTTTGGAAGCACTGAACTATGGTACACTAGTAAAAGGTCAAATACTGAATGTAACAGACGTTCCTAACGACCAGGGTAAACAAGTTCATGTGGTTTGGACTCGTTTCGGCGGCGACGGCGCAAGCGATAATCCAGTTAAAGATTATATGTTATTAAGAAAAGACGCTGTAGGATTAGCTAAAGCTGCGACACAGTTTAATTCATTTAAAGATGTACCTGGCGATTTAAAAGGTGTTGAAATAGGTTCCAAAATTAAAGACAACGGTGTTGTTTGGACTATAGTTGGTCGTTACGCTGCAGCTCAATTATTCGAGTACGCAGTAGTCGCTCCAACTCTTTACGATTCAACTGCCGCTGGTATGATGGAAACTTCATTTAAAGTTGTTGGTGTTACAGCAAATGGTATTACAGCTGAAACTGACGAAGCCAAAGGTTATTCGATGGATAATTTGGCTCCGATGGCCCCAACAGGATTTATGGGAACATTGTCTGTAAATCAAATTAAATTGGACTGGGATGATGCAGTAGACGAAGATTTTAAATATTTTGCGATTTACAAATCTACAGTTGAAAACTTCGATCCTGCACAAACGGCTCCATTTAAGACAACAATTGAAACTTCTTATGTTGATATGGACGTTCAGCAAGGAACTAAATATTTCTACACAGTTGCCGCAGTAGATTTCTCTGGAAATGTAGGCGAATACGCTCAGAAAATAGGTGTTTTTGTTACAGGTGTTGAGGCGGAATTCGGTACTCCAACAAACTTCAGTTTGATGCAGAATTATCCAAATCCATTCAATCCTACTACTTCAATTAAATTTGGTATTCCTGAACAAGCAGAAGTTAAAGTTACCATTTATGACGCGGTTGGTAGAGTTGTTGGTGTTATTGTAAACGAAACATTGCCGGCAGGTTATTATAACTATAGCTGGAATGCAACAAACCTTGCATCAGGTGTATATTTCTACGAAATGCAAGCGGGTAATTTCAGACAAACAAATAAAATGTTGTTGATGAAATAATCCTGTATATATAATTTCTTTACAGGGGCAGCTCATAGAATATATGAGCTGCCTTTTTTTTTCAAAATTTTTATCGATTAAAATCACAAAAAATCAATTTTTATTTCGATTGAGAATTTCGCAATATCTTATATATTTAGAAACGAATATCTGATAACAAAACTAATGAGTGTTATTATGATTAAAAAACTCCCTTCCTCAGTTTACAACTGGATTACAATTACAGGCGTAACAATATCCACAATAAGTTTTTTTATGGTTGTGTTTCTTTTTGTGGTTTCCTTCTTCCTCGACAAGGGTGGATCTTATCTTGGATTGGTAATCTATATAATTTTACCCTCCTTTTTAATACTAGGTCTAATTCTTATTCCGATAGGCATGTATAAAAAGTCCAAAGCTGATAAACGTTCCGGAATTCCCAAAGAATTCAGATTTCCTAAAATCGATTTGAATGATATTAAGCATAGAAACGCTTTTTTTATTTTCATCTCGGTTACAGCTGTATTTTTATTGGTATCGGCAGTTGGCAGCTATGAGGCATTTAATTATACGGAATCAACTGAGTTTTGCGGAACATTGTGCCACAGCGTTATGAGTCCGGAGTATACAGCGTATCAGGGTTCCGCGCATGCAAGAGTAAGATGCGTGGATTGCCACGTAGGTTCTGGAGCCGGCTGGTATGTAAGGTCCAAACTATCAGGTTTGTACCAAGTATACGCGGTAATTAGCAACACATATCCACGACCCATAGAAACGCCAATTAGCAACCTGCGTCCCGCCAGAGAAACATGCGAAGAGTGTCATTGGCCCGAAAAATTTTACTCTCGCAAATTAGTCTCGCAAAAACATTATTTAGCCGATGAAACAAATTCTGAGTGGGACATTTCTATGTCTATGAAAATTGGACCTACTTACAGCGCTCTAGGATTGAACGAAGGAATTCACTGGCACATCAATCCAAATGTAAAAATTGAGTACATAACTACAGATAAAAAAAATCAGGTTATTCCATGGGTCAAATACACTAACCTTAAAACCGGTGAAGTGCACATTTATAATGATTCCAATGATAAACTAGAGCCAGGCGCATTCGACTCTTTAAAAATAAATGTAATGGATTGTATCGACTGTCATAACCGTCCATCACATTCGTATCTTCCCCCTGCTTTTTTTATTGATAATGCTCTTACAGCTGGCAAAATCCCAAAAGAATTACCCGAAATAAAAAAGCTATCAATGGAAATTTTAGAAAATGAATTCGGCACAACTGACTCCGCCATGATTTTTATAAGAGAAACAATCAATAAGTTTTATGCTGATAATTATCCCGAGATAAATAAAACCAATTATAACAGGATTGAAAAAGCAGTTACCGGATTACAAAACGAGTTTAAGAAAAATATTTTTCCGGAAATGAAAGTTCGCTGGAGCGCATATCCGAACAATATTGGGCATGTAGAATTTGACGGCTGCTTCAGATGTCATTCGGACAGTCATACTAGTGATAAAGGAAGAAATATTTCACGCGATTGTAATTTATGCCATTCAATTATAGCACAAGGGCCACCTGAGAATCTTATTAAATCAGTTTATGACGAAGGATTAGAGTTTAAACATCCTGTGGATATTGATGAAATGTGGAAAGAAACTAATTGCACAGAATGTCACACTGGTTTAGCTCCTTAAAATAAAAGAGTGTGTTCAACAATGTTGAACACACTCTAATTTAACTATTGGAAAATTATCTAAGCTAACTTTTTCTCAACCCAATCTTTCAATTCTTCATCCGCTTCCAATTCATCATTTATCAGCTGCAGATAATCCAAATTTTCTTTCTTGCATTTATTCACATATAAACGGCTGAAGTTGTTCAGTTTGTTTTCGTCTATTTTATTCTCCTCAAACTTTTTCATTTCCAAAATAAACTCTCGGAAATGTTCCTCGTGATGATGTCTGTAATGTTCAAAATCCATTTTCCCGTTCATCCAGACAAAATTCATCGGATAAGTACTTGGTCTGAACATAACAAAGAACCAATGCCATACAAGTATAGCGAGAGATGCAAGAATTGCCTCGTAAAAGTGAATTGTTTCGCTAACTTTAATAAACCAAACTGGCGCGTAATCGGGCACAATTGTAGGGAACCATAAAATTAATCCTGTAATGCCCATTACAATTGTTCCCCAAACTAAAGCCCAATATTCCGCTTTCTCGGCATAATCATAATGACCGAATAAAGGTTTCTTTTTAGATAGTCTTAGATAGTACATTATTGCCTGTATAGCAGTAACTACATCGCTCGAATTTGGTACAAAACTTTTAAGAACAAAACGACCGCGTTTTGTAAAGATTAGATAAAAAAGATGATAGAAAGAAAGAACAAGCATTACAACGCCGGAAGTTTTGTGTATAATTTGCCTTATAGGCTCTGTCATACCCAATGAAAGAAGTCCGTTAGCCCACCAGCTGTTAGGATATTTTAAGGCAAAACCTGTTATTACTAAAACAAGAAAAGAAGTAAGTAGTATTAAATGCTGAACAACTTCATTTTTTGTGAATCTTGTAATAACCAATGCATGAGCGTGATCTCTCTGTTTTTTCTCCTTCATCTCGAAAATAAATATTATCAGATTGTGTAAGACCATCCCGCCTATCACAATCACTATAAGCCAAAAGTATACATTCTCAACAAGGGATTCCACTTTTGCGGCTTCTTCGTTTTGTGAAACATGCGAGTAACTTTTGGCGAATGTAGCATTCGCGTCGGCATGACACTTTTTACATGTAGCCAAAACATTATTTGGATTTACGCTGGATTCAGGATGTTTTGATGGAAGTATTTTGTGAACGTTATGGCAATCGACACACATTGCCGCGTCTTTATCGCCGCGCATCACAGCCAAACCGTGATAACTATCCTGATAATTTAATGCCTGCGCTCCGCCATTACCATTCAAAGTTAGTTGATGACATTGAATACAAGTTTGTTCCTGCATCTTTTTCATCTCAACTCTATCTTTTAACGAAATCCCTCCGATACTATGTTCAAGATGGCAATCACTACAAACCGGCGACAGACGGACACCCTTCTTCGCTTTAATCCAGTGTATGGATTCCAGATATTCGTTTGTTATTTGCTCATGGCATTGCCCGCAAGTAGCAGGTAGATTAAATGTACCAATTTTAGAATTAGGCTGTACCCGGCTCTTAATATCATGAGCGCCGTGACATGAGGAACAATTAGCTGCTTCGCCGCCTTTAGCCACAATTTTACCGTGAACCGAATTGACATATTGACTACTCGGTGATTTTACGGCAAAATCATATTTATCTATTATTTTCGAGTCGTTATGGCATAGTCCGCATGTCTCGGCAAGATTTGCCGGGGATACTTTGCTTTGTGTATTTTTTACCTTCAATATCGAATGCGAACCGTGGCAATCCCAGCATTGCGCCGCTTCATCAACTCCTTCGAGAAGAGAAATACCATGAATACTTTCGCGGTGTGTTTTCGCTATTTCTGAGTGACATAAATAACAATCAGCTTTTTGAAGTTTTGCAACATTATCAGGATGATTCTTCAAATTGTGCGAAATATAATTATGACAGTCGGCGCAGTCTAATGCAGGATGAACCGATAAATTCAGTTTTTCTTTGTAGCTAGATCCTTCATGGCAGTTATAACATGTATTATTCGATTCTTTTTTAGAATGATAAGGATTTGCTAACACCACATTTGTATGACACGACGAACAATAATGTTTAACTTTATTTGTAATTTTACCCGGTGATTGGATTTCATGACTACCGTGGCATTTAACACAATCCGGTGGATTTTTAACTCTGTCTTTTAATCTGTGGTGTATATCATTATTTACCAAAACGGCATATTCTTCGTGACAAGTTTGACACGAAACTTTTTTAACGCCTTTTTCAACGTGATCTTCATCTTTCACATCAACGTGACAGTCTCCACATCCTATAGCATCATTATGAACAGATTTTTGAATTACATTTTCATGGCAATCGGAACAATCGAAACTCTGTGAGAATACATTAGTATTAATAAACAGATTAAAAATGCCAAATAGAGAGAAAAAAAGAAGAAGTCTGTTAAATTTCATCATGTAAAAGTCCTTTGATTATTATACACAATAGAATATTACTTACAGCACAAAAAATATTACCGGGATTAATCCAGCTGAATAATATCTATTAACTTTCCGGTGATATAAAATTTTCATTTATATTAATTATATAAAAACAACATCGCTATCATTATCATCAGCACAAGACTCAATCCGATAAACAAAGCCGAAAAACCAAAAATACGTGCAATTCTCAAAAATTTAGGACGCGGAGCTTCCACAATCATTTCTTCCAATTTGCCTGACTTAAACAATTCTTCGTACTGTCTTGGTCTGTCTTCTTTAAATTCTTCCAACTCAACGCAACCAGTAAAAATTACAGTGTCCATTGGAAATTTATCGGGCCTGAAATGTGTATTAAAAAAGTGAACTGTAAAAATAAATCCGGTAGCCAATAGTGCTTCATCACTATGGATTATGGAAGCAACGTTAATAAACCAACCAGGCAAACCTAAACTTGTAAAAAATTCGGGAAACCATAAAATCAATCCGCTGAATCCTATAATAGCCACACCCCAAAAAACCGCAAAATAATCGAACTTTTCCCAATATGTCCATCTACCATATTTTGGTCTGGGTCCGCGGCCAAAAAACCATTTCATCGTTTGAACAAATTCTGTTAAATCCCGTAATTGCGGAACCATAGAATTTTCACCAGAAAGCATATATTTAAGCGGTCGTTTTTCCAACTTAATTTTTTTTATAAGGTAAAACAGATGCAATCCGAAATAGGCGAATGTTACTACTGCTGCCATTCGGTGTAATATTCCGGTTACCTGATATCCGCCCAAAATTTTTGAAAGTGTTTGAAATATTCCTATTCCGGAAAACTTAATAATCATTCCAGTTAAAGCTAACGTCAAAAAACTGACAATTACCATAACATGCAATAAACGAGTGTACGCGTCAAATCTTTGAATATATACTTTTTTCACCGGTGCTGTATTTTCTTCTTCTAATTTATTAGTTTCAACCGAATCGTTAGTTTGATCCATGCTTTTTCCTTTTCTGTTTTTTCTTTTCTGCAAGGGCTCGAGGCAGCCACAACAATGTGTGTAATCCGAAAAATGAGAATGTACTGACTAACAATATTGTCATCGCCCAAAAAGTGTAAAACAATATTGGATATTTTTCTTTATCGTGATGGGTTGCATGAGTTAAATATCCTACGAACATTTTATTAGAATTGGGATGACAGGATTTGCAAGTTTCAACAATATTATTTCGGCTTAATTTTGACGCTGGGTTATACGTTGGCAATATATCGTGTGAACCATGACAATCCTGACATTTAGCCACTGCGCCCGACCCTAACTTCGATACTTTTCCGTGAAAAGTATCAAAATAAGTTTCGGTAACATCTTTGTGGCATTTGCCGCACTGATTCATTATTTGTTCTTTAAATCCCGGTACATCTATTCTTACAATTGTGTGCGATTCATGACAACTTGAACAGTTGGGCAATTTTTTATCCGTTTCAGTCACTTCAGCACTGTGAACACTATGTCTGAATTTTTCATAAATACCTAAATGACAAGTCGCGCAAGTCTCAGCAATATTTTGGTCACTTACAGAAGAAAGAGGGTCCGAGGCCGGCAATTCTAAATGGCTTGTATGACAATCGATGCAGGTAGCGGTTACAGTAAGGCCGCTTTCCAATAATCCTTTTCCATGCACACTGATGGCGTAATTCTTCATAATTTCACTATCGCTGCTGGATGAGGCAACATTTTTATCCCCTTCGTGTTTATGGCATTTAGCGCATAACTTAGGGATATTTGTTCTAAATGTTATTGAGGTTACATCCTTTTTTGACTGTGTATTATGAGTGCCATGGCAATCAGTACAATACGGCGCGTTTTCTTTTCCACTGTTGAATAAAGTACCGTGAATGCTTGAGTTATAATTTTCCACATGCTCTGCGTGGCAGGAAGAACAATCAACTTTCCCGGAATTTAAACAAATCGGATTGTTTTTATCGTTTACGTTTGTATGGCATTTAACACAAGAATTGTCTTTATGAACAGAATTATTAAATCCTTTAATATCAACATGTAGAGATATTTTTTCCCCGTTTACAGTCTTAAAGATATTTTCTTTTTCGTGACACGAAATGCAAAGTTTATCCGTAAAATTGGTATCGTAAAAAACCCTTCTAACCTTGTGGGGTTGATGGCAATCAATACACGCGGGTATTCTATTCGGCTGCTGTTCCCATAATTTTCCGTCAATAACTTTTATATGAACTTTTTCAATTTGTACATGGCATTGTGTACATGTTTTGGGAATATTTTTTCGGTTAATTGACGATTTTGGGTCTTCATGAGGGAGTATATTATGTGAAAAATGACAATCTGTACAAACTGCCGAAACTATCAACCCTCTCTTAAATAGTCCATCGCCATGGATCGATTCAGAATAATCTTCCAATATGTGTCTCTGACTAATGGATTTTAATTCTGAAATTTTTGTGCCGTCTTTATGGCAATCGCCGCACAAAGAAGGAATATTCATCTTATAAGTTTTGGAATTCGGATTTTTTGATGATTCTATTTTATGAGAATTATGACATGTAATACAATTTGGCGCAAGCGCTTTTCCTTTAGTAAGCGCCTTCCCATGCAAACTACTTTCAAAATTTTTTACAGCATTTTCATGACAATCTAAACATAAATCGTGTAATTCTCCCTCGCTGAATTTGGACTTTGTTATCGAGTGAGCAGAATTACCGTGGCAATCTACACAAGATGGAGCTTTTTCACCGGCTTTAAATTTTTCGTAATGAATGCTTTGAGTATAACCTTTTACCACTTGGTCTTTGTGACATGTAATGCAAAAATCAGGACCTTGTTTAATAAGTGTGGATGACTTTTGGATAGAATGTTTGGAATGACAGCTGAAACAAGTAACATTTTTCTTATTATGTATACTTTTTTCATAATCTTCTGTGTCGTGACAATTGCTGCATTCAACTTTATAAATCATTTCCCCTTTACGATGCGGCAATTCATCGGGGTCAAAATCTTCATGGCAGTCGTTACATGAAAGTTCAGAATGTATTGATTTGTTAAAATGTTCACTCGATATATATAATGATACTTCCTTACCTTTTCTTTCAGTAACAAGAGTGTTATCAGAATGACAATCCAGACACTCCTGGTTTTGAGCCGAAACGTCCAACACAATTAAAGAAACGGAAATAAAAGTAAAAAGTACAAATTTTTTCATTCTTGAATCTTATATTTAATGATATAATGGCTTTTTATCTTTTATTATTTCATACAAATTGTTTGCCAAAAGATCTATTCGAAAATAGCTGATAAAGTAGGCTATTTAAGTACTTTTGTCAATTTTGATTATTTTGTTGTATTTATTCCAAACTTTAGGAAACATTGAAAAAGAATATATCAGAAATAGATGAGTGAAAACAGAATAAAAGAGTTCTATATCTTTTAACAAAATTATAGAGAATAGGTTTAATTGTCAACTAATAATATTTATTGATTTTGCTATTATTCAGTTTATTACTATAAGGACTTAAAAAACGATTGAGTAAACACAAAACTATAATTCCCCGGTTTATTCAACCGGGGAAAAATAACTTACATAATAAAAGTGGAACGAATTAATATACATGCCTCCAGATAATGTCGTCATTATCCAGATCATCTTCATCCAAAGATCCTTTGAACATTAAGTTATCCAATTCGCCAGAGCTGAATTTATTTGAATTTTCAAGCTTTTCTATCATAGCGCTGTTATATCCGCGTATAATATAAAAATTACCCAAATCAAAGAAATTACCGAGAGTACAAATCAAATTTACAGCCTCAGCGGAGCCGAGTTCCTTAGTAAACCCAATATCATCATTAATTTCCTTGAATAATACCTTTTTATCTAAAAAGAACGCATAGTTAATTTCAGTAAGGGCAAAACCTTCTTTAAATCTTTTTGCGCCTAAACCTTCAAAATATTGTTCCGCTGTTGCGTTGGAAGCACCACTTTCGAACCATTCAATTAGGTTTTTATAAACGGCATTATTCCTTTTTTTTAATTCCTCTTCAGATAAATTTTTGTAATGATCCATAAAATCTAAATGAAGAATTTCTTTTGACCAATTTTCAGCGAGGTTGGGAATCCGGGATTTTATAAATGAAATAACTTTATCTTGCATATCCACCTCCAATAATTTGTTATTAACAATTTTTACAAAAAATGACTCAAAAATAATAGGAAAATTATAATCTATTTTCCGTTATTATACATAATTTTTCTGAGCATCTTTATTGACCAAATCAAAAACAGTGTCAGTCAAACTTTCGTAAGTATGATCACCCGGGTAAACAGGGTCTAAAAATTTAATCCGAATTTTCTTAAATGGTCGTGGAATTAAACTTCCCTTTGGTAATGCTTCAAACGCACCTCTTATTGAAACAGGAATAATAGGAATATTAAGTTCTCGGCTCAAAATAGCAAAAGTTTTTTTGTATTGACCAAGATTTCCATTTGTTGTTCTGGTTCCTTCGGGGAAAATTATAATATTTTTTCCTTTTTTCAACACTTCCGCCATTTTTTGCAACGATTGTTTCAACTCTTTATTTATATCCATCACTATAACATTATGTTTATTCGCCATAAATTTAAGAAACCAATTGCTAACATGTTTTTCTTTCGCGTAGAAATACGTATTACGGAATAATCTATCTTTTAACGAAACACTGACAAACAAACCGTCAAAAAAACTTTGATGGTTTGGAGCAATGATAAGCGGACCATCGGGCAGTTTTTTATTTCCTTCAATTTTAAGACGAAAATAAACTTTAAGAAAAAGTTTTGATAAAAACTTAAACATAGAATATGTATACCAGCTCTTAGGTAATGTTAGATTAATTTTCTCTTTAAAAATCTCTCCCCAATTAATTTCCTCTACATCCATTTTTGTTTTGGTTTGTTCAATATGTTCGGCTAATTTTTCAACAGTTGGGTATTTGGAAAAATACTCGTCTTTAAAAGCTGTTCCAAAAGTATTGTTCAAAAAGACCTGCAATGTAACTTTATCCAATGAATCCAGACTTAAGTCAATTTCCAAATGATCCGAGGGATGAATTACAATGTTTTTAAGTTCTTTTAAAAAATTCTTAAGTATCTGATACTCTTCGGAATCCGGTTCGTGTTCTGCTTCTGTTTTTTCTTTATCATGTTTAAGAACAAGTTCGGGAAGCATAAATCTTTTTAATTTGCTTAATCTAGTACGAGGAAGAGCCTCGTTTACAAGAGTAAAATCGGCAACTTTTTTGTAGGGCGAAACTTTCCCGTTATAATTATCAACTACTTGCCATTTGAAAGCTTCTTCCAAATTGGGAATACTTAAATTATGGATAGCTGCAAAATCGGGAAAAATAACAGCGTGCAGACGGTCTTCTCTCATAAATACACCTGCTTCGGAAACCAATTCGTAATCGCTTAATTTAGTCTCAATTTCTTCCGGATTAATATTCTTACCATTTGAAAGAATAATTATTTCTTTTTTTCTGCCTGTAATAAATAGAAATCCTTCATCGTCAAAATAACCTAAATCACCGGTATGCAGCCAACCGTCAATTAAAATTGCGTTGGTTTCTTCTGGCCGATTAAAATATCCTTTCATTATATTGGGACCTTTCGCACAAACTTCCCCATCCATAATTTTCGCTTCCGTTCCGGGAAGTATTTCGCCTGGCGAGCCGACTTTTACCCTGCCTGGACGAGTAAAAGTAATCATAGGCGCAGCTTCGGTCATACCAAAACCCTCTAAAATTTCGAAGCCAAGAGTTTTGAAATCGCGTGCAACATTTTCATCTAATTTAGCACCGCCGCATATCATATCCTTAACATGTCCACCAAAACGTTCATGTACTTTCTTAAATATTTTTTTTGAAAACGCAGGTGAGTCGATTTTTTCGGCAAGACTAAATAAAGTTTTCGCCACAAAACTTTTGTTGATTTTATCTTTAATTCCTTTACGAATCATTGCGTATAATCGAGGTACACCTAAAACTAATGTAATTTTATTATCCTGAAGAGTTTTAATAATATCTTCCCCCGACATTGAGGGTGACAAAGCCATAGTCCCGCCTGCGTAAAGCGGAGCCACAATTGTCCCTATCAGTGGGAAAATATGATGCAATGGAAGCAATACCAATATTCTATCATCTGCGGTATAGATAGGGATATCCCGGGCGACCGAATAAAGGTTCGAGAGAATATTCTGATACGTTAACATAACTCCTTTTGGACTTCCGGTAGTGCCGGAAGTATAAATTATTAATGCTGTATCATCCATATTAAATTCGGGGAATGTAATGTTTGCTTCATCAGCGGCACTCTCCTTTATATTATCCATCAACATAATAACCGGATTGTAACCTGCTATTTCAACTGCTTTTTCCAAAACAGCTTTTGATTCTTCCGATGTAAATATAATATCCGGTCGACAGTCGGATAAAATATATGCTACCTCATCGGAAGTTGACATATAATCAATAGGAACAACTATAGAAGAATTGACCCATCCGGAGTATAACGCATAAATCCATTCGGGTCTGTTGCCACAGAAAATCGCTATTTTTTCCGCTTTAATGTCTGAAGTTAAAGAAGAATAGTTATTAATTTCGGTCAATAATTTTTTATAACTGATTATTTGCTGACCATTTACTATTGCAGTTTTATTATGATCTTTTAAGAACACGTCTCACTCATTTATTGTTAATAAAGACACTAAATTTTATACAAAAAAAACATGAAATAAAAGTGAAATTATTCAGATATAATTGTCCTTATGGAATTAGAATATTTTTATTATTTTTAAACTTCTCATCATAAGCTAAAAAACCATGAAAAAAACAATTATTGTAATCCATCTTATATTCATTTCTTTAACTTTTTCAAGTTTTTCCCAATCTCTTGTTAATAAAACTACTGTTAGACAAATAGCATCAGGTGTAAAACATTATCATGTAACATTATCAGAAAAACCGTGGAATTTAAATGTATTGGAAATTGATCTGACAAATCCTCTGATTCATATGGAATCCTCAACGGCAAACGACAATATTATGGGAAATGAGAGAACCAGTTCTCAGGCAAGCCGAAAAAGCAAAGAAGGCCACGAGGTAATTGGTGCGATAAACGGTGATTTTTATAATACTGAAAATGGACTTATTATAGGGCAGCAGGTTATAAACGGGGAATTTCTTAAAAGCGAGCAGTCATCAAACTGGTCCGAAATTGCGTTCACTGAAAATAATGCTCCGCTTATTGGGCGATTTTCATTTACAGGAAATGTTAAATCGAAGAACAAAACAAATACTTTACATGGTGTAAATTCAACCCGTTATACAGATCATCTTGTAATGTATAATCACTTTTTCGGCAATAGCACAAGTACAAACCAATGGGGTTATGAAGTTTTACTAAAACCGGTTCAACCCTGGATTGTTAACGATACTGTAAAATGCGTGGTTCTGTCTGTAGAAAACAGAATAGGTAATATGAAAATTACAGAAGGTAATGTCGTGCTTTCCGGACATGGATTAAGCGAAACTTTTTTAAGCAATTTATCCCTGAATGATACTGTTTCCATTTTCGCTGGATTAACAGCCGGTAAAAATAAAATTACTCAGTTGATAAGCGGATTTCCAAAAATTGTTAAAGATGGTAAAAATTATGCCTCAGAAGGTTATATAGAAGAAGGCGGCACAAAAACTTTTGATATAGAAAGACATCCAAGAACGTCAGTAGGTATCAACAAAGACAGCACGAAATTATTTATGTTTGTTGTTGATGGAAGACAATCGATTTCAATAGGTATGTCGTTACAAGAACTGGCAGAAACTATGATAGGATTCGGGGTTTATGAAGGAATTAATTTGGACGGCGGCGGATCATCCACAATGGTCGTAAAAAATAAAATAGTTAATTCATACTCGGACCTCAGCGAACGAGCCGTAGCCAATTCCCTGCTTGTAGTGAGCGCAGAACAAATGGAAATTGACAAAGTTACGCTTACACCAAACACAGTAGTTACTGATCTTACAAAACCAATTCAATTTTATTTTACGAGCTTCGATAAATACGGTTATGAGCAGTCTTATAAATTTTCTGACGCGAGTACTTTTATAACTGATCCTTTAATTGGCAGTTTTACAAATAATGTTTTTACTCCTCTAAATACAGGAACCACAAAATTGATATCTTCATTCCGTGACGTTGCGGATACAGCGACGATAAATGTTGAATACTACGAAGGTGAAAAAATTATCAGTTCGATGGAGAAAATTGATGATTGGTATATAACCGGAAAAGACATTGATACTCTTAAATCCAATGTTAATGTTTCAACATTTACAAAGTCGGAAGGCGAAGGATGTGTAGAATTAAACTACTATTTCACATATAAAACGGGTGTTACAAATTTCGCTTATATAAATACGGATATACCTATTTACGGAGTGCCCGAATCAATTAAAATTGACGGATTGAGCGATGGATTAAAACATACTTTAGCGTTTTTTGTAACTGACGAAAACGGTGAGGAGTTTGGATTTTTATGTGATAATACGATGACGGAATCAATTGAGTTTGAAACTTTTACCGCAAAACTTACAAACCCTATTAAAACAGTTGGCACTTCAAAATTTTATTTCCCAATCAGAATAAAAAAAATTGCGGTAGCATTGAACAGTTCTAAAACAGCAGACGCGATTTACAGAGGAACTATTTATTTCGATAACCTGAGAATCAAATATCCCAATGATCCAACTTCAGTAGAAACAAATAACATTCCTTCTCAATTTCAACTACAACAGAACTACCCAAATCCATTTAATCCATGCACTACAATTGAATATTCACTTCCATATTCGGGGTTGGGAAGTAGTGATCCGATTTTAGTTTCTTTAATAGTTTATGATATTTTAGGCCATGAGATTACTACCTTAGTGAATGAAAAACAGACCCACGGTTCATATAAAGTTGAATTTGATGGTAAGGGTCTTGCGTCGGGAATTTATTTTTATAGATTAAAAGTCGGTAATATTGTTGATTCTAAACGAATGATTTTACTGAAATAAAAAAAATGATTATTATAAAAATCGGCTAAAAATTGTAAGCAAATCCTATCCAGGGCAAAAACGGAAAACCGTCGGTAGACTCTCCGGGGTAAATTAAACCGAAATCCGCGGCGAGGTTTTCACCGAAAAACCTAAGACCAAAAGAATAAATCCCAGCTTCCTCTCCGGTGACAATCCAATTCTCAGATATCATTTTCATATTTTTAGATAATCTTAAATCGCCCCCAATCATAATAATTGGATTGTTCCCAAAATCTCCGCCGGCGAAGCCATGTCCTATTCCAAGACTCAAAGAAGATTTTTGATTTCCATAAGTACCAACACAGTACATAACCCCAATTCCTTTATCATTGTCAGGAATTTTGATATATAAAATTCCACCGGCTAAATTAAAATCAGTTGTACTAATAAAACCAATTTTGGGGGCAATATATACTATTTGATTGTCGGCTCCGGGAACTAATGAAAAACCGCCGGAGAGTATTATATAGTCTGTTATTCCAACTGCTATAAATGGTAAAAATATTTCATAAACCGAAAAGTATCCATCTCCACTTTTGAGCATTTTACCGGTAGGCGCAAAAAATAATCTGGTAGAGTTCGGATCATCCCTCCAGAACTCACCATAAAAATTTTCGCCGCTTATTAATTCGCGCTTTATTATGCTGGTTTTATTTATTGTTATTTCAATTTCGGATTGAGTTATAAATCGAATTGAGACAATATCTTCACTTAATATTTTACCTATTAAAATTGACCCGTCGCTAAGTTCAAGTCGGGTAATTGTTTTACTGCTGTCCGTTTGCCCAACAATATTAACCGTAAATAAAATTAAAATTATAAGTAAAATCTTCATACGAAAAACCATAATCCCCTCAAATAAAATTGTAGGAATAAATCAATAAATTGTTTTTAAAAGTTGGAAGAATTTTACTATTTATAAAAAGGTAAGGTAATTAAACTACTTTAGATACAACTATTTTGTAAATTTTGTCCACAAAACTGACATTACTAAATTCGATCCAATTTGGATAAAATTATTTTGCGCGATAAATGTTGCTAATTGCGATAAAAAAATATCACTAGCAACAACAACCTGTGCGATTAAAAAATTGCGTAAATAAATGGAGCTAACGCTGAGCCTTGTGTAAGAATAATTAAACCGCCCAAAAGCACAAGAAAAACTAAAATGGGCAACAGCCACCATTTTTTACGTACTTTCAGAAAATCCCATAGTTCTGCTAAAACAGATAATTTTCCCATCTATTCCTCAAAATTGTCTTTCAGTATCTATTTTTGAATATTCTTTTATTTCCCGAGTTAACCAGTAAGATTTTTGATCTTTTTTTAATTTTAAATCCAGAAAATCTTTTCCGGAAATTTTCGCTAACAATCCGATAGGAGTAACTACAAAATAAAACAAAATTAGTAATATAACCCGCGACATTATAAAACCAAGAATTACAGCTAAAGTCATCCATAATTTTTGAATCGGTTTTAACAAATTCGGGAATACAATTCCTCCGATTATAAGCAACCCTCCGATAATAGAAAAAACTTGATACGATTCTTTCCCAAAATAAAACAATACAAAGGCAAGTAGTATGGATACAATACCTATTGTAATTCCAAACTTTTTGGATTCAGCTTCATCCGATTTAATATTTTTAATTTCTTCTAATAGCATCTATAATATTCCTTTTATATCGTCATTCGGTGGAGACACATTTATTTCGTTTTTGCGACAATTTTTATCGAACAAAGTTTAGATTTAATCAATTGTTCGTTTTATGTTAGTAATTCTCCCGACAAACTTACTCGAATGTAAGTCCAATTCTTAGAACTAATCATTCATATTACCCAGCTTTCCCGTCTTAACTATTTATTTAATCAAGTTCAAACTCTTTGCGCCAGTCTATATCGGCTTGTAATGGTGTCTGATCTTTTTTGTACAACAAATAATTTCCCATAATCAGATAATCCATATCTGTGCGCATAAAACACCTGAAAGCTTCTTCAGGTTTGTTTACAATCGGTTCCCCGCGAACATTGAATGAAGTATTAACAATAACACCGCAGCCGTATTTTTCATCGAATTTGGTTATCATTTGATGATACAACGGATTGGTTTCTTTGCTAACGGACTGTATTCGCGCGGAATAATCTATATGTGTAACAGCGGGTATATCGGAGCGAACTACATTTAATTTTTCAATCCCGAAATATTTTTCCTGATCTCCCGTCATTTGTTTCTGTCGTTCTTTTTTTACATCTGCCACCAGAAGCATATAAGGACTAGGTCTGTCAATTTCAAAGTAATCACTGATTTTCTCTTCAATTACGGAGGGAGCAAAGGGTCGGAAACTTTCACGGAATTTAATTTTTAAATTCATAATCGATTGCATTTTAGATGATCTTGCGTCGCCGATAATTGTTCGGGCGCCCAAAGCTCTCGGTCCGAATTCCATGCGACCCTGAAACCATCCTATAACATTTTCTTCATTAATTAAGTCCGCAATTTTTTCAGGAATCTCCGAGTCTGACAAATAGGTAAAAGTTATGTTGTTAGACTCAAGAAAATGTTTTATTGAACCGTTAGCTGAATAATCAGGGCCAAGATACGAGCCCATTTGGAAATCTGTTTTATTATCAACTTTTCTTGGATTACCTAAATATTTATACCAAACAAATAACGCTGCGCCCAATGCTCCTCCGGCATCACCGGCTGCAGGCTGAATCCAAATATCTTCGAAAAGATTTTCGCGCAGTATTTTACCGTTTGCCACACAGTTAAGCGCTACTCCGCCCGCGAGACATAAATATTTTTTCCCGGTTGTTTTTTTTACATGCCGGGAAGTTCTTAACATTACTTCTTCTGTAACATCCTGAACCGAACGCGCCAGATCCATTTCTTTCTGTGTGAGTTTACTCTCCGGTTTACGAGGCGGGCCACCAAATAATTTATCGAAATTTTTATTTGTCATTGTTAAGCCGGCGGCGAAATTAAAATACTTCATGTTAAGTTTGTAGGATCCGTCATCTTTAAGATCCATCAATTCATTTAGAATTAAATCGACATATTTGGGTTCTCCATAAGGAGCCAAACCCATTACTTTATATTCCCCCGAATTTACCTTAAAACCTGTGTAATAGGTAAAGGCGGAATATAACAGACCTAATGAATGTGGGAATTTTATATCGGCTAGAATAGTAATATTATTTTTTTCACCTATTCCAAAACTAGTTGTAGTCCATTCACCAACTCCGTCAAGTGTGATTATAGCGGCATCTTCAAATGGTGAAGCGTAAAAAGCCGAAGCGGCGTGGGATTCGTGATGTTCCGGGAACAATACATTGCCCTTGTAACCTAATTCCTCCTTTATTAATTCCTTCATCCATAATTTCTGTTTGATCCACAGAGGCATCGCTTTAATAAAGGATTTAATTCCAAAAGGGGCAAATGTAAGATATGTTTCAAGAATACGTTCGAATTTGAGAAATGGTTTATCGTAAAAAGCGACAAAGTTTACATCGGAAATACTTACTCCAGCTTCCTCTAAACAATAATTGCACGCGTTTATGGGGAAACGATAATCGTGTTTCTTTCTTGTAAATCTTTCTTCCTGTGCAGCGGCAATTATTTTTCCATCTTTTACCAGACAAGCCGCACTGTCATGATAAAACGCTGATATACCTAAAATTAGCATATGTAATAATTTTATTTTTAGAATGACCCATAGATACTAAAAAGACGCTACTATTTCAAACGTGCTTTTGGGATTTGATTTAAATATCTAATTCATTTCATCAAGCTATTGTTTCTCGAATTTCGTCTTTATATGAAAATACACCGCGGATTTGAGCATAAAAAAACCGATCCGAAAACTCGGACCGGTTTAATTTTATTAGGATGAACTTATAAATTTATTTTATAAGCATCATTTTTTTGAATGAGGCAAAATCGCCGGTAGTAATAGAGTAAACATAAACGCCGGAACTTAATTTGGATGCATCGAAATTAACTTCGTATACACCCGCATTCTTAAATTCGTTTAATAAAGTGGCCACTTCCTGACCCAATATGTTGTACACTTTTAATGTAACTTTATTTGCTTTTTGAAGAGCAAAACGAATATTAGTTGTTGGGTTAAAAGGATTAGGATAATTCTGATCCAAGGAATAAGAACTTGGAGCGTAATTTGATATTTCCCTAACATCGGCAACTATACTGTCCAGTTTAGCAGGTGACATGTCTGCCCAAGTGTCAAATACAGTTGCACTTTGAATACCTTTATTCAATGTCATTACATGCAATACGCCTGTAGAAGATTCGTTATCGTTTGAACCACCGTTAGAAGGCAATCCCCAGTTTGCGCCGTATTTGTATTTAAAATTCATAACAGTATAAAGAGGGAATTTAAGTGTAACACCCCAAATACTATCCTGACGGAACATGTCGCCGTTCTCGCCATTGTCGTTTAAGAATTTAACTTTATTGTTATCTTCACTCGGCCAACCGGCACCAGGCCAGCGCAAAGGAAGCGCATCACCGGCGATAACTACATTTTGAATAGATTCAAAAGCTTGTTTAGTAACGTCGTTGATCGCTTTTTTCATGTTAAGTTGGAACAACAATGTAACTTCTTGTTCAGTAACATCTACACGTTTAATACCGTTAAATCCGCGAGTTACTATAACAGAAGCGTTTGTTACGTCCTCTTGTTTTACTGTGTAAACTCTATCCGTCTCAACAACATCTGCGGAAGTTGTAGCATAACCGTATCTATAAGTTAAAACGTCGTCAACTTTAACTTGAATTGGTAAAACCAGTTCGTAAATGTTAGGATTGGAAGTAGCTGTAAGGACATCAGTTTTTGCGTAATTATTAAAAGATCCTCTTACAGATAAAATATCAGTGCTGGGATTAAAATTACCTTTCAATATTTCTAATTCCATATCGCATCTGAAAGTGAAATTAACATTTATTCCTGCGCCGAGATAATCGTTAAAATAAGCGAGAGCTTTATTATTACCCGATGTAACAACAAGTTCTCTGTTGCCGTTATTTGGGAAAGTTAAGGCGTCTTCCAAATTTCCATTTGAAGCGTATTTAAAGAATAATCTTGTTCCGGGTTCAATGCCTGCAATTTTTGCAGAATAAATTTTATCACCATCAGGATCTGTCATAACCGTCGCGTTAACATCATAACCGTTGAAAGAACCCGCTACGGACACTTTGCCTGTTGCCGGATTAAATAAACCTTCTGTAATTTGAACTGTCATATCTACATTTAAGGTAACTTCAACAGGATCAAGAACCCGATGCCACTGCTGAATAATAGGAAAACCGCCTGTTCCGAAAATACCCGCGTAGGCTTTGTTGCCATCAGGTGAAAAACCCATTCCACGAAATCTTTCAGCGGAGTTAGCAGGAACATTAAATACCCATTTAAAACTATCCACTATTGCTTTGTTAACAATATCGTATCCGTAAAATGTATTGTTGGAGTATCCAAACTCTGCCTTATCGTTAAACGAACCGGCGCTTGCGTAGAGCAGACCGGATTTAGGATCCCATTCAGCTGTTTCGGAGCGAAATCCGTTAAGAATAGTTCCTACAGAATCGTAAGATGAAAAAACGTTAGGTCGCTGAAATACGGTAATATAACCATTGCTGTACCCGCAGTGGTAAATTGTGTTGCCGTCTTTTGAAACTACAACTGTTCGCGCGAATCCGCTCGTTTGTTCAACAGCGTTTCCAACGAAAGTAAAATCAGGATTATAAATTTGAATCGGATTACCAGGCACAACTGGGGCGACATAAATACGTCCCTGCGCGTCAACAGCAGGCGCGGCAGGAGATGTGCCGAGTCCCAATTCAACTTTATTCATTCCTTCGCCTGTTTTGTAATTAATCCTGTACATAGTCTGTTTACCCCAGATTGCCAGAATATTTCCTTCGTGGTCTGTGCGTAAACCTCTAGGATTGCTTATAACCGATCCGTATAAAGTATCTTCTATAAATCCGCCACCTGTTGTTATTTTGTATACTGGCGAAAATGAAGCTTCGGTTCCATCAGGATTAAATACTCGTAAAGCATAAACAGCTTTAACTGTATCACCCGGAGTAGTGGGAACGTTAATTGTCGCCCATGGTTGAGTCCAAATTTTACCATCAGGATCAACTGCTAATCCGTGTATTTGACCTCTAATTGTGTCAGGTCTGTCGTTTGTGAAAGCCCACTTGCCGCCAACATTATTCCACTGAGCTAGCGAAGTTGACGCAGCAAGTAAAATTAATAATAGCGATAAAGTAATTTTTCTTACCATAATTCCTCCTTATTGTTATATGCGATAATTATAAATCTCTTCCGTAATAAGGGGCGCCTCGCCTCTGAGTAAGTACTCTTACAATATTTTGAAAAGATTCTTGTGATTGTTTGAATTCCTGTTCTCTTTTTCTTACAATATATAGATCGTCATCCGGACCCCACGAAAAACTTATCAGCTCATCCAATTTTTGTGAATTAAAAAGATCGGCTTTTAAAAGCTCCGGATAAAGATTTTTGACTGACTTATTTTTATCGATTGTTATAACCGGATTGATACCGTTATTTCCGACAAATAATACACCGTCTTCTGAAAATGTAATTGCTCTTGTAGCCACGCCAGAATTATAAATTGTCGATAAATCAAAATAAACTTCTTCTGTTCCAAGTGACCCGTCTACGTTTATAGCTGAACGGTAAATTTTTTCAACTCCGCTGCGTACCACGCTTGTAAATAAATATGTCTGGCTGCCATCTTTATAAACTCTTACGGCGTTAACCGAACCGGTGAAAACAAATTCCTTAATCTGCTTTGAAGGATAAGATATAGAAAATATTTTTCCACCAACTCCGCCAACCCAAATATTTTTTTGATCATCAACATCAAAATCTATCACCTGAGTATTGTTCGGCAGAATAACATAAACTTCGGGCTTGGCGTTTGGAACTATTTGAAATAATGCCTGCACTTTATCGGCACGGGCACCCAGAATTATTCCGTCAGGTCCAAATTTAAGTGAACTAAAATGTGTAAAATCTTTTTTGTTATATAAAACAGGCTCTCCTTTAAACGGCAGCAAATATTCTCCTTTATAAACACGCGGTTTAAGTGAATAAGCCGAGGAGTAAATGTTTTTGTTTTTGTCCACACACAAACCATAATACTGATTTGGCGCAAGCTGGTCGACATACAACTCTTTTAATGTTTCAAGAAGTTCGTATTTAAACATTGTGCTCGGCAGTTCGCTGCCTACTACCGCTACTCTTATATCGACTCGAATACCATCTGAATCTGCCGGTATTGAAACGAGAGGAGCTTTAATTAACAATCTTGTGGGTGAGGCTTCCAAAATTTTGGCAACATTTCCATTTCCAAAAGTAACAAGGTTTTCTTCTATGACAGAGGAAAAATTGGATCCAACAATAGTTATTTCCGATACGCCTGAGAGAGCTTTGCCTTCCGGAGAAACTGATTCTATCAGCGGAGGATCGTTACTTTTAGTTATTCTGGAATCAAGACCATCGGTAATATCATTTTCGCAAGCCGTTGCTATAAATAAGGAAATACCAACAAACCAAACAAAAGATATTGATTTGAAAGCCGAATAATTCTTTTTCATTTTTATACCTGAGTTAGCGTTTAAAAGTTTATATACTAATATGCAAATTTGATTGAGAATCTATGAACATCGCTAAAAATACTATAAGGCGCGTAAGCATAATCTATTCCAATACCAACACCTGCAAGGTTCTGTTTAATACCAATGCCCGCTGCGAATCCGCCGTCGTCGCGAGGGAAATTATAGCCGGCACGCAAAGAGAAAGAATTTATAAAGGTATATTCGCTGCCTATATAAATTTGTTCGGGATAATCCCTCGGATGTGATGCGTCGACTGATAGAAGTAAAGAATGTTTAGTTTTATCCAATTCTATAATATCAACCAAATCCATTGACATTCCAATCTGGAAAATGAGCGGAAGCTGAAATCCTTCTTCTATATATTTTAATTCTTCTGAAAAATTTCTGATACTCATACCGAGGTTCAGGCTTTCAAAACCTGTCCTGTAAATTAATCCGAAATCGAAAGCAAATACATCCGTTTCGAATTTTTCCTCACTATAACCCCCGCTAATAATACCAGTTTTTCCGTTTCCAATAAGGGATTGACGAACATATTTCAAATTTCCACCAATAGAAAATTTTTGGGAGAGACTTCGCGCGTAGCCCAGTCCAATAGAAACAGCCGTTGGCGAATATGTTCCAACATCAAGAAAACCTTTGTCGTTCGTTGATCTAACGGTTTCCTTAAAATCACCATAATCAACCGAGACCAAAGAAATACCGAATACTCCCCCCACTGGGCCGAATGGTTGAAAAGCGGCTGTGGCTGAAAGATAATTTATATCAGCAATCCATTGTGTCTGGTTAAATTCAAAATCCACCATAGTTGGAATTTCGGACATAGCGGCTGGATTATAAAGCATAGCAGATGATCCGCCGTGTAAAGATGTGATAGCATCTGCCATTCCGGCGTTGTGAGCGTTAGTAGAAACATTCAAAAATTTCATTCCGGATTGAGCCAGCTTTTTATTTTGAGCCGAAGAAGTGGATATTAACAAACCGGCGATTATAATCGTTAAACTTATTCTAATGATTTTTGTTTTCATTTATTTACCCGATTTCAATAATAACTTAAGTTATCTGATAATGGCGAATTTTAAAATTTCCTTTTTACCATTCTCCGAACCACCATCAAGATTTGTTACCACAGCAATATAAATTCCGCTTACAACAAGTTGATTGGAGGATGTATTTAAATCCCAGAAAGCGTCGCCGCTGCCGTCTATATGTTCAATTTCTCTTATTAACTCACCGAGTTCGGTAAATATCTGAATTTTACATTTGCCCGGAATGTCGAAGAACGCCAGCCTGTTTTTACGTGCAGGAAAAAGTAAATTGGTCTGATCTGCCGAAATTATGTATGGGTTCGGCACTACTCTCATGTCCGATAATTTTTCGCCCGGTTTACGCTTTAATCTGGCTGGATCGAAAGTTTGAGTGTAAAATCTTCCGCTTTTAAGAGAAGTATTTTTCGGTGTAAGACCGCCACCGTTATTATCGATAGGGTCACCGACAGCCACAACATAATAATAATAATCGACACCTCTTGTAGGCGTTGTATCTGCAAACGCAAATTCATCTGGCTTGGCTTTATAAACCAGCGTATAAGTGCTATCGTAATTTCCGCGAGCTCTGTAAATTTCGAAACCTGTTACAGCCGGACCTTCGCCGTTGTGGTTCCATTTTAATGAAATTTTATCTCCTTCACCAACAACTTCCAATTTATTTGGAGGATAAGGATTTTCGGATGCTGTAAATCCGTTTCCGCTGTTAAAATTTGCTGTAATTCGTCCGAATGTTTTCATCAACGAATCTTTTCCGGTCAGAACCCATTCATTCTTTTTAACATCAGTTATTTTACCCTGCTTAAATTTTCTGCCGATCGAAATTGTACTGTCGTAAGACATCCCGCTAGCTGCTTCTGCCCATACAATTTTAACGCTATCCCCATGAGCAAGCGTATAAGGTCCATATCCTATTGTTGCGGAATAACCGCCTGAAGAGCCAAGAGCAGGATCTGTTTTTTGAATGGCGAAATTCCCCGATGGTTCTACTTTATATGCGTGTCTTGGATTTTTATGACCTGCGGTAATAAAACGTTCGTATTCTTCACTCATATTAGTGCTATTAAAGGCATCGTTATTCGATGTTAGTTTATCGTCAGACATTTCCCAACTGGTTGTAGTAGGTTGACTAACATTATCAGCTGGATTTGTAGGTGAAGTATCGGCATGCAATGTTAATTGACCAATAAACTGAGAAGAACCCAATCGTCCAACTGTATCGGTAGCGGCTAAATATCCGCGTGAAGTTTTAGGAACCCATATTGGCCCGCCGATATTATCGTAAGTAACTTCTTTACCGGGCCAGTAACCGTGCCAGGCAAACATACAACGGTATTTTTCGTTAGTGGGATCTGGCAAAAGTCCGTCACCACGGGCGTCAATCATTGTTTGTAAACCCCAACCGCTGCCGTTTCCAATTACAAAACGTGTATTAGCAGATACGGACCATCTGTTCTGATAATAAGCGTATAGATCAGTTACTGTAGATGAGGGCAATTCAATTTCATCGTCATCATCCACATTTCCCGTATTTACCATAGTTACTTCATGAACTATATAATTATCGTGGTATTGTTGACTGAACTGATAAATTTTTCTTTTTAATGTTATCCCAAGTTGAGTATTAACTTCATTGTAAATCATTCTGTCGTATGGAAGACTTGGATCAATTTCCATATCATCGTTAGCAATAAAGGTCTCAGCAAACGATTCCAATCCATCTACAGTTACTTCGGGGGCGGAAAACTTGGAGACAACTTTAAATTTGACGGGGAAAAACTCATTGGCTCCGTTCACACGCGGGCCAATATGAACAACTTTATGCAGCCAATTTTTGCCTCCGAACTGAGCCGCATCCGTAAAGTTTTTTGCGCCTAACCATAATCCTTTAGCGGCCTGCATATCCATCCAGCTGTAAAGAGCGGGCCAGCGCATGCCGTATTGCTGCTCACCTACAAGTCCAACTTCAATTTCGGCTCCAAACTCGGAGTACCAATTATGCAGAGATCCGATGGCCATCCATCTTGTTCTTCCTTGTGCCATTAACGAAGAAATACTTACAAAAAACAAAAGGAATAATAGAGTTATAAAAATCTTTTTCTTAATATTTGTATTCTGATTCATTTGTCCCTCAGAAATAAGCTGGTTTATTAACCTAGAATAATTCAAGTGATAGTTTCAGAGCAAAATAAATTTGCCTTGGATTTAAGAATGTAAAATATGCCTGATTGGGCATATCAATGTATTGTTTATTTTTAAGAATCTTACTCAACTTACCGTTATCGACTGTATCCCAGCCTTGTCCGTTATATTCGTAATAATTATTAGTAGTTTTATCCCAATAAATTGCACCGCTTTTAACATCGCTTGCTCTAATAGCGGCAACATTAGGAACCGCAACAACAGGTGTAAATTCACCCGACCTTCTATAATCGCCGGGAACATCATCACCAGGAATGTTTAGGTACGAACCCGAAATCTCATCGCCGATATTTTTAGGTAAGTGTAAAGATTTCATATAACTTAGATAATCGTCACCATCTGTATAGCCGTAACCATTAGACATATTCTTAAAATTAAATACGTTAGTCACATCGAGTATAAATTCTAAATTGAGCACATCGGCAATATCAATTCCTTTGGAAAATCTTAAATCAACATTCCAATAATCTTTCCACTGCACATTATAAATAATACCAGGTATGGATCCGCCGCCTGTCCAAGTGAAATATTGACCGCTGCTCCAATCGCCAAGAAGGCTAATTCTAAAATCGCCTAAAGGATATATTCCGCCAATTTCCGGACCTAAATCTTCGGGAGTAAAGAAGTTCAGATTTGCTCTGCCATAAGGGCGAGGTATTGGTTTATCCTGTTCCGAATCATCGGTAATACGTTCATATTCCCTTTGTTTCGAAGGATTTTCGTAATACTGAAGATAACCAAAACGTCCGCTTGTTCTTACATCATAGGTGTAGTTAACAAATCCCTGGAACCAACTGCCTCTGTTTTTACTTAATGTTAATTCAAAACCGCGAATATCTCTGTAGGAATTAGGTTCACTTATAACATAATCGACGTCCCTGTTGCGATTAATATAGCTTACAAGCACCGGCTGTTCGGTAACATCTTTATAATAACCGGCAACCCTTAGTAGGAACATATCAAATAAATTATGCTCGTAACCTAATTCATACTGAACAGTTTTTTCCAAAGGGTTATTCGGATTCGCGATTCTTGCAAGAGAATTATCAAAACTATTAATTCTTAATAAATACAAATTCTCAGGTGTTGGGAAAGATCTTGTATGACCATAGTTAAAGTATAGTTTACTATTGATCGAAATTGGGAAAGAAATTCCAACTCGAGGACTGACATTGAGCTGTTTTTTTACAGCCGATTTATCCAACAGAGTATCGATACCTCCGATATTAATGGCTTTAAATGCCGAAGTGTACGGATCGAATACATACCACTCTCCACCCGGATCAAAATAATCGACACGTAAACCAACATTGGCAATCATACCTTCAAATTCAAGTTTATCCTGAACGTACAAAGCTCCTCTTACGGGTTTGGTATCCCATTTTGACTGTGAATTGCTCGATTGCAAAAATTGATCGAACTGGGCATAGTTGGTCTGGTTGCGTGTATAAATAACCTGCAACCCGGCTTTAACCTGATTGTATTTATTTACCTGACTAGTAATATCAAATTTACCGGTGTATACAGCAATCACCGAACTATCGCGTGAATTACTCATACCTACACCCATTCTCATTCCGTCTATACCATCGCTTGGCGCGGGCTGAAAACCAAATGGAGCTTCATCTACCCAATAGTTTTCACCAAATAATCTTACTAATGTTGTATCGCGCAAACTAGCAGGATTTGTGCTGTATCTCGATTCGAAACGTGAAATAATAGCTTCATAAAAGGTTGTTGGATTAAGTACATGCGTAAATTTCGCGCCTATACTGTTTCTTTTAATTCTTGTTGGCGCCCAATAATCTGGAGCGAAAATTCGTGTATCAATAAAACTTACTCTGTCCATTTCTCCTGCTATTGAACTTGCCGAACGGAACACACCGCCAAGACCGGACCTGCTATTGTTAGTGCCTGTAGTTTCACCGGCGAGTCCGTCTATCATAAGTTTCATACCTGTATTCAAATCCGACGTAACTTTTATCTGACCTGACCAATCCCTATATGCATCATCCGAAAGAGGTATAATATACATATCCCGGTTTTGCCTGAATGAGGCGAAAAATCTTAATCCGCCTAATTCTTTGCTTACGAACGGAACTGGTCCTCCGAAACTCATATCCAATTCGTAGTCTGAATCTTCTATATCAAGCTGACGTCTGTGCTGCCACAGGAATAATCGTTGAGCAGCTTCGGGAGAAAGATCATTGTTTGGATCGTCATCGCGCATCAAATTTTCGGATATTTTATTCCATCCTTCAAATTCTTTATATTGGCGCTGAGTAAATTCGTTCCAGGCTCCGTTTTTTGTACCTGTCCAGGCAACTGCGGGATCAAGAAAAGGACGTATCCAGTAGGAATTATAGTCGTGTGGTGATATTCCGAAATGTTTTTGACTGGCCGGCTTCAGACGTCCTATAAAACTATAGGTGTATTTATCCCGCCTTCCTTCCTTTGTAACAACGTTAATTATACCTGAACGCAAGTCACCATATTCGGCACTGAACCCGCCTGTAGTCACCTGAAGATTTTCAATAGAAGTTACGCTTATAGCGGTGTAGGGATTATTATCCCTCTCGTCCCTGAGCGTAATTCCATTAACCACAAAAGCGGTTTCACGCGCGTTTCCGCCTCTCACCTCAAAACCGCCGTCGGTGCTTTTTACACCAGCCTGAGTAGATATTACTCTGTCGACCGAAACGGTTGGAAGATTAGCAATTTCTTCAGCGGTAATATTAGCTCTACTCGCTGATACATCCTGCTGTACAATAGGAATTACAGCCGCCGTAACAACAACTTCCTGAGTTTCAATTGATTGAGACGAAAGAGCGACGTTAATAACCGTTGTCTGATCAATATTAACCGAAACATTAGTAACAGATTGCGACGTATAACCGATGTAAGAAATTTTTAGAGTTTTTTTGCCGGGTGGAACGTTAAGGATTACATAATATCCTTCCAAATCCGTTGCGGCACCTAATACCGATCCTTCAACAACAACGTTAACTCCTATAAGAGCCTCGCCTGTTTTAGAATCTGTAACCGTTCCGGTAATTTTACCGGACTGTGCAAATAACAATGTTGAAAAAAAACAAAGTTGGAACAAGAGGAGTATTATTTTCCTCATAAGATTATTCTCCTAAAAAAAATTTATTAGGAAAGTGAAAAATTAAGATTAGAATTTAATTTTAAACCAAAGTTAAAAATTAACTACAGTTAAGTTAGAATAAACTCAATTTAGTATCAAGAAAAACAAACTTATAACCAAATTTTCTTTCTTAAAATGACTAAAATTTTCAAATAAGACAAGACATATTTAATTACATAACGGCACTCATCTATTTGATGAGTACCATTTTTTTAGTAAATCTGTTATTATTTGAATTCAGCGAATAAATATATATACCAGTTGGCAAATTATTAGCGTTAAATTCGAATGAATATTTACCCGCGGTAAGATTTTTATTAATTAACTGCCCTACCTGCTGCCCTAATGAATTAAAGATTTTCAGTGATGTAAATCCATCCTCAGGTATATCGAACGTAATTTGAGTAACAGGATTGAAAGGATTTGGATAATTCTGATACAGATTATAAGCAACCGGCAGATTGAAACCTTCTTCATCTATTCCGGAAACAGTATTAATCTGGAATTTAAATATAGGTGATGGGCTGCTGTAACCGTAGTCGTTACCGGCCATAACCCTCCAGGAGTAATATTCGCCTAACTTAAATTGCTCCGGATTGGTATATGTGGTATCCAAAATATCTTTAACGTCAAGAATAATTAGATTATCGCTCCATGAAATCACAGATTTTACAACCTGAAGTCTGTAGCTATCGGCATTATTAACAGAATTCCATTTGAACTCAGGGTATTCGGGTACATTAACAGTTTGGTTAGGAGGATACACAAGTGTAGTTGCAATAGGGAATCCTGTAGTAAAAGACCAAGTATCGGAGTATTCAGATTGACCTACAATATTTTTTGCCGATACACGCCAGTAATATTTTTCCTGTCCAAACATTCCAGTCAATTTATATGTGGAATCCTGCAAATTTTCTTTCGATATAAAAATAGTATTAAATAGAGAATCTTTAGCAACTTGTAAGGTATATGAGCTGGCGTATTGCGCGTAATTCCATGTTAGCAAAGTTGTATCTTTTTGATTTAGTTCTTCGTTGCCCGGATATGCCAGCAAAGGTGTTGAAGGAGCAGTTAATTCAACTACATTGCTTGTAATACTTTCATTATTATTTCTGTCCAGAGCTGTTACTGTAAAATAATACTCTCCAGTATGTCCTGTTTTATTTTCGGGAATAAAACTGGTTTTCCCGGTCAACTCCGCAATGTTGGCCGAATTACTTATTATTTCCTCTCCGAAGTTTTGATCATCGGAAAGATAAACAACATAAAATCTGCCGGAATCACCGTCGGCGGCAACTTCGGGCTTATCCCATACCAGACCGGTAACCGCTGTTGAGGCAATTCTTTCTAAGCGCAGATTAATAGGAGCATTAGGCGCTTCAGTCCCTTTCCATTCCATTACCGGCGGGATTGCAGCATTTCTAAAAAAATTATTCCGGAGTGAATCCTGAATACCTAATGCATTTGAAAGCATTAGACCCCCTCTAAAAATTACGTTACCATCAACACCATCAGTATTTCGATTTAAATTGATTTGCCGTGGTAACTCGTTGTTTTTATATCCTCTATCTGTCCCAACAATTTGTCCAGGATAAAAATGAACATCATATTTTGCTATAGAATCGGCCCACCATGGTAATATATCAGCGTAATAAGGCCAAGAATTAATATCCCAATAAATCTGTGGTGTTAAATAATCTATAGATTGATTTCTCATCCAAGTAATCGGATCACAATATATTTGATTAAATGCGTTTAGAGCACCTTCTGTACCGGATGGATAACCCGGTTTCCAAATACCAAAAGGACTCATTCCAAACTTAACTTCGGGTCTAACTATTTGTAATGAATCGTTAATCATTTTCAGAAGTAAGTTCACATTGTCCCTGCGCCAATCACTTCGATTGTTAAAACCTCTGTTGTAAGCCGCCCAGGAGGCGTCATCCTGATTAGTGATGCCTTCGTAAGGATAAAAATAATCGTCAAAATGAATTCCGTCAATATCGTATCTGTTAACTACATCCATTACTACATCCCGCACGTATTCACGAACCATTGGAATACCGGGATCTAAAAACTGTAAATTGTTTACACGCAAAACCCACTCAGGGTGCTTTTGAGAAACATGTTTTGAATCCTGTCCATAACTGCCAACTGTTCTTGTAACCCGATAAGGATTAAACCAGGCGTGTAATTCTATTCCTCTCTTGTGAGCTTCTTCAACAGCAAAACTAAGAGGATCATAATAAGGCGAAGGAGCCTTACCCTGCTGCCCTGTTAACCAAAAAGACCAAGGATCATAAGGAGATTCGTACATCGCGTCGCATTCCGAACGTATCTGAAAAACCGCCGCGTTCATATTAACACTTTTAAGCATGTCCAATAAACTTACCAATTGAGACTTTTGTACATCTGTGCTTAAATTTACAGTTGTGGGCCAATCCAGGTTAGTAACGGTTGCTATCCAGGCCGCTCTAAATTCACGCTTTGGTAATTGATTTTGACCTTGTAAATAAAATGAGGAGATTAATATCGTTAGAATAAGTAAACTTTTTTTCATCATTTACCTTAAATATATTAGAGAATTTATTTGAATTTCATTATTGAAGAAGAAATGGTATACAAATATAAACAGTTTGTTGGAAGTTAAAAAGATAAGATTAATTATTGCACAATATTTATCAGATATAATAAAATATTTGATGGCCGTTTGATGTTCGATTGCATTAGAACTTGAGCGAATAATAACTTATTTTTGATAAATTAAATCACCTAAACAATAAACAAAAGTGCGAAAACAATGAAAAAACTGATATTTGTCTTAATATTAATAAGCTTTTCTATTGCAATTGCCCAAACTAAAAATAAAGAAATTTCCAGAGTTCCATCCTGGGCAAAACAAGCTGTATGGTACCAGATTTTTCCCGAAAGATTTTACAATGCCGATACAGCCAACGACCCAACTGTTGAAGATGTTGTGAACATTTGGCCTTATATAGAGCCCGAAGGCTGGCAAATTACTCCCTGGACATCCGATTGGTTTAAAAGACAACCGTATGAGGAGAAACTAAATAATTACGACTATTATCAAATCCAGGGAATGCGACGCTATGGCGGAGACCTGCAGGGAATTATTGAAAAATTAGACTATCTTAAAGATCTTGGAATTACGGCCATTTATATTAATCCGGTTTTCGAATCTCCTTCCTTGCATAAATACGACGCAAAAATGTACAGGCATATCGATAACAACTTTGGACCGGATCCGCAAAAAGATATTGAAATTTGGAACACCGAGGATCCATTGGATGCGTCTACCTGGAAATGGACAACCGCCGATAAATTATTTCTCACATTAATTAAAGAATGTCATAATAGGGATATTAAAATTATCATTGACGGGGTTTTTAATCATGTAGGAACATTTTTCTGGGCATTTCAGGATGTTGTAAAAAATCAGGAAAATTCGAAATACAAAGACTGGTTTACAATTAACAAATTCGATGACCCCAACACACCCGAAAATGAATTTGATTACGAAGGCTGGATAGGTGTAAAAGATTTACCTGAGTTAAAAGAAGATGAAAACGGATTGATTAAACCTATAAAAGATCATGTGTTCAATGTAGTAAAACGCTGGATGGATCCCAACGGTGATGGTGATCCATCGGACGGATTGGACGGCTGGCGGCTTGACGTTGCCGAAATGGTGAACTTAAATTTCTGGAAGGAGTTCAGAACATTTGTAAAAAACATAAATCCCGAAGCTTACATAACAGGAGAAGTTTGGTGGCAGGATTGGAATAAAGATAAAATGTTTAATGCCGCCCCTTGGTTGCAGGGTGACGCTTTTGACGCGGTTATGAACTACAGATTTGCGCGCGCGGTTAAGAATTTTGTGATTGATAATAAGAACAAAATTAACAGTTCTGTATTTGTTGATTCTTTAAATCAAATTTCGAAAGATTATAACGAAGAAAACCTTTATGTTCTTTTAAATCTAATGGACAGTCATGATGTAGATAGGTTGGCATCTCAAATAAACAATCCCGACCTTTGGTATGACCATAACGCCAATCCATCTCAGAATAAAGAGTATAAAGTTGAGGCGCCGGACTCGATCGGCAGGTTAAATCAAAAATTGATAGTAGTTTTACAGATGACTCTTCCGGGCGCCCCTACAATTTATTACGGTGATGAAGTTGGAATGTGGGGCGGCGACGATCCCGACTGCCGCAAACCGATGGTATGGAGTGATCTAAATTATGAAGACGAAACTACACACCCCTACGGATTAAAACGCAATATAGATAAAGTGGAGTTTAACATGGATTTGTTTAACTGGTATAAAAATCTTATTTCTATCCGGAAAAATAATCCATCACTTAGTCTCGGCACAGTTTCGTATTCGGTTATAAACGACAACATTCTTTCTTTCAAAAGATCTTATCAAGACGAAAATATATATGTAATCATTAATAACGAAAATGTTAATGTAAAAATAAATTTAACTGAATCCATTGTTCCCGGGAATATGGGATATACTGATTTAATTTCGGGTCATGAATATTTGTTCAAATCAGATTCTATTTTGGAATTGGAACCTTATCAATCTGTTATTCTTAAATAGATTATAATCTCTAATTTGTGGATATAATTTGAAACATAATAAAATACGGCAAAACAAAAAATGGTTTTATCTTATAGCGGTCTCAATTCCGTTTGTATTTATTATTATGGTGGAATTATTATTGAGAACTTTTGATTACGGTAAAAATTTAGAGCAATGGATAGAGGGTCCCTACAATAAAATATATCTTAATCCGGACATAGCATTCAGATATTTTAATAATACTGAGGCTGTTCCATATTCAGCGGGCGATATGTTTGATGAAACGAAAAAACCCGATTCATATAGAATATTTATTTTAGGGGCCAGCAGCGCCGCTGGATTCCCTTTTTCACCAAACGGCACATTCGCGCAATACATATCCAAACGTTTTTCATTGGAATATCCAGATAAGAATTTCGAAGTAATAAATCTTTCCATGGCCGCCATTAATTCCTACACACTAAAGGATATTTTGCCCGGAGTGCTGGATCAATCGCCGGATTTGGTAATCATTTACGCCGGACATAACGAGTATTACGGCGCGTTAGGGGTTGGTAGTCTTGAATCATTCGGCGGTTCCCCTTATATGGTGGAATTAGTGATGGCACTTAGTAAATACAAAATCACTCAATTAGTAAGCAATACTATTAAATCGACTGTCTCTTTGTTTTCTGAAACTACTCTTCCTTCGGGCACTCTTATTAAACGAATGGCAAAGGATAAAGAGATAATTTTTGGCTCGCAAATTTATAAAGATGGCATTAATCAGTTTACGCGTAATATGGAAAGAATTTTATCCGACATTAAGAAGAGCGGAGTTCCTGTAATAATAAGTACGCTAGTTTCCAATATCAACGGAATGCAGCCGTTCATTTCCGAGAACACTAAGAATTTTCCTTCGGCCAGATGGATATTTAACGAAGCAAGATTTAATGAAAAAAAGGGAGATTATGTTAATGCAGATAGCCTGTACAGATACGCAAAAGATCTGGATCTATTAAAATTCCGCGCGCCCGAAGAGATAAATCACTCCATTAAAAAGCTTGCTAAAAAATACAAGATACATATTGTTGATTCCGACTCTCTATTTAAATTTGAAAGCCCCAATGGAATTATAGGCAATAACCTATTAACAGATCATGTGCACCCGACATTGGCGGGATATCAGAATATAGGCAGACTTTACAGTGAATATATTCTATCGCACAATCTGATTCCCGGAACAATTCAAACAATTTACAATAATAAACAACAAGATAGTATTGCGCGCGCCGGTTTTAATTTCAGTGAATTAGATTCCGCGATCGGTCGCGTGCGCCTTCTGAAACTGAAGAACGACTGGCCATACAAAACAAACACTTCTCTGCTATTTAAGAGTGATTATAATCTAATATCCTTTATCGATTCAATTGCTTATAAAGTTGTTAACGAGAATTATTCCTGGGAAAAGGCGCACAGAGATGCCGTCGATTATTATATTTCAAAACGTAAAATTGATAAAGCAATAAAAGAAATTGATGTATTAATAAATCAATTTCCCTTTATAATTGGAATTAAAAAATACTCGGTCAATTCTTTAATTGACAATAAATATTATGAATACGCTCTTCCTTATTTAATGGATTATTATAGTTTGGAGTCGGATGCTTACTGTACCAAATGGCTAGGTACAATTTATCTTTCGATGAACAATGTAGAAAGCGCAATAAAATATTTAATCGAGAGCATTAAATTTAATTCGGGCGATGCTCAAGTGTTTTATAATCTTGCCGGAGCTTATATGATGAATAAACAGTATACAGATGCTCTAAACAACATCAACCGCTGTATCGTATTAAAACCTGACTATCCTAACGCCAGTGGTTTTAAAGAACAACTTCAGTCAATTTTAAATTAGATTTTAGGTGAATTTTGAAATTACAGTCACAGCAAAAAACCGAGAGGAAACCTCCCTTCATATTCTATTTGATAATGATTCTGCTGCCTTTTTTATTTCTAATTATACTTGAAACAAGTTTAAGAATATCAGATTACGGTAAAGATTTAAATACGTGGATAAAGGTGGATTCGAACAAATATGGTATGAATCCGGATTTGGCGTTCCGTTATTTTTATAACGTAAAAAATGTGCCCACTTCTATTCAGGATGTTTTTGATATCACCAAGAAAGAGAACTGTTTCCGTGTTTTCGTATTCGGTGGGAGCAGCGCCGCGGGATATCCTTATATGCCGCTGGGTTCGTTTTCCAGATATATAAAACGCAGGCTCGAGATTTTCTATCCCAATAAAACCATAGAAGTAGTTAACCTTAGTCTTACGGCTGTTAACAGTTATACGATTCGTGATTTGGTACCGGAGGTACTTGAACAAAAGCCGGATCTTATTTTAATATACGCGGGACATAATGAATATTATGGAGCTTTGGGCGTTGGTTCTATGGAATCACTCGGTAAATCGCGAGGATTGGTTAATTTTATTTTATCGCTTAATAAATTTAAAACCACACAGCTGGTACGAAATTTCTTAAAATATACCGCCTCACTTTTTAATGGAGAACAAGGACCTGCAAGCGGAACGTTAATGTCGCGAATGGCGCAGGAGCAGTCAATTGAATACGATTCAGATGTTTATAACGCCGGCATAGAACAATTCAGTGGGAATATGAGTGATGTTCTTGAAACGATTAATAAAGCCGGCGTTCCCGTTATAATTTCCACATTAGTATCTAATCTTAAGGATCAAAAACCATTTGTTTCTAAAAAAGCTTTAAATGGAAATTCAGCGGATGATTTATTCGATCAAGCCCAAAAATTATTCTCAAACGGTGATATTGAAAAATCCGATAAATTATTCCGGCTCGCCAAAGATTATGATATGCTCCGTTTCAGAGCTCCCGAAAAAATAAACGATATTATAAAAGAATTTGATAAAATATTTAAAGTGAATGTTATTGACGCTGATATGGGAATGAATAATTTCAGCGAAAACAAAATTGTGGGTGACGATTTAATGGTAGATCACCTCCACCTAAATCTTCGTGGATATAAACATATCGGAAAATTATTTTTCGAAGAGATGATATCAAAAGAATTATTGCCCTCAAAACTGATTACTTCCCTTTCTGAAACTCAGCAGGATAGTGTTACACTCTCAAAATTTTATTTTTCTCCATTGGATTCCATAACCGCTGAATATAAAATTAAACTTCTTAAAAACGACTGGCCGTTTGTTCAAAGGGATAAAAAGTTTAACGAAAGAATTTTACTTAATCCGAAAAATTTTATCGATTCAATTGCATTCGACATTGTAACCGAACGTGAACAATGGGAAACGGGCGAACGTAAAGCAGCCGCCTGGTATCTGGTAAATAAAAATTATGAGGCGTTTACTTACCAAATGGATGTGCTCATTAATCAATTTCCAATAATTCGGGAGTATTACAATTTTACGGCTAATGAATTAATAAAAGTAAGAAAATTCTCGGCGGCGTATAAATACCTTATACAAAAATATTATATAAACCCCGACGCGTTCACGACAAAATGGTTGGGGATTATCAGTTTAGCGGAAAAGAAAACCGAAGCCGCTATAAAATATTTGGAGGAGAGCGTGAAACTGAAAAATGACGATCCGCAGACTCTTTATAATTTATCCGGCGCTTACGCTAGTAACAATAATTATCAAAAAGCTTTGCAGGTTATTATTGAATGTCTTAAAGTAAAACCGGATTACGCTGAAGCTTTAGCATTCAGAAATCAACTTGAAAAAGTAACTGATAGTAAATAAAACAGGCTTGCTCAGCCGGCGTTTTAGAACCCTAAAATTATTTTGTATGAAGAAAATTCGACGGCTGTTATTGTGTAAAAATAAACTCCGCATGGCAGGTGTTCCCCTTCAAATGAAACCCTGAAAATTCAGGCGGATTGGACTTCATCTACATAAGCAACTACTTCTCTTCCTATTGAATCGAATACTTTTAATTTTGCAGAGGAAGTCTTCTGTAAAGAATAGTTAATATTTGCTGACGGATTGAAGGGGTTGGGGTATTTGTTATCTAAATTAAATTTGTGAACCTCTTTAACAAACTCGTCCGTTTCTCATTTCATTTTATAGTGGTAGAATTCACCACGAGCTATAACATTATTGGAAAAAGCAGATCCGGTTGCGTCTAAAAAAACAACTTTTACTTTATACATTACCGCCCAATTAGGATATCCTACAATAAATTCCTGGTCAGTATATTCATACTCGTTAATATTATAATATGCTGTTCTACCCGAACAAGGAATTATAGTTACAGTTCTAAATAATATGTAACCTGAAACATTGCTGCCCCAAGATCCCGTATTGTTCCATTTGGGTAATATGCATCACGTTAATCCAGGAAACAACCACCCCCCAATTTTACACGCACACCCTCATTCTCTTTATAAGCTTGCAATCTATACAACCCATATCCAAAATCCGGTTGATCCAGATTCAATTCTTTAGACTCGACTGAAAAATCCAATCCATACATAGTGAAGAAGATATTTCGGTATTTTCAGTTATTATAACATTTCAATTTCTTTAATTGCCAGGATAGGAATTGCGCGAAATTAATGGAACTTAAAAACAATTAAGAAAATTATTTGTTTCATTTTCCCTTTATTTTATAAATAAATTTCCCTTGCGAAGACAGATACATTATTCCATCGGATAAAGCCGGTGAAGATGGGGTTGAGCAAGTATATTCTTCCTTAAAATAGATTTCCCATAAATGCGAACCCGTTTTACCATTTATTGTTTTAAGCGCGTATGCTGTAACTTCACGATCTTCGATGTAATAAACATTTCCATTATTATCACACGTTAACGAGTTGGAGGTGTGCCCTTCGTATTGTTTCCAGTTTAATTTCCCTGTAAACGATATGGAGTACAATGTAATCAATACAAAATATATGCTGCCAAATTTATCCATAGTCATTTCGGGATTATTTAAAAATTGACCGTAATATAAATTTCATTCAAAATATTTAAAAACCATCAAACGGCACCTGAAGGTTTTAACGATTATAGACCAATATCATACATATATCCACCGGTGACGTATACATTCCCCTGTGTATCTACAAGTGGAGCGCCATGTGAAGAAAATTCACTAAACTCCCGTACTATTTCGTGTGTTAAAATACTCACACAGATAATACTAGTTTTATTTCCATTCAAATAAAGATATTTTACGTCAGGTGAAAATGATGTCTCTGCAGAAGGATAGATTCTTGTATCATTAAGTTCCCATACTAATTCACCCTTTACGTATATGCAACAAAGTGTGTTAGAATTATCAACATCATAAACATTTCCATCCAAATCGATATTTGTATTCCAACTTGAGATTTTTGATTTAGCAGTAAATATCCACTCTATATTTCCTTCAGAAGAGACGGCTCTAAGCCCTCTTTTATCTCGCATAATCAATGCGCAATTTGAAGTCAGTAATGGTGTTCTAAGATTTTCGACTTCAACCGGCGATTGCCGAAGCAAATTACCTTTAGCATAAAAAATCTTAAAGAAATAATTCCAGCAACATAAACGTTTGAATCAGAATCCAACACTATCCCGGAATGTAAATCTAAATCGCCAATCGATAAATCTACCCGACCGAATTTGGGACCGGAATATTTACTTCTTCCGGTGGATTGCGGATTGCCATGATGCATAGGCCACGGGCTATCCGCCAGGCTCGGCCAGGGAATATCGTGCTGGTTACCAGGTATAGGAATTAGTTCCGGCGGATCACCCGGCTTATTGGGTCCGCAACTATTTATTAATACTGTAATTAAAAGAATGGCAAAAAAAGAATTTTAGATATTTCATGTTAACGCCCCCGATCCCTGTATATCTGCAACGCTCCAATGATGGATTATATACTTTTAAAAAAGTATATAACAATTCAATGAATTTCAGTAACAGTAAATTTCAAAGAATGATTTAATTAGCTGGGTTGATTTATAATTTAAGACAACATAAAGCGGTTCTGAATCTGATAGAAATAAAAAAAGCTTCCCTATAAAATAAGGAAGCTTTTTTTTTATAAAAGCAGTTTAAAACCTAATGACGGCTTATTTCAGCAGCATCATTTTTCTTGTTGCTGTATAATTGCCTGCTTGAATTGAATAGAAGTAAACACCGCTGCTCCAATTCTGAGCATTCAATTTAACTTCGTAAGAACCGGCTTTCATATCCTGATTCATCAAAGTACTAACTTCCTGACCAATAACGTTAAATACTTTTACAACAACTTTGTTATCGGCTGGAATACTGAATCTGATTACAGTACTTGGGTTAAAAGGATTAGGATAGTTTTGATTCAATTCGAAAGAGTTGGCAACTAAATCCAGAGGTTTAACATCTGTATAACTCTTAGGACCGCTTTCCCACTGATCTGATTTGTTTTCTGTTGTAGTCCATGTATCACCAGGAGCAGAATAAGGCTGTACAAAAGTTCTTGCAGCTGTTTGATCAATGTAACGAACTCTGTAAGCAAAATCACCGAAACCTGAAGGTTCGTGAGAGTAACTTCCGTCTTTAGTAAAAGCGTATCGATATTCAAAACCGTTCCATGATGGACCGTTTACTGTAAGTGTAGCTGTATAAATCTTATCACCGTCAGCATCTGTCATCTCGAGAACAGCCATATCATCTGTATCTTCCCATCCCTGTGAATATGTAAAAGCGGGTTGTTCAGAAATCCAGAATACTTTATCCGTTCCGGGAATAAAAGTAGGAACTTGTTTCTCAGGATTTGCCGCGTCTGTCATGTTAACACTGAAAGTAATTTCTACTGATTGACCAGCTGGAACTACATAATCAGGATGTACGTCATCGTAATAAGCGAGACCAGGCGCTTGAGTATCTGTACCCTCAAATATCGCGTCACGGTTACCGCCGCCCTGTGAAAGAGGTCTTTCATATCCGTCTGCCCATGCGAAAGCTTTATCTTTTTTGTTGTCAACTAACTGAACATAATATTTATAACTTTGTTCAGCGCCTACTGGTTGTTGAACAAAAGGAACACCGATAAACCAATCGTTAGGATTCAAGAAGTCCTGGTTCATATGAGATTTTGCTGCGTCGTCGCTTGACCAGCCGTTAAATCCACCACGAATATGTGTTGAATCAACAGCCGGATCGAATAGACCGATTTCAGTCATAACACTCATATCTATGTTAAAATTAATTGTTCCGTTAGCCAATGTTATATTTGGATCCTGATCATCCCAGAAAGCTGAGAAAGATTGTTCGCCGTCTTTAAGAATTAATTTTCTGTCAGCTACAGATTCCCATGAAAAATTAGCGGCTTTATAAATAAACTTAAACATAAGAGTATTACCGCCAACTAAATCGGCGCCTGTGTGATCTTTAGTAAAAGCACCAGTATACTTTTTATCACCGTCTGCATCTTTCAATTCGAAAGGAGCGTTCTGCCAATCTGTAAAAGATCCGGCAACCCATACAGGATCAGTTCCCGGAACAAATGTACCTTGTTGTTCTGGTAAACTCATATCTACTGAAAATGTAACAGTTGCGGGTTGTCCATTGGCTGTTCCGGCATTATTATAAGAAACTACATCCAATGTCATATCACTTGCGCCAACAGTAACTGAACGGTTTGAGCCTTCATCTTTTCCGTCCCAGCCTGTACCAATGTTATATTTATACTCATAAACATTGTTGGCTGCCATAGCAACTGTTAAAGTATAAATCTTGTCGCCATCAGCATCGGTCATAACTTTTTCTGTGTTTGCTGGCGGTTCATTCAACCAGTTGTTGAATCCACCCGGGCATGTAACAACAGTTGCAGCAGGATCGAAATTCTGTGTGGCTATCTGATAGCTCATGTCAACTTGAAAAGTAACATTGACATTTTGAGCGATCGAAGAGCTAAAAGCGCCGATCAATAAAACGGCTAAAATTGCTAAATATTTTTTCATAGATAACTCCTATTGTGTTGGTGTGTTTTTAATTAAATATAACTTCAATTTTATTTAGAAACTAAGTATTACTCCAAAACTGTGTACGTCATCTAAATATTCGTATTTCTGAAAAGCGTAATCCACTGAAATATCCAATGGTCCCATATTTTTATAGTTAATTCCAATTCCGGCTGTCAATCCTTCCTGGGCGTCTTCCAAAAATATTGTTTTATAACCACCCCGTAATTCTATCAATTCGTTAAAGAGCGACAATTCGCCCCCTACATTTACCCATTGTTGATTATCGTTCGGATAGTTTGCATCAACCGCGAGAGTAAGTCTCTGGTTATTCAAAAAATAAAAATCTCTTGAAATCCCGATTTGAAGTCTTAACGGCAATTCATATTTTTCGGTTGCAAGCATAGCATCAACAGTTTCATTGTTACCTGAACTGTTAGGATTTTGATCGTAACGTACAAGTAGATCGTCTCCGCTGATCTGCATTTTTGTTCCGAAGTTTGTAATGCTGCTGGCAAACTTGATACCGTAAAAAGGTGTAGTAAATATGGTTCCGATGTCTACGGCAACACCTTCGGCGCTTGAGTTATAAATGGATTCTCTTATATATTTAACATTAGCGCCTACAATAAATTCTTCGGTAATATTCCGCGCGTATGTTAAACCGAAAGCATAACTTCCCGCGTTAAATGTTGCACCAGTGCCTTCGGGATTAAGCTCGGTTGTAACATCCATATCGCCGTAGTTTATAGCTGTTACATTAACACCTATATTACCGAATTCGCCTGCAGGAATTACAACGCCAAAATAGTTGAGATTAATATCGGCAAACATTTTAGTGTAAGTAAAAATCCCCTGGTATTTATTTATTGAAGCGATACCGGCAGGATTCCAGTACATTGACGAAGCATCATCAACCGTAGATGAAGATGCGGCGCCCATTGCATTTGCCCGGGCGCCAACACCTATGCTTAAAAATTTTGCTGCTGTAGTTCCTGTTTTTGAAACACTTTGTCCAAACAGAACTCCGCATACAATCAAGTTTATTACTGCTATTATAATTTTTCTATTAAACACAATTAACTCCTTGAATGTTATCTAGAAGTTTGTTCATTAACTATTTAATTACTGCAAACTTACCCGTTTTTTGTCCAATCCCGGGTGCATCAACATGATATATATAAACACCATATGATATTGCCAGATTATCTTTTGTAAGCATATCCCAAACCGCGGTGCCATCATTATAAGTACCGAAGTGGTCAATTGATTTTACTAACTCTCCGTTAACTGTAAAAATCCGTATTGTACATTCTTTAGGCAGATGCGTAAAATGCAAAGCTCTCGGGCCGCGCCCGGAGTTAAATGGATTTTTAACTTCCCAACTCGCCGAGGCTACGTAAGGATTAGGAACAACTTTAATATTGGCCAATTCTTCTTTTGCCATTGTTTTATCCACTGACGCGGCTGTGGCAACAAACCTGAATTTATCCGCGGATAAGAAAGGTTTACGAAGATTGATTTGAATAACATCACCGGTGGTCGGGAAACGAAGTCCGCCAGTGGCATCGCCATTAAGATAGAACCACCATGTAAATACAAGAGTACCGCTTGCATTAGGCTCAAGAAATGCTATTCTATCTCGTGTAGCGCCTTTTGCTGTCAATTTTCCGGCTCCCTCTTGCATATCAATTTCAACAAATCCGAATTCGATAAACTTCTGTGTACTTTTATTGAATACAGTAAAGTTTACATCCTTAGCCGGGAATGTAGTTCCTGATAAAACGAATTCCTTGGATTTACCATAACCAACTTCTCCGAAAGTTATCTCGTAGTCGTTAGGTCTCTGCTCTCCTTTATCTTTCTGAGTCACTAGTTTTTCAAAAATATAATTCTGAATACCAGTGTTATTCCATCCTGAGGTAAGTTTATTTAACTGTACCTGAGCTTCGTTGGAAAAATTCAACCTAAATCCGTCGGTTAGGGGTTGTTCAAAAGTTGAGGCAAAGTTTCTGCTCTTATCAATAATTATTTTATTAGCCGTAGAATCGTACAAAGAAAACGTTTTTGTAGTAAGCGTATCATTTTCAGTACTTTTTGAAGCTAATTTCAGAGTATCCTGGAAAGTAATATTATATACATGACCGTCTTTTATTTCATTAAAATCAACTATTTCGTATGTAACCGCCCCTGTTGTAGTTCCTTGTACAAGTTTAATTTCGCCCAATGTGGCGTTTACCAAACCGGCTACAGGCGCTTCAGGTTTAACTCGAACAACGTTAGGTCCTAAAACCACAACACCATTAGGCTGCAGTGATAATCTTATAGTTGATTCCGTTGGAATAATATTACCAGCAGGGAAACCAAAATCATATGCTACAATGGCGTAATAATATGTAAATCCATTCTGAACACTATTGTCAATATACGTATGTTTAAGTCCTGTGTTATCGCCCAGATAATACTTAATACCATCAATACCCACAGAATCGAAGCCGGAGTAATTATCCACTAAATCGAACGTAACAAGAGGAGTTTTGAAAGTAGGAATTCCGAAACCGCTTGTTATATTTTCGGGATCCTGAAATGCAGGATCCAAAGAACGATATATTTTGTAACCTTCAAAGTCATATCCATTGCCGCCAATAGCGCTTATATATTTATCGAAAGAGGATTCCGCCAAATTGTCCCAATAAAGGATAACCTTATTATCACCTGGCACCGCGCTTAAATCAGGTGTTAGCGGAGCGTTGGCAAACTGATAATCATTTTCATAAGTTTCCTGAACACGCACTTTCTTTCTTAAAATTTCTTTTCTTCTTATCAATCCATCCGGATCGGGAACTGGTCCATTAGCAAGAATTACCGCAATTGAAATAGGTTCGGTTCTGCCCGATCGAAGCGGGAAAAATCCGGAGGACATAAATAAATCGTACTCACCTGAAACCACCGATCTGGGGTCGTAAAAACGACCTGGACGCATCAGGCGGAACCAAATAACATCATCGGAAACAGAATTAAAATTCCAGGATCCCGCGGCTTCGTACTGAGCATTGGTAATACCAATCTGATCAGTTTCAGAAACGTCTGTTACATCAACGTTTGGTTCGCCGGGCAAATTAAATTTTGCGCCTGAAGTAGGCTTATCATCACCTTCCCCTTGATCGCCGGTACCGGGAATTCCATCTAAACCAACGTCATCTGTAAGAGCATTCCAATCGCCGTCGTTATCAATTCCGTCGTCTCTTGCCTCATCAATCATCTCATCAATATTTTCATCAATATTCTCGTCTATCGCACCGTTTTTATCATTATCAATACCATCTGCATATTTTTTACCCAGATCCTCAGCTTTAACGTCATATAAAATAACATTAGAACCGGGGACTTTATATCGGTAATAAGGGGCATCTGCCGCAGCGGCATTAATAATTGCCTGAGTAATTACTGGGCTGCCTTCTTCTCCATTTCCGTTATTGTCTATAAAATCTTTAAACTTCATTCCAATGTCGTCGGCTTCCACCATGATAAGATGAACCGCACCCTGTTGTATGGGATCGGTTTCGGGATTACGAGGCCATCTTTTCCATTTATCCGCATCGGAGTTATCAACCATTTGCTGGGTTACAACAGGACTTCCGTCCTCACCGTCGTTATCATTATCAATTCTATCAGCATACGTAACACCAACCTGGTTGTTAAAAGCTATATGAGTTTCATTTTCGTCTATAAGTCCGTTTCCGTTATTGTCAATAAGATCATCAACAATCTCACCCTCGAGCATTGCGGCCGAAACTATAGGTCCATCTTCTCCATCACCGTCATTATCAATTCTATCTTCAGCATTACCCGGAGTTTCAAGGAAGGCCTGACCAATCATACCAACCGGATCGGAGCCGAAATCAGGAGCTCTATGATCTTTATCCCTGCTGAATCCAATATCATAAATCAAATCGAATTCCGAGATATCATCCTGCGAATCACCGTTGCCGCCGACAAAATCGGCATGCCACATAATAACGCCGACTTTTTCAATGTCTTTAGTTCCGTCATTTTTAACGTTATGAAGCACATAAATTGCGTCTTGAACCAAAACCTGCGACCATGCTAAAGCTCTAACGTCTAAAATTATTCCAAGTCCTTTTCTGGATTTATCAGTAGAGTCTGGGAAATAATTATATCTTGTATATTTATCATCAGATGCTCTGTAAAAAATTTCCTGATCAGCGCGGAAATCATTTTTTCCGCCCAAACCATTCCAACTGCCCGCCCAGCCCGGATCTTCTTTATCGTTCATTCTATCCGGCCATGATTTTGGCCATGTTGTTTCATCAACGCTGGTAGCAATCTGACTGGGATTACGGGCATCATTATAATATCCTTTAACAGGCTCAATATTCCAGCTTGCTCCTTGAGGACTTTGTCTGTAGGTTGGAGTATCAACAACTTTAATAAGCGCGCCGGTTTCATCTACAACTTCGCCGCCTACAAAAAGTGCCGATAATGCCAAATAAACTTGTCCTGTATTTTTTGGCCATTCGTATGGCGTCTGAACATTAATCGGAAACTCGCCGCCTGTTCTGCCGGTAAACCCAAAATTATGAACTGTAGTTCTAATTTTATTACCTTCCAACTGAGCGGTACGGCGCAAACTGGCGTCGCCACGTTCTTTGCCCGGGACGTACTGAGCAAATGTGCTTTCGCAAACAAGCAGAGTGGTAATAATTAGAACTAATAAAAACTTTATTTTAAGACTCATAAAAGAAGCCTCCTCTATAAAAATTCATTTAGATTAAAACTCTATATCAAATCCTAATTGTACTAACCTAGGTGGTACATAATTCCATGGTCTTGTCAAATATTCTTCTACTGAATTTGGTCTGTTTGCATCCTCACCAACATTCTGCGCTTCAGTTGTGTATGATGGATCACCGGTATCCGCGAACACATTTACTACTGTTTTTGTGTCTAATAAATTAAAAACTCGAATGAACGCATTAAGATTGTAACCAAACACATCGAATGATTTGTTTACTTTAAGATCAAGATTAAATTGATCGGGTCTTCTGCGAACATTTCGCTGGAAGCCGGAGGTTAAACCTCTCTCAGCAGTAAATTGTGTAATCGAAGGTGTATAAGGTAGTCCGGTACCGTAACGACCTAATAAACTCACTCCCCAGTCAGCGTCCCCAACATATAAAGAAGCGTTAAACTGATGTCTCTGATCCCAATCTAAAGGAATTAGATAAAGCGTGGGTTCGTCATTTCCCTGTTGAGCGTAAAATTCTTGTTCTGGTGTAGAGTTGCTGCCTTCAGCAACTTGGTAAGTATAGTTAACATCTAATCCGTAATTGTTTGAGAAATTTTTATTAAAACTAACCGTAACGCCTTTAACGTTCGAATAATCTTTATTGGTATAAATTGAATAAGCTATTCCGTTAATAGTTCTAATAAACGGTCCGGCAGTAATCCAATCCCTTATGTCTCTGTAAAAAAGAGTAGCGTCAATTAAAAAAGAGCCCATAAATTCCTGTCTGAAACCAATTTCGTACATAATTGTTTTTTGCGGTTCAATATCAGGATTTCCATAAGGTCCGTATGAGGAGCCGGTATTAGGCACTTTATATTTTCCACCGTTAAATAAATATTGGAAAGGTGGAATCTGTAAAAAATGTCCGTATGAAAAATGAATAACTCCTTCGGCACTTATAGGATAAGCGATCCCGAATCTTGGACCAATATTTAATTTTGGTTTAGCGTCTTTATAAAACAAAGGCTCCCTTTCAGCGATTGAAAGTTCTTCCATTCCCGGACGCAGAGGAGCGTATATATTCGGATCGGTGGGATCTACTAAAATTTGTCCCTTGGAATCAAAATAATCCAGACGAAGGCCAATATTTATTATAACGTCGTTGTACTCTATTTTATCCTGAAAATATGCAGATGCATCTATTGGGCTGTTTTCATATTTATCCCTGTTCGGAGAGAGCACACTTGGTATTGCGGGTTCAAATGGTTCAACGGGAACATCATTCAGTAATTTAGGTTCAACGTTATAATCGTCGAATGTAAGTTTGTGAGTTTTAATTTCAGCGCCAACCTTAATCAAATGATTCTCATTCAACTGGCTCGAATAATCTAATTTAGCCAACCAGGTTTCTGTTCCCCTGTTGAATTGATGATTATTTGTTCCGCCGCTAATAAAAGCGTAACCGACCCTGTTTGTGGAATCCGGATGAATATATCGTGAATCCAGAGGATTCTCATATAAGTACTCGTCAAATGTTCTTTTAAAGTAAGACCCCTTAAGCGTGTAGAAAGCTGAAGAAGAGAAGGTATGGGTCATTGTAATAGTGGTGGTAATAGAATTATCAAATTTTGTTACATCTCCATCCGGATTATATTTCCAGTCGTGTCCGTAATCTTTATATTCTTCGTCAGAAAGCAACATTTCCATGTTAAACTTAAAAGAGGACGACGCCACCCAACTGATGTTGGCAATTCCCATATAACGTTTGCTGTAATTCATAGCAACATAATCACCATTGCCGGTACTGCCGTCGGTATTAAAAACGCGTTTGCCGTATAAATAGCCATCATCGTAAGTATAACGGGCGTTGCCGAAGAATTTAAGTCTGTTGCCCGCAAATGGAACCGGACCGCTTAAACTTCCCTGAAGGTTATAATTAGCAATCGGGTTAAAGTCATCTATATGGTTAAATATTTTATCATGATTACTCAGATAATCGCTGGAGTAAACTTTAATATTTCCATGAAATTTGCTGCCCCCCTCTTTTGTTACAGTATTTATAACACCAGAAAGAGCATTTCCGTATTCGGCGTTAAATGTACCGCTTATAACCTGGAGTTCCTGAACACTGCTGTTGTCAATCTCAATGCCACGGCTGTTATCGTAAGAGTCGGTAATTGATATACCGTTTAACTGATATGTTATTTCGTTGGTTCTACCGCCGCGTATGTGAAAATCACCGTTTGCGTCGCGCGAAACACCAGCCTGTAATTGTAAAACATCATCAATTTCAGCAACGGGCAAGTTTTCTATTGATTCCGCAGAAATCGAAGATTGGCTTGATGTAACATCTTTCTTTATTCCGCCCATCTGAGCTTGAACTACTACCTCGCCTAGCTCAACAGATGTTGGAGTAAGAACAACGTCCAATTTAGTAGTCAAGTCAATTGATATCGAAACGTTCTCTATTGTTTTCGTCTGGTATCCGATATATTGGACCTTTACACTGTACCGTCCGGGGGAAAGATTTAATATCACATAATTACCATCGAGATCGGTAGCCGCACCCATAACGGTTCCTTCGATAGTAATATTTACGAACGGAAGGGCATCACCGGTAGAGGAGTCTGTAACTTTTCCAGTTAACTTTCCGGTTGTACCGCCCCACATTATATTAGTATAAAGGAAAACTACCGAGAATAAAAACAGTAAACTTTTTCTCATTTGGTACTCCCTTAATTAAAAAAAAATTTATTTTCCAATTGTTATTGAAGTTAATAGAGCATCATCAGTAACAACTTCAACTTTATCATACAATTTATTTATATAATTTCGTATCAGATCTTTTTGAAACTTGAATTTTGCAGCCGCCATAGCCTCATTTTTTACTTCTTCAAAAGCTAAGGGACGACTTTCAACTTTTTCAATTACTTTGAATATGCCGTAAAGTCCTTGAATTTCTATCGGTTTAAGGAGAACATTTAGAGGAGCATTCCAGAAATAATCCTTTAAGTTACCAAATTTTGTAATATCCGCAAGTCCCAATTCACCATTATTTTCCGCCGAATATTTGCGCAAAGAATATTTTTTTGCGAGAGAAGCAAAATTGGCTTTGCCTTGTAAAGCTTTATAAATACTATCGGCTCTTCCCTTATTATCAACTATAATTTCCTGAATATTTACCTGCCTGTGTGTAGAGAAAAATTCTGTGTTTTGAGCGAAAAATTTTTGCACAATCGAATCGGGTATAGACTCATTCTCTATAATTTCGTTGAATTTAAACTCTAGAAATAAGTTTTTACTCAATTGCGAATAAACTTTTTCGACCTCTTCATTTTCATCATATCCCAAATCTTCGGCTTTATCCAATAAAACATCCTGCATGTAAAAACCTTTTATTACAGCATTAAGGTTTTTTGTTGAGGTAACCTTTTCGCGATGAAATTCGGGGAGGTTATTAATACGTTCAATAATCTGATGACTAGTAAATTTTTTACCGTTAAAATCGGAACAGACATTATCGTTAATGTTTTGGAATTCCAAGCCGCCATCAATTAATCTTCGGTGATCAATTTGTTTAAATAAATCGTCGGTGGCTTTTTCGTTAATAGTAACTTTATTAAAGTCGATTAAGCCGGAAACAAACTCAACTTCTGAAGGTCTTTTTTTCCGTATTTTTAACGCTCTTTCAAGTTTAGATTTTTTATTGAGGTATTCATATTCAGTTAAAAGAGGGTGAGGGAATCTGTCCTCAACTTTAATAATGCTATAACCGTTGGAAGTTTTTACAGGTTTCGAGATTTCGCCCGGTTTCATTGAATAGGCAACATCTTCAAAAACAGGATCCATATCACCCCAGGTAAAATAACCAATAAATCCGCCGTTGTTCTTAAGTGTAGAATCGCTGAATACTTGTTTTGCCAGAGTTTCAAAACTTACTCCGGTTTGCAATAATTGATAAAGCTGATTGGCCTCCTCTTCAGTTTGAGCATAAAGGTGTCTGGCTGAAATCTGCTCATTTACCCTTAAAAACGTCCTGCGTAACTCATCGTCTGCAACTGAAATTTTTGCATAAACTTCCCTGTCCTTTAATAAACCCAAAATAGATTGTTTGCGCACCCATTCAAGATTTTTTCGGAACTCCATATTATCATAAATTTTATCATTGTTGTCGTAGTGCTGTAAAATTATTTCGTCTATCATATTCGAAAGAATAGACCGGCGATTAATAATATTATCTTGCATACCGGTTTCAAACAGATATTTGCTATATCTTTCAACAAATTGATTTTCAGTGATTTCGTAGGAGCCCACTTTGGAAATTATTTTTTGTTCACTCTCTGAAGAGCAACTTAGAAAGGATAAAACCGATAATAACAATATCAGGCATGTTAATTTCATATTCGGTTTAGCTAGCTCCATAAATCGTTATAGAGAAAAAAAAGGAATGATATAAAAAATTTTGGTTGTAATTAAAAAAGCTTTTTATGTTGTTTTTAATTGACATCCGGCAACTATTTTTCAGATTAATGTAAGAAACAGTAATGTAACCTAACAAATATTAAAGACCCGAATTACTACACAAACAAAGGTATTTTTCCCAAAAAAGCTAAAAGTAATCCAAAAACCTACACAAACAGGTAGGTATAAGAATGGATTAGAGATCAAATGAATTAAACAACAAATCGAACTTCTTTTAATTTGCCGTAAATCCTAAAAAAATGTTTTTGTATTTGAACCAGACTTATATCTAAAAGTTCTGCGACAGCTGCTGCGCTGTTTCCTTGCCTCATAAAAGAAAGTATTTTGAACTCATCTTCGTCAAAGGATTCTTTAAGTTTTTGTAAAGAAGCAATGTTTTTCCTTTTAGTTCCGCTTATTATTTTATTGGCTATTGCAGCGCTCATTCTGGATCTTTCTTCTATAATTTCATCAATAATCATAAGAAATTGATCGGATGGAGTTTTTTTAAGAATATATCCCTGGGCACCGGCGCAGAGAGCTTTAAAAAGACTTTCATTTTCACCATATAACGATAACACAATTATATGAGGAGCATTTTCTAAAGCATTAATCTTTTTTATGCTTTCAGTTACATTGCCCTTTTGTAAACTGATATCTAACAAAACAACATCCACAACATTTTTTTCATATTCATCAAAAAACATTTTACAATCAGAATAGGAACCACTGCACTTATGTTCCGAATTTTGATTTATTAAGGTTTTTAACCCTTCCCTTATTGTAACATTATCATCAATGATAGCAATATTTGCCATTTAAACGAGATGCCTGCATAGTAAATAGATATGATGCTAAGTTAATGTAATAAAACAGTTCAATCTACTACACATATGGAGAGATTTGAATTTAAAAGCCGCAGATACCCTACCTGAAAAGGTAGTATTAAACAAGTCCCTCTTTAATAGCTTTTACAACAGCCTCGGATTGAGAGTGCACATGAAGTTTTTTGTAAATATTTCTAAAATGAAACCTTACTGTTTCAACACTTATAAATAGAGTGTCGGCAATTGCTTTATAACTGTTGCCTTCAACAAGTCCTAAAAGCACTTCCTTTTCGCGGGGTGTAAGCGACGCGGGTTCCTCGTGAGGTATAATTTCTTTGGTCTGGCGAAATAGGTTTACAACTTTACGCGCTATATGTGTGTTCATTGGGGCACCACCTTCATTAGCTTCTTTTATAGCTTCAAGTAATCTGGCAGGGGGTGTTTTTTTTACGAGATATCCGCAAGCGCCGGAACAAAGTGCCTCAAAGATTACCTCGTTTTCATCGTAAATTGTGAGAACGAGAATATTATAATCCTCCGATTTTTCCCTGAGCTGCCTTATTCCTTCCAGTCCGGACATACCCGGTAAATCTATATCCATAAGAATAACATTAGGATCAATTTTGTCTATTTTTCTGAGTAATGATTCACAATCCGGATATGCTGCTACACATTCATATCCTTCAGTTCCGTCTATTAATATTTTCAGACCTTCACGGATCATCTCATTATCTTCTACAATTGCCACTTTAATCATTCATTACTTCCTGTTTCTTTTATCGTAAAATCAAATATATAATAAATTGTAGTTTATTAAAGCATAAAGAGGGTAAGCAGATTAAATTAAGCGGCCGACAAAAGTAATGCTCGTGCCTGTTTCCACACTCGATTCTATTTTCAGATTACCGCCAATATTTTTTGCGCGTGCTTTCATATTATAAAGTCCGTTACCTCGTTTCTTCATTTTCTCGTCATCTATTACAAAACCGGGACCATTGTCACGCAGAGCCATAGTTAAAACTCTACCGGAAATTACAGCATTCAAAAATAATTCCGTACATGTACTGTGTGTAATGCTGTTATTGATGCCTTCCTTAAAAATTAGGAATAAATTCTGCCGCTGTTCCATAGATAAAGAAATTTTTTCGAGAGTTTTAAGATTTTCAGAACGGAAAGAGATGCCTTTATATGAAAGAATTTCGGAATATGTATCTTCTAATCTGAGTATAAGATCATATAACGAATCTCGTTTAGGGTTTACAAGCCAAACTATATCGCTCATTTCATCGACAAGAGAACGGGCTTTAGAACTGATGTGGTGCAAATTTTTAAGTACGTCCTGCAAATCAGCGGGGATTCTGCTCGAAATAACTTCCGATAGAATTGATATTTCAGTTAAACTCGATCCAATACTATCGTGAAGATCGGCGGCAAGTTTTGTCCTAAGCCTTTCCACAGCCAATAATTGTTTTACATAAGCAATAACAAAGTATACGAATGGTGTTCCAAAAACCATAATAAGAAGCAGACTAAACCACCATGTTTTCCAGAATGGAGGAAGGAAAATTATTTTCAAACTTGCTCCCTCATTATTCCATACACCATCGTTGTTTGCAGCAATTACGGTAAAATTATATTCGCCGGGTTCAGTGAGTGTGTACGTTGCCGTGCGTGAATAACCAGCTTCAACCCAGTTTTTATCGAATCCTTCAAGCCTGTATTTATATTTGTTCTTTTCAGGAATTGTGTAATCAAGCGCAGTATATGTAATTGAAATAACATTTTCATCGTAAAAAAGAGTTATCTGATCTGTTACTGTTATTGAAGATTTTAATTTTCCGGACGAATCATTCACAGAAATAACATTATTGAACAATTTAAATTCTGTTATATAAACCGGAGGAGCGTAAGGATTATCTTTAAGCTCCTCGGGATTAAAATAATTAAGCCCATTAATTCCGCCAAAGTATAATTCACCGGTATAACTTTTATAACTTGATCCCCAATAGAACTGATTGCTCTGAAGTCCATCAAGTTTAGAATAATTTCTGATCTCAAGAGTGTTAGGTTTAAATTGTATCAAACCATTGTTTGAACTCATCCAAAGATTCCCCGAAGAATCATCCAAAATTCCGTAAATCACATCGCTGCTCAAACCATCTTTCTCAGTATAATTAGTAAGTAAAGGCAGCCCGTTATTTTTACCCTTTTTATATTCTAACTTATTTAGCCCTCCCCCGTGCGTACCTACCCATAGTACTTTATCTTTGGTCTCATAAATAGAAATAATTCTGTTGTCACTAAGGCTGTTTTCGTTATTCAAATCGTTAAAAAATTTTTCGAATTCAATAGATGAGTAATCTTTTTGTTTAAGATTTTTATTTGAAATTTTATTCAATCCGTTCCAGGTACCAATCCATAAATTGCCATCAGAGTCTTCAAATATGCAGTTAGACTGCACCCGATTGTCCGATAGACTGTTTGTTAGTTCCGGATTGTTTCGAAAGTGAATAAATTTCTTTGTAGAGTAGTTAAATAGATCCAATCCGGCCTCTGTGCCTATCCATAAATTCCCGTAACTATCTAGTTTAATAGCCTGAATAATATTGCTGCTCAAACCATCCGGATTGTTGGGTTTATAGTAATACCCATCAAATTTAGGGTAAATCTTTTTCCGGTCTAATTTATTTATTAACGTTTTGTAATTTTTAATCTCATTTAGTCCGCCACCCCATGTACCGATCCACATGGATCCATAAGAATCCACAAGTATTGAAGTGATTCCGCTTGTTGCCATGCTAGTTTGGTCATCAGAAGAAAATACAAGATTAGAAATAGTACCTCTTTTTTTATCGAAAGCATTAAGACCACCCCCAAGAGATCCTATCCAAACAATACCAAAATTATCCTGATAAATAGACCTCACCATATTATGACTAAGGCTGTTTTCACTTGCAGGATCGTGATACAAATGATGGAATTTTTTCTTAAGCGGATTATATTTGTTAATACCTCCTCCCGCCGTTCCAATCCAAATAATCCCGCTGCGGTCCTCATATACTGTTCTGATAAAATCGTTACTTAAACTGGTTGGATTATTGAGCGCATAGTTATAACGAATAAATTTTTCAGAATTAGGTTCAAATTGAGTTAACCCTCCTTCGGTACCTATCCACTGATTTTGTGATTTGTCTTCCACAATTGTTCTAACGATATTATTACTAAGCGATTCCAAATCATCTTTTTTCTGAAGATATCTTTTATAATTTTTTTTAACTCCGTCTAGAACCACGAAGCCGTTAGATGTGCCGACGTATATTTTATTCTTACGAGAAGCTGGCAGTAGTATTGTGTTGATTATATCGTTGCGTAAATAACTTATTTGATATCCGGAATAACTGTCTATTAAAAACCTGTTAGTTTCAATGTTAAATCTGCACAAACCTTTATCGGTTCCAATCAATAAATTCTGTTTATCCAATTTGCATATCGACAAAACAACATTGGAGGGGATTGAATATATGTTGCTCGGATCGAAACGAAAAGACTGGAAAACTCCCTGCTCTTTATTAAACTTATTCAGTCCCCCCCCTTCCGTGCCTATCCATAAAAATCCTGATTCATCCTCAAATATTGTACGAACACTGTTGCTTGATATACTGGCCGGAATAGAAGAATTGTGTTTATATTCTGTAAACATTCCCAAGGTTTGGTCGAACTTGTTTAAACCGCCACTGTTTGTTCCGACCCATATATTTTTTTGTTTGTCTTCTGTAATAAACCAAATAAAATTATCGGATAAAGAATTTTTCGAATTTCTGTTGTATCGATATACAGTAAAATTATAACCGTCATATTTATTAAGTCCGCCTTCAGTGGCAAACCAAAGAAATCCATATGAATCCTGCAATATTGAATGGACAGTAATTTGAGAAAGACCTTGATCAATGGACAAATGTTCAAAATCGATTGTCTGATTTTGAGCAAATAAAAAATTAATTGTAAATATGAATACAATTAAGAAATAATTTATGAATTGTTTTTTTACGGTATTAAAAATTTGCAAGCGCATATTTTTAATTGATTGAAGGATTAAATGAGAAAAAAAAGACGTAATATGCTATCATTACAAGTATTGTTTCCCGTTGATATCTAAGCAACCATCATTAAAGTAACGGTTAAAATACCACATAATATTCAAATGTTCCAATGCATATTCTCATCCGTGCATTTATTTGTGAAGTACGCGTTCTTTAATCATATTTATGTTATTTTAGCATTTAAAATTATATGAGTGTTATGACTTTAGATAAAGCTGCCGAGATAAAAATAAAGGAATATTTGGATTCAATAAAACTAAATAATTACAGTACCTCATCAATTTCGAAGAGGCAGTACAATTATGAATTTGAAGTAACAAAAGCAACGGGCAAAATAAAGGTTCAACTCTATTTTGGTAAAAAGGGACTTAAAACCGTTATTCAAGGAAACTCTGAATCAGAACTATTCCAAGAAATCCACACTCTTTTATCGGATCAACCAAAATTAGATTTTCCCCAAAAAGAAGAAATAGAATTTGACGAATATATTGGTTCCGACGAAACAGGAAAAGGCGATCTCTTCGGACCGCTTGTTGTCTGTGCGTTTTTCTGCGGGAAAAAAGATTCTTTGGAATTACAAAACATAGGTGTCCGCGACAGCAAAGATTTATCGCCTAACCAAATAGAAACTATTGCAGGAATTATTAAGCATAAGTTCAAGGACAATTATTACATTGTTATTATTACCCCTGAAAAATATAATAGAATTTACCAAAAATTTAATAATCTTAATAAATTATTGAACAGCGCCCATACAGAAGCGATCGATAACTTGTTGAAAGTACATGACTGTAAAAATTTTATTATTGATAAATTCAGCAATGAAAAAGTTATTTTGAATAACGGTTTGGGTGAAGGACACAATATTAAACTAACTCATAAAGCTGAAAGATTTTCCGGTGTAGCCGCAGCCTCGATCTTGGCAAGGTTCACTTTTGATAATTGGTTCAAAAATCACACTAAATTTGATTTGCCAAAGGGCGCATCTCAAAAAACAGTAGAAACTGCACAAAAAATTTTCGATGATTATGGAATAGATGAATTAAATAAAGTGGCTAAACTCCATTTTAAATCGATAAAAAATTTAGTATGACTAAACTGAAGGAATAACAGATGGTCGCAAAAACAAAAAGAGTGCGTAGAGTTGGGATTTTAACTGGTGGCGGCGATTGTCCTGGATTAAATGCCGTAATTCGAGGAGTAGCAAAACCCGCGCACGATAACGGGTTAAGTGTACTTGGCATTCTTGACGGGTTCGAAGGACTTGTAGAAGGCCGGGCAATTGAATTATATAATAAAGATGTATCAGGTATTTTAGCTAGCGGCGGAACAATTTTGGGCTCTTCCAATAAAGGCGATCCATTTCATTGGCCGGAAAAATCGAATGGTGATATTATTATTACCGATAAATCAAAAGACGCAATGAAATATTATGACGCCTGGGGATTGGACGCTCTTATTGCTATTGGCGGTGATGGAACAATGAATATTGCCAAACGGTTAAGCGATATGGGTATGAATATAGTAGGCGTTCCTAAAACAATCGATAATGATTTAGAAGCTACCGATCAGACTTTCGGTCATGATTCCGCGGTTTATGTTGTATCAGAAGCTCTTGATAGGCTTCATACAACGGCTTCATCACATCATAGAGTTATGGTAATTGAAGTTATGGGTCGTTACGCCGGTTGGATAGCCTTAAACGGCGGACTTGCAGGCGGCGCGGATATTATTTTATTACCCGAATTTCCATTTGAATGGGATGCGGTTTTTGAAAGAGTTTTAAAACGTAATATGATGGGCAAAAAATTCAGTATTGTTTGTGTGGCCGAAGGAGCAAAACCTAAAGATGGTGAAATGATAGTTAAAAAAGTTGATAAAAAACGCACCGATCCGATTCAGCTCGGCGGCATAGCTGAAGTGGTTGCCCAAAAAATCAGCGATAATACCGGATTAGAAACCCGATACACAGTTCTCGGTCATTTGCAGCGCGGAGGAAGTCCAACCCCTTATGATAGAATTTTATCTACAAAATTCGGAACTACAGCAATTAAATTGGCTATTAAAAAGAAATTTGGCAGAATGGTTGCTCTTAAGGGCAACGAAATTGTTAGTGTAAAAATTGAAGACGCCATAGCAAATCAAAAACTAGTTAAACCCGACGATCAGGCAGTTGAAGCTGCTATTGCTATAGGTGTATGTTTCGGGACTAAAAATTTATAAAATCACTTGCATGAAATTATAAAACAGCATATATTTGGCTTCGTTCTTTTTGAGTATAAGACAGTTTTGTTAAAATTCAAAATTATTTGCTCTCATTAAATTGTTTAGTAGTTTCCGCCTACGTTTTACAAACTACGGCGGACAAGCAGTTGGTTAGAACGCCTGTCCCGATACATCGGGAAGATCGCGAGTTCGAGATAATATATATTTGATAAATTTTTGGGGTCGTAGTTCAGTTGGTTAGAACGCCTGCCTGTCACGCAGGAGGTCGCGAGTTCGAGTCTCGTCGGCCCCGCTCTTAAAAGCCTGAAAATGATAAATTTTCGGGCTTTTTTTATGTCCTCAATTTTTGCTCATTTCACTATAACACTT